>ENA-OQNN01000002-OQNN01000002.1-human-gut-metagenome-genome-assembly--contig:-NODE-2-length-556443-cov-9.341696_pt1 | contig 556443 bp, 455 predicted proteins | sample MGYA00242624_ERZ504870 | MGnify/ENA primary metagenome ERZ504870 (study PRJEB26092, sample SAMD00036379) | human gut metagenome | host: Homo sapiens | study: EMG produced TPA metagenomics assembly of... | reverse complement strand
CCCCGGTATTCCCCGGTATCACGGATTTTGAAGCAATCTTTGAGCGGGTAAAGGATCAGTGCGATCTGTTCTGGCTCGAAAATCTCAATCTTCGAGGCGGTTTCAAAAAGACAATTATGGATTATATAGCCGGAAAATATCCTGATCTTGTACCACTTTACGACGAGATCTATAACAAGCATAACCGCAATTACTTTGAAGCACTTGAAGTAAAAGCTGAGAAAATAGCTAAGAAGTATGATTGTGCCTTTGTGGATAATGAAATGCCTTATGGCAGAGTCCCGCAGGGACATCCGGTAATCGTGAATTATTTCTATCATGAGGAAATCAGAGGGACAGAAAATACCGGGAAAAGAAATCTTTAAACAGAAATTGACCGAGTTCTTGGAACAAGGGAGAGTAATTATCAAAAAAGCATGTTCGCTGATTTCTCGATAATTAACATGAACAATATATCACAGAATTCTAAAAGAAGTAACATCATAAATTTAACACAGTAAAGCGTTACCTTTGCATTTTTGATGGATAAACAATATAAAAGCCCTCGTGTGCTCTGCCTGCACATATGCATTTTAAATAATACAGTTCAAATTTTTCGGTTTCAGAATTAATATCAAAACTATATTCCATAAATTGCTCCTAATCAATTTCTATTTTAAAACAGATTGGCCTGCTGTTGTTAAAGTTTTCGTTTGCTTTAATAATCAATTCATTATCATTTCTTTCAAATTTAAGCGCTGCACTTGTTGAAAGCAGCGTGATCCTTTTTATGATAAAATCGTGCGGATTGTGCTTTTTCAATGCCTTAATAACAGCATTTTCACCATTTGGACGCATTTGAAAAGCATATATTGAACCGCGTTTATATGTGAATCGGAAATCCTTTTCTGTAAACGCCTTTTCTTCTCTGTCCTTAAAAAAGCCCTCCTCATTGTTCACATCACCCTCGCCGAATTGTTTCCAAAAGGTTGTACCGTAAATGCCCTCACCATTCAGCTTCATCCATTCGCCAAGTTCTTTTAACACCTGCGTTTCTTCATCGGTAATTGTTCCGTCTGGTTTAGGACCGATGTTGAGCAGCAGCATACCGTTTTTGCTGACAATATCAATCAAATCGGTAATAATCTGCCTCGTGTTTTTATAGGTATTGTCCTTTCTGTAGCCCCATGAATCTTTACCGATTGCCGTATCTGTCTGCCATGGGATTGGTGAAATATACGTTAACGCACCGCGCTCAACATCAAAGGTTGCCACAGTAGGTGGAAATGCCTCATGCTTATAGTTGATGGTAACCTCTTCGCCCCACTCCTCTGCTCTGTTGTAGTAATAAGCACACAGCTTTTTAAGAAACGGCTTAAAGGAATGGTTGTGAATCCACCAGTCAAAATACAGAATCTTTGGCTGATATTTATCAATCAGTTCACAGGTGCGCACAAGCCAGTCCTCAAGCCATTCTTTACTTGCACCGATGGAATAAGTATCTGCTGTCGTTTTGTGTATTGTATGGCTGTCCCATTCAGGACAATAAACAGCGGGTCCGTAAAAATCTCTGTACTTTTCATCATTTACATCACTGTCAAATGTTCTGCCCATATTCATAAAGAAATAATGCTCGGCTCTGTGTGTTGATGCACAGAAGGTCAAGCCATTATTCTCACACGCTTTCTTTATCTCGCCCGTAATATCTCGGCAAGGTCCCATTGCTTTGGCATTCCAGCGGTTAAATGCTGTATCATACATAGCAAATCCGTCATGATGCTCACACACGGGCATAACGAATTTTGCACCGCTTTCCTTGAAAAGTGCTGCCCATTTATCTGCATTAAGTTTTTCTGCCTTGAACATAGGGATAAAATCCTTGTAACCGAATTTATCGCCATAGGTTTTCCTGTGGTATTCAAACTCACGGCAGTTTTTATCATACATTGCTCTTGAATACCACTCACTGCCGTAGGCAGGTACGCTGTAAATTCCCCAGTGAATAAAAATTCCGAGCTTGCCGTTGTAATACCAGTCCGGTGTTTTGTGATTGGATAAAGACTCCCAACTATCTTTATATTTCCCGTTTGTGATTACATCATCTATCTGCTGTAAGTATTCCTTAGTTGTCATAATTTTTCCTCATGCAAAGCATTCTATAATCTCTGCACCCTTTCTGACAAATGCAATAAATTCATCAATTTCTGCTGTAACGGTATGATAACCCTTGCCGTATTCCTTTTTATCCTTTGTCAATATCCATTCGCCTTCAGGAAGGTAAACTGTTTTTTTAGTCTGTCCTCTATTTACAATCGGTGCAAACAAAATATCATCACCAAACATATACTGCTCACCGAGAGTGTAGCATTCCTTATCATCAGGAAAATCAAAGAACATCGGACGCATTACAGGATAACCCTTTTCGGATGCAATTTTCATATGATGCTCAATATACGGTCTGAGTCTTTCACGAAGAAAAACAAGCTTTTTCAGTATTTCAAAAATGCGTTCACCGAAGCTCCAAAGCTCATTCGGATCACCTGATGGCTCTTTAAGATTGCTCTTTTCGCCATGACGGTTACGGTTGCCGTGCAGACGCATAACAGGAGAAAACACGCCGTACTGAAACCAACGAACAATCAGCTCTCTGAATTCTTCACTCTGCGTATCACCGCCGAAAAATCCGCCGATATCGGTGTTCCACCAAGGAATACCGCACATAGACATATTAAGACCGGCTTTAACCTGCTCGGACAAACTCTCAAATGTCGAAAATACATCACCGCTCCACACAAGTGCACCGAATTTCTGACTGCCGGTATATGCACAGCGAACAAGTGTTACACTGTCATCAATGCCTATTTCCTTAAATCCGTCATATGCCATTTTTGAATAGTAATACGGATAAAGTAAGGCAACCTCATCACCTCTGCCTTTATACCAGATCAGATTATCAAAATCCTCAGGGTGAATCTCAGGCTCTGCCTCGTCAAACCAAAGTGCATCAACACCGTTGTCAATATAATTTTCTTTCAGCTTGCTCCAAACAAACTTACGTGTTTCAGGGTTTGTGACATCAATTTCACTCTGCCAGCCATAAAAGCTGAACACTCTGTCCGCACCCTTTGTTGTGCGCATTAACATATTGTTGTCACGCATATAATTATAGTTTTCACTTGCTCCGTTTATTGTCGGCCACATGGATACAACAAGTTTTGTGCCCATGCTGTGCAGCTCATCCGTCATAGCCTTGACATCCTGCCAATATTTTGGGTCAAATTTATAATCACCCTGCTCTGTCCAGTGGAAATAATCAACTATAATAACAGAAAGGGGAATCCCTTCATCCTTGTATCTTCTTGCAACAGCAAGCAAATCATCCTGCGTTTCATATCTTAAACGGCTCTGCCAAAAGCCCGTTGCCCAGTGCGGCATAATCGGCGAATGACCTGTTAAATCTGCAAGTGCCTGTGCTGTTTGCTTTGGGTTACCGTCAATCACTATGTAATCAATTTTTCTTGTTGCATTCACGCTCCAGCGTGTTCGGTTATTTGACAGTTCTACATTTCCGATAGCAGGATTGTTCCACAAAAAGCCGTATCCGAGTGACGAATACACAAACGGTATTGTGCATTTTGTATTCACATTTCTGATGTCAAAAGAACAGCCTTTCAAATCAAATTTTCCCACAGGCTCATGACCGATACCGTAAAAATGCTCATTATCATTTGGCTTGAAGGTTACTCGTGCAGACCACGCTCCGCTCGGCTTACACTCGTAATGGCGAAAACCGCCGTTAAATGCAAGTTCGGGCTTTTCCTCTAAAATCACCTTGTCATCATGGTAAAATATAATTTTTCCGCTTCGCTCAAGCTTAGCTGTCAGTGTGCCGACCTGCATTGAAACAGAATATTCATCTTCCGTAATTTTTGCATCTGCTGCCTGTGGCATCAGCGTAAAATTTTCATTATATATTCTGCCCTCAGGAAAAGCCTCAAAGCGTATTGAATTATTATAGCAGGCAGTAATTCTTACCACCTCACCGTATCTTGAAAAAATAATTGCATTATCTTTTATAACCGTATTATTCATATAATTCACCTCAATTTTATTATTAAACATATTCGTTGAAAATTCAAGAACCTTGTTATATAATTATAGAAAAAAGTTAAGGTTTAAGGCCATGATTGATTTTGAAAGCAAAAGAAGCGGTAATGCTTATTATCACACAATTGATATTCACAATCTGAATTTCGGTCAGCATACACACCGCAGTTATGAAATGATATTTATAAAAGCAGGAATACTCAAAGTTACCATTGAAAACACTGAATATATAATAAAACCAAACTATGCCATAATAATTTCGCCATATCAAATTCATTCATTTGAAACAATAGAATATAACGATGTATTCAGCTGTATTTATTCCCCCGATATGTTACAGGATTTTTATGATACGACTAAGAACTTTGACTTTGAAAGTCCTGTTTTTTCTTTTATGCACAAAGATTTAAATACACTGAGTGAACAGAATAAAAATATATTTGAACAAAAAGCAGTGCTATATAAGTACTGTGCCTCAATCATAGATTCCGGATTGAAAGAAAAATACGAACAGAAGAATTATCATCTGCTCAGTCAGATTTCCCAATACATTCAAGAAAATATCAAAAATGATTTGTCCCTTAAAAAAATGTGTGCCGATTTAGGCTATAGCTATCATTATATTTCTGGTATTTTCAAAAAGAATTTCGGTATGAATTTTTCTGCATATGTCAATCAAATCAGACTTGATGAAGCTGTGAAACTGCTCAAATACACAAATAAAACCTCTTGTGAAATTGCAAATGAATGCGGATTTTCAACAATCAGAATTTTTAACATTACCTTTAAAAATCATTTTGGAATCACTCCGAGAGAGTATAGAAAGAAATATAACCTTGAATAAAATTACAGGTTGAAAGAAAAATAAAATCCTGCTAAACTAATAGTGCTGGCAGTATTTACAGAGTTTTAAACTGAATAGGATAACGAATAGATAAGGGCAAACTTAAAGTTAGGGTTTAAAGTTTTATTACTTTAAGCCCTCTTTATTTTTTTTAATGTCTCTCAAATTTTTTGCTCATTTCAATTCGTGTTACGATTTTGATTTGAGCGACGTCTCTCAAAAGTCTCAGTCATAAATGCCCTAAATCGCACCAAAACGGATTTGGAATTTTGAAATTTGCTGTCTCTTAGAATCTCTCAAAGACTCTCACGATATTTTAAGGCAAAGAAAAAATGCCCGAATACCGCCGTAAAAAGCAGTATTCGGGCATAAAAAAGCCTCGGAACACGAATGTTCCGAGGTGATGGCAGAGGTATAAGGATTCGAACCTTAAATGACGGAGTCAGAGCCTCGCAATCTTTTTTCAAAACCGCCTATTTAAGCCATTTTTCAGACTTTGCGTCTCTCAAAAATCTCTCAGAATTTTATTTTTACTTAGCATAGCAAATTCGTATGAGAAATTGCAAACCTTACACTGAGGTGTATAAAAAAACTCTAAATCCGCATTACCATTTACAGTAGGGCACTGCACCATTTGATGACGAAGAATATAAAAGCTCTTCATTTAATTTCACAAACAAAGTGTCATATATGGCGGCAAATAAATACCTAACTTAAACACAATAAGCCTCTCCTTTAATTACACTCCTATTTGTTTTCAAACCAAATATCCATTTCACTTCTGCGCAATTCCTCAAATTTTTATGACCATTCATTCATTAACCACTCTATTTGTTAAACACTTTTACATCTCCAAGCAATTTGACATTACCGTTATCTACAACAACAGCCCCTGCCATGAAAGCGGTTGCATAAACTATTTTGCCTCTTTCAGATAATACACGATAAATAGCTTTGTTTTGTACCTTTGTATTTTCATAATGAACCTCCAGATAAAAATCATCAAGGTAACCTAATCCGTCATAGTATTGAAATTCTTTATAGTCTTTATCAGGTGATATATGATATTCGGAAAGCTGAATAACTGCACCTGCACTATAACCCATAACAATTCCGTTATGTTTTCTTAACACATCAACCAAATAAAACTCTATGATTCTATCCATCATTCTGTCAGGTCGACCGCCGGTGAAATAAATAATATCCGCATTTTCTATTTTTTGTTTAGCAGACTCCTTTGTATCCTCAAAATAGTTTACAAATGTAATATTGTCTTCGGATATTCCGTAAGCATTAAAACCGTTGACTATGCCATTATAATAAATACCGTTTTCATTGCTGTACAGTAAATTCCATTCTGTTGAATTTTTACACTCACTATCACGAAATGAAAAAGCAACAACCGCAACCGAATAGTTTGGCAATATGTATTTTTTCAAGTCATCATAAAGATAATCGGAATTTATTTCATATCCTTCAAGTAAAATGTTAATCATTTATTTACCTTTCACAAATCCAAAATGCTTTGCGAGTTTATCGCACACTTCTTTTCGTGTATCCTGTTCATTATTATCACGAACCAATGTAAAAAATCCGCTCTCAGCATATTCGTTATAATGCTTCTCGCTGTTAATCAAATCTAATCCTGCCTTGTAATTTGCCATTACCTCTTCCGAATTATCGCAATTTTTGATTACACTGAGGATGAATTGCTTTTCTTCGTCATTTCTGTCAAAAAATCGCTCAACACTCATACTTTGAGGTGACAACATAACTGCAACATGATTATAATCTGATATTTCTTTCAGCACATCAATCGGAATATTGGTATCAACAATTACTTTTTTGTCTTTGGAAAGTGATATTAGTTCTGCAATTTCAAATCCTGCTACTTCATCAGACGTGCCATACATCCATTTTTCATATTCTTCAGGGGAACGTTTTACAAAATCCTCCCAACTGTTCATTAAGTTCATAAAGCATAAATTCGGTTGAATATCAGGATCTGCTACTTTATCTGTAATATCACAAGTATAGTTTTCTCCGCAGAATATCAAATCATATTTTTCTGCAAGCATTTTCACCATTGTAGATTTGCCTGCATAAGCAGTTCCTGTAATGAAATATACATTTTTCAAATAATGCTTTAATATATTATTTTCAATAATCATTTATATCTCCATTATCATTCAAACAAATCGTGTGTATAATCTTTTTCTCTTGCTGATACATATGGCCATTCGCCTGTATTTTCAATGGTCATAGCATTTACATTGCCCAGATGAAAACCTACATGCCTAAACTGACCTAAAATACATTCAAATCTTGATTTATTGTCACAGTCAGCGACAACCTCATTTAACATATCTTCGGTTAAATTTTCAAGATAGTTATATGTTTTTGCATTAATTATGTCATAGTATTTCAATAAATCATCCTGTGTAACTTTAATATCCGATACTACATCAAGGGAATGCAGGTTATCGCAATGAAATTCTGCACCAATAAAATTTTGGGGTGTACAACACCAATAATCAAACCAATACATAGCGTGATAAATATGCTTCCAAAGCGGCTGATTATATAATTTCTTGTTCAAATCGCAAGTTAAGATAACTCTACGAAAATTATCTATTAATCCGTATGTCATATCTAATATAACATCTAAAATATTAGAATTATTAATCTCTTTATCCATAATTACTATCCTTAAGTTTCAGTGAAAACAGGCACAATATTTGCCTGCTTTTTTATTTAACTTTTATTGAATATATCCTACCATATTTTCAATAAACAGTAAACATAAATTGTAAATTATCAATTAAGGTATTGTTTTATAGGGGTGCATTTGATGTACCCACCGGTAGCATTAAACTGCACACAAACAATAGAAATCCTTTTCTAAAAAATTAGGCTAGCAAATGATTGTTTCAGGTTCAATACGCTTTAGCATTTCATTGTAGCCAGCCATAAAAAAATCTTTTTGGTCTGCTTTGTTTCCGTGTGCGCTTGCCATATAAGTCGATACTGCAACTGTGCTTCCTTTTTCAATACCATTAAAGCAGAAATCGAAAGTATTTTCAAGTCCCCAGCTAATTGTCGGTATAACCCAAATACCTTTGTTTGCCAAGTATGCACCTACCCATCTGTTGCGAAAGGTGTTTGCTCATTTCAATTCGTGTTACGATTTTGATTTGAGCGATGTCTCTCAAAAGTCTCATTCATAAATGCCCTAAATCGCACTCAAATGACTTTGGAATTTTGAAATAAGCCGTCTCTTAAAATCTCTCAAAGACTCTCACGATATTTTAAGGCAAAGAAAAAGTGCCCAAATACCGCCGTAAAAAGCAGTATTCGGGCATAAAAAAGCCTCGGAACACGAATGTTCCGAGGTGATGGCAGATTATATCAACCTGTCAAGTCACGGTCGTATTTGCTTCGCAAATCTCCACCTTAAAGACTTGACAGAACGATGTTACGGGTTTAATTGCATTATAAACCCGTAATAAGTATTCTTCGAATCCTTAATTTCTTTTTACAAAAGAAAAACGAGATACTCGCTTGAGTATCTCGTTCCTCTTTGGCAGAGGTATAAGGATTCGAACCTTAAATGACGGAGTCAGAGGCTCGCAATCTTTTTTCAAAACCGCCTATTTAAGCCATTTTTTAGACTTTGCGTCTCTCAAAAGTCTCTCAGAAATTTATTTTTGCTTTGAACAGCAAATTCGTATGAGAAATTGCGAACCTTACACTGAGGTGTATAAAGAAACTCTAAATCCGCATTATTATTTACAGTAGGGTACTGCACCATTTGATGACGAAGAATATAAAAGTGTTCTTCGTTTAGTTTCACAAACAAAATGTCATATATGGCGGCAAATAAATACATAACTTAAACATAATAAGCCGTTCTTTTAGTTACACTCCAATTTGTTTTCAGTCCAAATAACCATTCACTTCTGCACGATTGCTCAAATTTTTATAATCAACAAATTATATATAGTCTATTAATATCATTTATAACATATTTAATATCTACTGCTATAATTATGTTATTTCGCTAGACTAAAGAATATCATAAATGTCAACAAACAGATTAACAATTTCTTTATAAATATTATTATCAATACAGTCAAGTATATCAAATGTATTTAACATTACTGCACCAGTATAATAATTATTACACTGATAATTTCTAATTGTTCTATGATTTCCATCAATAATCTGATAATCAAAAATTTTATCATGCAATAATAAAACAGGTTCATCATTTATATTAGAGTTAAATAATGGATCGTATTCATTTTTGGTGGAATCAAGTACTAAATTGTAGAGCTGTTCCGTAACTATATTTACAGTAGGTTTATTGATTACTTTTTTTCTTAATTTACTTATATTAATTTCAACCGGACAAGTGGCATTAAGATAATTTGTTCTTAAACATGCGGTAGCGTCGAAGTACTTTGTAAAAATATCATTCGATTGTTCTAAAGAAAAATCAGAAGATTGCAATATTTTAGAAAATGATTTTAATCTTTTTCTAAGATTAAAATTAAATAAATTATGTGATATCAACGATTTTACAAGCTTAGGATAATCCTCAATAAATTTCATTAGATTTTCATCAATCATCTATATATATCCCCATTGTTCTATAAATTCAAGCATGATTAATTATTCAATGTAGTATTTTATTAATCTGACGGTAAAACCGACTTGATTATTTCAACAACTTGCTTTTCATCTTCAACAATACAATTTTGTTGAGAAATAAATTCATCTAATGCATTTAATATATCTTTATACTCATATATAATTTCATCACTTGTGCCATCAGAAGCACCGCCATCCTCATCAAAATTTAGATAACCAACAATTAATTTTATGTATCCTCTAATCACTTCGTTTTTACTATTGCATAAACCTATATCTATAGTTTCTTCACTTCCTTCAGTTGGAGATATATCAATTTCATCGATGTTGAGAGTAAATTTGCTGTCATCAATTCCTATTATAGTAATACTTTCCCCATAATTAAGCATATCAGGAAGATTTTCCTCATTAAAAATGTTATACGCTGTTTCAGATTTACGATTTGTCCAATCTTTTATTTTTTTGATCTCATTTTCTTTTATATTTTCAATATCGTTAATATGAGGAATATCTGATATGTCAACTAATTTTGCATATATTGATTTAATATATTTGTGTGGATTTGATTCATTAAGTATTTCACTCATTGAATCAAAAGTAATTGAAAAATCTTCATAATATTGATGTAATTGGTTAATTGTATCAAATCTTTGAATTATTTTTTTAGAAAATTCTGAATTGGACAACTCATTTTCTAAATAAGCTTCATATTCCCCAAGAGGAACAAATCCAAGTTGTTCTCTTTCCAAATCTTGAATTTCTTGTTTATAATCGAGTGCAGACTGATTTTCAAGCTCATATCTCTTTTTTCTTGAATCTCCGTCCAAAACAATTGTGAACGGAAAAATATTATACAGTTTATTTTCGAGATCAAGTTCTATTCTACATAAAAAATTCGCTGCATGTTTTTCTCTCATCTTTATTGTATCAACAAAACAATATTCTTTATTTTCAGAATCCCAAGCAGCATTTGAATAATCGTCATAAAAACAATCGGCAGATATATTTGTTTTACACGAAAGAGTAACTTTTGATTTTTTTTCACTTATTTCATCTATAGAATAAATCATAAATTCAAAACTTGAAATATTGTGAATGTAAGATTCATAATAATCAAATCCATACTCAATGCCATCATTATCATATGAAAGACCTCTTACATCAATATTTTCGTTTAATTTGATATATTTTATAAAATCAGAACTAATATGAAATTGTTGTTCTTTTATAAAGTTCTTTATTTCTGCATATGCCACTTCTTTTTCTTTATTTATTGTATCAAATAATTCTTCCAACGAACTAAAGAAATAATGATTTGGAGTATTTTTGCAAGCTTTCTTAAAGCCCTTGTCATTACTAATTATTGCAACATTTTCATCATTTCCAAAACGATTTATGATTTGATTAGCAATAAAGGCATCAGGAAATTCTTTCCGTTTTTTCAATCCTTCTTCAAAAGGAGGATTTATATCAAAATAATCATCTATGATCTTTTCAAAATTTATTAAATCATTTCCAAGAATTTCCGCATCGATATTTTCTATATAAGCATCAAACTGTTCTACACCTTTTTTAACAAGATCCTCTTTGTTTTTTGGAATTTCCAATAATCTGTCCAAACCAACATAATTTACTAAATACTCAGTTGATTCTTGTAAAATATCAGTTCTTAATTTTCTTGCAATACTGCAAATTTTTTTTACTTGTTTTGCAATATGTTTTTTAGATTCTTTAACTACAATTTCACTTAATACTACTTTAATTATTCCATCGTCAACATACTTTTTAAGCATTTGTAGTGTACTTCCCTTGCTTAAATCGTATTTTTTCGCATCGAAAATATTAGTGTCAATTGTAACAATAAGAGGATAATTAAACATTTTTATTCTTCCTTAGAAAATGTATTTATATGAAAGTATACCATATAATTATTGATATTTCCATAAAACTAAAAAAATCAACAAAACATAATATAATAATACAAAAAACATTTGCTATAACAAATTACTTGATATATATTTTAATATTTGTATTTATTCATCGGATTTAATTAATAATTCAGTATATAATAAAATATCTAAAACAATAAATTCAGTGCTAAATGAATTTATTAAAGAAATAATTGATCCAGCGATAATATTAAAACTAAAAAAAGAGTTAAAAATTAATTTGAATAAATTCTTAAAACAATTAATTAAATTTATTAAATTATAATTAGAAAGCCTATACAAATCTTTTTAGAAATGTATAGGCTTTTTTACTTAATTTTCATAAATCTGCAAAAAGCAGTCAGTTACTACTAATTATAGAGTTTTATTCATTATTCCCTCCTATCGCATAGTGATTCATATGAATTTATAACACTTTCATTATATAAAGTTGTTTCAACTCGCTAAAAAGTAACACTTTTTTTAAATAAAATTATAAAAATTCAAACTTTATCTTCACAAATATATTATTTATGTAGTATATTAAAAGGACGAAAAATTTTTATAGAATTAAAGTACCAATAAATGGAAAGAGGTACTGTTATGGAAATAAATTACAAGGATGTTGGTGTACGAGTTAAACAAGAGCGAATCAATAAAAATATTACTCAAGAAAAACTTGCTGAACTTTCAGGTGTATCTGTTACCCACATGAGTAATATTGAAAATGCAAACACCAAACTGAGTTTACCTGTGCTTATAAATATTGCTAATGCATTAGATTGTGATTCAAGTATACTTTTATTTGAAAATTCTACTTCAAATTTAAATTCTTCTCTATTAATTATTTCAAATATATTATTAGACTGTACAAGTGATGAAAGAATCAGACTGTACAAGTGATGAAAGAATCATTATAATAGACACCATAAAAGCTCTTAAAAACTCTTTAAGAGAAAACAGAAAAGAGGTTTAGTTTGTGAACAGCATACAAAGGGAAATTTGTGAAAATCTTTGGAATGAATATGAACCACAACTCCGCAAAATCTGCAGAGTCAAATTAAGAAGCTGCCCAGATGAAGTTGATGATGTTATGTCAGAAGTGTCTTTAGCTTTATGCAAACAAATAGAAAAATTTGGCAAACCCGAAAAACCAAAACAATGGCTATATGCAACATTTAATAATATTATTAATTTAAAGTATCGGGAAATATATAAACAAAAGGAAAAACAAGAAAACATTGAAAACAAAGATTTCGAATTACCGTTTGAACAAAATGGTATAGAAGAAAAAATTGAAGAAATATATAACAACGAAATAAGAGATAAATTATCCACTTTTTTGTCCAATGATGAATGTATAATTATTAAGTACATATATTTTGACAGATTAAAAATGAAAGAAATTGCTGATATAATTGGTTCAACAGAATCAGCAGTAAAACAAAAACACTATCGAATTTGTAATAAATTAAGAAAGTTAGCAAAAAAATTTGAAAAGAATTATTGAAATTGCGTTCCCTTTTCAATTTACAGAACAACTTAAAATATAGAAAGGTGATATTATGGATAGATTAACACTTTTAGAAACATTAAAATCCAAATCAATGACCTTATCATTTGAAGATATTCAAGGAATTATGGATGAAGAACTTAATAAGAATCCGGAGGAAATGGATGCTGAACTGATAGACTTATGTGCGGATGTTCTAGATAATGCATATTTTGGTACTCAGGATGAAGTTATTACTTTAGAAAATAACAGCGAAGAAAATCAAGATAATGCCAAAACACATGCAAAAAGGATTAAATTCAGCAAAGTATTTTTAATTGCAGCTGTTTTCATTATAATTGCAAGTATCGCTATACCAGTAAGCGCGCGATATGTTCATAATGAAACATCTGATAAAATCGTTCAGTTTTTCAGTGACCATTTCAAAATGAATTTGCGTGAGGGTAATCAAAATGCAAATTATCATTCTAATGACAATGTTAATTTAATTAGTGAACTTGAAAATGCGGGATTTGATAAAATTATATTGCCTGCTGCTTTTTTGAATGACAACTATTCAAAAGAAGATATCAGAATTACAGAGAATGATTCTTCTTTATCAGCAGATGTCGATTTCAAACTTGATAATAATATGACAGGCTGTATTGGTATCACTAAATACAAAAGTGCTGATATAGGCGAAATGCTTGTAGGTCAGGGTGAAATTGGTAAACAATATGATTCTGCCAAGCAAATTACTATTAATGGAATGGATGTTCTTATATTTTCTTCAAGTGAACAAGCTTATATCTGCTATGTCGACAATGACATAGATTATTCAATAAGCGTTCTTAATTGTGATTTGGATAAAGGTGTTGAAATTGCCAAAACATTAGAATAATCAGGAGATTTATATGAAAAAATAATTAATTTAATAATAACAGGATGTTTAATTTTCGCTTTACTAATCCCACAAGTGGCATTTGCAGCAGTAGGAGGAGAAGAAGCAGAATGGCAAGATATTGTCTTATCAGATGAGAAATTTGAAGAAATACTTTCTAATAATCCAGACAATCAAATTACGCCATTGTCTTCAGATTTAATTAATAGACATTCCATTGCAATACAGAAGAATGGAAATTGTTTAATAATTGCTGGAACAACTTATGGCTCATCAGAAGTTTCAAAATGTGGATTTACAAAAGTTTCAATACAACGAAGAAGTAACAGCAGTGCATCTTGGAGCAATTATCAAACATATTCTGATTTGTACAACAACAGTCATCAATATATTTTATCAAAAAGCATTTCTGTCCCAAGTGGATATCAATATCGTGTTACTTGCACACACTATGCTAAGAAAAATCTTGTTTCAACACAAAAAATCAATGGTACATCTAACATACTAACCTTTTAAATGTTAACTAAACTAAACAAGGACTCTTAATTATAGAGTCCTTGTTTTTTTCTGGGTATTTTTTGACCATTTCAAAAAGTTTTTAAAAAAGTGTTACTTCTTTGTTCATTATTGCAACTACACATATGGAAGCAATGTTCAACAAATAATTAAAAAGAACATTATCTTTCAGTCGATGTTAAAAATACAAATTAAATAATTCTGGTATTAAAATTTATCAACAAAGTGATTTTATAAAATGAAACACATTGTAATTTGCAGATTATATATTAGAACAGATAAAAGCAAAAATGCGTTACACATAATCATTGGTTTTAACAACCACATTTATGAAGATGATATGTTCCATAAAGCGCTTTTAAAACAAAATCTTCTTTACAATATTTTTAACATCGACAAATATATCTGTTCTTTTATAAATCTCATTTAACAACTATATTTCTAAATATTAAACCAACTATTGAATGTTTAAATATATAATAACGAAATTAAAATTAGAGTTTAGGAGGGATTTATGAATAAAATTAAATCATTTGTTGAAAAATTCCAGATGTTTATAACAAATTTACCAAAGTTTGAAGCAACTGGAACAGAATCAATCGGCTCATTGGATCCAAAGGAAACAGCCCAGTGCTACAGAAAAGTTGGCGGCAGTTATCTTGTTGTTTACAACCTCAGCGGTACAACAAAACATAAGGCTGGATTTGTTAAGTATGCCGGTGGCGTTACATCAGCTCCTACAGCTTCTAAGACTTACAAAAATGGTTCCACTTCAGAAACCATTTATGCTGATACAGCTAAAAAAATACAATCGGCAGTCTTGATCGGCAGGAATCCTGCCAGTGTCTTGGTAAGGTTGATGGAATGTATCTTGTATGCTATAAAGTCAACGGAACATCAAACTATAAGTGTGGCTTCGCTGCATACAGTGGTGGCTGTTAATTACAATCCAATATAATCAAAAAGGTTCTGTGTGCCTATGGCATGCAGAATCTTTGCGCACATTTATATAAAAATTTTTATTTTCTTAATTTGTTGTAACAATCACATTGCAAAACAGCTCTTTAATTATATCAGAAAAAATTGATGGGAAGTGGTATAAATACATTATAAAAAACGCAATGTAAATCCATTAAAATTTTATTTGAGAGAGGTACTTTATTATGAAAAAAGCAATATCAATATTTATATCAATTATATTATTAGCTACAACAATTTTATCCGGCAGTCTGTCAGCTTTTGCCGAAAACACAACTAAATATTGGGAGCCACGTCCTAATTGTCAAGATACAATTGCCTGTGTAAACGATAAAGAATACAGCGATGATATTAAAATATCTTATAATAATGATTCAGAGCAGTTCACAATTTCATATAACGGCAAAGGTGTAGTGATAAATTGGGAATTTCCTCTTTCGGAAGAAAACAAAGACTATAAAATTGTTTCGCAAAGCAATAATACTATTTATATAAAACTTATAAATAAAAATCAAGAATTACCTTATATTAACGCTCTTGTTGATTTTGGTGAAACAACAACTTTGAAAAATAAAACAAAACCAGGTGAACAAACCAGCAAACAATCTAAAGAAAATAGAATGAACGAATCAAGCACAACAAAGGAAAAAACATCAGAAACAACAATTTCTACAACACAAAAAACAAATACAACAATTCAAAACCACACCAATACACCCATAAATAACATTCAGCCCGACTCGAATAATCAAAATACAAATAAAATAATCATTCCTTGTATAATAGGTGTATGTATTTTAATAATTTTTATCATAGCAAAAAAACATAAACATTAAATTATTAAGGAACTGAAAAAGACTCAGTTCCTCTTTATTTTTATAAAAACATCAAAATCTATTTGTAACATTCCCAATATTATTTAACTCTATATTTATGACGGCGTCAGAAAGGCGGTAAGAATATGGACGAAAAAGAACTTGTTATAAGGGCTAAAAGAGGCGACATAGATGCTTTTTGTATTCTTTATGATAATTACAAACGGAAACTTTTTAACTACGCATATTATAAACTCGGCAATAGTGAGGATGCTGAAGATGTTGTACAAGATTGTATGCTTACTGCTTTTGAACAGCTTGGAAAATTAAAAAATCCTAAAGCATTTTCATCATGGCTGTTTACAATACTGTATCACGGCTGTATGTCTGCAATCAAGGAACAGATAAAGCAGAGAAATACTTGTGACATTGAAGATTATGCAAATGCATTTTCATATAACAATACCGTCGATGTTGAGCGTGAAGAACTCAAACAGGCATTAAACAGATTAAGCGAGGATGACAGAAATATTGTTCTGCTTTCGGTAGTTGTGGGACTCAACAGCAAGGAAATTGCAAAGATAACAGGGTTTACTGCAGGAAATGTCCGACAGAGGCTGAGCAGAAGCTTATCCAAAATGAAACGCTATTTATCTTAAAGGAGTGTTTGCAATGAAAAATAATGATTTTGATTTTATTAAAAATAGATTTGACAGTGTAGAGCCGAGTATGCCTGACAGTCTTAATAAAGAGATATTAAGACAGAAAATTTCATCAAATGAAGAGCATAAAACGATTAAATTTGAGCAGAAAAAGAATTACTTTAAACCGATTATTTCTGCTGCCGCTTGCTTCATATTGATTGCAGGTATTGCCTTTGCAGCAAATTCAGATGTGTTTAATACTGAAAAAATTTCAGGTTTCGGCAACTATGACGAGGTTAACTCAAAAATAACCGAGCTTGAAAAAGAATCTTCCGTTTCAGAGGGTGGATGTGGTATTTTCAATACTACTTTAGTAAAAGATGAAGAGAATGTTGAAAAGCCTGATGTTGTAAAAACAGACGGCGAATATATCTACTGTGCTTATTTTGATGTAGAAGGCTATACCAACAGAAATAAGGTTTATATATATAAGATCCAGGATAACGAATCAGAATTTGTTTCAGTAATTGATAAACTTGCTTCCGATACAGACGGTGAATATTCTGATTTTTACAAAATAAACACTCTTTTTGTTTATAATAACCGTCTTGTAATTATTTTAGATAAATCAAATCCTATGTCCGCTGATAAATATAAGCGTGATTTTAACACAACGATAATAAAGATTTATGATATTTCCGATAAATCAAATCCGTCATTGATTACTGAAATTGAGCAAAGCGGAGAATATAATCAGGCAAGAATGATTAGCGGTATTCTTTATTTAACATCAGATTATAATGTTGAAACAAACGATAAGAATTATACAATTCCGTGGATTAAGCAGAATGAAGAAACAACATATGCGTCATCAAAAAACATTGTCTGCTTTGAAAATGCAAAAACCGCACAGTATGCCGTTATCAGTACGATAGATGTTGAAACGGGTGAACTCTCAAAAGGTCTGAAAGCAGTTTTGGGCGGATCTGCAAAAATATATTGTACCAAGAATTATATGTATATAAATGAATATATTGAAGGTGAAAGATACGGCGAACCTGAAAGAGATGTAACATCTGCAATGAAATTAAATTTCAAAAACGGCAAATTCACTTATGCAAGTGAAACCGAGGTAAAACAGTATTCAAATAATACTATCGACATTGGACGAGGCGATATGTATGACAGCTTTCTGTATCCTTTTGGCGAATACTATATAAGTCTTGGTCACGACGCAAATGATTTTAAAGACGAAATCATACTTTTCGATAAAAATATGAAAGAACTTGACAGCATTATTTTTGAAAATGAATGTATTTCTGTCAATACAAATCTTCCTCGTTTTGATAAAAACACAAATACAATAACCCTTCCGGCAAATTATTATGACGAAGGAATAGAAGATTACCACTATCAAGGCACTGTTGTATTAGAAATCACCAACAATAAAATAGAGATAAACGATAGAATTAAGGACTCCACTCATATTATAAACATTGATTATGAAAACTATTATTATTGTCCACAAATAGTTTATGATGATTGCATTTACAGTATTTATATAAATAACAATGCACCTGATAACAAAAAGCTCAAAGTTTTTTCTTATAAATTTTAATTGGAGAACATTATGAAAAGAAAATTCACTAAAATTACAGCGTTGCTTGTAACCGTGGCACTGCTTATGGCAGTACCCACTTTGAGTGTATACGCAAATGAAGAAAATACAACTGCTGTCTTATCCGAATCCGCCGCACAAAGCACAACTAATAATATAAAGGAAAGCGCGACCGTTCCCGAGGACAGGCAAACGACAGATAATCAGGAAAGCACCACACAGCCACCGACTACAGAACCTGTAAAGGAAGAAATCGAATCGATCCGATTTACGGTCGGCGAAAGCTGCAAAATCGGCGTCAAAGAGCCGTATCAGCTTTATCTTAAAAATCAGGATAACAAAACAGTTAAAGACGGCATTACCTATAAAAGCAGCAATAACAGTGTTGTGTCCGTTGACAAAAACGGAAAAATAATCGGTAAAAAAGCAGGCATTGCCAATATTACGGCTGAAACGGAAAACGGCAAAACGTCAGTCTGCAAAATCAATGTTGTAAAGGCTGCAACAGGATTAAAGCTCAATATCACATCAGCCTCTATAGGAATAAGCGAAAAAAGTGTTGATCTTGACTCAACATTGGTTGGCGGTTATTCAAGACTGAGGCAGTACAGCTCATCAAATCCAAAAATTGCATCGGTTGACGGAGACGGAATTGTTACTGGAATTAAAGAGGGTACGGCGACGATTACCTGCGTAACCTTCAACGGTATAAAAGCCACCTGCAAAATAACCGTAGGCAAAAAGCCGACAAGCATTAAGATTACAAATAAAAATAATGTAATTCAAAAAGGCTCAGATAATCACAGGATTACATATTCTCTTTCAAAGGGAGCGTATTCATACAGGCTGACCTATTCCGTTAAGGACAAAAGCATAGCAACAATTGACAGTAATGGTTATATAACAGGCCGGAAGAGAGGCAAAACTACCGTCACCGTAAAGACCTATAACGGCTTAACTGCAACGCAGAATATAACTGTCAATGATGATTCACTTTCGCTCAATGTTAATTCAACACAAATTGCACTCGATAATAAAAATGTAAAGAAAGTAAAATACGGCACATCTGTACAAGGCAGAAATCTTGAGGCATTTATTATAAATGGCTCAGATCATAACAGTCTTAATCAGGAATGCAAAATCAAGGTGAGCGGTTCGGTTAATGTAAGGAGCGGTCCAGGAACAAGCTATAGTATTGTCTCTTCTTTAAAAAACGGAATAAAGGTGACAAGAATAGCAAAGTCCGTAAAAAAAGCTAACGGATATACATGGGATAAAATTGTTTTAAGCAATAAAAAGGAAGGTTATATTGCAAGCAAATATCTTGTACTTGTTAAAGATAATACGCCTGTCAAGAAAACATTATTTATGGATTTTGCTATACACGGCTTTGAAGATGAGTATTACCGTGACGGACAGGTGCTTGTAAATGAGGCAAATGTGTTGATAGATTATTTTGTAAATCACATAAAAGAGCTGAAAAACTATACACTCGTCATTGTTCCCTGTGCAAATCCCGACGGCGTGATTGCAGGAACAAATAATCAGCGTGCCTGCAATACCGCTTTCGGAAGATGCACGGCAAACCACATTGATATAAACAGGGATTGGGGCAGCTTCAGGGCAGTCGAAACACGAGCACTGCGTGATTTTATAAAGCAGTGCAAGCCGACATTTTACCTCAATATACACGGCTGGCTTAACGAAACGCTCGGCGACAGCAACTTAAACGCAATTATCAGTAAGGAGCTTGGGCTTGCAAAGAAGATGAATAATAATTATCCGTCAAACTACGCAATAGGTTGGGTACATAAGAATCTTAAAATTCCTGCAACACTTGTTGAATATAAGTCATCGTCGTCCGTTTCCACGCAGAAAGATATAAAAATGATTAAAGCAATCATTAATTCAAACGGTAAAGCACCTGCTTCAGCGAATTCATCAACAAATAAATTCCCAACACCTGCAAACTGGAAAAACGGTTCAACTCCCGAGCCTGTTTACAATGTGAGCAATTTAGCCGAAAAATCTGATTCTCTTAAGGCAAAAGCATCTGCAAAATGTTACAGAAAATCGGGCAATTCCTATGTAATCGTATATAATTACGGCAGTAAAAATCATAAAGCAGGCTTTGTGAAATATGCAGGAGGAATAAAAAAAGCACCGACCGACAGTAAAACATATAAAAATAAATCGTCATCTCAGGCAGTTTATGCCGATACAGCAAAAAAGACTAAAATCGGCAGCCTTGATTCTAATGAACGCTGTGTCTGCCTTGGAAAAATTGACGGAATGTATCTCGTGCTTTATAATGTAACAGGTACGAATAAGCAAAAAAGTGGTTTCGTTTCTTATAACGGCGGTTGTTGATTAACTCCTTAGAATACATCATCCTTTCTGTTGTATATCTTAAATTGGGCACTTCACTTCACCTATCCTGATGACAGGAGCCACCTTCCACCGAGTGAGCATAATACTCCCTTGGCGGAAGGGTTTACTTTTTGGCTTACTGCATTTTCAGTTTGTAAAGCAGACTGCTCTTACCGCCATGCTTTCTGTATCTCTGTTCAGTAACAATAAATCCCTCTTTTCTTAAATCCTTCAAAGCTCTCCGAACTGTTGATTCAGAGAGCTTTAATTCTTTTGCAATGGTCGGAATAGAGGGCCAGCATTCACCGTCTTTGTTTGCCCGGTCATAAAGGTAGATATATACCGACACAGCTCTGTGAGATAAATCTGCTTTGTAAATATGATTAAGTCTACCTATCCTGCTCACCCTCTTTTCTTGACGGCGGTTCAATTTTAATATTGCTAACCTTCTCCTGTTCTTTGGATTCCTGTGTACTGTCAGGAATATTTTCTTCTGCCGTATTCTCAGTAGGCTTTTCAACTTTAACATGATTCTGTCCTGATGATGTGTTATTTTCACTTTCATTATCTTCAACTGCGTCTGTCCATTCAGGATGATATTTGCGTATAATTTCATCTATCAGTTCATTCTTGTTGGCATATTGAACCTCTCGATTGCCTTGTTCTGTCATCTTATAAGGTTCTTCAAAATCAATACCCCATTTAAAGAACAATTTCAACTTTACACGCATTGGATAACATCCTGTTTTCATAACAATGAAGTTGCCTTTCGGAAGAGATTTCAATTCATCAGGAGTCATTAACGGTCTTTCAATCATCCGCAAAGACTGTGATGGATCGTTCTTGCTTCTGCTCACGGAGCCTGTCATTACCGTTCTGTTGCCGAGTGCCTTTGATAATATATCTGCCGAGCTGCTGTTCGGTGCAAAACCACCGAATATCGTGAGCTGAGTGTTATCAATAATAATTTCACTACCTTCTTTACCGTAATTCTTTTCAAGTTGAGCAAAGGATTGAATGATCGGTACAATCTGAAGGCGTCTTGATTGGGATGCACTAAACATCATTTCTGCCGATTCTATCTTGGGCAGCGTGCCGAATTCATCGCAGGAAAACACACAGCGGTTCTTTAATTTGCCACCTTGCTCATCAGCAACCGAAAGGATTTCTCTGTATAGCTGTTGAATGATAAGTGAAATCATAAAGAACTTGTTTGGATCTTCCTCTGGCATAATAAGAAATATTGCACTTTTTTGATTGCAAAATTCCTCTGCATCAATTTCGGTGTCAAAGCAAAGAATCTGTTCGAGTTCCGAGTCAAGAAATGAATCAAGACGAGAAAGAGCAGTAATAATCATATTTTTTATTCATAAATCTTTCAGCTTGCTCTTTGAAATTCAAAGCGAACGAAATCCCTTTGGCAAATGCGTCAATACAATACTCATCATTGAACTGCACGATATACTTAAACACATCATCGTCATAATCCATTTCGGGATAATTTGGATTGGTCTGTCTGATGACATTTAAAATTTCGTCCTTCATTTTTCGTTGAGCTTGATTAAGTAATTCATATCTTGGATTATCAAGAGGGTTCGCTCTCGAAATCACAAGCTCATATACCATTTTAAGTTCGGTCATCTCTTTCATATCCTCACCACCTTTCGTTTTAGGTTGTGGTGATGTTAACTCTGTTTGAATTTGAATTCAAGTTATTTTTTCATCTGCAAGGGGTCTTGACAGAAAATTATGAATTTGCTAATATGAAAACGGAGAGAAAATTCAATAAAACTATGATGAACCTATATGCATTTTTATTTTGAGATGCGTATAGGTTTTTTATTTTTATTTTTAGAAAGGGGAATGAAAAATGTTATATCAAAAAATTCCAAGCGGAAGATTTTGGATTATGCCAAATGACTTTTTTGAAAAATATAAATTGAACAGTCGTGACTTTATGGTCTATTGTTTTTTGGTTTCTAAAAAAGATAAAAAAGGAAAAAGTTATTGGTCAATAAAAAGAATGGCTGAGCAATGCAATATGAGTTACGAAAGTGTAAGACGAGCAATAAAATCTCTTGAGGAGCAATGCTTGATTGATGTTGAACACTGCTCGGTCAATGGTAAAAAAATTCAAATATTTATACTGTGCATCGGTTGATTTGATTTTGCTTTCTACTTTTGCATTTTTGATGCATAAACAATATAAAAGCCCGGAATGAAAAAAGTGAATGAAAAAAACGATGATTTTTTAATGAAAATCTGCGGCTTTTGGATCGATTTTGAGGCGGATTTCAAGCCGTCGATTTTAAAGCAGGATAAAGGGGTATGATTTTCGGGCTTTGAAATGCCCGAAAACGCCGTCCGGCAAAGCCTGTCGGCTTTTCGATTCGTAATACTTTTGCGTATGATTCCAAATTCGTATGCAGTCAGGGGTGTTTTTCGCAGAAAATCAAGGTTTTTGAGTATTCACAGAAAGGAGTGCGTATGATGAACAAAACGAAAGCGGAAATTGAGCAAATGGCGAGCTTTATTTGCAGTGAAAAAGGACAATATATGTTCAATAAAAAAGAAATCGGAATCATTACCGGGTTATGCAAAGACAAGGTTGCGGAGCTCTGCGAGAACATTCCTGCAGCCTGCGACAGCAGAGTTAAGTTATATTTCATCAAAGATGTATTAAATTATCTCTACAATTCCTGATGAAATATATAAATTCAACTTAACATACAGGTCAAAATCTCACAAAAAATGTGTCTCTTTTTTGTCAGGTTTTGATCTGGCTATTTGCAAAACTGTGTGGTAGTGTTGGTGTTGCCAAAAGGCAAAGAAATTACTATACGGAGGTAAATTATGTACGAATTATACGACAAAAACGGTAACCAAATCGGCTACCGAATGACAAAAAGAATTAAAAATGAAGATGGCAAATACGATGTGTTGACTGCTCGATCAAAGACGAGTGAAAAGGATTGCCGAAAGAAACTTGATGACATGGTCAAGGAGTATTATCAACTCCAAGAAAAGAAAAAGAGTGGCGGTGTCTTCTCCGAAATGAAATTAAAAGACTATGCAGACAACTGGTATCACCTTAACATCGAGAAAGCGAACTGCACGCAAAAGAACAAATATATGTATAAAAATATCGTCTACAACCACATCATTGAACACCTCGGTTCAATAAAGTTATGCAACTTAACCGAGGATGACTGCCAAAGATTCATAAACGAATATGCAGGATGGAGTAAGGCATTCGCATCAAAGGTGCGCATGGTGTTAAGGCGTATACTTACAAAGGCTGAAAAGCAGGAACTCATCAAAACCAATGTGGCAAAGGACATTGTTCTGCCGACTGTGTACGAGAACAAGCACAGACCAATCACTGATGATGAACGCCGAATGATACTTGAAACCATACCAAAACACTATGCCGGAACAATGGTACTTACGATGTTGTGCTGCGGACTTCGACCGATAGAAATCCGAAGAATGAAGTGGGATTGGATAGATTTTGATAACGCAATTCTGACAGTCGGCAAATCCAAAACGGAAGCAGGAACAGGACGAAAGATACCAATTCCGCCTGTACTTTTAGATGCATTAAAGGAACATAAAGCAAAAGAACTCAACAATGAATATGTATTCGTAAAGTACGAAAAGCACACACGAATGGATGACAATGCCTTTTATCAAAGCTGGAAAAACTTTGTAAAAGAAATGGACTTAGCAAACGGAGCTCACTTATATCGAAATCAAGTAAAGAACTCAATCATAGCACCCGACTTCGAGCCGTACTTGCTACGGCACACCTTCTGCACCGATTGTCAGGCAGCCGGAGTGCCAATCAATGTGGCAAAAGAATGGATGGGACACTCTGACATATCGGTAACCGCAAAAATCTACACGCATATGGTAGACGAAGTATTCGAGCAGAACCGAATGAGAATGGCTCAATATGCAGTAACCAAATCCCAACAAGTTGAAAGCCTGACCGCAACAAAGTGATGTGTAAAAAAGAAAAGGATAGTCGAAAATTAACTCGACTATCCTTCAAATTCTTCAACAACATTTATTATATCAAGACCATTTTGTTTTGCATAATCAACAGTGTATGCTGTGCCGCCCTCATGTTTTGTCAGAAAGCAAATGCAAGCAGAACTATATTGTCTTATGTATATAAACTAATTCAACATTTTATTTACTATAAAATAAGCAAAAACCGATGCTTATAGCACGCTGTTACTATTCATATTGACCAACGGCTATTGCTTATGTTATTATCGGAGTATAATAAAGGATTTTTATACAAAAAAACACAAACAATGGGTATTATAATTCTTATTATGAATTAGAGGAAAACAAAAAGAAGAAGCCGAGTGATTCTGATTTAATAAAAACAGAAGAAAAAATATACAAGATAATTGAGGATTTTGAAGATAAATATCCTCGCTCTTCATTAGCATTTCAACACTATATTGATAATACCGGAACTATTTTGAACTTTGGAGAAATTAAGAGTATTTTTGATATAGAAAATCAAAAAAAATTAAGAAATAAGCAAATTGGAAGATGCATGGAAGCATCCGAGAAATATTTAAACAATGGTTTAAATGATGTGAAAATGTCTTTTGAAAATTATTATACTACAACTATAGGACAGGGTAGTTTTGCTGAAATGCCAAGTGCACAGTGGGATTGGTATGCTGCAGCCAATTCTGTAAGTATAGGGGTTAAATCCACTACAACTAAGTCTGGGAACCAGTATACTATGTTAACAACTTTTAGTTTAAGAGATTATTACGACTGGGGAAATGATACATTTTACTTTCCAAGTCTTAAAGTTCCGTCAATAAAAGAACAAGATTTAAAAGATTTGCATTATTGTGGACGTGCAAAAAATTTTGAAAGTATTGGCGATAATTATATTGTAAAAACTGTTTGGAACGAAAATCAAAGTGTTGACCAGGCAACCATAACAGTTGTTTCTTACTAGATCGTGGAGGGCATTTATCAATGAAGAGAAAAATAATAATTGTAGTACTTGTTCTGCTTTGCTTTGTTAGTATTATTTTAGGCGTTTATTTCATAGTTCACAATAATTCATCGGATAAGTATACGCTTGAAAGTATTCGCTATGAGTATTTGAATTCAGACAGAAAAGTTGTTGCTGCCGTTAATGATGTTGATATTACAAACAAAGAACTGTGCTTAATTCAATATTCAAGCCATACAAATAAACCGCTTGAAAAGGCTATTGAGCAAAAGGCGATTGTTCAATTGGCAGAGGCTGATAGCTTTTCACTAAGCGAGTCGGAAGAAAATAAGGAAATCAAATATATAACTACACAATATGAAAAATTAAATTTGCCGGATAATGAAGAAAACAATGCCTTTTGCGATGCTCTGATTAAAGAGCATTTAGAAATGACTACCTCTGTCAAATACCAATACCATATACAAAAACAGATTATGCGTCAAAGTTTCAGTAGTGATAATAAAGCTATAAATGAAAAATATGAAAAATATAAGTCGATTTATAAAGAATGGGAGGATGGAGGCAAGGAAAATTCAAAGTTATATAAAAAAATATGGTCATTAAGAGAGGAGATAGCTCAAGATTATATTGATTATAGAATAGATCAAATCCAAATTGAAAAATACTAATTACTAAAAGCTCGATAGAAAACTGAACTGCCCCAGATTGTGCAGATAGTACAAAAAAGAAAGCCTAAGGTAAAGTAATTAAATTTTAAGCAACAAACTGATTTCGTTTTTCAAGCGGAGTCAGTTTTGTTTTAGTTTGAATACGGTAATTGTTGTAGAAGTTGATGTATTCGGATATGATGAGGCGAGCCTCATCATGTCCGGAAAGTTTCACTCTGTGAGATTGTAAAATAAAGTGTGTAAGTTAGAAAAAACTTGCACACTTTTTTGAATTTTTAAAAGAGTGTGCTACAATGAAAGAAAGAACAAAAAAGGAATGAGCCAACGGGATATTGTCGAAACGATAGAGGATATCTATGGCTTTGAAATCTCTCACGAAACGATATCACAAATTACGGATTGCGTTTTAGATGAGCTGGGTGACTGGCAGAACAGACCTCTGAAAAGGATTTACACGTTTTTATTCGTTGACTGTATGTATGTCACAATCAGAAAAGAGTATGAAAGCAAGAATTACGCAGTATATACGATATTAGGCTATGATACAGACGGAGAAAAGGACATTTTAGGCTTATGGCTTAATGAAAGCGAAAGTAAACATACGTGGATGCAGATATTTGACGAACTGAAAACAAGAGGCGTAGAAGATGTGCTGTTTATCAGTATGGATGGTGTATCAGGACTTGAGGAAGGTGCAAAAGCAATTTTCAAGGATGTAGAGCAGCTTTTCGCTTACGGCAGTGCAGTAAGAAAAGTTATGTACACCACCAATGCTGTTGAAAGCATCAATTTACCCTTTTTGCTGAAATAGCCATGTTTTGATAAAAAATACAGAACTAGAACTTGAAAAGCAAAAATTACATATTAATGAAGAATATTACATAGAACTAGAAAAACAATATGACTCTTCAAACATTCTAATACATGATATAAAAAAGTGTCTTGGAAATATTAAAGGTTTATTGTTACAAAATGATAACAGCAAAGCAATTGAATACATCGATTCAATATATGATGGATATGATATAAAACAAATAAAGAAATATAGTAACAATAAATTAATAAACGTTATTGTAAGCAGATATGCACAATTATGTTACAATAACAATATAGAATTCAGTGCTGATATAAGAGATGTAAATTTTTCATTTATAAAGGATAGCGAAATCACTGCTCTTTTTGATAATTTATTTGAAAATGCTTTTGAAGCGACAAAAAAATGTCCAAATAAATTTATTAATATAGAAGTCGATTATAGAAATGAAAATTACATTTTCATAAAAATGCTTAATTCAATCAATAACAAGCCTTTGTTTCAAAACGGGGTGCCAATAACAACGAAAAAGGATAAAAAAGGTCATGGAATTGGTATAAAAAGTATATTGAAAATTGTAAAAAAGTATCACGGTAATTTAGATTACACTTATATTGAAAATGAAAATATATTTGTTACTACCATTTTACTAAAATCAACTTAAATATCGCAAGAAAAACCATACATATATGATTTCTCTTAGTTTTTCGATGGCTACCTTTGCATTTTTGATGGATAAACAATATAAAAGGGCAAACTTAAAAGAGAGGGCTTAAAGTTTTATTACTTTAAGCCCTCATTATTTTTTGAAATGTCTCTCAAATTTTTTGCTCATTTCAATTCGTGTTACGATTTTAATTTGAGCGATGTCTCTCAAAAGTCTCAGTCATAAATGCCCTAAATCGCACTAAAATGACTTTGGGTTTTTGAAATTTGCTGTCTCTTAGAATCTCTCAAAAGCTCTCACAATATTTGAAGCAAAGAAAAAATTCCCAAATACCGCCGTAAAAAGCAGTATTCGGGCATAAAAAAGCCTCGGAACACGAATGTTCCGAGGTATTGGCAGAGGTATAAGGATTCGAACCTTAAATGACGGAGTCAGAGTCCGGAGTGTTACCGTTACACTATACCTCTATATTCAGTTGGCAAAGCGGTTTCGCATTGCTGAATAATATTAGCATATTCGGAAGAGGTTGTCAAGAAAAAATGAGAATTTCTCAACAAAAAATTCGGATCATCGCCGCGGCGACGATCCGCTGCGTTTGCAAATGGCAAATTCTTTGTGCATGGATGCGGCTTTTGGTGCAGTGCCTTGCATAACCGCCGGATTTTCGTTATACTGAAACAGGAAATACCGGCGGGCAGTGGAATCTTTATTTTTGCAGCGCGGCCAGCTCTTTTTTCATAGCAGAGAGGAGCACCTTGTTGTCTTTGCCGTTTGAGGTGATTACCACATCGCAGGTATAGCCTGCGGTGCGTATATAAAACTCCTGCTGGAAGCGGCCGGTGCGCAGCTGGAGAGCGCCGGTGCGCTGGGCGCAAATGTCCGTGTACTTCATGGCCAGACTGGTCTTTATGTCCGAGCGGGTGTATTCGCCACCGCGGATGGTGGGCTTGGCGTCGAAAAACGCCGTAGCGTTCTGCTGCTCCTCAGAGGTCAGGCGCAGGGTGTACTGCACGGTGCCGGTGTCGTATTCATCTGTGCGGGTGTAGTTGCCGTCCGCCTTTTGCAGGCTTTCCTCTACCAAGGCGCTGTCCACCGTGGACGGAAAGTTGGAGGCGATCATCACCTGGGCAGGAGGAAAGTTGTTGTCTGCCGTGTAGTAAACGGCAAAGTACGCCACACTGCCGGCTAAGAGTAGCAGCGGGATCAGCAGAAAAATGCGCTTGCCAAGTTTTAAGAACCAAACGGTCAGCCCAATGGCTGCCAGAACAAGAACCACAAAAACCACAAAAAATACATTCCAAATCATAAACAGACCTCGTTTGCAAGAGTAACTCTATTATATCTTGCTTTGTCTTGTAGGTCAACAGTAAGTTGGAGGATCGGTCATGAATGTGCAGGTCAACGGCGTGATATTATACTATGAAAAGCAGGGCAGCGGGCCGCCGCTGGTGCTGCTCCACGGCAACGGGGAGGATGGACGCATTTTTGACCGTACCGCAGAAGTATTGGCCCCTCATTACACTGTCTACACCATTGACAGCCGTTGCCACGGCAAAAGCAGCCGCGACGTGCCCCTAAGTTATGACTTAATGGCGGCAGACGTGCTGGCATTTTCAAAAGCATTAAAGTTGGAAAAGCCGGTAATTTGCGGCTTTTCGGATGGGGGAATCGTGGCGCTGCTGGCAGCAATCCGGGCGCCGGAATTGCCTGGTGCGCTGATCGCCTGCGGCGCCAATACCACCCCGGCAGGGCTGAAGTGGCCGGTGCGCCTGGGTATGGCGCTTCGTTACCTGGTGTGCCGGGAACCGCGGACCAAAATGATGCTCTGTCAGCCCCAGATCTCCCCGGCTATGTTAGGGCGTATTCAGGTGCCTACACTGGTGTTGTGCGGCGCCCACGATATGATCCGCCCGACAGACAGCCGCGCTATTGCCGCCGCCATTCCCGGCGCCCGGCTGCAAGAATTGCCCCATGAGGGCCACGGTACTTATATTGTCCACAGTCCTAAACTGGCCCACCTGGTGCTGGCATTTCTGCGATCCCTGTGAAGTGCCCCCCTGCTTGCGACGGGAATGGATAAGGATTGCGATTGATTTTAGGCGTAAAACAGCAGCCATCGGCTTTTGGTCGATGGCTACTGCTTTTTTAATATTATTGATTTTGCTTTTTGGCTTTATGCTTTTTAATGACTTTTACCAGTACAATGATAATCGCGGTCAGCGCCGCCAGGCCGGCAATGCCGCCGCACAGTGCAGGAATAAAAACACTCTTATATTCATAATAGCCATGCTCTCGGATATAGGGGTTCTTCACTGTATAATCCATCAGCTTGTCGGCGGGGATCACCTGGGTTTGAAACGTAGTCAGGTTGCTTTCATCCAGGTCAATGGTGCGCACACCCCGGTAATTGCCGTAGCTGTAAAAGGTGACGGCAGGCGCAGCCAACAGGCGAATGCCTTTATATGTACCGGCGTAGTCGTTCACATGGTCGTGGCCAAAGATCGCGCCTAAAATATCGCCCTGCTTGACCCAACTGTCCAGCTGGCCGTCATTGGCAGTATTGGCGGGGCAGGGGCCTTCGTTCAGGTGGCCGGCGTCGATGTAATCCGGGTTGGTCACATAATACTGGCTTGTGTGGTTGGCGTTGCCTCGCACGGCGCCTTTGGTACCCTTGGACACTTCGGTAAACATATTGTACACCTCCGGCACCACAATATGCTGGAACAGCAGAGAGGGGACGGGATTGCCGCCGTTCTCCGCCTTTAAGGCGTTAGAGGTGCGCTCGTACCAGTCGATCTGGTCCTTGTGCACATAGCCGTAGCCGCCGCCCTCGCTTTCGTCCGTATAAGGATTGGAGTCCATAAACCACAGATTAAAGACGGTTTTGTTCCCGGCGGTGTTGAGAATGGGCAGGTTGTAGTTGCCCACGCCGGTCATTTCCTCACCGTCCACCGCCATACAGTATTCGTAGGCTTGGAACCAGGCCATCAGTTGCTTTTTGGCCTGCTCTTCGGTCATGCCGTTTTGCTCGTCACACAGCCCCTCGTGGTCATGGTTGCCGAACACCAGGGCAAAGGGGATCTTGCGGTCGTTAATGGCTTTGCCCACAATATCCACCGCCGCCTTGGTCTCCTCCGGGGTGACCCCCTTCCACCAACCGGCAATGTTGTCACCGGTCAGGGCGATGAAGTCCGGCTTCGTTTGGTCAATGGCGTTATTCATCAGGTCCACGGTGGCCTGCTGGGGGGTGTTGGTGTCTTGAATATCGGATAAGATTAAAATTTTGAATTTGCCGTTTTTGAATTGCAGGGGTGCGCCGGCCGTGTTGTCCGCAGCCAGTGCCGTAAAGGGCAGGGTGCCAAAAATCAGCAGGGCGGTCAACAGAGCTGTCAGGGCGTTACGCAGGGTTTTCATCTTTAGGTTCCTCCTTATCTGCTTTCTTTTTCTTTTTGAATTTGGCCAGCAACTTTTCCGCTTTGGCCCACTCGGCCTCCGCCTTGTCGGCGTCCGCTTCCAGTCGCTCCTCCATATTGTAGTTCATAATATTGCAGCCGCACTTGGGGCATTCCGGCTTTAAGTAGAATACGCTTAGCTTGGCACCGCACTTGGGGCATTTGTTTTCCATAAGCTCCTCCTTATTCTGCGTCTGCGGCAGCGCCGGTCAGGCTTTCTCTCCGCTGTGCCAGCTCCCGGTGGATGGTGTCCAGCTTTTCGCCCTCCAGGTCGTAGAAAATAAACGGGATCAGGGACAACAGATTCAGCACGGCGGGAATGATGGTCACAATGGCCCAAAGCAGGAAGCGGGTATTCAACTCGCCGCCCTCCGGCAGCACCATATCCTGGTTCACCTGTTGCAGTCCGATCACCGGGATCAGCGCTGCGGACACGGCGGTGGCCAAAGAGCCGGTGAGCTTACTGACGAAAGTGAGCAGAGAGAACGAGGTGCCTTCGCTGCGCTCCTTGGTTTTCCATTCCATATAGTCCACCGTGTCGCCGATCATTTTGGTGGGGATCACCATTTTTATGCTGCATATGGCGGAGTTAAACACGCCCCACACCATCATCAGCGGCACGATCACCCGGGGATCACGATACCAGTGGGCGCCGATCAGGAAGATGGCGCTGGATACCACAGCCTTGACGATCACTGCGCGAATGACGATCTGCTTGGAGGTCCAGCGCCGCTCCAGCGCCGGAATAAAGGTGTAGGCCAAAAATCCGGTAACAGTGCCGGGAATACCGGCCACAATGGACAGACTGGCGCTGCCCAGGGTAAAGAGATAAAAATACTGGGTAAAGGCGTCTGCAATGCTCTCCACCGTGCCCAGCACATTGGAGCATACGATCAGCAGCAGCGGCTTGTTCTTTACCAGGCACTTAAAGCAGTCGGAGATTTTTGGCTCCTCGCTTTGCTGCATCACCCGCTCTTTGGTGCACAGCCCGGCCAGGGAGAACAGACCCATACCGAATGTGCCGGCCACAATGCCCAAGATAAAGAACAGCTGCCGCATATCCATGCCGATCTTGCCGCTCTTTTGCAGGTCAATGAAGATGGAGATAACCGGACCCACCAGGCCGCCGATGGCGCCGGAGATCAGGCGAGCCGAGGTAATGACCCGGCTGCGATCCTTGGGGTTCGGCGAGATGGCTGCCGACATTCCCCAAAAGGGAATATCACCAATGGTGTAAAAGAACTCCCAAATAAAATAGGTGATACACATGTAGACGATCTTGGCGGTGGTAGACTCCACCCCGCGCAAAAACTCCGCGCCGCCGAAAAAGAGAATGGTGGCGACACCCAGCGGAATGGGTACAAATAGCAGATAAGGCCGCAGCTTACCGTAGCGGGTACGGGTCTTGTCTACAATGGTGCCCATGATCGGGTCGTTCATGGTGTCCCAGATCCCCATAAAGAAGATCATCAGCGACACGGCCTGGCCGGGTATGCCGAATACAGTGACCAGGAAAAAGGTCAGCTGCATACGCACCAAGTTATAGCCGATCACCTGGCCGCCGTTGGCAACGCCGTAGATCAGGGTTTCGCGAACGCCTACATAGCGTCGCTCTTTCAGTTCCGTTTGTTCCATAGCATATCCCCCTTCTTTTCATGAATGGAAACGGTTTGTATTCTTGCCCGCCACAGGCGGTAATTTATGCTTTAGGTGCCAGGCAGTTCTCTGTAAACCGCTCCAGCGCCAACTGATAGGCAGTAGGGTCGGTGTAGTAGCTCCTGGCGTGGACGGCTGCCGGTACGGTCAGCTTTGCCTTTTCCGTGGGACAGGCGTTATAGAGTTGGTCCCGCATAAAGAAAGGCACAAAGTCGTCCTTTTTGCCGTGGATAAACAGTACCGGCACCCGGGCGTTGGCTACCGCCGCAATTGGCGCAGCTTGGTGGAAGGAATAGCCGGCAAACAGCTTGCAGTATAGATTGCAAATGTGCAGAATGGGAAAGGGCGGCAGATGGAACGAGGTGCGCAGTTGGTAGCGGAATTCCGCCCAGGCGCTGGTGTAAGCGCAGTCGGCAATGATGCCTTTTACTTGCGCCGGGTTTACCTTGTCGCTCATCATCAACACTGTGGCACCGCCCATGGATACCCCAAGCAAAAATACCGGCAGGTCCGGATAATGGATCTTTGCATAGTCCAGCCAAAGCAGGGTGTCTCGGCTCTCGTGGGTGCCGTAGCCCATATATTTGCCGTCACTTTCGCCGCAGCCCCGGTGATCCGGGAACAGCACCGTATAGCCTTTTTTATACAGATAAGGCGCCATAAGGGCAAATTCGCCGGTGCCGTTGCTGCGTGCGCCGTGGCAGGCGATCAATAGGCGGCCGTTGGGCTTCTCCGGAGTCAGTACTTTGGCTGCCAGTCGTGCACCGTCTGGCGTGTGCAGTTCCACCGATCGAATCGGAAGCTGCGAAAAAGCTGCCACGGCAGCGTTATTCTTTTTTTCATACGCGTCCGGCATGGCGTTGCCGGCAATGCGGTCTGTGATCCAGCGGGGTATGGACACGGTTTTGCGCCACACCAGCTGGTTAAAAATAAAGCCGCATACGAAAAACAGCAGCACCACCGCTGCGGCGGTCACTGCCAACAGAATGCAGATTGCTTTCATATTTTTTCTCCATCAGCCGTCGTGCTGGCCGAGTAGGGTATGCGTGGCGAATTTCGCGCGTAAACGGCCAATGCCATCATAACTCATATTGCACAAAAAATCAAGCCGCTTACAATATATTTTGTACAAAATGTCAACACCCAGCTTGCGATTTGTGCACTTTGCTAAGTTTTTGATTTGCAATCCCAAACGGTTGTACGGCTTTACATAGTGGGATCTTTTGGGTGGCAAGTGGGAGAATTGCCATTGCTCTGTGCGGGGAGGTATGGTATAGTGTAGATACTTGTAAAAAACCCGGAGGGCGAAAGATGATTTTTTACTTAGAAGAAAATCGCATTTTTGTGCTGGAGACGGAGAACACACACTATGTGTTCGGCATTGACCCGGCAGGGTATAATCGGCATTTGCACTGGGGTGCCAAGTGTGACCCGGCGGATTATGCTTTTACGAAGATCGGTGACGAAAACTCCAATCATTCCATGCTGGACGAATACCGACAGGAGCTGACTCCCTTTGGATCCACCGTGTACCGCACCTGTGACCTGAAGGCACAGTTTGCAGACGGCTGCCGGGAGGTGGCGCTGCGCTACACCGGCTATCGGCTGGAGGACGATACCCTGCGCGTTGCGTTTGAGGATGCGTACTATCCTTTGCAGGTGCGCCTGGGCTACCGGGTGTATCCGGGGCTGGATATCATCAAGCGCTGGGTGGAGGTGGAGAACACCGGTTCTGCGCCGATTTCCTTTGAGCGGCTGTTTAGTGCCGGATTCTCTCTGCCCGGTATGGATCCGTATACTTTTGAGAATACCAACGGTGCTTGGGGCGGTGAATTCCTGCCCTGCCGCACGGTGCTGGATGGGGGCAATTTGGTGTATGAGAGCCACCGTGGCGCGTCCAATCATAATCAGTCGCCGTATTTTATCGCCCACCGCGGTGCCACGGAGACCCGGGGCGCAGTGTACTTTGGCTCCCTGGCGTACAGCGGCAATTTTAAGGTGATTGCCGGGCGGGATCTGTACGGTATTACCCGGGTGAGTCTGGGTATGAACGACTTTGATTTTTCGCACACTTTAGAGCCGGGGGCGCACTGGGAGACCCCGCCGGTGTACTGCGGCAAGACGGAGGGATTGGGCGAAATGTCTCGCCAAATGAACCGCTTTTGTTTGGAACACCTGTTGCCGTCCGGGTTCCGGGCAGAGCCGCTGCCGGTGCTGTACAATTCCTGGGAGGCCACAGAATTTAATGTGAATGTGGCGGATCAGACCCGCTTGGCGGAGATCGCCGCCAAGATCGGGGTGGAGCTGTTTGTGATGGATGACGGCTGGTTCGGTGCCCGCAACAACGACCGTGCCGGGCTGGGGGACTGGTTTGTGAACCCGGAGAAATTCCCCGGCGGCCTGGACGAACTGATCGGCAATGTAAACGCCCTGGGTATGGATTTTGGCTTGTGGGTGGAGCCGGAGATGGTGAACCCGGACAGCGACCTATACCGTGCCCACCCGGACTGGACATATCACTTCCCACACCGTCACGCAGATGAATTGCGCCACCAGCTGGTGCTGAATATGACCCGCAGCGATGTGCAGGCGTATATTTTAGATTGCCTGGATCGGCTGCTGACGGATCACAATATCCGCTATATTAAGTGGGATATGAATCGGCCGTTCTCCCAGGTGGGAGCGGAGAATTTGGCGGATCCCAAAATGTATTCTTATCTGCATACCATGGCAGTGTACCGGATCGTAGACGAACTGAAACGCCGTCACCCGGCGGTGCAGTTTGAAAGCTGTGCCTCCGGCGGCGGTCGGTGCGACCTGGGAGCCATCAGTCACTTTGACCAGGTGTGGACTAGCGACAATACAGACGGCATTGACCGGATGACCATACAAAAAGGCTATTCCATGCTTCACCCCATCAAGACCATGCGGGCGTGGGTAACGGATATTGCCGGGATCAACAAGCCCTGCTCCCTGGACTTCCGCTTCCATATCGCTATGCAGGGGGCACTGGGCCTGGGCGGTAATTTGGAGAAGTACAGTCCGGAAGAGCTGGAGATCTGCCGCCGCAATGTGGCGCTGTATAAAGAGATCCGCCCGCTGGTGCAGTTTGGCGATCTGTATCGGATTCTGGACGCGGATCGGGACCAGGTGCTTTGCAACCAGTATGTCAGCCGGGACAAAATGCAGGCGGTCTTGTTCCTGAGTGCCCGGGGCACCCGGTTCTTTAAAAAGAAGATGAACCTGCGCTTTGCGGGCTTGGCGCCGGACAGGGTGTATGCTTTTACATTGGACGGCGTGGCGTACAAAAAAGGCGGCGCCTTCCTCATGGAAGTGGGCCTGCCCGTCTATGTGCGTGGTGCCGATTATAATCAAATCGTCCGCTTGACCGCAGTGGAATAAATAAAACACGGCAGGAACACCTGCCGTGTTTTACTTTATAGATTTGCGATCAGCCACCGGAGCATTTGTATGTTGGTCTCTGCCAATTCCGCATATTTATCGTGTGCACTGAAATAAGCAATACAAATGATCTGAATGGAATAGATCACATAGGGAACAGCGGTCATTTCCTGTTCGCTCAGTGCGCATACCCTGTGGTAGCCTTGGATCAAATCATGGAGTATCGTCTTCCATCTTTCTAAATGGCGCCCATTGCCAAAGCATTCGGATAATATGGCAGTGGCACAATAGCAAAGGTCAAAGATCCGTATGTTTACTTCTGTCAAGTCAAAATCAATGAAGCCTATAAATGCTTTGCCGTCGAAGATCATATTGGAGGGGTTCAGATCCCGATGGATCAGTTGCACCGGCAGCTGTGGGTACAACGGTTTGAACCCCGCTTTATATTGCGTGCAAAAGTCGTCGGTCAGATGGGCGATCTTTTGTACCTGTTCCAGATTTTCCATGCTATCCCGGTACAGATTGGCCTGCTGAAAATCCTGCGGGTCATACAGGCTTAGTTTCTTGTGCAAGTCGGCAATCTTTTCGCCAATGGTGTAGGCGAGGGTGGGGGCTTCAAAGACAGTGCGGCAGCAAAGCGTGGTGCCGTGCAGGCGCTTGGTCACCATAAAATAAAGTTCGCCCAGTTGTAAATAAGTGTCCGTATTATGCAATTTGACCACTTCATCAAACAGTATGGCTTTTTGGACCGCAGCTAAGTTAGTGGTGTATTTGATGATGTAGTCATCGCCCACATAGTAAGCATTTTCGTTTTGCCTGCCGGTGTTTTCACTTATGATCGGTTTTACGGTGCGGTTTGGTAAATCCCAATGGGACAGTATCTTTTGAATCTTGGCTTTTGACACCATAATATAGTCCTCCTGCAAAATGTTGATCCTATAGGGCTTGCTGCCGATATAGGCTTTTGTGAATGCTGACGGAGAACAACCGAATTCGCGCTGAAACGCTTTGTAAAATCCGGCGTATGTATCAAATCCAAAATCAAATGCAATATCTGTTTTCGGCCTTTTACTTTTCATCTCGTAAACGGCAAACAACAGCCTTCTGCGCAGCAGATATGCCTTTGGTGTAACGCCCAAGTACAGCTTGAACAATCGTACCAAATGCACATAGGAATATCCGGCGACCCGGCTTAGGTCCTCCGGCGTGATTTGGGATTTTATGTGCGCATCTATATAGTCGATGGCATTTTGAAGCAGTTGGCGGGTATCCACGGCCGTTCTCCTTTCTTCTCACTTGCAAGTGTATGCGTATTATACCATAAGGCGCATCAAATACCTTTCCTGTGTGATCAAAAAAAGCAGTCGAGTCATCGACTGCTTTTTTGTATTCCGATTTTAGTGCCAGCCGTCACAGTAGTCTTTGTTGTGGGCAATGTAGGCGTCGGTCAGGGCGCAGGCCAGGGAATAGCTGTTTACCAGCGGGTGCAGGGTCAGGGCCTGCACGGCGGCGGCGCGGCTTTTTTCCCGAATGGCTTTGGAGGCCAGACGCTCGTAGTTTTTCACCCGGCGGATCAGCTCCAGATTTTGCTCGTCTACGACGCCGATCCGATGGGGCGTGCAGCCCTTTGGCCCCACCTCACAGGTGACCTCCACCACATCGTCCGGGCGCAGGCCGTCAATGGCGTTGCCGTTTGGCACGCAAAGGATCATGGGGCCGGTTTGGCCGCTTTGGGCGTTTTCTATGAATTTCAGCGCCACACCGGCGTAGCCGCCGTCGTCTTCTTCATAAATATTAAAGTGCCAGGGCTGGCTGCGTTTCTCGCCGGTCTCGCTGGCCATATAACTGCCCTCTCGCATACCGTACCATTTATTGAATACCGCCAAGCAGCCTTCAAAGTCGTTTTCAATATCCATTTGGCGCAGCTGGGCGGTCATTTGCCGGTTGATATCCAAAATCTGTTCACCACGGGTCTGGGGCGCTTGCAGAATGTTGGTCACCGCCTGTTCCCGGTAGTAGAAGTAGTAGAGATATTCGTTGAGCACCGCGCCCCGATCCCGCAGCAGTTCTTTGGAGAAGTAGCGCATATCGCTGTTCTTGTAGGCGTCATCGTTCTCGATCAGATCGTGCAGAATCTCTTTGCCGTTTATGGTGATGCTTTTGAAGTAGGACAGGTGGTTGAGTCCGTACACCTCGCCGGTAATGTTCGCCGGGTTCGCCCCGTACAGCAGGGCAAAGGAGCGGAGCATGCCGGAGGGCGCGTCGCAAATGCCGTAGGTAAAATCGTAGCCCATATCCCGCAGGGTTTGGGACACCACCCCGGCCGGATTTGTAAAGTTAAACACCTTTACGCTTGGCTTCGCATATTTCTTAATCAGCTCGCAGTAGGCAGCCAGCGCCGGTACGCTGCGCATGGCAAAGGACAGCCCGGCAGCGCCGGTGGTCTCTTGCCCCAGTACCCCGTGATCCAGGGCTATGCGCTCGTCCTTGGCACGCATTTCGTCCTGCCCCACCCGAATGGTGGTGATCACATAGTCCGCGTCCCGTACCGCTTCCACCGGGTCGGCGGTGAGAGAAAAGCGCATTTCCGGGCATAGCAGGCGCGCCACATGCGCCGCCATACCGCCGTAGATGCGCAGCTTTTCCTCGTCATTGTCCATAAAACACAGTTCGTCGATCCCCAGCCGCTTTGCCTTTTGGGCAATGCTTTTTGCCAGGAACATGGAGCGCACACCGCCTCCGCCAAGTACCGTGATTTTCATAGAACCCCTCCTGTATTCCCGCGCGCTCGCGCCAAATTTCCAATCTTATAGTACCCAATTCACCGCCCCTTTGTCAAGATGCAATCTCCGCTCTTCCAAACCCGGGCATACAAAAACGCACAGACAAACTGCCTGTGCGCTTTTTGTTCCACTCCTGCAAATTGTGCAGTATTACAGCTTCTCCAGCAAGGGGAGCAGATCCGGTAGGCGGTGAATCTGGTATTCTACGGTGCCGTCGGTGGGAAGGGGCAGGCGGCTCGGATTGTACCAGCAGGTGTGCATACCGGCGGTTTTGCCGCCCAGCATATCGGAGGTCAGACTGTCGCCCAGCATCAGGCTCTCGCTGCGCTTTACGCCTGGCAGGCTGGCAAAGCAGGCGTCGAAAAAGCCGGGCTGTGGCTTATTGGCGCCCAGGTACTCGGAGATAAACACCCGGTCCAGCAGAGGCAAAATGCCGCTGCTTTTCAGCCGCCCTTCCTGTACCCAGCCGGTGCCGTTGGAGGCCAGACACAGGGTATAGCGCCCATGGAGGGCGGAGAGCAGTTCTTCTGCTCCGGGGAGAAAGAAGTGGCGGCTGCTCAGCCGTTCCATATAGTAGCGGTTCACTTCCTCCCGATCCAGGTCGCTGCCCAGGTGGGTCAGCAGCAGGTCAAAGCGGCGGTAGCCGATCTCCGATCGCTGAACTTTGCCTTGCTCCAGCAGCTTCCACTGGGCATCGTTACCGGCACTGTACAGAGCCAATATCTCATCTGAATATGGCAGGGTGTAGTGGCGCATGGTTTCCTCCAGTGCCACTTGTTCCGCCTGCTGAAAGCTGAACAGCGTATCGTCTAAATCCAAAAAAATCGTGGTGATCATAGCGAGCTCCTTTGGCTCCAGTATAGCACAGCTGCCGCAGGGTGTGCAAGTCCCAAAAAACGGACGGCAGCTTGTATGCAGGTGCATTTTATGGTATGCTTTTCACCAAGGAGGTAGAGAAATGGATGCAATCAATTTGATTTTATTTGCGGTGCTTTTTGTGCTGCAGGTGGCGATCATCCTTTTGCTGCTGCGCCGCCGCAGTGGGGATGCAGGGCACCAAACGGAGCTGCTGGCGCGGCAGCTGCAAGCCCAGGACAATGAGCGCCGTGCCCAAATAGAGCGGTTGGAAGCGGCAGTGCAGACCCTGCGTGAGGATAACTATCGTCAGCAGGTGAAGCTGCTGGAGCTGGTCCAGAACCAAAGCGACAGCCAAACCCGGCGGTTGGGTGCCTTTATGGCAGAGATGCAAAAGAGCAATGAGCAAAAGCTGGACCAAATGCGTCAAACGGTGGATGAAAAACTGACCGGCACCCTGAACACACGGCTGAATGCCTCGTTCCAGACTGTGTCCCAGCAGCTGGAGAGCGTGTACAAGAGCCTGGGCGAAATGCAAAAGCTGTCCTCCGGGGTAACGGAAAGCGTCAACGGGTTGAATCGGGTGCTTACCAATGTAAAGAGCCGAGGCACCTGGGCGGAGGTGCAGTTGGGCAATATTTTAGACCAGACGGTGCCGGGTATGTATGACACCAATGTGGCCACCAATCCCAAGTATAACGGTCGCGTAGAGTTTGCGGTGCGGATCCCGGCGGCGGACGGCAGCGGTCACGCCTGGCTGCCCATTGATTCCAAATTTCCTATGGAGGATTATGCACGCTTGACCGCAGCGGCTCAGGCCGGAGATCGGCAAGGCATGGAAAGTGCCCAAAAGGCGCTGGAGCAGCGGGTGCGTGACGAGGCCAAGCTGGTGCGTCAGTACATTTCTGCTCCGGAGACCACACCCTTTGCGGTGCTGTATTTGGCCACCGAGGGGCTGTATGCGCAGATTTTGGGCAGTCGCAGCGGACTGGCGGAGAAGCTGCAGCAGCAGGGCATTTTGCTGGCCGGGCCCACCACGGTGACGGCGCTGCTTAATGCGCTGGCGATGGGCTTTCGCACACTGGCCATCAACCGAAAAGCCACGGAGGTGTGGCAGGTGCTGGGCGCTGCTAAAATGCAGTATGAGAAGTTCGGCGACCTGCTGCAAAAGGCACGCAAAAAGGTGGATGAGGCCGGCAAGGTGCTGGACGAGGCGGATCACCGTAACCACATCATTCAAAAGCACCTGCGCCGGGTGGAGACCCTGGACGACCCGACGGCAGCGGAAGCGGTACCGGAATTATTTGACTGAACAAACCCGATAAAAAGGGCGCCTGCTTACAGCAGACGCCCTTTTGCTTTACGCATACGCTTTGATAATTTCCCGTATCATACGAACATTGTCCTTGGTGCGCAGGGCGTTTGGAGCCTTGTATTCCAGCAAACAGCAGGGAATGTTCAGCTTTTTGTGTACCCAACCGATGGCGTAGCCTTCGTTTGCGGCATAGACGCCGTCTTTCATTTTGTTTAAGTGCAGGGTGCGATTGACGATTTGGCACAGCTTTTTGGTGCCTAAGGTTTCGTTAAGCCAGCCGTGGGCATTGATGTACACATTGGGCTTGCTGCGGAGAATAAAGTCTCGCAGGGCACGGGTCTCTTTGCCCTTAAACGGACCGAAATCCCGGTTTATATCAATATGCGCGGCGGTGCAGCGCCCAAAGGCATTCTTGCCGGAGCGCTGTGCGTTTTTGCCGGCAATGGCACCGTCCGGATTGGCGCAGGGTACAATAACCAATCGGTAATTGCCCAATTCCTCCGGGTGGGAAGCAAAGTGGGCGATCAAGTGGTTGGCAATGGCAGTCAGACGCTGTCCGTCTCTGGCATAATCGTCCTCAAAGCCGTGGATGGCAAAGTCAATAAACAGCGTCTTTTTGTACTTGCCGTTTGTCGGGGTGATGATATAGCCTTCCAAATTGCGATTTTGTACAGATTTGCCATAAACCACTTGGGTCACATGGTTGTGGTCTAAGGCCAACTGTGCGGCATTTGCATTCAGCGGCAGTGCCTTGTTTTGTACGCGAACGGTAATTCGTGCCGTAATGCCATTATAGGTGCGTACGGTCAGTTGGGTTTTACCGTTGGCTTTGCCGGTAATGTAGCCTTGTTTGTTGACTGTGGCTATGGCAGAATCCCGGGTCTTATAAGTGACGGTGTAGGCTGCGGTGCCACGGGCAAATTGCAGCTTTATCTTATGGTTGTTGGCGCCCTTTTGGATAACCACATCGCCGCCTTTGACGGCTAACTTGGAGGGAGCGGCCTTAACCGTAACGGTGCAAGCGGCGGTTTGGCGTCTGTAACGCACGGTCACTTTGGCTGTACCGATTTTCTTGGCGGTAACCACGCCGGATTTGCTAACGGCCAGTACGCTTGTGTCTGCTGAGCGATAGGTGCAGTCGGTAGGGTGGATACGAGAATTATTGAATTGAATACAAGCGGCTTTTTCGCCTAAGCCCAGCGCAACGGCAGTGCGCTTTAATGTTAGATTTTCTGCAGCATAGGCTGTGCAGGTGTTGCTGAGCAAAAACATAAGCAGCAATAGTGCTGCCGCTATGGAAGTGCGGTGCTTCATAACAGAATCTCCTTCTTTTCTGATTTGGCAGCGACCCGGGTGCCACTACTGTAACAGTGTATCATTTCTTGCAAAGTGTGACAAGTTGTTTGCGTTTTTTGCCGTATTTTGATATTTGCGTTTATACGCTGCGGTTTTGTGTACGGCAAAGTGCTGCAAAATTGTGCCGCAAATGCAAAAAAATTTGTTTTTGCGTTTATTGCGCCGCTTTAGACTTTGTGGTAAAATAAAACCGAGGTATTTGATTATGGAGCATCTTTGGAAACAGAATCTGCGGCAGATTGAGCCGTATGTGCCCGGGGAGCAAAGCAGCGACCCGGATCGGATCAAGCTCAATGCCAATGAGAACCCGTATCCACCGGCCCCCGGCGTGGAGGCGGTGCTGCGCAGTTACGACCCGGCAGCGCTGTGCCTGTACCCGGACGCTAATGCCCGGCTGCTCAAGGCGTCCATTGCCCGCCACTACGGCGTGGCGCCGGAGCAGGTATTTGTGGGCAACGGCTCGGACGATGTGCTGGCACTGGCATTTCAGTCCTTTTTTAACAGCGACAAGCCCATTGCCTTTCCGGATATTACTTACAGCTTTTACCCGGTGTGGTGCCGGCTGTTTCACATTCCTTTTGTGACCCACCCACTGACGGCGGATTTTCGCATTGATCCGGCGGATTACGCGGCGCCTAACGGCGGCGTGGTGCTGCCCAATCCCAATGCCCCCACCTCTATCGGTGAGGACCTGCCCTTTGTGCAGGCGCTCTTGGAGGGCAATCGGGATGCTGTGGTGATTATTGATGAGGCCTATGCGGACTTTGGCGGCGTCAGCGCCGTGCCGCTGCTGGCGGACTATCCCAATTTGCTGGTGTGCGGCACATTTTCAAAATCCCGCTCTCTGGCAGGGCTGCGGCTGGGCTTTGCCATCGGCAGCCCAGAGCTGATCGGTGTGTTGGAAGCGGTGAAGAATTCCTACAACAGCTACACGGTGGACAATTTGTCTCTGCTGTGCGGTGCGGCTGCTATGGATGATGAGGCGTATTTTGCCAAGACCACGGCGGCGGTGATAACCACCCGGGAGCGGGTGCGCCGGGCGCTGGAGCAGATGGGCTTTTCCGTATTGCCCTCCCGCACCAACTTCCTTTTTGCAACGAAGGACGGCGCGTCTATGCGGGAACTGTTCCTCTATTTGAAGCAAAGACATATTTACATTCGCTATTTTGATCTGCCGCGGATTGACAATTATGTGCGTATTACCATCGGTACCGACGCGCAGATGGACGCATTTTTGCAGGGAACGGAGGCTTTTTTGCGTGGAGAATAAAAAAGTTGCGCTGATCTTCTTGTATTTTATCGGTGCCATTCAGCTGGTGGCCGGTGTGTACACCCAGCTGGTGGGGTTGTTTCATTGGGACTTTATGTCCCTGTTCCCGGTGGTGGAGATGGGCACCCAGCAGATCTTGTATTTGAATTTGCTGGCGGTGTTCCTGGTGACCACGCTGATCCATATTGTGGTGGCGGCACTGGTGAATGACGGCAGCTACGGCCCACTTGATGTGCTGCGGGCTTGCCCGCCGCTGACCGTCGTGGTGCCGCTGGTGCTCTTTGGCATTTCCATTTATACCACTCTGGGCGCTACCTCGGCGGGGGAGCGGGTGTTCTGCCTGGCTGTGTCCGCTTTGTATATTCTTGCCTGCTATATCAGCGTGGGCTGCATTGCCGCTGTGCGAGATATGGAAGATTAAACAAAAAAACAGACAAAAAAGGACCTCTGTGTGCCAAACACAGAGGTCCTTTTTTATGCTTTATTTACCGAGAAAGAGTACCAACAGCAGTGCCACTACGGCAATACCGCCCAAGGCGGCAAAAATTTTAACTGCTCGGGAAATGGCGTCGTACACATTGGTGGGCATGATTTGGAAAAAAGCAAAATGCAGCGGCTCTTGCAGCTTTTTGCCTACCAAGTCCCGGTAGCGCAGATCTTGGGTGGACAGGCTGCCGTCCCGGTGCAGCGCAATGGTGCGCACGCCTCGATCCAGTCCCGGGCCGTACACATGGAACCCGGCGCCCTGGGTGTAGCCCACATCAATGCCGCGAATGTCACCGTGGAAGGCGTTGTTGTGGTCGTGACCGAAGTACAGACCCTTCACTTCGCCCTTTTCGCAGAAGGCGTCAAACTCGCCGCTGTTTTCCTGCGGATCAGCAGGTGACTCTTTCATAAATCCCTCTTTGTCTACCCGCTTTCTGTTCAGCACAAACCACTCCTTGGCGTGGGTGCGGAAGCCCTGTACCGCGCCTTTGGTGGACTTTTTCACCTGCGTGAGCAGGTCAAACACCTCGCACACGGGAATGTGCTGAATGACAACGGAGGGAATGGTGTGGCCGTATTGTTTTTCATAACTGTCGCGTACGCCCCGATACCAGTCAATCTGGTTTTGGTGCACATGGTCGTAGCCCACTTTCAGGCTGGAGTGACTGTCGATCAGGTAAAGCAGATAGCCGGGCCGGTCGCCGTCGGCGATCTCCAGCACACAGTTGCCCACACCGTCTACGCCGGGGGTATCCTCCCCGATAAAGCCGGGGATCTCTTTGTAGATATCAAACTGGGCACGGTTGTCCAGCCCCACCTGTCGATCGTGATTGCCAAAGCAGATGGCAAAGGGCAGATGCCGCTCCACCACCGGGGCGGTCAGCTCTTTCAGTACCCGGCGCACCTGGTTTACATCACCGTGGAACCCGCGCCCCCAGATCTGGTCACCGCTGTATACCACCAGATCCGGCTCCTCTCGATCCAAGGCGGCGTTGATCAGCGCCAAGGTGTCCGGGCTGACCTTGCGGCCCTCTTGCGTGTCTGCAATTTGCAGGATCTTAAAGGTGTCGTTCTTGAATGTCAACTTCATATTTATTCTCCGTTCTCAGGAATTTTGCCTTTTTTCTAATTTTAACACAAGAAAGCCTTGACGGCAACGCTTTTTCAAATTATAATATGAAGTGCTGTTACGGCAAGTACATCCGCCCGTGGCGAAGCTGGATATCGCAGCAGATTCCGATTCTGAAGGCCGGGGGTTCGAATCCCTCCGGGCGGACCATAAACGCGGCAAGCGTCTTTACGATGCTTGCCGCGTTTTATTTTTTTGCCACTTGCCGGCGCATGTATCGGCAAAAAAACGCACTGTAACAGAACCGATAGGTGGACGGCTTTGTGAATAGGCGGTTGGATTCTTTTACATTATATATAAGAGAGTTCTTGATTTCATCCGGAAGCTATGTTATACTGAGTATGAACGAACGGTCAGTAAAGTTAGAAACGAATAACTATAGATTTTGGAAAAACTGACCGGGTGCCGTTCTTGCCGATTTTGCCCCCATTTTTGAATTTTGAACGGAGGTAAGAAGATGAAAACAGGAAAAAAACGACTCACAGGTACGCTTTTGGCGCTTTGTGCCGCTTTGTTGGTGCTTTGCATCGTGCTTGCCGCAGGATGGAGCAAGACGGCAAAAGCCGACGCAGTATTGCCGGAGGTGCGGAACAACGGCACGGCGGTTCAGTGGAAATACAGAGATGAAACCGATTGGCGCGACCTTGTGGCGCTTACCGAACTTACGGGTGCTGCCGGAGAAAACGGCAGGGACGGAGCCAACGGCGAGAATGGCACCGACGGTAAGAACGGAATAAACGGTACGAACGGCAAAGATGGTATTAACGGCGTTGACGGTACAGACGGGCAAAACGGTATCGACGGTAAAGATGGCACAGACGGCGTCAACGGCAAGAACGGCATGAACGCCAAAAATATAGAAGTGCAGCGAGCCGAAACCCACATACAGTGGCGTTACGAGGGCGGCGAGTGGCAGAACCTTGTTGCGATCGCCGATATAGAGGGCCCCGCCGGACAGAACGGAACGGACGGTGCAAACGGAAAAACGCCGGAATTTCGCGTAAGCGAAAATATCCTGCAATGGCGTTATGTCGACGATGAAATATGGCTGAACCTGTACGACCTTACCGCATTAAAAGGTGCGGATGGCAGAGACGGCGTTGACGGTAAGGATGGTATAAACGGAAAAGACGGCGCCGCCGGTAAGGACGGCACCAACGGGCAAAACGGTAGGGACGGCAAAGACGGCAAAGACGGTAAAACACCCTTTATCGGCGAAAACGGCAACTGGTGGATCGGAGAAACCGATACGGGAGTGAAAGCCGCAGGCGTTGACGGAGAAAAAGGCGACAAAGGTGACCCCGGCGAAAAAGGCGACAAAGGTGAAAAAGGCGATAAGGGAGATAAAGGCGATAAGGGCGATCCCGGTCAGAACGGTAGCTGTTCGGGATATTTTTGCGGAGAGGGGTATGTACCGTCAACCCATCTTTCAGACGGTGCAGTTCCCTTGTACTATCGGGAAATGCATAACCGCGGCGGGCTTATATCGTACAACGGAACAACACTCAGGCTGAAAAAAGGACATACCTACAGTGTGTGTGTAAGCGGCATGGTCAATGCAAGCACAAATGATAAAAGCGGATATCATTCTGTTCGGATGACTGACGGTTACGATGATAACTATTGCAGATATATTACACTGATAGAACAAAGCAGCAGGGGATCAAATTCTCTCTGCTTCAACAGAATATATGACCTTACCAGTGCGAAAAACGATGTTGAACTTAAATTTTCGCTGGAGCAAGGTGATTACAAGACCTATCTGCTTTCATTCAGAGGCTCTGTTACAATCATCGCTCTTGACTGAGCAGATATACACGAAAACGGAGGTAGCAAGAAATGAAGAAACGAATACTCAGCATCCTGCTCACCCTGTGCATGGTGCTATGCCTTGTGCCGACTACGGCGTTTGCCGCGGACTGCGCGGAGGATCTGGTAGACCCCGTGATCTGGATTCACCTCAGTTCTGATGGCGGCGGCTACTATGACGTTCTAAATGGTACATGGACGGCGGCGGATTTCTTCCAGCCGGGCAAGGCGCCAAAGGGAGCGAAAATCACTGCGGTCACGCCGCCTACTTCTCCCTCCATTCCGGTTAGTGTGAATGTAAACAGCGACGGTACGCTGAACTGCACGAAAACCGAAAACACCACGGAACCAGTACCCAAATCAGAGACCTATACCGTCACCATCACCAGCGATGACTACGCGCCCATTTCCGCTCCGCTGACCGTGCGCCAGTATCTCAATGCAGGCTTTAGGGGACCGGTCTATTTCGATGATGAGTTGCTCTACGGAGATACCTATACTTACACGTGCCGGGTGAATAACCCCGGTGAAAACGGCGTCTGGTCCGCGCTGATACAGGACCCCCAGATGTTTGAAATTTATAAAGAGACCACCGACACCACCAGCGAACCGGGGAAGTCCATCTACACCGTCCACATCCGAGCCATCAAGGCAGGCGCACGCGTAACTTGTATCGACTTTCTGTATGTTTCCGATACGACAATGGCATCGTCGAAAGTTTCCAGGGGGGCTGTCACCGGCGGTGCTGTCCGTACGCGCCCCCTCACCGTGACGGCTGGCAGCGCAACCATCACCGAGGGCAATGCGCTGCCAACAGACCTTGTGACCTGTACCGGCCTGCTGAACAGCGAAGGGCGCAAGGACGACCGGGATACCGTACTGGACAATGCTCTGGGCTACCAACTGCTTGACGCAAACAACGAGGAAGTCACGGCGGCCACGGCACGCAATATGCCCGGAACCTACACTGTTGTTCCCGCTGCCACCCTCAAATCCGGCTGGGGCGAGCGGTATTCGCTTAACAAGGTCAACGGCACGCTGACGGTGGAAAATCAGCCTGACGAGCAGTTTACCCTCGCCCCCGGCGGCAGATACTATTTCGACCTGTCGGCAATGAATATTCCCAGAACGGTAAACAGCAATCTGCCGGACAGCACCCTGCACTATGTGCCGTTTACCTATGTGGGCACGATGAACGCCTACAAGCTCACATCGGAGACGGCAACCCCCCAGGCGTATGCACAGCAGAATAAATATCTCCACAGCCTGTTCATTGCGGATCATGCTGTAACAAATGATGTAAGCTGGGATGCCCTGAACACCGCAGATTTGATTTTCGGCAAGGACTATGCCGCAGGCGGCGTAAACTATACGCTGCGCGCGCCGTCCGCGGGAAGTAGTTTTACAGGCTCGGGCGATTCAGAACGCGGCACGCCCCAAAGCAACGAATGGGACAGGATACTGGACAAGAACGACGGATATATCAAAAACTGGGATGGGATGTTTTCTTGGGGGCAAGACACTTTTGAACGTGGTACGGAGCCGAACCGTGCGGTTCGCGGGCTCGATTCGGCCCGCCACTGGAGCGACTTCCACGCTATGGATTCCCGCCCGTTCGTCGGTTTCCGCCCCGTGCTTGAAGTCCTGAACCCCGGCACGCTGGGCGCTGACGGGCTGAAAGCCGTTACCCTCGACCTTGGCGGCGGCAAGCTGGGTAATAGTTCCGAGGATATTCAAATCATCGTGAAAACCGGCAGCGACTTTACCGCGCCTGCGTCCGACGACCTGACCCGCCCGGACGGAGATACAGGCAATTTCTTTATGTGGCGCGGAAGCAACGGTAAATTCTACGTTCCCGGTGACAGCGTTCCTGCTGATGTGACAGCACTGACAGTGCAGTGGACAGTCCCGACCTATGCCGTCACACTGCACCCCAACGGCGGCACCATCAACAGCGGCAATGTCACTGGATACACCTATGGCGTGGGCGCAACACTCCCGACAGCCGACGATATGACCTATACAGGCCACACGTTCAAGGGCTGGTATGACAACGAAAATCTGACCGGCTCTCCTGTTACGGCAATCGGCGGTACAGGAACGGGCAATAAGGAATACTGGGCAAAGTGGGAGATCAATCAATATACCATCACAGTCAAACCCGAAAACGGCAAAGCGGATATTACCATAACGCAGGACTACGGCACGAATATTACCGCCCCTGCCGACCCGACAAGAGAGGGCTACACTTTTATGGGCTGGGACAGGGAAATTCCCACGACCATGCCCGCCGAGAATATAACGCTTAAAGCACGGTGGAAAGACATTGAAAAGCCCACGGGCGAAATTGTCATAGGCACCAACAAATGGCAGGAATTCCTGAATAAAATCACCTTCGGCCTGTTCTTTAAGGATACGCAGACGGTGACGATAAACGCCGCCGACAACAGCGGAACCGTGTTTGTCTCCTATTTGGTGACCGATCAGGATCTTTCCGAGGCGGAGCTTCAATCTCTTGTATTCAGCGGGTACGAGGAGCCATTTCGCATAGACCCCAATGGGGAATACATTGTTTATGCAATGCTTGTTGACGCGAGGCTGAATATAACATACCTTCGTTCCGACCGTGTAACGCTTGACAATGTTCAGCCGGTCATCACCGGCATAGAAAACGGCAAGACCTATTGTGAAGCACAGACGGTCACCGTTGACGAAAAGTATGTGGACACTGTCACCGTAAACGGCACGGAGGTCACGCTTGACAAAAACAACAGTTTTACCCTCTCTCCGGCGGACGGCGAGCAGAGAATCATCGTCACCGACAAGGCCGGCAACACCGCCGAAATGACCGTAACGGTCAACGATGGGCATACCGGCGGCAAGGCGACCTGCACCGAAAGGGCGGTTTGCGAGGTTTGCGGAAAGGCTTACGGCGACCTGGATGAGAATCATCACGCCAACATTAAGCATATCGACGCAAAGGCGGCGACAAAGACTGCCGGGGGCAATATCGAGTATTGGTACTGTGAAGACTGCGGCAAGTATTTTGCCGATGCCGCAGCTACCAAAGAAATCAAACAGGCAGATACCGTAACGGCCAAACTGTCAGGCGCAGCCAAATCACCCCAAACCGGTGGGGACAGCGGCGTTGTGACCGTATTGCTGCTAAGCGGCGGTGCGTTCATTTGCTTGGTATCCCGCCGGAAAAAGCGCACCCACACCGTGTAAACTACACAAATCATTGCAGAAAAAGAGCAGACATCATGTCTGCTCTTTTTAACACCCGGCAGGAAAGCCCTTGGCGCTCTTTACAGAGAACGATGGGTATGGTAAAATGCAGGGGAGGTGAGCAAAATGTATGAACCCAGCGAAACACGCTACGAGACAATGCCCTATAACCGGTGCGGCAAAAGCGGTCTGCGGCTGCCGGCGCTGTCTGTGGGGCTGTGGCAGAACTTTGGCGTGAACGACGATTACGATACCATGAAAGAGATCATCCTGACAGCCTTTGACCATGGGGTGACCCATTTTGACCTGGCTAATAATTACGGGCCGGAGCCGGGGCGGGCAGAGATCAACTTCGGTCGCATATTCAAGGAAAATCTGCGCCCTTACCGGGATCAGCTGATTATCAGCACCAAGGCCGGGTATGAGATGTGGCCGGGCCCTTACGGTGGTCGGGGCGGCAGCCGCAAGTACCTGACTGCTTCCCTGGACCAGAGCTTGCAGCGGATGGGGCTGGAGTATGTGGATATTTTTTATCACCACTGCATGACCCCGGACACGCCGCTGAAGGAGACGGCTCTGTGCCTGGCGGATCTGGTGCGCCGGGGCAAGACCCTGTATGTGGGTATGAGCAATTATGACGGCAAGACCATGCACCGTATGTACCACAAGTGCGACGATGTGCAAGCGCCCTTTGTCATCAACCAAAATCGCTATTCCATCTTTGACCGCACGGTGGAGAAAAACAAGCTGCTGAAAGAAGCCCGGGACAAGGGCAAGGGCGTGATCTGCTTTTCGCCGCTGGCCCAGGGGCAACTGTCGGATAAATACGCCAAAGGCATCCCGGAGGGCGCCCGCCTGTTTGGCAACGATAAGCTGCAAGCCCATGTGGGTTATGATCAGCACCGTGCCCAGCAGATTGAAAAACTCTATCAGCTGGCAAAGGACCGGGGCGAGACCCTTTCTCAGCTGGCAATCCAGTGGCTGTGGCAGCAAAAGGGGGTCACCTCCGTGCTGGTGGGCGTGCACTCCAAGGCGCAACTGCTGGAGAATTTGGCTGCGCTGGAACAGCCTCCCCTTAGCGAGGCGGACCTGATCCGTATTGACTCTTACAGCAAATAACAGCACTTTATACAGAATAAGTAAAACAAAAGGAACGCGACTGACAGTCGGGTTCCTTTTCGTTTGACAGTGCCGGCGGAATATGCTACCCTTTTACCAAGAACGGCGGGCGGCAGCCCGTGATTTGGAGAGAAAAGAATGCCCTATATGCAAATGACAGAGGAGCAGTTCAAGGTTCCTGTGCTGAAAAATGTGATCTATGCCCTGCGCCTGGTGTGGCAGACGGACAAGCGCCTGCTCATCGGCTATCTGTTGCAAGAGGGGCTGTATGCGGTGTTTTCCCGCTATTTGCAGAATATTTTGTTCTTAAAGATCCTGCTGGATGTGATCACCGGCAGCGGCAACTTTCGCACTTATGTGGGAGAGTTGGCGGCGTTTGCCCTTTTGGCGCTGGTGGTGAAGGTGGCCCAGTGGGAGGGTATGCGCATGGAGAAGTGCGCGACCAAGCGGGTGCTGAAGTTGCTGAACGACCGGATCTTTGAAAAGGCGCTGTCTGTGGATGTGGCCTGTTATGAGAACCCGGAATTCTACGACAAATATCAGCGGGCAACCATGGTGACCACCAATGGCTTTTTTGACCTGATCTGCTTTGATTTTTCTGCCTTTGTGGCGGATGTGGTGGCGCTGGTGTGCGTGATGGCCACCGTGGCGGCGGTGCACCCGCTGTATCTGCTGTTTTTGGTGCCGGTGTTCTTTGTGTTCGCCGTAGAGGTGTATAAGAGCAAGTGCGTCTATCGGCGGGATATGTCCATGACCGCCAACAAACGAATGCAAGCCTATGTGCAGCGCACGGTGTACCTGCGAGAGTACGCCAAGGATATGCGCACCTCCAATATCTTTGCCGTGATGGTTCGGCGTATGGAGGCGGCTACCAAGGCCAATGTGCGCATTTTGAGAGACTACGGCGTGCGGCTGTTTTTGTACAGCGTAGTCAGCAGCCTGCTTGGTGAGCTGCTGCCGGTGCTGGGCACTTATGCCTTTGCCTGCCACAGCTTTGTGCAGGGCAGCGGGCTGACCGTGTCCGGCTTTAGCGTGGTGGCCTCCGGCATTAACGCGGTGCGGGAGTCTACTCTGGACACCACCGAGTGCTTTGACGAAATGACCTTGATGGCGTTGTATTTTCAGAATTTGCGGGAGTTTTTGGACTATCAGCCCCAGGTGGTATCCGGTCCTCTGCCGGTGCCGCCGCTGGAGACGCTGGAATTTTGCCATGTGGACTTTACCTACCCGGGCACCGATCGACGGGTGCTCCACGATGTGAACTTTACCCTGCGGCAGGGCGAGACCCTGGCGGTGGTGGGCATTAACGGCGCCGGCAAATCCACGCTGGTCAAGCTGCTGCTGCGGTTTTACGATCCTACGGTTGGTCAAATTCTCTATAACGGCAAGCCGCTGCCGGAATATGACCTGGAGCAGCTGCGGGCTGCCTTTGGCACCGTGTTCCAGGATTATAAAAACTTTGCCCTGTCCGTCAACGAGAATGTGATCGGCCACGCTTGTACCCCGGCAGAAAAAGCTTTGGCAGAGCAGGCACTGCGCCACAGCGGTGTGTGGGACAAAATTGCCTCACTGCCCCGGGGGGCGGACACGGTGCTGACCCGAGAGTTTGACGAGGCGGGCACCGGTCTGTCCGGCGGCGAAAATCAAAAGGTGTCCACCGCCCGGCTGTTTGCCCGGGATTTCCAAATCGCCGTGCTGGACGAGCCAAGTTCCGCCCTGGATCCGGTGGCGGAGTATAAAATGTATGAGAATTTGCTGCAAGTGACAGAGAATAAGACGGTGATCTTTATCTCGCACCGGCTGTCCAGCGCGGTGCTCAGCGATCGCATTTTGGTGCTGGCCGACGGTCAGGTGCAGGAGAGCGGCTCCCACCGGCAGCTGATGGAGCAAAACGGACTGTATGCGGATATGTTCCGCCTGCAAGCCTCCGGTTACAAGCAGGAAGGGGGTGCCGCCGGTGCGCAAGCCTAAGCATGCGGGAGAGCACTCCATGTTCTCCAATTTATTCTATTTTTTGCGGCTGCTGTTTGCAGCCTCCCCGGCGCTGGTGATCGGCGAGCTGGCATGGGGCGTGCTGACGGTGCTGCCCGGCCAGCTGGTCAGCGTGCTGGGGGTTAAGTATGTGATCGACATTGTCACCTCCGGTGGGGACTTAAAACGGCTGTACGCCGTGGTGGCCGTTGTGGTGGCGTTGCTGGCGCTGTGCCGGCTGGCGTCCTATTTGTATCGGGAGTTCTTTTGGAATGTGCAAAGGGAGAAAGCCTATTACCGGCTGAACCGGCGGCTGTATGCCAAGGCGGCGGAGCTGGACCTGGCGTCCTATGATGACCCGGAATTTTACAACCGCTTTATTCTGACCATTGAGTCCTCCGGCGACAACATCCAAAATCTGCTGGGCCTGGTGCGCCGGTACTTTGGCAACTTGATCTCGTTGATTGCCATTTCCTCTGTGCTGCTGACCATTGACCCGCTGTGTTTGGTGATTATTTTGGCGTCTATTTTGCTGTTTTTGCCCCTAAGCAAGGCCATTAGCAACTTGCAGGTGCAACGCCAGGTGGAGAACACCCGCTATCATCGGCGGGCAGACTACTTCCAGCGGCTGTTTTACTTGCAGGATTACGCCAAAGAGGTGCGTATGAACGGCATTGCGCCCCTGCTGATGGAGCGCTACGACCAAGCGGCGGAGGATGTGATCGCCTGTCAAAAGAAATATTTCGGCAAGATCACTCGCCGCTATCTGCTCCAGGAGACCGGCGTGCAGGTGCTGGGCTTTATGTTTGTGCTGCCCATGTATCTGGGCTACCTGGTGCTGGTGCGCCACCAGATCAGCCCCGGGGATTTTGTGGCCAGCTTTAACGGCGCCTATGCCATCGCCATGAGCCTGAATTTCCTCACTGTGTGGGGCGTTGCCCAGTTTGACGAGCGGGCCAAGCTGATCGAGAAGTACCGGGCCTTTCTCCACGCCAAACCCACCATTCGGAACGGGGCGCAGGCGGCGCCCAAGAGCCAGTCCGGCGAGATCAAGCTGGAGCACCTGACCTTTACTTATCCCGGTGGGGCGGCGCCTGTTTTGCAGGATATTAACCTGACGATTCACCCGGGGGAGAAGATCGCCCTAGTAGGCTACAACGGCGCCGGTAAGACCACCTTAACCAATTTGCTGTTGCGGCTGTATGAGCCCACCGGTGGGCGGATCCTGATTGATGGGCAAGACATTCGGGACTGCACCCTGCAAAGCCATCGGGATCGGTTTGCGGCGGTGTTCCAGGACTTCCAGCTGTTTGCCTGTCGGGTAGGGGAGAATGTGGCGCTCAGTCCGCAGTTTGACCCGGAGCGGGTGCGCCGTGCGCTGGACCACAGCGGCTTTCAGCGACCTTTGCCCAGGGGAGTGGACACCCAGCTGCTGCGGGAGTTTGACGATGACGGACTGATGCTTTCCGGCGGCGAGAGCCAAAAGGTGGCGGTGGCGCGGGCATTCTACAAGGACTGCCCCTTTGTGATCCTGGATGAGCCCTCTGCCAACTTGGACCCGGTAGCGGAATACCAGCTGAACCGGGCTATGCTGGAGGCTGCCCGGGACAAGACGGTGATCTTTATTTCTCACCGGTTGTCCACCACGGTGCAGGCGGATAAAATTTATGTGATGGAGCAGGGTCGGATCATAGAGAGCGGCTCGCACAGTGAACTGATGGCGGCAGACGGCACTTATGCTTATATGTTCCGCCTGCAAGCGGAGAAGTATAAGAACGCCAAAAGTGAATAACGATAAAAAAGCGAACGATTTTTATATCGTTCGCTTTTGTGTTGCTAAAAGATGTTACCCACCGTTACCTTGCTGTTGTCGTAGATCTCTGCCAGTTCCGTTTGGCACTGGCGAATGGTAGGGCGCAGATCGTCACTTTCGTCCCCAGCCAAGGGTTGCAGGGTGCCCAGGGTTACCCCCGCCTCTTGTAAAGCGCGGTGCTCCATGAGCACGCACAGGGTGGGGTAGCGGGCGGTCCAAATGTTTTGCAGTTGGCGGGCCTTGCGTTCTGCCTCCGGGTAATTCTCTTCTGCGGCGGCTGCGTCCATGCTTTGCAGTAGGGTCTCCATATTCTCAAAGGTGGTCTTGACCGTGTGCTGTTCAAAGATACACAGCCCTGCCACCAGCAGCAAAAACAAAATGGCAAACCAAGTGCGCTTCATTTTTTTCTCTCCTTTTTTACGGCAAAGACGGTGCCGCTGTCATCTATGGTCACCACCAGCTGTTCACCGGGGCGCAGGCTCTCCTTTTGTAGCGCCTTGGCAATGGCCGTCGTGTCCAGCACTTGGTCACCGAAATATTCCGGCACGATGTGGCCGTCGGTGACTACGGGTATGGGAAAGCCGTTGTCCGGCGTCGGTACGCCCAACTGTTTGGGGGTCACCGGGCTTTCCTCTGTACGCAGCCGCACGGACAGGCTGCCGTTGGTCTCCACCACCGCTTCCTCCACGGTGGACAGATCAAATACATCCTTTTGGCGCAGGGCGTCTATCAAATCGTCTACGGTAAAGCGCAGGCGACGCATTTGCTTTTGATCCGGTTGGCCGTGGCGTATGAGAAAGATGGGTCGCCCTTGCAGCAGGTTTCGCAGCCGCAGACTTTTCATGGACGCCACGGAGGCGAGAATTTCCAGACTTACCAGTAGCAGCATGGGCAAAAAGGCGTTGGCCAGGGGCATGGTGTTGTCTTGTAGGGGAATGGAGGCAATCTGGCTTACCAATATGGTAATGACCAGTTCGTGGGGGTTCAGCTCGCCGATCTGGCGCTTGCCCATGATCCGCATAGCCAGAATGACGGTAAAGTAGATCAGCAGTGCGCGAATAAGAGTTACTGTCATTTCAATCACCGGTTGTATTTTGTGAATAAATCCCCCGGTTATGCCAAAATTAGTACGGGTGATAGAAATTGGAAAACCTTAGGCGCCAATATAACGATAATGTACAGAAATTTAAGGCGGACTTTGCGGACTGCTCGGATTTTTTGCTCAAGGAGGCGGAAACCGGCGGTCGCAAGTGCTTTTTTGCCGTGATGGACGGATTGGTGGATTCTTTGCAGCTGGGGCAGATGATTATGGGACCGGTGCTGGGAGCACAGGTGGAGGCATGCACCCCCGGCGAGCAGTTTCGCCAGCTGATGCGCACCTGTGTGCAGTCGGTAGAGCTGAAAGAGGCAGAGACCTTTGAGGATGCTTACTATTATTTGATGAGCGGCTTTTGCGTGTTTGTGTTGGACGGCTGTCCCCGAGCTATGGTCATGGGTATTCAGGGTTGGACCAAGCGCAGTACCGACGAGCCAGAGAGCGAAAGCAATGTGCGCGGAGCCAAAGAGTGCTTTGTGGAGTCTGTGAACGACAACAAGGCGCTGCTGCGCAAGCGCATGAAAACCCATCACTTAAAGCTGCGCCAAATCCAGCTGGGCACTGCTGCCCCGACTCCGGTGGTACTGGCCTTTTTGGATGACCGTGCCGCGCCGGAATTGGTGAATGCGGTGGAGCAGCGGCTAAAGGATGCGCATTTGAACACGGTGGCGGATTACGGTGAACTGGTGCCCTTTTTAGACACAAATATGCGTTCCTTTTTCTCTGCCGTAGGCACCACGGAGCGCCCGGATGTGTTGGCGTCCAAGCTTTATGAGGGCCGGGTGGCGGTACTGGTGGAGGGCACGCCCTTTGTACTTTATGTGCCGTATCTTTTCAGCGATAATTTTCAGTCTTTGGATGATTACGATTATCCGCCGTTCTTCGGCGGCTTTGTGCGGCTGTTGAAGTATTTCAGTTTTGGTATTTCCGTGTTTTTGCCCGGGGTGTATGTGGCGCTGGGCACTTTTCATCAAGAACTAATTCCCACCAACTTGCTGTTTACCATTGCGTCGGCAGAGTTCCGTACCCCGCTGTCCCTGATGAATGAGGCCATTATGACCCTGATCTTTTATGAAATCATGCGGGAGGCGGGGCTGCGGTTGCCCAAGGTCGTCGGCCACGCGGTGTCTATCATCGGCGCCATTGTTATCGGTGAGGCCACCGTGTCTGCCGGGCTGATCGGCGCGCCTATTTTGGTGATTATCGCCATTACCGCCATTGCCTCTTATGTGGCGTTTCCGCTGTATGACAGCGTGTCGGTGCTGCGGCTCTTGTTTATCTTGGCCGGGGGACTCACCGGACTTTACGGTTTGATGCTGGGCATGGCGGCGCTGTTTGTGAATATTTGCAGTCTCAGCCCCTACGGTGTGCCGTACGCCGCCCCCATCGCACCGCTGAATGTGCGCTCCCTGGGCGATGTGTTTTATCGGGAAAGTTGGACCAAGCTGGCCCGCCGCCGGGTGCGGGTACAGGATCTGCGGGGTGCGCATATTGACCAGTGTGAATAACAGCAAAATTTCTTCGTTCAGTCTGTTTGCCATGCTGTATATCAGCCGCCTGGTGGTGAGCCTGACCCATGTGCAGTCTATTATGGCAGGTAAGTTGTCTACCCAAATGCTGATGAGCGTGGGGGTAGCGCTGGTGCTTTCCCTGTTGTTTGCGGTGCCCGCGCTTCTTTGTGTGCAGCGGGACTGCTCACCGTTGGCGCACAGAACGCTGGGCACTCTTTATGCCTGTAATTTTATCTTTTTGGCGGGGATCAATGTGAGCCGCTTTGCCTACTTCGCCTCTGCCCGGTTGAATCCGGAGGCCAAAAGTTGGGGATTTGCCTTGCTGATTCTTCTATTTGCGGTGTATGGGGCGTTGGTTGGGCTGCAAGGATTGTCTCGTTTTTCCGGCTTCGCCTTTTGCCTGATTGTGCTTGTGGTAGCGGTGGTGCTGGGCTTTAATGTGCTGCACTTCCAATGGTTCAGCCTGTTTCCGCCAGGCAGCAATACCGTGGGTGAAGTGGTGCGAAACGGCGTGGTGCTGTCTGCCAATACGGCAGAGATTACGATCTTTTTGGTGCTGGCGGATCGGGTGGTCATCGGCGGACGTCGTTTTGGTGCCTTTTATGGCGCTATGGGGTGTTCGTACCTGACTACGAGCCTGCTGTTTCTCTTTGCCATCGGCGTGATGGGGGACGCGGCCGGGTTACAGGCGTTTCCGATTTATACCCTCTCTCAGCTGGCAGGCAGCGGCTCAATGGTGCGGATGGATGCGCTGTATACCGGCTTTTGGATCTTTGCTATCTTTATTAAGGCGGCACTGCTGATTTATTGTGCGGCAGTGACCCTGCCGGGCAGTGGTGGGTACAAGGGCAAGTGCCTGGGCGCCGGTTTGGCGGCCTTTGCCGTCAGTTGTGCGCTGGGACGGTTGATGACTGTGGGTCAGCACTCGCCGTTGATCACAGTGGTGCCCTTTGCAGTGTTTTCCTCTCTCATTCCCTTGGTGTGGCTGCTGAGGCACAGAAAGGCGCGTGGTACAAATGAGACGAATAATTAAGTTACTTCTTTGTTTATTGTTGGTGTCGGCCACACTGTGCGGCTGCTCCGGGCGGCGCACCCTGAGCAATTTGGCGGTGGTGGAGGGCATGAGCATTGACCGGGCGGCCAATGGAGTGTCCGTCTCGGTGCAGACCTTGAATATGACCAAGAGCGGCAACGGCTCAGAGGCGCTGTCCGGCAATATTACCATCAATACCGCAGAGAGCGGCACCGGTATCTCCCAGGCTCTGTCTAAACTGTCCGAGGACTTGTCCCGCAATTTGTTTTTAGGACAAAACAAGATTACGGTGTTCAGCAGCAGCGTGGCACGGCACGGGGTGGGCGACAATATGGATTACTTTGTGCGCAGCGCCGCCAGTCGGCCGGATGTGCTGCTGTGCGTGGCAGACGGTAACGCCAAGGCGCTGTTGGAGAGTAAGGAAGACGACGCTTTGGTGCCCAGCGCAAATATGGTGCACCTGTTGCAGAATGGGCAGGATAGCGGTATGGGCGCGGTGGTGTCCGTTAATGACGCGCTGCGCCGCTTTGCCAGTCCTACCTCGGATATTTATTTGCCGCTGTTAAAGAAAGCGGGCACACATACGGCTTTTGAAGGGTTGGCGCTGTTTGATGGGGGCAAGATGACCGCCACGGCGGATATGGACGATACTTTCGGCATCCTCCTGATGAACGGTAAGATTAAAAGCGGACTGCTAACCCTGCAAAATGACAAGCTGGGGCATATCGGGGTGGAACTGGTGTCCTGCAAGGTGAGGGCACGGAGCGCCATGGAGAACGGGCGACCGGTGTTTCGGGTAACGGTGCGAACGCAGTTGATGCTGGATGAAGTGCAAAAGGGCTATATCAGTACCATAGATAATCGCGCCATTTCCGTCATAGAGCACCTGGCGGAGCAAAAGCTGGTGGACCTGTGCACCGGGGCTTACGCCTGCTTGCAGGCCGCCGGATGCGACGGCGTGCAGGTTGGGGCGCGGCTGGCAATGTCAGACCCGGCGGGGTATGCAGCGGTTAAAGCGGACTGGAATCGAGCGTTCTCTGCCTCGGTGATTCAGGCTGTCTGCCACTGCCGGATTACGAAAATTAACGATAATTCCATCAGAGAATAGGTGCCGTCAGCACCGCAGAGTGGAGCAGGCTTACCAGATCACTGCTGCCTTGGGTGTGAAATGCGGCGAACATGGGCACCCCGAATGTGAGCAAAAACAGCAGAGCAAACAGGATCAATACTTTTTTCAAAGCGGATCTCTCCTTTCAGATAACTTGACATTTGTCTATTATAATTGTATAATGATTGTTCTAAATGTATGTTTGAAAGGAGCGATTTTGTGGCTTCCAATTATATTTCGCCCATCTCCATGGACGCACTGTCCAATTTGTGCCAGGAGCTGGGGAAGAATAACTATATCAATGCCCACGATTTTGAACGCTATCAGGTAAAGCGGGGCCTGCGCAACAGCGACGGCACCGGCGTGATGGCCGGATTGACCCGTATCTGCTCGGTAGAGGGCTACTATATTCTGGACGGCGAGCGGATTCCTACGGACGGCAAGTTGTCTTACCGTGGTTATGACATTCGTGATTTGGTGGACAACTGCATTGCCGAGGACCGCTTTGGCTATGAGGAAGTGGTGTGGCTGCTGCTGTTTGGCAATCTGCCCACTGCCAATCAGTTGTATTCTCTCCACGAGGTGCTGTCTGAGTGCCGGGCACTGCCGGACGAGTTTGTGGAAGATGTGATTATGAAGCATGCCTCCAAGGATATTATGAACAAGATGGCGCGCTGCATTTTGTCCCTTTACTCTTTTGATGAGAACCCGGACGATACCTCTATTCCCAATGTGCTGCGCCAGTCCTTGCAGCTGATCGCTCAGACCCCAACCATTATGAACAGCGCCTATCAGATCAAGCGGCGTACATTCTACAACAAGACCATGTTCCTGCACCCGATTAACAAGGAGCAGACCATGGCGGAGTATATCTTAAATCAGCTGCGGGTGGACAAGACTTTTACCCGCGAAGAGGCCAAGCTGCTGGATATTTGCTTAATGCTCCATGCAGACCACGGCGGCGGTAACAACTCTACCTTCTCTACCCGTGTGCTTACCTCCAGCGGTACGGATACGTATTCGGCCATTACGGCCGGCTTCGGCTCCCTGAAAGGTCCTCGCCATGGCGGCGCCAACATTCGAGTGACGCACATGATGGAGGACATTATTGCCCATGTGGCAGACCCCACCAAGCCGGAGCAGGTGAAAGATTACCTGGTTAAAATCCTGAATAAAGAAGCCGGTGACGGCTCCGGCTTGATCTACGGTATGGGTCACGCAGTCTATACCAAATCAGATCCCCGCGCGGTGATCTTAAAATCCAATGCCCGCAAGCTGGCTTATGAGGCCGGATTTGAAAAAGAGTTTAAAACCTTGGAGAATGTGGAGATGCTGACCCCGGAGGTGTTTGCCGAGGTAAAGGGCGACGACAAGGTGATGTGCGCCAATGTAGATCTGTACTCCGGTTTGGTTTACAAGGTGCTGAAGATCCCGGAGGATCTGTTTACCCCGCTGTTTGCCACCGCCCGTATTGCCGGTTGGTGCGCGCATCGGCTGGAGGAACTGATTTCCGGCGGCCGAATTATGCGACCGGCATACAAGAGCGTGTCCCACGCCAGAACGTACATTGCCCCGGCGGACCGAGAGGTTCAGGGCTGATTTTGAACGAAAGAGGAGCGAAAAAGTGCGTACCAGACCCCAACTGATCCCTTGGATCCTGACTTTTGCGATCACCGGGGCGGCGGTGGTATTGCGCTTTGTTCAGCTCCTCCTTTTTACGGACAGCAGTACCGGGCGGGTCACGGCTGCCGGTGCGCCGTTGACTTATGGGCTGTATGCTTTGCTGCTGTGTGCCGGTGTGTGTTGCACTGTGTGTGCCCTGCACCAAAGCCATACGGCAGTGGCGGTGGCTGCAAACGGCGGCAGCCGCAGGCTGACCGTTGTGTCTTATCTGGTGTCTGTGGCGTTCTTTTTTGATTTTATTTACCGCTGCTTTTTGTGCTACAACTTGGCGGACGGTGCGGTTTATTTACAGTGGAATGACCTGGTCAGCGAAGGGCTGACAGCACTGTTTGCTTTGCTCAGCTGCTCCTACTATTTTGTTGTAGGGCGCAGCTATGGGGGCGGACGGTATGATTTTCGCGCATTCCGCTTCTTTCACTTTGTGCCGGCGCTGTGGGGGCTTTGCCGTTTGCTGATCATTTTAGCTAAGATGGTCAGTGTGCTGGTAGATACCCAGACGGTGTGTGAGGTGCTGTTTTTGGTGGCGCTGCTGCTGTTTCTCTTTTCCTTTGCAACGGCGGTGGTTACCTCCCGCCATGCAGGGCGTGCGGTGGTGTTCTTTGGCCTGCTGGTGTTTGTGTGCGGCTGTGTGCTGGCATTGCCCGGACTGTCCGTACTGTTTACCGGGCACCGGGATCTGTTGAACGGCAGCATGTATTTCGGCCCGGCGGATTTATTGCTGGGTGTGTTTGCCTTGGCTTTTGTGCAGGATCTGCGCCGTCGCAGCGCAGCGGATTAGGAGCGTGCCTTTGTTTTTTGCAACTCTAAAGACCGTGACCGGTCAGGTACTGATGCTGTACCTGATCTCTCTGATCGGCTTTGTGACGGATAAGTTGGGCGTGTTTCGCCAGGCGGACGCCAAGCGGGTGATCGACCTGCTGTTTAATATCGTGCTGCCCATTGCCATTATTTATACATTTATGACCATGGCGTATACTCCGGACCATGTGCGGGGGATCCTTTTGGCGTTTGTGTGCGCTTTTGCTACCCACCTGGTGGGCGGCGTGCTGGGACAGCTGTGCTTTCGCCACCGCAGTCCCATGGAGCGGGGCGTGTACCGCTACGGTATGCTGTTCTCCAACGCCAGCTTTTTGGCGCTGCCTTTGGCTCTGGCGGTGATTGGCTCGGAGGGCGTGTTCTACTGCTCCGTTTATGTGGCTGTTTTTAATGTGGTGGCCTTTACCTACGGCATTTATGAGATCAGCGGCCATACCGCCAAGATCGACCTGCGCCGGTTGGTGCTGAACCCCGGCTCCATGGCGGTGCTCATCGGGCTGCCGCTGTTCTTTTTGCAGCCCAAGCTGCCCCAGGTGATCCTGCGGCCCATGGAGATGGTGGGCAACTGTAATTCGCCCTTGGCCATGATGATTTTCGGCACCTTTCTTGCCAATGCGGACTGGAAGCGTATGTTCGCCAAAAAGGAGCTGTACTTTTGCTCCCTGATGCGTTTGGCAGTGATCCCCCTGTGTATGGTGGGGCTGTTTTACCTGTGCGGTGTGCGGGGTGATCTGCTGATCGCTATGGCCATCTCCGCCTCTGCCCCCACGGCGACCAATACGGCTATGTATGCGGCCAAGTACGACAATGACGCCGCCTTGGGCAGCGAGTTGGCCGCCCAGTCCTCACTGTTTTCCATTGTTACCATGCCGGTGGTGGTGGCGCTGGCAGCGGTGATTTAACCCCTAAAAAGGTGAAATTTGTCTAAATAAGTACAAATTGTAAATTTTATTTGAAGTAATAATACAGATAGTTGTAAAGTTGCGAACCAAGGCGTATAATAGGAAGCATTAACGGAAAGGATGGATGTTTATATGAAGCTGGTTATGGCTGTAATTTCCAATAAAGATGTTTCCAAAGTTTTGGATGCGATTACGAAGGAGGGCTTTTCCTCCTCCCGTATCTCCACCACCGGTCAGTTCTTGGCCGATGGGCACACCACGCTGTTTATCGGCACGGAGGATCACAAGGTGGAGCAGCTGTTCGATGTGCTGAAGAAGCATGTGACCAAGCGGGTGGTGCGCCAAGCGGGCGTGGCCAGCACGCTGGAAGGCTCGTTGCTGCGCCAGCCGGTGGATGTGGAGGAATACGGCGCTGTGGCGTTTGTGATCAATGTGGACGAGTTCCGCAAATTGTAAAGGCAAGTATGGAATTTAAGCACTTTCTCGGGAATGAAAAAATCAAGGCGCAGCTGTCTGCATTGGTAGACGGCGGCCGCCTGCCCCACGCCGTGGTGCTGGAGGGGGAGAGCGGTCTGGGTAAGCGCACGCTGGCCGGTGAACTGGCTGCGGCATTGGTGTGCCGGGGCGAGCACCGCCCTTGCGACAGCTGCCCTCAGTGCCACAAGGCTCGTGCCGGGGTGCACCCGGATATTTTGGTCTATGCCCCGGAGGGGGGCGCCCGTTCGTTCCATAAAAAGACGGTGGATCAAATTGTGGGCGATGTGTATATGACCCCCAACGAGGCGGATTATAAGATCTACATATTGGTTAACGCCCATTTGATGAGCGTGCAGGCCCAGAATGCCATTTTGAAAGTGCTGGAGGAACCGCCGGCTTATGTGCGGTTCATTTTAACGGTGGAGAACAAGAGCGCTCTGCTGCCCACGGTGCTGTCCCGCAGTGTGGTGTTTCGGTTGGAGGGCGTGCCGGTAGAGATCGGCACGGATTATATTTTGCAGCGGCAGCCGGAGGCGGACCCGGATCGGGTGCGCCAGGCGTTGCAGCTGTGGAACGGCAACATCGGAAAGGCCATGGAGAGCCTGGAGGACGGCGAGGCCGCCAAGTACAGCGTCTTGTCCGCAGAACTGTGCCGAGCGCTGGTGGCGGAGAATGAGTATGCGCTCATTTGCGCCTGTGCACCACTGCAAAAGGACAGGCAAGCGGTACTGAATATCTGCGGGGTGCTGCGGGATCTGTTTCGGGACGCATTGGTGCTGGACAGCGGCGCCGATTTGCTTTCCGGCAGCGATGAAATTCCCCGGCTGCTTGGATCTAAATGTACCAGAAAACAACTGCTGCAACTGGTATCTGTGGCAGAGGACACTTATCAGCGGGCGCTGCAAAATGCCAATAACGCCCTGCTGATCACAAAATTTTGCGCCGATTTGCGCCAGGCGATCGGTCGTTAGGAGGATAGATTATGACAAAAGTGGTAGGCGTTCGGTTTAAGGACACCGGCAAAACATATTATTTTGACCCCAAGGGGTTGGAGATTAAGAAAGGCGACCTGGTGGTGGTAGAGACCGCCCGAGGTATGGAATGCGGCGTCGCCCAGTATGCGCCCAAAGAAGTGGCGGAGAATGAGGTCACTGCACCCCTCAAGCCGGTGCTGCGTATTGCCACCGCCAGAGACACGCAAATTTTAGAAGAAAATAAAGAAAAAGAGAAGCGCGCCTACGAGGTGTGCCTGCAAAAGATCGAGAAACATAAGCTGGATATGAACCTGACCGAGGTGGAATACGCCTTTGACGGGTCCAAGATTCTGTTTTATTTTACCGCGGACGGCCGTGTGGACTTTAGAGAGCTGGTTAAGGATCTGGCCTCCACTTTCCATACCCGTATTGAGCTGCGCCAGATTGGTGTGCGAGACGAGGCCAAGATGCTGGGTGGTCTGGGCGTGTGCGGGCGGCCGTTTTGCTGCTCCACCTTCCTGAATGACTTCCACTCCGTGTCTATCAAAATGGCCAAGGAGCAGGGACTGAGCCTGTCCCCCTCTAAGATCAGCGGCACTTGCGGGCGGCTGATGTGCTGCCTGAAATATGAGCAGAACTCTTATGAATACCTGGCAAAGATTACCCCCCGGCGAGGCACCGTGGTGGACTGCAGAGAGGGTCGAGGCACGGTGGTAGATGCGGCGCTGCTCACCGGTAAGCTGAAAGTGCAGCTGGATAATGCGCCGGAGGGCGCACCGGTGATCGTCAATCGGGAAGAAGTGCGCGTGGTGCGTGCGCCCCGTCGCGGCGGCAAAAATGAGAAAAAAGCGGACAAGCCCATCCAGGCGGAGAAGTAAGGCAAGACTAATTTTTAAGAATTCACTTGCATTTTCAAATCAATGCTGTTATATTTAGGTTGAGAAACATACAGGAGGTGTTTATCATGGCATATCAGATTTCTGATGATTGTATTTCCTGCGGTGCTTGCGCAGCAGAGTGTCCGGTTTCCGCCATCTCCGAGGGTGACGGCAAATTTGTAATTGACGCTGACGTTTGCATTGAGTGCGGTGCGTGCGAGGCAACCTGCCCCGTGGGTGCGCCTGCCCAGGCATAAGCGGATTTTGTAGATTTTTCTGCTTTTGTACAAACAAAAAGGAACACGCCGAGAGCTTTGGCTTTGGGCGTGTCTTTTTTTTGTCCGCTTGCCAAAGCGGGGCGGTAGGTATATAATAAGCGCAAAGACCCGGGTACGGCCCGGTAGTGGGAGAGCCTATGAACGAGACGGTTATGCCTTTGGCAGAGCACATGCAAATCGTGGTCAGTGACCGCCACACCTTTGGTACGGACGCCGTGGTGCTGGCGGATTTTGCCCGTATTCGCCGCCGGGATCGGGCGCTGGATTTGGGCACAGGTTGTGGAATTATTCCTTTGCTTTGGCTGCGAGATGCCCGGCAAAGTCCGGTGGCGTGCCTGGATATTCAGGACCGGGCGGTACGGCAGGTGCAGCAATCCATTGCGCTGGATCATTTGGAAGAGCGGCTAACCGTGCAGCAGGCAGATCTGCGAGATCATCGGCAGCTGTACCCGGCGGGCAGCTTTACTCTGGTGAGTATGAACCCGCCGTACAAGCCGGTGGACACGGGCATTTTGTCTCCGGAGCCGTGGGATCAAATTGCCCGGCACGAGGTGTGTTGCACCTTGGAGGACGCCTGTACGGCAGCGGGCTATCTGTTGCAGTTCGGCGGGCGGTTTTGCATTTGCCATCGGCCGGAACGGCTGGCGGATATTGTAACGGCCATGCGTGCCCATGATTTGGAGCCTAAGCGGCTGCGGCTGGTGCAGCACCGGGAGGGAGAGGCACCCTTTTTGCTGCTGATGGAGGGGCGCAAGGGCGCGAAGGCGTATTTAACGGCGGAGCCTACGCTGATTTTGGAAAGTCCGGCAGGCCGGGCGGAAATGCAAAGAATATACGGCGCATATTTTGAAGGAGGCGCAAAGTGAGCGGTACTTTATATGTGGTGGGCACGCCCATCGGGAATTTAAGCGACTGGTCGCCCCGGGCGGTTGACACCCTGGGGACTGTGGATTTTATTGCAGCAGAGGACACCCGGGTGACCTTAAAGCTGCTGAATCATTTTGGTATCAAAAAAGAGATGGTCAGCTATTATGAGCACAACCGTCGAGAGCGGGGCGAGATCATCACTGCCCGCATTGCGGCGGGGGAGGACTGCGCCATTGTAACGGACGCGGGTATGCCTGCTATTTCGGACCCGGGGCAGGATCTGGTGCACCTGTGCCACTTGCAGGGGATCCCGGTGGTGTCCGTGCCCGGACCGGTGGCTTTTGCCACAGCGCTGGCGGTGTCCGGTATGGAGAGCGGGCGCTTTACCTTTGAGGGCTTTTTGTCCGTCAATAAAAAATCCCGCCGGGACCACCTGGAGGAGCTTAAGGACGAGAAGCGCACCATGATTTTTTATGAGGCGCCGCATAAGTTTATCAACACCATTGGGGATCTGCACCGGGTGTTGGGTGACCGGGAGATCGCCATTGTGCGGGAACTGACCAAGGTGCATGAGCAGGTGGTACGTACCACCTTGGCACAGGCGGAGAAAGACTATACGGAAAATAAGATCAAAGGGGAGATCGTGCTGATCGTGGCAGGCAAAAAGGCCGAGCCAACGGACGCCATCACCTTTGACCAGGCGGTGGAACAGGCCCGTGCGCTGGTGGAGAAAGGCGCTTCCGTTAACGCTGCCGCCAAGGAGATTGCCGCGGTAACCCCGTACAAAAAAGGCGATCTCTATAAGGCACTGCTGTGAGTGGGTGTAATGCCTGTCCCCGCCGGTGCGGTGTTGACCGTACCACAGCCGTGGGCGCCTGTGGTGTGGGCGCTGCCTTTCGGGTGGCGCGTATGGCGCTGCACGCCTGGGAGGAGCCGTGTATCAGCGGCAAATCCGGCAGCGGAGCAATCTTCTTTTCCGGCTGTCCGCTGAAGTGCGTGTTTTGTCAGAATATGGAAATCAGCCGGGGCTGCAAGGGCGTGGACCTAACCGAGGACCAGCTGATTGCCGGTATGCAGCGGCTGATTGACGCCGGGGCGCAGAATATCAATTTGGTCAGCCCCACCCAGTACGCACCGGCCTTGGCGCGGCTGCTGCGCCGATGGAAGCCCCCGGTGCCGGTGGTGTACAACACCGGCGGCTATGAGCGATTAGAGACCCTGCGGCAGCTGGAGGGACTGGTGGATATTTATTTGCCGGATTTTAAGTACACCCGCCCGGCTAAGGCGGCGGCTTACAGCGCTGCGCCGGACTATGTGGAGCGGGTGGGCCCGGCGCTGCTGGAAATGCGCCGCCAGGTGCAGGACCGGTGGGACGGGGATAAAATGCTGTCCGGTATGATCGTGCGCCATTTGATTTTGCCGGGCAATACCAATTCGGCCATTGAGGTGCTGAACTGGCTGCACAGCCATTTGCCGGGTACCTATGTGTCCCTGATGGCTCAGTACACCCCTATGCCGGGGCTGGAGCGCTACCCGGAGCTGACGCGCACCATCACTCGCCGGGAGTACGACAAGGTGGTGGATCATGCTCTGGCGCTGGGTATGGATCATGTGTTTTTGCAGCAGCGCAGCGCGGTAGGTAAAGATTTTATTCCGGCATTTGATTTTACCGGCATTGTGTGATAGAATACAGTCAGACGCTGTGCGCCGAAAAGTGTAAAAACGAGGGAATGTACAAATGAAAAAATTTTTTCAGGAGTTTAAGGCATTCATTTCCCGCGGCAATGTGATGGACCTGGCCGTCGGCGTGATCATCGGTTCCGCTTTTACCGGCGTGGTTACCGCTTTGACGGACTCGATCATCAAACCGCTGCTCAACTGTATCGGCGGCGCGGAGATCCAGGGCAAGATTCATCTGCTGGGAGATAATTATTTGGACTACGGCGCGTTTTTGTCCGCTGTGGTGAATTTCCTGATTATGGCACTGATCATCTTTTGTATGGTCAAGGGGCTGAATAAGCTGTCAGACGCAGTGAAGCACGCCACCCATGAGAAAGAGGCCCAGGCGGCAACCACCACCAAGGTCTGCCCCTACTGCAAGAGCGAGATCGACATTGCTGCCACCCGCTGTCCCCACTGCACCTCGGTGCTGGAGGACGAAAAGGCAGGGTAACGACAGCTAAAACTGAATATGTAGCGATAATAATTTTACATAGAATCAGCAGGCATTGCCTGCGTTAAGGGGGATTTTTCTATGAAAACGAAAGCGTACACTTATCCCAGCGCCAGCGCGCTGGCCACCATCCATGCCTGGCAGTGGTATCCAGAGGACGGCAATGTGAAGGCCGTGCTGCTGCTCCACCACGGTATGGCTGAGCACTGCGGCCGCTACGGCGACTTTTTGCAGGCCTTTGCGGATATGGGTTATGCGGTCTTTATGCACGATATGCTGGGCCACGGTCAGTCCTGCGAAACGCCGGAAGACAGGGGGTTCTTTGGTGATAAGGACGGGTACAATGCTCTGCTGCAAGATGTGCGGCGGCTGTATGACATTGCCCGGGGCGAGTATCCGGACAAGAAGCTGGTTATTGCCGGCCATTCTATGGGCAGCTTTATTATGCGGTGCTTTACCGCCCGCTACCCGGATTTGGACTATGCGGCGGCCATTTATGTGGGCACCGGCGGGCCGAATCCGCTGGCAAATATCAGCGTGGCGGTGACCAATGTACTGGGCGCCGTTAAGGGTAAGCGCTACCGCTCCAAGTGGCTGGAGAATACCGGCTTTAAGGGCTATAACGATCATTTTGAGGGTCGCACTTCTGTGGACTGGCTCAGTCGAGATACCGCGTCGGTGGATGATTATGTTGCAGACGACGCCTGCGGTTTTACCTTTACTGTGGCCGCCTACGGCGATCTGGGACGGCTGATGTTGGAATGCGGCAGTAAGGACTGGTACGCCCGTGTACCAAAGGATCTGCCTATTCTCTTTGTGTCCGGCCAGGAGGATCCGGTGAGCAATTACGGCGCCGGTATTCGGGCGGTCAGCGACCGGCTGAAAGCCACCGGCCACACCCGTGTGCAGGTTCTTTTGTATCCCGGTGCCCGGCACGAGATCCTGCGAGAGACCAACAGCCCGGAGGTGTACCGGGATATAGACGCCTTTATTACCAAAGCGGTTTTGCAGGCGAAATAAACATTGAAAAAACAGCCGAGGACTTGTATTTTACAGGTCCTCGGCTTTCTCTTGCCTTTTTTGCAACGATCGGGTATAATCAAATTGGAATAGAGGCTTTTGTTTTATCAGGAGGTATGGGTATGAAAAGAATGCGTTTGATATCTCTTTTGCTAGCGCTGGTGCTGGTGTGCACCGCTATGCCGGTTACGGCTGCGGCTGCCGATGGACTGGCAAATGCTACCGCCTGTACGACCCATACCGTCCATACCGAGGGGCAGAGCGCAGAGGACTGTACCGGCCTGGCTCCGTACCTGGCTCCGGACGGTACCGCTTGGGCGGCGGTGGGGGACGATACCACGAAGGTCAAGACCTGGCACTGCTTCCAGCAGGATATAGATGCGGCGCTGACAGACGCGCTGCACCGTATGCTCCGGCGAGAGACTGCTTTTACCCTGTATATTGCGGTGGAAAAAAGCGATTACGATCCTACCACCGGCAATCTTCGGAAGGCGTTGTATGAGCGGTTGCGAAGCAACGCCCTGGCGGAGAAAGCGGGCACCATTGAGGGCGGCGACTTTTTGGACGCCCAGATTCAGGACTTTCAGCCAGAGGATCTGGACACCCGGTGGCTGAATGTGGAGGGCTACAATGATAATACCGGCCCGGTGGCCTTTTATGAGGTGCACTGCACCTTCAAATATTGCGACACGGTGCAGCAAATGGAGATCCTGCGCCAAGCGGCGGAAAAGTGGAACCAACTGTTTGTTACCGATAATCCCACCATCGCGGCGGAGAAGGATACAAACCGCCGCCAGTACCTGATCGTCAAGACCATTTATGATTTTTTGGCGGAGAACACGGTGTACAACACCGCTGCCTATGAGAATTTTATGAATCATCAAGTGACCGACTGGTACGCCCACACCGCCTACGCAGCGTTCTTTGGCCTTACAGGGCAGGGGGCTGCGGATTTGGACAGCACCGGCTACGATTGGTCCGTGCGGCAAAAAAACAGCCTGACGGTGATCGGCACCACCGGCCAGGGCAAGGCCGTGTGCGAGGGCTACGCGGCGCTGTTTTACTATCTGTGCCGTTTGAACGGCATTGCCTGCAACACGGTGATGGGTAGCAAAATGGTGCGCAATGAGATCACCGGGGAACTACAAAAGGATATGCACGCCTGGAACTTTGTGTATTTGGATGACGGCACCGGCAGCGGCTACCAATGGTATCAGGTGGACGCCACCTTTGCCGCCTCCAACAACCTGCGGTTCCCGGGTTTTATCAATTATTACTATTTCCTTTGTGGGTCGAAAAATGCATACTTCACTTTGGAAAACGATCATCAGCAGTTGGACGATACCAAATCGTATCCGCTACTGTCTGCGACGGACTACCGCTTTGCCTCTACCGGCGAGGATCTGTCCGATTTTGACGGACAGGGCTATATGGTGCTGATGCGTCGCGGTGCCGAAGGCCAAATACGGGATTCTATTCTGATTCAAAGGGCGGCGGACGGCAGTTATGCCTATTTTAAGGCGCAGACGGACGGCAACGGTACGGTGCTGACGGACGAGAACGGGCAAGCCAAGGTGACCCCTCTGCCGGACGGCACCGGGCTGGATTATGTCGGCGAGGAAGGCGAATTCTCTCTGCTGATTCCGGGCTATGTGTTTGGTCGGGAGTACACCACTGTGTATGAGACCGGCGACGATCGTTACGCGCCGGGACAGCACACCATTATTGCCACGGACGGTACTGCACAGCTTTCTTGCTCCTTTTACCTCAACAAGATTGATGTAACCAAGGAAAAGAACCAGATCGAACTGCACAATCTGGATAAAAACGGTGCCATTACTTATAATGTTTGCCCCATTCAGGTGGATGTGCATGTGGTGGATGGCTACGGCCATACTGCGGTGCGGGATAAGGACTACACCGTATTGTTCCTCGATGAGAACGGCACACAGGTGGATACCCTGTCCGAGCCCGGCAAGTACACCATTGTGTTGGATTTTTCTATCAGCGACCGTTATACCGGCAAGCTGAAGGGGAACAGTACCAACCGGCTGCGGTTTGAAATTGCCAAGCTGCCCATGAACCGGGCAGGCTTTGGCGATGTGCAGGCGCCGTACTCCGGCAAGAGCATTGCAGATGTGATGTCTGCCATGACCTTTGTTGGTACCACCACAGACGGCAAGCCTTATAAAAAGACGTTCAAAGAGGGCGAGGACTACACCCTCACATACAGCGGCTCCACGGTGCATGCCGGCAGCGGCACCTATACCGTGACGGCACTGGAAGGATCCAAGTACCTGACCGGCAGCGCGACCTATACTTATACCATCGCCCCGGCGTCTATTGCCGGGTACGGCGGGTCGGATGTTTGCGCGCCGGTGACCTATAACGGCAGTGCCCAGCGCCCCGGCACCGCTTGGTTTGACAGTCAAAGCGGCTTAAAGTCCGGTCGGGACTATACGGTGGTCCGTTACAGTGCCAATACCAATGCAGGTACCGCCAATGTGACGGTGCAGGGCAAGGGCGACTATACCGGTACGGCTGTGCTGCACTTTAAGATCAATCAAAAATCCCTGAACGACAGGGATGTGTCCGTTCGGTGTACCCCTACCGCGAAGGGCGCCACGATCAAGGCAACCTATAAGGGCAAGACCTTGCGGCAGAACAAGGATTACACCGTGTCCATTGCCACCAGAGGCACCACCCGCACGGTAACGGTGCAGGGCAAGGGCAACTTTAAGAGCAGCCGGCAATTTAAGATCCATGTGCATGCCTATAAGTGCACTGCCAAAAAAGCGGCCACCTACTTTGCCACCGGATATAAGAAATATAAGTGCACCGCTTGCGGCGCCAAAAAGACGGAAAAGCTGGCACAGCTGAAACCGGCGATCGCATCGCTGAAAAGCAGCAAAAAAGGCCGGCTGACCGTAAAGTGGAAGAAGGGCAGTGGCATTAGCGGTTACCAGATCAGCTATTCCACTTCGTCCAAATTCACCAAATCCACCACCAAGTCGGTAACGATAACCAAGGCGGGCACCACCGCCAAAACGCTGACTAAATTGAAGAGTAAAAAGAAATATTATGTGCGTATTCGGGTGTATAAAAAGCAAAAGGGCGGCAAGCTGTACGGCGCCTGGTCCCCGGTAAAAAGTACCAAAGTGCGGTAATTTGACTTTGTTTTCTCTTTATGTTATAGTGAGGCCGAATAAACAACCCAAACGAGGTGTGATATGAAACAAAAATGTAAATCTCTGTTTTGCGCTCTGTTGTGCCTGGTGCTGATGTGCGCTACCGTGTTCCCGGTATGGGCAGCCACTACGGCGCCGGCGTTTGGCACCGATGTGTCTCAGCATAACGGAAAAGGTGTGGATTACACCGCATGGAAGAATGCGGGCAAGACCTTTACCATGATCCGTATGAGCTACGGCAACGACCACCTGGATCCGCAGTTTTGGAATAATGTGAACGCGGCGGAGACAGCGGGTGTGCCCTTTGGCGTGTACCATTACAGCTATGCGTTCAATACCAAGGAGGCCACGATTGAGGCCAATTATGTTAAGAGCGTGTTGGCTCAGATGAAGGGCAAGTACAAGTATTTTGTGCTGCCGGTGGCTTATGACCTGGAGGATCAGCTGATCCTGGACAACAGCAACAAAAAGACCATTATTCAGCACGCCATTACTTTTTGCGACGCCATTCGCGCAGCGGGCTACACCCCGATGGTTTACGCCAACCTGAATTGGTTTGCCAATTATTTGAATGTGCAGACGCTGCATAGCAAGGGCTATAAGCTGTGGTACGCCAACTGGCAGCCAAAAACCACTGATTTTTCCGCCCCGGTGCAGATTGGCAAAACCGGCGTGTATGCGGATATTTGGCAGTATGCCGAGGGCGATATGGGCGCCGGCGTGCCGGATTATAATGTGTTGTGGGATTTGTCTGCCCTGTGTGCCCATCATTATACCAAGATCGGCGAAAGCCTGACCCGGGCCACTGCTTCCAAGGATGGCAAGCGGGTCTATACCTATCGCTGCGCCGTGTGCGGCAAGCAGTACACCAAGACCGTTGCGTACTATAAAGCCAGCAATATCAAGCTGAGCAAAACCGCTTACACCTACAACGGCAAGGTGCAAAAACCGTCTGTGACCGTGAAAGACAGCAAGGGCAAGGCCCTGAAGAACGGTACAGATTATACCGTCAGCTATCCCAAGGGCATGAAGAATGTGGGCAAATACACCGTAAAAGTGACCCTCAAGGGCAATTACAGCGGCAGTAAGTCCATGACCTATAACATCAATCCCAAGGGCACCGGCGTATCTAAAGTCACCGCTGCCAAGAAAGGCTTTAAGGTCACCTGGAAAAAGCAGGCGACCCAAACCACCGGCTACCAGGTGCAGTATAGTACCAGCGACAAGTTTAAGAGCGCCAAGACGGTGACGATCAGCAAGAATAAGACGACTTCTAAGAGTGTCGGTAAGCTGTCCGCGAAGAAGAAGTATTATGTGCGGGTACGCACCTATAAAACCGTAAAAATCGGTGGCAAGAGTGTAAAACTCTACTCCGGCTGGAGTAAGGCCAAAAGCGTGACCACCAAGAAGTAAGCATTCTTGTCATTGCCGCCCGCCAATCCCTCCGTCAACGCCTTGCGGCGTTGCCACCTCCCTTTACACAAGGGAGGCTGATTATACACAATACGGCTCCCCTTGTTTTTATCAAGGGGAGCTGTCGCATTTATGCGACTGAGGGGATAAAAGCGGGCAGATACGATTCTCCCCTACCAAACAATAAAAACGCCCTCTGTTTCACTTAAGAAACAGAGGGCGTTTTCTATTTACCAGTGCATGACTACAAAAGGTCGTTGTACCAAAAGCGATGGTCGTTGGTATGATAAAGGCCGATGACCGTGGTGTCCTTGCACGCAGCAGTCAGTTCTTGGCTGCTGCGGCTTCTTCTTTGTCCAGCTGTTCGGAGGTCTTGTTGTAGATAAAGTCGATCAGCTGTTTTTTATTCTCCTCTTTATTGATGGCGATGATGGAGTTGCCGTTGATGGTGTCATACCACCAAGTGTCCGGGAAGGGTACCCGGGCCTGGTGGGTGCTGGTGGCGCAGCTGCCGGCCTTGGCCACAAAGCTGCACAGTTCGCTTTTGGTCATATCCGTCTCAATATACGGGGCGGCATTGCTGGCCATTTTATACAGGGTAAAGGGGTTGGAGGACTTCATTTTCTTAATAATGGCGTTCATCACCGTGCGCTGGCGCTTGGTGCGCACAAAGTCCGTGTCGATCTTGCGAATGCGGCAGTAGGCCAGGGCCTGCTTGCCGGTCAGGTTGTGCTTGCCGGCCTCTAACTTCACATTGCCGTAGCGCTTGGGGTGGCCGGTGACCTCCTTGGCCTCCGCCTTGGTAACCTTCACTTCTACGCCGCCGATGGCGTCTACCAGTACCTGGAACATCTCAAAATCAGCTACCACATAGTTGTCGATCTTTACGCCGAAGTTGTATTCAATGGTGTCTACCACGCCGCTGTAACCGCCGTACTGGCAGGCGGCGTTCAGCCGTTGACTCATATCCTTGCAGGGGATATACACCCAGGTGTCTCGCAAAAAGGAGGTCATCTTAATGGTGTGGTGCACAGAGTCCACGGAAATCAGCATCATGGTGTCACTGCGGGAGGCGCTGGCTTTGTCCTTGGGTCGGGCGTCCACGCCCAGCAGCAGCACATTCTTTACCCGCGGGTCACTTTTTAGATTCGATGCTGTCACATATTCATTTTCTTTGTGCGCATTATAGGTGATCTTGCCCAGCACACTAGTGGCGCAGCCTACAAGAATGAAAATCAGTGCCAGCAGCACGCAAAAGATACTTAGCCCCACTTTTGCCTTTTTGCTGCCCTTGCCTTTTTTTGGCGGCTTGCCGTGCTTGTCGGTGGGGGTATGGCTGCGGCCCACGGTGCGGGGATCACGGCTTGTCCGCTCCCGGTTGTGGGCACGCGTGGGCGTAGGCGTGTTGCTCCGGTCCGTATAAAAATCTGCCGGGCGCTCGCTCTCAAACCGGCGGGGCGGCGCCGGTGGCTCTATGTAACCGTTTGGGTCATAGTTGTTATTTTGGTTGTACGGTGTCGAGGGGGCGTAGGGATCCGGATAGTCGCAAGGGTTGATCCCGCTTTCGTCCTGCCGGTCGATCACATCCCGCTGCCGACGGTTAAAATCCAGGTCCACTTTCGGGTCCAAATGCCGGTCTTCCTCCGGCACCGTGCGGTCCAGGGCGTCGTTCTCCCGCCGACGGCGGGGGTCAAAGCCTTCCTGTTCAAATCTGGGCATTCCGATTACCTGCCTTTCTTTGCTCCATAGTATTACAAAAAGAACAGAAATGCAAGACCTGTTCTGTAAATTCTTGCCCGGCAGAAAAACTGTTGACATTCCCCGGTGCTATGGATTAAAATGGAGAAGATGAGCCGGGCAGGCAGTTGCGCGCAGGTTACTGCGTGAGGAAAGTCCGAGCAGCACAGAGCAGGATAACGGCTAACGGCCGCCGGGGGCGACCCTAGGGAAAGTGCAACAGAAATAAACCGCCGCTTTTGCGGTAAGGATGGAAAGGCGAGGTAAGAGCTCACCGAGGGGGTGGAGACATTCCCTGCCATGTAAACCCTATCCGCTGCAACATCGACTGAAGGGTTGTTTGCTCGACACAAAACTTCGAAGGATGGCTGGAGCGCACGGGCAACCGTGCGTCGAGATAGATAATTGCCCAAGACAGAACTCGGCTTACGCCCGACTCATCGCATTTTTTGATTTGTATTTGAGGTGTGCCTATGCTGGTGAATATGCGTGATCTGCTGGCGGATGCCCGTGTTGGCGGCTATGCTGTTGGCTCCTTCTCCGTTGCCAATATGGAGATGGTGCTGGGTGTGCTGCAGGCGGCAGAGGAACTGCGCGCTCCGGTGATCCTCCAGATTGCGGAGGTGCGGCTGCGCCAGTCGCCGCTGGAGCTGATCGGTCCCTTGATGGTGGCCGCTGCCCGGCAGGCAAGCGTGCCGGTGGCGGTGCACTTTGACCACGGCAAAACGGAGAAGAAGATCGGTCAGGCGCTGGAGCTGGGCTTTACCTCCGTGATGTTTGACGGCTCTCATCTGCCGCTGGATGAGAATATAGCGGAGACCTGCCGTATTATAGAGATGGCGCGCCCTTACGGTGCTGCCGTGGAGGCGGAGATCGGCTGTGTAGGCGGTTCGGAGGATGGCTCTGAGGAGATCGCTATGCATTGCACGGACCCGGCGGACGCGGTGCGCTTTGAGCAGGAAACCGGGGTGGACGCTCTGGCCATCGCCATCGGTAACGCCCACGGCAATTATAAGGCCACGCCCAAGCTACGGTTTGATATTTTGGCGCAGGTGGCCGAGGATACCCACACTCCCTTGGTGCTTCACGGCGGCACCGGCATTTCGCCGGAGGATTTCCGCCGCTGTGCCCAGACAGGGATCCAAAAGATCAACATTGCCACGGCCACTTTTGACAGCGTGGAGCAGACGGTGCGGGGCGCTTACGACGCCGGTGCTATCGGCGGTTACTACGATCTGCAAGGGGCAGAGGTGCAGGGGGCGTATAAGAACGCCCACCGCCACATTTTGATTTTCGGCACAGACGGCAAGGCATAAACCTGTTGCCTGCGCATAAATTTATGGAGAGGGAACTATGAAGTACATTGAATTTGACAGAACCAAACCGCTGGATTTTATCCCCATCGGCCGCATTGCCATTGATTTTAACCCCACGGATATGTATAAGCCGTTGTCCCAGTCGTCTAACTTTAACAAGTATGTAGGCGGCTCTCCGGCCAATATTGCCGTAGGCCTGGCCCGGCTGGGCTGCAAGGTGGGCTTTTGCGGCTGTGTGTCTGCCGACCAGTTTGGGGACTATGTGGTGGAGTATTTCCAAAATGAGGGGATCGACACCTCCCATGTGACCCGAGCCAAGAACGGCGAGTGCATTGGCCTGACTTTTACGGAAATTCTGTCTAAAGAGCAGTCCTCCATCTTAATGTACCGGGATAATGTGGCAGATTTTTGCCTGGCGCCGGAGGATATTGACGAGGCGTATATTGCTTCTGCTAAGGCCATTGTGATCAGCGGTACGGCGCTGGCCAAGTCTCCGTCCAGAGAGGCCTGCTTAAAGGCCATGATGCTGGCCCAGAAAAACAATGTGCGCATTATCTTTGACATCGACTATCGGGCGTACACCTGGCAGTCCAAGGACGAGATCGCTGTGTATTACAGCTTAGTGGCTCGCGGTGCGGATATTATTATGGGCTCTCGTGAGGAATTTGATCTGATGGAGGGCATTGTGGGCGTAAAAGGCTCCGACCCGGAGAGCGCCCGCTACTGGCAGTCCTTTGGTGCGACGATTTGCGTCATTAAGCACGGCAAAGACGGCTCCACCGCCTACACCAACGACGGCAATTATTACTCCATTAAGCCTTTCCCGGCGGTGGTGCTCAAGGGCTTCGGCGGCGGCGACGGCTACGGATCCGCTTTTCTGTACAGCCTGCTGCAAGGCAAAGAGATGATCGAGTGCCTGGAGTTCGGCTCCGCCTCGGCCTCTATGCTCATCTCCGCCCACAGCTGTTCGGACGCTATGCCCACCGCAGAGGCAGTGGCGGCCTTTATTAAGAAAAGCAAGGAAGAATACGGCGAAATGGTGGCTCGCGCCTGACGAACCGCCACCCGGAATAAAAAACAGACTCGTATGTAGTGATCCTATATACGGGCCTTTTTATTTTCAAATGGGAGGTTCTGCAATGCAGGCATACAGATGGACGGCAGAGCGGGTGCTGCGGGAGCTGAACAGCGCCCCCGGCGGGCTGAGCCGCAAACAGGCGGCTGCCCGGCTGGCAAAACATGGCGAAAACCGGCTGGCGCGGAAAAAGGGCGACAGCCTGTGGCGGCGGTTTATGCTGCAACTATCCGACCCGATGATCCTGGTGCTGCTGGCTGCGGCCGCCGTGTCTGCGGTGCTGTGTGTAGTGCACCGGGAATTCCCGGCGGATGTGCTGATCATTATGACCGTGGTGACGGTGAATGCCGTCTTAGGTGTGGTGCAGGAGAGCAAGGCGGAAAAGGCCATTGCTGCCTTGCAGGAGATGACCCCGGCCACCTCTCGGGTGCTGCGGGGCGGGGCAGAGTGTACCGTGCCCAGCCGCTCTCTGGTGCCCGGCGATGTGGTGCTGCTGTCTGCCGGTGATCGTATTCCCGCAGACTGCCGGGTGCTGGAGAGCATTGGCCTGCGGGTGGAGGAATCCGCCCTTACCGGCGAGTCCCAGCCGGTGGAAAAATCCGCGGCTCCTTTGCCGGATACCAGTCAGGAGTTACCGCCCTCCGCTTGCAGCAATTTGGTATTTATGGGTGCCAATGTGGTGTACGGTCGCGGGCGTGCTGTGGTGATTGCCACCGGTATGGACACGCAAATGGGGCGCATCGCCCACGCCCTGAACACCGCCGGACAGAACGCCACGCCTCTGCAAAAGAAATTGACCCAGCTGTCTAAAATTTTGTCCCTGCTGGTGCTGGCCATCTGTGCCGGGATCTTTGCGTTAGATGTAGGGCGCAGCTTACTGGCAGGCGGGCTGACCTTTAGCGGCGCGCTGTCCACCTTTATGGTGGCGGTGTCCCTGGCGGTGGCTGCCATTCCGGAGGGGCTGGCAGCGGTGGTGACGATTGTGCTGTCCATCGGCGTGACCAAAATGAGCCGTCGCCACGCAGTGATCCGGCGACTGACGGCGGTGGAGACTCTGGGCTGTACGCAGGTGATCTGCTCGGACAAAACCGGCACGCTGACTCAAAATAAAATGACCGTTACCGCCCGCACCGGTGTGCCGCCGGAGCAGCTTATGACCGCTATGGCGCTGTGTTCGGACGCCCACCGAGCCGAGGACCGCATGGAGGGTGAACCCACAGAGGTGGCGCTGGTGCAGGACGCGGCAGACCTGGGGTTGGAAAAGGCGGCGCTGGAACGGCAGTACCCCCGGGTGGGTGAACTGCCCTTTGACTCTGCCCGCAAGATGATGACGACTCTCCACCGCACCCCGGAGGGCGTGGTGCAGTACACCAAGGGTGCGCCGGATGTGGTACTGAAGCGGTGCACCCACACCTGGCAGCAGGGGAGAGTGATACCCTTGACTGAGGATCTGCGCCGCCGGATCCTGGACGAAAATCGGCGTATGGCAGACCGGGCGCTGCGGGTGCTTTGCGCTGCAACCAGGCAGTACCCGTCTCTACCGTCTGCTCGGTCGCCGGAGGTACTGGAACAGGGGCTTTGCTACCTGGGGCTGGTGGGTATGATGGATCCGGTGCGCCCGGAGGCGGTGGCGGCCATTGCCGCTTGTCGCCAAGCGGGCATTCGTCCGGTGATGATCACCGGCGATCATCGGGATACTGCCGCAGCCATTGCCCGACAGCTGGGGATCTTGGAGCCGGAGGGGGAGGTGCTCACCGGCGCCCAGCTGAGCCAAATGGACGATCGGGCGTTGGACGATGCCGTTTCCCGGTGCAGTGTGTTTGCCCGGGTGCAGCCGGAGCATAAGGTGCGCATTGTAGAGGCCTTTCACCGGCAGGGGGCTGTGACTGCCATGACCGGCGACGGGGTCAACGATGCCCCGGCCATTCAGGCGGCGGATATTGGCGTAGGTATGGGCATGACCGGCACGGATGTGACCAAGAATGTGGCGGATATGGTACTGACGGACGACAACTTTGCCACCATTGTGGCGGCCGTGGAGGAGGGCCGCCGGGTGTATGACAATATCCGCAAGTCTATTCAGTTTTTGCTGTCCTCTAACTTGGCAGAGGTGCTCACCATTTTGGTGGCCACTCTGCTGGGCTTTACCATTTTGGAGCCGGTGCACCTTCTGTGGATCAATTTGATCACCGATTGCTTCCCGGCGCTGGCACTGGGTATGGAGCGGGGCGAGCCGGAGATCATGCGCCGCCGCCCTCGAGATCCAAAGGAAGGCATTTTTGCCGGGGGTATGGGCTTCGATGTGGCCTGGCAGGGACTGCTGGTAACGGCGGTGACCCTGCTGGCCTACTTCAGCGGTCTGCTGCTTACCTGCCCGGTACAAATGGACTGGGCGGCACTGGTGCGTATTACGGACCCGCTGGCCCATAAAACCGGCATGACCATGGCGTTTTTTACCCTGTCTATGGCGGAGATCTTCCATAGCTTTAATATGCGCGCGCGTCGGGCCAGTTTGTTCTCTATGGGGCAAAACGGCTATTTGTGGGGTGCCATGGCGCTGTCTTTGGTGCTGTCCACGGTGGTGCTGTATGTGCCGGCGTTGGCTGCGGCCTTTGATTTTGTTCCTCTGTCCGGTACAGCCTACGGTGTGTCAATGGCGCTGGCACTGGCGGTGATCCCGGTGGTGGAGCTGGTCAAGGCAGTGCAGCGGGCCGCCCATCGTTAAATCTGCAAAAAAGTGCGGCAGGCAAGGAAATTTGCCCGCCGCCTTTTTCATTTTAACACTTCCTTTTCCCGCGGTTTTATGCTATGATAAAGGACGGTGATTTGGGTGCAACTCAAAAAGAATGACGAGATTCAACTGAATATAACCGCCCTGACTTCCGAGGGCAGTGCCATCGGGCGCAAGGACGGCGTGCCGGTGTTTTTGCGCGGCGGCGTGCCCGGCGATGTGGTTACGGCGCATATCATTAAAGCCAAAAAGAACTATGCCGTGGCCCGGCTGCAGCAGGTGCTGGAGCCATCGCCTCATCGGGTGGAGAGTGACTGCCCGGTGTCCGCCCAGTGCGGTGGCTGTGCCTTTCGCACGGTGGATTATGCAGAAGAACTGCGATTTAAGCAGCAGCGGATCGACGATGCTTTTCAGCGGATCGGCCACCTGGATTTGCAGGTGGAGGGCGTGCTGGCAGCGCCCGATACCGTGCGCTATCGCAATAAAGCCCAGTACCCGGTGCAGCTGCAAGACGGCCGACCGGTAGCCGGTTTTTATGCCTATAAAAGCCACCGTGTGGTGCCCACCGGAGATTGCCTGCTCCAGTGTACGGATTTTTCCGCCGGTGTGGCGGCTTGCCTGCAATGGGCGGAAGAATATCAAATTTCCGTATATAATGAGGAGACCGGCACCGGCCTGCTGCGCCGCTTGTATTTCCGCAAGGGCCAGGCTACCGGCCAGGTGCTGGCTTGTATTGTGATCAACGGCACGGATCTGCCCGGCGGGGACGCACTTTGCGCCGCCTTGCGTGCCGCTGTGCCCGGTTTGGTGGGCGTGGTGCTAAACAGCAACACCCGGCGCACCAATGTGATTTTAGGTGACCGGGATCGGGTGCTTTGGGGCAAAGGCGAACTGCTGGACAAGCTGTGCGGCAAGACCTTTGCCATCGGCCCCCATGCTTTTTATCAAGTCAACCACGACCAATGTGAACGCTTGTATGCGCTGGCCGGTGATTTTGCGGGCTTGACCGGAGAACAGGTACTGCTGGATCTGTACTGCGGCGTGGGCACCATCGGCCTGACTTTAGCGGATCGCTGCCGCCGGTTGATCGGTGTGGAGGTGGTTCCCCAGGCGGTGGAGAACGCCCGGGAGAATGCCTGGCGCAACGGTATTGAGAATGCAGAATTCCTGTGTGCGGACGCAGCCGGTGCGGCAACGCAGCTGGCATCCCAGGGCGTGCGCCCGGATGTGGCCATCGTAGACCCGCCCCGCAAGGGCTGCGCGCCGGAGGTGTTCGCCGCTATTGACAAAATGGGCATTGAGCGGCTGGTGTATGTGTCCTGTGACCCGGCAACCTTGGCACGGGACTTGGCGCTTTTGGCCACCATGGGCTACACCGCCCGCCGCGCCTGCGGCGTAGACCTGTTCCCACGCACCCCCCATGTGGAGACGGTAGTTTTGCTGTCAAAGAAAGAAAATGAACAAACATAGTAATTGGAGAGGGCGTATTGTATGTCTTTTGTCAAACATCGTTGGGTAAAGAGACTGGCGTTGCTGGTGTGCTTTTTGTTTGTGTTGGCAACGGTTATTGTTTGCAAAGCGGCAGAGGATAAAGTGATCGCTTCTTTGGGAAAATATGAAAGCTGCCAGGCTTTTACCTCAGAAGGATTTCAAGACTATACGGATTATGCAAAATATGATTATAAATTTGCTGCGATTAAAGATAATCCATATTTGAAGCAAGTACAACCAAAAGATATATCGAAAATGAATCGGCTCTTAGATGACTATGAGGATTGGTTGAAAACGATCAAAGAAAGTGATCCTTCAAGCGAAGTGGCGTTAAATTATGATTTTGATCGAAGGATCGTTGACACGGAAGATTACATTTATTCTGATGTTGAAGAACATACATGGGAGGATGGACAAACAGCCACGACCATGTATAACATTTACTTTTATGATACGCAAGGCCGGGTGCTATATTATTTTCACAATAACATATAGCGCTTATCCATAACAAAGTTCTGTTTTGCCAAGGGATAAATAACAAACTCTCCGGAATTTCCGGATGGTTCAAATTGGCTTGCTTGTACAATCCGGCACGGCCTGGATCCTATATATAAGACAGAAGTTAATCCAACCTGCGATATGAAAGGACAAAACAAATGAAACTGAAAGACGGTATGGTGCTGGGGCATGTGGATGGCGAGGATTTTGCCATTGCTACCGGCAAGGCCATGAAGCACTTTAACGGTGTGATCCACAACAATCCCACGGCGGCGTTCCTGTTTGAGTTGCTCCAGACGGAGCAGACGGAGGACAGTCTGGTGGCGGCGCTCACAAAGAAATACGATGTAGACGCAGACACCGCTCGGGCGGATGTGCGTGAAATGCTGGATACCCTGCGGGCTGCCGGGGTGCTGGACTGAGTATGCAGATCGAAAATCAGACCTGCGCCTATTTGTTGGCACTGTTGCGGTGCGCGCTGACCGGTGCGTCTGCGCCTGCGGTGCCGGAGGGGCTGGAGTTTGACGCAATTTTTGACCTGGCCCGGCGGCAGCAGGTATATAACATTGTCTTTCCGCTGCTGGCGGCGCTGCCCGGTGTGCCGGAGGGGGAGAAAAAGCGCTGGGAAAACTATACCTACACGGAGCTGACCCGCACCATCACCATGGATCATGAGCGGGGACAGCTGTTTGCCCGGCTGGATGAAGCAGGCATTGACTATATGCCCTTAAAAGGGCTGTTGTTGCGGGAATATTACCCCAAGACCTCTATGCGCCAAATGACGGATAACGACATTCTGTATGATCCGGTAGGGCGGGAGCAGCTGCTGCGGATCATGCGCAAGGCCGGGTACAAGATGACCGCCTGCGGCGAGAATTCCGACGACTTTCACAAGCCGCCTTATTCCACTTTTGAGTTCCATCGCACCCTGTTTTTTGACGAGAAGGACTTTTGTCCCCGGTTTGACGGGTTGTGGCAGCGGGCCACCCGAGACCCGGACCACCCGCACGCATTCGTTATGGATGTAAGCGACAATTATCTCTATACCGTTGCCCACATGTACAAGCATTATTCCACCAACGGCTGTGGCGTGCGCTTTTTGGCCGATGTGTATTTGCTTTATACCAAAGAAAACGCACGGCTGGATCGGCCGTATATTGAAGCGGAATTTCGCAAAATGGACATATTGGATTTTGCCCGCCTGGTATTGCGCCTGGCGCTGGATTTGTTTGAAGACAGGGAACTGGATCGGGACGAAATGCAAATGCTCACCGTCTGTATGCAGGGCGGTGTGTTTGGTGACAGCAAACTGACCCTGGTGCGCCAGCTGAATGCCCAGGGTGCCCAACTGTCCGGCTCGGCGCAGCGGCGGCGGTATCTGTGGCGGCGCTTGTTTCCGGATAAGAAAAAAATGCACGCGGACTTTAAGGCACTGGACCGGCACCCCTGGTTGCTGCCCTGGTTCTATTTGTTGCGGCTTTTGCGCCTGCCCTTTAAGCGCAAGGCGGTGCTGGCAGAGACCCGGCAGGTGCAGCAGCTGACTCGGCAGCAGGAGGAGAAATGACCAATGAAATTTTTGTAGGTCTGGGCGGCTTTGTGGGTGCAATACTGCGCTATCTGCTTGGGCTGATCCCGGTGCGGCAAACGCCTTTTCCCATCATCACCCTGTGCATCAACATGCTGGGCGCCTTTGGAATTGGGTTGCTGGCCGCTTTGTGTGAAAAAAATAAAATCAATTCCCAGCCGCTGCTGCTGTTTTTGAAGGTGGGGATTTGCGGCGGGTTTACCACATTTTCCACCTTCTCGCTGGAGACCTATGACCTGCTGAGCAGCGGGCGCACGGCACCGGCGATCTTGTATGCGCTTCTGAGCGTAGGCTTGTGCCTGCTGGCCATCTTCGGAGCCCGGGCGCTGATTCATTGACTTTCGGAGGAAGACCATTGGCTGTAAAGAAAGAGAACATTCGCAATTTTTCCATCATTGCCCACATTGACCACGGCAAGTCCACTTTGGCGGACCGACTGTTGGAACTGACCAGTTCTGTGCAGCAGCGAGATATGCAGGAGCAAATTCTCGATGATATGGACCTGGAGCGGGAGCGGGGCATTACCATTAAGGCTCATGCAGTGACGCTGGGCTATGACGCCAAAAATGGCGAGCACTACGAATTTAACTTGATCGACACCCCCGGCCATGTAGACTTTAACTACGAGGTCAGCCGCTCGCTGGCGGCTTGCGAGGGGGCCATCTTGATTGTGGACGCCTCTCAGGGCGTAGAGGCGCAGACCCTTGCCAACACCTACCTGGCTTTGGATCACGACCTGGACATTATGCCGGTGATCAACAAGATCGACCTGCCGGCAGCGGACCCGGAGCGGGTGGCCCAGGAGGTAGAAGAAGTGGTGGGCATTCCCTGTATGGACGCCCCCCGCGTGTCTGCCAAGACCGGGCAGAATGTGGAGGAGGTGCTGGAGCGGATTGTGACGGAGATCCGCCCGCCGGTTGCCAACGACAATGCACCCCTGCGGGCGCTGATCTTTGACTCGGTTTATGACAGCTACCGTGGCGTGATCGTGTATGTGCGAGTCATGGACGGCAAGATTAAGGCCGGTGACACCATGCGTATGATGGCCACCGGTGCCCAGTTTACCGTGGTGGAGGTGGGTCGTATGCGGGCCACTTCCATGGAGAATACCGGCGTGCTCTCCTCCGGCGAGGTAGGCTATATTACCGCGTCCATCAAAACCGTTTCCGACGCCCGGGTGGGCGATACCATCACTTTGGCAAATGCGCCGGCAGCGGAGCCGCTGCCCGGTTACCGCAAGGTGAACCCAATGGTGTTCTGCGGTGTGTACCCGGCAGACGGTGCGGATTATGAGGCCCTGCGAGACGCGCTGGAGAAGCTGCAGCTTAATGACGCGTCCCTAAGCTATGAGCCGGAGACGTCCGGCGCCCTGGGCTTTGGCTTTCGCTGTGGCTTTTTGGGCCTCCTGCATTTGGAGATCATTGAGGAGCGCCTGGAGCGAGAGTACAACCTGGATCTGATTACCACCGTGCCCTCGGTGATCTACAAGATCCACATGACCGACGGCACCATGGTGGAGATCGACAATCCCACCAATTACCCGGATCCGTCCCTGATTGACTACTGCGAGGAGCCGTTTGCGGACTGCAATATTTATGTTCCCAGCGAGTTTGTGGGCACCATTATGGATATGTGCCAGGATCGGCGGGGGATCTTTAAGAATATGAGCTATATCACCCCGGACCGGGTGGATATTCATTACGAGCTGCCGCTAAATGAAATTATCTATGATTTCTTTGACGCACTCAAATCCCGCACCCGTGGCTACGCTTCTTTCGATTATGAGATCAAGGAATATCGCCGCTCAGATCTGGTAAAGGTGGATGTGCTGCTCAATGGCGATACCATCGACGCGCTGAGCTTTATTATCCACCGGGACAAGGCCTACCAGCGGGGGCGCCGCATTGCGGAGAAGCTCAAGGAGCATATCCCGCGGCATTTGTTTGAGATACCGGTGCAGGTGGCTATCGGTGGCAAGGTCATTGCCCGCGAGACGGTAAAGGCCCTGCGCAAGGATGTGTTGGCCAAGTGCTACGGCGGCGATGTGACCCGTAAGAAAAAGCTGCTGGAAAAGCAGAAAGAGGGCAAGAAGCGTATGCGCCAGTTCGGTCAGGTGGAGGTGCCCCAGGAGGCTTTCCTGGCAGTGCTCAAACTCTCCTCCGACGACGAGTAAAGCAGAAATATAAAAAATCCCACCCGATACAGGTGTTGCCTGCTCGGGTGGGATTTTTTGCGTTTGTCAAGTGCTTTTGTGCAACTTGTCCGAAAATATGGACTTAAACTTGACAAAATAGGCGAGAATATGCAAAATTTGTTTACTTTCTTATTTATTTGTGTTATGATGCAAATGTTGAAGGCGATAAAAAAGACCTGCAAAAATGCAGGTCTTGCTCACACACTGTGAGGTTGCCGCAACGGCAACGAGTTGAATCAATTGGTATTTGAACGCATAGTGTAAATCTCATAAGGTCTTGAGACAATTTGATATTAACACGAAAAGTTCCACTTGTCAATAGGTCAACTGAAAATTTTGATGAAAAAAGAAAAGGAGCGAGTTTATGGAACAAGGGACAAAACGCGGAGATTACTATTTAGGTCTGGATATGGGTACAGACTCGGTTGGCTGGGCTGTAACAGATATGGATTACCGTATTCCTAAGTTTAAGGGCAATGCCATGTGGGGTGTGCGCCTGTTTGATGAGAGCAACACGGCGGAGGAGCGGCGGCTGTTTCGCATCAGTCGGCGGCGTACCCAGCGGCGTCGGGAGCGGCTGGATCTGCTAGAGATGCTGTTTGACGGTCCGGTGAGTACCAAGGATCCGGCTTTCTTCCAGCGGTTGCGGGAGAGCGATCTGTATGCAGAGGATAAAACCACCAATACACCCTTTGCTGTGTTTGCGGATCCGGATTATACGGACACAGACTATCATCGCCAATTTCCCACCATTTATCATCTGCGTAATGCGCTTTTGCATGAGAATGGCCCATACGATGTGCGCCTGGTGTTTTTGGCGGTGCATCATATTATCAAAAACCGCGGTCATTTTCTGTTTGACTCCTTAGGAGAGGCGCAAAACTTTGGTTCGATTTACGGTGCGTTTCGGGATTATTTGCAAGAAGAATATGAATGTGCAGTAGAATGCACGGACGAAAAAGCCTTTGGCGCCGTTCTCAAGGACAAGTCTTTGTCTAAGTCCAGAAAGACTGCAGCGGCAGCAGAGCTGTTCGGTGTAACAAAAAAGAGCGCCCCCCAGTTGTATGCCTGCCTGGCACTGGCCTGCGGCGCTACGGTGAAGCTGAAGGACCTGTTTAACGATGATACTTTGGCCGAGGCGGAAAAACCCAGCATCGCCTTTACCGGCAGCTATGAGGACAACGAGCCGGAATACCAGTCTCTTTTGGAAGAACGGTTTGATTTGGTGGTGCGGATCAAGGCCCTATATGATTGGGCTATTTTGGATGAGATCTTGGCCGGCCATCAGTATCTGTGCGAGGCCAAAGTGGCCACCTATGAGCAGCACAAGACGGATTTGCAGCGGCTGAAAACCTATGTGAAGACCTATCGTTCGGAACTGTACAAAAAGATTTTTAAGCTGAGCAGCAAGGACGACAACTATGTGGCCTATTCCGGTCATATCAAGGAAAATGGTCACACCGGCGTGCTGGAAAAGACTTGTAATCAAGAGGCTTTTTGCGCCTATTTGAAAAAGACGCTGGGCGACAATGAGGACCCGGCGTATGCGGATATGTTCGCGGCTATTGAGAATGGCACTTTTATGCCCAAGCAGGTGTCTAAGGACAACGGCGTGATTCCTATGCAGTTGCAGAAAAAAGAACTGGAAGGTATTTTAGACCGGGCGCAGGGATATTTGCCGTTTTTAACAGAAAAGGATGAGACCGGCCTGACTGTGCGAGAAAAAATCATTTCCCTTTGCGAGCACCGTATTCCGTACTATGTTGGCCCGCTGAACAAGCATAGTAAAAAAGCCTGGATCGTGCGGAAAGAGGGAAAAATCTATCCCTGGAATTTTGACCAAGTGGTGGATTTGGATCGCAGCGCCGAGGCATTTATTGAGAATTTGACCAGCAAGTGCACCTATTTGCCCCAGTACGATGTAATCCCCAAGTATTCTTTGTTGTACACCAAGTTTATGGTGCTCAACGAGCTAAACAATTTAACGCTGGACGGCCAGCGTGTTAAGGTCAAACTGAAGCAGGAGATTTACCGGGACCTGTTTGAAAAGCGCGGCAAAGTCACCGGCAAGGGACTGAAAAACTATTTGCAGTCCCGGGGTATTGCCTATGAGGTGATGGGCGGCTTTGATGAAAACTTTAAGGCCAGTCTAAAGCCTTGGCAGGATCTGGCGCCTTATGATTTGACCTATGATGAGAAGGAAGAAGTTGTACGCTTAATTACGATCTTTGGCGACGATAAAAAGTTGCTGAAAAAGCGGCTGCGAGATCTGTTTGTCGATCGACTGACAGAAACAGAGCGGGGCAAACTGGCTCGATTGAAGTACACCGGCTGGAGCCGCCTGTCTCGGGAATTTCTGACCCAGGTGGTGTGCACCGACAAGGATACCGGCGAGGTGACCAATATCATTTCCGCGTTGTGGGATACCAACCTGAACTTAATGCAGCTGCTGTATAGTGAGGACTATATGCCCACATTTGGGGAGCAGGTCGCAGCATGTAATCAGTTCGATAAGGATGTTTCCCTGCGCCAAATGGTGGAGGATCTGTATGTTTCACCTAAAGTAAAGCGACCGATTTACCAATCGTTGCTGATCGCTCGCGAGATCGAAAAGATCCAAAAGTGCCCGCCGAAGAAAATCTTTATTGAGGTGGCGCGAGGAGAAGAAAAGAAAGAGCGCAAAAAGTCCCGAAAAGCCCAACTGTTGGAGCTGTACCAAAGCTGCAAAAAGGAATATGCAGACCTGTATGCGCAACTGGAGGGGACCGAGGAGGACAGATTGCGCAGCGATGCGCAGCGATAAGCTTTACCTATATTATACCCAAATGGGCCGGTGCATGTACACCGGCGAGCATATTGACCTGAACAGTTTGCTGAGTGGCAACGTTTATGATATTGACCATATTTTTCCGCGCTCTAAGGTAAAGGACGATAGTCTGAATAACCGAGTGCTGGTGAAGAAGGTGGACAATGCAAAGAAAACGGACGTGTACCCTCTGGATCGAGAAACGCAGGCCAAAATGCACGGCTTTTGGCAGCTGCTTTTGTCTAAGAACTTGATCAGCAAGGTTAAATACCAACGCCTGATCCGGACGACACCCTTGACCGATGAAGAACTGGGTGCCTTTATCTCCCGCCAACTGGTTGAGACCCGTCAATCCACCAAGGCGGTTGCCCAAATTATGGAGCAGCTATATGACAAAGAGCAGACAGAGATCGTATATGTAAAGGCTGCGCTGGCTTCCGATTTTCGCCATACCTATGATATGCTTAAGTGCCGTGAGGTCAATGACTTCCACCACGCTAAGGACGCGTACTTGAATGTGGTGGTGGGCAATGTGTACAATGTACGGTGCACCCATAATCTGCGCAATTTCATCCGCGGCTTGCAGGAGAACGGCCCGCGGGGTTATAGTATGAACGCCATGTTCAAGTGGGATATTCCCGGCGCCTGGGTAGCAGAGAACGGCGAACTCCAGGAAACACAAACCAAGAGCCTGAAGATTGTAAAGCAAATGATGGCCAAGAACAATATTCGCTATACCCGGTATGCGTTTTGCCAGCACGGCGGTTTGTTTGACCAGATGCCGGTGAAGAAAGGCAAAGGCCAAATCCCGCTAAAGCAGGATGGCCCCAAAAGCGATATGGCTAAGTACGGTGCATATAACAAGGCTATGTCCAAATATTTTGCCCTAATCTCTTATTTGGACAAAAAGGACAAAGAAGTGCGCCAGTTAGTACCTATTGATGCGGTAACGGAAAAGGCTTATTTGGCAGATCCGGATGGGTATGTGAGTAGCTATGTAGGTGCTCCGGCGAAAGTACTGATTCCGTGCGTGAAGTACAACGCCTGCCTGTCTTTTGACGGGTTCCGGATGCATTTGAGCAAAAAGTCCGGAAATCAACTGGGATATAAGCCGGCCATGCAGTTGGTGCTTAGCTATGAACAGGAAAAGTATGTGCGCAACATTACCAAGTATTTGAGCCAAAATAAGGATCGGCCGCTAAACAAGTATGATGGGATCACGCCCGATAAGAATATCGCACTGTTTGATACTTTAGTGGATAAGATGAATCACTCCGTTTTAAGTTTGCGCTTTGGTGATATGGGTGCCAAGATTGCTGATAAACGCGAAGTCTTTTGTGCATTGTCTTCAGAAGAACAGTGCGTGGTGGTAGCAGAAATATTGAAAATCCTACATGCGAATGTGATGATTGGCGACTTGACTTTAATAAAGCTGGCGAAGAATGCGGGAAGATTGTATACAAATATGAAACTTTCCGAAATCAAAGGCGTAACCTCCGTCAAACTCATTCACCAATCCATTACCGGCTTGTTTGAGCAGCAAATCGAACTGCTGCCGTAAGGAGGGCTTGCCATGAGTTGGCGCGTTGTGGTGGTGACCAAGTCCGCCAAGTTGGAGTACAGTATGGAGTACCTGGTGGTGCGGGATGCAGAAAGCACCACCAAGGTGCACCTTGGTGACATTTCGGTGCTTTTGATCGAGAATACCGCCTGTGCGATCACCACCGCTTTGATGAGCCAGCTGCTGCAGCATAAGATCAAGGTGATTTTTTGTGATGAAAAACGCAATCCCTGTGGCGAACTGACGGCCTATTACGGCTGCCATGATTGCAGCCAAAAGCTCAAGGATCAGCTTAGCTGGACCCGGGACGCTAAGCAGCTGGTTTGGACTGCCATTGTAGGCGAAAAAATCAAGAACCAAATGTTGGTGCTCCGAGCGATCCAGTCTCCGCGGGCAGATCAACTCTGCCGGTATTTGGACGAACTGGAGTTTGGGGATCGGACCAATCGAGAGGGTCATGCGGCCAAGGTGTATTTTAATGCCCTTTTTGGTTCCCATTTCAGCCGCAGTGACGACTGCCCCACCAACGCGGCATTAAATTATGGGTATAGCTTGATTTTATCCTGCTTTAACCGCGAGGTGGTGGCAGCCGGGTATTTGACCCAGCTGGGCTTGTTCCATGACAATATGTTCAATACCTATAATTTAAGCTGCGATTTAATGGAGCCTTTCCGCCCATTGGTAGATGCGTGCGTACATAAGTTAGCGCCCAAGCAGTTTGAAAAGGCGGAGAAAGTGGCCGTTTTGTCCATCTTAAATCAAGAGGTGCAGTTGGACGGCCGGGTGCAAACAGTGCTCAATGCCATTCGCCTGTATGCATCCAGCGTGTTCCGCGCTTTGGCTGCCCAGGATGTGGCAGAAATTCATTTCCCGGTAGCTGCGTATGAGTTATAGATTTATGCGAGTGATTGTGTTTTTTGATTTGCCGGTAAAGACTGCTCAGGACCGGCGTGAGTATGCCCGCTTTCGCAAGAAGTTGGTCAAGAGCGGATTTATCATGATGCAGCAGTCGGTATACTCCAAGATCGCTTTGAACCAAAATAACGCAGCCGGTATTTGCGCCGGGGTGCGGAAGTGTAAGCCTCCGGCCGGTGTGGTGCAGATCTTGACCGTAACGGAGAAGCAGTACGCCAAAATGGAACTGGTGGTAGGCTGCAACGACAGCAATGTGGTGGCCACGGATGAAAGGTTGCTGATTTTATGAGGATCGCTTTGGATTATTTTCCGGCGCCGTTGGATTTTGAAAACCAAACGGCCATAGTTTTGACGCTGGAAAATAAAACGGTTTTTCGCCGGCTGGTCAACGCCTTTTTAGAGGATTGTGCAGATGAAGTGTTGACCTTTTCCCAGGAGTGGAAGCCTTTTGCTTTCTCCAAGCAAGGGCTTTATATTGCGAATCTATTGCAGCCGGATGCGGATGCCAAAAAGTTGATGAACCATGTGGCATCTGCTATGGAACAGACACTCAACACCGAGCTGGCAGAGCCTTTGGCGCTTGTGCGCCAGGACTTATTACAGTTAGGAGATGCACTTACCGCCCGGTTTGATTATGATGTAGCCTACCAGGATGATTTGGAAGCGGCTGCCGTTGTGAAGTTTTTGCAGTTCCGTTTGCGGCGGGAAGAAAGTACAGCAGCCGAGCGCCTGGCGCGATTTTTGATTTTAACTTCCCGGTATTTAAAGGTGCGCATTTTTGCTATATCCAATTTGTATTTATATTTTGAGTCGGAGGAGGTGAGCCGGCTGCTACATACTCTATCTTTGCATCAAATTCGGATTTTAGATTTAGAGTGCCAGGCACCGGTGTGCGTAGATGTGCGCGCCAAACTCTATGTGCTGGATCGGGATTTGTGTACCCTTGACAATTCCGTTTCGCCATAGTACTATGGTACTAGATCTTGTGGATTTGCCCTGTGCTGTATAGTGGGCGCAGCTTATTTGAGGTTTGAGAATAGTGTAAATTCATAAGGTAGTGAAACTGCTTGGTGTTGAAGCTGACGCCCTCAACCGTTTGAGAATAGTGTAAATTCATAAGGTAGTGAAACTTCCAAAGTTTTCAGCGGAACAGGCAATCGTTTGAGAATAGTGTAAATTCATAAGGTAGTGAAACAGAAAAGGGACGAAGAAGGCGGACGGGTTGTTTGAGAATAGTGTAAATTCATAAGGTAGTGAAACGAAGCCGCCGACGGGTCAACAATGACCTTGGTTTGAGAATAGTGTAAATTCATAAGGTAGTGAAACCACGACCGACCAGACCCATTCTGTGCCAAGTTTGAGAATAGTGTAAATTCATAAGGTAGTGAAACTCGCAAGCGTTCTGATTCATCTGTGCGGAGTTTGAGAATAGTGTAAATTCATAAGGTAGTGAAACGACGCAGTCATCAACCCAAAGTACATTATTGTTTGAGAATAGTGTAAATTCATAAGGTAGTGAAACCATCACGCCCCGGGCGGACATCGCACAGGCGTTTGAGAATAGTGTAAATTCATAAGGTAGTGAAACGGAAAGACCATTGGCGCCGGAACGCAAATCGTTTGAGAATAGTGTAAATTCATAAGGTAGTGAAACTGATGTATCTGTTAAACCTCGTGTGCAAAGTGTTTGAGAATAGTGTAAATTCATAAGGTAGTGAAACGTACAAAACAGAAATTAAGGAAGCCACGGAGTTTGAGAATAGTGTAAATTCATAAGGTAGTGAAACTATCCAGTTGGAAAGACACACGAAGCAAGTGTTTGAGAATAGTGTAAATTCATAAGGTAGTGAAACATGGCCAGCGGTTCCATTTGGAACGCCAGCGTTTGAGAATAGTGTAAATTCATAAGGTAGTGAAACGCGTGGCTTGCAAATTCAAAAACCTTGTACGTTTGAGAATAGTGTAAATTCATAAGGTAGTGAAACGCGTGGCTTGCAAATTCAAAAACCTTGTACGTTTGAGAATAGTGTAAATTCATAAGGTAGTGAAACCTTCCTGTGTCATTCTCCAATGGTACAAAGGTTTGAGAATAGTGTAAATCCATAAGGTAGTGAAACCAGGCGGGAATTCCGGCTACAAAAAATGCCGTTTGAGAATAGTGTAAATCCATAAGGTAGTGAAACGTTTGTAGCGTTGTAGAGCACTTTGTAGTGGTTTGAGAATAGTGTAAATCCATAAGGTAGTGAAACGATGCAGATTCTGTCACAATCAGCATTAAGTTTGAGAATAGTGTAAATCCATAAGGTAGTGAAACGCACTCTATCGCTGACGGCACAGAGATTTAGTTTGAGAATAGTGTAAATCCATAAGGTAGTGAAACCTCGCCCTGCAAAATTCCTTGCAGAACCTCGTTTGAGAATAGTGTAAATCCATAAGGTAGTGAAACGTAACCAAAGCGGGAAGTGAAGTAACTACGGTTTGAGAATAGTGTAAATCCATAAGGTAGTGAAACTACAAAGTTGGAAATGAAGCTGCCATAATAGTTTGAGAATAGTGTAAATCCATAAGGTAGTGAAACTCTTTTGGTGCTCTGTAATGTATATGTAAGGTTTGAGAATAGTGTAAATCCATAAGGTAGTGAAACTGATTCAGAAGCTAAAGGCATATCAAGATGTTTGAGAATAGTGTAAATCCATAAGGTAGTGAAACCGTTGGTTGTAGCAACACTGCTCGCCTGTGGTTTGAGAATAGTGTAAATCCATAAGGTAGTGAAACGGTATGAGGACTTCATGTGTTTGAATGTTCTGTTTGAGAATAGTGTAAATCCATAAGGTAGTGAAACCAGACACGGTTAGAACTGTGATGATGTACAGTTTGAGAATAGTGTAAATCCATAAGGTAGTGAAACCCCTCTGTACATTTCCAGCTGTTGTGATCGTTTGAGAATAGTGTAAATCCATAAGGTAGTGAAACTTTCTACAATTCTTGACTTTATTCGGAGTAGTTTGAGAATAGTGTAAATTCATAAGGTAGTGAAACGCCTGTGTTCAAGTCGACTGGTCGCTCAGTGTTTGAGAATAGTGTAAATCCATAAGGCGGAAAAACTTGATGATCGACGATGGATATGCTGAAAAACACAATGGAAAGTTTGAATAAAAAGTCAAACTTTCCACTGCGTTTTTATTGTTGGATTCAGAAATAAAAGCATTTATCAATATCCGAATATTGAAAGAACACAGACGGTGCGAGCAGTCTGTCTATTTGCAATACCCAAAATTATTTGTTGCTCTATTTGATTCGGGTTATGCGGTTGTGGTGGACTTTGTAGGCGGTGCGGGAGAGATGGATCATGGGCAGGTCGGCGGTGTTGTCGGTATAGAATGCGTCCGGTACGGCGCTTGCTCCAAAGCATTTGCGAAAAGCGGACACCTTATTGGCGCTGAAGTTGATATACTCCACCGTCAGGGTTTGGCGGTCCACTACGGAGCAGATACAGTGCTGCACCCCCAGGCGGCGGCACACCTCGTCCATAATCAAATTCAGCGAGGCGGTGACGATCACATCGTCCTTTTCCGGGTGATACCAGGCTTTGATCTTGCGTATATGCCCATCCCAAAAGTCCCGAACCAGCCCCTCCGGATCATCAAAGCTGCTGAGATATTGGGCGGCGTACTTGCGTCCGGCCTGCTCCAAGTCTGCCATGGTGGTGCGCCCCAACTTATAGCGCAGCAGGTGATACAGCACCACCGGCACATAGCGCGCTACCTTTGGATTGCGGCGCAGGCTGAACAGATAAAAGTCAATGACGCTCTCACCGTCATAAATGGTGTTGTCAAAATCAAATACGCGCATAAAAATCCCCCCCTTGGTACTTTCAGTATAACACAAAGCACCAAAGGGGGACAATTCTTTATTTTTTACTGCCCAGGTGACTGCCTAAATAACCGAACAGCAGAATTTCATCGTCTGTTAAAGCGCTGCCGTCGCCGGGTTCCGGTTGTTCTTCTTCCTCCGGCTCCATGGTCAGGGTCAGTTCCAATTCCTCCGGTGCCGGGTCGGTATTTTTTTGCTTTTTCATCCTAAAACCTCCCTTTGATCTTACCATATCACAAAAAAGCAGGCTGTGCAAATGTGTGGGAGAAAAATGGGACAGAAAAGTGGCGCTGCCCGGTACAGGCGACATTTGCTTTTAGCTTCTTTTCTCGCTTTTTGGCATGGCACGCAAAGCCTTTCGAAATTCAAAGAAAAACAGCACACCGGTAAAGGCCACGGCCAGCACATCTGCCACCGGTTCTGCCATAAAGACGGCCTTGGTTAGGTCAGCGGTATACAGGTGGGGCATAATGTAGATCAGCGGCAGCAGTAGAATAAACTTGCGCATCACCGCCACGATGATGGACGCCTTGGCGTTGCCCAGAGAGGTGAAGGTCATTTGACAGGCGATTTGAATACCAAACAGCCCCAACGCCAGAGTGTAAATGCGCAACATCGGCTTGGTAAAGGCCAACAATTCTGTGTTGGAGGTGAAAATGGCGGCAAACACGCCGGGGAACAGTTGGATCAGCAGGCAAAAGAGCATGGCGTAGCAAACGCTGCAAGTGAGCAGCAGTCGGTATGCGCGGCGTACGCGATTGCTGTTTCCGGCACCGTAATTGTAGCTGATAATGGGTTGGGCGCCTTGTCCAAGCCCTTGCAGCGGCAGCATGGCAAACTGCATGACGCTGGTGAGAATGGTCATGGCACCCACTGCCAGATCGCCGCCGTATTTTAGCAGCGAAGTGTTAAAGCATACGGAGATCACGCTCTCGCTGGCCTGCATGACGAACAGGGCACTGCCCAGCGCCAGACAGGGGAGAATGACCTTGGCGTGCAGGCGCAGATTGCACCGGCGAATACGGATAAAAGTCTTTTTGCCAAGTAAAAAAGACAGCACCCACAGGCAGGACAGTCCCTGGGACAGCACGGTAGCCAGCGCGGCGCCCCGCACGCCCATGTGGAAGCCGAAGATAAACAGCGGGTCCAGCGCCGTATTGGCAACGGCGCCGATGAGCACCGAGAGCATACCTACCTTAGCGAAGCCCTGGGCGGTGATAAAGGCGTTCATGCCAAGGGTCAGCTGCACGAATACAGTGCCCAGGGCGTAAATATTCATATAGGCCACGCTGTAATCAATAGTATTGGTGCTGGCGCCGAATGCCAGCAGCAGCGGGCGGTTCCAGATGAGTACCACCGCTGTTAACACCGCAGACACCAGCAGCTGCGTGACAAAGCAGTTGCCCAGAATCTGTTCAGCTTCTGCCGTTTGCTTCTTGCCTAAGGCGATGGAAGCCCGAGGTGCGCCGCCGTTGCCCACCAATGCCGCAAAGGCGGAGATGATTAGGATCAGCGGCATACACACGCCCACCCCGGTAAGCGCCAGCGCGCCCTCGCCGGGAATGTGGCCGATGTAAATGCGGTCCACCACATTGTAAAGCATATTGATCAGTTGGGCAGCTACTGTGGGCAGGGACAGCTGGAGCAGCAGTCGTCCGATGGGCCGGGTGGCTAAAAAATCTTTGCTTTGTTCCATAGTCGTCAACTCATTTCTGCAATCTAAGCGTACTTATTATAACGCGATACACGGCGGTGTCAAGGCGCGGATTTTGAACATGGGTCACTTATGCGGCGGATGCAGCAATGTGTCGAACATACAAAAATCACAATTTGCGCGGCTCAAAGCGTTTACATTATGGTGAAAATGTGGTAAAATAGACGGCGTGAAAACGCACGCATTTTTATTTCACTCTTTACCCGATCCGACGCGCTGCGCCCGGTCGGAATTTCAGAAATGGAGAATGAGTATGCATTTGATTCCCAATCCCCGCGCATATCAGGCGTTGGACGGCGCCTTCACCTTGCAGGATGGCGAGAAGGTGAAGAGCGAACTGCGTATTCCTTTGGTACGCACCACCACCCGGGAGGCACGGATTGTTGTCACCCGCAACCCGGCGTTGCAAAAGGAAGCATATACCTTGAATGTGACCCCGGAGAAGGTGCACATCACTGCCGCTACGCCTATCGGTGCTTACTATGCGCTGCAATCCCTGCGTATTTTGGCGGATTATGATATCGGCGGGCGTACGGTGCCCTGCTGCAGCATTCACGATGCCCCCCGTTGGGGTTGGCGCGGTATGAGCCTGGACGAGAGCCGCCATTTCTTTGGCAAAGAAGAAGTCAAGCGACTGCTGGATATGCTCTTTATGATGAAGCTCAATGTGTTCCACTGGCACCTGACGGACGATCAGGGTTGGCGCATTGAGATCAAAAAATATCCGCGCTTAACGGAGATCGGCTCTAAGCGCACTTGCACCCAGGTGGACGGCTGGCATACTTCTCACATGGTCAACGAGCCTCATGAGGGCTTTTATACCCAGGAGGATATTCGGGAGATCGTGGCCTATGCCAACGCCCGGGGCATTATGGTTGTGCCGGAGATTGACATGCCTGCCCATTTTGCGGCGGCGCAGGCAGCTTATCCCTGGTTGGCTTGTCGGGAACTGGAACGCGAGGTACCCGGCTACTTTGGCGGTCGTGTGCCTACATTGCACGGCATAAGGGACTGGAACCGCTCTGCCTGCTTGGGCAAGGAGAGTACCTTCCAGTTTATCTTTGATGTGATTGATGAAGTGTGCGAACTGTTTGACGCGCCTTACTTCCATATCGGCGGCGATGAGGCGCCCAAGGACGAATGGAAGAAGTGTCCCCACTGCCAGGCGAAGATGAAAGAGATGTACCTAAACGATGTGGAAGAGCTGCAAGGCTGGTTCAACAACCGGGTGCTGGAATATGTAAAGCAGAAGGGCAAGCGCCTGATCGGCTGGAATGAGATTTTGGCCGCCGGCAATCTGGACCCCTCTGTGATCGGTCAATACTGGACCCCCAAGCGGGATAAGAATGTGGAGCGCCACATTGCCCGCGGCGGCGATGTGATCCTAAGCAATCACCGCAGTTTTTACTTTGATATGACCTACGGGCAGTACCCGTTGAGCTATACATACGATTTCGACCCGGGTCGTTATCATATTCCGCCTCGTTCCTATGACCATGTGCTGGGCGTAGAGGCTGAGATATGGACCGAGTGGATCGACAAGCGTCCAAAACTGGATCTGAATGTGTACCCCCGTATGCAGGCCCTGGCAGAGGTTGCCTGGTCGGCCGAAGAGAGAAAAAAATACGCGGACTTCAAAGAGCGACTGGAGGCCTTTAAGCCTACGCTGGACGCCTTGGGAATCGGTTATGCTGTAACCAGCGTGGCGGAGCCGGGCACCTTCCAGCGGCAAAAGCCCCGCCGTCTGTTTTACTGCGGCGACACCCATTATGAGTTGAAGCTCAACGAAGAACGCAAAGCAAAAGGAGAAAAATAAGTATGAAATTTAGCCAATTTCCCCAGCAGGTGATCGACGAAAATGTGGATTACACAGTCAAGGAGATCACCAACATCATTAAGAAGTACGGTCCCCGGGAGTCCGGCAACAGCAACTGCCTGGCTGCCGAGAAGCACATCAAAAAAGAGATGGACCCCTTCTGTGACGAGACCCACTTTGAAAGCTACAAAATGGCACCTAAGGCCTTTTTGCACTTTACAAAAATCGTCAGTGTAGCCATCATCCTGGCTGTGGTGGTGTGTGCCGCGCTGGTGTTTACCAGTGTGCTGCCTTGGTGGATCGCCCAGTGTATTGTTGGCGGTGTGACTTTTGTGGGGCTGTTTATCACCGTAATGGAGTTCCTGTTTTACAAGCAGTTTATGGATCCGCTTTATAAGAAGGTAGAGGGCCACAACTTTTGCGCCACCCGCAAGCCCACCGGAGAGGTTAAGCGCCGCATTGTAATCAGCGGCCATATTGACGCAGCCTATGAATGGCGTCATCTGTACTATGCCAAGGGCAAGTTGCCCTTGATGGGAATTTTTATGGGCGGTACCATTGTCTGCGCGATCATCTCCTTTATTATCGCAGTGATCTGCCTGATTGCTCACTTTGCGGATATGGGCGCTTTCGGCGATTTTATGCTGAATTACAGCTACTATTTCCACTTTGTCACCGCGCTGTTTATGATTACCCTGTTCTGCTTTGTGGACTTTAAGACCATTTCTCCCGGTGCCAACGACAACCTGACCGGTACTTATGCGGCGGTGTGTGCTTTGCGTATGCTGGATATGGCCGGTGTGGAATTTGAAAATACCGAGGTGTGCTGCATGATCACAGACGGCGAGGAGGCCGGTCTGCGTGGCTGCAAGCAGTGGGCCAAGGACCATAAAAAAGAGTGCGACGAGATTGAGACCGCCGTGCTGTGCGTAGATACCTTAACGGATCTGGAATATCTGAATGTGTATAGCAAGGATATGACCGGTACGGTGAAGAACTCTAAGCCCTTCAGCCAGCTGGTGATGGACAGTGCCATTGAGGCAGGTCATAAGGATTTGAAGTTCGCCAGCGTGTTCTTCGGTTCTTCCGACGCAGCGGCATTGTCCCAGGCGGGGATTCACGCCACCTGCCTGGCTGCTATGGACCCGACACCGGCCGACTATTACCATAATCGCCGGGATACGGCGGAGCGCTTGGTGCCGGAGGCCCTTAAGACCGGTTACGAGGTAGTGCTCAGTACCATTCTGAACTTTGATGAGAAAGGGCTGGGCACAGCAAAATAAGCGTGTAAGTTCAATACAAATGTATAAGCGGTACCCGGGTTTGGGTGCCGCTTTGCAGATTAAGGCTGTTTTTTACGGAAAGGGGAAAAGAAAATGACGGCTTTGTACATTATTTTAGGCTTGCTGGCTGCGTTTATCGTGATCACGCTGATCCGCGCAGCGTTCTTTACGGCGCCCAAGCCCCAGCGGGAGGAATTCCCGCCGGAGCAGGTGAACGGGCAGCGGGCGTGCGACCGGCTCAGTCAGGCGATTCAGATCAAGACCATCTCCTGCGAGGATGAGAGCCAAACGGATTGGGGCGCGTTTGACCGCTTCCATGCGTTTTTGGAACAGTCCTACCCGCTGATTCACAAAAATCTGAAACTGGATCATATTTCCACTGCCAGTCTGCTGTTTTACTGGGAGGGGACGGATCCCGACCTGGATCCTATTGCCTTTTTGGCGCATCAGGATGTGGTGCCCATCAGCGAGGGCACCGAGGAGGACTGGGAACACCCGGCCTTTGACGGCGTAAATGACGGCCGGTTTATTTGGGGCCGCGGTGCGCTGGACATGAAGAACCACCTGATCTGCCTGATGGAGAGCGTGGAGACGCTGCTGGAGGAGGGCTATACCCCAAAGCGCGGGGTGTACCTGTGCCTGGGGCATAATGAGGAGATCGTCAGCGGCGGCAATAACGGTGCCCGGGAATTGGCGCGGGAATTGGAACGCCGGGGCGTGCACCTGGACAGCGTGGTGGACGAGGGCGGCGCTATGCTGCCGGCGCATGTAAAGGGGCTGCTGGACGCCAACCTGACCGGCGTGGGCGTGGCAGAGAAAGGCTATGCGGACTTTAAGATTACTGTAAAGTCCAAAGGCGGCCATTCTTCTCAACCACCCAAACACACCGCCATCGGCCAGTTGGCAAAGAAGGTGGAGCGACTGGAGAACCACCAATTTAAGAGCACCATTTTGCCCTTTGTTTATAATATGTTTACGGACATCGGCCGCCACGCCACCTACCCGGGGCGGGTGGTACTGTGCAACCTGTGGCTGCTGCGCCCGGTGCTGAAGCTGGTGATGAAGCAGATCCCGCCGGCTGCGTCCTTGATCCGTACCACGACCGGTGTGACTATGGCCAGCGGTTCGCCTGCCGCCAATGTGCTGCCCCAAAAGGCCAGCGTAACGGTAAACTTCCGCATTATGCCGGGCCAGACCATTGCGGATGTGCAGCGGCATATTGAGAAATATATGGGCGGCGACAATGTGGAGATTGAATTCATCAAGGGCAAGGAGCCCAGCATTGTATCACCCACGGACACCCGGGCTTTTGATACCCTGCGTCGGCTGTCCGTCCATCTGGACGAAAAAAATATTGTGGCGCCCTATTTGGTGATGGGCGGCACAGACGCTTATAATTACGAGAATGTGTGCAGCAATATTTATCGCTTTGCGCCCTTTACGGTGGACACGGCGCTGCTGCTCACCACCCACTCCACCAATGAGCGCATTCCCGTGGGTCAGATGACCCAGGGCGTCACCTTCTTTAAGCGCTATATTCGGTTGATGACCGCAGAGTAAAGGGGGAAGTGATATGGATTTTAAAGAAAGCGGATTTATGTATGCTCTGGGCGGCTTTATTGTCATCTTTGTGCTGGCCCAGTCGCTGTTTTTTCTCATTCGTGCCTGGAAGCAGGGCAAAAAGCTTGGGCTGTCCACCGCCACCATGCGAGGTACGGTGACCCAGTCAGCGCTGTTCAGCCTGGCGCCTGCCATCTCTATTGTGGCAACCATCCTTACCCTGTCCGGTGCGCTGGGCATTGTGCTGCCCTGGATCCGGCTGACAGTGATCGGTGCCATTTCTTATGAGGTGCCGGCAGCGGAGTCTGCCATGGAGGCACTGGGCTATACCGGCGGCCTGTCCACGGAGATCACGGATCCCCTGGGCTTTTCTACCGCCGCGTGGGTGATGACTCTGGGCTCTGTGATGCCTCTTGTGATCATTCCCTTTGCCATGAAGAAAATTCAAAACAGTATCGGCAAGGCGGTGAGCAAGAATACTGCCTGGGCGGATGTAATGAGCGCCGCGGCGTTTATCGGTCTGATCAGTGCCTTTGTGGGCCGTGCCATTGTGGGCCAGGGCGACAAGGCGGTGCTGGGCGACGGCGCCGGGATCATGAGCATTACCGCTTTGGCGGTGTCTATGCTGTCTATGCTGCTGTTTATGCAGATTGAGAAAAAGAAAAAGATTGCCTGGCTGCAAAGTATGGCTATGCCGCTGGCGATGTTTATCGGTATGGGTGCGGTGATGCTGCTGGCCAAGGTGCTGCCCACCCACATTGCTTGGCTGGAATGGAGGGGCTAATATGAAAGATTATAATGAAAAGACCCACCTGTACGGTCGCTTTTGGGTGATCTCCGCCCTGTTTATTTTCTTAATGCTGCCGGTTGCGATCAGCGCCCATCTGCATGCTTTTCCCTCCGCCCAGGTGGTGTTTAAGGGGTTGGCGCCTATTGCCCTGCTGTTTTATCCCACCGCGGTGATTGAAGTGATGACCTACACGCCGCTCCTGGGTACCGGGGCAACCTACCTGGCTTTTGTAACCGGGAATATCAATAACTTAAAACTGCCCTGTGTGCTCTCTGCCCTGGACTCTGCCCAGGTGCGCGCCCAGAGCAAGGAGGGCGAGGTGCTCTCCACCATTGCCTGCGCCACATCATCTATTGTGACCACCCTGGTGATTGCCGCAGGGGTGTTGCTGTTCAGTCCGGTGCTGCCGTACTTGACAAATGACGACTCTGTTTTTGCCCCTGCTTTTAAGCAGGTGGTGCCCGCACTGTTCGGCGCGCTGGGTATGAGCTATTTTGCCAAGCACTTTAAGCTGACTGTTGTGCCTGTTGCCGTCGTCTGCTTGATGTTGCTCTTTAAGGGCGACTTGGCGGTAGGCGTACTGATCCCTGTGGGCGTGGTGGTATCGCTGCTGTCTGCCCACCTGATGTTTAAGAAAGGCTGGGTCAAATAACAGACCGCATTCTTGCCAGTTAATCAGCAGATCGCCCAACTTGACTTTTATTGGTATGGTGGTGTATAATCATCATACGATCATTAGAGACGGGGGATATAAGTAATGAAAGAGACCGATCTGCGGTATGTGAAGACCGAGCGCGCCATTCGGGACGCCTTCTTTGAACTGCTGGAGGAGAGCGAATTTGACAAGGTATCCGTTACGGATATTACCCAGCGAGCCCAGATCAACCGAAACACGTTTTACCTGCATTACAGCGATAAATTCAATTTGGTCAATTCTATTTTAATTGACTTTGTGCAAGAGCTGTCCCAGCAGGCATTAAAGGTGATCGACCAGGCGGAGAAGCCGGACACAGCCACCTTTAACCAGTATTTCTTAACGATTTTTGTCAGCGCCAATCGGATCAAGAAAAAATATCGGATCTTGTTTCGCAGCCGAAATATTGAGCCGTATTTGGATATTGCTGCCATTACGGATGTGATTGCGGATCATATCGGCAAAAACAAATTTTTGGATTTTCGCAGTCAGCGCTCCTCCGTGAGCAAGAGCTTTTTGGCTTTTGGTTTTTTCGGTGCGCTCAACGATTATTGCAGCAATGATTATACCAAGGAAGAAACGGTGCGCATGATCTCCGCCATGTCTGCCGGCTTGGCCGAGATTGCCCAGCAGCTACACGCTGCCGGGAACAAAGTCGGCAATGGAAACAAGAGCAATAAATAACAGACGATACAAAGCAAAAGGGACCTGAATCCAGGTCCCTTTTTGTATAGATATTTGTCATTCGCTCAGCAGACCATACCGCCTTCCACCCAGCGCATAACCGCCGGGTATTCCTCTTTATAGTTGTCCAGCTGGTCCGCGTTGGAGTCCACAAAGGCCTGAAATTCGTCCGTGTCCTCAAACTCGTAGGTAAAGTCTTGCTCAAAGTCATAAGTGGCGGTAAACAGGTAGTCAAACAGATCATCGGCAGAGAATTCCTCTAACAGCTTGTCCGCTGTGCGCTCAGTGATGGTATCCAGCGCGTTCTTTACCGTTAGCTCGAAATCCTCCGGCTCTACCAGAATTTCCGGGTCGTTCTCGCAGTATTGCAGAATATCATCCTCGCCGATAGCCAGGGTGCCCAGGTACTCCAGTACATCCTCATATCCGGTTTCGTTGACTGTATCATACAACCGGTAGGCAAACTCGCCTACCAGATTTTGCAGTGCCACCGCCTTGAACACACTGTCGATCTCGTAGCCGCTCTCATCGGTGATTACATAGCCCACCTCCTGCAGGTTCTCCCACATCAGGTAGTAAAAAATGCGGTGCTGTTCTTTCTCGCCAAAAATGGCTTCGTGAATAAAGGTATCAATATCCATTGCCGTTCTCCTCTGTCTGTCGCATTTGCGCAAGGCTACTCATATTCTATACTATATGCAGGGGATTTGCAACATTTTGCAGGTAGATTTTGGCTTTTTTGTAAACTCTGAAAACCCCGCCTGTTTTTATTGCAATGCCGGTAGGGATAAGCTATAATAAAGGGGACTGGAGGGTTCTTATGGAACTGACATTAAAAAATGAACGTTGTGCCGTCACCGTTACGGACGCAGGGGCGATGCTCCGCTCCCTGGTGCGGGACGGCCGAGAATATCTTTGGCAGGGGGACCCGGCTTACTGGGCCGGTCAGGCGCCGGTTTGCTTTCCCATTGTGGGGGTGCTGCCCAAGGGGGCGTCTACCGCATTTGGCAAGCCCTGCCGTATGAAGCGTCACGGCGTGGCCCGCATTAACCCCTTTACACTGACGGAGCACCACCGCAACGGCGCCACCTTTACCCAAGTGGCAGATGACAACACCTTGGCGGCGTACCCCTTTGATTATCGGCTGGAGATCCGCTATGAGCTGGTGGACAGCACCGTTGCCGTGACTTATCATATAATCAACAGCGGCGGGGAGCCTATGCCCTTTGTGATCGGCGGCCATCCGGCCTTTAACTGCCCGCTGGCAGCAGGGGAGCGGTTTGAGGATTACAAGGTGCGCTTTGATCGCCCTGTGACTAAGGCGCCTTTGCGCCCGGATCACCAAACCGGGATTGTGGATCCGGCGCGTCGGTACAATGTGCTGGTGAATGGGCAGGAGCTGCCCCTGCGGCACGATCTGTTTTATGACGACGCATTGATTTTTGATCAGGTGGAAGCCAAAGCGGCTACCTTGCTGGGTCCGATGGGCTACGGCGTGCGGGTGGAGTACCAGGATATGGCCAACTTGCTGGTTTGGTCCGCAGAGAATGACGCCCCCTTTGTGGCATTGGAGCCATGGAGCGGCATTTCTCATTGTACGGACGAGGACGGCACCCTGGAACACCGTCGGGGCGTGACCGTTTTGCAGCCGGGGGAGACAGCCACCTTTGGTTATAAAATTACCATGCTGAGCGGAGAGATGAAATGAATTACGGATTTTTCAGAGTGGCGGCGGCAGCGCCCCGTTTGCGCGTGGCAGACCCGGATTATAACGCCGGGCAGCTGGAGACAGTAATCGACCGGGCTGTGGCGCAGCAGGTACGCCTGCTGGTGACCCCGGAGCTGTCCGTCACCGGCTACACCTGCGCTGATCTGTTCTTTACCGCTGCGCTCCAGCAGGCGGCGGATCGGGCGGTGCAGCGGCTGGCTGCCTATACGGCGGGCAAGGACATTGCGGTGCTCATCGGCGCCCCGGTGCCCTATAAGAATAGCCTTTATAACTGTGCCCTATTGCTCCGGGACGGGCAGGTGCAGGGCATGGTGCCCAAGGTGCACCTGGCCAATTATAATGAGTTTTACGAAAAGCGCTGGTTCGCCTCCGGCGCGGATTTCGATACGGTACAGATGGTGAACGGCGTGCCCATGGGCAGTCAACTGTTTGACCTGGGCAGCGGCGTGCTGCTGGGTGTGGAGCTGTGCGAGGACCTGTGGGTGCCTCAGCCTCCCAGCGGTGCTTTGGCGCTGCAAGGCGCCAATTTGATCGCCAATCTGTCTGCCAGCGACGAGTATGTGTCCAAGGCGGCCTATCGTCGGGACCTGGTGGCCGGCCAGTCTGCCCGCTGCGTGGCCGGGTATGTGTATGCCGGCGCCGGGGTGCATGAGAGCACTACGGACCTGGTGTTCAGCGGCGCCACCTTAGTGGCGGAGAACGGCGGCATTTTGGCAGAGGGGGAGCGGTTTGTCCGAGAAAGCGTGCTCACCGTTGCCGATGTGGATGTTGAGAAGTTGAATGCCCAGCGGCGGCAAAATATGTCCTTTGAGAACCGGCCCGGCGCGGCGGTACAGTCTTGCCCGGTGCCCAATGCAGAGAATGATTTGGCGTACCGCATTGTGGACCCGCACCCCTTTGTGCCGGCAGCGGACGCCCAGCGCCGAGAGCGGTGCAAGGAGATCTTCCTGCTCCAGGCCAGCGGCTTGGCAGGGCGGCTGGAGCATGTAGGCTCCAAGGGTTGTGTGCTGGGGATCAGCGGTGGTCTGGACTCCACCTTGGCGCTGCTGGTGGCTGTGCGCGCCATGGAGCTGCTGGGTAAACCGGCCAGCGCCGTGCTGGGTGTGACCATGCCCGGGTTTGGCACCACGGACCGCACCTATCGCAACGCGCTGGATCTTATGGAAGCGCTGGGGGTCACCCGGCGAGAGATCTCCATTGCAGACGCCTGTGTGCAGCACATGGCGGACATTGGTCACGACCCGTCGGTGCATGATATTACTTATGAGAACACCCAGGCCAGAGAGCGCACCCAAATCCTCTTTGACCTGGCCAATAAAGAAGGCTGTTTGCTGGTGGGCACCGGCGATCTGAGCGAGCTGGCCATGGGCTGGTGTACTTACAACGGCGACCACATGAGTATGTACGGCGTGAATGCCTCCGTGCCCAAGACGCTGGTGCGATACCTGGTGGATTATGTAGCCGGGGAGTTGGGTGGCCGCACGGAAGAGATCTTGCGGGATGTGCTGGACACGCCGGTGTCGCCGGAGCTGCTGCCCCCGGACGCCAATGGCAAGATCGCCCAAAAAACGGAGGAGAAGATCGGCCCCTATGAATTGCATGACTTTTTCCTCTATCACTTTGTGCGCTTCGGCTTTGACCGAAAAAAGCTGGCCATGCTGGCGGAGAAAGCCTTTGACGGCCGGTACGACCGTCCCACCATTGACCGGTGGCTGACGGAATTTTTGCGCCGGTTCTTTATCAGTCAATTTAAGCGTTCCTGTATTCCGGATTCGCCCAAGGTGGGTTCTGTGTCGCTGAGCCCCCGGGGCGACTGGCGTATGCCCAGCGACGCGGCGATGCAGGCGTTTTTACAACCGGATGAACGGATATAAAGGAGTTGTTATAATGAAAAAAGCAATGGCATTGCTGCTGGCTTGCAGTATGGTACTGGCATTCGCTGCTTGCAGCAAAAAGCAACATACAGAACAGGAGGTCACAGCTGTGGTGGATGTGACCGATGAGAACGGCAAGACCGTTACGGATAAGGACGGCAAAGCCCAAACCCGGGTGGTTACCATACCCCAAACGGACGCCAAGGGCAACACCGTGGCGGCAGGGGAGAGTGCTGCCGACGGCAAATCCGCCGGTAACGGCGGTTCGGCTGCAAAGGACGGCAAGACCGGCAAGGACAAGACGGAAAAGGCAACCAAGAAGAACGAAACCGCCACAAAAAAGACCACGACTACCACAACCACCGTGGCCGCTAATCGAAAAATTCACATTTCTGTTTCTCTGCCTGCCGGCACAGATACCCGCACGGACAAGCTGCGCATTACTATTAACGGCAAGCAGGTGGACGAGAAAGAAGTGACTCTGGAGATCGGCAACACCTTTACCTACACCACGGAGAAAAAGTACCGGGGGGATGTAAAGGTGCAGGTGGAGCTGGAACATACGAAAAAGAGCGCCAAAGTCACAGTGAAGAAAGGCACGGACACCGCCAAATTCAATTTTGAAAATATTGAGAATCTGCTGGGCGACGACGACTAAGCGACAATTGGTGAAAAAAACGAAATAATCGACAAAAAAGCAGTGTCTATGCGCTGCTTTTTGTTGTTATTATACAGAAACACTGAATTGTTGTGTTGAATTTCGCACGCCGGAGTGCTATAATTGGTTTAGTTATGGGCTTGCGCTCAAACTGAGGTTGTTATCTGTAAGATAGAATACAGGAGGAAATTCCATGAACAGAAAGAAAAAAACCATGGACGGTAACAGCGCCGCTGCTCATGTCAGCTACGCATTTACAGAAGTTGCCGCCATTTATCCCATCACTCCCTCATCCACCATGGCGGAGGAGACGGACGCCATGGCCGCTCGCGGGGTCAAGAACCTGTTTGGCCAAACGGTCAAGGTGGCGGAGATGGAGTCTGAGGCCGGTGCCGCCGGCGCCGTGCACGGTTCTTTGTCTGCCGGTGCACTGACTACCACTTACACCGCGTCACAGGGCCTGCTGCTGATGATCCCCAATATGTACAAGATCGCCGGCGAACTGATTCCGTCCGTCATTCATGTGTCTGCCCGCTGCGTGTCTACCCACGCGCTGAATATCTTTGGCGACCATTCCGATGTGATGGCCTGCCGCCAGACCGGCTATGCCATGCTCTGCTCTGCCAATGTGCAGGAGGTAATGGATCTGGGAGCTGTGGCTCACCTGTCTACCTTAAAGAGCCGTGTGCCGTTCTTGCATTTCTTTGACGGCTTCCGTACCTCTCATGAGGTGCAGAAGATTGAGACCTGGGACTACGAGGATCTGCGGTCTATGGTGGATATGGACGATGTGCAGGCGTTCCGCGCCCGCGCTCTGAACCCGGAGAAGCCGGTGTTGCGCGGCTCTGCGGAGAACAGTGATGTGTTCTTCCAGCACAGAGAGGCCTGCAACCGCTACTATAACGACGCGGTTGCCACTACTGAGATGTATATGAACACCATCAACGAGAAGCTGGGCACGGATTACCGGCTGTTTAACTACTACGGCGCGCCGGACGCAGACCGTGTGATTGTGGCTATGGGCTCTGTGTGCGACACCATTCAGGAAACCGTAGATTTTCTGAACGCCCGCGGCGAAAAAGTGGGCATGGTCAAGGTGCACCTGTATCGCCCCTTCAGCGCCAAGCATCTGCTGGCTGCCCTGCCGGAGACGGTGAAGCACATTTCCGTGCTGGATAGAACGAAGGAGCCCGGCTCCTTGGGTGAGCCGCTGTTCCTGGATGTGGTGGCTGCGCTGAAAGGCTCTGCCTTTAACGATGTGCCGGTGTACGGCGGTCGTTTCGGCTTAGGATCTAAGGACACCGTGCCGGCGCATATTATCGCTGTGTACAACAATATGGTTGCGCCCCAGCCCAAGCCGGAGTTCACTCTGTCCATTGAAGACGATGTGACCCACCTGTCCCTGCCGGTGACCGAGAACCCGGACACTACCCCGGCAGGCACCACTTCTTGTAAGTTTTGGGGCCTGGGCTCCGACGGCACCGTTGGCGCCAACAAGGACTCTATTAAGATCATCGGCGACAATACGGATATGTTTGCCCAGGGCTACTTCTTCTATGACTCCAAGAAGTCCGGCGGCATTACCGTGTCCCACCTGCGCTTTGGCTCGTCACCCATTACCTCTACCTATTTGATCAACAAGGCCAACTTTGTGGCCTGCCACTGTCCGTCCTATGTGACCAAGTATGATATGGTACAGGATTTGGTGCCCGGCGGCACTTTCCTGCTCAACTGTATTTGGACCCCGGATCAGCTGGACAGCCAGTTGCCTGCGTCCATGAAGCGCTATATTGCAGAGAACAACATCCATTTCTATATCATTAACGGCATTAAGATCGCAGAGGAAGTGGGCTTGCCCGGTCGTGCTTCCACCATCTTGCAGTCTGCATTCTTTGCCATCTCCGGTATTTTGCCGGTAGAGAAGGCCATTGAGCTGATGAAGGCCGCCGTGGTCAAGAAGTTCTCCAAGAAAGGCGAGGCGGTGGTGAATGCCAACTTTGCCGGCATTGACCGTGGCGCCCAGGAGATCGTGAAGGTGGATGTGCCGGACAGCTGGAAGACTGCAGAAGACGCACCCCGCCGGCTGGAAGTACCCACCGATCGTCCGGAGATGAAAAAGTTTGTCAAGGAAATTCTGGATCCGGTTGGCCGCCTGCACGGCGACGATCTACCGGTATCTGCCTTTGCTGATCGGGCGGACGGCGTATATCCTGCCGGTTCTGCCGCCTTTGAGAAGCGGGGCATTGCCATTACCGTACCCCAGTGGGACGGCACCAAGTGCGCCCAGTGTAACCTGTGTGCCATGGTCTGCCCTCATGCAGTGATTCGTCCCATTGCTATGAATGCAGAGGAAGCGGCTGCCGCGCCGGAGGGTACCACCATGGTGAAGCACAAGAGAGCGGATTATCAGTACGCCCTGATTGTGTCCGTACTGGACTGCACCGGCTGCGCCTCCTGCGCCAATGTGTGTCCCACCAAGTCCCTGACCATGAAACCCATTGCCAGCGAGCTGGATCGGCAAAAGATCTATGATGCACTGGTGGACACCTCCGAAAAACCGGAGCTGCTTACCAACAATACCATCGGCGTGCAGTACAGAAAGCCGTATTTGGAGTTCTCCGGCGCTTGCGCAGGCTGCGGCGAGACGCCGTATGCCAAGCTGGCCACCCAGCTGTACGGCGACCGTATGTACATTGCAAACGCCACCGGCTGCTCCTCCATTTGGGGCGGTTCCGCACCCTCTACGCCTTACACGGTAGACAAGAACGGCCACGGCCCCGCTTGGTCCAACTCTCTGTTTGAGGACAACGCTGAGTTCGGCTACGGTATGCTATTGGCACAAAAGCAGATCCGCGAGCGGCTGGCTATGGACGCCCAGCAGCTGCTGGACACCCCGGTGGCGGACAAAGCCCAGGCTTGGCTGGACACCTATGAGGATGCTGCTACCAATACGGAGCCTGCCCAGGCACTGATCGCTGCATTGCAGACGGCAGCGCTGGAGGGTGACGCCAAGACGGCGGCTGCCGATTTCCTGAAAGACGCAGATTATGCGGCCAAGAAGTACCAGTTTATCTTTGGCGGCGACGGCTGGGCCTACGATATTGGCTTTGGCGGCCTGGATCATGTGATCGCGTCCAATGAGAATGTGAACATTGTTGTGTTTGATACGGAGGTGTACTCCAACACCGGCGGTCAGGCCTCTAAGGCCACCCAGACCGGCGCTGTGGCCAAGTTTGCTGCCTCCGGTAAGGTGGTCAAGAAGAAAGACCTGGCGCAGATTGCGATGAGTTACGGCTATGTGTATGTGGCTCAGGTGGCTATGGGCGCCAATGCCAATCAGTGCTTAAAGGCGTTCCAGGAGGCTGCGGCTTATGACGGCCCGTCCATCATCATCTGCTATGCCCCCTGTATTAACCACGGTATTAAGATGCCCTTTAACCAGGCCGAGCAGAAGAAGGCGGTTGCCGCCGGGTACTGGAACCTGTTCCGCTTTAACCCGGATCTGGCCAAGGCAGGGAAAAATCCCTTTACCCTGGACAGCAAGGCACCCAGCGCCGATTATGTACAGTTCATCGAGGGCGAGACCCGCTACTCTGCGCTGAAGCGTTCCTTCCCCGGCAAGGCGGAGAAGCTGTTTAGCATTGCGGCGGAGAACTCTATTGAGAAGTACAACAAGCTGGCTGCACTGGTAGACTTTTACGCACCCAAGGGTGAGTAAAGCCAAATAAAAAAGCAAAGCGCTGCGGTTCGTCCGCGGCGCTTTTGCTTTGTGATAAAAAATAGCCCCTGCACACCGGGTGCAGGGGCTGTTCCTTTTTATGTAAGGGCTTAGCCGTTGAGAATGGCAAAGTTCTCTTTGTTGGCCTTGTACAGGTTCTTAAACACTTTGAAGTTGCGGTCATAGACTGCCTTGTTGGCCGGGTTGGGCTTATAAGTGGTCTTTACCGGGATCAGCTTCTTTACATCAAAGATGGAGGGGATAGCGCCCATACCTACGGCGATACAAGCGGCTGCACCCACGGCACCGATGTTCTGCGGGGACTCTACCACCACCACATCACGCTGGAGAATATCGGCCAAAATCTGGCAGGTGGTTTCGCCCAAAGCGCCGCCGCCGCAGAAGCGCACGGTCTTGGACTTCTGATACTTGGTGGTCTTTAACTCCTGGCGCTCCAGCATCCAGCGCATGTGGAAGCAGATGCCCTCCACAACGGCGCGGATCAGCTCTGTTTTGCCTACATTCAGCCGAATGTTAAAGAACATACCGGCGGCATTGGGATCCTCAAAGGGACAGCGGTTGCCGTGGAGCCAGGGGGTAAAGATCACGCCGTTGGAACCGGCGGGAATGGTGTCGATCACTTCTTCCAGGTAATCATACATATTGAATTCTACCTGCTCCAGGCTGTCGGTCGCGTTGCCGTAGCGCTTTAAGAACACGCCGATCTCGTCCAGTGCCAAATGATCCTTGACCCAGCCTACGCACTTGTTGGAGGTCTCCAGTTCACCAAAGTAGTTAAAGGTCTCCGGATTAGCACCTACAATGGCAGCCATCATCGCACCGGTATCAACCATCTGCTCCGGCACAACGGTGCCCACCCAGCCGGAGGTGCCGCTGTAAATGTGCGCGTCGCCAATCTCTACCGCTCCGGCGCCTACGCCGATCAAAGAGGCGTCGCCGCCGCCGCCGTACACAGCGGTGCCCTGAGCCAGACCCAGCTCCTCGGCAGCCTTGGCGGTTACTTCGCCCACTTTATCGGTGCACTTTTTGATCTCCGGCAGGTGTTTCATATCTACGCCTACCATATCGCAAATGGGCTTGCACCAGCCCTCGTGGCCCTTGCGGGTGTCATACAGCAGCGTGCCGAATGCAGAGTCCTGGGTCATTACGAATTCGCCGGTCAGGCGGCAGATGAGATACTCTTTCACATCCAGCCACTTATAGACTTTCTTAAAGTTTTCCGGCTCGTGCTCCCGCACCCAGCGGTACTTCCAAATGGGGTCCTTAACAGAGGAGGATACGGCACCGGTATAGCGCAGGTACTTGAGCAGCTTGGTCACTTCCGCACCGGCGATTTGTACGCCATGGGCAATGCCCTTCTTCAGCTCATCGCCGGCTCGCTGGTCCATATAGGTCATGGGGCGGCGAATGCAATTGCCCGCTTTGTCTACCAGGACCAAACCCTGCATGGCAGAGCAGAAGCTGATACCCTCTACCTGGTCTTTGGTCACGCCTACGCACTTATTGAACACATTGCGGGTGGTGCTGCACATGGCGCTCCACCATTCATCGGCGTCCTGCTCGGCGCCGCCCTTTACGCCGGTCTCATCATCCACATACAGGCCGTAGCCTGCGGTGTCAGAGGCCAGAATGCGCATGGTGTCGCCGATCTCAATCAGACAGGTCTTGACCCCGGTGGTGCCCACATCGTAGGTGATTACATATTTGCTCATAAAATATCCTCCCATGGTGTTGTACGCGGTAAATATCGTCACTTCTTTTCAAATGTAAATGCGCTCTCCACAAATTTCAGCAGTTGACTGATCACCCGCTCCTCGTCCATTTCCTCCACATCTACGCCGGTGTAGAACTTGAACCGCTCCTTGTAGTAGTCGCAGGTGTAAGAGAATTGCAGGGACATCAGCAGATTGTCCAAAAAGAAGGCAAAGAGCCGAGGGTCCAGATCCGGGCGCACATCTCCCTTGGCCAGCGCCTGCGCAATGGCTGTGGTGTAGATGCCGCTGGTCTCGCTCTCAATCTCCCGCACCAGCATTTGGGTGCGCGCGCTGTCTTTCTCCGAGGCGATCTCATTATACAGCCGAATGTAATTGGCATTTCGCTTGGAATGGACGCAGGTGGCGCGAATGAGCTTTTCCGCCTTAGTCAGCAATTTGTCGTCGCTGGCCATAATCTCCTCGATCACCTGGGTCAGAATACGCATGCCCCGCTGAATGCAGGTGATGAACAGGTCCTCTTTGGTCGCAAAGTACTTGTACATCAGCCCAATGCTGATCCCTGCGTTCTTGGCGATCACATTGATGTTGGCATTTTCGTACCCTTTGGAGGAAAACTCCTCGGTGCCCACTTCCAGTATGCGCTCCCGTCGCTCCTCGGAAATGCGGTCAAATGCGTCCTTGTGATGTTTATTTACCATTTCAAAAAATTTTGTAGCCTTGCACAAAGAACGGAAAATCCCTTTGTGCAATCCGTACAAATACTCCCTCTCTGTAAAGCGTGAACCGCAATTCACTTTTCTTATATTATCATTATTTATCCGTTATTGCAAGAAATCTGAACAAAAATGCGGGAAAATTGAACAAATTATTGCAAGTATCTATTTGACAAATCATTAAAAAGTGATATACTAAAGGTGTATTTTATGTGAGCGATGGCTCGCGCCCTTTGGGGTGAGCGGCGACTCATGAATTTTAAGGAGGAACGACCATTATGGATACCCGATTTGCAATTTCTGAGTATCTTGATGCAGCGCAGGTCACCGCTCAGCTGGACGCGCTCATCAAAAAGCCTATTTATTCCATCAGCCCGGCTGCACTGAAGAAGTATGAAGAAGAATACTTCGACAAGAAGTGCGCGAAGTCTAAGGCGATGATCACCGAGGCAAGAGAGATCATTCCCGGCGGTGTGCAGCACAACCTGGCGTTTAACTATCCTTTCCCCATCGTGATGACTAAGGCCAAGGGTGCTAAGCTCTACGATATTGACGGCAACGAGTATTACGACTTCCTGCAGGCCGGCGGCCCCACCATCCTGGGCTCCAACGACGATGTGGTGAAGGAGAAGGTTAAGGAATTGCTGGACGATTGTGGTCCTTCCACCGGTCTGTTCCATGAATATGAGTACAAGCTGGCCAAGAAGATCTCCGACTGTGTTCCTTCCGTAGAGATGTTCCGTATGCTGGGTTCCGGTACAGAGGCCTGCATGTGCGCTGTGCGTGTGGCCCGTCTGGCTACCGGCCATAAGAACATCATCAAGATGGGCGGCGCTTATCACGGCTGGTCCGATCAGCTGGCATGGGGCATGCGTGTGCCCGGTACCCTGAATTTGCAGTCTCACGGCGTACCGCTGTTCGTATTCAAGCACACCCAGGAGTTCTTCCCCAATGATCTGAAGAGCCTGGAGCGCAAGCTGATCCTGAATAAGTTCCGCGGCGGTACCGCTGCCGTGTTCATTGAGGCCATTGGTCCGGAGTCCGGTACCCGTCCGGTAGACAAGGACTTCCCCAAGGGCGTACAGGCACTGTGCCGCAAGTACGGCGCTCTGCTGGTTTGCGACGAGGTTGTGACCGGCTTCCGTATCGGCGTGTCCGGTGCGCAGGGCTACTTTGGCATTGATCCCGACATCACCATCTTCGGTAAGGTGATTGCCGGCGGTTACCCGGGTGCAGGCGGCATCGGCGGCCACAGAGAGGTTATGAAATACTTAGGCGCCGGCCTAGATAAGGGCAACGGCTCCGGCAAGAAGATTCATAAGGCAATGTGCGGCGGCACCATGGCTGCCACCCCCATCTCCTGCTGCGCAGGTTACACTGCCATTTGCGAGATTGAGAAGCGTAACGCCTGCCAGGTAGCCGGTAAGATGGCGGATCGTCTGGTACACGGCTTGCAGGCACTGATCAAGAAGTATGACCTGCCCTTCGTGTGCTTCAACCAGGGCTCTGTATGCCACTTGGATACCGTTGGCACCATGCACTTTAAGGTGGACTGGAAGCATCCGTGGACCATTCCGCACACCTTGAAGGAGACCGGCAAGCGTCAGTCCGAGATGGAGCACATGGGCGCTGCTTACATGGCAGAGGGCTTGGTAACTTTGGCCGGTTCTCGTCTGTACACCTCCGCCGCTTATACGGAAGAGATGATCGACGACTGCCTGAACAGATTTGAGAATGTGTTCAAGAACTGCGTTTGCATCGAGGCGTAAGATTTTTTACCAAGGGCGGTACCGGGCAGTGATGCCCGGCCGTCCTTTTGGTGCTTTTGCCCCCGGGGCAAAAATACGATTTTAAGGGGAAAACACATGGCTTACGAATTAGAAGAAGCAAAAAAGCTGGTCGTTGCGGCCGGCAAAAAGCTGGTGGAAAGCGGTCTGATCGCCCGTACCTGGGGCAATGTATCCGCCCGTATTTCTGACACCCAGTTTGTGATCACACCCTCCGGTCGGGCGTATGAAACGCTGACGCCGGAAGAAGTGGTTGTGGTTAATATTGAGGACTGCTCCTACGAGGGCGATATTAAGCCCTCTTCCGAGAAGGGTGTGCACGCTGCGGCGTACCGCCACCATCCCACCGTGGATTTTGTGATCCACACCCACCAGAAGGCGGCCACCATCGTCAGCATTACCGGCATGGAGATCCGCAATGTTTACAAGGAATTTCAGCCGGTCCTGGGCAATAAGGTGCCCTGCGCCGATTATGCTATGTCTACCACCAATTCTCTGCGCAAGAAGGTAGAGACGTGCATTATGATGAACCCGGGCTGCCGCGCCATTATGTTGATGCACCATGGCACTCTGTGCATGGGCGATACCTATGAGCAGGCCTTTGAGATTGCAGACGCACTGGAGAAGTGCTGCCAGCGGGTGATCAAGGACAACTATCTGCGCCATTCCTGGGCAGAGACATATTCTGACGAAGGCAAGCGCAACTTTTACCTGAAAAAGAATGGCGCTGTGGCTATGCCGGAGAGCATTTGTGATCTGGGATCCTCCGTTCGCAACGGCAAGACCTTTAGCTTGACCGTTGGCGGAGAGACCGTTGATGTGGATTTGGAGACCGGGCTGGGCATTACCGGCATTGCACCCAAGTGCGCCAAGATCCATAAGGCCATTTATGACAGCCAGGATTGCTCCATCATCAAGCATGTGACCGATCCGGATGTGATCGCTGTGTCCTGCACAGGTGAAGATATGATTCCTATGATCGACGACTTTGCACAGATCGCCGGCGTGGATGTGAAAAACCGCCCGTGGATCGACGGTGATACAGACGCTTGTGCTAAAGATATTGCTAAGGCCATGGACAGCCGCAATGCAATCCTGATTCAGGGCAACGGCGCCATCATCACCGGCAATTCCGATGGGGATATGCAGGCGCTGGAGATCATTATGGATAAGGGCTGCGAGGCCGTGATTGACACGGATATTTTCAATCGCCCCCATTATGTGCCCAAGGTGGAGTGCTTCTTGATGCGCACCGTGTATTTGGCCAAGTATTCCAAAGAGATCAATAAAAAGTAAGGTGCTTTGCACCACCGCCACCCATTGCCTTGCAGTGGGTGGTTTTTTTGTTTGGAAAAAGAGATCCCACAATAGCATAAGGACGGCAATCTGCCGCCCGCTTCTCCATACATACGCGCAAAAAGGAGCCTCGCTTCATCAGCGAGGCTCCTTTTTGCTTTGCTTTTACTTTTCCAGCACCAGGGTGGTGACGGAGCGGGCAGGGAGGGCAAAGGCATCGGCAGCGGTGCCGCTGTCTGTCTTTGCCAAGTCGTTGTCCTTGTCGGTCACATAGGTGGTGTGGCGGGTGTAACCGTCCAGCGCCAGGGTGGTGCTGCGGGCCTTATCCGTGTTGTTGATGAACACGGCGGTAACGGTGCCGTTGGGGTTTTTGAATGCCACGGACTGCACATCGCTTAGCTCCTTCGGTAGGGCAATGGAAATGCGTACGCTACCCTCGTCTGTGAATTTGGAGAAGTTGCCCAGTACCCACAGCCGCTTGGAGGTTTCGATTTGATGGCTGTCCTTGTCCAGGTACACCAGGCCGTCGGTGTAGCCGCCAAAGGCGCAGGCGGTCCACCAGTCCCATTCTACCGCGTTTAGCACCGTCAGATCCTGATGAATAATCCCGGCCAGTGCCAGACCGTATTCCATGCCCAGGCCGCTGTCCATACCGTTCTTTTGGATCAGGTCGTACACGCCGCTGTTTTGGTCCTCGGTCATTTGGCAATATTCCGTCAGTGCCAGCTTGTAATTGCTGCCGTAGGTGGTGGCTATGGCGTCGGCAAAGGCCTGCTTCTCCTCCGGGCTGGCCCAGTAGGAATGGAGTGCCAGCGTGGGCATACCCTTGCGAAGGGCGTTGTTTTTCAGCCAGTTGACACCGCTTTTGCCAAACATGGTCTTGAGGTATGCCATACAGGTGTCCGTGCCGATGTGACCGCTTTCCCAGCCTTCCAGCCGGCAGTCCTTTAGCGCGTCCTCCTGCGCCATTTGCTTCAAAAATACCTTGTACAGATCCCGGCATTGCGTCTTGGAGTAGTAGCAGCCCTCTTGTTTGGCGGTGCCGTCTTCATAACCCCGCCAGCTCCATTCCGGCTCATTGATGGGAGACAGGCCGGTGACCCGATACCCGGCCTCCGTAAAGTGCTTGGCGCAGGCAATGCTGTACTTGGCAAAGTCTGCGTACCGCCCCGGCTCCAGGTTGGTTACATATTTTTCATCGTCCGGCAGGTAGTCGCAGTAGGCTTTGCCGTTGGCGGTGTAAAACACCGGGGCACTGTTAGAGAACAGGGTCACCCGCAGGTCTTCGTTCATACTTTTTGCCAGGGCCAGGGCATTTTGCGCTGCTGCGTCCCGCTCCCAGTGGTAGCTGCCGTCCTTGTCTATAAAGGCTTCTGCCCGGCGGTCCGGGTCGGTGATGGTGGCGTCGTCCTTGGATCCGGCGCCCAGGTTGTAGCGGTAAATGTTCAGCCCAATGCCGCTGTTTTCGTCATACAGCAGGGAGAGAATATCCTTGGCGTTCTCCCAATTGCCTACCTCCTGGCTCCACCAGCAGGCAGAAGCACCAAAGCCGTTCATTGTCTGATAGACAGCGGTTGGTTCAATGGTGATGGTCTTGACCTGTGCGGCGGTGGCGGCAGGCTCTGTGTTGTCAGAGGTGCCGGCGGCGCACCCGGCCAGTAGGGCAGTGGTGCACAGAACAGCGGTCACTTTTTGTAAGCGTTTGGCGTATGTAGTCATTTTTTTCGTCCTTATGTGAATTTAGTCTGTAATGGTAATGCCTTTTTTCTCTCGCTGGGCAGCCAACTCCGTTTCCATTTTCTCCCTAAAGTCGCCGGTCAGGTTGTAGAAGAACATGGGAATGGTGCATACCAGCAGACTGATGGCGGGGATCAGCGATACCACGCTGAATATACCGTTTCGCACCCCATGGCTCATCAGCAGCGGGTTGGCGGTGACGGAGGCGTTAATGGAGCCTACATCCAGGTCTACAATAATGTACATGAGAATGATAAAGGAGGTGGAGAGCGCCGCCCCCAGTTTGGTGACAAAGCTCTGAATGGCAGAGCCCATACCGGTGAGTCGGGTGCCGGTCTTCCACTCCATGTAGTCCAAACAGTCGCCGATCATGGCAAAGGCGCACACATTGATGGCACCGCAGGGTACGCAGCTGAGTACCAAAAACGGCACGCAGGCCCAGAAATGCTGATACCCGATGCACCACATGATCAGACTGGATACGGCGCCCAGCAGGCTGGTGGCAATAATGATCTGTTTGTAGTTGAATTTCTTAAACAGTACCGGCATCAGCAGCATGGCACCGAACATACCCACGGCGCTGGCCACGCTAAACACGGTGCTCACCAGCGAGATATTGCCTTGCAGTGCCGCCTCCTGCTCCGCGGCGGACAGACCGGTCAGGTCCTTGCCGATATAAAAGCTGTAACGGGCGGCGTGCACTGCGCCGGCCTGGTACATATACCGGGCGGCGGAGAGAATACCCATCAGTGCTGTGAGCATTAAGGGCTTGCAGGTGAAGATCAGCTTCAGCGCAGAGGGCTGGCTTTTGTCCTTCTTAGGCGGAATCGGAATGTTCACCCGTTCCTTGGTCTTAAAATATACCCGGATAAACAGCAGATTGCCCACAATGGCACAAAACAGGGCAATGCACATATACTTCGTCTTTTCCAGCTCCGTGCCGGACAAATTGAACTTGGGCAGAATAAAGCCCAGTACCATAAAGAAAGCGGTAGGCACGGCAGAGCCCACGCCGTTGGCGGTGCGCGCCTTGCTGATAATGCCGCCCCGCTCGTCTGCATTGGGCGTTAAGGCATTGGGCAGTGCCCAGAAGGGCACATCTGAGGCGGTGTAGATCATACCCCAGGCCACATAGGTAACGGCGGCGTAGATCATCTTGGCTGTGTCGCTGATGTTGGGTGCGTAGAACAGCAGCACCGTCAGTATGGCAATGGGAATGGGTGTGTAAATGAGATACGGCTTCATTTTGCCGTTCTTTGGATTGGCGTGGTCCATAATATAGCCCATGATCGGGTCGTTAATGGCGTCCCACACCCGCGCCAGCAGCATCAGCAACAGTACAAATAAAGGTGTGAGCTTCAGCACGCTAATGTAAAAGTCTGAGATATAGCTGCTCATAATGGCATAGACCATGCCTTGACCCAGTGCGCCGACGCAGTAGGCCATCCATTCTTTTTTCGGCACATGATTTGTATGATCCATGTGACCGTCCCCCTCTGTATTTTATTTTTAGAATAGAATATTCCAATACTAAGATACCATAGCCACCTACCTGCCGTCAATGAAAATGTACAGAAATCTGCATAAAAATAACCGGATTTTTACATAGAATGGAAGTAGTCAACACTGCACAAATATGCTACAATGGGTTTGATAAGATCATCAAAGGAAGGAATTTGTATGCAGATCAAACTCATTGCAATGGACCTGGACGGCACTTTAATGCTGCCGGACCATCAGCGGGTAGGCGAGACCACCCGCCGAGCGTTGGCTGCCTGCCGCCAACAGGGTGTGCGCCTGGCGTTGGCCACCGGTCGCACCTTGGCGCTGACGGAGCCGGTGCAGGCCCAACTGCCTTTTTTAGATTATATTGTATTCAGCAACGGCGCCGGTGTGTGGGATGTGCAGAACAAAAAGCGGATCCACAGTGACCCGATGCAGCTGGCGGACGCGCGGCAGATCTGCGCTTATTTGGACAGCCGCCCGGTGTACTATGAATTCTATGCCGATGGGGTGCCGGTGGCGCCTGCCCGGCGCAAGGGCATGGCGCGGCTGGACGGAGTGCCGGACAGCTTTGTGGACGAACTGCTGGAAAAAGTGGTGTACCGGGACAGTGTGGCAGACGCACTGGTCGGTATGACGGTGGAAAAGCTCAATCTCTTTACTATACCCATGGAAGAAAACCGAGCACTGCGCGCGTTTTTGCAGACCATGGGCCATGTGGAGATCACCTCCTCTATCGGGTGCAATGTGGAGGCCGGCAAGGTGGGCACCAGCAAGGCCACGGCCTTGGCTGCCTTGTGCGGGCAACTGGACTATGATCCGGCCCAGGTGATGTGTTTTGGTGACGGCGGTAACGATGTGGATATGCTGCGCTACTGCGGTCGGTCGTATGCCATGGAGAACGGTACGGACGCGGCCAAGGCGGCTGCCCGCTTTTTGGCGCCATCCAATGATCGGGAGGGTGTTGCCCGCGTGGTTCGGCAAGAGATACTGAAGGAGAATGCAGATGAATAACAAAAAAATCGCCGCCATTGTGCTGATATTTGTGATTCTGTTTTTGGTGCTGGTACTGGGGATCGGCTTTTTTGGTGCCATTCCGCTGATCGGCAAGTGGATCGCCTTTGTGCTGGCCTGTTTGCTGGTGGTGTTTTGCGTGGTGTTCTTTTGGCTGGCCGGGAGACGAAACCGATGAGTCGCAGATACACCCGGCGGGGCACGGCGCTGCTGCTGGTACTGGCGCTCCTGGTGAGTATGCTGGGGGCGGCTCTGCCTGTGATGCAAAAATCTGGTGCCGCATCCGGCGCCTTTGCTACTGCCTATACTGCTCTGTTGGAGAAAGCCCCGGTGGCGCAGGCGGATTTAGAGCGTGATCCTTATGGTCTGTGCCGCCTGGTAGTTACCGGCTACGGCGGTAAGGACTACGGCGCTGTGGCAGCGGCGGTGACGGACGGCTTGGCGATTTTGCAATATGACACACCGTTGGCAGCCCGCAAGGCGGCGGTACAGTTGGCGCAGGACGGCGCCACGGCGGAGCCGGACAGCCTGTGCCAATTAGAGACGGATACGAACCTGACCGGCAACCTTTGCCCCTGGGCGGGGGAGATGGTGGGTACCACCGCTTTTTGCGCCCGGCGACGGTAGAGCCAATGCGGCTTATGACACCCGGCAGCGAGGCGCCACGTATTGGCACGCCACGGCGGTGGCCTCGGTGCTGGCCGGGAATACAGATGAGAATGTAAAAATATTGCCCTATAAAGTGGTGCGCTTCGGTACGGACACCTGCGCCGCCTCGGCGGTTTTGGCCGCCATGGAGGACGCTGTGGCAAAGGGCGCGCGGGTGCTGAATATGAGCCTGAGCACCAGCCAAAATCGGGCGGGCTTTGCAGCCATGATGGACAAGGCTGCGGCACTGGGTGTGGCCGTGTGCTGCTCTGCCGGCAATGCGGGCGAACAGATCAGCAACCGCTATCCCTCGGCATTGCCCCAGGCCATTACCGTCAGTGCAGTGACGGCGGACAAGACGGTGGCGGGTTTTTCCAATTACGGTGATCTGGTAGATTACTGCGCCCCCGGCAACCACATTACCGTGGCCACCATGGACAGCGGTGGTGCACCGGCCGCTACAACTGCCTCCGGCACCTCGCTGTCTTGCCCCTATGGGGCGGCCTGCTGTGCGCTGCTGCTGAGTCTGCACCCGGATTTGACCCTGGACCAGCTGAACGCGCTGCTGCAGGGGAGTGCAGAGGATCTGGGTGACCCGGGCTTTGATCCTATTTACGGCAACGGTCTGCTGCGGCTGGACAACCTGACTCGAACCGGCACCACAGGCAACTTAACCTATACCCTGACCCTGCCGGAGGGTACGCTGGCCCTCACCGGCACCGGTGACGGCGCAGATTATGACTGTGCGGCGGCCACGCCCTGGGCGCTGTGGGCGGAAGAACTACAGCAGATTACGGTGGCGGATACGGTCACCGGGCTGGGCAATTTTACCTTTTCCGGCTGCCAAAACGCAGTGTTTACCCTGCCGGAGACTTTGCAGCGGCTGGGGGCCTATGTGTTTGAAAACTGCAAGGGTCTGCACACCATCACATTGCCCCGCAATGTGGTGCAGGTGGGCACCGGCGCCTTTTCCGGTTGCAGCGATCTGACGGTGCAGGGCTGGCGCAACACCCCTGCGCCCCGGGCTGCGGCTGCGGCAGGAGCGGCGTTCTTACCCCTGGGGTGCATGCATAACTATGTGTGTCAGATTTTGCGACCCACCGATACGGACCCGGGCAGCCTGACCTATACCTGCGCCGTGTGCGGCGATACTTATACAGAGCCTTATGCGGAGCCGCAGGTGCTGGGCAGCGGCAGCTGCGGCCGTGGGGTTAACTGGACCTGCTATGCCACCGGGCAACTGGAGATCACCGGCGCCGGGCGGCTGTCTGCTTACAGCAGCAGCGCTGCGCCCTGGGCTGCCTATGCGGATACGGTGAGCAGCGTGTTCATCGGCCAGGGCGTCACCGGTGTAACCGGTTACGCCTTTGCGGATATGCGGCGGGTGACGGCGTTCTCTGTCACCGGCGATTATTATACGGTGGCAGAGGGCGTGCTGTACAGCGGGGACGGCACGGAGCTGATCTGTTACCCCGGTGGTCGGGTGGCTACGGACTTTACGATTCCCAATGGGGTGACTGCCGTGTATGCGGCGGCGTTTCTGTCTGCCTGGCAGCTGCAACAGGTGGAGAGCGCCTCTGCCGCTCTGACCGTTACGGCAGACGGCCTGTTGTACGGCAAAAATGGGCGCACTCTGTGGATGGCGTTGCCTCAGTTCCATCAAGATACCCTTGTGCTGCGCCGGGCGGTGCTGATCGCCGGCGGCGCGTTCTTACTGAATCATACCTTGCGTACGGTGTACGCCACGGCCGCCGTGTCCGTGGAGCCCCACGGACTGGGGACTGCCTTTTCTGACGGCTTTGTGCGCCGGGCGCTGACGGTGTACGGCTTGCCCGGCTCTGTGCTGGAGACCTACTGCGGCACAGCTATTCCTTTTTACCCGGTGAACAGCGGCGCCTGCGGTGCGGAAACTGCTTGGCAGTATGATTTGGACACAGCGGCGCTTACGATCAGCGGCAGCGGACCGGTGGCGGATTTTGCCGCCGATGTGGCGCCATGGGCGCTGTTTGGTGCAGAGATACGGCAAGTGACGGTGGAGGACGGTGTGACCGCCCTGCCGGAAAGCAGCTTTGCCAATTGCACCGGCCTGACCCGGGTGACCCTGGGCAGCGGTATAGAAAAAATGGACGCCAACTGGTTTGCACATTGCCCGGATTTAACAGAACTGACGGTTACCGCTACGGACACGGTGTTTCCGACTGCTGTCTTTGCAGGGTTGGGGGACGGTCTGACTCTGTACGGTTACTATGACACTTCGGTGATGGACTATGCCCGACAGCATGGACTGACCTTTGTGGCGCTGGGCTGCCTGCACCGAATCTATACGGACAGCGGACCGGCGCCCACCTGCACGGCAGGCGCCACCCGCAGCCGCACCTGCGCCCGCTGCGGCGCAGACCTGGGCACGGTAGAGCTGCCCCCGAATGGTCATACTTATTCGGAGACGGTGCAAACGGCGCCTACCTGTACAGCAACTGGGTGTTCCAAGTACACCTGCACTGTGTGCGGCGACAGCTACACCGCAGACACCCCGGCTTTGGGTCACAATTGGGTGCAGCGCGCCTATACGGCGCCCACCTGCTGTGTGGCAGGCCGTGTGCAGCGCTACTGTACCCGCTGCGGTACGGAGGAGACGGAGACCTTGTCGCCCACCCAGCCGGAGGGGCATTTTGTCAAGGGCACGGTCACGGACAAGGCCGGTGCGCCGCTGGAAAACATCTCCGTATCGTTGGACGGCACGCCGGTGGCGGTGACCAACGAGAACGGCGTGTTCCTGTTTGAGGGCGTACCGTGCGGGGATTATACTTTGACTTTTTGCGGTGACGGCTGCGTGCCCCGCAGTGTGCCCCTGTCTGTCAGCAGCGGCAACACCACCGCACCGGCGGCTGTTTTGTTACTGGTGGGTGATTTGAACGGCGACGGTTATGTAAACGCACGGGACGATGTGCTGGCTCAGCGGCAAGAGGTCAGTCCAAGCGATGGGGCTAACTTGTCGGTGAACCGGGTGCTGCCGGAGGTGACGCTGGATCGAATTTATGGCGTGCAGGCCAAGATCGGTGTGCTGTATATTCGCCAGTCGGCAGAGGAGAATGGTGCCTACCGCCGCCAATTTGAGGTGAATGTGCGGGCCTTTAACGAGTACCGGGTCGTGGACTGCGGCTTCCTGTACGGTAAGAATATGACTGAGACGGATTTGGTGCCGGAGCGGGTAGGTACAACCAACGCCCAGGGCTATGCGGTCAAGCAAATGCCTGCGGCCTGTACCCCCGGACGCAAGGTGCTGCGGTACGGCTCCTCCTCTGCCACCGGGCAGGTGAGCGCCCGGTTTTATATCACTTATACCAACGGCGTTATGACCAAGACTTATTTAAGCGAGGTATGTACCTATGACTATGACGAAGCCTAAGCTGCTGGTCTCTGCCTGCCTGCTGGGGGAGAACTGCAAGTACAGCGGCGGCAATAACAGGGATGAACAGGTGCGGGCGCTGGAACGATATTTTCAGCTGATTCCGGTGTGCCCGGAGTGTTTTGGCGGACTGCCTATTCCCCGGGAGCCAAGTGAAATTCGGGACGGCTGCGTGGTGAGCAAAAGCGGTGTCGATGTGACCGCTGCCTTTGCGGACGGGGCGGAAAAAACTTTGTATATTGCTGAGGAGGAAAACTGCGGCCTGGCGCTTCTTAAGGAACGCAGCCCCTCCTGCGGCAGCCGTTTTGTTTATGATGGTACCTTTACTGGCACGGTGGTGCCGGGGCAGGGCGTGACGGCGGCATTGCTGGCCGGGCGCGGCGTAGAGCTGTTCAGTGAAGAAACCATTGCCCGCTTGCTTTTGCTGTACGGTCCGGACGAGATGTAAAAACTTGCCTTTTTTGTGTCTGCGACGTTGACAACGCCCGGCGTCTAAAGTATAATGCAGGTAAGGAAAGTGAGGGCTTTTTCATGAAAAAATGGTTTACCCTTTGTATGTCTGTTTTGTTGCTGCTGGGCGTGTTTGCCGGCTGTACCAAAGGCGGATCCGGCGGCGAGACCACCACGGCAGAGACCACCACATCTCCCTTAGAGACCAAGTCTGCAGCCATTACCGGCAATACGGCCATCCGTTTGCTGGAGAGCTATTCTAAAAAAGAGTTGGGTCTGGACAATGTGGGCAAGAAAAAATATGAGTTTATGCTCAGCACCATTGGCTCGGAAATCAAGGGCAAGAAGTATATTCGCGCCGAGGCGGGCTATATGGACCAGACCGGCAAGGATGAGAACGGCAAGCCGGTGTACCAGATGAAGTCGTACAAGACTTTTTATATTGCTTATGACGGCAAGACGCTGCTTATCGACCAGGGCGACGGCAAGTACAAAACCCTGCAGATCGACAAGGCACGGCTGGATCAAGTGACCACCACCCAGGCCAGTACCCAGAAGCACGAGAGTACTTCTAAGAAAAAATAATCGACAAATACGCAAATAACAGTCTGTTATCGGCGGCGGATTATGGGATTTTCCACAATTCTGCCGCCGAATTTTTGTGCTTTTTACCAGTATTTTTACTTCCAAACCCGGTTATTTTAAGATTATGTAAAAAACCGGTTGCCGGTGTTGCCTTTTGGCGGTTTTGTGGTAAAATGAATTCTGGAATCGTAGAAACAAGGAGTCTTGATTGATGAAAAAAACAAAAATTATTTGCACCCTCGGTCCGGCGACGGATAACGATCAGGTGTTGGCGAATATGATTAAGGCCGGTATGGATGTGGCACGGTTCAACTTTAGTCACGGTGATTACGCCGCCCAGTCCAAGCGGCTGGAGCAGTTGGTACGTGTGCGTGAGGCACAGGGCGTGCCGGTAGCTACCTTGCTGGATACCAAGGGTCCGGAAATTCGCACCGGGGACTTTGAAGATCCCGACGGCGTCGTGATTCACAAAGGTGACACCTTTACGCTTACCACAAAAAAATGCCTGGGTGATGCTAAGCACTGCTATGTGAATTACCCCGGGCTGGTAGACGATGTAAAAGTGGGCACCTCTATCCTCATTAACGACGGCCTGATTGCCATGGAGGTGACGGAACTGCGCCGGGACGAGATCGTCTGCCGGGTAACGGACGGCGGTCTGCTCACCAACAAAAAGGGCGTGAATGTGCCGGATATCAGCCTGAATATGCCTTACCTGTCTCCGGCAGATATGCAGGATTTGGAATTCGGTGCGTCTCATGATTTTGATTTTATCGCCGCGTCCTTTGTGCGTACCGCAGGAGATGTGATCTATCTGCGCAACTTCTGCCAGGCGCTGGGCTGGAACGATGTGCGTATTATTGCTAAAATCGAGAATATGGAGGGCGTCAACAACATTGACGCGATTATTGAAGAAGCGGACGGCATTATGGTGGCCCGCGGTGACATGGGCGTAGAAATCCCCTTTGAGCGGATCCCTGCCATTCAGAAGATGATCATTCGCAAGGTGTATTCTGCCGGCAAAGTGGTGGTGACCGCTACCCAAATGCTGGAGTCTATGATCACCAATCCCCGCCCCACCCGGGCAGAGATCACCGATGTGGCTAACGCCATTTATGACGGCACCTCCGCCATTATGCTCAGTGGCGAGACCGCTATGGGCGCCCACCCGGTAGAGGCAGTGCAGACCATGGCATCCATTGCCGCTACCACGGAGGAGGACATTGACTACAAGGTGCGCTTTTCCAATGTGTATCCGGCGCCGCTGACGAAGAATATTACTTCTGCTATCGGTCACGCTACGGTGACCACCGCCCATGACCTGGGCGCTGCCGCCATTGTAACGGTTACGCAAAGCGGCACCACCGCCCGCATGATCTCCAAGTACCGCCCGGATGTACCTATTATCGGCGCCACTACGGAGGAGAAGGTGCTGCACCAGCTGATGCTCAGCTGGGGCGTGGTGCCGGTACGCTGCGTGCGCCAGGATAATACGGACGCTCTGTTTGACCACGCGGTGGAGGTGGGCCGTACGACCGGCCTGATCCACCCGGACGATATTGTGGTCATTACCGCCGGTATTCCTCTGGGTGCCAGCGGCACAACGAATATGCTGAAAGTGCAGACGGTGCGATGAGCCCCTTGCGCTTTTTCACCGCCGAGGATCCGGATATGGCCCGGGTGCGTGCCATTCGCCGACAGGTGTTTGTGCAGGACTTGGGCGTGCCGGAGCAGCAGGAGTTTGACGCGGCGGATCTGCCGGGGGCAGATACCGTTTATGCGCTCCTGACGGCAGAGAGCAACCCTCTGGGCACCGGTCGCCTGCAAGGGGCGGCGGAGAACTATAAAATCGGGCGCATTGCCTTTTTACCCGCTGCCAGAGGGCGGGGCAGCGGCCGCCAACTGGTTACCGCCCTGGTACGCCGGGCTGTGGCGCAAGGCGCCGTTCGTGTGCCGGTGGATGCCCGCCTGGAGGCTGTGGGTTTTTACGAGAAGTTGGGATTTGTGCCCTGCGGCGTGCCGTTTATGCAGCGGGGTATGCGCCATTTGCCTATGGAATTAACCGGGGCGGCACTGCGCCGCCTGTTGGGAGAGAACGACCATGACGAAGAAGAAAAATAAATTCATGCGTATTCTGCTACCGGTGCTGCTGATCGTGGCGCTGGTGGCTGCCGGGCTGTATGCTTACAATCTGGTGCGCACGGATGTGGCCGGGGAACGGGGCAGCAGCGCCAAGTACACCTTGGTGATTGAGGACAACGACTTTGCCTACGAAATCGGTGCCAAGCTGAAAAACGCCGGTATGATTAAAAGCGACACGGTGTGGACCTGGTGGATGGACCGCAATTACCCGGATTTTACATACTATAACGGCGAGTATTACCTAAACGCCGGCATGAGCTATCAGGATTTGGCGGAGAAGCTGCAAAACCCGGACATTAGCCACAAGAAGGTGAAGGTCACCATTCCTGAGGGCTACACGGTGTTTGATATTGCCTCTACGCTGGAGAAAAAGAAAGTGTGCAGCGCCAAGGATTTCTTAAAGGCGTGCAGCACCACCGAGGGCTACGATTATGACTGGCTGGCGGACTTCCCCAAGAATGACCCCCATGTGGGCTATATTTTGGAGGGCTTTTTGTTCCCGGCTACTTATGACTTTGGGGAGAATTCCAAGGCTACGGATATTGCAGATGCGATGTTAGAGGCCTTTGACCAGCGGATTACCGATGAGGTGAAAACCTATTGCAAGCAGCGGGGCTACACGCTGTACCAGTTTGTGACCCTGTGCTCTATTGTGCAAAAGGAGGCACTGAGCAAATCCAGTCAAGGCAATATTGCCTCTACTTTGGAGAACCGGCTGGACAAGGGCATGAAGATCGAGTGCGATGTGACCTATTACTATGCCAAGGCGCTGCGGGACCATGGCTTTTCCCAGTCGGTGTATGACGCTTATTACACCTACCGTTGCCCCGGCCTGCCTGCCGGTCCCATTGCCAACCCGGGTACGGAAATTATGACTGCCACCGTGGAGCATCCCAGTACAGATTATTTGTATTTCTTCTCGGACCTGAAAGGAGACTTCCATTTTGCCGCTACTTATGGTGAATTTGAAAGCTTAAAGGCCAAGTATCCCTGGCAATAATGGACTTTTGGCGATTATCACCAAAGAACGGAGCAAAAGTTTGGAGAAAGTGCCAAAGGCCTTTTCGTTGACGGCAAAATTGAAAATATGGTAAAATAAGTGTGTCCCTTGTGGGGCACACTTAATTTTTTACCTTACAGACAAGGAAATAAAGAAAGCGAGGATTTTTATGAAAAAATTACTTTCCACCCTGCTGGCTGTCCTGCTGGCTGTGACCATGCTCACCGGCATGGCGATCCCTGCCCAGGCAGCGGAGAACGACATTTTCAACCCCGGCGTGCTGGAGCTGGACGGCAGTCGTACTTTTACCATCAGCAAAACCAAAAGTTCTGCCTTCTTTTCTTTTACACCGGAAACCACGGGATGCTACGAATTCCGTATTCAAAATAGGAAATTGAAAGATGTAGATGTGGATTTCGGCATAATGGACAATTATGTAATGACGTTAACTTCTACAGGAGAGGTAGATGCGGCGCGTTACAGAGGTGTTTCAGATACGCTTGTGACTGCAAATACCTTACAAGCAGGTGAGCGTTATTTGATTTATTTTACTGCTTATAACCAGGAGCAATGGGAGCGCCCGGTGGATTTTAATGTGAATGTCGGTATGCACACACATGATGTTATAAAGGGCGATATTAAAGCCACGCACTACGATGATGGCGAGAACTATAAGCTGTGCAAGTATTGCGATGAGTATAAGGGCTACATGAATGATTACAATGCCTATCAGACTGTCGCATTGAGCAAGACTTCCTATACCTATGACGGCAAAGAGAAAAAACCGGGCGTTACGGTTACGGATTGGTTGGGCGATCCGATCTCCAAGAGTGAGTACACCGTGACTTACCCCAAGAGCGCCAAGAATGTGGGCAAATACACCGTGACCATCAAGTTTAAGAACCACTATACCGGCACGGAAAAGCGCACTTTTACCATCAATCCCAAGGGCACTTCTGTGAGCAAGGTGACCAGCCCCAAAAAAGCCCAGCTGAAAGTGACTTGGAAGAAGCAGGCCACCCAGACCACCGGCTACCAGGTGCAGTACAGCACGGACAAGAACTTCAAAAAGGGCAACAAGACCGTGACTGTAAAGGGCGCCAAGACCACCGCCAAGACCATTTCCAAGCTCGCCAAGGGCAAGAAATACTATGTGCGGGTGCGTACCTATAAGACGGTGAACAAGACCAATTTCTACTCCGGCTGGAGCAAGAGCAGCTCTGTCACCGTGAAAAAATAAGAAAACCGTTGACAAATCCGCGCGGGTGTGGTAGACTATTGCCACAACAAAGCAGAACGACCCTGTTCTCCCCTCCCGCTGCGGCAAAGAGGGCAATCTTCAATTCCTGAGATTTGAGAGAAGTGCGGGCGTTTTGCGTCCGCACTTTTTGGCTTTTCAGCCGGTGCAACTTTATCAAAGAGGTGTTATTTATCAGCAGAGAAAAGGACACAGTCCAACTCAACGAACAAATTCGGGATAAAGAGCTTCGTATCGTCTCCGCCGACGGCGAGCAGTTGGGGATCATGAGCGCCCGTGACGCGCAAAAGATTGCCGATGATCGCGGTCTGGATCTGGTGAAGATCGCTCCCCAGGCCAAGCCCCCGGTCTGCAAGATCATGGATTACAGCAAGTACCGTTACGAGCAGGCCAAGCGGGAGAAAGAGAATCGCAAGAACCAAAAGACCGTGGAAACGAAAGAGATTCGTCTGTCCCTGAAGATCGACATCGGTGACTTCAACACCAAGCTCAACCATGCCAAGAAGTTCTTAGAGGCCGGCAACAAGCTGAAGGTATCTATCCGCCTGCGCGGGCGGGAGATGGCCCACTCTGACCTGGGCGTTGCCACCATGCAGCGCTTTGCCGAGGGGATCGGCGAGCTGGGCTCTGTTGACAAGCAACCCAAACTGGAGGGCAGACAGATCTTGATGTTTATGTCCCCCAAGGCAGCAAAGTAAATTCACAAAACGGAGGAATAGATTATGCCTAAAATTAAAACGCACAGCGGCGCAAAAAAGCGCTTCAAGACCACCAAAAGCGGCAAGGTAAAGCGTGCCCACGCTTACACCTCCCACATTTTGACCAAGAAGTCCACCAAGCGTAAGAGAAACCTGCGCAAGACTGCCGTTGCAGATGTGACCAACCAGAAGCAGTGCAAGCGCCTGGTGCCCTACAAATAAGAGACAACGCGTTTTATCAGAATATCGGAGGTAAGAAAGAATGGCTAGAATTAAAGGCGCTATGGCGACCCGCAAGAGAAGAAAGAAAGTATTAAAGGCTGCGAAGGGTTATTACGGCGGCAAGCACCGTCTGTTTAAGACTGCTAAGCAGGCTGTGATGAAGAGCGGCCAGTACGCTTACATCGGCCGTAAGCAGAAGAAGAGAGATTTCCGCAGAATGTGGATCACCCGTATCTCTGCTGCCTGCAAGGCAAACGGTATGAATTACTCCACCTTTATGAACGGTCTGAAGAAGGCCGGCGTGGACCTGAACAGAAAGATGCTGTCTGAGATCGCTATTGCTGATCCGGCGGGCTTCACCGCTCTGACCGAGACCGCTAAGGCTGCTCTGTAAGATTTGCCAATGACGGACTGTACCCTTTTGGGTGCGGTCCGTTTTGTTTTTTTCAAAAAGTCAAAATTTTTTGTCTTTGGGTGTTGCACTTTTTTACGATATAATGTAATATAAGACTTAATTTAATAAATAAAGCCAGTGGTTTGGTTAAACAGATAGGGGTCGGCCCGGTGCCGACTGCATAGTAGCACGCCAAAACGGAGATGTGTATGGATAAAATCACGGGAAAACAGAATCAACTGATCAAGGACACCAAAAAATTGTTGGTCTCCGCCAAGGCACGCCGGGACGTTCGCTCCTTTGTGCTGGAGGGGGCACGGCTTTGTTTTGATGTCCTTCATTCGTTTTACACCGTTACGCTGGTGTTGGTCACCGCCGACTGTATGGCGCGCTACCCAGCAGAATGCGCCCGGTTGTGTGATCGGGCCGGTCGGGCGGTGGAGATCAGCAGCGAGGTGGCGGACAAACTGGCGGAGACGGAGCACACCCAAGGCATCTTCTGTGTGTGCAAAATGCCGGAGGAGAACCCTACCATTGAGACCGGGCGCTTTATCGCTTTGGACGGGGTGCAGGATCCCAGCAATCTGGGCGCCATCGCCCGCAGCGCAGAGGCGTTGGGCATAGCCGGTTTGCTGGTGTATAACTGCTGCGATGTGTATAATCCCAAGGCGCTGCGCGCCTCTATGGGCAGCCTGCTGCGGCTGCCGGTGACCGTCAGTCACGATTTGCGGGAGGATCTGCTGCTGTATAAGGCAGAGGGGTTCCAGGTGCTTGGCACCGTGCCGGTGGATACGGCAGCCAAAATCACGGAGACCCACTTTACCAAGTCCTCCATCTGTGTGATCGGTAATGAGGGCAACGGAATCAGCCAGGGGGTCAAGCAGGTGTGCGACGATCTGGTGACCATTCCCATGAAAGGGCGGGCCGAGAGCCTGAATGCCTCCGTTGCGGCAGCCATTACCATGTGGGAGATGATGCGATGAGCGAAACGGCCTACTGGGTATGGCTCCAATGTGCCCTGGGAGAGGGCGCGGCGGTACAGCCTTTGTTAGAAGAATTCGGCAGCGCCAAGGCGGTGTACGACGCCAACATTATGGAGTGGCGCATGACCCCGGCGCTGACAAAATATCAGGTGCAGCACTTGGAGAGCACGCCTCTGTCCGCTGCGGACAAAGTGCTTTCCACCTGCAAGCAGCAGGGCTGGCAGATGCTCCCCTATGACCATCCGGATTATCCCCGCCTGCTGCGGGATCTGCCGGACCCGCCGCTGGTGCTGTATGTGGACGGCACCGTGCCGGACTGGAACCGGCAGCTGACCCTGGGCATTGTGGGTACCCGCCAGGCGTCCGCTTATGCGGTGCAGGTGTGCGACATTATGGCTAAGGGCGTGGCAGGCGCCGGAGCCCTTGTGGTTAGCGGCGGCGCGCTGGGAATCGACAGTACCGCCCATAAGGGCGCTATGTTAGCCGGCGGCACCACCGTTGCGGTGCTGGGCTGCGGCCTGGGTACCCGGTATTTGATGCAAAATGAGCCGCTGCGGGCAGAAATTCGTAGCCACGGTGCGTTGGTAACGGAATTTCGACCCTTTACCCCGGCGGGGAAGCACACCTTCCCTTTGCGTAACCGCTTGATCAGCGGTATGAGCGAGGGCTTGCTGGTGGTAGAAGCCGGCAGCCACAGCGGCTCTTTGATCACCGCCCGTTGCGCGCTGGAACAGGGGCGCGATGTGTATGCGGTGCCCGGCTCCGTGCTGTCTACGGACTTTGCCGGCACAAACGATCTAATCAACGACGGCGCTTATGTGGTGACCCAGCCGGTTCAGCTGCTCTCCGGTTATGCGGAGCGCTACCACCTGGATCTGAACCGGGTGCCCAGCGTGCAGCAGTTGCTGGCGGCGGAGCAGGACCCGGGCGCCAACTTGCCCCAAACCTCAAAGGAGTACGATTTTGAACGGCTGGAGGAGGGGCGGCAGCGGCTGAAAAAGCGACGAGAAAATCAGGCGCTGCTTACAGCTGCGGAAAGTGCGGTGCTTGCTGCACTGCCGGAGGTATTCACCCCGGTAGATCAGGTGGCAGCCACGGCAGCTATGCCCCAGGGGCAGCTGCTGGCGGCACTGACCAAGCTGGAACTGCTGGATCTGGCGGAGAGCGCCCCCGGCAGTCGCTTTCGGAAGAAATAACAGCTCGAGAGAGAAAGGATATAGAACAAATGTCAAAACTGGTTATTGTGGAGTCGCCGGCCAAGGCGAAGAACATTAAGGGCTATTTGGGCAAGGGGTACGATGTGGTGGCCTCTATGGGCCATGTGCGGGATCTGCCCGCCGCCCGGCTGTCTGTGGACATTGCCCATGACTTTGCCCCTAAGTATGCGGTAATCGCCGGCAAGGAGAACTTTGTAAAGGACCTGAAAAAAAAGGCCCAGGCCGCCGATTATGTGTACCTGGCAACGGACCCTGATCGGGAGGGCGAGGCCATCAGCTGGCACCTGGCCACGCTGCTGGGGCTGGATATGAATGAGAAGAACCGGGTCACCTTTAACGAGATCACCAAGCACGGCGTGCTTACCGGTATGGAGCACCCCCGCGCCATTGATATTGACTTTGTAAATGCCCAGCAGGCCCGGCGAATTTTGGATCGGCTCATCGGCTACAAGCTGTCGCCCTTTATCAGTCAAAAAATCCGACGGGGTCTGTCTGCCGGTCGTGTGCAGTCCGTGGCTCTGCGGCTGGTGGTGGACCGGGAAGAGGAGATCCGTGCTTTTAAGCCGGAGGAATACTGGTCCATTGACGCTAAGTTTACCAACCCGCCGGAGCGCAAGAGCTTTGCCGCCGCCCTGGCCGGCAAGGTGGATGATAAGACCAAGATCAAGATCACTTCCAAGGAGGAGAGCGATAAGATTCTCTCCGATCTGGAGGGTGCCGAGTACATTGTGCAGTCGGTGAAGAAGGGCACCCGCAAGAAGAGCCCCACCCCGCCGTTTATCACCTCCACCTTGCAGCAGGAGGCTTCCCGCCGCCTGTCCTTCCAGGCCAAGCGGACCATGAAAGCCGCCCAGGAGCTGTATGAGGGCGTGGAAGTAGCCGGTCACGGCACACTGGGTCTGATCACTTATATGCGTACGGACTCCCTGCGTATCTCCGAGGAGGCACGGGCTGCCGGCAACGCCTTTATTACAGAGACTTACGGCGAGAAGTACCTGCCCAAGAAGCCCCGGTATTTTAAGTCCAAGAGCAATATTCAGGACGGCCACGAGGCTATTCGCCCCACCACCCCCTCCATTACCCCGGAGATGGTGAAGGGCAGCGTTACCACCGACCAGTACAAGATCTACAAGCTGGTGTGGGAGCGGTTTATTGCCTCCCTGATGGAGAACTGCCTGCAAGAGACCATGAAAATCGAGATCGTTGCCAACGGCTATGTGTTCAACGCCACCGGCTACACGGTGAAGTTTGACGGCTTTACCGTGCTGTATGAGGAGAAAGGCGACGACGGCAAAACCGAGGGCGCAGCGCCCCTGCCGCCGGTAAAGGCCGGCGACAAGCTGCGGCTCAAGAGTATTCTCGGCAATCAGCACTTTACCCAGCCCCCCGCCCGGTACACGGAGGCGTCCCTGACCAAGGCACTGGAGGAGAACGGCGTGGGTCGTCCCTCCACCTATGTGACCATCACCTCCACCATTGTGGGTCGGGAGTATGTGAAGCGCGAGGGCAAGCAGTTCGTGCCCACAGAGTTGGGTGAGGCAGTGACCAAGCTGCTGGAGGAGCGTATGCCCAACATTGTGGATGTAAAGTACACCTCCAAGATGGAGGCGGATCTGGATAAGATCGACTCCGGTGATCGGGATTATATTGATATGATTCGCCACTATTACGAGGACTTTGAGGCCCCGCTGGAAAAGGCAAAGAAGGAAATGCAGGGCGTGAAGATCAAACTGAAAGAGGAAGAGACGGATGTGGTCTGCGAAAAGTGCGGGCGCAACATGGTCATCAAAGTAGGCCGCTACGGCAAGTTCCTGGCCTGCCCCGGCTACCCGGAGTGTAAGAATACCAAGCCCCTGGTGTTTAAGACCAAGGCCAAGTGCCCGGTGTGCGGCGCCGATGTGATCGAGAAAAAGACCCGTAGGGGCACTTCTTTCTACGGCTGCTCCGCTTATCCCAACTGCAACTTTATGACCTGGGATGTGCCCACCGACGAGGTGTGCCCCCAGTGCGGCAAGTCCCTGTTTAAGAAGCGGGGCAATGTGCTGGTATGCCTGGACGAGAAGTGTGGCTTTAGCAAACCGGCACCTAAGAAGAAAAAAGAACAGGCAGAGGAATAAATGAGATTTACAGTAATCGGTGCAGGCTTAGCCGGTACGGAGGCGGCGTGGCAGATTGCCAATGCCGGCCACCCGGTCACCCTGCTGGAGATGAAACCGGTACAGTATTCACCGGCCCATACATCGCCATTGTTTGCAGAGCTGGTGTGCTCCAACTCCTTAAAGGCCGCCCGGCTGGAAAGTGCGGCGGGGCTGCTCAAGGAGGAGATGGCTCGGCTTGGCTCTCTAACGGTGCCCATTGCTCGGCAGTGCGCTGTGCCTGCCGGCGGTGCCCTGGCCGTGGATCGGGAGCAGTTCGCCTCTCGGGTGACGGCGGCGGTGGAGGCGCACCCCAATATCACCGTAGAGCATCGGGTGGTGACGGAAGTACCCCGCGGGGCAGATCAGATCACCGTGGTGGCCAGCGGTCCGCTGACGGCGGACGATCTGGCGTCGGATATTGAGCGGCTTTGCCCCGGTCGGCTGTCCTTTTATGACGCGGCGGCGCCCATTATCACAGCGGAGAGCGTGGACTATACCAAGGTGTTCGGCGCCTCCCGCTACGACCGTGGCGGCGACAGCGACTATTTGAACTGTCCCTTCAATCGGGCGGAATATGAGGCATTTATAAACGCGCTGGTGCATGCCGAGGGTGCAGTGACCCACGATTTTGATGTGTACGAGGGCTGTATGCCCATTGAGAAGTTGGCAAAGCGTGGCGCGGACGCACCCCGGTTTGGTCCCATGAAGCCGGTAGGGCTCATTGACCCGGCTACCGGGCACCGCCCTTGGGCCTGTGTGCAGCTACGGCGGGAGAATGCCGGTGGCACGCTGTTTAACCTGGTGGGCTTCCAGACCAACTTAAAGTTCCCGGAGCAGCGGCGGGTGTTTCGTATGATCCCCGGACTAGAGCAGGCGGAGATTGTGCGCTACGGCGTGATGCACCGCAATTCCTTTATTGACTCTCCCCGGCTGCTGGGTGCGGATTACGCGCTGCGCAGCCACCCCAACATTTTCTTTGCCGGTCAGATCACCGGCGTGGAGGGGTATATGGAGTCCGCCATGAGCGGCATTTTGGCCGGGCGCAATGCAGTGCGCCGGGCAGAGGGCAAGCCCACCGGCTGCCCGAACGGCGAGACGATGAGCGGTGCTTTGACCCGCTATATCAGCGACGAGAGTGTGAAGCATTTTCAGCCCATGGGCGCCAATTTTGGCATTTTGCCCCCCATGGAGCCGAAAATTCGAGATAAAAAAGAGCGCTATGCGGCTTTGTCTAACCGGGCGCTGGCGGCACTGGACCGCTTTTTGGAGAAATGAGCATGAAGATCATTGTAGATGCATTTGGCGGCGACCACGCACCCTTGGAGATTCTAAAGGGCGCCATGCAGGCGGTGGACACCTATGATGTGGACATTATCCTCACCGGCAGAGAGGCAGAAATTCGCCGCTGCGCGGAGGAGAACCGCTTGCAGCTGCGACGCACCCGCATTGTGGACGCTCCCCAGGTGATCACCATGGAGGACGACGCCAAGAGCGTGCTGCGCAGCAAGAAAGACTCATCTCTGGGCGTGGCGTTTCAGCTGCTGAAAGCCGGGGAGGGGGACGCGTTGGTCAGCGCCGGCAATACCGGTGCCGTGACCGTAGGCGCTACGCTGATCACCGGGCGGATTAAAGGGGTTAAGCGACCGGCGATTGCCTCGGTTATGCCCTCTGCAAACAAGCCCTTTTTGATGATGGACTGCGGCGCCAATGCGGAGTGCAAGCCGGAGTTCCTGTGCCAATTTGGGCTGCTTGGTTCCCTGTATATGCAGCATGTGCTCCATGTGAAGAATCCGCGGGTGGCTCTGGCCAATAACGGAACAGAACCCACCAAAGGCACCCCCACCGTGCGGGCGGCCTATGACCTGATGACTGCCGCACCGTACAATTTTGTGGGCAATATCGAGGGTCGCCAAATTCCCTTTGGGGACGCGGATGTGGTGGTGGCCGACGGCTTTACCGGCAACCTGATCTTAAAGACCTACGAGGGCGTGGCCAAGGTGCTGATGAACGAGATGAAGGGCCTGTTCAAGAAGAACGCTTTTACGCTGCTGTCTGCCCTGGGTGTGTCCGGCGGGCTAAAGAATATGAAAACCAAGTTTGACTATAAAGAATACGGCGGCGCCGTAATGCTGGGGGTACAAAAGCCGGTGGTCAAGGCCCACGGCTCCGCAGACGCCCGCACCTTTAAGAACGCCATCAAACAGGCGGTCTGGTTTTTGCAAAACGACCTGATCGGCCATATAGAAACCGCCCTGGCAGCTCCTGCTGCCTCGGCAGAATAAGAGGAAGTTCGGTTATGGAATCTTTGGAACATAAGATTGGATATACCTTTCAGGACCGCAGCCTGTTGCAGGAGGCATTGACCCATTCCAGCTACGCCAACGAGCGCCACGGCCGTGTGCGCTGCAACGAGCGTATGGAATTCCTGGGGGACGCGGTGCTGTCCATTGTGTCTGCAGAGCTGCTGTACACCCGGTTCCCGGATATGCCGGAGGGTCAACTGTCCAAGCTGCGCTCGGCGCTGGTGTGCACCCAAAGCTTGGCCGGGTTTGCCGCCCAGATCGACCTGGGCAGCTACCTGCGTATGGGCAAGGGCGAGATCCACACCAAGGGCTGGGAGCGCCCCTCCACGCTGGAAAATACCTTTGAGGCGCTGATCGCCGCCATTTATTTGGACGGCGGTATGGAACCGGCCAAGCGGCACATTCTCCGCTTTTTAGTACCGGCGTTGGAGAATCACACCACCGCCTTTAAGGACTACAAGACCACCCTGCAAGAGGTGGTACAGCAGAACCCGGGGGAAAATGTAACCTATGTGCTGGTGGGAGAGAGCGGCCCGGACCACGACAAGCGCTTTCAGGTGCAGGTGCGGCTCAATTCCAATGTGATCGGCTCCGGTGTGGGTCGCAGCAAAAAGGAAGCGGAGCAGGAGGCGGCCAAAGAGGCGCTGCACCTGATGGGTCTATGAGAAAGGGCAATATCAGCATTTTTGTGCCCCATATCGGCTGCCCGTGCCGGTGCTCTTTTTGCGATCAGCGCACCATCAGCGGCCAAACGGCGCCGCCTACGCCGGCAGATGTGCGCGCCGCTTGTGAGAAAGCCTTTGAAAAAGACGGTTTCAGCTATGAAATTGCGTTTTTTGGAGGCTCCTTTACCGCCATTGACCCGGCGTATATGCAGTCCCTGCTGGCTGCCGCCGCACCGTATGTGCAGGCCGGCAAGGCCACAGGCATTCGGGTGTCTACCCGGCCGGATTGCGTAGACGACGCGGTGTTGGCACTGCTAAAATCCTACGGTGTGACTGCTGTGGAACTGGGGTGCCAGAGTATGGATGACCGGGTGCTGACCCGGTGCTGCCGGGGCCACACGGCAGCGGATAGTATTGCCGCCGCCCAGTGCGTGCACCGAGCGGGGCTGGAACTGGGCGTGCAGATGATGACCGGCCTGCCCGGCGATACGGACGATACCGCCTTGGAAACGGCTCGGCAGCTGATCGCCCTGCGCCCGGCCACCGTGCGGATTTACCCAACGGTGGTGCTGGCAGGTACGGAGCTGGAACGCCAATACCGCAGCGGGGACTATGTGCCCCAAACGGTGGCGCAAGCGGTGGACCTGTGCAGCCGGCTGGTGCCGCTGTTTACTAAGGCAGGGGTGCGGATCATTCGCCTGGGACTGCACAGCAGCCCGGAGGTGAAGGAAAAAATGGTGGCCGGTGCCTTTCATGACAGCTTTGGCGAGCTGGTGTATTCTCGTATGCTGCTGCGCCGGGTGTTGGCGTATCCGCCGGGCGCGTACACCGTGACGGTGCACCCCCGGTACTACTCTCGCTTTGTGGGAAATAAAAAACAAAATCTGGATGAACTGGCCGCAAGGCAGTATCAAATCCGGTTACAAACAGATACCGCCCTGGCGGGCGAAATGAGGATCGAATATGGTATTAAGAACACTTGAAATGCAGGGGTTTAAGTCCTTCCCGGACAAAACGGTGTTGAACTTTGGCAAGGGCATCACCGCCGTGGTGGGACCCAACGGCTCCGGCAAGAGCAATATCTCCGACGCGGTGCGTTGGGTACTGGGCGAGACCAGCACCAAGTCTCTGCGCGGCTCTAAGATGGAGGATGTGATTTTTGGCGGCACCTCCGCCCGCAAGGCACTGGGCTTTGCCCAGGTGCAGCTGACCCTGGACAACAGCGACGGCACCTTAAAGGATCGGGGCGAGATTGTCACCGTCACCCGCCGCTATTACCGCAGCGGCGAGAGTGAGTACAAGATCGACGGCGATCAAGTGCGGCGCAAGGACATTCGCGAGCTGTTTATGGACACGGGCTTGGGCGCCGACGGCTATTCTCTGGTGGGTCAGGGCAAGATCGATTCGATTATTTCTGCCAAGAATGAGGACCGTCGGGAACTGTTTGAAGAGGCGGCGGGAATCTCTCGCTTCCGCCACAAGCGCACAGATGCCCAGCGGCGGCTGGAGCAGGCACAGGAGAATTTGGTGCGCCTGCTGGATATTTTGGGCGAGTTGGAGAGCCGGGTCGGCCCCTTGAAAGTCCAAAGCGAAAAGGCGGCTGCCTTTTTAGACCTGAGTGCGGAAAAGAAAGAACTGGAGATCGGCGTTTGGCTGCAAAAGCTGGACCGCTTTACAGATGAATTGCGGGAGCAGGAGCACCGCATTGACGCTGCCGGTGCCTCTTACCAAATTTGTGAGGCGGATCTGGCAGAGATTGAGAAGAAAATTGAAGAAGCCGCCGCCGGTACTGCGCAGCTGAATGTGGAGATTGAGGAGCAGCGCCTGGCCTCCCAAAAGCTGGAGGAGGAGGCTCTGCGCAAGGACGCAGAGATCCGGGTACTGGAGACCAATTTGCAGCACCAAACCGAGACCGTGGAGCGCCTGGAACAGGAGATCCGTGATGCGGACCAGACCGGCGCCACCTTAGAGGAACGGCTGGCTCGGCTGCGCCAAACCATTGAGGATAACGATGCTGCCGGAGCGGACAAGCGCCGCCAACTGGAGGAGATCACCCGCCAGAGCCAGGCACTGCTGGACTCCGGCGACAGCAATACAAAAGAGACTACGGAACTGAACCGCAAGCTCAGCGACCTGACCTTGCAGCTGTCTGACGCCAAGGTGCAGGCCTCCGCCGCCGCTTCTTCTATGGAGGAGATTGGGCAGCGCTCCGGCTCCGTGGACGACTTGCTTGCTGCCTGCGGCAAGGAGACCCAGCGAATCCTTGCCCAGCAGCAGGAGAGCCGGGAAAATCTGGCGTTCTTGCAGCAGCGCATTGATGAGAACAGCAACGCGCTGTCCGGCTATCAAATGAAGCTGCAGGGCAAAACCGCCGCAGTGGAGAAAATCAAGTCCAAACTGGACGAGCTGGCCGCCGCCGTGCAGCAAAAGCAGCAGCGGGCCAATCTGCTGTCGGATTTAGAGAAGAATATGGAGGGCTTTTCCGGTGCGGTAAAGGCGGTGATCCGCCAATCCAGAGCCGGTGCGCTGCGGGGGATCCACGGGGTGCTGTCCCAGTTGATCACCGTAGAGGACGCCCATTCCACGGCCATTGAGGTGGCGCTGGGCGCCGCCATGCAGAATATTGTGACGGATAACGAGGCAGATGCCAAGCGCGCCATGCAGTACCTAAAGCAGAACAACGCCGGGCGAGCCACATTCCTGCCCATCAGCAACATTCAGGGCCGCCGGTTAGAGGAGCGGGGTCTGGAGGACTGCTTTGGCTATGTGGCGCTGGCGCCGGAGCTGGTAGACTGCGACCGCCGGTACAGCCAGATCATCTCTAACCTGCTGGGTCGCACGGTGATTGTGGAGGACTTGGACTCTGCCATCGGTATGGCCAAGCAGTACCACAACCGCTTTCGCATTGTGACCCTGGACGGCCAGGTGATGAACCCGGGCGGCTCCATGAGCGGTGGTTCCCGTGCCAAGGGCGCCGGGGTGCTGTCCCGTGCCAATCAGATCGAAGCGCTGCACAGCCAGGTCAAGGCCCTGGAGGGGCAGATGCATGATGTGCAAGCAGCGTATAAAACCGCCGTGGAGGAGGCCAACTTTGCCGCTGCCAAGCTGCAAGGTGCCCAGGCGGATATGAAACAGGCCCAGGAGGATCTGATCCGCGCCCAGGGCGACGACAAGTTAATTTGTGAGAAATTGTCTGCCGCCGAGAGCCAGCAGCAGGCGTTGCAGCAAGAGAAAGACAATGCAGCCGATCGTGTGCAGGCCTTGCAGCAGGACCTGGACGCTGCCAATGCTAAGGCCGCCGCGTTTGAAAGTGCCATTGCAGACACCCGCGCCGCCTTGGAGCAGGCAGGCAGCCAGGCAGCCGCCATTACCGCACAGCGAGAAGAGACCCGCCGTCAAACAGAGCAGCTGAACCTGGATCTGGTAACTTTGGCCAAGGACAGCGCCGCTGCCAAAATGAGCATTGAGGATCTGCTTGCCCGGAAGAACAGCGCAGCGGATCGGGTGGCTGCCACCCGGCGAGAGATTGACCAAATCCGCGCCGCCCAAACCGGCTTTGCCGCCCAAACGGAGCAGTTGCAGGCAGAGGCTGGGGAACTGCGAGAGCGTGCAGCCCGAGCGGAAGAGGCGGTACAGCAAAAGATCGCTGCCCGAACGGATGGTGAAAAGACCACCGGTGACCTGCGCGCCGCCGAGCGAGCCAAGAGCCAGGAGCGCCAGCAGCTGTCTGCTGAGTTGGTACGGCTGGAAGAGCGCAAGAACGCTATGCAAAAGGAATATGACGAGCTGGGCGATATGCTCTTTGAGCAGTACGAGCTGACCCGCCGAGAGGCCCAGGCACTGAACATTCAAATTGACAATATGGCTGAGGCCAAAAAGCGCCTGCATGAGATCAAAGTGGCGATCAAAAAGCTGGGCTCCATCAATGTGGGCGCCATTGAGGAATACAAAGAGGTGTCTGAGCGCTACACATTCCTGAAAGAACAGATCGACGATGTGGAGCGCTCCAAGTCAGAGTTGAACAAGATCATTGAGGACCTGACCGCCTCTATGAGCGAGAAGTTCCTAACCCAGTTTCAGAAGATCAACACCGAGTTCGCCGCCTGCTTTACAGACTTTTTCGGCGGGGGCAAGGGCGAGTTGATTTTGGAAGAACCGGACAACTGTTTGGAGTCCGCCATTGAAATTAAAATTCAGCCCCCGGGCAAGTCGGTGCAGAACATTAACCTGTTCTCCGGCGGCGAAAAGTCGCTGGCGGCGCTGGCACTGCTCTTTAGTGTGCTGAAGGTGACTCCCTCTCCGTTTTGTATTTACGACGAGGTGGAGGCGGCGCTGGACGATGTGAATGTGGAGCGCTTTGCTAAGTATATGCGCCGTATGACGGACAAGACCCAGTTTATCAGCATTACCCACCGTCGGGGCACCATGGAAGAGGCGGATGTGCTCTACGGCGTGACCATGCAGGAGAAGGGCGTGTCCAAGCTGCTGGAGCTGCAAACGGCGGAACTGGCAGCCAAAATGGGATTGGAGGAATAAAGAATGGGTATTTTTTCTAAATTCAGAAAGGGTCTGAAAAAGACCCGCACCGAGGGCATGACCGCCCAGCTGGACGATGTGATGGAGAGCCATCAGGAGATTACGGACGATCTGTACGACGAGCTGGAAGAAGTGCTCATTATGGGCGATGTGGGTATTCCCACTGCCCAGCGCGTGATCCGGGATCTGAAAGCGAAAATTGAGAACGACAAGATCACCAGCGTGCCCCAGGTGCGGGAGACGATGAAGGACATTGTGTCCGGTATCGTGTGGGGCGGCAGCTATCTGTCCCTGCGCACCAAGCCTTCTGTGATTTTGGTCATCGGCGTGAACGGTGTAGGCAAGACCACTACCATCGGCAAGCTGGCTCTGCGGCTGAAAAATCAGGGCCGTAAGGTGATCCTGGGCGCGGCTGATACCTTCCGTGCCGCTGCCATTGAGCAGCTGGAAGTGTGGGCCAAGCGGGCAGATGTGGAGCTGATCAAGCACGCCGAGGGGGCGGACCCGGCCTCCGTGGTATTTGACACCATTGCCGCCGGTAAGGCCAGAAGTGCGGATGTGATTATTATTGATACCGCCGGCCGACTGCATAATAAAAAGAACCTGATGGATGAGCTGAACAAAATCAGCCGAGTCATTGAGCGGGAGCTGCCGGGGGCCTCTAAGGAGGTGCTGCTGGTGCTGGACGCCACCACCGGCCAAAATGCCGTGAACCAGGCCAAGGACTTTAAGGACGCAGCGGGCATTACCGGTATTGTGCTCACCAAGTTGGACGGCACCGCCCGTGGCGGCGTGGTGCTGGCCATCAATAACGAGTTGGATGTGCCAGTGAAGTTTGTAGGCGTAGGCGAGCAGATCGACGATTTACAGCCCTTTGACGCAGACGCCTTTGCCGCCGGGCTGTTTGACAAGGCGCCCACAGAGGTGGACGAGGAGAAAATCGCCTCCTTTATCGGCAGCGCCGAAGCGGCAGCGGACGAAAAAGCGGAGAAAGGGTCGCAAAATTAAAATGGAATTTATCTTAGCAAGTAATAATCAAAAGAAGCTGGTAGAGATGCAGCGCATTCTCTCACCCCTGGGTATCGAGGTGAAAACCGCCGCCATGCTGGGGCTGGAGCTGCCGGATGTGGTGGAGGACGGCGACACCTTTGAGGCCAACGCCGCCTTAAAGGCACGCAGTGCCTGCCAGGTTACCGGTCTGCCGGCCATTGCAGACGATAGCGGTTTGTGCGTGGATTATCTGGACGGTGCGCCGGGCATTTACAGCGCCCGGTTCTCCGGCGGTCACGGGAACGATGAGGCCAACAACGACCTGCTGCTGCAAAAGCTGGAGGGCGTGCCTATGGAGCAGCGCACCGCCTATTATGTGTGCGCCATTTGCTGCGTGTTCCCGGATGGGAAAGAGCTGACGGTGCGTGGCGAATGCCACGGGCACATTGGTTTTGAGCGGGACGGCAATGCCGGGTTCGGCTACGACCCGCTGTTTTTGGTAGAGGGCCGCAGCTTTGGCCGCTATACCGCAGAAGAAAAGGACAAAATCAGCCACAGAGGGCGCGCGCTGCGTACCCTGGCGGCAGAATTGGAGAAACGGATATGACAAGTAAAGAACGGGCCGCGTGGCGTGCCAAGGCCAACGGACTGGAGGCCATCTTCCAAATCGGCAAAGAGGGGATTTCCCACAACCTGATCGCCCAGCTGGACGACGCACTGGATGTGCGGGAGTTGATCAAGGTGCGGGTGCATCTGGAGTCTGCCCCCCAGCCGCCTAAGGCGTTGGCTCAGGCGTTGGGTGAGGCGCTGGGTGCCAATGTGATCCAGGTGATCGGCGGCATGATCGTGCTGCAACGCCCCATTGATGAAGAAAAGGTTCGCGCAAAGAAGGCTGCCCGCGCCGGAGATAAGAAAGTGAAAAAGAAGAAGGTGCATATTAAAGGTATGCGCCAGCGGCAGCGGGAGAAAGAAGAAAAAAATCCCTACGCCAAGTATGACCGACCCAAGTATTATGGCAGATAAAATGCGCATTGGCATTTACGGCGGGGCGTTTAATCCCATCCACAACGGTCACCTGCATTTGCTGGACACGCTCTATCGTGCGGAAGCGCCTTTCGGCGGCCTGGACAAGTTGTTGATTGTGCCCACAGCCAATCCGCCCCACAAAAGCGGTGCCGATCTGATCGCTCCGGTGCACCGGATCGCTATGATTCGCTTGGCAGTAGAATCCCTGCCCTGCGCGGACAAAATTGAAATCTCCACCATTGAACTGGAAAGCAGGGAAAAAAGTTATACTTATACCACGCTGGTAAAATTGAAAAAGATCTATCCAAATGGGGAATTTGTTTTGTTCATTGGCTCCGATCAGCTTTTTGACTTTCAAAAGTGGTATAGGTATCAGGATATTCTAAAGCTGGCCCGTGTGCGAGCCATTACCCGGCAGGCGTGTGAGCGCCGAGCTGTGACGGATTTTTTGGCACAGAATAAGGATTTGGCCGGGATCAGCGTACTGGTGGCTCAGCCGGTGGTGGTGTCGTCCACCCAAATTCGGCAGCGGGTGGCGCAGGGCGAGTGCATTGCCGATCTGGTGCCCGCAGCCGTGGCAGATTATATTATGGAAAAGGGGCTTTACCGTGGATAAGGCAAAATACAAGCAGTATGTGGAGCTGATCCGCAGTCGACTGTCCGACTATCGCTTTTACCACTCCGTGTGCGTGGCAGAGGCGGCGGTGCAGCTGGCAGAGCGCTTTGGCGCCGATGTGGAGCAAGCGTATGTGGCCGGTATTCTGCATGATGTGATGAAAGAGGAGGAGCCGTCTGTGCAGCGGGCATATATAGAAAAAGCCGGCGAACGGATGTCAGACCTTGAAATTCGCATTGGAAAGGTGTATCATCAAATGAGCGGCGCCGCTTATGTGCGCCTGGAGCTGGGCATTACGGACCCGGATATTCTGAATGCCATTCGGTATCACACCACCGCGCGCCGGGGTATGAGCCTGCTGGAGCAGATTATTTACCTGGCAGATTTCATCTCTGCCGATCGGCATTATAAAGATGTGGAGACCATGCGCGCCAAGGTGGACGAGGGGCTGGAGCCGGGTATGTTCTACGCCCTGACTTATACCATTACGGACCTGGCCCGGCAGGGTCGGCCCATTCACCCGGACACGGTAGACGCCTACAACTGGGTGCTGGAGCGCCGGGGATAATGCAGGCAGCGGCAAGATCGTCTGCTTTTGCCGGTACCTGTATCAAATAGCGAGAAAGGATCTTTTAATGGAAATTTTAGATATTGTAAAAACTGCCGTGCGCGCCATAGACAGCAAGCAGGGGCTGGACACAGAGGTGATCCGCATTACGGATCTGACGGTGCTGGCGGATTATTTCGTCATTGCCACTGCCACTTCTTCCACCCAGCTGCGGGCCATGGGCGACGAGGTAGAGTATAAGCTAAGCCAGGCGGGCGTAGAGCCCCACCACATAGAGGGCAAGGCCACCGGCTGGTTGTGCCTGGACTACGGCACGGTGGTCATTCACCTGCTGGAGCGCAAGCAGCGGGATTACTACCAGCTGGAGCGTCTGTGGGGCGACGGCGAAAAACAGGATATTACAAGTTTATTGGAGGCAGAATAATGGAGTATAATTTTAAGCAGATCGAAAAGAAGTGGCAAGACTATTGGTATGCCAACAACACCTTTGCAGCCAAGCAGGATTTTTCCCTGCCTAAGTATTACTGCCTGGTGGAGTTCCCGTACCCCTCCGGCCAGGGCCTGCATGTGGGTCATCCCCGCTCTTACACGGCGCTGGATATTGTGGCCCGCAAAAAGCGTTTGCAGGGCTACAATGTGTTGTACCCCATGGGTTGGGACGCCTTTGGCCTGCCTACCGAGAACTACGCCATTAAGAACCACATTCACCCGGAGATTGTGACCAAGAACAACATTGCACACTTTAAGCAGCAGCTCCAGTCTCTGGGCTTTAGCTTTGACTGGACCCGGGAGATCAATACCACCGATCCGGAATACTACAAGTGGACCCAGTGGATCTTCCTCCAAATGTTCAAAAAGGGCCTGGCTTACAAGAAGGAAATGGCCGTGAACTGGTGCACCTCCTGTAAGTGCGTGCTGGCCAACGAAGAAGTGGTCAACGGCGTATGTGAGCGCTGCGGCAGCGAGGTAATCCGCAAGAACCAGAGCCAGTGGATGCTGAAGATCACGGCCTATGCCCAGCGGCTGGTGGATGATTTGGACGATCTGGACTTTATTGACCGGGTCAAGGTGCAGCAGAAGAACTGGATCGGCCGTTCCACCGGTGCAGAGGTGGACTTTGGCACCACGATGGGCGACACCCTGACCGTGTACACCACCCGGCCGGACACCTTGTTCGGCGCCACTTATATGGTTATTTCTCCTGAGCACCCGCTGATTGAAAAGTGGGCGGACAAGCTGGAGAACTTGGATGCAGTGCGTGCCTATCAGCAGGAGGCGGCGCACAAGTCCGACTTTGAGCGCACCGAGATGAATAAGGATAAGACCGGCGTGCGCCTGCAAGGCGTGATGGGCATCAACCCGGTCAACGATACGGAAATCCCGATCTTTATTTCCGACTATGTGCTGACCTCTTACGGCACCGGCGCCATTATGGCTGTGCCGGCCCACGATACCCGCGATTGGGAATTTGCCAAGAAGTTTGACCTGCCCATTATTGAAGTGGTTGCAGGCGGCGATGTGGAGAAAGAGGCGTTCACCGACTGTGCCACCGGCACCATGGTCAACTCCGACTTTCTCACCGGCCTAAGCGTGGAAGAAGCCAAGAAGAAGATCGTTGAATGGCTGACCGCAGAGGGTAAGGGCCATGAGAAAGTGAACTTCAAGCTGCGTGACTGGGTGTTCAGCCGCCAGCGTTACTGGGGTGAGCCTATCCCCATCGTCAAATGCGACAAGTGCGGCTATGTGCCGCTGCCGGAGAGCGAGCTGCCTTTGCGCCTGCCTATGGTAGACAGCTATGAGCCTACGGACACCGGCGAAAGCCCCTTGGCTAAAATGACCGACTGGGTGAACACCACCTGCCCCTGCTGTGGCGGTCCGGCTAAGCGAGAGACGGATACCATGCCCCAGTGGGCCGGCTCCAGCTGGTACTTCCTGCGCTATATGGATCCCCACAATCCGGACGCTCTGGCATCTCCGGAAGCCCTGAATTACTGGGCGCCGGTGGACTGGTACAACGGCGGTATGGAGCACACCACCCTGCATTTGCTGTACTCCCGCTTCTGGCACAAGTTCCTGTATGACATTGGCGTGGTGCCTACCAAGGAGCCGTACCAAAAGCGTACCTCCCACGGTATGATCCTTGGCCAAAACGGCGAGAAGATGAGCAAGTCCCGCGGCAATGTGGTCAACCCGGACGAGATCGTGGATCAGTACGGTGCAGACACCATGCGCCTTTATGAGATGTTCATTGGCGATTTTGAAAAGGCTGCTCCCTGGAACAGTGACTCCATTAAGGGCTGCAAGCGCTTTTTGGAGCGGTACTGGAACCTGCAAACCATGGTCACTCCGGAGGAGACTTGCAGCAATGATCTGGAGACCCTGATGCACCAGACCATTCAAAAGGTGACGGAGGATATTGACCAGCTGAAGTGCAATACCGCCATTGCGGCGCTGATGACGCTCCTGAACAAAGTGTATGACAAGGGCAGCATCACCCGCGGCGAGCTGCGCACGCTGACCGTTTTGCTGAACCCCTTTGCCCCCCATGTAACGGAAGAAATGTGGGAAGTGGAGCAGTTCGGCGGTATGGTGCACGAGGCACAGTGGCCTGCATTTGACCCGGCCAAGACCAAGGAGGACACGGTGGAGATCGTGCTTCAGGTACTGGGGAAGGTGCGCTCCCGTATGACCATCAGCGCGGATACGCCCAAGGAGGAAGTGCTGGCCGCCGCCAAGGCAGACAGCAAGATCGCCGCACTGCTGGAGGGCAAGACCATTAAGAAAGAGATCTATGTGCCCGGCAAGCTGGTGAACTTTGTTGCCATCTAACGGCAATTACACGTTGTAATAAATCACAGACTTTGGACGGCCTCGGCAGTGCAGAACTGCCCCGGTCGTCCTGTATTTTTTGCCAAATTTGACCGAAAAGGGGATTTGTGCTATACTATTCTGCAGATTTTTACAGGATGTGAGTGTGTGAAGAAAATACTAAGCGTATTTTTGGCCGCTTTATTTGTGATCTGTACTGCGTTTGCCGTGCCTGTGACCGCCTCTGCCGCCGCCCGGCAGCATGTGGAGAACGCGCTGGAGACCTTGCAGACCAAGAACGGTTATATTCCCGGCAAGTCTGCCAAGGTGGTGGGTAACTGCTTTGGCTTTGTGTCCGCCGTGTGCAAAGAGTTGTACGGTGTGACCTACTATAATGAGCAAATGCGCGGCTCCTATCGTTATAATCATACGGGAAATTATTATACCGTGGCCAGCAAGACCTTTTCTGCCGCCACCACTGCTGCCAAGCAGAAGACGGTGGCCCGGCAAGTGATGGATTTTATTTTGGACAATGCGGCCGCCGGTGACGTGATCTCTTACGGCTGTGCCAACGACAGCACCCGCCACATGCATACCGCCATGGTACAGCATGTAGACACAGAGAAAATTCTCCTTTACCATTCCAACTACGCCAGCGGCAATTACACCCCCGCCGCCTGCCATGTGGACACCGTGTACTGGGACAGCTTTTTGGACAGTCCCAACACCAATATCAAGGAGAAAGACGGCGATGTGACCTCGCTGAATAAATTTTTCGGTGCGCCCATGAGCTGCGGCAACGGTATGGGCCTGTCCTTAAACCGTTACAGCAAGCTGACCGGCAAGTATTATTTGGACGAGAGCACCTTGGCAGCGCCGACCATTTCCACCGAGCGAAAAAGCTGCACCTCTATTCGCTACACCTGGGGCGTAGTGGACGGTGCGGAGAGCTATACATATTCCGTAACGGACACTGAGGGTAAGAAGGTGGTTAAATCCCGCACCACCAGCGAAACGGCTGCCACGGTTACCGGCCTGACCACCGGAGAGAAGTACACCTTTACTCTGGCTGCCAATGCCACAGACCGCAGCGGTCAAAGTGCCAGCAAAACCATCACCTGTCTGCCGCCGGCTCCGTCTAAGCCACGGGTCAGCGCCGGAGACGAGGGTGTGGCTGTCAGCTGGACCACCCGTGCCGATGTGGACGGTTATCAGGTGTTTCGCAGCACTGCGAAGAACGGTACCTTTGACCTGATTGCCACGGTGACGGATCCTGCACAGAATACTTATGTAGACGATGAGATCAAGACGAATACCACCTATTATTATAAGGTGCGTCGTTATGTGCATATCAAGGACGGCAATGCTGCTTATTCCAATCGCTCAACTGTAACGGACGGTGTAGGCTTGCAGCTGGGTGTGCCCGGCCATATCACCACCACCCGCACCGGCACCACTGCCATTCGGATGAACTGGAAGCCCACGGAGCACGCGGTGCGCTACACCGTTGCCTATCGGTTAAAGGGCGGCAGAAAGTGGACTTATTTCAGCACCACCGCCTGCAACTACACCTTTAAGAATTTGAAGGTCAAGAGCACCTATCAGTTCCGGGTACAGGCCGTCAGCCCCTTTGGCGCCGGCGCATACAGTACCACGGTGTCCAAGCAAGCGTTGCCCCCAACCCCCGGCAGTGTGAAAGTGCAGCGGATCAGCGCCAAGTCTGCCAAGGTCAGCTGGAGTAAGTCCCAGGGCTTTACCGGCTATTACATTCTCCGTTCCACGGACAAGAAATTCAAGAAGAATGTAAAGAAGATCACTGTGAAGAGCCACAAGGCGCTGAGCTACACGGATAAATCCGTGAAAAAGGGTACCCGCTATTATTACAAGGTCTGTCGCTATACCGGCAAGACCGGCGGCAGCTATTCCAAGGCAGTCAGCGTAAAAATCTGATTTTGCGGCAAAAAAGGCGGTGAGACATGGCCTTTTTGTAAGTATTTAGACATTTTTTGATATTATGCTTGACAATCTGTCGGTTATTGTTTATAATCTTTGCGGATATGAAAAGAGTATTCAAATACCCCTGCCAAACAGGTCGGAGGGAGGGAATTTAATGAGCCAGGTTAGAGTTAAAGAGAACGAATCTCTTGACAGCGCACTGCGTCGCTTTAAGCGTCAGACTTCTCGTGACGGTATCATCCAGGAAGTCCGCAAAAGAGAGCATTATGAGAAGCCCTCTGTTGCCCGCAAAAAGAAGAGCGAGGCTGCTCGTAAAAGAAAGTACAAATAAGCTACATATTATTTGTGGGAGCGTGTCGTTACGCTCCCGTTTCTTTTTTACGGAGGTAGGAGAATGAAAAAAATTCTTGTGATGAACGGCCCCAATTTGAACTTGACCGGTACTCGCAAAAAGAATGTGTACGGCGCCGAGACCCTGGAGGATATTAACCGGGAACTGGCCGCTTATGGCGAGGGCAAGGGCGTGCAGGTGGATTTTTACCAGAGCAACCACGAGGGCGCGCTGATTGACAAGATTCATGCCAGCCGCACCGACTATGACGGCGTGGTGCTCAATGCGGGCGCTTACACTCATTATTCTTATGCTATTCGGGACGCGATTGAGGCAGTGCAGGACTTTACCCCCTATGTGGAGGTGCACATGAGCGATATTCACCAGCGGGAGGATTTTCGCCGGATTTCCGTGCTGACTCCGGTGTGCGTGAAGCAAATTTGCGGTTTTGGCAAAGACAGTTACAAAATGGGTATTGATTTATTATTGGAAATACTGTAAAATATCTTTGTTATGTATTACAGATTACTTTTGGAGGTAAACTTATATGGTATCAGCAGGTGATTTCAGAAACGGCGTAACCTTTGAAGAGGACGGCAATGTGCTCCAGGTTGTGGAGTTCCAGCATGTAAAGCCCGGTAAAGGCGCCGCTTTTGTTCGTACAAAGGTAAAGAATGTGATTACCGGTTCCGTGGTGGAGAAGAGCTATAACCCTACCGCCAAGTTCCCCACCGCTTACATTGAGCGCAAGGAAATGGTGTATTCCTACAACGACGACGGCCTGTATTATTTTATGGACCAGGAGACTTTTGATATGGTGCCGGTGAACGGCTCCGATCTGTCTGATAACTTCAAGTTCGTAAAGGAGAACGACATCTGCCGTATCCTGTCCTACAAGGGCAAGGTATTCGGTGTGGAGCCGCCCACCTTTGTGGTGCTGGAGGTTACCAAGACCGAGCCGGGCATTAAGGGCAACACCGCCACCAACACTTTGAAGCCCGCTACCGTTGAGACCGGCGCGGAGATCCGTGTGCCGCTGTTTATTAACGAGGGCGACAAAATCCGCGTAGATACCCGCACCTGCGAGTATATGGAAAGAGCATAAACCCCAATAACAATATTTTGTAAAGGAGATCGCACGATGGATACAACGGAGAGCCTGGGCTACCTGAAGGGCCTGCTGGACGGCATGGACTTGGATGAGTCCAAAAAAGAGACCAAGATTTACAGAGCCATGATCGGCGTACTGGAGAACTTGGCAGAAGATGTGAACGACCTGACCGACGGCGTAGAGATGATGGCAGATCAGTTGGACGCTGTGGACGAGGATCTGGGCGATGTGGAGGAGTACCTCTACGGTGACGAGGAAGACGATGACTGCGACTGCGATTGTTGCGATGACGACGAGGACGAGTGCCAGGAGTTTGAGATCGAGTGCCCCGCTTGCCACGAGACCTTTGTGGTAGATGAGGACACCGTGCTAGACGGCTCTATGGAGTGCCCCGCCTGCGGCGAGACCCTGGAGTTTGAGGTCAGCTGTGAGGACGACGAAGACGAGGACGAGGACGCCGATCAGGACTGATCTAAGCAGAAAAAACGGACCCGAAGCGGTTTTGCCGCCTTGGGTCCTTTTTTTTGTTATAATTTAGTGAAAATAAGCCCTGCCGCTTGGCAGGGCATTTGTTTTATCCGTGTACATGCACGGTAAAATTCTTATGGCAATGGGGGCAGTTGACGGTGTGCTTGCCTTTCTTGCGGGGCAAGCGCAGCACCGCTTTGCAACCGGGACATTTCTTAAACACATGGGTTTTGCGGAACGTCCATTTGTCTCGCAGCAGACGGCCCTCTCGCCGTATGGGGGCGGTCAGTGCCAGCCAGCGGGCGTTTTCACGCTGCCGAGCGGCAATGTTGCGTGAGAAGGAACGGAAAATGGCATAGATCAGCACCGCCAGGGAGAGCACCCACAGTACGGTATAGACCGGGCGGGACACCCGGGCCAAGGCACTGCCCGTTACCACCAAAATCAGGTAGATGACCAGGAGGGATTTATACAGGGCGTCTATGCCGTAGCGACCGATCATGCTCTGCTGCATTTTATAGCCCATTTGCTTGAGTTTTTCTTTCATAAACCGGATTGTCCTTTCAAACTTTTTACAGTTATGCGCCGGCAGCGGAACCGTGGGCCTGACCAAAGGCGCTGTTGCCGTTTTGACCGTTGTTGTAACCATATTGACCGTTTTCGCTTTGGTCGTCGCTTTGGTCGTCGTTTTGGTCATTGCTTTGGTTGCCGTCTGCACTTTGGCTGTAACTGTACGCATTGCCCGGCGATACATCGTAGTGCTGGTATTGACTGCTCCAACTCACCAAGGAGGTGATTCCCAAAATCACCAGGCGGATGATAAAGATCGCCAGCGCTATCCGCAGAATGGTCAGCAGGCAGCCCCCTTGCCGGCGCACAGGGCGGCTTTGCGGCCGATGGGTGCCGGTGTTGCCTGCGCCGGCGGTGTAGGCGGAGAAGTCAACGAACGAGAATGGGTCAAAACCGAAGCCCATCGGGTTGATCCCCTGGCGAATGCTGTTGTAGGCGCTTTGGTAATTGGCGTTATTTGGCTCGCGGTTCACGGCAATGCGAATGTTTGCCATGGCCTTTTCCTGATCTCCGTAGCCCATATAGGCCAAAGCGGCCAAATAGTACCAGCGGGTATCGCTCTTGTCCATATTGCCCAGCAGGTTAATGGCTTGCGCATATTGACCGTGGTTGATAAAGTTCACCACGGCGGTATAGTAATCGCTGCCGGCGTCTGCCCTGCGGCGACTGCCGGTAGAAGTGCTGTCGGCGGTGTTGCCGTTCTTAATGGCGTCAAAGGCGGCGTTTACCTCTGCCATCTTGGCCTCGGCCACACGATCCCCCGGGTTTAGATCCGGGTGGTACTTTTTGGCCAGGCGCTTGTAGGCTTGGGTGCATTCCGCCAAATCGGCACCGTTGGGCACGCCCAGCACCTGATAAGGATTTTGTGTCATACTGCCTCGCTTATTTTCTTAGATTGCTTCTACTATACCACGGATTTTTGACGAATTTGTGACCAAATGAAGAAGAAAATCCCCCCACTTGTAAAGGATTTGTAAACCCGCATGGAAAAAGAGGATGGTTTTTGCCCGGTTTGTCTTGTATTTGGGACCAAAATTTGGTAAACTGGGGGTGTAAATTACAGAAAAGGGGTTTTTCTATGTTCAGTCCGATCTTGCTGACCATCGGTGACAACATAGACAAGGCGTTTTATGCCTTCGATCTGTGGGTGTTTCGGTTCTTCGGCTCCATGCAGTGCGGGTTCTTGACCGGCGTTGCCAAGTTCTTTACCGCCTTTGGGGACGAGAATTTCACCATTCCCATTGTGGTGCTGTCTGTGGTACTGTGCTTTTTTAAGCGCACCCGCAAGTATGGCTTTTCCATTTTATTTGCCGTGATCATCGGTACGCTGATTACCAATGTGATCGCCAAGCCAATGGTGCTGCGGATCAGACCGTACAACACTTTGCAGCACAACGCGGATTACTGGTCCTGGTATATCGGCGCCGGGGCGCTGAGCGAGAGCGATTACAGTTTTCCCTCCGGCCACACCACCTCTGCCGTAGAGGTAGCTACCGCGCTGTTCCTGTGCTTTAAGAGCGATAAAAAGAAAATTGCCTGGTTGTTCCCCTGTGTGGCTCTGTGCACCATGGGCTCCCGTGTGTACTTGATGGTGCATTACGCCACCGATGTGCTGGGCGGTCTGCTGGTGGGCGTGATCGCCGCCGTTTTGGGCTACCTGCTGATGAAGCTGGTGATGAAGATCAAGGGCCTGGAGAAAGTGGATGCTGCCAAGCTGTTCAAAAAGGTGCCCGGCAAGGTGGGCTTTGCCTGCATCGGTGTGGCGGTTCTTGGTATTTTCCTGTATGCGTTTATTCCCTCCCTCAGCGAAGGAGGCGCAGACACCCAGCGTTGCGCCTATGTAGGGGACTACAAGTGCTACAACGCCGCCAAGGTGGACGATGAGAAGTATCCGCCTATTGACGGCAAGGAATACTGTAAGATCCATTGGAAAGCGCTGTCCGGCGTAAAGGAGTAAAGCCATGCCTTTTATTGAAGTAAAGACCACAGAGGATTTGTCCGCCGTGGCAGCGGAGCTGAAAAGTGCATTGGGCGACGCCATTACCGCCATTCCCGGCAAAAGCGAAAGTTGGCTGATGGTGAACCTGGTAGGCGAACAAAAAATGTACTTTCAGGGCGGTGACGCGCCCTGCGCTCTGTTCTCTGTGTCCATTTTCGGTACGACAACGGACGACGCCTACGATGACCTGACCTGCCGGCTGTGCGCCATTGCCCAGCAGTATTTGCAGGTGCCACCGGAGCGTACCTATGTGCGCTACCGAGAGGTGGATCGCTGGGGCTACAACAATTTTAATTTCTGAGCATGAAGCGCTGCGGGCAACTGCGGCGCTTTTGTTAGGATAAATTTGTGTTAAATCTCATAAGATTTCTGTACAAGAAGCTGCGGGTCTGTTACAATAGAAAAAACGATTGGGGAGGCAATACAGTATATGAATTTGATTATTGAAATACTCAAGGCCATTGTGTTGGGTGTTGTAGAGGGCATTACCGAGTGGTTGCCTATCAGCTCCACCGGCCACATGATCCTGGTGGATGAATTTTTGCACCTGAATGTGACACCTCAGTTCAAGGAGATGTTCCTGGTGGTGATCCAGCTGGGCGCCATTTTGGCCGTAGTGGTGCTGTACTGGCACAAGCTGTGGCCCTTTGGTATAGAAAACAAGCGCATTGTGCCCAAGAAAGACATTTGGCAAATGTGGTTCAAGGTGCTGGTCAGCTGCGTGCCGGCTGCCGTGGTGGGCGTGCTCTTTGACGATAAGCTGAACGCGCTGTTTTACAACTGGCAGACTGTGGCAATTATGCTCATTCTCTTTGGTATCTTCTTTTTGGTGGTGGAAACCTGGAACAAAGGCAAAACCGCCAAGATCCATTCCATTGGCGAGTTGACTTATACTTCTGCGCTGATCATTGGTGCTTTTCAGTTGATTGCAGCTGTGTTCCCGGGCACTTCCCGCAGCGGCGCTACCATTTTGGGCGCCATTCTCATTGGCGTGTCCCGCACGGTGGCGGCAGAGTACACTTTCTTTTTGGCGGTGCCGGTGATGTTCGGTGCCAGTGCGCTGAAGCTGGTCAAGTTTGGTTTTCACTTCACCTCTGCCGAGGCCATTTTGCTGGCCGTGGGTATGATTGTGGCTTTTGTAGTATCCATTTTGACCATCAAGTTCCTGATGGGGTATATTAAAAAGCACGACTTTAAGGCTTTTGGCTGGTATCGAATTGTTTTAGGTGCAGCTGTGATCTTATACTTTGTGCTGGCGCGGTAATTACGATCTTCGCCGTAGGTGAAAACCTGCGGCTCAGACCGTCGATAAAGCGGCTAAACCGCGCCGGTTATAAAGAATGAAGCAGAGGTTTCGTAGGGCAGTGGCTTGCTCCTGCCGCAGGTGAAAACCTGCGGCTTTTTTGTGCTCTGCGGTGGCAATTCCTGCGGAAATATGCTATACTGAAAGATGAAATTCAGAGACTTTGGAGCAAGGTATGGCAGAAGCGTATGAGAATTTGGCCGGTCGGGTGGAGGAGATCGTTTACCGCAACCCGGACAACGGCTATACCGTACTGCAACTGAATACAGGCGAGGCCAACGGGGACGGCGAGACCGTGGCCGGCGAAATGCCCCCCATTAGCGAGGGGGAGGAGGCGGTGTTCCGCGGTCAGTGGACCATGCACCCTCGCTTTGGCCGCCAATTTAAGGCGGTACAGGTAACGGTAACCCTGCCTAAGGATGCCTCCGGCATTTTGCAATACCTGTCCGGGGGGATCATTAAGGGCATCGGACCCTCTACGGCCACTAAGATCGTAGAGGCTTTTGGCGCCGATAGCTTGCAGGTGATCGAGAAGGAGCCGGAGCGACTGGCAGAGCTAAAGGGCATCAGCCGCAGCATGGCCAAGAAGATCAGCCGGGAGTACAAAAATCAGTTTGCCTCCCGCCAGGCGCTGGAAGCGCTGGCCGGGATGGGCTTTACACAGGGAGAGGCGTTTAAGGCTTTTTCCTTTTTTGGGCCGGAAGCACCGGAGATCCTGGCGGAGAACCCCTATGCCTTTGTGATCACCGGCAACGATCAGGGCATTCCCTTTGAGCGGGCCCAGGAGATCGCAGAGGAGCTGCCACAGGCGCCGGACCCGTCCTATCGGGATCAGGCAGCGGTGATCTATGTGGTGCAGTATAATTTGAAGAACGGCCATACCTGCCTCCCCCGGCGCAAGGTGATCCAGACAGCGGTGACCGGGTTGGATATGACCGAGGACCGGGCAGAGATGGCGTTGGACAACGCCTTGGAGGCACGCCAATTGGTGCAAGAACAGATGGATGGACAGCCGTTTTTGTTTTTGCCCCATATTTATGAGGCGGAGCAGGGGATTGGGCAACGGATCCGAGTGATGACCCAGTACCCGCCCCGGGAGTGCGAGATCTTCACTTCCGAGATCCTGGCCTATGAGGGCGCTAATGGCATTGAGCTGGACGAGAAGCAGCGCCGAGCCATTGAAATCGCTACCCAAAAGGGTCTGCTGATTTTGACCGGCGGCCCGGGTACCGGCAAGACCACAACCGTAAAAGGCATTATTGCCATGATGAAGAACCGGGGGCTGCGGGTGGCGCTGGCGGCGCCTACCGGTCGGGCTGCCCAGCGTATGACGGAGCTCACCGGCAGCGAGGCCAAGACCATTCACCGCCTGCTGGAGACCGAGCGACGGGATGGGGAGCCGGAGCCGACCTTTGTTCATAATTTGCGCAATCCGCTGGATTTGGACGCAGTGATCGTGGACGAGCTTTCCATGGTAGATGTGCTGCTCTTTTCCGCGCTTTTAGACGCGCTGCCGTTGCATTGCCGCCTGATTTTGGTAGGCGATGTGGATCAGCTGCCGCCGGTAGGGGCGGGCAATGTGCTGTCCGATTTGATCGCCGGTGGACTGATCGATGTGATCAGCCTGGATAAAGTGTTTCGCCAGGCGCAGAAAAGCCGTATCGTCACCAATGCGCACCGGGTGGTGGCCGGTAAAATGCCGGAGTTGGACTGCAATACCCCGGACTCGGACTTCTTTTTCTTAAATACAGCGTCCGTTTATGCAGTGCCTCGCAAGGTGGTGGAGCTGGTGACCCGGCGAATTCCTGCCGGTTACGGAATGGACAGCATAAAGGATATTCAGGTGCTGTGCCCCTCTCGCAAAGGGGCTGCCGGTACCGCATACCTAAATGCCCAATTGCAGGCGGCGTTGAACCCGCCGGACAAGCATAAGGCGGAGCTGGTGACGATGGGCCGCACGCTGCGGGAGGGCGACCGGGTCATGCAGATCAAAAACAACTATGATGTGCCCTGGTTTAAGAAAAACGGCGACAGCGGTGCCGGGGTGTTTAACGGAGATATTGGTATTCTTACCCGCATAGATCGGGGGCAGGATATTCTGAATGTGCGGTTCGACGACCGGGAGGCAATGTATTCCCTGCAAAATGCGGACCAGCTGGATTTGGCCTACGCCATGACTGTGCATAAGAGCCAAGGCTCGGAGTTCTCCGCCGTGGTGATGCCCACCATCGGTGCATCGCCCAAATTGTGCTATCGCAATTTGTTTTATACCGCCCTGACCCGTGCCAAATCCCTGCTGATCCTGGTGGGTACGCGGGAGAGCATACAGGCCATGGTGGAGAATGATAAAAAAATGCTGCGGTACAGCGGGCTTGTTCATTTTTTATCTGTTGACAATGACGGTGGGATACAGTAGCATATAGAAAAGCGATTTTTGTTTAGGACGGATGTTTATGTTTGGATATGATTTGGGCATTGATCTGGGTACCACCAATATTGTCATTGGTGTGCCCGGCAAGGGCATACGGCTGGACGAGCCGGCCTATGTGGCCTATGATGAGGAAAAAGAGAAGGTGCTGTACGCCGGTAAGCGTGCCTATTTCTTAGAGGGGCGTGAGCCGGAGGGCCTGCGTGTGGAGCGGCCCATTCTCTCCGGCGTGGTGGGTCACTATGAGCTGGCCCAGCAGATGATGCGCCATTTTATCAATAAAGTGATCGGCAACAGCCTGTTTAAGCCTCGTGTGGTGGTGTCTGTGCCGGCCATGCACACGGATGTGGAGAAGCGCACCATTGTGTCCGTGATGATCCACGCCGGTGCCCGTTCTGTGTGCCTGGTGGAGGAACCTTTGTGCGCTGCCTTTGGTGCCGGGATCGACCCCATGCAGCCCTCCGGCGCCTTTGTGATTGACCTGGGCGGCGGCACGGTGGACATGGCCGTGATCAGCCAGGGCGCTATGAGCCAGTCCGAGTCTTTGAAGGTAGGGGGCAACGACCTGGATGCGGAGATTGTCAAGTTCCTGCGAGAGGAGCACAATGTGGCTGTTGGCCTGCGCACCGCAGAGGAGATTAAGCGCACGGTGGCCTGTGCTCTGCCCAGAGAGGAAGATGTAACCACCTATGCGAAGGGGCAGGACCTGCTTACCGGTTTGCCTCGGGAGGTGGAGATCAGCGGCAACGCTCTGTATTTGGCGCTGCAACCGTATTTTGAGACGGTGGCGGAGCACGCCGGGGCGCTGTTTGAGCGCACTTCACCCCAGTTGGTAACAGACATCGGCAACACCGGCGTATTGCTTACCGGCGGCGGTGCCAATATTTGCAATATGGATCGTCTGTTTTCGGACGCACTGGGCGGCGTGCCGGTGCGTAAGGCCACGGACGAAATGCATTGCGTGGCCAAGGGCTGCGTGGTGGCGCTGGAAAAAATGCATCTTTTGGATCAGTACGGCTATCGGTATCAGACCAAAGAAGATGCCCATATTCGCTGATGGTTCGGTTTGCCAAGTGGCACCCATTGGTGCAGTTCTGTTTTCTTTTGTGCGTATTGCTGCTCACTTGCCTGAGCCGCCACCCGGTGCCGGTGGCGTTGTCTCTGCTGGGCGCGGCGGTGTACCTGCTGCTGACGGACGGCCGCCGCAGTCTGCGCAGCCTTTTGTGCGTGCCGGTGCTGGTGGCGCTGGTGGGCGGTTTTAACTTTTTGTTTGCCCACTGGGGCGTTACGGTCCTCTTTAGCCGGGGCGACACCCAGTTTACTTTGGAAAGCCTGATTTACGGCTGCTTCCAGGGGGGCATTTTCGCCGGGGTGGTGCTGTGGCTGGCGGTGTTTGGCCGCGTACTGGGCAGCGATCGGCTGTTGGCGGTTACCGGTCGAGCGGCGCCCCGCTTTTCTCTTTTGTTTTCTATGACTTTAGGGTGTATTGCCCGCTTTCGGGAGAATGCACGGCAAATCCGCCTGGCTCGTGCCGGTGCCGGGCTGGCAAAAGAAAAGCCCCTGCACGAGGCACTGAATCAGTTTTCTACGCTGGTCACCTTATCTTTGGAAGGGAGTATGACCACGGCGGACGCTATGCGCGCTCGGGGCTACGGAAAGGGGCGTCGTCGGGTGTACGATCCGTTTACATTCGGTGTGGCGGACGGCGTAGAGCTGGCAGTGGTGCTCCTGCTGAGTATCACGGTGCTGGCGGTGGCGCTCACCGGCGGCCTTACTTTCTATTTTGACCCGCAGCTGGAATGGGTCACCCTGTCTCCCTTAGGGGCGGCAGCAGCGGGCTTGCTTTGTTTTTGCCCGACGATCTCAAATGTAGGGGAGGCACTGCAATGGCGGCGATTGAAGCGGAAAAACTGAATTTCACTTACCCGGACGCCGACAGAGCGGCACTGTCCGATGTAACCTTTTCCATTCCGTCCGGCGGCTTTTATTTGCTGATGGGGCCATCAGGCAGCGGCAAGAGCACTTTACTGCGGCTGCTGCAAGGAGAGATCGCGCCTCACGGTGCTTTGCGCGGGCAGTTACACTGTGACAGCCCGGCAGGTTTTGTTTTTCAAAATCCACAGGACAGTATGGTTACAGACAGTGTGCAGCGGGAACTGGCCTTCTCGCCGGAGCACGCCGGGCTGGATGGTGCTGCCGTGGCGCGGCGGGTGGGGGAGTGTGCTGCATTCTTCCATTTGGAGTCGCTGATGGAGCGCACCACTGCCTCTTTGTCCGGCGGGGAACAGCAGTTGCTGTCCCTGGCGGCGACCATGACCGGCTCACCTCGAGTGCTGCTGTTGGATGAGCCTTGTGCGGCGCTGGATCCGGCGGCGGAAGAAAAATTTTTGCAGGTGCTGCTGCGGCTGAACCGCGAGTTGGGCGTAACGGTGCTGATGAGTACCCATACCCCCGGCGCAGCTTTGGCACAGGCGGACGGCGTGCTGTTGCTTAACGCCGGGCGCTGCACCTGTTATGATGATCCCCATGCCTTTGCTCGTGCCTTGCGGCAAAGCGGCGACCCCATGTTGCAGGCGCTGCCGGTGGGGGCAATCCTGTTTGATGAAGTACCGCTGACGGTGCGGGAGGCCCAGCCTTTGGCCGTCCATCTGCGGTGCAAGCCGGCGCCTGCACCCCAACCTGCAGGTAAGTCGGTATTGACCTTAAAAGAGATTTGCTTTGCTTATGAGAAAAAGAGCGCCGATGTACTCTTTCGCCTGTCTCTTACCTTAACGGCAGGTAAGTGCTATGGTATTGTAGGCGCCAACGGCAGCGGCAAGAGCACTCTGCTGGGGGTGATGGCCGGTGTGTTGAAGCCCTACGCAGGCAAGGTGCAGCGCCCGGTGCCCACGGCCTTGCTGCCCCAAACGGTGCAGTATCTGTTTACCCGGGACCGGGTAGATCAGTTGGTGCAGGCGGAAACATTGCAGCACCTGGGCATTGCGCACCTGGCCGCCCGGCACCCGCTGGATCTGTCCGGCGGCGAAAGCCGACTGGTGGGGCTGGGCATGGTGCTGGATACCGGCGCCGATACGCTGCTGCTGGATGAGCCTACCGCCGGGTTGGACGCCGGCGCAAAAGCGCAGCTGGGCGCTCGGTTACGCCACTTGTGCGCTGCCGGTAAAACGGTGGTGTTGGTGACGCACGATCTGGATTTTGCCGGTACTTACAGCGATGAAGCGGCCTTCCTGTGCAACCGGGTGGTGACGCCGCCTCGGCCTCGGCGAGCATTCTTTGCCGGCATGGAGCTGTACACCACCGGTGTGCGCCGGGTGACCTGCCGTGCGCTGCCGGACGCCGTATCGCCGGAGGACCTGGTTCTATGAAGCGGGTATTGCTGACCTTGTTGTTTTTGGTTTTGCCGGTGCTGCTGGTGGTGTGGCAGGTGTGCTTTGCAGACACGACCTCTTGGTACTTGGTGGCGGCGGTTTTGCTGCTGCTCAGTGCGCTGCCGTTCTTTTTGCATCTGGAGCGGAAGCCGATCTCTGCCCGAGAGATGGCGCTGCTGTCCGTCTTAACGGCGCTGGCGGTGGTCAGCCGGGCCGTGTTTTATCTGATCCCTCAGGTGAAGCCCATTGCCGCGGTGGTGATCGTGGCCGGTATGTGTCTTGGTCCCTTTTCCGGTTATATGGTGGGGGCGCTGTCCGCCTTTTTATCTAACTTCCTGTTTGGGCAAGGCATATGGACCCCCTTTCAAATGGTGGCGCTGGGATTGGTGGGGCTGCTGGCCGGCATGTTGCTGCGTCCCGGATGGGTGAACCGCTGGGTGCTGGCGCTGGTGGGCTTCTTTTTAGCCACAGTGGTGTACGGCCTGGTGGTGGATTTGAGCACGGTTTTAATGACGGTGACGGACTTTACTTGGCCTGCGGTGCTGGCGGTGTATGCCTCCGGCGCACCTTTTGATTTGGTGTTTGGCGGGTCTACCGCAGTCTTTCTGGTGCTGTTTGGTACGCCGTTGGAGCAAAAGATCACTCGCCTGCAACGAAAATATGGCCTGCTGGAGCGTAAAGCCACCGCAGGAGATAAGGAGAATTGCCATGAATAAAACGATTATAGATAAGCTGGCACGCTTTGCCCAGACCAGTGCGATTATCGGTCTGTGCCTTTTGGGCATTTGTCCCGCTTTTGGCATTATGGCTATGGTAGTGCCGGCGGTGTTTAAGCAAAAGGGCGCGAAGCTGACAGAGAAAAATCAACAGCTGTGCCACAGAGCGCAAATCATGGGTGTGGTATCTTTGGTGCTGTTTGTGATTGATGTGATCCTGGCTTCAATCTTGTATGCCAAGTTTAAATGATCTAAGGCATTAAGAAAAGCGGAGGTGCGTTTTGCACCTCCGCTTCTTCTATATACACTTATTAAAAAATCAGTCCGGGTAACCGTTGGGATTCTGCTTTTGCCAGCGCCAGGAGTCCTCGCACATTTCTTCCAGTGAGCGGGTAGCCTGCCAGCCCAGTTCACGCTTCGCCTTGGAGGGGTCGCAGTAGCAGGTGGCAATATCGCCGTCCCGGCGGGGTTTGATTTCATAGGGAATCTCCACGCCGTTGGCCTTTTCAAAGGCCTTGACCACATCCAGCACGCTGTAACCGATGCCGGTGCCCAGATTGTAGATAAACAGACCTTGATCCTTTTCCAACTTTTCCACTGCCTTTACATGACCCAGCGCCAGATCTACCACATGAATATAGTCCCGTACGCCGGTGCCGTCCGGGGTGGGGTAGTCGTTACCAAACACGCCCAGCTTCTTCAGCTTACCCACAGCCACTTGGGTAATGTAGGGCATCAGGTTGTTGGGAATGCCGTTGGGGTCCTCGCCCATGGTGCCGCTCTTGTGGGCGCCGATGGGGTTAAAGTACCGCAGCAGGCAAATGCTCCAGCTGGGATCGCTCACATACAGATCCTGGAGAATGCACTCGATCATATACTTGGTGCGCCCGTAGGGGTTGGTGACCCCACCGATCTCCATATCCTCGGTAAAGGGGGCAATGTTGTTCATGCCGTACACCGTGGCAGAGGAGCTAAAGATGATCTTTTTGCAGTCGTGCTGACGCATCACATCCAGCAGTACCAGGGTGCCGTTTACATTGTTATCAAAGTATTCCAGGGGCTTGTGTACGCTCTCGCCCACGGCCTTCAGCCCGGCAAAGTGAATGACGCAGTCAATGTCCTCCGCCTCAAAGACTTTGTTTAGACCCTCTCGGTCCCGAATGTCGCATTCGTAGAACTTAAAGTCCCGATCCACCAGCGCGCGGATCCGATCCAGCGACGAGTGCTTGCAGTTGTAAAAATTATCCAGGATCACCACATCCTGGCCTGCGTTGATTAACTCCACGCAGGTGTGAGAGCCGATATAACCGGCGCCGCCTGTTACAAGTACAGCCATCCTTTTTCCTCCTTGGTTGTGGGGTTCTTTCTTGAAACTTCATTATATACCCCTTTGCCGCCAAAGTAAATAAGAAAGTTGCAGTTTTCTCTGTGGGCAGGGACAGTTTTTGCTCGGCTTTGATCTTGTCAAGCCAACTATACAACCTGTACACCGGCAAAAAAGCGCAAAAAGCCCGACACCACGCCAAAAAGTATAAGGCGATTTTACAAAGAGTAATAAATGTACGGAAATTTTAACCAAATTCCTTGCGCTTTTTAGACGATTTTTTTACATTTTGGTGTTCAAATTCGCCGGAAGCCTGTTTACTTTTGAGGGGCGGGGGTGTAAAATGAGCAATGGAAATAAGGATTGATTGGAGGTGACGGCGTTGCTGCTGAAAACCGATGTGGCAGGTAAATTGATCGAAGAACTGAATACAGAAACGGTGTTCAGTCTGTTTGGCGGCAAGCTCAAGATCGACGAGGGCACAGTCGTCAGCTGGATCATTATGGCGGTGTTCCTGATCGCCGGTATTTTGCTCACCCGTGGACTGAAGGTGGAGGGCAAGCTCTCCAAACGCCAGCTGTTTATTGAAATGTGCGTAGACAAAATGCGCACATTCTTCCACAGTGTTATGGGCCCGGACGGGGATCGTTATATTCCTTGGATGATGACGGTAGCTGTTTATATCGGTGCCTGCAATATGTGCGGCATCTTCGGCTTTAAGTCTCCTACCAAGGAACTGAATGTAACCGTAGGTCTGGCGCTGACCAGCATCATCCTGGTTCAGTACGCCGGTATTCATAAAAAGGGTACGAAGGGATGGCTTAAGTCCTTTGCTAAGCCGGTACCCATCGTACTGCCCATCAATTTGTTGGAGCTGGTCATCAAGCCCATGTCTCTTTGCTTCCGACTTTTCGGCAACATCATCGGCGCTTTCATTATTATGAAGCTGATTGAAGCGGTGGTGCCGGTAGCAATTCCGGTGGCATTGAGCCTTTACTTTGATATTTTCGATGGTTTTATCCAGGCGTATGTGTTCGTCTTTTTGACCTCACTGTACATTCAGGAAGCCATTGAAGATTAAATAGAACTTTTACAGAAAAGGAGAAATTTATCATGACAGTAGCAATCGCAGCGGCAATCGCCGTACTTACAGGTGTAGCAGCAGGTCTCGGCATCGGCCTTGCAACCGGTAAGGCAGTAGACGCCATCGCTCGTCAGCCCGAGGCTGCCGGTGACATTCGTACCGCTCTGATCCTGGGCTGCGCCCTGGCAGAGGCAACGGCTGTTTACGGTCTGGTTATCGGTATTTTGATCATCTTCATTATGAAATAACCGAGAAAATCCACAAGCAGAAAGGAAGCAGTGTCTATGCTGTCATTAGACTGGAATCTGCTCTTTACCGTGGTCAACCTGGTGATCTTCTATATCCTGATGAAGAAATTTGTCTGGAACAAGGTGCTGGGTGCCATGGATAAGCGGCAGTCCATGATAGACCAACAATTCAAAGACGCCGACGAGGATCGTCGAGCCGCAGGCGCTCTGAAAACAGAATATGAGGGTCGCTTAGCCGGTGCAGACGAGGAGTCGGCACGCTTGATTGCAGACGCAAAGGTCACTGCCAAAGCCAAAGCTGACAAGATCGTAGACCAGGCCAAGCTCACCTCCGACAAGCTGGTACGCGACGCGCACCAGACCATCGAGCATGAGCGCAATGAGGCACTCCAGTCCGTTAAGCATGATATTGCCGCACTGGCAATGGACGCTGCGGCCAAGGTGGTGTCTAAAGAGGCGTCTGAGCTGGATAACAGCGCGATCTATGACGATTTTCTGGCGGGGCAGGACGGCGGTGATCCGGTATGACCGTAACCGCACAGAATTATGCGCTGGTGCTGGGAGAACTGAATCTGGACGAACAGCAGATAACAGCAGCAGAAACCTTGCTGCGTAAAAATCCGCTGCTCACCCAGGTGCTCTCTGATCCCAGAGTGCGCTTTGCAGAGAAGGAAAAGTGCCTGGACCGTATTTTTACGCCGCCCTTTTCCTCCTTTATGAAGGTGCTTTGCAAACATGAGCGCGTGTATGCACTGACAGAGATTTTTGAGGCCTATCGGGATCTGTGCCGCCAAAAAGCGGGCACGGTTCAGGCGCAGTTGCTCTGTGTGGAGCCGCCCAGTGCGGAACAGACAGAGAAAATGCGCGCGTTTGTGAAGCAAAAATTCGGTGCCGCCAATGTGGAGCTGGACATTGCGGTACAGCCGGACTTGCTGGGCGGGTTTATTCTGCGCTGCGGCGACTGTGAATATGACCGCTCCGTAAAGGGCAAGTTAGATAAATTACAGCAAAAACTGACTGGGGAAGTGAAGTAATGGCAGCAATCAGTTCGGATCAGATCGTATCCATTCTCCGCGAGGAGATCACCAATTACGACTTTAACCAAAATGACGAGGAAGTGGGCAAGGTCGTTCGCGTAGGCGACGGCATTGCCACCATTTACGGTATGAACCACGCCATGTACGGCGAGATCGTGGTGTTTGACTCCGGGGTCAAGGGCATGGTCCAGGATATTAAGGAGAACCAAATCGGTTGCATCCTGTTTGGCCAGGATAGCGAGATCCACGAGGGCTCTACCGCTGTGCGTACCCATAAGCGTGCCGGCGTGCCGGTAGGCGAGGGCTTTATTGGCCGTATTGTCAACGCTTTGGGCGAGCCCATCGACGGCAAGGGCGAGATTCAGTCCGATGACTACCGCCCGGTTGAAGAACCGGCACCCTCCATTGTGGATCGGCAGTCGGTAGATACCCCTTTGGCTACCGGTATTCTGTCCATTGACTCTATGTTCCCCATTGGGCGTGGCCAGCGTGAGTTGATCATCGGCGACCGCCAGACCGGTAAGACCTCTATTGCCATTGACACCATCCTGAACCAAAAGGGCAAGGATGTGATCTGCGTTTATAACGCCATCGGTCAAAAGGCGTCTACCGTGGCAAAGCTGGTGCATACGCTGGATAAGTACGGTGCCTTGGACTATACCATCGTGGTGTGCTCCACTGCTTCCGACCCGTCCTCTCTACAATATATTTCTCCCTATTCCGCCACCGCAATGGCAGAATACTTTATGTACAAGGGCAAGGACTGCCTGATCGTGTATGATGATCTGAGCAAGCACGCAGTGGCTTACCGTGCGCTGTCCCTGCTGCTGGAAAGAAGTCCCGGCCGTGAGGCCTATCCCGGCGATGTGTTCTATTTGCACTCCCGGCTGCTGGAGCGTTCCAGCCGACTGTCCGACAAGTTGGGCGGCGGCTCTCTTACCGCTCTGCCTATTATTGAAACCCAGGCAGGCGACCTTTCCGCCTACATTCCCACTAACGTAATTTCCATTACAGACGGTCAGATTTTCTTGGAGAGCGACCTGTTCTTCAGCGGTCAGCGCCCGGCTGTAAATGTAGGTCTGTCCGTATCCCGTGTAGGTGGCGCAGCCCAGACCAAGGCTATGAAGAAGGCCGCCGGTTCTCTGCGTATCGACCTGGCTCAGTTCCGTGAGATGGAAGTGTTTACCCAGTTTTCCTCAGATCTGGACGATGAGACCAAGGCCAGCCTGACCTACGGCAAGGGCTTGATGGAGCTGTTAAAGCAGCCACTGTGTCACCCGTTGTCCCTGTCAGATATGGTGGTGTCTTTGGTGGCAGCCATCGGCCATAAGTTTATGGATGTGGAACCGAGAAAGATCAAGGCGTTCCAGACCGGACTGCTGGAGTTTGTAAACGCCAAGTACCCGGAGCTGGTGGCGACCATTGAAAAGGATCAGGTGCTCACCGACGAGTTGCGGGAGGAGATCCTGGCCGCAACCGATGAATATAAGAAGGTAAACCATGGCTAATGCAAGAGAGATCCAAAGCCGGATGAAGAGCATTAAGGACACCATGAAGATCACCAACGCCATGTATATGATCTCGTCCTCCAAGCTCTCAAAGGCCAGAACGGACCTGAAGAATACGGAGCCGTACTTCTTCACCATGCAGGACGCTTTGGCTAAGATCCTGATGGAATCGCCGGATGCCGGTAACCGCTTTTTTGACCAGCGGTCCGATTTGGCGCCGGAGGATCGGAAAAAAGGCTATATTGTGGTCACCGCCGACAAGGGCATGGCCGGTGCCTACAACCACAATGTGATCAAGATCGCCGAGGAGGCCACCCACACCGGAGAGAACGAGAACCATAACAAACTCTTTGTGGTGGGCGAAGTGGGTCGCCGGTATTTTGAGACCAAGAACATTCCCGTTGCCATAGACTTTAAGTACACGGCCCAGAACCCGAATATGAACCGGGCACGATATATTGCGGAACAGGTGACGGAGCTGTTCGTCAGCGGTGAGCTGGACGAGGTGTATATCATCTATACCAAGATGATCAATTCCCTGAATGTGCAGGCCGAGTGGCACCGACTGCTGCCTTTGGAGCAGGAACAGATCTCTGTGCACCGGGATCGGAAATATTACGATCAGGTGGCATTTTTGCCGTCGCCGGACGAAGTGTTTGAGCACATTGTGCCCAACTATGTGGCCGGGTTCGTATATGGCGCGCTGGTGGAGTCCTATTGCTCCGAGCATAACGCCCGTATGACCGCCATGCAGACGGCTACCAACGCGGCCAAGGATATGCTCAATCAGCTGACCATTGATTATAACCGGGCAAGGCAGTCTGCCATTACCCAGGAGATCACGGAAGTGATCGCCGGCGCCAAGGCGCAAAAGAAGAAAACTGACTAACAATCGGAGGCAATCCTATGAATAAGGGCAAAATCATTCAGATCATGGGCCCCGTTGTGGATGTGGCGTTCCCGGACGAACTGCCCGCCATTAAGGAGGCGCTGGAGGTGCAGCTGGACGGCAAGCGCCTGGTGATGGAAGTGAGCCAGCACATCGGCAACAACTGTGTGCGCTGCATTATGCTGGCAACATCTGACGGTCTGTGCAAGGATATGGAAGTGGTTGCCACCGGCAGCTCCATCTCCGTGCCTGTGGGCCAAAAGACCTTGGGCCGCCTGTTCAATGTGGTAGGCGATACCCTGGACGGTCTGGAGGACCTAAGCGGCGAGAAGCACTGGGGCATTCACCGGCAGCCCCCCAGCTTTGAGGACCAGTCCCCGAATGTGGAGATTTTGGAGACCGGTATCAAGGTTATCGACCTGTTGACCCCCTATCAAAAGGGCGGTAAGATCGGTCTGTTCGGCGGCGCCGGCGTAGGTAAGACGGTGCTGATCCAGGAGCTGATCACCAATGTAGCCACCCAGCACGGCGGTTACTCCATCTTTACCGGCGTAGGCGAGCGTTCCCGTGAGGGTAACGATCTGTGGAACGAAATGCGCGAGAGCGGCGTGCTGCAAAAGACAGCCTTGGTCTTTGGCCAGATGAACGAGCCGCCCGGCGCCCGTATGCGTGTGGCAGAAACCGGGCTGACCATGGCGGAGTACTTCCGTGATGTGGAGCACCAGGATGTGCTGCTGTTTATTGATAACATTTTCCGTTTTGTACAGGCAGGTTCCGAGGTTTCCTCTCTGCTGGGTCGTATGCCCTCCGCAGTAGGTTACCAGCCCACGCTGGCAACGGATGTTGGCGAGGTGCAGGAGCGTATCGCTTCTACCAAGAACGGGTCTATCACCTCCGTACAGGCTGTGTATGTGCCTGCGGATGACCTGACCGACCCGGCACCGGCCACCACCTTTGCCCATTTGGACGCCACTACCGTACTGTCCAGAAAGATCGTGGAGCAGGGTATTTACCCGGCTGTGGACCCGCTGGAGTCCAGCTCTCGTATTCTGGAGGCCGATGTAGTGGGCGAGGAGCACTATGAGGTGGCTCGTAAGGTACAGGAGTACCTGCAAAAATACAAAGAGCTGCAAGATATTATTGCTATTCTGGGTATGGAGGAACTGTCCGACGAGGATAAGGTCACCGTTTACCGTGCAAGAAAGATCCAGAAGTTCCTGTCCCAGCCTTTCCATGTGGCCGAGCAGTTCTCCGGTATTCCCGGTGTGTTTGTACCGCTGAAGGAGTCTATTCGCGGCTTTAAGGCCATCATCAACGGCGAGGTAGACGATGTGCCGGAGATGGCATTCTTCAATGTAGGCACCCTGGACGATGTGCTGGAGAAAGCCAAGCAAATGCAAAAGTGATCCTTGTAGCGAGGAGGTGCCCGTATGGGTGCAGACAATACATTCAAATTGAAAATTGTGGCGTCCAACCGTGTGTTTTATGACGGCCGGGCGCAGACCTTGGTGATCCCGGCTATCGACGGCGGTGAGGTGGGCTTCCTGGCCCAGCACGAGAACTGCGTAACCCCGGTGGAAGTGGGTGAAATGCGCATTAAGGATACCCAGGGCAAGATCATTCACGCCTTTGTTGGCAGCGGCTTTTTGGAGTTTGTCAACAATGAGGCCACCTTGGTGTGCGTGTCTGCGGAGTTGCCCAATGAGATCGACGCCCGCCGTGCTAAGGAAGCCAAGGAGCGAGCAGAGGAAGAAATGCGCCAGCACCACAGCCAAATGGAGTACCACCACTCCCAGGCCAACCTGGCTCGCGCCATGGAGCGCCTGCGTGTGGTCAAGCGCTATCCCAGATAATTTTTCCTAATATAGAAGCAAAGGACCTGTTCACACGAACAGGTCCTTTTTTGTGTACAAGTGCAAGCACTGCGTCTACGCTTAATCTTGCGTTACCCTTGCGTACAATTCTTCAATACCATGAAATTCAGTTGCCGTTATATTTTCAATTCTATATTTACCGTTTTTCCAATAACATTTTTGAGCGACTGATTGATGATTGTTTGTTAAAATTCTGTATTGATCACCCACAATCTCCAACGCTGCATTGTCGAGTTGAATTGCGGGGATTTTGTATGTATTTTTCATCATTTGTTTTACGGATTCCGCCCTGTTGGGTTCGGTTACAATATGGGGAGCAAATAAAACATGAATGAATCCAAGCCCTTTTACCCGAATCATTTTGCTCGTATTAGATGAAATAACTCTTGAATCGGAATTGCCGTAATCGCACCAACAAATGCCGCCTGCGCTTACTCCGCATAAAACTTTATCGTCGTTATATGCCTCCACGAGCATTTGATCAATATCGTATTTCCTAAATGATCTCATCAGTTTAGCTGTATTTCCGCCGCCGACATAAATAATATCTGCATTTTTAATTTTACTGCTTGCGGTGTTTTGATTTTTAATATCGTCATATCGCAAATAATCGGTATGACAGCCATACCTTACGCGATATATTCCGTCCATCACTTCAAAATAATAATCAGGATAGCTGTTGGCTAAACCGATAAACAGGAAATTAGGATTCGCTTTGCCCGTAAGCCGAATGATCTCCTTATCAAAAGGCGCTGTTTCATAGTTTGTGTTGTGGTGACCGTTTTCGCCACCGCCTATGGCCACAAATGTTCCCATATAGATTCGTACTCCCTATTTAAGGCTTAAAAAATATTTCCTTGAAATTTCCTTAAACCCGAATTTTTCATAAATATGTATTGCGTCAGGTGTATTCGTTGTAAGTGTGATCTCCGTAAAACCTTTTGATTTTGCAAACGCAAGTAGGCGCTTAATAACCTTTTGTTGATAACCTTTACCACGGTAATCCGGCTTTGTATATACGCTTACCAAACAGCAGTGTCTGCCGTTTTTATCATTGCAAACGGTGATTTGCGGTAATTCAGATAATTCTTCAAGCGCTGCCATAGCAACAGGCTTATCATCCATATACATAACTGCAAAGAAGATGGATCTGTTTAACTTATCCTCTAAATGCTTTCTTGTTATTTGTGCAAATTCATCCGAATAACAAGAAAAATCTTTACCCCATGTGTTGTGCCAATCCTCAATTTGCATTTCAACTCTTAAATCAACAATATCCCCTATATTTTCAAAAGTTGCGATCGCAGTTTTGTTCATGAATGCCACCCTTTGCCTTTTGACATAATTCTGTTTTTTAGTTTTAACAACCCGGTTTGAACCAGTTTGTAAAAAATGCGGCGGGAGCAAGCTCCCGCCATGCGAATTGTCTATTTGATTTTATGGATGCTGGGGTAGTAGCAAAAGACGACTTTGCCCACGATCTTCTTTTTCTTTACAAACTTGTGGTCCCAAAAGCGGGAGTCCTCGCTGTCGTTGCGGTTGTCACCCATCATAAAGTAGCTGTCCTCCGGTACCTTGTAGGGGCCATAATCGCCCACCGGGGTGCAGTAAGTGACAAAGTCGTCGCGCAGCTGAATGGTTTTGCCGTTTGTTTGGGTCACATAGACGGTGCCGTCCTTGATCTCCACCGTTTCGCCTGGCAGCCCGATAATGCGCTTTACATAATTTTGGCGCTCATCGTCCGGGTATTTGAAGATCACCACGTCGTACCGCTGGGGGTCGTTGGTGATATAGGCCAGTCGGCTGGCCACGATCCGATCGCCGATCTCTATGGTGCTGAGCATGGAGCCGGAGGGCACTACCGCATTGGCAAACACAAGTGTTTTCAGCAGCAGGGCCAGGATCACGGCAATCACAATGGGCAGCATAAAGTCCACAATATCCTTGACCGGGTTCTTTTCCTCCGCCTTGTCCGCGGCAGCCTTGGCTTTGCGGCGGGACTTGCGCTTTTTCTCTGGGCGGGTGCGGCGTTGAGATGGCGCTTCTTCCTGTACCGCAGCGGCTTCCATCTGCTCCAGCAGCTTGGTGGGGCTGATCTCTGCCGCCGTTTCTTCCGGGCGGCGGGTGTCAAACATCACATTGCCGCAGTTTAGACAGGTGAGCCAGTCCCCGTCTTTCATTACGGCATCGCTGCCGCATTTGGTGCATTTCATTGCATTCTTTCCTTATCAGTCAATGGTGGAGAACTTGGGATAGTAGCGGAACTCCACCTTGCCAACGATCTTATTCTTCTTGACAAATTTGTTTTGCCAAAAGCGGGAGTCCTCGCTGTGATTGCGGTTGTCGCCCATCATAAAGTAGCTGTCTGCCGGTACGGTGTAAGGACCGTAGTTGCCGGTTGGCGTCTCTTTGGTCACAAAGCTGTCGTCCAGCTGAACGGTCTTGCCATCCGTCTTGGTCACATAGACTACGCCGTTGACCACCTCCACCGTCTCGCCGGGCAGGCCGACAATGCGCTTTACATAATACTGCTTCTCATCGTCCGGGTACTTAAAAATGACAATATCGTACCGCTGGGGGTCGTCCTTTACATAGGCCAGGCGGCTGGCAATCACCCGGTCGCCCTCTTGAATGGTGTTCAGCATAGAGCCGGTGGGCACCACGGCATTGGCAATGACGCAATATTTTAACACCAGTGCCACCGCTACCGCAATGAGAATGGGCAGCAGAAAGTCTATGACCTCCCGCAGCTTGCTTTTTTGCTTTTTATTTTCTTCGTTTGCCATGGTTATTTACGCTTTCGTTTGAATTTGCGGGAACCGGACAGTACCGCCTTTAAGTCCATCAGCTCCTCAAAGGGGGTGGAGCCGTCAGCCACGCTAAAGTTCGCTGCGCTGGAGGCCAGGTCGTCGGTGGCAATCTGTGGGGCTGCCTCCGGTGCGTACGCGCTGTCCACCAACTGCCGGTCCATAAAGAGTCTGACCATTTTGTTTTTGTACCGTACAAAGGTGATGTGGTGGGCACCGTCCACAAGGGGCGCTTGAATTTTACAGCCGCCGAACGTGCCGTGTAGGACGCCGTTTGCGATCCAAATTGCCGTGTCCTTGCCCTTGCAGATATTGGCGTCTGTGTTACTGCTCACCGTAAAGGATAAAGTGAAGTCGTTTGTATTCTCCGGTGCCAGGCAGCGGTTGTCCCGGTCGCCGAACTGGAAGATCTTCATTTCAAAGGGCGCCAGGGTGATCTGCATTTTATCCCCATAAGAGAACAGATCCAGGCTGTCCGCCCCGGTGGTGTTGTACACATTGTAGCACTTTACCGCCCGCAGATTCTCCGGGCAGCCCATCAGCTTGTTCAGGGTCAGGGTCAGATCCGTTTTTTCGTCTGTGGGATTGCGCAGGGCAATGATTCCTTCGCCCGCCTTTGTCCAGGCGGCATAGGCATAAATGTTGTTCTCTGCCGGGTCGCCGCCCAGCAGCATGGCGTTCTTTAAGATATGGTGGTTGGCCTTTTGCCAGCGGAGCATACGGGCGAGAATGCGCCACTTGGCGCTGTTCATCTTATTGTAGCTCAGGTACAGCTCGTTAAAGGCCTGGCCCCGACAAGCATTCCAAAACAGGAACTTTTCAAATTCCTCGTCGGTATACTCCACCTTAGCGGTGTTGCCGTAGATCGGTTCGTGATTGTAAATATTCTTGGCCGGGAATTGCAGTGCGCGGGTGCACATAAAGTCGTAGTACATGGAGTCCCGGTATGTGATCTCCGCGTCCACCTGAGCCTGCTGCTCCAGGTTCTTGGCAAAGCCGATGTCCATGGAGTTTTGCAGCCACACGCTGTTCACATATTGCAGCCACCAGGGAGAGGGGTTCACATAGCAGGTCATATTGATCCACAGGGGCTTGTTGTCCTTGGCTCTGCTCTCCCGCAGGCGGGTGAACAGGTTGATCCACCGCTGCCACATTTCCGTAACAAAATACATATCGTTCTCGCCGCCGGTAATGTGGTCATGCTTTGGGTTGGTGCAGGGCTTTAGGCAAAAGCCGTCCAGCTTCAGGTACTGAATGTCAAATTCCGTGCAGGTGTCCGTGAGAAATTTTTCCAGATTTTGCAGGTATTTCTCCGAGCCGACGCAAATGTCCATACTGTTACTGTTCAGGTAGCCGTTGCCGCCTTTTTCAATCTTTTTGGCAAAGCGGGGAGTGGCTGCCGTGTAGCCGCCGCGAGGACCCAGCCAAAGGCCAAAGGTGGAGCCCAGCTTGTGGCACTGGTCGGTGGCGTCCGTCAGCTTGTTGGGGAACTTTTTGTTAAAGCTCCAAAACGGCGCTTTGTAGTTGTTCCAGCCGTCGTCGATCACATAGGCGTCCAGCGGGGGCACGCCGTGATCGCTAAGCCCCTGCTCGATCTCATAAAAAGAGCGCTCAATATTGTCCGCGTCAATGTCCAGCATGTGGTCGTACCAGCTGTTGTACTGCACGCGGAAGTCGCTTTTGGTGCTGATGCATTCAATGTAGTCAAAGAACGCGCCCTGCACCTCTGCCATGGTGTTGCCGGTGGCGCCGCCCATGACAGTAGCAGGGCAGGTAAAGCGGCCGTGTACCGGGTGACCTACATAGTATTTGACTTGACCGATGCCGTACTGAATACGGTTGTCCGTGGCCGGAAACTCACAGCCGAAGAACAGGCTGTCAATGTAAAAGGGCTGACCCAGGATCGCCATCGCGTCCGGGATCTGCATGCTGGTCTCCACGTCGTCCGGAATCGAGAAGTGGGTCTGTGAGTTGATCACACCGATGTGTTCCAGGGCAATGTAGTCGATCACCTTGTCCTCGGTGGCTTGGATAAATTGCAGTTGCTTTTTCAGCGTGTTGCCGTCCCGGCCCACCCAGTAGCGCATGGTTACGGTGATGCCCTCAAATTCTTCAAAGGTAAACACCAGCTTACCGTCCCGCTCGGCGGAGTCCGTCACCTTCAGTCCCTTGGAGGAGAACTCGGTGCCGTCCGTAAAGTGAAAGGTGAATTCCGTGCTGTTGCCGTCCGGCACCAGGTCCATACCGGAGCGGGTGTTGCGAATGCGGGAGGCGTACAGATACCCCTCGTTGACCTTAAATTCCCGTTGCAGGGCGTTGCTCTTCAATCTGAACATATACTTGCTCCTTTTGCAGGATTTTACAGAACTTCGTCAATGGCTTTTGCCAGCTGATCCGGGCAGGAGGTGCCCTTGCCGTTGCAGTTGATGCCACGCAGCTTTTGGATCACATCTTCTGCCGGTTGACCCTCTACCAGTGCGGCGATACCTTGCAGGTTGCCGTTGCAGCCACCAAGGAATTTTACATTGCGTACCTTGCCCTCCTCGTCCAAATCAAAGGTGATCTGCCGGGAGCAGGTACCGTGGGTTTTATAAGTGTAGCTCATTTGGTTTCTCCTGTATTTTAAGATACTATATCACTTTATTATATCTGCACTTTCTATTATACATACTCTTGCTCGGGATTGCAATATAGGGTCTGTGACATTTCTGTAAATCCCGCCGGAGGCACAGGACAGTTTTGCCCCGAATGTCCAATAATCGGCACATTGCCTAAAAACATGCCCTTATCTTTGTCAGTTTTGTTCTATTGCATAAAAATCAGCCCTGTGTTAAACTAAAATTTGATATAGGGTACGCTCGTGCGGGCGCCCGGAATTGCTTTTAAGAGAGGTACTGTTTATGCAAAAACTGCGCGTTGGCATCATCGGCGCCGGTCGGATCGGCCAGGTGCACGCCAAATCCATTACTTACCACATTCCCCAGGCGGAGATCGTGGCCATTAGCGACCTGTTCCCGGAGAACGCCCAAAAGGTGGCGGATGACTTGGGTATTCCCAAAGCGGTGCAGGATTATCACGAAATTCTCAATGATCCTACGGTGGATGCAGTGCTGATCTGCTCCTCTACTGATACCCACGCGGATATTGCCGTGGAGGCAGCCAAGGCCGGCAAGCATATCTTTTGCGAAAAGCCGGTGGATCTGACCGTTGCTAAGATCAAGGCAGTGGAAGCGGCTGTAAAAGAGGCAGGGGTAAAGCTGCAGATCGGCTTTAACCGCCGGTACGACCACAACTTTGCCGCCATTAAAGATTTGGCAAACGCCGGCAAGATCGGCCAGCTCCAGACCATTAAGATCACTTCACGCGACCCGGAGCCGCCCCCGGTTTCTTATGTAAAGGTCAGCGGCGGCATCTTCCTGGATATGACCGTCCATGACTTTGACATGGCTCGCTTTATCGGCGGCGAGGTGGAGGAAGTGTTCGTCAACGCTGCCGTGCTGGTAGACCCGGCCATCGGTGAAGCAGGAGATGTGGACACGGCACTGGTCAGCCTGAAATTCAAGAACGGCGCCATTGGTGTTATTGACAACTGCCGCAAGGCCTCTTACGGCTACGACCAGCGGCTGGAGGTGTTTGGATCCAAGGCCCAGGCTTCCGCTGCCAACGACACCCCCACCCATGTGGCGTTTATTGATGAGAACGGCAAGGTGACGGATAAGCCGTTGTACTTCTTCCTGGAGCGGTATATGCAGTCCTTTACCGACGAGATGACCGAATTCATCGACTGTGTGCTTCACGATAAACCCACCAAGACCACGGTGGAGGACGGCTTGCAGGCGCTGCGTATGGGCCTGGCTGCCAAAAAGTCGCTGGCCGAGCACCGCCCGGTAAAGCTCAGCGAGATCGAAGCATAATTCTATTTCAAAGGACTATGAGTATATGAAGCGAGTTAGACTGACCATGTCCCAGGCGCTGGTACAGTTCCTGGACAATCAATATATCGAATGTGACGGCGTAGAAAGCAAGTTCGTCAGTGGCATCTTTGGCATTTTTGGCCACGGGTGCGTGGTGGGCGTGGGTCAGGCGCTGGAGCAGGGGGGCCATAACCTGAAATTTTATCAGGGCAAGAATGAGCAGAATATGGCGCTGGCTGCTGTGGCTTATGCCAAGCAGATGGATCGCAAGGCCATTATTCCCTGCGTGTCCTCCATCGGCCCGGGCGCGACCAATATGGTTACCGCTTGCGGCTGCGCCACTGCCAACCGCATTCCGCTGTTGGTGCTGCCCGGCGACACCTTTGCCTGCCGCCAGCCGGACCCGGTGCTTCAGCAGGCCGAATTCTTTGACAACTACGGCCGCACGGTAACAGACGCTTTTAAGGGCGTGTGCCATTATTTTGACCGGATCAATCGGCCGGAGCAGTTGATGACCGCCTGCCTGAATGCCATGCGGGTGCTGACAGACCCGGCGGATACCGGCGCCGTTTGTCTGGCCATGCCTCAGGATGTGGAGGGCGAGGCCTACGACTATCCGGTGCACTTCCTGCAAAAGCGGGTGTGGCACCTGGATCGCCGCCCGGTGGCGGAGAGCCAGCTGCAGCGGGCAGTGGCTGCGATCAAGCAGGCCAAAAAGCCTATTCTTATTTGCGGCGGCGGTGTGCGTTACAGCGGGGCAGAGGTTGCCCTGCAAAAGTTGGCGGAGACCTATAATATTCCCATTGCGGAGACCCAGGCCGGGCGCAGTTTGGTGCCTTGGCAGCACCCGCTGAACCTGGGCGGTATCGGCGTCACCGGCGGCAAGGCTGCCAATGTGATCGGCCGGGACGCTGATCTGATCATCGGCGTGGGCACGCGGTTCTCCGATTTTACCACTTCTTCCAAGTGGCTGTTTAACGAGGACCGCAAGGTGCTGGGGATCAATATTTGTCCCTTTGACGCGTATAAAATGGATGCCGAGGCCATTGTGGCAGATGCGAAGATGACCTTAGAGGCACTGCTGCCTGCTTTGGCCGGGTACAAGACTGCCTATACCGGTGAGATTGCAGCCGCCAAGGCCGAGTGGGAAGCCATTGTAGACGATTACTATACCAAAGAGCTGCCCGGTGGGCTGAACCAAACTTTGGCTCTGGGCATTATCAACGAGTTTATGCCCAACGACGCCATTGCTCTTGGCTCTGCCGGTTCTCTGCCCGGGGATATGCAGCGTCTGTTCCGTCCCAAGGACCGCGGCACCTACCACATGGAGTACGGCTACTCCAATATGGGCTATGAGGTAAATGGCGCTCTGGGCGCTAAGCTGGCGTGCCCGGACAAAGAAGTGTACACCTTCTGCGGGGACGGCTCTTTCCTGATGGGTCACAGCGAGTTGTATACCGCTTTGCAAGAGGGATTGAAGATCAATGTGTGCCTGTTTGACAATATGGGTTGGGGCTGCATTGAGAATTTGCAAAACAACCAGGGCACCGATACCTTTGGTACCGTGTTCCGCGCCCGCAACCCTAAGACGGGTATGCTAGACGGGGCGGAGATCGCCGTGGACTTTGCCAAGATCGCAGAGGGCTACGGTGCCAAGGGCTACACCTGCCGCACCTCGGAGGAGCTGCGCGCCGCACTGGCAGACGCAGCTACCCAGGACCGGGCGTGCCTGTTTGACATTAAGGTGCTGCCCAAGACCATGACCCCCGGCTTTGAGAGCTGGTGGCGCGTGGGCGTGGCGGAGGTGTCGAAGAGCGAGACCGTGGCCGCCGCCTATGCGGATATGCAGGCGAATATCGCCAAGACTTTTGATTATTAAGGAGCACAGCCTATGCTAAACCCGGATAAAGTAAAATTGGCCATTGCCCCCATCGGCTGGACCAATGACGATATGCCCGACCTGGGCGCAGAAAACACCTTTGAGCAGTGCATCAGCGAGATGGCGTTGGCCGGTTTCTCCGGCTCGGAGATCGGCAACAAGTATCCGTCCGATCCGGCGGTGCTCAAGCCGTATTTGGACATTCGCGGGCTGCAAATTTGCAACGCCTGGTTCTCGTCTTACCTGACTTCCAAGCCTTATGAGGAGACCATTGCCGCCTTTAAGCAGCACTGCGACAAGCTGCACGCCTTGGGTGCCAAGGTGATCGGTGCTTCCGAGCAGGGCAATTCCATTCAAGGTTGCCTGGACAAATCCATTTTGGACGAAAAGCCGGTGTACACCGAAGCACAGTGGCAAACGGTGGCGCGGGGCTTTAACGAGATGGGCGCTTACGCCCGCTCCAAGGGCATGTACTTTACCGTGCATCACCACATGGGCACCGGTGTGCAGACGGCGGAGGAGATCGACCGCTTGATGGAATTGACGGATCCGGAACTGGTGTACCTGCTGTTTGACAGCGGCCACCTGACCTTTGCCGGGATCGACCCGGTACCGGTACTGGAGAAGTACGCCCATCGGGTCAAGCATGTGCACTTGAAGGATGTGCGCCTGGATGTGTACAATAACCGGGTGGTGCCGGAGCACATGAGCTTTTTGGATGCCGTGCGTGCCGGTGTGTTTACCGTGCCCGGCGACGGCGATGTGGACTTTAAGCCCATCTTTGATATTTTGGACCGTACCGGCTACGAGGGCTGGGTGGTGGTCGAGGCCGAGCAGGACCCGGCCAAGGCCAATCCCTTTGCCTACGCGGTCAAGGCCCGCAAGTACATTAAAGAGGTCGCCGGTCTGTAAAATAACGACAATGGGGGAGTGGTTCATCGCCACCCCTCCTATTTTTGTCTATTATCTTTTTCCGTTGTGAATTTTATTGCTTTTCGCAGTGAAATTTGATATAGTTAAGTTAAAGTTAGGGAAAGAATTTTGAAAGGAGTTCTTCTTATGAAAAAGATTTTATCCACCACCTTGGCACTGCTGCTGGTGCTTACCACCGTGTTCAGCGTCAGCCTGTCTGCCCAGGCGGCTGTGCGCTATGACAGCGACAATGCCGCCCTGTATTCCGGCAGTGGTTACACCTGGCTGAATATTCGTGGTACGGAGAATTATAAATCCGCATTTCAGTTTATGGATATTTTGAATACCGAACGCACAGCAAATGCGGCCGGCACTCTGACTATGGATCAGGAGTTACTGGAAGCCGCTATGTTGCACGCACGAGAGATCAGCGTATATCCCAGTTCCAATCGCCCGAATGGTGAAAATGCGATCTATTTGCTTGACGGCACAGGCCATACGCGGTTTTATCTGTTGCAGGTCAGTGCAGCATCCAGCGATGCGAAGCTGATTTTAAATGCGTGGTTTGATACTTATCCTGCAATGAAAGCGCAGTTTTTATCTCCCGATTATGTTTGCAGCGGTGTTGGCTGCTTTCAGGCAACGGACGGCACCATTCACTGGGTAGTGCTTTTGGGGTATGACGCCACAACAAAAGTGGTTAAATCTTCCGATTATCGTGCAACGGTTACACGGACGGTTAAAATCGCACTAAAGAATACCAATGCCGCAAGTTGGAACGCCAAGCACACCCATTCTTACCAGGTGACCTCCACTGTTAAGGCGAATGCAACGAAGAACGCCAACGGCAAGATCACCCGTAAGTGCTCCGTGTGTGGCAAGACTACCACTTCTACACTGTACGCACCCAAAACGGTGACCCTGTCTGCCGCCTCCTACACTTATGACGGCAAGGCGAAGAAACCGTCTGTAACCGTAAAGGACAGTAAGGGTAATAAGATCGGCAGCCAGTATTACACTGTGTCTTATCCCTCCGGCCGTAAGAATGTGGGTAAGTACACGGTCAAGGTGACTTTCAAAGGCAACTATATCGGCTCTAAGTCCGCAACTTTTGTTATCAAGCCCAAGGGCACCAGCGTGTCTAAAGTGACCGCTGCTAAAAAAGGCTTTAAGGTGACCTGGAAAAAGCAGACTACCCAGACGACAGGCTATGAAGTGCAGTACAGCACATCTTCTAACTTCAAAAAGGGCAATAAGACCGTGACAGTAAGCAAAAATAAGACCACTTCCAAGTCTGTCAGCAAGCTGTCCGCTAAGAAGAAGTATTATGTGCGGGTGCGCACCTATAAAACCGTCAAGGTGAACGGCAAAAATGTAAAACTTTATTCCGGGTGGAGCAAGGCAAAGAGCGTGACCACCAAGAAATAAGTTTTGTTTCGGTTTCTCAATACCCGTAGGGGCGGCAACCTGCCGCCCGCGGGCCGAAGAGGGCAGCGGCCCTACCGGTTCTTTTCTGTATTGCAAACAAAAAGGCACCCCATCTCATTAGGAGATGGGGTGCCTTCCTATTATTTTTCACAGTAATAAAATGCCTACAGTTGGTGTACACTATGGGAAAAGTTAATTATTTACTTCTAGATATGTCTGTTTTGCCGGAAGTTTATGTAAAAGTGATTGAGGCAAATGGCTATTTGCAGTCGGGAGGGGCGGCAAACGCATTGCAGGCTGTAAAGATGGCAGGAATATCTTGCTCTAGTCAACAACCCTTCCGAGAAGGCTTTATCGTTTAGTTGATTCGCAAGCTTCATTAATTCAAATCACTCAAGTATTTTTCAGTTGCTTTCTTACCGGCGATAAAGCCCTTTAGGATAAAGCCGTGGTCGCCGTGAACCTCAATCAATTCGCAATTCTCATATCTCTCATTCGCTTTTCTTGAATATTCAATCTTAACGAGCTTGTCCTCAATTCCGTGAATAATCAAAACAGGCTTTTTGAAGGTGCAAATCTGCTCATAAGGGTCAAGAGTTCTTGCATCCTCAACATACTTTTTGCCGAGCTTGACAAAAACACCGTGAAAGCTGTCAGGCACATTGTTTGGATCGATCTTTGTTCCGATTACACATCCGCGTCTTGAATCATCGGGAATACAAAGGGCGGGATAATACATAATCAGCCTCTCGATTTCGTCCTCTTTTTCGGCCGCTACTAACGAGCATACAAGTCCACCCTGACTGCAACCGCAAAGGGTTATGTGATTGTTGTCAACAAAATCAAGAGTTTTGGCATATTCAAGCACATCAAAAAGATTTTTCTTTTGAGTCTGTACGCTCATATTTACACTTTTGCCACCGGAAATTCCACTGCCGGACATACAAAAATCAAACATAATTACGGCATATCCTGAATCTGTAAATGCCTTTGCATAAGGCGAGGTAATCAGCATATTGCTTGCAAAGCCATGGCATAAAATGACCGTCTTTTTAGGGGTTTTTGCATCACAGTTAAGCATGATTCCTCTTAATGTATTTCCTGCACTTATAATCTTGAATGGTTTATTTTTCATATACTTCATCCTTTCGTAGTTTCAATCAATAATTATAGTAAGCTGTTTAGCAATGCTTCGCAACCGGCATAAATGTCCTTGTAGCACCTGTCAAAATCACGGGTATACCATGGGTCCGAAACATCAGCGTTACTGCCGGTGTATTCCATCAGCTTATGGATTTTGCCCTGCTTATCTCCGCCGAGAATACGAGTCATATTGCGAATGTTGGCACTGTCCATACCGATGAACAAATCGTATTTATCGTAGTCGCTTGCTTTAAGCTGAACGGCTCTTTTACCGCTTGAGTCAATGCCGTGACCTTCAAGAACAGCCTTTGCAGGCGGATAAACAGGATTGCCGATTCCATTCCATATTTCTTCTGTACTGGTAGCAGAGGAGGTAATTACAAAATCTTTTTCCAAGCCTCTGCGCTTAACCATATCTATTAACACAAATTCAGCCATCGGCGAACGGCAAATATTGCCGTGGCATACAAACATAATCTGAATCATAATTATATGATATTTTATTCGTGTGTTGTTGTCAATAAAAAAGATTCAAGCCGAGAGCAGTTGAATCGCTCTCGGCTTCGTTTTGTTATTGCATTATTCTCGGTTGGCGTCAAAATCTAATTCTGTATGCGTGGCGCAGGCGCGTTTGAGCGCATCAAAACTCTCGGCGCTGATTACATGTTCAATGCGGCAGGCGTCCTCCACAGCGGTTTTTGGGTCTACCCCCAGGCCGGTAAGCCAGCGGGAAAGGAAGGTGTGGCGCTCATACATACGCTGGGCAATCTCCTCCCCCGGGGGCAGCAGCGTGATGTGCCCATTGTCGTCCATCTCAATATAGCCGTTCTCCCGCAGGTTCTTCATGGCAATGCTCACGCTGGGCTTGGAAAAATCCAACTCGTTGGCAATATCGATGGAACGCACGTCCGTGCCCCGCTGGCTGAGCATTAAAATCGTCTCTAAATAGTTCTCTGCGGATTCTTGAATTTTCATAAAATCACCGTTATTTTTTGTGTAATTTGTTTAGACTAATTGAACACATTATACAACATTCTGTGCAAATCTGCAAGAGTGGATTTCACTACCCAAAAAATAGGCGGAAAGGCTTGACAAATAAGTTAGCCGGTGCTAACATATAGACGGTTAGAAAGTGCTAACCCCGGTAGCTTGCCGGGGAGAAAAAGAGGATTTAGTATTATGATGCCTTTAACTTTAGCAGATACCGGCGCGACCTACACCATCTTAAAGGTAGGCGGAAAGCCGGAGGTGCGTGCCCATCTGAACGACCTGGGCTTTGTGGCCGGGAGCGATGTGCAGGTGATCACGGATATGATGGGCAACCTGATCGTCAATGTGAAGGAGACCCGTGTGGCCATCAGCAAAGAAATGGCTGCCAAGATTATGGTATAAGGAGCAGAGCCATCTGCTTTGTGTATAATTTTTCGTATAGGTGAGGAGGAAACAGCAATGAAAACACTCAGAGATGTTCCGGTAGGCGGCAACGCCAAAGTGGTTAAGCTCCACGGTGAGGGCGCAGTGAAGCGCCGCATCATGGATATGGGCGTCACCAAGGGCGTGGATGTGCATGTGCGCAAAGTCGCTCCCCTGGGCGATCCCATTGAGGTAAGCGTGCGCGGCTACGAGCTCTCCATTCGCAAGGCGGATGCAGAGATGATTGAGGTGGAATAAGAGGGCGGAGGCTCTTTTATTTCGCCCAATGCGTTAGTCTGCACTAATTAGTTGTAACTAATTGTTAACCACAGAAAGGAATGTGACCGATGAAAATAACAATCGCACTTGCCGGTAACCCGAACTGCGGCAAGACCACACTGTTTAACGCACTGACCGGTTCTAATCAGTTTGTAGGTAACTGGCCCGGCGTAACGGTGGAGAAAAAAGAAGGTAAACTGAAGAAGCACAATGATGTTGTGATTACCGACCTGCCGGGTATTTATTCCCTGTCTCCGTACACTTTGGAGGAAGTGGTTGCCCGTGACTACCTGATCGGTGAGCGCCCCAATGCCATTTTGAACATCATCGATGGTACCAACCTGGAGCGTAACCTGTACCTGACCACCCAACTGGTGGAGCTTGGTATTCCGGTGGTGGTTGCCATCAACATGATGGATGTGGTCAAGAAGAACGGCGACAAGATCAACACCCAGGAGCTGTCCCGGGAGTTGGGCTGCCCGGTGGTAGAGATCTCCGCGCTGAAAGGCACCGGCATTCAAGAGGCTGCCGAAGCTGCGGTACAGGCTGCACAGAACGGCCACACCGTTCCCCAGCACACCTTTACCGGCGTAGTAGAGCACGCGCTGGCTCATATTGAAGAGGCTGCCGTACATAACTTGCCGGAGGAGCAGCAGCGCTGGTACGCCATCAAGATCTTTGAGCGGGACGACAAGGTGCTGGCTAAGATGAATTTGGACGCCCGGGTGGCTGCTCATATTGAAGAGGACATTAAGGCTGCCGAGGAAGAGCTGGACGACGATGCGGAGAGCATCATCACCAATGAGCGTTATGTGTATATCGCCTCCATTATCAAGGGCTGCTACAAGAAAAAGCAGGCCGGTAAGCTATCCACTTCCGATAAGATCGATAAAATTGTGACGAACCGTTGGCTGGGCTTGCCCATCTTTGCAGCGGTCATGTTCCTGGTGTATTATATCTCCATGGTCACCGTGGGCTCCTCCGCAACGGATTGGGCCAACGACGGCGTGTTCGGCGACGGCTGGCACCTGCTTTGGATCGGCACCAGCCAGGCTGCGGACGCTGAGGAAACCTATGGCGACACAGACGATATTCTGGCCGGCTTTATTGACGCCTACGGCACAGAAGATATGGCAGACGCCATTGATACGGAGAACGAGAATTACAGCAACGCCAATGCAAAGGCCGCTTTGGATCAGCTGGTTGCCGCTACCCCTGCGGATGCAAGCGTGACCTACACCACCGAGGATGAGGAAACGCTGGAGAAAACGGACCACGCCGGCACCAAGAAGGCTGCCCTGGAAGAGGCCGTTGCCAATTATGAAAACACCGATTATAAAGAGGGCTATGGCGCGCCGGACGCCTCCGAGTACGGTGTATGGGTGCCCGGTATCCCGGTTCTGCTGGGTAACCTGCTGGAGAAGGCCAATTCTCCTGAATGGCTTTCCGGCCTGCTGCTGGACGGTATTGTCGCCGGTGTTGGCGCCGTGCTGGGCTTCGTGCCCCAAATGCTGGTGCTGTTCTTCCTGCTGGCGATCCTGGAAGGCTGCGGCTACATGAGCCGTATCGCTTTCGTTTTGGACCGTATCTTCCGGAAGTTCGGTTTGTCCGGTAAGTCCTTTATCCCCATGCTGATCGGTACCGGTTGCGGTATCCCCGGCGTTATGGCGTCCCGTACCATTGAGAATGAGCGCGATCGCCGTATGACCATTATGACCACCACCTTTATCCCCTGCGGTGCAAAGGTACCCTTTATCGCCATGATCGCAGGCGCCATCTTCGGCGGCTCTGCTATCGTATCCACCTCCGCTTACTTCATTGGCATGGCCGCCATTATTATGTCCGGTATTATGCTGAAGAAAACCAAAATGTTCTCCGGCGATCCGGCGCCCTTCGTTATGGAACTGCCGGCTTACCATGTGCCCACCTTGGGCAATGTGCTTCGCTCCACTTGGGAGCGCGGCTGGTCCTTTATCAAGAAGGCCGGTACCATCATCACCCTGTCCACCATCTTTGTATGGTTCACCACTTACTTCGGTGTGGTTGACGGCCAGTTCCGTATGCTGTCTGAGGAAGAGATTAACTTCTCCATCCTGGCTGCCATCGGCGGCGCCATCAAGTGGATCTTTGCTCCCCTTGGCTGGGGCAATTGGCAGGCCGTTGTAGCCTCCATTACCGGCCTGGTGGCAAAGGAAAACATCGTAGGTACTTTGGGTATCCTGTACGGTGGCGGCGGTGCCGATGTGTACACTGCCATTGCTGACGCATTCAACGGCGTTCAAGGCTATTCCTTCCTGATCTTCAACCTGCTGTGCGCACCTTGCTTTGCAGCCATCGGTGCCATCCGCAGAGAGATGAACAATGCCAAGTGGACTTGGTTTGCCATCGGTTACCAGTGCGGCTTCGCTTATGTGATTGCTCTGATTGTAAACCAGATCGGTGCTATGTTCATGGGCAACGGCAACATTTTCGGCTTGATCGTTGCGATTCTGCTGATTGCCGCTATCGTGTATATGCTGTTCCGTAAGAACAAGTATGACGATAACACCTTGACCGTGACCGCAAAGAAAGCGAAGAGCAAGGCAACCAAATAATAAAACAAGAAGGTGTGTTTATGCTTGCCTTTCTGAAAGCAAATTATTTAACCATTCTGATCATTCTTGTGCTGGTGGCTATTGTAGTGGGGATCATCTGCTCCATTGTAAAAGACAAAAAAGCCGGGCGCAACACCTGCGGCGCCAACTGCGCCCATTGCGCCAACGCCGGCTGCTGCCACCAGCAGCCTAAGAAGAAAAAGAGATAGGAGGTATGCTTTATGACAAGAACCATTGTTGGCATTGACGGTATGGCTTGCGGTATGTGCGAAAGCCATGTAAACGATACCGTGCGCCGCAACTTTCATGTAAAGAGCGTAAAGGCCTCCCATAAAAAGAAACAGGCTGAGATCATTTCGGCAGAGCCTTTAGATGAGGCGGCCCTGCGTAAGGCCATCGGTGACACCGGCTACACGGTGACGGATGTGCACACGGAGCCGTACAAGAAAAAGGGCCTGTTTGGTCACTAAGCCTCCCTACACAAATAAATCCCCTGTGGATTTTGTTTGAACCGCAGTGGGAGCCTACAATACACAGTAGGCGGGCAAAAACCGCCTGCACGGATAACACCCTCCCTGTACTTTCTCCTTCCGGCTCCCTGCGGTAATGCTCTTTTCCGTGCCCTTTGGGCGCAAAAGAGTCTTCTCCTTTCTCGGCAGACTTGCCATTGTCTGCCACCCGCACTCTAACCGAGCGCGGTCCAAGCGGCGCAGTTTCTGCGCCGCTTGTTTTATGTGCCTTTTCTTATTATGGCAAAGAAGGCAGCTGTGCGGCAAACGACTGCAAAGCAGTTGTTCCATGCCATAAAGAAAAAACCGACGGTGCCCCTTATGGACGCCGTCGGTTTCTGTTCCTATTGCAAATTATTTCTTTTTCTTAAAGGGATTGGGCAGTGGCTTTTTCGGCTGGTCAGCGGCACGCAGCGTCGCTTCTGCTGCGGCCCGTTCCCGTGCCGGCGGGTTGTACAGATGAATACGCCCGGTGTCGTTAAAGGCCTTAACGGTCATCACCGCCAACGGTACTAAGAACATACCGATAAATCCAAAGATCTTCAGACCAAAGTACAGGCCCATTAGGGTCACCAGCGGGTTGACTCCCAAGGTCTGACCCACGATCTTTGGCTCAATGTATTGGCGGATCACGGTGATCACCACATAAAGCACCAGCAGCCCGATGCCCTGCTTGGTGTTGCCGTCCAGCAGGCTAATCAGTGCCCATGGAATGAGAATGCCACCGGAGCCTGCCACCGGTAAAATGTCAAAGATGGCAATGCCTATGGCAATTACCACCGCATAGGCATTGTGCATAATGCCTATGGTGTTCATAACGGTAAAGCCCAAAAACAGCTCGCAGAAGGTAATAAACATGATCAGCGCGTAGGCCCGCAGCATTTTGACAATGGTCTTGGAGAACAGCTGCTTGGTCTCACTCAGCAGGTTTTTATGCTTTGCCGGCAGCTGCAACTTGATAAAGTGTACCACCTTATCATAGTCCTTGGTAAACAGGATCCAGGCGATAATGCCGATGACGACGGCCAACAGGGCAGAGGGTAGGCTCTTGACCACATTGACCACGCCGCTGACGCCGTTGGAGATCCCGGATTTGATTGTTTCCAAATTCAGACCGATCTTGCTCAAATCAAAATCCTGAATCAGGTTGTTAAAGAAATCCGTAACCGAGGTGGAGACAGAGGCGTAAATGCCGTCCGGCAAAAACTGCAAAAAGTGAAGCACATTCTTTTGCAGGGTGGTCAAAAAGCCGGGCAGATCGTTCATTTGGTCTCCCACATAGGAGATGAAACTGCCGATCTCCTGAAACAGCTTTTGAATCAGCAGACCCACCGGAACCAGGATAATGAGAATGGTAAAGAGAACCAAAAGCACGCTCCACAGGCCGTGGCACTTGTGGTGTGTCTTTTTGTCCAGCCAGCGCAGGGGGCGCTGATTGATTACTGCAAAAAGAAAGGTGAGCAAAAAGGGAGCCGCCACCCAAAAGCAGTAGCGGAAAAACAGAAACAGCAGTCCGAAGATCACTGCTGCATAGGCCAGATTGATCAGCGCGTCGCGTCGCTTTGCTACTTTTTCGTTCATAAAGCCGTCCTTATATATTATTATAAAACAATACCCATTACTAAGCATTTTATAGTATTTTGCCCTTTCTTGCAAGGGATTTTTGTAAATATTGCAAAAATCTGAATTTAGGTCTTGATTATGGGCGGAAATCGTGCTACTATATTCAAAATGTTTTTGACAAGCGTACATTTGTGCACGGGTGGTGAACACATCAAATGAGCAAAGCAGGTTATGTGCTGGTGGACGCCGGGATCTTGCCGGAGGTTTACCGCAAGGTTTTAACGGCCAAAAAGTACCTGGCTACCGGCAAGGCGGCTTCTGTCAAGGAGGCGGCGCAGCTGGCAGGGATTTCTCGCAGCGCATATTATAAATACAAGGATGCCATCTTTGAGTACGGTACCTCTGCGTCAGACGAGGTGGCCACCGTCAAGGCCCGGTTGCAGGACAGCGCCGGCGTGCTCTCCGGCTTTATCGGCGCCATCTCTCGGGTGGGGGGCAATGTGCTCTCTGTGAACCAGAGCCTGCCCCAGGACGGGGCGGCGGATGTGACCGTGACCGTGCGCATTGCCGATCTGTCTGTGGAGCCTGCCCGTTTACCTGCGCTTTTGGAGCAGCTGGACGGTGTTGTTGGCGCCGCATTTATTCAGTAAATTTATAAGATTGCTGCCCGGCAGCAAAATTTCTCTTTCAGGAGGTTCAAATGAAAGTAGCAGTTATGGGGTACGGAACCGTCGGTTCCGGCGTGTGTGAAGTGATTGAAACCCACCAGGACACCTTAGCCAAGCGCACCGGCGGTAAGGCGCTGGAGCTGGCGCGGATTCTGGATTTGCGGGAGTTCCCCGGCGACAAGCACGAGGCGCTCTTTACCAAGGATTTTAACGATATTCTGAATGATCCGGAGATCCAGATCGTGGCAGAGACCATGGGCGGGGTGAACCCGGCTTTTGACTTTACCATGAAGTTGCTCGCCAGCGGCAAGAGCGTGGTCACCTCCAACAAGGAGCTGGTGGCGCAAAAGGGACCGGAGCTGCTGGCTTGTGCCAAAGCCCACAATGTAAATTATCTGATTGAGGCGTCCGTGGGCGGCGGTATTCCCATTATTCGTCCCATGGCACAGTGTCTGGCGGCCAATCATATTGAGGGCATTGCCGGTATTCTCAATGGCACCACCAATTTTATTTTGACCCAGATGATTGAAGAGGATATGTCCTTTGCGGATGCACTGGCGCTGGCCCAGGCCAACGGTTTTGCAGAGAAGGACCCCACCGCCGATGTGGAGGGCCATGACGCCTGCCGCAAGGTGTGCATTTTGGCTTCCCTGGCCTTTGGCAAGCATGTGTATCCCTCTCAGGTGGAGACGGAAGGTATCTCCAAGATCACCCTGGAAGATGTGGCCTATGTGGCCTCTGCCGGCGGCGTGATTAAGCTACTGGGTCAGATCAAGGATCTGGGAGGCGGTAAGATTGCTGCCTTTGTTGGCCCGGCTGTGGTGTATAACGGCTCTCAGCTGGCTTCCGTTAAGGGCGTGTTCAACGCTGTTTTGGTGCGGGGCGACGCCGTGGGCGATGTATGCTTCTACGGACAGGGCGCCGGTAAGCTGCCCACCGCTTCTGCCGTGGTGGCAGATATGGCGGATTGTGCCGCACACACCGAGCAGCGCCGCATCTTTGGCTGGGGCGCCGGTGAGGAGGACTATGTGGTGGACTACAAAACCGCCATCAAAATGCCCTTCTATGTACGGGTACAGGGCGATGAGACCCACATTAAGCAGGCCTTTGATAATGTAAAGTTCCTCTCTCGCAGAGGGCAGCCTGCTGACGAAAAAGCCTTTATCACCGACGAGATGACAGAGGAGGAGCTGGAGCGCCGCCTGGCCGGGTTCCCGGTAGAGGCTGTCATCAAGGTGGCAAGTTACTAATTCGGAGGATAGATAGACTATGGGACTGATTGTACAGAAGTTCGGCGGCTCCTCAGTAGCCAATGCCGAGCGTGTAAACAATGTGGCACGCATCGTGACGGACACTTATAAGGCCGGCAATGATGTGGTTGTCGTGGTGTCCGCTCAGGGCGATACCACCGATGATTTGATTGAAAAGGCCAAAGAGATCAACCCCCACGCAGCAGCCAGAGAAATGGATCAGCTGCTGACCGCCGGGGAGCAGATCTCCATTTCGCTGCTGGCCATGGCCATTGAGCGTATGGGCTTTCCGGTGATCAGCCTGCTGGGCTGGCAGGCCGGATTTAACACCAACGCGGTGTACGGCGCAGCGCGGATCAAGAACATTAAGCCCAACCGCTTGCAGGCGGAGCTGGCTAAGCGCAATATTGTGGTGGTAGCCGGGTTCCAAGGATTGAACCGCTATGATGACCTGACTACACTGGGGCGCGGCGGGTCCGATACCTCTGCGGTGGCTATCGCTGCTGCACTGAATGCAGACAAGTGCCAGATCTTTACCGATGTGGAGGGCGTATACACTGCCGATCCCCGCAAGGTGGAGAATGCGCAGAAGCTGAAAGAAATCACTTATGACGAAATGCTGGAGCTGGCCACCTTGGGTGCACAGGTGCTCAACAACCGCTCCGTAGAGATGGCAAAGAAGTACGGCGTGGAGCTGGAGGTGCTCTCCTCGCTGAATCCCATTCCCGGCACCATTGTTAAGGAGGTAGCAAAAATGGAAAAAATGCTCATTCGCGGCGTAACCAAGGATAAAGATGTGGCTCGTATCTCTGTGATCGGCCTGAAGGACACCCCCGGTGTTGCCTTTAAGATTTTCTCCAAGCTGAGCCAGCGCAACATTAATGTGGATATTATTTTGCAGTCCGTCGGCCGCGACGGCACCAAGGACATTACCTTTACCGTCAGCAAGGACAACGGTCCCCTGGCGGTGGAGATCCTGAATGACGAAGTGGGCGGTTTCCAGGATGTTGTGTGCGATACCCAGGTGGCCAAGGTTTCCATTGTAGGCGCCGGTATGGAGTCTCACCCGGGCACGGCTTCCAAGATGTTTGAGGCTCTGTATGAGCGGGACATCAATATTCAGATGATCTCCACTTCTGAGATCAAGATCTCCGTTTTGGTTGCCGAGGAGGACGCTGACAAGGCGGTTTCTGCCGTGCACGCTAAGTTCATTCCTAACGACTGATTTTTGTGCAAAACAGCAAAAGCAAACGCGCGTATCTGTTGCAGATGCGCGCGTTTTTGTGGCTTTTAGCTTATTTTTCTTTATAGTACAGACCGTATTGCAGTGCACCGCCTTTGTAAGCGCCCAGGGTGTACAGGGCGTTTTTCAAAAGGGTCTTGGCGCGAGCCTTGGGATACAGGGAAAAGACGGTTTTGTCCGGGTTTTTGCCTGCCTCCAGAGCGGCAAAAAAAGCGTCTCGCCCGGCGCCCGGGGTAGGCGGGGTGTGCAGGTGTTGATTCTCTGCCGGCAGCCGCTCTGTCGCCGGTGCCGTGTGCAACGCGGCGCTTTCCATCAGCAGGCGGCCTTTTTCACTTTGGCACAGCAGCAGCGACACGCCCCGGCGACGCTCCGTTTCCGGCAGGTCGGACTGCCAGGCGTCACCCAGGGTCAAGTCTGCCACTCGCTGAACGGTAGCGAATGGGCAGTGCAGGCAGCCGTCGCTTTGGCTGATGGTGTTCAAAAAGGCGGTGGTATAGCCGTCGTTCCCGGTGGGGGAAAGGGCTTTGTACCCGGCGAGCGGAGCCGCGCCCTTTTGGCGAAAGCGCAGATCCGCAAGTGTCGCCGGGTCAATGCCGTGACTGTTCAAATATTGCGCCAGCACGGCGGGCATGGGTGTGCCGTGGCAGATTAGGTCAACGGTGTACAGCCGCTTACCCAGTGCCGGACCAATAAAGTTCTTGGCCGCAGCCACTTGGCAAGGCAGGGCAATCAGCAGCACGGAGCGGCCGTCGGCCAGTCGTTGCCTTAAGGGGTGATACAGGTCTGCTGCCCGGCTTTTTACATATTTGGACCCGGCAAAGGCAGTCAATTCATCCGTGGTTTCTGCAAAGGCAAATGTGCATTCACCGCTTTGGAATCGGCAGCTGCAAACCACGCCGCCGGTTTGGATAAAGGCCGCGGCAATGGCACTTGCCACGCCACCGGAGGCCCCTTGCAGACGCAGGCGCTCCGCCGTGCACCAGCCTTGATATATGGCGATGGGTTCGCTTTTTTGCGGGGTGTGCAGGACCGGACACGCCCGGGTACAGGCGCCGCAGCTTACGCATTTGGAACTGTCAATTCTTGCTTCGCTGCCCCGTAGCCGGTCTGTTAAGGCAATGGCGCCCCGGGTGCACACGGCGGTGCAGGCGCCGCAGTAGGTGCACTGCGCCGGTGGGCAAACAAAAGTCGGTTTTTCCGTGTTCATTTTTCGATCATCTCTCGCAGTAGGGATAGGGAAGCGGTTCGAGCCGTTTCAATTTTTTTGTGCACCGGGGCGTAATTGATGGGCGTGGCGGTGAGGGTCGTGTCTGCTGGGTCCGTGACCAGGCGGCTTTGCAGCTTGGTCATGGTAAGCAAACTTTGATTGCGTGTGCCGGTACAGTTGGTCGGCAGCACCTCCGCAAAGGGCACCCCAAAGCGTAGAGAAAAGGCGGTGCCGTGAAAGCTGTCTGTGATCACACAGGCGGCATTTTTGATATAGTGCAGGAACTGGCCGGGGGTGGGGGCGTAGATGAACTTGCCGCCCCAGGCGGCTTGGTGCACACTGGCAGAAAGGCGCAGCAGCGGCTTGCCTACCGCCTTGGCCGCCGCCTTAGCGTAGGCGCAAAGCGCCGGGTCTTTATGAATTTGATAAACCAAAAAGTAGCTGTCGGGCGCTGCACTGATGGGTTCCAGCAGACTCTGCCAAAAGTCGTCATCCGGCAAGAACACCGGGTCGATCACCTGCTTGCCCTCCAGTCCAAGCTGCCGCAGCAGCGCAATGGCGCTGTCCTCCCGCACGGTGATGCTGGTATATTGCCGCAGATCCCGGCAGAACTGCCCCCGCAGGGGCTTGGACAGCTCTGTGCGGCCAAAGCTGGCGGCGTAGGCCACCTTTTTTGTGCCCTGCGGCGCAAAGGCCAGCCGATAGACCGGATCGTAGGTGCCGTCCTCCATAGGACCCCACACCTGGTCGCTGCCGGTCATATACACATCGGCTTTCGGTCCGTTGGCGGTCAGCTCTTGCGCCGTGCTGAACGGCTCGGTCAGATGCAGCATCTGCCGCCGGGCGCTCTCAAACAACCGACCGGCCATCACATTCTCCGTATAGCGCAAGGTGCTGTACACCCGGCGGCGCAGGGGCGTGCGGTTCCACCGAGGCTTTTGTTGCAGCTGGCATTTGTGCAGCTGGGTGCAGACCTCGTTAGGGCGCACATAGTCGATGATGCGGCAGCTGTGCCCCAGCGCCTCTATGGCGTTTTGGGTGGCAGCGGCTTGCAGCAGTGAGCCGTAATTGGCAATGGCGTGGCGGGTGATGACAGCAACCTCCATGGGGTTCCCTCCTGTTCTTTCTGCCTATATTATACCTTGCCTCGGGGCGCGGGTCAATGATTTTGGTCTTTTGCGGGTATGACTTGACACTGCATAAATTATAATATATAATATAACGAATAAATCTTAAGTTAAGGAGTTGTTCCAAATGGCAGAAAAAGTGTTTAAGATGACCGCAGAAGGCAAAGCCCAGCTGGAAGCGGAACTGGATTCCCTGAAAACCGAAGGCCGTATTGATATTGCTGAAAAATTGAAGGTTGCTCGCTCTTATGGCGACTTGTCCGAGAACAGCGAATATGATGAGGCCAAAAGTGAGCAGGCCAAGATTGAGGCACGCATCAACGAGCTGGAGTATCAGCTGGAGCACGCCGAGATTATCGGCGCCACCGAGAAGGGCAGTGTGAGCATGGGCTCCAAGGTCACCGTGCTGCGCAAGTCCGACGATGTGCGTGCTATCTATGAAATCGTGGGCTTTTCCCAGTCCAACCCGGCAGAAGGCAAGATCTCTGATGAAAGCCCGGTGGGTCGTGCACTGATGGGCGCTAAGATTGGCGAGACCGTAACGGTGGAGGCTCCCATTGGCAACATTGATTATTTGATTGAAGAGATTGACTAAAGAAGAGGAATGACTATGGCAGGAAAGTTTGAGATCACCAAGGCCGGTGACGGTACTTTCAGTTTTGAATTTTTAATTGACGGCACCCCTGTGGCGCAAAGCCCTGTGTTTGAGAAAGAGGACGCTTGCCGCCGTGGCGTAAAGGCCGTAAAGAAGAACAGCCGCATGAAGGTGCAAAACGCCTTTGCCGGTGACGAAGAAAAAACCAATCCCAAGTATTTGGTGGAACCGGCGGAGAACGACGCCCGCTTTATCCTGTTTTTGCAGACCGGGGAGCCTTGCCTGACCGGTACGGCTGCGGACGAGGCTGCCGCCCTGGCCGTGATCGAACAGATCGGCAATAATGCCAACGCCGCCCAGATGGCCATGGCAGAGGTGGTGCTCAGCGAGAATGAACTGCGCCAGATTCGCCTGAACAAGTTGCAGGCGCTACAAGAGGCCGGGCAGGATCCGTTCCAGATCACCAAGGCAGAGCAGACCCACCACACCGCCGATGTGCGCACCGATTTTGACGCGCTGGAGAATACGGATGTGACCCTGTGCGGGCGAATGATGTCTCGCCGGGATATGGGCAAGGCCAACTTTGTGGATCTCAGCGACCGCACCGGGCGTATGCAGATCTATGTGCGGATGAACGATGTGGGCGAGGATGTGTTCCGTGCCTTTAAGAAGTGGGACATTGGCGACCTTTTCCAGGTGACCGGCTTTGTGTTTAAGACCCGCACCGGTGAGATCTCTGTTCACGCCAAGGAGCTGAAGCTGCTCACCAAGAGCCTGCTGCCCCTGCCGGAGAAGTTCCACGGCCTGCAAGATACCGACACCCGGTACAGAAAGCGCTATTTGGACCTGATTATGAACCCGGATGTACGCGACACCTTTGAGAAGCGCTCCGCCATTATCCGTGAAATTCGCAAGTTCCTGGACGGCGAGGGCTTTATGGAGGTAGAGACCCCCATTCTGGTGAGCAACGCCGGTGGCGCTGCGGCCCGTCCCTTTGAGACTCATTTTAATGCGCTCAATGAAGATTTGAAAATGCGCATTTCTTTGGAGCTGTACTTAAAGCGGCTGATTGTAGGCGGCTTGGAGCGTGTGTATGAGATCGGGCGTGTGTTCCGTAACGAAGGTGTAGATACCCGCCATAACCCGGAATTCACCTTGATGGAGCTGTACCAGGCATATACCGATTATCACGGTATGATGGACCTGACCGAGCGGATGTATCGCCATGTGGCCGAGGCTGTGCTGGGCACCACCAAGATTACTTATAACGGCATTGAGATGGATCTCTCTAAGCCCTTTACCCGCATTACCATGGTAGACGCGGTCAAGCAGTACAGCGGCGTTGATTTTAAGGAAATTCACACCTTGGAGGAGGCCCGCGCTGCGGCGGACGCCCACGAGATCGAGTATGAGGAGCGCCACAAGAAGGGCGATATTCTCAACCTGTTCTTTGAGGCGTATGTAGAGGAGCACTTGATCCAGCCCACCTTTGTGATGGATCACCCCATTGAGATCTCTCCCCTCACCAAGAAGAAGCCGGAGGATCCGGACTATGTGGAGCGCTTTGAGTTCTTTATGAACGGCTGGGAGATGGCAAATGCCTATTCCGAGCTGAACGACCCCATCGACCAGCGTGCCCGCTTTGCCGCTCAGGAGGAGATGTTTGCCCAGGGCGACGAGGAGGCCAACCATACGGACGAGGACTTCTTGCAGGCACTGGAGATCGGTATGCCCCCCACCGGCGGCATCGGCTTTGGCATCGACCGGATGTGCATGCTGCTGACGGATAGCCCCGCCATCCGCGATGTGCTGCTGTTCCCCACAATGAAGTCTTTAGATAAGTAAAAAGACGACCCCCCGGTATTTATGCGGGTTTCAAGACTTCTAAAAACGAAAAAGCTTACATTTTTGGACTTAACACAGCCCCTGAAAAGCTACTGGCTTTTCGGGGGCTTCTTTCAGTTTCCATAGTTTTCTTGTCCCGTTGCAAACTACATAAAGGCTTGAAAGCAGAATTTGGTTTCCTCTGATGAGGGAGAGATACCTTGACAAAATCACCACACCATGTTACTATGGCCTTATCAAAAGAAAGGATAGAAGTTATGCAGAAATTATATCGTGCAACCGCTTATAAAGCAGTCTATTCTGTTTGCCTTGCAAACGGAGTTACTTTGTTGCACTCAATTTCGGTATAAAGTTTTATTTATAACATAAAAGCCGTTGATGTGTAACGATCATTCACACCAACGGCTTATTTTTTTGGAGGTGTCAAAATGTCAAAAGAACCGATTTTAGAAACCGAAAGATTGATTTTACGCCCAATCACTCTTGACGATGCAGCAGCTTGCTTTTCGTGGAACAGCGATGAAAGGGTCGCAAAATATATGTCATACCCTACGCTTACAGACATAAGCCAAACGATTGACTGGATAAAATCTACGCTTACAGACGAAAAGGAATACAATTTCGCATTTGTGCTTAAGAAAGAAAACAAGGTTATCGGTACAGGCTCGATAGGTCCGAGCAGTAAATTAGAGGGCTATTGGGGTATGGGTTATAATTTGCATTTCGATTATTGGCACAAGGGCTACTGCACCGAGGCTATGAAAGCAATTATCGACTATGTTCACAAAGAATTAGGCGTTAATAGAATTTGCTCGTGCCACGCTGTTGATAATCCCCGTTCAGGTAAGGTAATGGAAAAATGCGGACTTAAATTTGACCACTATGACGAAATCACAAAATATGATAATAGTGCCACTTTTAAAGCAAAGGCGTATGTAATGGAGATCAAAGAGTGAATTATCATTTAATCGAAAAGAGATGGAGCAGTTATCGCTTGCTATAGAGTGGCCGGAGAAAAATCTGCCATTGCCCCCGATGCGGTCGATGAGAAGTGGAGTTTTAACAGGCTTTTCCTCGGTTGCGAATGATGATTTATGGAACGCGAAACGGAAGACTGCCATTTGTCAATGCAACCGGTTGAGTTACCACCGCATTAAAAGAACTACGGAAACTTCGCAATGGCGGCGGAGATTAAGGCGCTATTTACATACAATCATATTTATCTCCATACGGATCCTGAGAAAGATGTTCAAGTGCTTCGAGAGAGATTTTTAGAATGGAAAAACCGAAGTACCTGTGAACAGAACAGAAAATATTGAGTTTTGTTAAGCCGTGTGTTATACTGTTTAAGTAATTAGCTTCAGCACAGTGCACAGCTTGTTTTCAAAAAATGAAGCCGTCTTACACCAGCTTACTCCACGGCTTACGCCATTAGATTTTCCGTTATCTGAATTAGGCGTAACTGAGCTTACCCCAGCTTCAAACGAGTGGATGCCGGTGGGGACTTATAGACGCTAAGGGGAGCTTACCTAAGGCTAGTCACGATAATCTCAACCATGAAGTCTTTGGACAAATAAATCACCACAAAACAGGGGCACCCTTTTTAGGGCGCCCTTTTGTGTTACTTGACCATCATCTTAATGCGCGGTGGATTTAGGCAGCAAAGCATATTCCATTGAATGACAAAAAGGAGCAGTAACTATGGCATCGGATCGTGGGTATTTGGAGTTTATATTGGAGCAGCTGGCGGATTTGGACGGGGTGCGCGCCCGGGCGATGATGGGGGAGTACATTCTCTATTATCGAGACAGGGTGATCGGCGGGATCTATGACGATCGCCTGCTGGTAAAGGCTACCCCCGGCGCCGCAGCCTATATGCCGTCGGCCACGGAAGAACTGCCGTATCCCGGCGCTAAGCCTATGCTGCTGGTGGACAATGTAGACGACCGCGCGTATCTTTGCGGCCTGTTTGACGCCATGGTGGACGACCTGCCCGCCCCTCGGACCAGGAAAAAATAGTGTATGATATATGCCGATTTGTTGCATTGCGGCAAATGCGGCATTGTGAGGAGAAGCGATGAAGCAGCACAGTGGAAATGCAATTTCTGTTTCTGTGATCGGCGGTGCAGATGGTCCTACAAGCATTTTTGTTGCCGGGACGGGGGAAAAGCGCGCGCTCAAAGCCAGGATCAGGGACAGCATATATAGATATAAAAGGAAAAGAGCGGAAAAGCGGATCGTGGCTGCGCCCCATTCTCTTGCAGAAACCGTGCAGTACGCAAAAGATAAGTATGGCTTGACCGAAGCGGCTGCCACAGATAGCGACTACATAGAGCAAATGCGGTGCTTAAAAGAGAACCTGGTTTTGCGGCAGAAGCCAGAGCTTTTAGGCTCGCTGGGGGAACTGCCGGAGCCGGATCTTACGGACGAAACTGCCGTGCAGGCGTTTTTGGACCTGCTGGAAGCACGCAGTCGAAAAATCGCCCAACTGCCCGATGATGCGGTCCCTATGGATTTTCATTTGTACAAGATAAAAATGGGCGACGGTCTTCTCCAAATGGGGATCGACTACATTTGGCAGGATCTTAGCCTGTCTTATTTCGGCAATCGGGCGGCTATGCGAAAATTCAAGAAAATAGCCGAGGATTTGTACCGCTTTTACGGCGTCAGCGCAGCGGATATACAAAATCATTCTGCCAGGTACACGGCACTGGTCAGCACGTTGTGTTCGTGACCGCCGCCGGCCGGCGCCTGAAAAACAGCAAAAACGCAGTATAATAAAAGTGGTGAATCCCTCCGGGGTTTCTTAGCAGAAAGGAAGCGAAACAGGTATGGAGCAAGAGCGTTATTCTGTTCTATTCAGCAGTCAAACCGGCAACACAAAAATACTGGCGCAGGCCATTGCGCAAGCGCTGCCGGCAGCGGGCTGCGACTATTTTGGAGATTACCAAGGCTGTGTGCCGTCGTCGCCGGTATTGTTTGTCGGCTTTTGGACCGATAAGGGTACGGCAGATGCCGCCACCTTGGAATTGTTGAAAACCGTAAAGAACAAAAAGATTTTTTTGTTTGGTACCGCCGGATTTGGCGGAAGTGCTGCGTATTTTCAAAAAATTCTGTTGCGCGTGCAGGAAAATTTGGATGCCGGCAATCAAGTGATTGGCACATTTATGTGCCAAGGCAAAATGCCCTTGTCCGTGCGGCAACGGTATGAGAAAATGAAAGAACAACCGAATCCGGCTCCTAATTTGGATATGCTGATTGCCAATTTTGACCGTGCATTGACCCATCCGGATGAGCAGGATCTGCAACGGTTGCAAGAGGCTGTCTGCGCTGTACAAATGTAAATAACCATAATAAAAACCGCTTACTGTGTATCACAACAGCAAGCGGTTTTTTGTGCGGCGAAAAGACTTCAAAAAAACAGTTCCAGACCCATTGCAATCATCCAAATATATGCGCAGGTTTTGGGAATCATCAACAGACCGACCTTAGGGTGTTTCTTACTCATCAAGGTAACCGGAAGATAGCAGCCGAAGGAAATGAGAATGGCAGCTACCATACGGGTCAGGTGATAATCGTGGGCGTTGCCGGACAGGGCATACAGAATAATAACGCCGATACCGGTTACGGCAAATACCGTGTTGCGGATAATGGACAGCTTTTGGTTGCCGTTATCCGAGCACCAACGGTTTTGGGGCAGCAGGCATACGATAATACGCACCAATGCGGATACCCAAATGATGATTTCCAATGGGGCGGAAATTTGCATTTCCGGGAATGTATTTTTCCAAATATACATCAGCAGAATGTAAAAAACGGTCATCGTGACAGAGGAAATCTGCAACCCCATACCCAGCTGCTTTATTATTTTGTCGCTGCTGCCACGGAATGCACGAATCACACGGGGGACCAAGTGGAATGCATCACCGCCGCATAAGGTCAAGGTGAGAATGCCGTACAGCACAAATAAGCTGTTTCCCTTAGAAAAAACAAAGAACAAAATGGCTGCAATCAAGTCAAACAGCAGATAGCCGATGTCAAAAACAGCCTCCATAATGTCCGGCACACGAGGTGTATATCCATTGTTTTTCATCTTATTAAAACTCCTTTTTAATCAGCTTATGGTAGATAATATGATTTTTCAGAAACAGAATGCCCGCAGACGCCAGTGCACACCCGAGACCGGTATAAAAGAATGCAATAAATGTGTCCGGGAATATGCCTGCCGCACGCAAACCGATGCCGCCGCCCATCATACAGGCCATAATCAAATACGCTTTTAAGTCAAAAAAGTGCCAAAAGGGGCGGTCGCCCTCATAGCCTAAAATTCGCTTGGTGTGCTTTTTGCTCATTTTATTTGTTTTGCTGCAAATACGCTTCTGCGTTGTTACATATTTTGTCAAATACACTTCTAAATACAGCGATTTCTTCTTGTGAAATGCCTGCCAGTGCGTGCTTTGCGAATTCCTTTTGAATGGCAATGCCGTCGGTAAGAATCGGCTGCGCGTCAGCCGTTAAATGCAGTTCAATATGCTTTTTATTGGTTGCGCTTTGCTGCCGTACTACCAATCCGCGTTGCTCCAGCTGCTTTAGAGAAGTGGATACATGGGATTTGGTGTATTTGCAGATCCGTACCAAGCTTGCAGCGGTATTGCATTCCGGATTGCTGTGCAAAAACATCAGAATGTCACATTCCATTTGTGTTAATTCATATTTGTTGCAAATGGTACGCATCAGCGATTCATAGCAGCAGGTGATGGTCTTGTGCTTATCTCGAAAATATATAGGAACAGCCCCTTGTATGTTCTATTTAGAACGATAGTGGGAGAATTGTACCACGGTACAGAACGTTTGTCAACAAGAATATCCAAATTCGTTTGTTTGGCGTACCCGGAACCGGCATTGAAAATAGCAGCGGGCTGTGGTATACTGTGCATTGTAAACGATGTGAGATTGATAAGGTGGGCGTAAGCATGAAACCAAAGGAATTGGAGCAATGGATAGGTACACAGTACGGCATTTCGGCAGAATATCCCTGGGCGGTCAGTCCGGAGAATGCTGTGTTTCGTCATCGCGAAAACAAGAAGTGGTTTGCGCTGCTGCTGCGTGTCACCGGGGATAAATTAGGATGCCCGGGTACAGCTCCGGTATGGATCCTGAATATAAAATGCGACCCGCTGATGATTGGATCTTTGTGCAGTATGGAGGGTATTTATCCTGCGTACCATATGAATAAAACCCACTGGATCTCCATTGCGATGGACGATCGTGTGCCGCGTGTGCTGGTGCAGGATTTGCTGGACCAAAGCTATGCTTCCACTGCTTCTGCGCCAAGACGGCAAAAAAAGCAGTAAAAAGGAACGCTTTTGCCACAGAATTTGGCACGCAAGCACGGCAGGACTCCGGCACAGATTTTGCTGCGCTGGAATGTGCAGCAGGGGATCATTCCCATTCCCAAGTCCAAGAACCCGGCGCGCCTGGCAGAGAATATTGCCGCGTTTGATTTTGCGCCGGAGGGGGAGGATATGGCGGCGCTGGGCGGTATGAATCAAAACCGTCGCACCAGCCACGACCCTTTGACTTTTGATTTTTGATCAAACTGAAAAAAGCGTGCTGCACCGAGGTGAGCGGCGCGCTTTTTGCTGCCCCGGCAGGGCTTGACTACCGGACGAAAAATGAGTATAATAAAGCGAATACCATATTAGTATTTTATATATAAGACGTAGGAGTGAAATTATGCGTTCTGATTTGATCAAAGAGGGACCCAGCAGAGCCCCCCATCGTTCGTTATTGCGTGCACTGGGTATTGATGATCTGGAGATGAAGCGGCCGTTCGTTGCCGTGGTGAACTCCAAGAGCGACTACATTCCCGGTCACATGCATTTGGACAAGATCGCCGAGCAGGTGAAGGCGGGTATCCGCAACGCCGGCGGCGTGCCTTTTGAATTTAACACCATCGGCGTGTGCGACGGTATCGCCATGAATCACAAGGGTATGAAGTATTCTCTGTGCTCCCGTGAGCTGATCGCTGACAGCATTGAGGTGATGCTCACCGCGCACCCGCTGGATGCCGTTGTGTTTATCCCCAATTGTGACAAGATCGTGCCCGGTATGCTGCTGGCTGCCTGCCGACTGAACCTGCCCTGTATCTTCATCAGCGGCGGCCCCATGCTGCCCGGCAAGAGCGCCGTCACCGGCGGGCGTATCGGCCTGTCCGAGCAGTTTGAGTATGTGGGCGCCAATGCAGTGGGCAAAATGAGCGACCAGATTTTGGAGAGCTGTGCCTATACCGCCTGCCCCACCTGCGGCAGCTGCTCCGGTATGTACACCGCCAATTCCATGAACTGCCTGACGGAGACCATCGGCATGTCCCTGCCCGGCTCCGGTACCATTCCGGCTGTAATGAGCGCACGTCTGCGCCTGGCGAAAGAGGCCGGTGAGCGGGTAATGGATCTGCTGAAGGCGGACATTAAACCCTCGGATATTATTACGGAGAAAGCCATTGAGAATGCCATGCGCACAGATATGGCCATCGGCTGCTCCACCAACACCATTTTGCATTTGACGGCCATTGCCCATGCGGCAGGCCATGATATTGACCTGGCCCGGCTGGACGCTTACGGCAGAAAGACCCCCCAGATCTGCAAGCTGAATCCGGCCTCCTCCGTATTTATTACGGATCTGAACGATGTGGGCGGTATTCCCGCAGTGATGAAAGAGCTGGCCAAGGGCGGTATGATCAATACCGATTGCCTGACCGTCAGCGGCACGGTACAGGATCGACTGGACGCTGCGCCGGACGCCGACGGTGAGATTATTCACACCCTGGAGGCACCGTTCTCTGCAGACGGCGGTATCGCTGTGCTGACCGGCAACCTGGCAGAAGACGGCGCTGTGGTGAAGAAGGGCGCTGTTGCACCGGAGATGATGCAGCATAAAGGCCCGGCAAAGTGCTATAATTCCGAAGAAGAGGCCATTGCGGCCATTACCGGCGGCAAAGTGGTTGCCGGTGATGTGGTAGTCATTCGCTATGAAGGACCCAAGGGCGGCCCCGGTATGCGTGAGATGTTGTCTCCCACCTCTGCCATTATCGGCATGGGGCTTGGTTCCTCTGTTGCACTGCTGACGGATGGCCGGTTTTCCGGTGCCACCCGCGGCGCTTCCATTGGCCATGTGAGTCCGGAGGCGGCTATGGGCGGTACCATCGCTTTGGTACAGGACGGCGATATGATCGAGATTGATATTCCTGCGCGCGTGCTGCGGGTAGATGTGTCCGATGCGGAGTTGGAGCGGCGTAAGGCCACCTGGCAGCCGCCGGAGCAGCACCTGACCGGCTACCTGAAGCGGTATGCCCAGCATGTGACCAGCGGCGCCAAGGGCGCAGTGTTTGAGGACTGAGTATGAAAAAAGACGGGACGGCCGGTAAAGGACGTGCGCTGCTGCGCCACCTGGCGGTGGTGCTGGTGTTTGTGCTGGCAGCCGCGCTGGTGTTTACGCCGATATGGGTGCTGGGTGGGCGCTATGCGGTGTCTGCCGTGCATGATGTGCAGGCCAAGTTGCCCCGGGCAGACAGCGACTTGCAGCTGACGGAGCAGTACGACCCCCAGCCCAATACCTTTGGAATCGTAGAGGGCGCCACAGTGACCGGCGGTATGCACTTCGGTCGGCTGGAATGCAGCCAAATTGGGCTGGATTGCCCGGTGTATTATGGCGCCAATCGGGTGTGTCTGCGTGCCGGTGCGGCCGCGTCTACGGCTTATGGTTTGCCGGGTTACGGCAAGTCTACCGTTGTCACCGGGTACAATACAACGGCGTTTCGGAACTTGGGACAGCTGAAAAAAGGCGACCTCATCGACTTTTCCACCAACTGGGGGCACTTCTCCTACCGGGTGACGGACCGCCAGGTACTCACCTCGGACGAATCAGTAGATGTGTCTGTGGTGGACAAGGAAAAGCTGATCCTCTTTTGTACCTATCCCCAGTCTCCCTTTGGCAACTTGGCGGATCAGCGGCTGTATGTGTTTTGTGAAAAGGCCTCCGGCCCGGCTGTGGAGGTGAGCACCGATGATTAAGATCAAAAAGCACGATCGACGCGCTTGTTGCAGTGCGTTTTTGCTGTTTGTTTTTACCGGCGTGCTGACCCTGTCTGTGTTGGTGGGTGCGCTTTTTGGCAACCCGGCGCGTATGGTGCGCAGCCTTGGCGGCGATACTTATGTGGACGGCCTTTATACGGAGGTCCACCAGTATGCGGCGGATCTTTGCCTGGAGTACGGGCTGGACACGGCTGTGGCAGACGCAGTCACCAAGGACGGTGTGCGCACTACGGTGCAGACCTATGCGGGGATTATGTTAAAAAGCAAGGATCGCTCGGCCAAGCTGGCGCCGGCGCTCCAAGAGGTGCGTACCGCATTAGAAACGGCGGCAGCCAAGGCAGCTCCCGGTGCCACTACGGCGCAGGTGCAGGACTTTGGCAAGGCATTTGCCGATTATATGGGTGGCCGTATGGCGTTGGCTTTTGCGGCGGATCTGCAAAGCTTTGCAAATCTTAGTATACGAGCCTCTGTAGCAGGGGGTGTGATTGCCTGCTGCGGCGTGGCGCTGGCGGTATGGCTGTTGAGGCGCAGCGGCGCTGCCAAGCGGCTCCAGCGTCTGCTGGCGGCAGATGGCATCTGTGCCGCCGGACTGGTGACGGTGCTATGCGCTGTGATCATGCTGGTGCTGCTGCACCAAAAAAACCTGTATATTTTTCCCGCGTATCTTTGTGCGGCTGCTACTCGGTATATGATCGACTGGCTGTATATGTGCCTGGGTGCCGGCGGACTGCTGCTGGCGGCTTCCGGGATTGTGGCCTTTGCACGCAAGGGCAAGAACTGTAAAGGATGAACCGTATGGACAACGATGTAGTCATTTCTGTTGAAAATGTGACCATGGCCTTTAACCTGAATAAGGAAAAGGTGGACAACTTAAAGGAATATGTGATCAAGCTGTTAAGGCGTCAGCTGGAATTCAAGAAGTTTTATGCCTTGCAGGACATTAACTTCCAGGTGCGCCGGGGTCAGCATTTGGGCATTTTGGGCCTGAACGGTGCCGGTAAATCCACGCTGCTCAAGACCATTGTAGGCGTATACAAGCCTACGGAAGGTACTGTGAAAAAGAAAGGCGTGATTGCGCCTTTGCTGGAGCTGGGCGCCGGCTTTGACCCCAACTACACCGGTAAGGAAAATATTTTCCTGTACGGCGCCATTCTGGGCTACAACCGGGAGTATTTGGAGAGCAAGTATGACGAGATTGTGGCATTCTCCGAGCTGGGCAAGTTTATTGACGTGCCGCTGAAGAACTATTCTTCCGGTATGAAAGCGCGCTTGGGCTTTTCCATTGCCACGGCCGTGGAGCCGGATATTCTGATTTTGGATGAGGTGCTGTCCGTAGGCGACGCCCGTTTCCGCAAAAAGAGCCTGGCTAAGGTCCAGTCTATGTTTGATCAGGGCGTGACCGTGCTGTTCGTGTCTCATAATATTCAGCAGGTGAAGGCCATTTGCGACACAGCCATTTTGCTGGAGAAAGGGCATATTATTGCCTCCGGCGATGTGGATACCGTGGCTGCCGTGTATGAGGAAAAATCCGGCAAAAAGAAATAAGGATTAAAATATTAAAGGCGGGTACGCCCCGCCTTGCTTTGAAAAGAAATACCCCGTGCGGTTTGGAACTGCACGGGGCGTTTTGTTATGCTTATTATTTCACTTTTACGGACTTAGTGGCGCTCCAGGGGGAGTAGACTTTTTTCTTGCCCTCGGTTCGATAGGAGCGCATACGCACATAGTAGGTGGTCTTGGCCCGGTAGGTGGAGAAGGTCTTGGAGGTGGCGCTCTTCTTTACCGTAAAGTCCAGAAAATTCCGCTTAAAGTTCTTGGTGGTGGAGTATTGCACCTGGTAGCCGCTGCACGCTACTTTGCCCCATCTAATAGTGATCTTCTTAGACTTAGGCGAGGTGGCGGAGCTGATTTTTGGGGTTGCGGTCAGTGTTTTTGTGCTGACCTTGCTGCTTTTGGCGCCGGTCTTGGTGCTGCTGTCTGTGGTGTACGCCGCCACCTGGAAGGTGTAGGCGGTGTTGGCTTTCAGCTTGCTGACGGTGCCGGTGGTTTTGTTACCTTTGATCGTAGCTACCTTGGTTGTTTTTTTGGATTTGGTGTCGTAGCGATAGATATAGTAGCCGTCGGCACCGGCCTTTTTGCCCCACTGGAGAGCCACAGAGGCCGCAGAACGGCGTTTTACCTTAGCACCGCTGACTTTACCGGGTAGGCAGTGTTTGGTGTTGTAGGCGCTGTAAGGGCCGTATTTGCCTTTTACATAGGCTCGCACCCGCACGGCATACTCCTCGGTATCTGTCAGGTTGTGCAGGGTGGCGCTGGTGCCGGTGACGGTTTTTGAGAAGTTGGTACCCTTGGTTTTGTTGGTAATGTCGATATAGTATTTGGTGGCCCCGGATACCTTGTTCCACTTGTATGTTAAGTTGGTCTGGGTGCGTCCGGTCAGAGTCAGTCCGGTGACCCGGTTCTTGGCTGCTGCGGTGGTGGAGGGCCTTGTGGTGGTCGTGGTGCTGCTGGAGGTAGAAGTGGAAATGTGGTTCACATTAGCGGTGGAAGCGGGCATACCGCTGTACACGGGAATAATAAAGGTTTTGGCCGTGTCCAGAATTTTAGCCGATTTATAGGCGTTATAGGTGGTAACAGACTCAGACGCCGCCGCTTGTACATTGGCCATATATTCGTGGCTGTGCTTCTCTGCCGTGCCGGGGGCTACATTGAACTTTTGCAGATAGCCGGTGTTTTGGGTTTTGGAGAAGCCGTTTGCTATGTATGTTGCGCCGTTGTAAATGGATTTGTAGGGATTGCTCCAGGGACGGCCGTAGTTAAAGTACTTAGTGCGGCAGGCGCTTTTGGGCACATAGCCGGAAATGCCGGTGGCGTAGCTACCGCCGTTATCTGTGTACAGGCGCACCCGGTAGTAGTTGCCCGCATTGGCGCGCCATACCATATACTGACCCTTTTTAGCCTTGGTCTTGGTTCCGCTGACCTTGCCGTTTTTATAGTCAGAGTAAATGGTGGCGTCCTTCTCCAGGCGCAGATAACCGGCAGCCCATTCCAGCCCGTCCATCGCGCCGCTGTAAGCGCCGATATTGTAGTAGTTGTAAATGCCGATAAACGGCGCACGGTTGCCGCTGGCGCCGCCGGTGGTGGCTTTGGTACTGCCCACCTCTTGTACGATTTTGGAGGCCAGATAATAGGCGCTCATACCGCTGTTTTTTGCGGCGGCCAAAATCGCGTCGGAATACTTGGTCTTGCTGTCGTAGTTCTTGCGGGTCTTGCCGTCGGTGGTCAGGTAGTTGATCAGGGAATTGTGCATCCAGGTGGGGGAGAGAATGGTCTCCACCCCGGCTTTGGTCTGCTTGGCATTATACGCGGTGGATTCAAACTGGAAAATATGCTTCTCATCAAAGAAGTTGCGGGGATCCATATAGTGCATCACTGCGTTTTGAGAGGCAGAGTACCAGCTGGAGCCTTCCTGGGGCTTGTTCTTGCAGGAGGCGCAGCTGCAGTAATAGGCGGCAGACAGAGAAGACTGACGCTCAATCAGTTGCTTAGAGTGAGGGGAGCGCTCTGCTTTAACGGCAGCGGTGAAATTCAGTCCGGTCTTCAGCGGCTGAAAATCCCATTTGGGGTACTTATTGTGCAGGCTTACCAGCTTGCTGATATAGCTTTCCGGGAAGCCTTTGTCCCGTAACTGGTCGGCATAACTCTTGGCAAAGGCAGTTGTCGGTAATATTGTTAAAGTGGTCATTAACAGACAAATTGCCAAAAAAAGGCTAAAAGTTTTTTTTATCATTCTGGTCGTCACCGTTCCTTAAATTTTTGGCGGTATTATGCGCTTTTTCGCTTTATTTTGCTTTATAATATCATTTCATCACGGCTTTGTCAATTTTTTGTAACCGGAAAATGTTGGCGAAACCCTTGACAAATTCGTAAAAATTGTGTAAACTTGTCACGCTGTGAAAAAAGAACACGGCCCATATCGAATAACAATCAAAATAATCGACCAATGACCAAGACCGAGAGAGAGGAGAACGGGAAGCGATTATGAACAACGCAACAAAACAACAAAATTCCAGCAATGCGAGAGAGGGCAACGGCCTGCCAGCCATGCTGACGCGTCTGCGTGAGAACGCAGGTATGACCCAAGAGGAGGCCTCTAAGCTATTTAATGTAAATCGCAGCACTTATGCGTATTATGAGACTGGAAAGAGCCACCCCAAATACCCCCTGCTGTGTAGGATTGCCAATGCCTACGAGGTGAGCGTGGACTACCTGCTGGGCCTGAAAAGCGCTGCAAGCAACACCGCAGATACGCTGCATGACGAAGGCGTGGCTTACGATGCCAATAACGAGCAGCCCTCCAGCTATTTGAAGGGCCGGATCAATGACGGTATTGCCGAGCTTAGTAATGTAGAACGTATGGTGCTGTTTCGTCTGCGGATTATGGACAAAGAGGACCAAAATGGCATCGTCAACTTTATCAACCGCTTGGGCGAGTTGAACAAAGAGGAGTGGGAGACCCTGTTCCGCCTGTGCGTGATAGACAAAGAGGATCAGAAGAAAGTCCTTGACTTTATCAAGAGTCTGTAAGTAGGCGATCCAACACAAATAGAGAGCCACAGAGACCGGCAACGGTTTTTGTGGCTCTCTATTTGTTTAGACTTGCAGACCGTACAGTGCGCGGGCGTTCTCTGCCGTTTGGCGCAGCACAGCCTGGGCAGACAGCCCCAGCACCTGCCCAATGCGTGTGGCAATGTGTGGGATCAGAGCAGAGTTATTGCGCTGCCCGCGGCAAGGCTCCGGCGCCAGGTAAGGACAGTCCGTTTCCAACACCAGGCGTTCTAAGGGGATCGTTTCCACCACCTCCAGCGCTTTGCGGGCGTTCTTAAAGGTGGCCACACCGTTCAGGCCGATGTACATGCCCAGTTTGATGATCTCCTTTGCCATTTCCTTGCTGCCGGAGAAGCAGTGCACTACGCCTTTGGGCTGCAAGGCTTGCAGCAGCTCCAGCGTGTCGCCATGGGCTTCCCGGTCGTGTACGATAATGGGTTTGTCCACTTCCTTTGCCAGCTGGATCTGACGGCGGAAAAAGGCCGTTTGCGTGTCTTTGTCGCTGGCCATCCAGTGGTAGTCCAAGCCGATCTCGCCAACCGCCACGCACTTGGGGTCCGCCAGCAGCGTTCGTAGGCGCTCTATGTCCTCTAAATCGGCGCCTTCCAAATTTTCCGGGTGAAACCCGGCGGCAAAGTAAAACCAGGGATATTGGCGGCTCAGCGCCTGATTTTGCAGGGAGGAGGGCAGATCGCAGCCGCAGCTGACCACACCCACCACGCCTTGGTCGGGCAGCCGGCGGAGCAGCTGCTCCCGATCCGGGTCAAATTGAGGATCGTCATAATGGGCGTGGGTGTCAAAAATCGGAGCGTTTTTCATAAATCGAATTCCTTTATAAAAAAGAGCGACCGGTCCGCAGACTGCTCGCTCTTTTGTGCTTTTTTAGCGAATCTGGGTGCCGGCGGGCATACCGTCCACAAACAGCACCTGCACATCATGATCGCCTACATCGCCGGCCAGAAGCATACCGTTGCTCATCTCGCCGCACAGCTTGGCAGGCTTTAAGTTGGCTACGATTACCACTTTTTTACCGATCAGGTCCTCCGGCTTGTACCAGGGGGCAATGCCGCTGACGATCTGACGGCTGCCGTCGCCGTCGTTCACTTGCAGTTTCAGCAGCTTCTTTGCCCGCTTAATTGGCTCACAGTCGGTGATCTCTGCCACGCGCAGTTCTACCTTGCTGAAGTCGTCAAAGGCAATCTGTGCCACGCCGGGCACCTCTGCCTTAGGCTGCAGGGCAGCGGTGGCCTTCTCCATTTGGGCTTTAATTAAGGCATTCAGTTCGTCGATCTCCTTGTCTGTGTCAATGCGGGGGAACAGAGCATCACCCTTGTGCACCGTTACATTGGCAGGCAGCACGCCGAATTTAGCAGCGTTCTCATAGGTGATCAGGTTCTCGGTGGCGCCGATCTGCGCCCAGGCCTTGGGCATAGAGGTGGGCATAAAGCAGGACAGCAGGGTGGTGGTGATTCGGATCACCTCCAGCAGGTTGTACAGCACGCTGGCCAGCCGAGCCTTGCGGTTTTCGTCCTTGCCCAAGATCCAGGGGGTGGTTTCGTCAATATATTTGTTGGCTCTGGAGATCACCTTGAAGATCTCTGCCAGGGCGTTGTTCAGCTGGGTCTGGTCCATGTAGGCAGCCACTTTATCCCGCAGCTCCAGTGCCGGGTCAATGAGAGAGGCGTCCAGTTCTTCGTCTGCTTCTCTGCATTCCGGCAAGGTGCCGCCGAAGTATTTTTCTGCCATAGCCACGGTGCGGGACACCAGGTTGCCCAGATCGTTAGCTAAGTCCGCGTTAATGCGGTTGATCATAATTTCGTTAGAAAAAGAGCTGTCTGCGCCCAGCGCCATCTCTCGCAGAATGTGGTAGCGAATGGCGTCTGCGCCGTAGCGCTCGCCCAGCACCAGCGGGTCTACCACATTGCCGATGGATTTGCTCATTTTTTGACCATTAAAGGTGATCCAGCCGTGTACTGCCAAGTGCTTGGGCAGCGGCAGATCCAGCGCCATCAGCATGGCGGGCCAAATGATGGCGTGGAAGCGCATAATATCTTTAGCCACCATGTGCACATCGGCGGGCCAATAGCGGTCAAAGTCGTCATACTTGTCATTCAGGTAGCCCAGGGCGCTGATGTAGTTGGAGAGCGCGTCTACCCACACATAAACCACATGACCCGGGTCAAAGGTGACGGGAATGCCCCAGGTGAAGGAAGTGCGGGACACGCACAGATCTTCCAAACCGGGCTTGATAAAGTTGTTGACCAGCTCTACCGCGCGGCTCTTAGGCTGTAAATAATCCGTCTCCAGCAGCAGTTTTTCGATCCGGTCGGCAAAGGGGGACAGCTTAAAGAAATAGGCTTCCTCAGCGGCCTCCGTGACCTCGCGGCCGCACTCCGGGCATTTGCCGTCCACCAGCTGGCTTTCCGTCCAAAAGCTCTCGCAGGGGGTGCAGTATTTGCCTTTGTACTCGCCTTTGTAAATATAGCCCCGGTCGTACAGTTCCTTAAAGATCTTCTGTACCGTCTCTATATGGTAATCGTCGGTGGTGCGAATGTAGCGGTCATAGCTGATGTTCATGTAGGACCACAGCTTCTTAAAGATGGCTACGATCTCGTCCACATACGCCTTGGGGGTCACGCCCTTCTCGGCGGCCTTTTGCTCAATTTTCAGACCGTGCTCGTCCGTACCGGTGAGAAAGAGCACATCATACCCCTGCATGCGCCGAAAGCGGGCGATGGAGTCGCAGGCCACGGTGGTGTAGCAGTGCCCGATGTGGGGATTGCCGGAGGGGTAGTAAATGGGCGTGGTGATATAAAACTTTTCCTTATCCATAGGAGCCTCCTTATACAAATACATTGAAGTTGGCCGTCGCGCCGTCCTTGGTGCGGGTTTCTACCGCATCGCCGGTCTGCATATTGACTTTGACGGAGGCGTACTTCTTCTTGTTTTTATAAACGGCAAAATAGTAGTTGTTGCCCTCAGACACGGTGCCGTCCACATCGTAGCCCTTGCCGTAGTAGTTGGTCAGGGCATCCAGCGCCTGGTTGACGGTGTAAGCGCTTCCGCTGTCCTCTTTTGCCTTTTTAGTGGTGGTTTCTGCCGGTTTTGTAGTGGTGTCGGTAGAAGCATTTGTGGTGCTCTCCGGCACCGTGGTGTCTGCCGTGGTGGCAGCGGGCCGGTCAGCGACCGTGGCGGGCCGGGTGGTCTCCTCCGGGGCAGCCTTGGTGCAGCCAAACAGCCCGGCGGCGGTAACGCAGCACAGACCCAGCGCCAGCGCTGCTTTGATCCCTTTATTCATACTCAATCACCTGATTTCAAAATGTTACAGCAGGGAAGCGGCGCCCCGATCCAGCATCAGCGTTACATCCGTATGGAACTGCAACACAGAGGCGGGGCATTCCGGGGTCACATTACCGGAGATCACCTGCTTGATGGCTTTGGCCTTGTGCTCGCCCAGGGCGATGATCAGAATGCGCTTGGCCTGCATAATGGAGCCAATGCCCATGGTCAGTGCTTGGGTGGGCACCTCCTCAATGGTGTTAAAGAAGCGGCTGTTGTCCTGAATGGTGCTCTCCTTAAGGGACACCACATGGGTCCACCGCTGGAAGGAGTCGCTGGGCTCGTTAAAGGCAATGTGGCCGTTGGAGCCGATACCCAGCAGCTGAATATCAATGCCGCCGGCAGCGCGAATGCTCTCCTCGTACCGCTTGCACTCGGCCTCTAAGTCCGCTGCGTTGCCGTCCAAAAAGTGAATGCGCTCCTCCGGGATATTGATGTGGTCAAACAGATTTTCGTGCATAAAGGAGTGGTAGGAATTTTTGTCTTCCACATCCAGCTTGCAGTATTCGTCCAGGTTAAAAGTGGTCACTTTGGAGAAGTCCACAGCACCCTGCTCGTACAGGCGGATCATGTGGTTGTAGGGCTTCAGCGGGGTGGAGCCGGTGGCCAGACCCAGTACGGAGTTGGGCTTTGCCAGCACCTGGCCGCACATATAGTTACCGGCTGCAATGCCGATCTGTTCTTCCGTGTCGTAAATCAATACATTCATGTTGTTTCCTCGCTCTTAATTTTAAGAATATGTCCTATATTATATACGATTTGGCGGCAATGTCAATTCTTGTCGCGCCTTTTTGGTACGATAGCGCAGCCAAAGCCACAGCAGCACCCCGGCGCACAGCAGTCCAAGAGCCGCACCGGCGGTGTCAATGGCCCAGTCCGTCGCCTGGCAGGAACGCCCGGGCACAAAGCGCTGGTGCACCTCGTCGGTGATTGCATACAGACTGGCAATGGGCAGGCTGACGGCGGTGTACCGGCGTCCCCAGGTGGCTGCGCAGGCAAAGCTCAGCAGCAGGCACAGCCCGGTGTATTCCAAAAAGTGTGCGGATTTACGCACCAAAAAGTCTGTGAGCCGACCATCGCCCAACAGGCGGGTGAGCCAGGCCAGTACGGCGCCGCTCTCGCGGCTGGATTGGTCCGCTGTGCGGGAGGACAGGTAGAAGATTACACACATACACACCACGCTGAGTACCCAAAAGACCATAGCGTACCGCTTATTATGTTCTGACCGCTTCAACAAAGGAGACCCTCCCGCTGCCCGGGTGAAACTGAACGCCGCTGACGCCTCCGGCCATCACATAGTAGGCAGACTCATAGAATACCGGTAGAACGGCGCCGGTTTGGATCAGCGCCTGCTCGCAGGCTCGGCAGGCGGCGGTGGCCGTGCCGGCCGTGGCGTTCTTGGCCACTGTCAGCGCCCGTTCGATTTTATCGCTTTGCAGCTTCATATAGTTGGTGGAGAGCAGGTCGGACAGAAAGGTCACCGGGCTTTGGCTGGCGGCCTCCATAGGGTACAGGGCAATGTCGTAGGTGCCTGCGGCCATCTGGCTCTCCATCTCCGCTTTGGTCATGGTTTCAATCTTTAGGGAAAAGGCAATGCCGGTGCCGTTGCCGTAGGTGGTCACGGTGCCCAAGCTGCTTTGCACCCCCTGTACCAGCGCCTTGGCATAAGCGTCCATCTCCGGGGTGGTAATGACTGTCAGCGCTACGGTGGTCAGCCCGGTCTCCTCCAACCCGGCTTTCCACAGGGCTTGGGCCCGGGCAGCGTCCCTGGCAGGCACCAGGCTGCTTTTGGCGGTGGTCACCGTGCCGCCGTCTACCGTGGTACTGGGCGGGGTAATGCCGGTGGACGCCTGCAGATACTTGCTGCTTTTTGTATCTGCCGGGGACAGGCTCAGGCAGATGGCTCGGCGCATTTTTTCATTGGATAGGCTGCCTTGGTTGGTGTTAAGCAAAAACGCCCAGGTGGTGTTGGCATAGGGGATAGCGGTCAGGTCGTCCTTCTTTTTCAGGGCGCCGTACTCACTGCCGGTGAGAAAGGCGGCGTCGTAGTAGCCGCTTTCCAACTTCTCCGGTACCTTGCTGTTTTCGTCCTTGATATTCAGGGTGATATTATCCACCTTCGTGGGGTTGGCGCCCTTGTATTCCTGATTTTTGTTCAAGGTATAAGAGGTGTCCAGTTGATTCTTTACATAAAATTGGCCGTTAAAGAGAGAATACTCCGTGCCCAGGCCGTAGCGGCCCTTGGTGGCGGTAAAGAATTCTTTATTGCAGGGCATGGCTGCTGCGCCGGACAGGGTAGAAAAGAACCCGGCGTCCGGGGTGCGTAGGGTGATCACCAAGGTGTAATCGTCCGTGGCCTTTACTTGCAGTGCAGAGGCGCTCTTTTCCCCCCGATATACCTGCTGTGCGTCGGCAATGCCGGACAGGGCAGGGTATAGGGGACAGGCGGTCTGGGGTGATACGGCGCGCTGAAGCGCAAAAACAAAATCATGGGCGGTAATGTCCGGATCCCAGTTCTTGCCCATACGCTCGGTTACCGCGTCCGTCAGGTGCCACTTCAGTCCCTGGCGCAGATGGAAGGTGTAGGTCTTTTGGTCTGTGCTCACCGTCCAGTCCGCAGCCACAGCCGGTTTGACCGTGCCGTCGTCCTCCACACGCACCAGCCCCTCATAGCAATTCTCCGCGATCAGGTATTCATCCTGGGTGGCAGCCACCTGAGGGTCAAAGCTGGTGATATTGCCGGTGATGGGGTAGATAATATCCAGCTGCTTGTTCCGTCCGCCGCAACCGGCAAACAGGGTGCACACCAAAGCGGCGCACAGCAGCAGAGAGAAGATACGCTTACAGTTTTGTTTCATGGTTCGCTCCAGTTGATTTTCTTGCCGTCTATTATACCATAAGCAACGAGAAGAAATCAATTTTTAGCGCTCCGATTTGTAGAATTTTTTGAAAAATTCTTGTGCAAAGTGACGAAAAACAAGAAGCACACGGTGGCGTGTATCAAAAAGTTTTTCGTTTTGTGGAATTTATATAAAAATAGTTGTTGACTTTCCGGGCTTGTTCGTCTATATTATATGCACGATTAAAATGGAAATTTATGCGCACGAGTATATGCGCGCCCCTGCCGGGCCGTGCGAAAAACTTTGGCCCGCGGCAGCGGATCGGCGCTGGATTTCGACTTTTTTCTGAGAAAAAAAGATTGGAGTGACCCCTTTTATGTTGAACGTGAAAGACGTGCAGCTCGGCACCACAACACGAAAGAGTTTTGCAAAGATCAATGAAGTGATGCAAATGCCCAACCTCATTGAAGTGCAGAAGAAATCGTACCAGTGGTTCCTGGATGAAGGTTTGGAAGAGGTGTTCCGCGACATTGGTTCCATCACGGATTATACAGGCAATCTGGTGCTGGACTTTATCGACTACACCATGGACGAGGACCCCAAGTACACCATTGCCCAGTGTAAGGCAAGGGATGTGACTTACGCCAAACCGCTGAAGGTCCGTGCCCGCTTGCAGAACAAAGAGACCGGTGAGGTGAAGGAGAACATCATCTTCATGGGCGACTTCCCGCTGATGACGGATGCCGGCACTTTTGTAATCAACGGTGCAGAGCGCTGCATTGTGTCTCAGCTGGTGCGTTCCCCCGGCGTGTATTACCACATGGACCATGACAAGACCGGTAAGGAATTGTATACCAACACCGTGATCCCCAACCGGGGCGCATGGTTGGAGTATGAGACAGACGCCAACGACCTGTTCTATGTGCGCATTGATAAAAACCGCAAGATCTTTATCACCACTTTCCTGCGTGCGTTGGGTCTGGGTCTCGATCATGAGATCATTGACTATTTCGGTGAGGATGAGCGCCTGGTGGCCACCATTGAGAAGGACACCACCAAGAACCAGGAGGAGGCACTCCTGGAGGTGTACAAGCGCCTGCGTCCCGGCGAGCCGCCCACTTTGGAGACGGCACAGGCTCACTTGGACGGCCTGTTCTTTGACCCGCATCGGTACGATCTGTCCCGAGTGGGTCGCTACAAGTATAACAAAAAGCTGGGTATGGCTGACCGCCTGAACGGCCAGATCCTGGCAGAACCGGTGATCTCTCCTCAAGGTGAGTTCCTGGCAGACGCCGGTGAGAAGATCGACAAGATCAAGGCCATGGAGATCGAGGATGCAGGTGTTATGTTTGCATTTGTCGATGTGGACGGCAACAAGGTAAAAGTTGTGTCCAACGGCATGGTCGATATCAAGAAATATGTGGACTTTGACTGCACCCCTCTGGGTATCCGCGAAAAGGTCAGCTATGCTGTGCTGGCAGAGATCCTGGAGAAGTGCGGCGATGATGAAGAGGCACTGAAAGAGGAGATTCGCATTAAGCAGGACGACCTGGTGCCCAAGCACATTACCACAGACGATATTTTTGCTACCGTGTCTTATCTCTGCAACCTGGCTTGCGGTGTAGGCACCACAGACGACATTGACCACCTGGGCAATCGTCGTATCCGCGCAGTAGGCGAGTTGCTGCAAAACCAGTTCCGTATCGGCTTTACCCGTATGGAGCGCGTGATTCGTGAGCGTATGACCTTGCAGGCACAGGACGACGAGGACGCCATTACCCCCCAGGCGCTGATTAACATTCGCCCGGTGGTGGCTGCCATTCGTGAGTTCTTCGGCTCCTCTCCGTTGTCCCAGTTTATGGACCAGAACAACCCCTTGGCGGAGCTGACCCATAAGCGCCGTCTGTCCGCACTGGGCCCCGGCGGTCTGTCCCGTGACCGCGCCGGGTTTGAGGTGCGAGATGTACACTATACCCATTACGGCAGAATGTGCCCCATTGAGACTCCCGAAGGACCCAACATCGGCCTGATCTCTTATCTGGCTTGCTATAGCCGGCTGAATGAGTACGGCTTCATTGAGGCACCGTATCGTAAGGTGGACAAAGAGACCGGTGTGGTCACCGATGAGGTGGTCTACATGACCGCCGATGTGGAGGACGAGTTCGTTGTGGCCCAGGCCAATGAGCCCCTGGACGAGGAAGGTCACTTCACCAACCGCCGCGTTACCTGCCGCCATCGGGACGAGTTCCTGACTCTGCCCCCGGAGCGGGTGGATTACATGGATGTATCCCCCAAGATGGTTGTATCCGTAGCTACGGCTATGATTCCGTTTTTGGAGAACGACGACGCCAACCGCGCACTGATGGGCGCCAACATGCAGCGCCAGGCTGTGCCGCTGCTGAAGACCGAGGCTCCGGTGGTGGGTACCGGTATGGAGTATAAGGCAGCTTACGACTCCGGCGTGGTGGTCATTGCCAAGCGTGGCGGCACCGTGTGCGCCGTAGACGCTCGTACCATTGATATTAAGACCGCTTCCGGTGAGATCGACCATTACGAGTTGGTAAAGTTCAGCGGCTCCAACCAGGGCACCTGTATCAACCAGCGGCCCATCGTCTCCCTGCACCAGCAGGTAGAGGACGGCCAGGTGATCGCCGACGGTCCCGCCACCTGCAATGGTGAGGTTTCTCTGGGTAAGAACGCCCTGATCGGCTTTATGACCTGGGAAGGCTACAACTACGAGGACGCCGTATTGATCAACGAGAAGATCGTGCGGGACGACGTTTATACTTCCATTCACATTGAGGAGCACGAGGTGGAGTCCAGAGACACCAAGCTGGGTCCGGAGGAGATCACCCGCGATATTCCCAATGTGGGCGAGGACGCGCTGAAGGATCTGGACGAGGACGGTATTATTCGCATCGGCGCCGAGGTACACAGCGGCGATATTTTGGTGGGTAAAGTGACCCCCAAGGGCGAGACGGAGCTGACCGCAGAGGAGCGGCTGCTGCGTGCCATCTTTGGTGAGAAGGCCCGCGAGGTGCGTGACACCTCCATGCGTGTGCCCCATGGTGAGTATGGTATTGTGGTGGATGTTAAGGTGTTCACCCGTGCCAACAGCGACGAAATGAGCCCCGGCGTGAACAAAGTGGTTCGCGTTTATATCGCCCAGAAGCGTAAGATCCAGGCCGGTGATAAGATGGCCGGTCGTCACGGTAACAAGGGCGTTGTGTCCCGGGTACTGCCCCAGGAGGATATGCCGTTCCTGCCGGACGGTCGCCCGTTGGATATTGTATTGAACCCCTTGGGCGTACCTTCTCGTATGAATATCGGGCAGGTGCTGGAGGTGCATCTGGGCTATGCCGCTATGGCACTGGGCTGGAAGATGATGACCCCCGTATTTGACGGTGCCCATGAGGACGACATTCGTGAGTGCCTGAAATTGGCCGGTCTGCGTGAGGACGGTAAGACTACCCTGACCGACGGCCGTACAGGCGAAAAGTTTGATAACCCGGTGACCGTGGGTTACATGTATTACCTGAAGCTCCATCACCTGGTAGATGATAAGATTCATGCCCGTTCCACCGGTCCTTACAGCCTGGTTACCCAGCAGCCTTTGGGTGGTAAAGCCCAGTTCGGCGGCCAGCGTTTCGGTGAGATGGAGGTTTGGGCACTGGAGGCATACGGCGCTGCTTACACCCTGCAAGAGATCATGACGGTGAAGTCCGATGATGTTGTGGGTCGTGTGAAGGCTTATGAGGCCATTGTTAAGGGCGAGAATATCCCCAAGGCAGGCACGCCGGAATCCTTCAAGGTTCTGTTTAAGGAGCTGCAGGCACTGGGTCTGGATACTCGTGTGTATGACGCCAACGGCGAGGAAGTAGAGCTCAAGCAGGATCTGGACGATGGCACCGGTATTCAGCCTATTGATGACAAGGCGTTCACCACCGTCAATGACTTTGACGAGGGCAGCGAGGGCTTTGGCATTGAGAATGCGGAAGAAGCCGGCGAGGAAGCAGGCGCAGACGCAGCGGATTCGTTTGCAGATTTGTTTGCAAACGCCCTGGACGACGATTCGGACGACGGGGCCGACGCGTAAACGCCATTCCGACACTACATTATATATAAAGGAGTGCTTCCATGATGGAGAATAAAGAAAACGAATTCAGCTCGATCAAAATCGGTCTGGCGTCTCCCGAGCAGATTCGGGAATGGTCCTACGGCGAGGTCACCAAGCCGGAGACCATCAATTACAGAACGCTGAAGCCGGAGCGGGACGGTTTGTTCTGCGAGCGCATTTTCGGCCCCATGAAGGACTGGGAGTGCCACTGCGGCAAATATAAGAGAGTACGCTATAAGGGCAAGGTCTGCGAGCGCTGCGGCGTAGAGATCACCCGGGCCAAGGTGCGCCGTGAGCGTATGGGCCACATTGAACTTGCGGCTCCCGTGTCTCACATTTGGTATTTTAAGGGCATTCCCAGCCGCCTTGGGCTGGTACTGGATCTGAGCCCCCGTTATTTGGAGAAGGTGCTGTACTTTGCACTGTATATCGTAACGGATCCCGGCGACACCCCGCTGGAGAAAATGCAGATCCTTAACGAAAAAGAATATGCAGAAATGCGCGAGCGCTACGAGGACGACTTTGAGGCCGGCATGGGCGCCGAGGCCATCAAAAAGCTGCTGCAAGACATTGATGTGAAAGCCCTGCGGGATGAGCTGACCGAGGAGCTGGAGACGGCTACCGGTCAAAAGCGTGTGCGTCTGCTCAAGCGCCTGGATGTGGTCAATGCATTCTATCAGAGCGGCAATAAGCTGGAATGGATGATCCTGGATGCCATCCCGGTAATTCCCCCGGATATTCGCCCCATGGTTCAGCTGGACGGCGGCCGTTTTGCCACCTCTGATCTGAACGACCTGTATCGCCGCGTTATTAACCGAAACAATCGTTTGAAGAAGCTGCTGGAGCTGGGCGCACCGGATATTATCGTGCGCAACGAAAAGCGTATGCTCCAGGAGTCTGTGGACGCCCTGATCGACAACGGCCGCCGCGGCCGTCCGGTCACCGGTCCCAACAACCGCCCGCTGAAGTCCCTGTCCGATATGCTGAAAGGTAAGCAGGGTCGCTTCCGTCAGAACCTGCTGGGTAAGCGTGTCGACTACTCCGGCCGTTCCGTAATCGTGGTTGGCCCGGAATTGAAGATGCACCAGTGCGGTCTGCCGAAGGAAATGGCGATCGAGCTGTTTAAGCCCTTTGTGATGAAGCGGCTGGTAGAGACCGGCGTGGCCTCTAATATTAAATCTGCCCGTAAGATGGTGGAGCGTGCCAACAACCCGGCCGTTTGGGACTCTTTGGAAGTGGTCATTAAGGATCACCCGGTGATGCTTAACCGTGCACCTACCCTGCACCGTTTGGGTATTCAGGCCTTTGAGCCGGTGCTGGTAGAGGGCCGCGCGATTAAGCTGCACCCGCTGGCTTGTACCGCATTTAACGCAGACTTCGACGGCGACCAGATGGCTGTGCACGTGCCCCTTTCCGCAGAGGCGCAGGCAGAGGCCAGAATGTTGATGCTGGCTGCCAACAACCTGCTGAAGCCCTCTGACGGTAAGCCGGTAACCGTGCCTACCCAAGATATGGTGATCGGTTCCTATTACCTGACCATGATTAAAGACGGCGAGCCGGGCTGCCCCACGGTGGAGAAAGACGCCCAGGGCAACGAATATACCCGCTATAACATTTACAGAGATAAGGACGAGGCCATGATGGCCTACCAGGAAGGCTCTTTGGGCTTGCACTCCGAGTGCCTGATCCGCTTCTCCAAGGAAGTGGACGGGGAAGTGCACGAGCACCTGGTTAAGACGACCATCGGTCGTGTGATCTTTAACGCCCCGGTGCCTCAGGATCTGGGTTTTGTGGATCGTTCCGATCCGGAGAATGAGTTTGTACCGGAGATCAGCTTTGTTGTAAAGAAGAAGCAGCTGGGCCAAATCGCCGAGAAATGCATTCGCGTGCACGGCGTGGCCGTGGCATCTAAGGTGCTGGACGCTTTGAAGGCACAGGGCTACAAGTATTCCACCATTTCCGGTACCACCGTAGCCGTTGTGGACGCCCTGATCCCGGAGAAGAAGAAGGAGTACCTGGACGAGGCCGAGAAGCGGGTGGACGAGATTACCACCAACTACAACTACGGCTTGATTACCAACGAGGAGCGTTCTTCCGCCGTTATTAAGGCTTGGGAGGACTGCACCAACAAGGTATCCCACGAGCTGACCAGTAACTTTGACGGCGCCCATAACCCCATTCACATGATGGTAGACTCCGGTGCCCGTGGTAGTACCTCTCAGCTGCGTCAGCTGGCCGGTATGCGTGGTTTGATCGCCAATACCGCCGGTAAGACCATTGAGGTTCCCATTCGTGCCAACTACCGTGAGGGCCTGAATATTCTGGAATACTTCATTTCTTCCCGTGGTGCCCGTAAAGGTTTGGCCGATACCGCACTGCGTACCGCAGACTCCGGTTACTTGACCCGCCGTCTGGTAGATGTATCCCAGGATGTAATCATTCGCGACCAGGATTGCGGCTGCCACGATGGTATTATCGTAAGCAAGATCATGGACGGCAACCGTGTACTGGAGCCGTTGGAGGAGCGCCTCACCGGTCGTTTCGTTGTAGACCCGGTGATCGATCCTAACTCCGGCGAAGTGCTGATGGAGCCGGATCGTATGATGACAGAGGAAGACGCCAAGCGTATTGTGGACGCCGGTATCGAGTCCGTAAAGATCCGTTCTCTGATCACCTGTAAGTCCCACCACGGCGTGTGCTGCAAGTGCTACGGCGCCAACCTGGCCTTTAACGAGCCGGTTCAGGTAGGTGAGGCCGTGGGTATCATCGCCGCCCAGTCCATCGGTGAGCCGGGTACACAGCTGACCATGCGTACCTTCCATACCGGCGGTGTTGCCGGTGGTGCCGATATTACACAGGGTCTGCCCCGTGTAGAGGAGCTGTTCGAGGCCAGAAAGCCCAAGCAGCTGGCCATTCTGTCTGAGATCGACGGTGTGGTTCATTTTGAGGAGATCAAGAAGAGCCGCCACGCCATTGTGACCGGCGAGGACGGGGAAGAGAAGAAGTATCTGATCCCCTACGGTGCCCGTCTGTGCGAGCACATTGTTGAGGGAGCCCATGTGAAGAAGGGCGAGGAGCTGACGCTCGGCGCCGTGAACCCCCACGATGTTTTGGCTATCTTGGGCGAAGAGGCTGTTTATAACTACCTAATTAAGGAAGTACAGTTCGCTTACCGCACCCAGGGTGTTGATATTAACGATAAGCACATTGAGGTTATCGTTCGTCAGATGCTTAAGAAGTGCACCGTGGACGATGCCGGTGACACCGATCTGGTGTCCGGCACCATGGTGGATGTGGCCCAGGTAGACGAGGCCAATGAAGCCATTGACAAGCGGATCGCTTTGGGCGAGACCACTTTGAAGCACGCCACTTATATCCCGATCCTGATGGGTATTACCAAGGCGTCTCTGGCCACCGACTCCTTCCTGTCCGCCGCCTCCTTCCAGGAGACCACCCGCGTGCTCACCGATGCTGCCATCAAGGGCAAGGTGGATCCGCTGATCGGTCTGAAGGAAAATGTAATCATCGGTAAGCTGGTGCCCGCCGGTACCGGTATGCAGGTGTTTGACAAGGTGGATGTGGTGCCCAGCTATTTCTCCGCTGAGGGCAGCGAGGAAATTTTGAACCTGGAACAGCTGCAAGAGCTCTTGACAAACAGTATGTCCGAGTGATATAATGCTAAATTGTCGGTGTGCGATTTGCGCTAAATCGGCCCAAATCCCATCGATTTTAGCCAAAAATTGACCATTTACCGGGGCAGAACCGTAAAGTTCTGCCCCAGTAGGTGCGTTTTTGAGCAGAAAATGCAAATTTGCTTTGCCAAATTTGTGTTTTGTGCGCAAAAGCGTACAAAATAATTTGAAAGGAGATAAACGATTGCCTACCTTTAACCAACTTGTAAGAACAGGTCGTAAGACGCTGGAGAAAAAGTCCAAAACACCGGCTCTGCTGAAGGGGCTGAACACCAAGAAGAATGTTATGACCGATAACAATTCTCCCCAGAAGCGCGGCGTTTGCACCGCAGTCAAGACTGCAACTCCGAAAAAGCCGAACTCTGCACTGCGTAAGATTGCCAGAGTGCGTCTGTCTAACGGCATTGAAGTGTCCGCTTACATTCCCGGCGTAGGTCACAACCTGCAGGAGCACTCTGTAGTTATGATCCGCGGCGGCCGTGTAAAGGATCTTCCCGGTGTGCGTTACCACATCATTCGCGGTACTCTTGATACCCAGGGCGTGAACGGCAGAATGCAGGGCCGCTCTAAGTACGGCGCCAAGAGACCGAAAGCTGCTAAGAAATAAGAGCAGCGCTGATCCGTTAAGGATCCACCAAGCTCAGCCCAGCTGAGTTTGATCTTCTTGTTTGGAAATCCGGCAAAAGTTTATATACTTTATATAGCTATACAGTGTATGACCTTTTTGTTGGCTCCACGGGAAAACTCGAGTACCTATGAACTCATCAATGATAATGAAGGAGGGAAGCGAAGATGCCAAGAAGAGGCCAGATCGCTAAGCGTGACGTTCTGCCTGATCCGCTGTACAACTCTAAGCTTGTTACACGCCTGATCAACAACGTTATGTACGATGGTAAAAAAGGTGTCGCACAGAAGATCGTGTACGACGCTTTCGACATCATCAAAGAAAAGACGGGTAATGATCCCCTGGAAACTTTTGAAGCTGCCATGGAGAATGTTATGCCCGTACTGGAGGTTAAGGCTCGCCGTGTAGGCGGTGCGACCTACCAGGTACCGCTTGAGGTTCGTCCGGAACGGCGCCAGACCCTGGGTCTGCGCTGGATCACTCTCTATGCGCGTCAGCGTTCTGAGAGAACCATGAAGGAGCGCCTGGCAGCCGAGATTATGGATGCTACCAATAAGACCGGCGGCGCTGCCAAAAAGTGCGACGATACCCATAAGATGGCTGAGGCAAACAAGGCGTTTGCTCATTTCAGATATTAAGCCATTCAGTTTGTTAGGAGGATATTATGCCGAGAAAAGTATCTCTTGAAATGACAAGAAATATTGGTATCATGGCGCATATTGATGCTGGTAAAACCACCACCACCGAGCGTATCCTGTATTACACGGGTATTAACCATAAGATCGGTGAGACCCATGATGGTACAGCAACCATGGACTGGATGGCGCAGGAGCAGGAGCGCGGTATTACCATTACTTCCGCTGCTACCACTTGCTTCTGGAAGAAGCACAGAATCAATATCATCGATACCCCCGGGCATGTGGACTTCACCGTAGAGGTGCAGCGTTCCCTGCGTGTGTTGGACGGTTCCGTTACCGTTCTGTGCGCCAAGGGTGGCGTTGAGCCCCAGTCTGAGACCGTATGGCGTCAGGCTGACGAGTACCATGTACCGAGAATGATCTATGTCAATAAGATGGACATTATGGGCGCAGATTTCTACAATGTACTGGATATGGTCAATGACCGTTTCAAGTGCAATGCACTGCCCATTCAGTTGCCCATCGGCGCGGAGGACACTTTCCGCGGGATTGTGGACCTGGTGAATATGGACGCCGAGATCTATTATGACGATCTGGGTAACGATGTTCGCCGTGAGCCCATTCCTGAGGATATGATGGAATTGGCGCAGAAGTACCGCGAGCAGCTCATCGAGCATGTCGCCGAGATGGACGACGCGCTGATGGAGAAGTATTTCGCCGGCGAAGAGCTGACTGTTGACGAGATCAAAAAGACCATCAGAAAATCTACCATTGCCAACAAGATGGTGCCCATCACCTGCGGTACTTCCTACCGTAACAAGGGTGTACAGCCCCTGCTGGACGCAATCGTAGATTATATGCCCGCCCCCACGGATGTTGAGTCCATTAAGGGCGTAAATCCGGACACGGACGAGGAGGAGTATCGTCACTCTTCCGACACAGAGCCTTTTGCTGCTCTGGCGTTCAAGATCGCTACCGACCCCTTCGTTGGTAAGATCTGCTTCTTCCGTGTATATTCCGGTACCATTGACGCAGGCTCTCCCTGCTACAACTCTGTAAAGGGTCATAAGGAGAGAATGGGTCGTATTCTGCAAATGCACTCCAATCACCGTGAGGATATTCCCACCTGCTACGCCGGCGACATCGCTGCTGCCGTAGGTCTGAAGAACACCACCACCGGTGATACCCTGTGTGACGAGGATCATCCCATTATTCTGGAGTCCATGAACTTCCCGGATCCCGTGATCCGTGTTGCCATTGAGCCTAAGACGAAAGCCGGTCAGGAAAAGATGGGCCTGGGTCTTGCTAAGTTGGCAGAAGAGGACCCCACCTTTAAGGCTTACACCGATGAAGAGACAGGTCAGACCATCATCGCCGGCATGGGCGAGCTGCACTTGGAGATCATCGTTGACCGTCTGATGCGTGAGTTCAAGGTAGAGGCCAATGTTGGCGCTCCCCAGGTGGCTTACAAAGAGACCATCACCAAGGAAGCGGCTTCCGATACCAAGTATAAGCGTCAGTCCGGCGGTAGCGGCCAGTACGGTCACTGTAAGATCCGCATTATGCCCAACATTGATCCGGAGACCGGTGTCGGCAAGGGCTATGAATTCGTGAACCAGATCGTCGGCGGTTCCATCCCCAAGGAGTATATCCCTGCGGTAGACGCCGGTATCCAGGGCGCTATGAAGAGCGGTATTCTGGCAGGCTACAATGTGGTAGATGTTCGCGTAGAGCTGTACGACGGTTCTTACCACGAGGTCGACTCCTCTGAGATGGCCTTTAAGATCGCCGGTTCTATGGCATTTAAGGACGCTGCCAAGAAGGCCGGTCCCATCATTCTGGAGCCGATGATGAAGGTTGTTGTTATCGTTCCTGAGGAATACATGGGCGATGTAATCGGCGACCTGAACTCCCGCCGTGGCCAGATCCAGGGCATGGAGGACCGCAACGGTGCAAAGCAGATTAATGCTCGCGTACCGCTGTCTGAGATGTTTGGCTATGTAAACGACCTGCGTTCCAAGACCCAGGGTCGTGGCCAGTACACCATGGAGCCGGACGGCTATGAGCCTGTTCCCAAGTCCATTTCTGAGAGCATTATCAGCGAGCGCGCTAAAAAAGACTGATAATTCGATAAATCAATAAAAAATGCTTGCTATTTTTATTCGATTTTGATAGAATAGCAATGACAATTGACTATTGTAAATTCTTAAGGAGGAAATTCCAATGGCAAAAGAACATTTTAACAGAACCAAACCCCATGTTAACATTGGTACGATCGGCCATGTTGACCATGGTAAGACCACTCTGACCGCAGCTATCACCAAGTACCTTGCAAACAAGGGCTATGCAAAGTTCGAGGACTATGCAGATATCGATAAGGCTCCGGAAGAGAGAGAGCGTGGTATCACAATCAACACCGCTCACGTTGAGTATGAGACCGACAAGCGCCACTATGCACACGTGGACTGCCCCGGCCATGCTGACTACATTAAGAACATGATCACCGGTGCTGCTCAGATGGATGGCGCTATCCTGGTTATCGCTGCTACCGATGGCCCCATGGCGCAGACCAAGGAGCATCTGCTGCTGGCTCGTCAGGTAGGCGTGCCCGCAATCATCGTTTTCCTGAACAAGACCGACCAAGTGGACGATCCTGAGCTGCTTGAGCTGGTTGAGATGGAAGTTCGTGAGACCCTGGCTGAGTATGGCTTTGATGAGGATTGCCCCATCATCAAGGGTTCCGCACTGAAGGCTCTGGAAGCATCTTCCAACGACGATCCTGCTTGCGAGTGCATCAAAGAGCTGATGGACGCTGTTGACGAGTATATCCCCACTCCGGACCGTAAGGCTGACCTGCCTTTCCTGATGCCCGTAGAGGATGTGTTCACCATCACCGGTCGTGGTACCGTTGCTACCGGCCGTGTGGAGAGAGGCCAGCTGAAGACCGGCGAGGAAGTTGAGATCGTTGGTCTGAAGGACGAGAGCTCCAAGACCGTTTGCACCGGTATTGAGATGTTCCGTAAGATTCTGGACTATGCTGAGGCCGGCGACAACATCGGCTGCCTGCTGCGTGGTGTTCAGAGATCCGACATCGAGCGTGGTCAGGTTCTGGCTAAGCCCGGTTCCATTCATCCCCACACTGAGTTCACCGGTCAGGTGTATGTACTGACCAAGGAAGAGGGCGGTCGTCATACTCCCTTCTTCAACAACTATCGTCCCCAGTTCTATTTCAGAACCACCGACGTTACCGGCGTGATCACCCTGCCCGAGGGCACCGAGATGTGCATGCCTGGCGATAACGTAAACATGGATGTTAAGCTGATCACCCCCATCGCTATTGAAGAGGGTCTGCGCTTCGCTATCCGTGAGGGCGGCCGTACCGTTGGTTCCGGCGTTGTTACCGCTATCAAGGAGTAATTCCCGGAATTACAGAATCTATAAAAGAGCAAGTCTTCGGACTTGCTCTTTTTGCATTGATGGCTATACGCAAGAAGGGTTCAGATCCATCCGTTTATTAGCAAACTCGGATTCGAACCCATTTCAACGGCTAACCGATTGCGCGGCGTTCGTTGGTACTATAATTTATTGTCCGCTATTTGGTACATAAGAGGGATCCGCTTGCGCCGAACGTTGACAGCCGCGGCGGCAAGACTGTATAATGGTTCTAAGGCAAAGAAGACGCCGTCAGCGAGATGATCTTTGAGTTCATCAATGGTGAAGCCAGCACGCAGGAGGGCGGCGAGAAGTTTGCCAAGTGGCTGGCAGAAGATGCGGACCTGACCCAAAAAGAAAAGAAGTCCGTTATCGAAAAGATCAAGGACTTCTTTACAAAGCTGCTGGACGCTGTGCGCAGCGTGATTGAGGGACAGGGTACACTGAATACCACTGCACGAGCCGGTCAAAAGGCGGCGCAGCAGGTGCCGGTGCTGGACGACTTCTTTAACGCACTGGACAATGCTATTGGCAACCGCCAAAGAATGCTGGACGGTGACACGACGCAAAAAAATAGCACCGGAGAAAAAGCCGGTGCAGATGTGCGCTTTAGTATTGATCCGAATTTTGAAAAGGTGTACGACCAGTGGGATAAGAAGACCTCCGGTTTTTCGTTCCGTGTAGGTACAACTTCCAAGGTGCTGCAAAAGCTGGGCGTGGACAATCGCAAAATCTGGTGGGACGCTTCTAAGATTAAAAGAATTCAAGCAAAGCACCCGGAAATGACAGACACGGTAATTAAGCAGGTGCCGAATATTTTGGAACATCCGATTTTAGTAATGGAATCTAAAACCAAAAGCGGCAGCTTAACTTTGTTTGGTGAGGTGTACGATCAAAAGAATGATCCGGTGTTGGCTGTGCTGCTTCTGAACCCGACGGACAACGGCGGTAAAGCGCTTGATATTTTGAAAATTTCCAGCGCATACGGTAAAAGCACAAATCCGCAGGGCTTGATTGACACCAGCAAAATTCTGTATGTGGAGCCAAATAAAAAACGAACCCAAAACTGGCTGACGGTTAATAGGCTCCAATTGCCGTTACCCAGTTCCAGTTATGGGTTCATTAACACCATTGTAGCAAACAAGTCGTCCGGTGTCAATACTCATTCTATGCGGAATGGGCAAAAAAATGCACAGAACGGCAAAAATGACAGCCGCCATTCCTTGGAAGTGGACAGCCAGGGCAACGAACTGACGGAGGCGCAGCAGCGGCGGTATAAGCATGTGGCGCCGGAGCTGCGGGATGAGGACGGTAAGATCAAACCGTTCTACCACGGTACTGCCAGAGCGGACCGGGTAGGTTATGTGTTTGATCCCAAGCGGGCAACCTCCGGGCCGATGGCGTATTTTACGGACGATCCGGATATTGCCACAAATTACAGCAGGGATAAAGCAGATACTTCTCTCGCCTATGATAGCGATTATGACAGCTACGAGACCCAGTTTCAGGTAAACGGCAAGCCGGTTACAGAATACTGGAACACCTTGACCGTAGCTGAAAAGAAAGCAATGACCGAGAAGATCAAGCAGGTTACATTGGATGACAACGATAACATTGTCTTGAAGCCCGGCAATCAAATAGGCATTGGTAGCTTCAGCGACTACGAATTGCACCGTGCCAAGGGCAATGCGCTGTCCGTACTGGTAGATATGTGGCTTGGTGATGGAAATCTTTGGAACGAAGAAAGCCGTTTCTTGGATGTGCTAAAAGCGGTGGGTATTGATCAGGCCCAGTACAACGACCCAGACTACCGGGAAGAAAAGGTGTATCAGGCTTATCTGAATATTACCAATCCGTACAACACCGGCAAGCTGGATCAGTCCTTTATTGATGATTTGCAGTCGTATGTGGACGATGCAGACATGAGCCGGTACGACACAGACAATGCCCAGGCGGATATGTGGGATAAGAACGGCATCCCTATTGAGGATTGGCTGGAGCGGTTGCAGGACGATTTGGATAACGGCACAACCCATGCTTGGACCACGGTGCCGGATGTAGTCACAGACTTCTTGAAGGACAGCGGCTATGATGGCATTGTAGATCAGGGCGGCAAAAACGGCGGCGATCAGCACACGGTTGCAATTCCGTTCTATTCCAATCAGATCAAAGAGGTTACCAATGGTAATCCTACCGACAGTCCGGATATTCGATATTCAAAGCGGGTTGGGTTTGATAATGCTCTGACGCCTGCCGAGTGGAAAAAGTACAACAGAGCAATGCAAACAGGTGAAGACGCCGGGCTGCGTGTTAGTGACAGCTCTATACTGGTGGAGAGTGAGAACGACTCCAAGTACCAGTACAAGTATGTGGTCTATGATGATATGGAAGATGGGCCTGTTATCCGTGATGTGTACGCCATTGGTAGAATTGACCCGAATGTGGAGGACGATGTTGCTTCACAGTGTCACGAAATTGCAAGATTTCTTAGCAGGCTGGAGGATATAAAATATGATAACTGGAAACATGTACGAACAATACTTTCAGACAGTATTAAAAATACTTCCTATGTACTCACACGATACAACCCGAAAACTCATCGGTTTTATGTCGTCGGACGAGGCAGTGTTGAAAATGGAACAAATACTCTCTACAAATCCAACAGAGGACGAGCTTCTGGAGAAGATACCCGAATTGCGGGAGATCGAACTGACAGAAATCGAACTGACAGAAGAAGATCCAGAGATATAGACGATACCGGGCGCACCTCTCTGCTGCGGGATGACAAGCGGCTGGACGAGATGAACATTACCCTGCGCCAGGTGTTTGACAGTCAGGAATTGGAGACCGGGCACCATACTTCTCAAACCCAGGTGCAGCGTGTGGCCCGACAGCTGAAGAAGTCCACCGGCAGCAAAATGGACACACCCCGCCTGATGGTGCAGCTGAAAGGGCTGTTTGACTACATTGGCAACAACGATGATGTGACCTTTTCGTCTGTCATGGACCAGGCAAAAGAAATTGCCCATGAGCTGCTGGATAGCACCCCGGAACACACGGTGCGTGACGAGTATGCACAAGAAGTTTTGGACACGCTGCGGGGTATGGCAATCACACTGTCCGATGAGCAAAAGCAGGAGGCTGCCTATCATCACGACCGATACGGGAATGATCTGCTTTTTCTGTATTTTGCATCAAAAAGTACTGCGATAAATACTGCAACGCCAAAAGTTTTCTGTTTTCTCTTGTTTTTTGTATAACCGGAAATTTGGCTTAACTAAGCCGAAAATAAAAAGCAAAATAAAAAAGGACAGCCGAAAAGCTGTCCTTTTTGGTCGAGGTGAGTCGGGTAAATCCGAACAATTATTTAATTCATCAAAAGTTATGGTTTCTGTATGTTCTTTGTAATTAAAGAAGAATTTGATATGGTCATCATAAATAATTATGCTGTTTACAAACAAATCAACAAGCTTTTGTCTTTGCTCACTTTTTGAAATATCTAATTTTTTCAATTGGTCAAACCAAAATTTGAATTGCTTTTTAGTAAGCATTGGATTTTCTATTGACTCTTTTGAAATGGACATTTCAATATCATTTTTGCGTTGTTCTAAATCAAGCAATCTTTCTCTTGTCGATTTTGTGCTGATACCTTGCTCAATCGCATCTACAATATTTTTTATACCTTTTTCTGTTTGAGCGAGCTGTTTTCTTAAAAGAGGTAACTGTTCATTTTCTTTGTGTTGAGCATCGTATGCTAAATCAATAAGAGTGTTGATTAAATCTTCATCATTCAGAAATTCCCGTATATATTTAATTGTCATATTCTCAATCAAATCTTTTCTGATTGATTTCATATCGCAGCCTTGATGCTTTTTGTGATTAACACATTTATAGTAACGATATTTTTTACCTTGAGCATTTGTCCCGCTTTCACCAACCATAAAGGATTTGCATTTACCGCAAAATAATTTAGTAGTTAAGATATAGTCATCATCAGCCTTATGGCTTGAGGGTGCTTTTTTCGTTTTAGTAAGTCGGTCCTGTACTTTTTCAAAAAGTGATGTAGAGACAATAGCAGGTATTCCGTCTTTGATGGTAATATCCTGAAAAGTATATTCACCAAGATATTTTCTGTTAGTTAACATTCGAGAAATAACATCAATAGAAAGCTTACCACCTCTGCTGTTTTTTACACCTTTCATATTCAGCTCATCACGGAGCTGTTTCATTGTCATGCCGTCTGCATAATGCTCAAAACACTCAACAACAAATGGTGCAACACTCGAATCAATTTGAAAATGCTTGCTTTCATCTATATAATAACCAAGTGGGACACTTCCACCATTATACTTACATTTCAAAGCATTTTCTTTCATTCCACGACTTACTTTTTCGGCAAGCTCCGCAGAGTAATATTCAGCCATACCTTCAAGCACAGATTCAAGAATGATACCTTCTGCACCACTGCTTATTGCTTCAGTTGCAGATACAACTTTAACACCGTTCTTTTTGAGTATGTTTTTATAATGAGCAGAATCATAACGATTACGGGCAAAACGGTCTAATTTCCAAACAATGATAACATCAAATTCACCTTTCGCACTATCCTTAATCATTTTCTGAAACGAAGGACGATTATCAGTTTTAGCAGAAAAAGCACGGTCGATATATTCACCGACTATTTGAATATCGTTATGCTGTGCAAAAGCAGTACATTCTCTCAACTGACCGTCAATAGACTCTTCTCGCTGATTTTCGCTTGAATATCTTGCATAAATTACACCGTTCATATCATCACCTCACCCGCATTGTAACGCTCATTAAAACTTTTTGCAACTAATATTTATTAAAAAATATTATATGAATTTTATTACAATTCCTATAAAGACTTCACCGATAAATTATCTATTTCATTTTCCATACATTCTTTATCATGCATTATTTTCCATTTATCAATCCAATATTGTTTTGTTTTATATAATTTGTTTCCTTTAATTGATAAAATCAATTCTATAATAACTAATAATATCGGGCTGATTACAGCTATCCAAAAATCAAAATTTATTTTAGAAGTCATATTTAAAAATCTTACTACAAACAATATGTAACAAGAAATTGATAGTATCAAACAATCATAGTTAATATTACTTCTCAAAGCCTTTGTAATATTATTATTAATTGAGATGTTTAATTTATGGTTTCTTGTTTCCCAATTATAGTTCTTGTTTTTAGGTTCAATAAATACAGCAATATATGCAGAGATTTTGACCATTGCCGATCTGTAATAAATTACTCTTAATGATACTGGTATTATAACACAAAAAGGTAAAAGGAAAAGATAAGCATTGTTTTGGGAAAATGCAAAAGCTAAAATAGCAACGGTGGTTGTAATTGCAAACATAATCAATTTATTATGCAATTCAATTTTTTGCAATACCTCTGCTCTTAAAGTATTATATTCTTCATTCATAAAATGCCTCCAAATAAGTATATTTTAATATGATATAATTCCGGATATTGTAATTATCAAAACAATTTTAATATTATTTTTACTTGTCCGAATTTTGTATTAAACTTAGCTATAACAATTATTATTGAAACATCTCATATCACTAAAAACAAGTGCTATGAGATTTTTTTATATACAGCTATGCTTATTTTTTTTGATTCCTAATATGCATAAAAATACACCTATGATTCCTAAAGGCAAATAAAAGCAACATAAATTCGTGTATGTTACTTGATTTATTACATATAGCGGGAAAATAGTATAACGACCACCTAAAATTAAACTACTTATTATATAAAGCAAATCAATCATAATTACAATTGTCAATGATTTAGTATAAAAGAGAAGAAAATATGAAAGACCAAATAGAAAAATTGAAATAAGGAAAATTGAAATAAAAATCGGTAGTGCTGTATTAATCACACAGCAGGTAATCACTGCAATGATTGACATATTAAAAAATGCATATATTAAAAGTAATAAAAAATCATTTATTTTAATTTTATTATAACTTATATAAAGTATTTCTGAACCGATTTCGCCTACATAATCTTTCATTGAAAAAATACTCCAGCATATAGAAGAAATAGGTAGTATCATAAAACAATATTGTTGTATGTCAACAAGAAATTCTTCACTTACTCCATTAGTTTTGTAACTGTTAATTAACAGTATAGGCAATATAACATCCATTAGTAATATGGGAATGAAGAACAAAAATCTTAGGTTTTTCAGATTAAGAATACTTCTTTGTATTGATAATATTAAATGTTTTTTATTGCACATATATATCCATCCTCAATATTCGGTGAATCTTGTATATATTTTAATTTGAGATTTGATAACACCCTTGCACATTTTTGTCCGTTTAATTCAAGATGTTTTTCAATTTGACAGTTATTAGGTAAATTTAATACATCATTTTCCGGAACAATATAAACTTTCGATTTGGCTATATTTCTTATATCAGAACTGCTTCCACTTGTGATTAATTTGCCTTTGTTCATGATAACTATAGTATCACAGATTGCTTCAATATCTTCAACAATATGTGTTGAGATAATAACAATAGTGTTTTTTGATATTTCGGAAACGATATTTTTAAATCTTAACCTTTCTTCTGGATCAAGACCAGCAGTTGGTTCATCAAATATAATAATTTTAGGATTTCCAAGCAGAGACTGAGCAATGCCTAATCGTCTTATCATCCCTCCCGAAAGAGATGACACTTTAGAATTCAATTTATCTGTTAAATTAACTGTCTTAATCACTCGTTTAATTTCTGCTGTACTATTATTCAAGTCAATATTTTTTAAATTAGCCATCATAAGCATCATATCTTTGACACTTAAATCCTTATACATTCCAAATAACTGTGGAAGATATCCAATATATTCAAGATATTTTCTATCTTTATTAATATCATTTTCGTTATAAAAAATAATATCATTGTCGACTGGATATAATTTTGATATACACCTTAGTAATGTTGTTTTACCTGCTCCATTAGGACCAAGTAGCCCGTAAACACCATTTTTAAATTCAAAACTAAAATTATCTATTGCTTTTACCTTTTTGAAATTTTTAGTTAACCCGTTGATTTTAAGCATATTATTTTACCTCCAACAAATCTTCAAGAAATTCTTCTATTGTTCGTTTATCATTTGAATCAAATAAATAATGATTACATTTTTCATAAAATTCATTTTTATCATGTTCTTTTAGATTTTCTTCAAATAAGGCAGTAAAACAAAAATATTTTTTTGTTTCCTGATAGGATTCATTATCATTTTCAAATGCATCTATGCAATAATATAATTCAAGTTTATCTTTATTTATTAAACTTTCTATATAATCATTTTGAATATCAACTATCCATCTTGAAATCATGTAATTATTATTACTATATACTGTTTCAAATTTACCTTGATTTAAACTTGGTAGAATAATAATAGTTTTTATTTTATTATTATCAATATTTGAGGCTTTGAATTTGTTGATATAATTTTCAATACTGTTTTTATTCATTTCTTTAATATCTAAATATGGATAAATTATTTTAATGTCATTGACTAGAATACTTTTATATAAGCCACTGACTAATGAAAGTGATTCTGCATTACCAGAAAAATGATTTTTTTCACTTTCATTAAGATTCGAATAAAATTGTTTCATTGATGATACATTAACGTTAAAATTTATATTCTTATCAGAGTGATTAGGAACAAAACTTTGATAGTTTAAATCGTAAACCTCCTGATATCCTGCCATAGGATAAAATGGAAGAAATCCCGGTAAAATTGTTCCCTGAATATTACTGTAATATCTTGAGGAGTATCCATCATAATTTATAGTTATTGTATCAATTTCATAGTTTTGGGTGTTATTGATTTCAAAATAATCTAAATTTCTGTTGAAGTTAACATCTTTGTCATTTATTTTAATATTCTTAATATTATATCCGTGATATAAAGTGAATTTATATTTTTCTAAATTTTTATTATCTACTTTAATTACAACTTTTGCTTTTAACATAGAATTTGTTGAAATATCCATTGTTAAATCAGTCATATTAAAATTGTTTTTTTCTATCATTATTTCATCTTCATGTTTAGTGTAATATTCATAATCTGCATTTGGACCATTTACATTTCTTTGATCCATAATTACTTTTGAAGATGGTGTATAATAGACTGTAATACATATTATTGAAAGAATTATGCAAGTAATTGCTTTGATTTTTCTTTTATTTATCTGATGGAGAGAAAAGATAATTCCAAATGCAAAAATAAATATCCAAAAGAGAATTACTGCAAATCGATAAGGCAAAACCGAATATCCAAATGCTGTATTAGGTGTCCAATTTGTAGATGGTGTTGTTAATTCAAATAATCCAGTTATTTTAAATATATCTATATTTGTTGTTGTATATAGTGCAAGCCATAATATATCAAGAATTCTGCTTGTCATAATAGTAATAAAAATCATTAATAAATATGCTGGAATTTTTTTCATCTTAAGAGCTGAAAATGAACCTATAAAAATGCCTGCAATACAAATTAAAAATATATTTAGCAGGATGGAAACAATAATATACAATAAATATTGTAATGTTAAAGATCCTTCTGAAATTGCAAAAAATACATTTATTAAAATTAACACTAAGGTTTGAACTGATGCAACAGCACATAATAAAGAAATTTTACTTTTAATAATACTTTTAGTACCTTTAGGTGTGGTGTCTACACATTCTATAAGTGAATTCGATTTTAATTTATAGATGTATTCATAAGATAAAAACATAAAAGCTATTAAGTATATTACGGAAAATTTAAATAAAATTAATTGTAAATCAATTGCGGTAGCTTCATGTATTACGCACCAAATAGTTAAAATTATAGGCGGTGCAGCAAGAATTAAAGTTGTCAATATTTTTAATATTTTATCTTGAAAAAGTATCTTTTGTGCGAATTTCATCAAATTATTTTTCATTTTATATTATATTCCTCTCTTAGTGCTTACAGGCGTTAAGCCTGTAAGCACTTTATCAATTAGGCAACAGAAGTTATAGTTCCGCTTGCGATGCATCCATATGCATTTCCACCTTTAGGATTAAGTACTAATTCCCAACTACAACTGGAATTATATTTGGTAGTAGTGTTGTTTGAAAAAGATTTACCTTTTGCCAAATCGTGAGAAACATCGGTAGACCAAATTCCACCGTGATTATTTTTAGCAAGGAAGTAGACGTTTCCGGCTGACAAAGAACTATTACTTCCGGAATATTTACATTGTTTTCCAGTAATTACGCCACTATAAGCTATTTTATCTGATGTTTTTAAAGAAGCAGACTTAGAAGCCGCACTTGCCGTAATAGAAAAGCAGGATACTATTGTTAATACTGCTAAAAACAGTGTTAATGGTTTTGTTAATTTTTCATTTTATTCATATTTGAATTCTCCTTTAATAAATATATTATTGTTAACTTTTTTATTATTGATATTTTTAAATATTTATGGTGGGAAATACTTTGTATATTCACATAATTTAATGCTTATCATGTGTTATTTCAGCTCCTTTCGTTAATATTTAAGTCCAATTTTATATTTTGATTTTTTATATGCTGAACACTTATAGTTCGTTTCAAATATTGTATTGAATACAATCAAAATTTGTAGTAGAATTAAGATATCAACTAGAATAATATTGAACTTAGAAAATGAATGATTTTCCTTTGACGGGGGTAAATCATCTTGTAATGTTAAAATATCACAAATATGTTATTAATATTTTGATTTCGTTTTTTCGGTTTCTTTTTGTGTTCAAATGGTTATTAAACTTTTAATCTTGCAAAAGAGTTGCAATTGCCATTGGACACAAAGCGTTTAGCCGTTTAGACAATGACAATCAAAAATTAGAATAATTATGTATACTATAAATAACTTTGGCGGGTTTATTTTTTATATATTGTATTTAACAAAGGAGTTATTTTGGTATGGACAAAATTGAATTAGGCACACCGTTTCGTACAGTAATAATTAAAATTCTTTCTTGTAATCCAAAAATGCTATCAGTTTTTGGAAGAACAAAAGAAAAAGACCTTTTTTTCAAAGAGCTTCTTACAATCGGATGCGATTTTTATGAACTTTTGGAATTGTTTGCTAACTGTGAAGCAATAAATAATGAAAGTATTAATTGTATAGTTGAAAATGTACCAAATGTTGAAATTATAGAAAACTATAATGATAAAGAAATTAGACGAATGATTCCTCATTGGTCTTCTTCAAAATATCATACTGCTACGATCAAAGATATATGTCAGGAATTAAAAATGCATATTGAATCTGATTCAAACGGTACATTTGTATATAACAGTAATAATTCAAAAAATAAGAAAGTCTATAATGACACATATATTCTTCTTATATCAGATTCAAATAAATTCTTTTTTGATATAAATAGAAAAAAATCTTACAAAATAATCAATGATGGTGAGGTGACAGAAAATGTTTAATGTTTTTATTTGTGATGATAGTAAATTGGATATTGAAAATATTAAAAATTGTTTATCTGTTTTTTCAAAGAAAAAACATGTTGATTTTAATATCAGTGAATTTTCAAATCCCGAAATGCTGATGTATGAAGTTGAAGACGGAAAAATTGCGGATATTTTTATTCTTGATGTTGAAATGCCTGATATGGATGGGTTTGAACTTGCCGATAAAATCAGAAAATATACAGAAACATCTGTGATAATTTTTCTGACATCTCATGATGAAATGGCGTCAATGGGATATAAGTCAAAAGCACTGAGATATGTAATTAAGCTAAATCTTGAAAGAGATATTGAAGAGGCTCTTGAAAGTGCTGTTGCTGAGATTTCATCAGCTGATGATAAAACGATAACATTACACCGCTATAACGATTATTGGAGAATACCTTATAAAGATATCATCTGCGTCAGCAGAATATCCAGACAATTAGTTATAACAACAAGATTACTTGGAGAAATAACCGATAACAGAGGAATCAAAGAATTCTTTGATTTGCTTGAAGATAATCGTTTCTTATTTATTGATCGAAGCTGTTTTGTTAATATCGATTATATTTCCCAAATCAACGGCTTCAGTCTGAAACTAAAAGACGGTCAAGTTTTACCAATCAGCAGAAGATCGTTGAAAAATGTTAAACAAACATTGCTTGAACAATGGGGAACATAAAATAAATTATTGGAGAACATATGGTAGAATTTATTTATCAATTTTTTGAACTGTTTGCTACATTTATCGAAGGCGTTTTAGCAATATTCGTTTCAACCAGCCTTGCAGGCAGAAAGTTAAGTATAAAACAAAATATACTTTATGGTTTGAGTATGTCAATCATATATACCATTCTCATTACATTATTAAATAAATGGCAAGTTTTTTCTTTTACCACAATAGCAATTGCCATTGCCTTTACTTTTGTTGCAATATATTTCACAACAAAAGGTAGTTTTTGGTATAAAGCATGTGCTGCAATGCTAACTTGGTTTTTCATACATGCATCTGACTATATAGTATCGTATACATTAATAATGCTGTTTGGCAAATCAGCCGATGTTTCCATCGGCATACAGTTAATACTTAATCCGGGTACCAACAGATTAGTTTATATACTTGTAAATAAATCTCTGCAAATAGCTTTGTTCTTAGCGTTCAGTAAATTTTACATAAAACTGAAATTATTAAATAAGAAAAGTATTATCTTACTTTTTTCTGTTACAACTTTATCATATATAGTTATGTCTATATTGACGAATTTGATTTTAACCGGCTCACTTTTAGCACTGCAAATTGCCGTAATATTTTCATTGTTTTTTATACTTATAACAATTTCGATATCAATTATATCTATAACTATAAGTACTAAATATCAAAATGAAAAAAGTGAAAAAGAACTTATGTCAATGGCAAATATGATGCTTGAAAAAAATTATATTCAAATGAAGGAATCTCAGGATATAATCAGAAAACAAGTGCATGATTTTAAAAACCATATAAGAACACTTAACGGAATGTTAGAGGATAATTCAAATGCAAAAGAATATACAAAAGAATTATTGTCTGCATCATATCAGCAAGCACAATATTGTCATAGCGGAAATGATATAATAGATTCTATTATAAATTGCAAAATGAATGAAGCGGCTGAGAATAACATAGAATTTATTCACAAAATACATCTTAATTCACAACTATATATTTCATTTGCTGATATATGTGCAATTCTTGCTAATCAAATAGATAATGCCATAGAGGCTTGTGTTAAAATACCAAACGATAAAGAAAGATTTGTAAAAGTTGAAATTTGGAATAAAGAATCATTTGTGTTTTTTAAAGTTACAAATACAGTTTTTCAAAATCCATTTGATAATTCACATAATCTGAAAACAACTAAAGACAATAGTGATTATATGCATGGTTTTGGAATAAAAAACATTCAGGAAACTGCATCTAAATATGGCGGAACATTAAAAAATGATTACTCAAACAATTGCTTTATTTCGCTTGTTATGGTTTCAAACAACGAATAACACATAAAATTTAACCAAATAAACAAAAACATCCCCGCAAACATTAAAACTCGTTATTATAAATTCGAGAAATGTTTGTGGGGTGTTTTTATGTTAACCAAATATGCTGCATATCTGACAAACAGATTAAATAACCATATAAATATTTCAGACAATGAAAAAGAGATTTATATTTACGGGTTTGAATTATTGCTTTCAAATTCATTTACAATGCTTATAATCTTAGTGATCTCAATTTTGTTTGGAAATATATTTTACATATTATCGTTTGTTTGGTTCTTTTTTATACCACGGTTGTTTTGCGGAGGTCTGCACGCTAACACTCATCTGAAATGCACATTAATGAGCAATGCAATATTTATATCTGTAGTAATTATTTCAAAATTTCTTATATATTTCAATTTAGAAGTTTTTATTGTTCTGCTTTTAGTGCCATCCATGATTGTTACCTCTGTTTTTTCACCGGTTATTAATAAGAATCATCCAATAAGCGATAAAACATATAAAAGAAATAGAGTAATTTCGTTATCATTATCTTTAATTAACTTTGCAATAATTATATTTGCACTTTATATAACAAATAACGAAATCGTTATTTGTTCTGCATTGTCATTCATATGGGTAACCATATTGATATTTATAGAAAAGTTAAAACAAAGGAGGACCCAAAATGGAATCAATTAGCAAAATAATTTCAGACATTATAAAGTCAATTGCTGAGATGGGTGCAGGCTGTGCTTCATCCGGTCTGTGCTACGAGCCCAAAATGCCGGAATCATTGAAAAAGTAAAATAATATAAATTGGGGAAAGTACATCTGACTTTTCCCAATTTTATTTTATAATAGAATTTTACTTCATTAAATATTAGTATAATGCCTATCCTTACTATACGGCACGAAATTATTAGCTTCAATTTCAAGTTGATTTAATAATTCATATGCTGATAAGTCACCTTGCTTGTATTCCTTAATTTTAGGTTCAAACATATCCAACCAATCGTAATAATCATAAAAGAAATCGTATTCATCAAGTTTGCTTCTGTTGCAGTACATCAGGATTCTGTGTTTTTCAGAATTATATTTCTTCAGCACAGGATCACTGTCAATATTATCTTTGAATTTTGCTTTAGCACCTTCTTTTTTGCAGGTGCTGTTATTCTCGGTTACTCTGTCGCAATACAGCGTAACTCTTTTTGTTTTCGGTTCAAAGAATCTATTGCAGTAATTGCATACTGCAAGATTAGGTTTTGATGCAAAATAATATGTTGCTAACAGCGAGTAGAGTATTTCTGCTGAGCTTACCAAATAGGTTTGATGCACTTCACCATCTTCATAACACAAGTCAACATTGATATTAAAATTACACAGTCTCTCAAGCACAGGCAGATTTTTTCTGTCTGTGTATTTTAATTGCTGTTCACTGAAATCTTCAAAAAGAAGTTGTAAATCACGCTGAAGAATAATGATTCCGTCGAGTTCATCCCATAGCTCATTCATCGGCGTTATGAAGTCGAGCATCATTAAATTGTTCAATGAATAACTTGTATCAATAAATGTGTTAAGAGAATAAACAAGTAATGGTAAATCACAATTTACTTTATCAACGATTTCTCTGAAAATATTAATATAATCATTAAATAATTTAAGAGCAGTATCGTTATTTTGATTAAGTATATCATCATAAATTTTTTGCAATTCTTTTTTATACTCAAAAACAAATCTGAAATCATATTCAATAAATCTGTTCAGTTCATTAAAAACACTATCTTCAACATCAATCATATTTGTATCTGTGCTTAACATAGGATTTGATTTTGCGTAAAAGGTTTTATTATCACTGCTGAATGTTACTTGCAATGCAAGATAATTCTCGTTCAAATCTTCCATTCTCATATTTGTACCGCCTTGTCAAAATCATTATATCAAAATTTTTCGATTAATAATCTATCACGCTAAGGTCTTTTGAAAAATTAAATCGAATGCTACTATAATAACAGAAAGAAATGATCACGACAATGATATATTTCAGATTAGAGATTCTTTTTTTCAGAATAAAAAAGGAGTGAACTTATGATTGTATTAAATAACTATCCCTAAGGGGATAGGCAAGCATATTGTTTGTATATACGCTCAAGCGATACAAACAGTTATCCGGGAGTACCCGGAACCCCTTTAAATTGACAGTGGTGTAATCCACAGAAAGAGAGGTACAAACTAAAAACAATAAAACTAAAATGGTTGCAATGCGTTTTCGTGAAAACGATTACAATACAATCAAAAGAAAAGCAGATAAAGCAAATCTTAACTTTACTGAATTCGTTACAAAATCCGCATTAAATAAACCGATAACTATCATTGATGGTTTGGGCGATGTTCTGAAAGAGCAAAAAGCAATCGGAAGGAATCTTAATCAGCTCACAACACTTTGCAATATGGGTAAGATTGAGTGTCCTGATTTAACTGAAATGATTAACCGATATTCAGCAGTGTATGACTGTTTAAACGATATTTCAGAGAGGTGCAGCTAAATGGCTACCTTCACAGCAATATCAAATAAAACGCAGAACAGGACAGCAATGAGAAAGGTTCTGGACTATGTAATGCAGGATTACAAAACTGTGGATAACGGAGTTAAATTAGTTAGTGGACAGAACTGTATTCCGAATAGTGCTTACTCAGAATTTATGGCAACAAAGAATCAGTATGGCAAAGCAAACGGAGTATTCTTCAAACAGTATGTTCAATCATTCAAACCGAATACTGCAACACCCGAAATCATTCATCAGATAGGAATTGAAACGGCAAAATATTTTAACGGATTTGAGGTTGTAGTAGCAACGCACATTGACAGAGATCATTGGCATAATCACTTTGTAGTAAACAGCGTAAACTGTGAAACTGGATTAAAAATACAAATCAATGAAAAAGGTTTGAAAGAATTGAGAAATTACTCCGATAGTATATGTCAAAAATTTGAAATTGAAACTTTAAAACCATATACAATACCAAAACAAAAGGCTATGAATACAAGAGAATACAGAGCGGCAATGAAAGGTGAAAGCTGGAAGTTCGCACTAATGGCTATGATTGACCAGACAATGAAATATTGCAGGACAAAAGACGAATTTAGAAAATATATGAAACGATACGGATATGATGTCAAATGGCAGGATAACTACAAGTACATTACCTATACTTGTCCGAACAACATGAAATGCCGTGACATCAGATTACACGAAGAGAAATACAGAAAGGAGAACATGGAGCTTGAGTTTGAATTACGAGGAGCTCAAACGAAGGAACGATACGAATATCAACAAGCTGCAGAATGCACCGAGTATAACGATAATAGATCAGGAACTGTGGCAGACACTGATAGACTTGAACAAAGACCAAACGACATTGCTGGAGGATACAGCAGATATACAGACAGTGAAAACCTGTACAGAGAATTCAAAGAAAGCAGTGAAAACGGAACTGATAAATCAAACGAATTCTCTGAAAGCGAAGATAGAGGATTTAGAGAAACAGGTTGGGAATCTGAACGAGAGTATCTCTTCAGTGGAGAAGCGATTGAAGAAGACGGACAATATATCGGAAGAACTGAAACAGAAATGGTTACCACTACTGATTGGAGTACCGACAGCAGTACAAATCCTATCCTGGACAGTTTATATACTCTGGCAAGTGCTGCAAAAATAATACAAAAACCAACAACAAAAACGCCAAGACAAGCAAAAAACAAAAAGAAAGGTCTTGGGCAAAGAGAAGATGACCACAGCGGAGATTATCAGAATAACAATGAACTCTACTATGGACCATCTATGTAACAAAACAAAAGTCACGGTGATTATTCACCGGGCAGAAAGGATATTATGATAACTGAAAATATGAATACAGGAAATAAAACGAGATAGGAGTAATATGGAAAACTAATAAAAGAACTGTTGTCTTATGGCAACAAACAAAGATAAAATCTATGAAGAATTAAATCTATCAAAGGAAGATTTACAATCATTAGTAAGATGCTTTCTACCAGATATCCAAGCGTACTTCAAATCAGAAGAAGGCATAAAAGCTTATGAAGATTGGGAGAAAGAAAATCCATAAACGAATATTCAGCGAGGGCTTAGTCCTCGCTGTTACTAGTTATTGCATTAGTAAGTTTATCAACAGTTTCTTTACTTTTTTCTTCTGAACTTAATTTAATTTTTGATATTATTTCATCTCTGTCCAGTTTCAATTTATCCAAACAAAAACTATGGCTAATCTCAAAACTCTTAAATACATCATCCCATGTAAGTGCATAAATCTCGTAATTCTCTGTAATATTGACTAATCCAAGCTTGCCTCGATCTTTGAATGTGTCATATTTTGCTTTTACATCATCATCGACTTCCTTACAAACAGCAATAAACTTCCATCTTCTGTGTATGCCATTGAATGGAGAATTACGACGCACATAATCCATATAGTCCTCAATTTGTCTCAATACAGTCTTGGTCAATGGGACTTTAGGTGCTTTTAATTCAACAACAATATTTTCTTCAATTGCAGTTTCATGTGAATTTTCTGTTTTGCGAGAACCACATAAAAATATATCCATTCGTCTATTTAATTCTTGATCCGAATCCAATTTTGAATCAGGTTTGCTTGCTCCATAGAGTATATTTAAGTATCCCTCAAGAGCTCGTGTCATGGTTTTATCTGCACTTGCAAGGTTATATTTTTCTCCAAAAAGCCAGTAGTTTTGCTCAACGATTTTTTGAATATGATCACGCTCATTTGTGAATTTATCTAAATCATATATCAATGTTTTTAATGTTTCAATTATTCTGTATCGGTTTTCAATAAAACTGATTGTTTCAATAATATTTTCTAATTGTGTTTTGTTAAGTATACTTGCAAATTGTTTGCGCTGTTCTGTTGATAAATTAACAATTTGATTTATTATGTCAAGTACACTTTCTCTTTCTTCCGATGACAATAACAAATTTAAAAATGCTAGTAATGATTTTTCCTGAACTTCTTTGAGTTTATAAAAGATTCTTGGCTCAGCACAGTATAATGCTTTTGTTACAGTTTTCAAATCATTTTTTCTATATTGACCGTAAATATCACTTGAAAACACCGGAAATGTTTTTCTTTCATCAATCATTTTTTCAATTTCGGTATCAGCTTTTCCGGACATATAGATATCAATTTTTCTTGAAATCAAATCTAAAACAATTTTATTGAGTTCTTTGATTATTCCTTGTCCATCATCTGGTCCACCAAATGTCATTTGAGGTGAATCAATTTTTTCAACATCTAATTTATTAAAGAAGTTAGATTTGATAAATACGCTATGATTAAAATCAATAGTATTTCTGTTATATGTTGTTGTGTTTTTTCCTTTAATTGAATTATTATCATCTAAATAATAACAACAGAATTTTTCTTTAATTTTAGCATTCCAAACAATTAGATTAATTTTAAAATCATGTCCAAAAATATTTACATTAATTTCTTCACTTAAATTTGTATTAATGTATGAAGAATAATCTAATACTTGACCATTAACATGTAAACTTGTATTTTTATTTAAGTAAAGATACCATGCAAATTCAGTCAACAAATAATTTGTAAACTCTTCTGATTGCAAATCATTTAAATCAAAACCAAAAACATTCAATAATGTAGCAATTGTACCTGTACCTTTAATAGTAGGTTGTGGTTCACTACAATCAATAAACTCTTTGCTTGAATCAGATAAACTTAACTCATATTCATAATTTGTTTGAGTTTCAGTATCAGAATAAACAGTTTTCCACAGAACATCAGAAGCACAACACATAAAAGAAAAACGTCCCTTTCCTTTATTTGCTTTAGATTTTGCTTTAAGTGATAAAGAATTTTTTTGTGATGCTAGAAAAGTTCCAAATGTATTGTCAAGATTATTGAAATTAATTCCATCACCATTATCTGCAATAGATATAATATCACCACCATCTAACTGGTTGTGTTTCCATTCTAATTCAACATTCTTAGCATTTGCTTCAAAACCATTCCAAATGTATTCACAAATAGCCTCTTTATAATCTTTAGTTATGCCAGAGGTCTCAATGCTTTGGTTTTTTACACTTAATGGAATCCTTCTCATTCTTCATTCTCCTTATAGGTCATAACTTCATTATAGATTACATTATTATATGTGTCAAACAAAAAGTTAATATTCATCAAATTTGGGCCTATTTATAAACAAAAAATCCGAACACACCATCTTTGATGATGAAGTTCGGATTTTTCTTGTTTGGTCGGAGTGACAAGACTTGAACTTGCGGCCCCTAGACCCCCAGTCTAGTGCGCTACCAACTGCGCCACACCCCGATTGCTTAAACACTATACCATAAAATGCGCTATATTGCAAGCCTTTTTTGCGAATGGTTGCATTTTTTTTGCAAAAGGATTATACTAATTACAGAAGGATTATACTAATTACAGAATGGACAAGAGGTGATGAAATGGCGTTGGAAGAACAGGTGGTGGATCGGCTGATCCACTTGGGTTATACCGTTTCGTTTGCAGAGTCTTGCACCGGCGGGCTGTGCTGCGGCACGCTGGTAAATGTGGCTAATGCGTCCAAGGTGCTGAATGCCAGCTTTGTAACCTATGCCAATGCGGCGAAAATTCGTTTTTTGGGCGTGGAGGCGGACACGATCTTGAATTATGGCGTAGTCAGCGAGCAGGTGGCGGCGCAAATGGCACGGGGCGTGGCCAAGACGACAGAGAGCAGTGTGGGCGTTGGCATCACCGGTATTGCCGGTCCCGGCGGCGGTACGGCCAAAAAGCCGGTGGGCATGGTCTGTTTTGGCTTTTGTGTACAGGATCAAGTGCAGACCTATACTTGCCAATTTGGCAATTTGGGTCGCAACCGGGTGCGCGAGTCTGCTGTGAAATTCGTTTTTTCCAAATTGCTGGAGATTTTGTAAGACCGGCAGTGCGGTTTTGCTTTTGCGCGGGAGTTGCGATTTTTCTCTTGATTTTTTTCGCGAAATATAGTATAATCTTAGCCGTGCTGCAACGCAGCATGTTATGCTGATATGGCTCAGTTGGTAGAGCAGCGCATTCGTAATGCGCAGGTCGTCGGTTCGAGTCCGACTATCAGCTCCAAAACCTGCGTAAACACGGCGTTTTCGCAGGTTTTTTCTTTTTCAGAAATGCATTTCAAAATTCAATATGCAACAAAAATCTCACTCTTTTTTACGGAGTGAGATTTTTTGATTTTTGGCGTTAAATATTCCAAGACCATCTATTGACCATTTATGAATTTGCCGCATTTCCGCCGAGTAAATTACCCATTGTGTTTGCAACATTTTCTTGCATGGAATCCGTTACATGCATATTGGTGTTCATTGTAAAGCCTGCATCTGTGTGACCGAGCATGTGCGATACCGTTTTAATGTCCATTCCTTGCTCAAGGGATAAGGTCGCAAAGCTGTGTCGTAAATCGTGAAAGCGTATTCTCGGCACACCTGCTCTGTCTTTCACTTGCGTCCTATTTTTCGGCAATAGGATTAACTTCATTATCCCAGCTGTAAAGAGAAGTAAACGGACCCCAGCCGATTTGCGCACCGGTTATGATTAAACCGAATAAACAGGCAAGAGCCAATGACACGATTGAAATATCTGCAATTCTTATGCCTTTTTCCTGTTTCTATGGGGCAGAACAGTGTTGCAATCCCCTAAAAATAATGATACAATGACCACATAAGGGGGGACTTCCGATGCAAAAAAAAATCTATACTGTGGCTACGGCCCACTTGGATACCATTTGGTCCTGGGACTTTGAGACCACCGTGTCCCGGTACATCTACAATACCTTGGTGGACAACTTTGCACTGTTCCAAAAATATCCCACCTATCACTTCAATTTTGAGGGCAGCTATCGTTACGAGCTGATGGAGGAATATTACCCGGAACTGTACGCCAAAATGCGGGACTATATTGCCCAGGGGCGGTGGAGCGTTTGCGGCTCCGCCTTTGAGAATGGCGATGTGAATGTGCCGTCGCCGGAGGCACTCTTTCGCAATATTCTTTACGGCAATCGCTATTTTGAGAAAAAATTCGGCAAGCGCTCAGTGGATATTTATCTGCCGGACTGCTTTGGCTTCGGTTGGGCGCTGCCCAGCATTATAGCCCACGCCAACCTGATGGGCTTTACGACCCAAAAGCTGGGTTGGGGCGGCGCCTACGGCATTCCTTTTGATATTGGCGTGTGGCAAGGGCCGGACGGCGCGCAGGTGCTGGCCAGTCTGAACCCCCACGATTATTACTTTACGCTGAAGAAGCTGCGGGACTGGGATTTTGTGCAGCAAAAGCTGGATGAAAACGAAAAATACGATCTGAACAGCACTATGATTTTCCACGGGATCGGCGATCGGGGCGGTGCGCCAAAGGAAGCCTCTGTGGCCTTTGTGGAGCAAGAGATCAACAAAAACAAAGACAGCGATGTGCAGGTGCTGGCGTCCGGTGCGGATGATCTGTTCCGTGACCTGAACGCCCAGTTGACCCCGGAGCAAAAAGCCAAGTTGCCTCGGTGGGAGACGGAACTGGTGATGCAAAATCACGGCGTTGGCGGCTACACTTCCCGGGCAGTGGGTAAGCGTTGGAACCGCCGCTGCCAGGAACTGGCGGATATGGCGGAGCGTTCTGGCGTAGTGGCGGATTATCTGGGCACCGCCCATTACAATAAGGAGGCTATGGAACTGAACTGGAAGCGTACCATTGCTCATCAGTTCCACGATGATCTGCCGGGCACCTCTGTGCAGCGCGCCTATCGCCGCAGCTGGAACGACTACGGTATGGCCATGAACGGCTTTGCCGGTGAGTTGACCCAAGCTGCCGGGTCTGTGGGCAGTCTGCTGAAAACGGACTTCTGCGCCGGCACGCCGGTGACGGTATTTAACAGTCTGGAAGTGGCCCGCACGGATGCGGTGACTCTGGAGCTGCCCCACTGGCCCAAGGCCTGTGCGCGGGTATACGACCCCAAGGGCAGGGAAGTGAAAAGTCAGGTGAACCGCTACGAGAATGGCACGGCGGAACTGGTATTTGTTGCCACGGTGCCCGCCTTGGGCTTTGCGGTCTATGATGTGCGCCCCTCCGATGTGCCCTGCCGTCTGCGGGGCAGCCTGTCCATCAGCGGCGAAAATCAGATGGAGAACCAAAAATACATTGTGCGCCTGAACAAAAAGGGCAACATCACCTCCATTCTGGACAAAGAAATGGACGAGCAGGAGCTGCTGTCGGAGCCCATCAGCCTGGGGCTGTTCAAGTACACCGGCTCTAAGCCCTGGCCTGCCTGGGAGATGAATTATAAAGAAGCCAACAAGGACCCGGACCGTTTGCCAAATCCGGTGACGGTGACCATTCAGGAGAAAGGCCCGGCACGGGTATCCTTCTGTGTGGAGCAAAAGGATGGGGACTCTACCTTTAAGAATATCATTGCTCTGACTGATGGCGGCAGCCGGGTAGAGGTGTATTCTGAGATCGAGTGGCGCAGTCTGCACACGATGGCAAAGAACAAATTTGCATTTGCTTGCACCAACCCGGAGGCTACCTTTGACCTGGGGCTGGGCGCCATTCGTCGGGGAAATATGACGGAAAAGCTGTTTGAAGTGCCTGCTCAAAACTGGGTGGATCTGACGGATAAAATCGGCGACTGGGGCGTGTCTGTGCTTAGCGAGTGCAAGTACGGCTGGGACAAGTATAAGGACAATACCCTGCGTATGACCGTGCTGCACAGCCCGGTACGCAATTACCGGATCGATTCCATGCAATCTATGATGGACCTGGGACTGAACCGATACAGCTATGCCCTGTTCTCTCATAAAGGGCAGGTGGGCGCCGATACGCAAAATCAGGCCCGTGCCTTTTTGCAGCCCCTGACCGGGTATGTGGAGCCAAAACACCCGGGCGTGCTGGGTACCGCGTACAGTTTTGGAAATGCCTCTCACCCCCAGGTGGTGCTGCGGGCCATGAAGTTAGCGGAGGACGGCGACGAGATCGTGGTACGCCTGAACGAGGGCGCCGGTACGCCGGTGGAGCACTACGTCCTGCGCCTGGGTGCCGGTGTGGCAGAAGCCCGAGAGCTGTTTGCCTCTGAAGAAGAAAAAGGCCCGGCAACGGTAAAAGACGGCTGCCTGGTCACGGACTTTACACCGTATCAGATCAAGACCTTTGCTCTGCGGCTGCAACCGGCGGCGCAGGTGGGTCACGCTGCCAAGGCAACGCCTTTGACACTGCCTATGAACGTGCAGTTGATCACCAAGCAAGGCGAGCAGGGCGAACTGCCCCTGTCTATTCCTGCGGAGCGGATCGGCAATCAGGTCACGGCTGCCGGTATTCCTTTTGCTATTGCAAAGGACGGCAAGAACGCCTTGCGCCTTGCCGGTCAGACCCTGACCTTAAAGAAAGATACTCGCCGGCTGGCGCTGCTGTTGTCTGCGGACAGTAATCGGATTTTAGACTTTACCGTAGGTGGAAAAACGGTGCCTTGCTCGGTGCTGAGCCGTACCCGGCGTTTTGCAAGTTGGGATCTGTACGATCTGCACGAGACCGCCCATATTCAAGAGGGACAGCTGGGGTATGTAAGTACCCACAGCCATAACGCAGACGGTACGGACGCCATTGCCAAGGAGCTGTACTTCTATATTTTGATCTTAAATGTGCAGGGTGGCGATACGGTGGTATTGCCCCGGGATGAAGAAACACTGGTTTTGGCCGCAACAGAGCTGAATACAGTGGCTGTGCCTTGTGCAACCCCGCTGTATGACCGGGTCGAGGACCGCTCCTTTGACTACACCATGCGCCTAGGGGACAAACTGCGTTACCTGCGTATGAAACTGCCTTGGTATATGGGCGATAAAGGTCGCTATTTCAGTTGCTACAACCGAGGAAGAGAGAGGGAATAAGATGAAGCCGAATTTTGACCAGAACTGGACCACCACCAACGGCGGTGTGCCGCTGAATGACAGCGAAGTGGAGCGTTACATTGGCGTGGTGCCGCGCCCCAACCAGGTTCACTTGGCACAGCAGCCTTTTTACTGCTTTATGCACTTTGGCATGAATACTGCCAATCAGCGGGAGTGGGGCAGCGGCAAAGAAACGGTGCAGGACTTTACCATTAAGAAGATCAAGCCGGAGCAATGGGTGCGCACGGTGAAGGCTGCCGGTGCCAGCGGTATCATTCTTACCTGTAAGCACCACGACGGTTTTTGTCTGTGGCCCAGTGCATACACATCGTTCAGTGTAAAAAACACGGACTTTGACGGCGATATTGTGAAGCAGGTGTCTGACGCCTGCGCTGCCGGCGGACTGGATTTTGGCGTGTATCTTTCCCCTTGGGATATGCACGAGCCCACCTACGGTACCCCGGATTATAATGATTATTTTTGCAATCAGTTAACGGAGCTGCTTACCAATTACGGCCATATCAGTGAGGTTTGGTTTGACGGTGCGAAAGGCGCCGATGTGCCGAACTTTGAGTATGATTGGGCGCGGTATTATGCCCTGATCCGCAAACTGCAGCCGGACGCACTGATCTCCATTTGCGGCCCGGATGTGCGCTGGGTGGGCAACGAGGGCGGCAAGACCCGCAAAAGCGAGTTCTGTGTGGTGCCTGCTCGCCTGGCAGACGCTGAAAAGACGCATGAGAAGAGCCAACACGGTGAGGGCGACGCTGCCGCGCTGAAAAAGCTGAACAATATGGACGAAGATCTGGGCAGCCGCAAGGTGCTGTCTATGGCTCGGGATCTGATTTGGTATCCGGCAGAGGTGGATGTGTCCATCCGCAAGGGTTGGTTTTGGTCCAAAAATGAGGACCGCACGGTTAAGAGCGCGCGTAGACTGTTTAAGCTGTATCTTGGCTCTGTGGGCAACAACTGCACCCTGCTGCTGAATGTGCCGCCTACCAATAAGGGCGTGATCCATCCGAGAGACGCCCACGCCTTGAAGGGGATGGGCCAGGCCATTCGCAAGATGACCGAGCACCCGATCATCACATACCAGCTGGGCGAATTACAGCCGGAGCAGGGGTATATCGACTTTGACTTTGACAGTGTACATAAGTTGAAATATGTGATTCTGTCCGAGGAGATTCGCAAGAGCCAGCGGGTGGAGGCCTTTGAACTGTGGGCTAAGAAGCCAAACGGCAAGATGAAGCGCATTTACAAGGGCACGGTGATCGGTATGAAGAAAATTGTGCGGCTGCGCCGGGGATTGAATTGCCTAGGCGTGCGCTTGGTGATCCGCCAAAGCCGCAGCACCCCGGATATTGCCGAAATCGGATTTTACGAATGATTACGCCAAGGCTCCCGCTTACGCGGCGGCGCCTTCCGGTATGAAAAAAGGACTTGTTCTGGTGAACAAGTCCTTTTCTTTTTCGTTTTATTCCAGGGCGCGGGATACGGTCTCTCCGGCGCGAGAGGCGGCCTCGCTGAGATCGGTGGCGCCTTCACGCACCTTGGAGCCGGCCTCAGATGCGCCCTCGCTCAGTGCCTCGCCGGGGCTTTTTGCTGTGGTTTCCTCTTGTGTGGTGGTTTCGCTGACGGTGGTGTCCGGTTCTGTGGTGGGGTTCTTCTCCTGCTTGGCGCAGCCCAGCAGCACGGTTGCCAGCACGGTCACGGCCAGTGCTAAAATCATCAATCGGTTTTTCATGGTGTTGCCTTCCTTTCGGTTTTATTCTGCCCGGCGGCGCCGGGTTTATGCGTTTTATTTGGTTAAGGTGCCATGATCGCTGTACAGCAGCAGAAGAATGTCCTCTTCCGCACCGGTGGCAGCGTTCAGGTACACCAGTGCGTCCTCTCCGGTGTCTGCCGAATGCGTAAGCACCTCAATACAGGCTACCTCCCGGCCGTCCTCCTTGGGGATCAGGCACTTTTTGGTGCTCCTCACCTCCAAATAGGGGCTGATCTTGGCGGTGGCTGCCTTTTCCGATACGGTAAAGGTGGGCACATTCCGCCGGTGGTGGTTGGTGATATAGCCCCGGGCCTCCAGCGATACCACGCTGCCGTCCCGCAGGGACACGCCAACCTTGATTAGATCTGTATAGTAGAGTATTCCGTCTCGGCAGTAGGCAAAATTGACGGTGCAAATATTGCCGTCGGCGGCGTAATAGGTGGAGCGCATATCTTGGTAGCCCAGTTTCTTCAAATAGGCGGCTGCCTGCTTGATCGCTTCTTTTTCATCTATGGCCTTGGTACTGATTTTGCCGCCGTAGAGAATGGAGCTTACATACCCGCCGCTTTTGGTCACATTTACCGTTTGTTGCCCTTTGGTGAACACATAGGCAGGCATACGCCCGGCCTCGTCCTCCAGTCGGTTTAGATGGGTCTCATTGCACCCCAGTGCCTTGGCAGCGATCTTGGCGGCAGCGTCCTTGCTGATTTTGTCCTGCCCCTTGAGCAGCTGCGGCTCTTTGTGCAGTACCGCGTCTGCAAAGGGGCCGTCATACAGCAGGGTAGGGTAGTTCTCAAAGGCTTCCTCCGCGGTGGAAAAGTCTGTGCTAATGGCGGGCAGACGGGTGCCGTCCGCAGACTTTACATCGCGCTTGGTGATTTGGCCGCCGTTGTTGCAAATCTCTACCATTTGGGTCACACTGTTTTTATATTTGGTGGCGTATTGCAGCAGCCGGAGCAGATTTTCGTGCTCTTTGGCGGTGACAACCTCGCCGGCATAGACTTTTTTGCTGAGATAAGTGGCGTAGTCCCCGGTCTGGCTTAGAAATTTATAGGTGCCTGCCAGGTTCATCTGCTCCACCGGCAGGCGGGACAGAGAATCCTTGGCCTGATTGGCCTGCTGAGACAGATCTCGGCTTACATCGGACAGGGTGGCGGCGCCGTTTGCATAGACGCTTTTGGTCAGATCGGTCTCAATGCCCTCCAGGTCCTCTGCCAAGGCAGATAGGCTTTGGCGATAGGTGCTTTCCAGCCGCGCCCGGTACTGGGCAGCCTGTACGGTGCCGGTGATGGCATAGATAATCAAAATACCCGCCAGCAGCAAACCGAAGGACAGCAGTCGCACGGAGCTTCGCTTTGTCATAATCATTCCTCATTCCCTTGGGGCAGCGCTGTGCTGCCGCCGCATTTCTTTTTCTATTTTTGACGGAATTTTGAAAAACATACAAAAAAATCTTAACTCCAGGGCTAAAGTATGGTATACTGTAACTGATTATGTAACCTGGAGCAGTGTATAATGAAGTTGACGGAGAAAAAACGCATTGTGGTCAAAGTAGGCACCTCCACTTTGACTCACGACACAGGCAAGACCAATATTGCCCGGATGGCCAAGCTGGTATCTGTGCTGGCAGATCTGAAGAACGCCGGTCATCAGGTGGTGCTGGTGTCCAGCGGCGCCGTAGGTATCGGTGCCGGTAAGCTGGGCATGCGTGAGCGACCGGACCATACCAGCGGGCTGCAAGCCTGCGCGGCGGTGGGGCAGTGCGAGCTGATGTTCCTCTACGACAAGCTGTTTTCTGAGTATGGGGTGGTGGTGAGCCAGTTGCTGTTTACCGGCTACACCTTAAATCACCCGGAGGAAAAGGCACATTTGGTGGACACCTTTAATCAGCTGCTGGAATATGACGCCCTGCCCATTGTGAATGAGAACGACAGCGTGTCCGTTGAGGAGCTGCTCCACGGTGACAACGACTGCCTGTCTGCCACGGTGGCTCAACTGATCGGGGCGGATCTGCTGATCCTGCTTACCGATACGGACGGCCTGTTTGACGCCAACCCGGCAGAGAATGAGGACGCGCGCCTTATCGGCCGTGTGGCAGAGATCAACGATGATGTGTACGCCGTAGCTGGGGGTGCCGGCAGCAAGGGCACCGGCGGCTTTACAACGAAAATTCGGGCGGCGGAGATCGCCACCGGCGCCGGTATTCCGGTGATTATTATGAATGGAGAGCGACCCACGGCTATTTATAAGGTGTTGGACGGGCAGCCCATCGGCACCTATTTTGAAGCGAACAGCAGGTGAATGCAATGGATGAAAAGATGAGAGAAATGGGGATCCGTGCGAAGCACGCAGCCGGTGTGCTGGCTACCCTGACAACTGAGGAAAAGAATGCAGGGCTGCTGGCGATTGCTGATGCGCTGCGGGCGCGGCAGACAGAGATTATGGCTGCCAATGCACTGGATTTGGAAGCCGGTAAGGCAAACGGTATGTCCCCGGCACTGCTGGATCGGCTGGCGCTAAACGGCGACCGAATCGAGGATATGGCCCAGGGCTGTCAGGATGTGGCGGACCTGCCGGACCCCTGCGGTCGCGTGCTGGAGAGCCAGACCCGCCCCAACGGCCTGTATATGGAAAAGGTTAGCGTGCCTATCGGGGTCATCGGCATTGTGTATGAGGCTCGGCCTAATGTAACGGTGGACGGCGCCGCTCTATGCTTAAAAAGCGGCAACGCCGTGATTCTGCGGGGTGGCAAAGAGGCCATTCACTCCAATCTTATGCTGGCTCAGGTGATGCGGGACGCCCTGTTTAACGCAGGCATTGTGCAGGACGCTGTGGCGCTGGTGCAGGACACCTCCCGGACTTCTGCTACCGAGATGATGCATATGAAGGGCTATATCGACTGCCTGATCCCCCGGGGGGGCAAGGGACTGATCGCTGCCGTGTGCGAGAATGCCACTGTGCCGGTGATCGAGACCGGCTCCGGCAACTGCCATATTTATGTGGACGCCACGGCGGATGTGGATATGGCGGCAGACATTATCTTTAACGCCAAGACCCAGCGGATCGGTGTATGCAACGCCTGTGAGAGCCTGGTGATCCACCGGGATATTATTGACCACGCCCTGCCGGCCATTAAGCTGCGGCTGGACGAAAAGAATGTGGAAATGCGGGGCGATGCCCGAGCCATGCAGGCCTGCGACGGCTTGGTGCCCGCCACGGAAGAAGATTTTTATACCGAGTATTTGGATTATATTATCAGCGTAAAGACGGTGAAGAGCGTGGACGAGGCCATTGACTTTATCAATGTGCACTCCACTGGCCACAGCGAGGCCATCATCACACGGGACGAGGAGAGCGCGCGCCGCTTTTTGCAGCGGGTGGACTCTGCGGCGGTGTATGTGAACGCCTCCACCCGATTTACCGACGGGGCGGAGTTTGGCCTGGGGGCGGAGATCGGCATCTCTACCCAAAAGCTGCACGCCCGCGGTCCCATGGGTCTGCGTGCCCTGACCACCACTAAATACTTGATCTTTGGCAACGGACAGGTGCGATAAAATGGACCAGACAGTAGAAAAAGAGCGGTTGCGCCGGCGGAAGCAAAATCAGCGCCGTGCCCGCACCAAGCGCTTTTTTATGGTGCTGGGTGTGCTGGTGGTGGCACTGGCGGCCTTTCTGATTACCGTTAAGATCTGCAAGCCGGATTTTGATTTTTCCCTTTTGGTGCCGGACAAGGCTGTGACCTTTGTGCAGGAGAATGTGCTGGGTCACACCACCACGGCGCCCACTACGCAGGCACCTACTGCGCCGCCCACTACGGAGAAACCTACTTACGCCGATTACAAGGATGCCTCCGCTTTTGCATTTGACACTTCTAAGCAAGGCAGTCAGGTGGGCAATATTCTGAATAAAACCCATGGGGCAGTGACCTTTAATGGTGCGTATATCTATTTTGCCGCACCGGGTCAGGGTATTTACCGCTTTGCTCCGACAGAGGAGACCACCACCAAGGTGAAGGGCGTGAAAAATGCCTGCTGCCTGAATATTATGGGCGATTTCCTCTACTATATTGATAAAGACAGCAAAAAGCTGCAAAAACTTTCCGTCTCCGGCGGCGATGCCGTGACTTTGCTCCCCGACGCACGCCGGGCCTACGGCTACAACGATCGGCTGTTTTGCCTGACCGGCGACTCTCTGTACACCGTGACGGCGGCAGGGGACAAGACCTTGCTTTATACAGCGGGGGCAGACAAAAAACTGGCACTGGTGGGCATTTCGCTTACCGATGTGTATTTTACGGAGACGGACAACCTGACCGGCGAGGTGGAGTACCTGACCGTGGGGCAGACCGGTGGCAACAGCACCCACTTCCGTGCCGCAACGGAGAAGGACGAAGTGCGTTCCATGGCGCTGGAAAACGGCTATTTCTACTATTATCAGCGCCGGTCGGAGGACAAGTATGATCTGGTTCGCCAAAAGTTCGGCAGCCAAAAGACCGTGACCTTGCTGGAGCATGTGCGTTCCACCGATTACCCGGTGGTGTACGGCAACCGGCTGTATTATACCGATTATAAGAGCGGAGCCGCCCGGGCAATGGAGCTGAATATGAACTCCGGTGCCAAAAAGGTGATGCTCACCGCCTCCGGTGCGGACAAGTCCGGCACCGTAGCGGTGGCCTGCGGCTATCAGTATATCTTTTTGATCGGCAAAAAGACGGAGAGCAGCGGCAGTGTGTACCGCGCCTCCTGCATTTACACCTCTGCCTCGGCAGACAATACCATGGACTTCCGCAGCGGAAAATGGTCCTACTAATTCCTGGGAGTAAAGGAACGAAACACAGTGGATAAGTACAAAAAACTCGCTTCCAATACCATTATCTTTGCCATTGGCACCTTTTCGTCTAAAATTCTGTCGTTTTTGCTGATGCCCTTTGTCACCCGTATGATGACCACGGGCAGCTACGGCGCGGCGGATCTGATCCAGCAGACGGGCAATGTGATCATACCCATTGCCTTTTTGTGCGTCAACTCGGCAGCCCTGCGCTTTTCGATGGACAAGGCAGAGCGCAAGAGCGATGTGTTTACCGTAGGCGTGCGGGTGACCCTGGTGGGCTTTTTGGCCTTTCTGTTGTTTGCGTACCCGATCAGTTTAATTAAAATTAACGACTTTAAGCTGGGCGATTACCTGGTGCTCATTTATGTGTTTGTGCTCACCTCCGGTTTTCGCCAGCTGTGCCAGCAGTTTGTGCGCGGCTCCGGTCATGTAAAGCTGTTTGCCATTGACGGTATTTTGGCTACCGTGACCTACCTGCTGTTTACCATGCTGTTCTTGGGTGTGTTTAAGTGGGGGGTTACCGGCTATATTTTAGCCATCGTGGCGTCGGACTTCTGCTCCGTGCTGTTCTTTACCGTAACTGCCAAGCTGTACCGTTATGTGCGCTTTAAGGGCGTGCGTCGTCAGACCGGGCGGGATATGCTGCGCTACTGCGTGCCCATGATCCCTACCATTATCTTGTGGTGGATCATCAATGTGTCTGACCGCTATATGGTTACTTATTTTGTGGGCTCTTCTGCCAACGGTCTGTATTCCGCCGCGTCTAAGATCCCTAATTTGGTGATTATGTGCGCGTCTGTATTTACAGACGCCTGGCAACTGTCTGCGGTGGATGAGTATAACAATAAAGATACCGCCCGGTTTTTCTCCAAGATCTTTCGGGTGTACTGTGGCGGCACCTTCTTTGTGGCTTCTTTCCTAATTTTGGCTTGTAAGATTATTACAAAAGTTTTGGTGGCAGACGCGTATTTTGACTCTTGGCAGTATGTGCCGGTGCTGATCATCTCCACCGTATTCTCCTGTCTGGTGAACTTTTTGGCCTCTATCTATATGGCGGAGAAAAAGAATATTATGGCGATGGTAACTGCCCTCACCGGTGCAGTCACCAATGTGGTGCTGAACCTGATTTTGATTCCCCGTATGGGTGCCAACGGTGCGGCCGTTGCCACTGCCTGCGCCTTTGTGGTCGTGTTCCTGACCCGCAGTCGGGATACGCGCCGATTCATTAAGATCAACTACCAGCCGGTGGTGCTTACCTGCCAAACCGTGGTGCTGGTGGCCCAAACGGTGGCGGCGCTGTGCTTGCAGGGCATGTGGTTCTATGTGGCAGAGGCACTGCTGTTTGCCCTGATGTTGGGAATGAACTGGTATCAGGTGGTAGAGCTGTACAAACTGGTGACGACCAAGATGCTGTCCAAACTGAAAAAGCCGAAAACAGAGGAAGAATAAGAGAAATGTTTCGTGCATAGGCTCTTTTAGCGACTTGGTATTGAATTACAGACGATTTTAGTATATAATCTACAAATGGAACACGATTATTTGCGTGATTTATGATAATTTTTGGAGGTTTTGTATGAAATCAACGATTTCTGTGGCGCAAGCAAAGCGACGGATCAACGACAAACTCAGTCACTTCTTCGGCGTTACGCCGGCAGACGCCACCAATGAACAATATTATAAGGCTGTGGCCATGATCCTGCGGGAGATGCTCAGCGAAAAAAACAGCCAGTTCCGCCATCAGGCTGAAGGTCAGGACTCTAAGCAGATCTACTATCTGTGTATGGAGTTTTTAATGGGGCGTTCCTTAAAGAACAACTTGTATAACCTGGGTCTGACTGAAACTTTTGAAAAGGCACTGGCCGGCTTTGATGTAAAGCTGGAGCAGCTGTATGATGAGGAGCCGGATGCCGGTTTGGGCAACGGCGGCTTGGGTCGTCTGGCTGCCTGTTATCTGGACGGTTTGGCCTCTGACGGCTATCAGTCTATGGGCTATTCCATTCGCTATGAGGCCGGTATTTTTAAGCAGAAGCTGGTAGACGGCTGGCAGACGGAGTTGCCGGACTTTTGGCTGCCCGGCGGAGAGGTTTGGTTAGTGCCCCGTGAGGAGCGCGCCCAGACTGTCAGCTTTGAGGGCTGGGTCGATGAAAGCTGGGACGGTGAGTACCATACCGTCACCATGCGGGATTGCAACACCGTGATCGCTGTGCCCTATGATATGTATGTAAGCGGTCTGGGTGACGGTGTGGCTCGTTTGCGCCTGTGGGCGGCTCGCAAGCCTGCACTGGATATGAGTCTGTTTAATCAGGGCGAGTATATTAAGGCTATGGAACAGTCTGCCATGGCAGAGACCATCAGCAAGGTACTTTACCCGGCGGATAACACCCCGGAGGGCAAGTCTCTGCGCCTGCGCCAGCAGTATTTCCTGGTGTCCGCCTCTGTGCAGGATATTATTCACCGTCACCTGTCCAAGTACGGCACGCTGGATAATCTGCCGGAGAAGGTGGCAATCCATATTAACGATACCCACCCCACCTTGGCCATTCCGGAGCTGATGCGCATTATGCTGGACGAGTGCGGCTATGATTGGGACTCTGCCTGGAAACTGGTAACCGACACGATGGCGTACACCAACCACACGGTGATGAAAGAGGCGCTGGAGTGCTGGAGCGAGGACCTGTACAAGCGCCTGCTACCCCGTATTTATGAGATCACCAAGGAGATCGACAACCGCTTCCGTGCCTTTGTTTGGGGCGCTACCCATGACGCAGACAAGGTGGAGCGTATGGCTGTGATCTCTTGCGGCGCCGTGCGTATGGCCAACCTGTGCGTGGCCGGTTCTCACAGCGTCAACGGCGTGTCTGCTTTGCATAGCGAAATTTTGAAGGACACGGTGTTCCACGATTTCTACACCATCACCCCGGCCAAGTTTACCAATGTGACCAACGGCATTGCCTTCCGCCGCTGGCTGTGCCAGTCCAACCCGCAGCTGACCGATTATTTAACGGAGCTGATCGGCGACGACTTTATCAAGCACAGCGACCGCCTGCTGACCCTGCGGGATTACAAGGAAGACCCGGCAGTGCTGGAGCAGCTGCAAAAGATCAAGCGCGCCAACAAAGAGCGCTTTGCCAAGGTGGTGAAGAAGCAGAGCGGCGTGGTGCTGGACCCGGATTCCATCTTTGATGTGCAGGTGAAGCGCCTGCACGAGTATAAGCGCCAGCAGCTGAATGTACTGAACATTATTGCTCAGTACCAGGCGCTGAAAGAAAATCCGAATATGGACTTTACTCCCCGGACTTATATTTTTGCTTCCAAGGCAGCCCCGGGTTACTACATGGCTAAGAAAATCATTCAGCTGATTGACGCTTTGGCTCATGTGGTGAACAATGACCCGGACACCAAGGATAAGCTGAAAGTGGTGTTTATGGAGGACTACTCCGTGTCTTTAGCAGAGGTGCTGATGCCTGCTGCGGACATCAGTGAGCAGATTTCGCTGGCCGGCACGGAGGCATCCGGCACCGGCAATATGAAGTTGATGCTCAACGGCGCCGTTACTCTGGGCACCCTGGACGGCGCCAATGTGGAGATCTGCAACGCCGTAGGGGAGGACAATATCTTCCTGTTTGGTATGAAGACGCCGGACGTGGAGGCTCTGCGCCGCAGCGGCTATCACCCCATGAACTATGTGACCAATAACCCGGCGTTAAAGAACGCCATTGATATGATCCAGTATGGCGTGAACGGCAAGGACTTTAGTGAGATTACCTCCTCACTGATCAATGTGGATCCGTATATGGCGCTGGCAGATTTTGCCGATTATCAAAACGCCCAGCGGCGTTCGGCACAGGTGTATGCTGACAAGACCGCCTTTGCCAAGATGAGCCTGATGAATATCAGCGGTGCAGGCATTTTCAGCGCAGACCGTGCCGTGCAGGAATATGCGGAGAATATTTGGCACACCCACCCGGTGGTTGTAGCGCAGCCCCGGCCTCAAAAGGCGGCGGCTGCTGCGGAGAAGCCCGCCGAAAAGCCGGCGAAGAAACCCGCAGCCAAAAAGCCCGCTACAAAGAAAACCACCAAGAAGAAATAAATCTGCTTGCGGCAGGCGCAGGGCAATGCCTGTGTCTGCCGCTTTTTACTGTTTAAGAGAGGGGAAATATGCTGATCTTCAACGCCAGAGACCCACAGTACAAGTCGCCCATCCGCGCCGTGGCAACGGATGAGCCGGTGCATCTGCGGCTGGTGGTCTCGCGGGATATGCATTGCTCCGGCGCCCGGTTGGTGGTCACCAAGGACGGCGAAACGCCGGTGCCTTACGGTATGTTTTGGGCCGGGATGTGCGGCACGGAGGCAGAGTATTGGGAACTGCATTTTGCCGCCACCACCCCGGGGCTGTATTTTTATCATTTTGAGCTGGACACCCCCTGGGGACTGCACTTTGTGCGCAACGCCGGGGGCGGCAAAGGGGATTTTTTGCCGGACGGCGCGGATTTTCAGCAAACGGTGTATGATAAGGATTTTCAAACGCCGGCCTTTTTGCGGGGTGGACTGATCTATCAGATCTTTCCGGATCGGTTTTACAATTCCGGCGCGCCAAAGACCGGTGTGCCTGCCACCCGGGTGCGGCGTAACTGGGGGGAGGAGCCTTTTTGGGACGAGGCCCAGATGAACGGCTTTTGGAACAACGATTATTTCGGCGGTGACCTGAAAGGCATTGCGGAGAAGCTGCCGTATATTGCCAAGCTGGGCGTGACCGCCATTTATTTGAATCCGATTTTCGAGGCCCATTCCAACCATCGGTACGACACCGGGGATTATGAAAAGATCGACCCTATGTTAGGCGATACAGAGGACTTAAAATATCTGTGCAGCCAGGCGAAAAAACTGGGGATCGGTGTGATTTTAGACGGCGTGTTCAGCCATACCGGACGGGATTCCAAATATTTTAATTACTATGGTCATTACCCCACGGTGGGCGCCTATAACAGCCCGGACAGCCCCTATTACAACTGGTACCAATTTGGCAAGGATCGGGACGATTACAAGTCCTGGTGGGGCATTCGCCTGCTGCCGGAGATCCGTGAGGAGGAGCCATCTTATCGGGACTATATTTGCGGTGAGAACGGCATCCTTCGCCGTTGGATGCGCTGCGGCATCAGCGGCTGGCGGTTGGATGTGGCGGATGAGCTGCCGGATGTGTTCCTGGACGACCTGCGCCGGGCTGTAAAAAGCGAGGACCCGGACGCCATTATTATCGGCGAGGTGTGGGAGGACGCCACCACCAAGTTTGCCTATGGGCAGCGGCGGCGTTATCTGCTGGGGAATCAGCTGGACAGTGTGATGAATTATCCCTTTGCCGCGGCGATCTTGCACTTTGTGCGTTACGGCGGCGGTCAGGCGTTTTTGGACGCCATCTTGTCTATTACCGAGCATTATCCGCCCCAGGTGACGGCGGTGCTGATGAACCATATCGGCACCCACGATACTCTGCGGGTGATTACCGCGTTGGCCGGACCGGATTGTACCGGCCAAGGGCGGGCTTGGCAGCATCGCAACAATACCCTGTCCGGGGCGGATTACGCCCGCGGGGTGCAGCTGCTGAAGCTGGCTTCTTTCCTGCAATATACTTTGCCCGGCGTACCCTCTCTGTATTACGGAGATGAGGTGGGTGTGCAGGGCATGAAAGACCCCTTCAACCGGGGCTGTATGCCTTGGGCGCACCAGGATCAAGATTTACTGCATTGGTATCAGCGACTGGGCCAAATGCGTCGGGGCTGCAAAGCGCTGGCTGCGGGCACATTCGTGCCGGTACAGGGTGACCTGGGCGGCGTGTGCTATGAGCGCCAAAGCGACGGCGCCCGCCTGCTGGCGGCAGTGAACCGCACCGCTGAGCCTAAGACCTTTGCCGTGGATCCGGTGTGGGACAATGCTTATGCCTTTTTTGACGATGCCTGCATGGACGGCCAACTAACCGTTCCCCCCATGTCAGCCGCTTTGCGTACCAGACAATAAAACCTTGCCACTCGGTTTTGCCGGGTGGCTTTTTGCTGTTTTTGCCTGAAATGCTTATATTATATATAATAAATTATAAATTAGCGGTTGAATGTGGGCGGGTGTGTGTGTTATAATAGCAGAGTTAATGTGGGTCAGTAGATACTGTACCCAAATTCCGCGAAAGGAAGATTTAAGAATTATGGCTTACAGAACCCATAACTGTAATCAGCTGACCTTTGATCAGCTGAACCAAACTGTTTCTCTGGCCGGGTGGGTAGATACCATCCGCGATCACGGCGGCGTGATCTTTGTTGATCTGCGCGACGAGTACGGCGTGACCCAGGTGGTGTTCCACGACGACGCGCTGCTGAAGGGCGTTCGTAAGGAGAGCGTAATCTCCGTGACCGGTAAGGTCGTAAAGCGTGACCCGGAGACGGTGAATAAAAAGATCGCTACCGGCGAGCTGGAAGTGCATGTGACGGAAGTGACCGTGCTGGGCGAATGTACCCGCACGCTGCCTTTTGAGATCTCCGAGTCCAAGGACACCCGCGAGGATGTACGGCTTCAGTACCGTTTTTTGGATCTGCGTAATCCCCAGGTGCATGAGAGCATTCTCTTCCGCAGTAAGGTAGTCGCTTTCCTGCGGCAGAAAATGACGGAAATGGGCTTTACGGAAATTACCACCCCGATTTTGACCTGTTCCTCTCCGGAAGGTGCCCGGGACTATATCATTCCCTCCCGTAAGCACGAGGGCAAGTTTTATGCGCTGCCCCAGGCGCCTCAGCAGTTTAAACAGCTGCTGATGACCTCTGGCTTTGACCGGTATTTCCAAATTGCGCCCTGCTTCCGTGATGAGGACGCCAGAGCGGACCGCTCTCCCGGCGAGTTCTATCAGCTGGATTTTGAAATGGCCTTTGCCACCCAGGAAGATGTGTTTGCCGTGGCGGAAGAGGTGCTGTATGACACCTTCACCAAGTTCTCTGACAAGAAAGTGACCCCGGCGCCCTTTGTGCGTATTCCTTACGCCGAGTCCATGCTGAAATACGGCACGGACAAGCCGGATTTGCGCAACCCGCTGATCATCCATGATCTGACCGAATATTTCAGTACCGTAGAGTTTAAGCCCTTTAAGGGTCGTCCGGTGCGAGGTATCGTGGTGCCGAACTGTGCGGGGCAGTCTAAGGGCTGGTACGAAAAAATGCTGGCTTTTGCCATGGACATTGGCATGAAGGGCTTGGGCTACATTACCGTTCAAGAGGACGGCAGCTATAAAGGTCCCATTGACAAGTTCCTGTCTCCCGAGAAGAAAGAGGAACTGCGCACCATGCTGAACCTGAAAACGGACGACACCCTGTTCTTTATTTGCGACAACATTCGGATCGTCAATGACCTTGCCGGTCAGATCCGTACCGAGTTAGGTCGTCGCCTGGATTTGATCGACAAGGATCGGTTCGACTTGTGCTTTATTACCGACTTCCCCATGTTTGAGCGGGACGATGACGGCAAGCTGATCTTTACCCACAATCCGTTCTCTATGCCCCAGGGCGAGATGGACGCGCTGCTGCACCAGGAGCCCACGGAGATCAAGGCTTATCAGTACGACATTGTGTGTAACGGCGTGGAGCTGTCCTCCGGCGCTGTGCGTAACCACCGCCCGGATGTGATGATCAAAGCCTTTGAGATGGCCGGTTATACTGCCCAGGATGTGGAAGAGAAGTTTGGCGCGCTGTTTAACGCATTCCATTACGGCGCACCGCCCCATGCAGGAATGGCGCCCGGCGTAGACCGGCTGATCATGTTGCTGCGGGATGAGGACAACATTCGCGAGGTAATCGCATTTCCTATGAACTCCAATGCCCAGGATATGCTGCTGGGCGCACCCAACACCGTTAGCGAAATGCAGCTGCGAGAGGCACACATTAAGTTGCGCCGCCCGGCACCGAAAGCGTAACGGAGCGTATAGAACGATAGATAGATCGAGGTTAGCGTATGAAGATCACACCGGAACTGATCCAGTATCTGGAGAGTTTGGCCAGAATTGAATTGACCCCTGCGGAGGAAGCCACCGTTGGTGACCAGTTGCAGGAACTGCTTACTTATATCGACACCTTGAGCCAGCTGGACACCGACGGGGTAGAGGCCAAGAGCCACTGCTTCCCGGTGACCAATGTGTTCCGCAAGGACCAGGTGGAGATGCACATGACCCCGGAAGAAGTGGTGGCCAATGCACCGGAGAGCCAGGACGGCGCCTTTGTGGTGCCTAAGACGGTAGAGTAAGGAGGGCGCAGCATGAATGTTTTTGAATGGAGCGCAGCCGAGCTGGCGCAAAAGATAAAAGCAGGCGAGCTGTCTGCGCCGGAGGCGGTAGAGGCTGTCATCGCTGCCATTGACAGCAAGGACGGCACTTATAACTGCTACACCTCACTGAATAAAGAGGCTGCTTTGCAGCAGGCTGAGACGGTACAGAGCCGGATCGACGCCGGGGAGGCATTGTCCCCGCTGGCCGGTGTGCCCATCGGTATCAAAGATAATATCTGTACCAAAGGTCAGCTGACCACCTGTGCGTCTAAGATCCTCACCGGCTTTAAGCCGCCTTATAACGCAACGGTGATTGAAAAGCTGCACGCTGCGGGCATGATCCCCCTGGGCAAGCTGAATATGGACGAGTTTGCCATGGGCTCCACCACGGAGACTTCCTTTTACGGTGCAACCAAAAATCCCTGGAACACGGACCGGGTGCCCGGCGGTTCTTCCGGCGGCGCAGCAGCGGCTGTGGCAGCCAAGGAGGCAGTTGTGGCTTTGGGTTCCGATACCGGCGGCTCTATTCGTCAGCCTTGTTCATTCTGCGGTGTGACCGGGCTGAAGCCCACTTATGGCGCAGTCAGCCGGTATGGTCTGATCGCTTATGCTTCTTCTTTGGATCAGATTGGACCCATTGCCCGTTCGGCTGCGGATGTGGCGGCGGTGTTTGATGCGATCCGGGGCAAGGATCCCAAGGACGGCACCTCTATGACCGGCGGCCGGTTGGATTTGAACGCTGTGTGGAACGCCAAGGATGTGCAGGGCAAGAAGATCGGTATTCCGGAGGATTACTTCGGCGAGGGTATTGACCCGCAGGTGGCCGCCGCTGTGCGCGCCGCTGCCGACACACTGACCGATTTGGGCGCCACGGTAGAGACCTTTTCTCTCCCCATTGTGAAGTACGCCATTCCCACTTATTATATTATCGCCTGCGCCGAGGCCTGCTCCAATCTGTCCCGGTTTGACGGTATTAAATACGGCTACAAATCGCCGGAGGCGCACTCTCTGCGGGAAGTTTACTTTAAGTCCCGCTCCGAGGGCTTCGGCATGGAAGTGAAAAAGCGCATTATGCTGGGCAACTTTGTACTTTCCAGCGGCTACTTTGACGCTTATTATAAGAAGGCCTTGCAGGCCAAGGGTCTGATCTGTCAGGCCTTTGACGACGCCTTTAAGGCCTATGACTTTTTGCTGGGGCCGGTGGCACCCACCACGGCGCTGCCTATGGGTCAGGGACTGTCCGACCCGCTGGCTATGTACCTGGGCGATATTTATACGGTTATGATCAACATTGCCGGTTTGCCCTCCCTGGCGCTGCCCTGCGGGTTTGACACCCAGGGTATGCCGGTAGGTATGCAGCTGATCGGTCGTCCTTTTGAGGAGGAGACCATTCTTTGCGCCGGTCATGCGTTCCAGAGCGTGACCGACTATCACAAGCAGTCCCCGGTAACGGAAAAGGAGGCGCTGTAATGGAATACAATACCGTTTGCGGTTTGGAGGTCCATACGGAACTTTCCACCAAGACCAAGATTTTTTGCAACTGCTCTACGGCGTTTGGCGGTGAACCCAACAGCCATGTTTGTGAGATTTGCGCCGGTATGCCGGGCACACTGCCGGTGGTGAATGAGCGAGTGGTGGAATACGCGGTGCGCACCGGTCTGGCTACCAACTGCACCATCACCCGGTACAATAAATTTGACCGTAAGAATTATTTTTATCCCGATTTGCCCAAAGCCTACCAGATTAGCCAGCTGTATCTGCCCATTTGTCAAAATGGCTATGTGGAGATCACGGACCAAATCAACGGCGGCACCAAGAAAGTGCGGATCAAGGAGATCCACATGGAGGAGGATGCCGGCAAGCTGGTGCACGATGAGTGGAGCGACTGCACGCTGGTGAACTACAATCGCTGCGGCGTGCCGCTGCTGGAAATTGTGTCCGAGCCGGATATTGCCTGCGCCGATGAGGCGGTAGAGTATGTGGAAAAGCTGCGGGCCATCTTGCAGTTCTGCGGTGTGTCTGACTGCAAAATGCAGGAGGGTTCTCTGCGGGCGGATGTAAATGTGTCTGTGATGCCGGTGGGTGCTACTGAGTACGGCACCCGCACGGAGATGAAAAATATTAACTCCTTCCGCGCCATTCATAACGCCATTGAGAGCGAGGCCCAGCGCCAGATCGAGGTGATCGAGGACGGTGGCGCCGTAACGCAGGAGACCCGCCGTTGGGACGACGCCAAGGGCACCAGCTACGCTATGCGCAGCAAGGAGGACGCCCAGGATTATAAGTATTTCCCGGAGCCGGATCTGCCGCCTATCGAATTGTCGGACGAATACATTGACGCCATTCGCCAGCAGTTGCCGGAGCTTCCGGAGGCCAAAAAGGCTCGGTATAAGAACGAGTATGGCTTGACGGAATATGATACGGATATGATCTGCTCTTCTGTATCTTATGTGCGGCTGTTTGAGCGCACGGTGGAGATCACCGGCAATCCCAAGGACAGCGCCCATTGGATCATGGGCGAGGTGATGAAGCTGCTTAACGACAGCCAAACCCTGCCGGAGGATATGCGCTTTAACTCGGACGCTCTGGGCCGTATCATTCAGCTGCAAAATGGCAACAAGATCAGCCGGGACAGCGCCAAGAAAGTGCTGGCTGCCGTGTTTACAGACAATGTGGATCCGGACGAATATGTGAAGCAGAACCAAATGGAAATGGTCAGCGACACCGGCGCCATTCGCAAGGTGGTCGAGGATGTGCTGGCACAGAATGAAAAAGCCGTCAATGAGTACAAGGGCGGTAAGGCTGCTTCCTTCAACTTCCTGATTGGCCAGTGTATGCGCGCGTTACGCGGCAAGGCACCGGCGGCGGAAGTTACCAAGATCTTAAAAGAAATTCTTGGCTAAGCGATAAAGTACAACATCTCGGATATACTATATCCGAGGTGTTTTTTTATGCACAAAAAAGGAAAGACCGTCTCCTTTGCAGATCCGCCGGTGATCACCGGTCACGCCGGCGTGGCAGGTAAAAAAGAGGGGGAAGGCCCCTTGGGCGGCGACTTTGACGCGGTGTTTGCCGATACCACCATGGGACAGCAGTCCTTTGAACTGGCCGAGTCCGCCATGCTACGGGATGCTATTTTGCGGGCGCTGTCGGCAGCGGGCAAAAGTCCGTCCGATGTGGATTTTATCCTAAGCGGCGACCTGCTGGATCAATGTATGGGCTCTGCTTTTGCCATTAAGGATATGGACATTCCCGCCATTGGATTGTATGGCGCATGTTCCACCATGGCGTTGTCCTTGGGTGTGGGGGCTATGCTGATTGATGCGGGGGCCAAGTGCTGTGTGGCAGGAACCTCTAGCCATTTTTGCTCCAGTGAGCGGCAATTTCGCTTTCCTCTGGAGTATGGCGGCCAGCGGCCGCCCAGTGCCCAGTGGACGGTGACCGGCGCCGGCAGTGCAGTGTTGGAAAGCAAGGGTGAGGGCGTGCGTATACGGGCGGTGCATATTGGTACCATTACCGATTATGGCATTACGGATGCCGGTAATATGGGCGCAGCCATGGCCCCGGCGGCTGCCCGCACCATTCATGATCTGATGGAGGACAGCGCCACCACCCCGGCAGACTATGATCGAATCGTCACCGGAGACTTGGGCGCAGTGGGCACCAAGCTGCTGTACCAGCTGATGGAGCAGGATTGGGGTATTCAACTTGCGGGTTACCACAAGGACTGTGGTATGATGATCTATGATCTCAAGAGTCAGGATGTGAATGCAGGCGGCTCCGGCTGTGGCTGCGGCGGCTCGGTGCTGTGCAGTCATATTTTGAAGAAAATGGAGCAGGGTGCGCTGCACAAGGTACTGTTTGTGGCCACCGGCGCGCTGATGTCGCCCACCAGCACCAAGCAGGGCAACTCCATTCCCGGTGTGGCCCACGGCGTGGTATTGGAGGTGTAAGTGTGAAGACCCATTATGTAAAGGATATTCGCGTGCTGTCTGCCTTTCAACAGACCATTCGGGCTATGCAGATCCTCATTCTTGTGCTGCGTGTGCTGGCGGTGGCCTTTTTGGTGCTGCAAAGTATTACCCTAATGCGGGATAACGCATAGGCGCTTTATATATATAATAGGTATAGAAAAAGCGCACGGTTTTGGCCGTGCGCTTTGAACATTTTAGGCTTATTTCACCGTGTCGTCCTGCTGGTCTGCGGTTGTGGGGGCTTCTGCGGTGTCGGGCTGTTTTTCTGCTTTTTCCGTCTCGCCCCGCTTGCGCAGGGATTTGAATTCCAGCTTGGTCTTAATGGTAGGGGGCTGGTAATCCACGCCGCAGCGTTCACATAGGGCTTTTTGCACAGCTTCCAAGGTGCGCTTTTGGCACAGCCCCAGGTCCAGCAGCACCGTGGTGTCGTCCGTCAGGGTCAGGGTCAGCACTGCGTGCCGGTCAATAAAGTTCTTGACCAGGCTGGGTGCTTCGTCCTTGTAGCCGGTAATGTCCTTGATTTGATTGTAGGCGTACACATTGTCTTTATCCATGCCGGTAAATTCAAAGTCTGTGGCGCGTAGCAGCAGGCCGTTCTTTACCGTCTCCTTGGTGGTGAGCACGGCGATCACAATGGCTGCGATCTCAATGATAGCAAAGATTACGGTCATGCCGGTGCGCACCTGGGTCAGCCGATAGACGGCAAAGACACCATAGCCAATCACCGCCAGGTCCAGCAGGATCACAACCGCCAGGGTCATTGGGGACAGAATGCGAATAAACTTATCTTTCATTTAAATCATCTCCAGTAAAAATTTGTGTGATGGGTCGGGTGTCTGCGGTGAACACCTTGCCGTCCAAGTGGGCAATGGTGTAGTCCGCCGGCACATGGAAGATCAGCTTGTAGCTGAGCAGCGCCTGGCGGTAGCGGCCGTGCGTGTTGCCGTACTTGCCGTCCCCGGCCAGGGGACAGCCTATGCCTGCCAGTTGTGCACGAATTTGGTGGGTGCGCCCGGTGTACAGTTCTACCTCCAGCAGCGCCCGGTTGGCCTTGGTGTCCAGTACGCGGTAACCGGTTTTGCATGCCATGCGGTCAGGGGCGGGCGCGTCATACAAGGTGACCTTGTTCTTTTTTTCGTCCTTGTGCAGGTAAGCGGTGAGGGTGTCCGCCGCTTTGGGCGGAATCCCTTCCGTGACGGTCAGGTAGAATTTTTCAATCTTGCGCTCCCGTATCAGCGCCGTTATTTCCCGCAGTGCCGGGGCGGTCTTGGCTGCGATCACCAGCCCGCCGGTGTTGCGGTCAATACGGTTGGCCAGCGCCGGGGCAAAGCCGGAGTCCTCCGGCGACCACTGATTGCGCGCATATAAATAGCGTTTGACCCGGGCAATCAGCGTGTCTATATACTCCTTGCCGTTTGGATGGCAAAGCAGCCCCTGGGGCTTGTTGAGGATCAATAGGTTCTCGTCCTCGTACACCACATCTAGCGCCTTGGAGGCGGAGAGAAAGTCATAATACACCGTTTTTTCCGCCAGCACATCGTCCGGTAGATACAGGGTCACTCGGTCACCGGCGGAGAGTACCTGCTCCGGGGTGCAGCGCTTTTTATTGACCTTAATATTCTTTTTGCGTATTTCTTTATACATCAGCGACCGGGGCAGAGAGGGAAAGGTGCGTCCCAGGTAGCGGTCCAGCCGCCGACCGGCATCGCCGGGTGTGATTTGCTTTTCTTTCATACGCTCATTATAACGGATTGAACGCCAAAAGTAAAGCCCGCGCACCGGGGGCGCAAAATTTGCCGAAATGGACAAAAAGCCAGGGGAACATTTGTTCAAAATTGGCAGGATAACCAGTTGTATTTGGCGGTATGACCGTGTATAATAAACACTGTATATACAGTTTTTGACAAAAGTGTTTGCACGCCTTCTATGCGGGCAGACGGGAGCGAGAATGGAACAGTTTAAGCTACACAGCAAGTTTAAGCCCACCGGCGATCAGCCGCAGGCAATTGAGAAGTTGGCCCGGGGCGTGCTGGACGGTATGAAGGAGCAGACCCTGATGGGGGTCACCGGCTCCGGCAAAACCTTTACCATGGCCAATATTATTGAGCGGGTGAACCGGCCCACTTTGGTGTTGGCGCATAACAAGACCTTGGCCGCCCAGCTTTGCAGCGAGTTTCGGGAATTCTTCCCGGAAAATGCGGTGGAGTATTTTGTTTCCTACTACGACTACTATCAGCCGGAGGCTTATGTACCCACAACGGACACTTATATTGAAAAGGACTCAGCCATTAACGACGAGATTGACAAGCTGCGCCACAGCGCCACGGCGGCACTGTCCGAGCGGCGGGATGTGATCATTGTGGCCTCCGTGTCCTGCATTTATTCCATCGGCGACCCCATTGATTACCGGAATATGGTGATCTCTTTGCGCACCGGTATGGAGTGGAGCCGGGACGCGCTGATTGAAAAGTTGGTGGCTATTCAGTACGAGCGTAACGACATTAACTTTGTGCGCAACAAGTTTCGGGTGCGGGGCGACACGCTGGAGATCTTTCCTGCCGGCAGCAGCGGCACCGCTTTGCGGGTGGAATTTTTTGGAGACGAGATTGACCGGATCTGCGAGATTGACCCGCTTACCGGCAAGATCAAGGGTGTGCTGTCCCACGCCTGTGTGTACCCGGCCTCCCACTATGTGGTGGGGCGGGAAAAGATGGAGCGCGCTTTGAACCAAATCTATCAGGAAATGGTGGAGCGGGTGGCCTACTTTGAAGAAAAGGGCAAGCTTTTAGAGGCCCAGCGGATCAAAGAGCGCACCATGAATGATATTGAAATGCTGCGGGAGACCGGCTTTTGCAAGGGCATTGAGAACTACTCTGCGGTGATGAGCGGGCGCAAGCCCGGCCAGCCGCCTTTTACCCTGCTGGATTATTTTCCGGAGGACTTTTTGCTGTTTTGCGACGAGAGCCACGTGATGCTGCCCCAGGTGCGGGGCATGTACGGCGGCGACCGCTCTCGCAAGGCCAGCCTGATCGACTATGGCTTTCGGCTGCCCTCCGCTTTTGACAACCGGCCGTTACAGTTTGACGAATTCTACGGCAAGATCAATCAGGTGATCTTTACCTCTGCCACCCCCGGCGACTTTGAGCGGAAACGCAGCGCCCAGATCGTGGAACAGGTGATTCGTCCTACCGGGCTGCTGGATCCGAATATTACCGTTAAGCCCACCGAGGACCAAATGGACGACCTGGTGTCCGAAATCAACCTGCGCACCCAGCGGGGTGAGCGAGTGCTGGTGACTACCCTTACCAAGGCTATGGCCGAGGATCTTACCGAGTATTTGGAGGGATTCTCCATCAAGGTGCGGTATATGCACCACGATGTGGATACCATGGAGCGTATGGAGATCATTCGCGATCTGCGCCTGGGCGAATTCGATGTGCTGGTGGGGATTAATCTGCTGCGTGAGGGACTGGATATTCCGGAGGTGAGCCTGGTGGCGATCCTGGATGCGGACAAAGAGGGCTTTCTTCGGTCCGAGACCAGCCTGGTGCAGACCATCGGCCGTGCCGCCCGCAACGCCAACGGTGAGGTGATTATGTACGCGGACAGCGTGACCCCCTCCATGGAGCGGGCCATTCGAGAGACTTTGCGCCGTCGCACCATTCAGGAGGCGTATAACGCTGAGCACGGCATTGTGCCCAAGACCATTAAAAAGGATGTGCGGGATATTTTGGAGATCACCTCCAAAGCCCCCGCCGACGGCAAGCAAAAGAAACTTACCAAGAAAGAGCGGCAGCTGCTTATCGACCGTTTGCGGCGGGAAATGCAGGAGGCTGCCCGGCTGCTGGAATTCGAGCACGCGGCGTTCCTGCGTGATGAAATTCAAAAACTGGAGCAGGAGGGAGAGCGCAAGCTGAAATGATAAAGAACATTGTGGTAAAAGGTGCCCGCGAGCACAACTTGAAGAATATTGATGTAGAGATTCCCCGGGACAAGCTGGTGGTGTTTACCGGCCTGTCCGGCTCCGGCAAGTCCAGCCTGGCTTTTGACACCATTTATGCCGAAGGTCAGCGCCGGTATGTGGAGAGCCTGTCCTCTTACGCCCGCCAGTTCCTGGGTCAGATGGAGAAGCCGGATGTGGACTATATCGAGGGTCTGTCCCCGGCCATATCCATTGACCAAAAGACCACCTCCCGCAACCCTCGCTCCACCGTGGGCACGGTAACGGAGATCTATGACTACCTGCGACTGTTGTGGGCGCGGATCGGTATTCCCCATTGCCCGGTATGCGGGCGCGAGATCACCCAGCAGACGGTGGATCAGATCGTGGATCAAATTCTCACCCTGCCGGAGAAAACGAAAATTCAAATTATGGCGCCCATTGTGCGAGGGCACAAGGGCGAGTATGTTAAGGAACTGGACAACGCCCGCAAGTCCGGCTTTGTGCGTGCGCGCATTGACGGCTCCGTTTATGACCTGGCGGAAGAGATCAAGCTGGACAAGAACAAAAAGCATAATATTGAGATCGTGGTGGACCGCCTGGTGATGAAGCCGGATATTGCCGGCCGCTTGGCCGACAGCGTGGAGACCGCCACCCATATTGCAGACGGCGTGGTGCTGGTGGATATTGTAGGGGAGCGGGAGGAACTGTATTCCCTCAATTACGCCTGCCCGGAGCACGGTGCGGTGATCGCAGAGATGAGCCCCCGCATGTTCTCCTTTAACAATCCCTTTGGCGCCTGCAAAACCTGCGGCGGTATCGGGTCTTATAAAGAGATCGATCCGGCGCTGGTGATTCCCAACAAAAAGCTGTCCATCAACCAGGGCGCCATTAAGGCCAGCGGCTGGAATGTGGCAGACGGCGGCAGCATTGCCCGGATGTATTTTGAGGCCATTGCCCAGGCGTACAAATTCTCGCTGGATATTCCGGTAGAGATGATTCCCAAGAAGGGGCTGGACGCTATTTTGTACGGCACCGGCACCAAAAAGCTGAAAATGCAGCGAAGCACCTCTTACGGCTCTTCCAATTACAACGGCACCTTTGAGGGCGTGATCCCCAACTTGCAGCGCCGGTATGCGGAGACCACCTCCGACTGGGCCCGGGCGGATATTGAGGCTGTGATGACCCAGTGCGTGTGCCCGGACTGCGGTGGTGCCCGCCTGTCTACGGAGAGCCTGTCTGTGACCGTTGGGGGCAAAAATATTTATGAGTTCTGCCAAATGCCCATTCATGAGGAGCTGGATTTTATCCAGAACTTGCAGCTGACGGAAAAGGAACAGATGATCGGCGCCCTGATCGTGCGGGAAATCCGCGATCGACTGAATTTCCTGAACAGTGTGGGGCTGGATTATTTGTCTCTGGCGCGAGAAGCGGCCACCCTGTCCGGCGGCGAAAGCCAGCGTATTCGTCTGGCTACCCAGATCGGCTCCAGCCTGATGGGTGTGCTGTATATTTTGGACGAGCCGTCCATCGGTCTGCACCAGCGGGACAATGAAAAGCTGCTGGGCACCCTGCGCCACCTGCGGGACTTGGGCAACACCCTGATCGTGGTGGAACATGACGAGGACACCATGCGGGCGGCAGACTATGTGGTAGACATTGGTCCCGGTGCCGGTATCCATGGTGGTGAGCTGGTGGCAGCGGGCACGGTAGACGATATTATTGCCTGCGAGCGCTCCATCACCGGCCAATACCTGAGCGGCAAGCGCAAGATCCCGGTACCAACCAAGCGGCGGCCGGGCAACGGCAAAAAACTGACGATCTACGGTGCGGCACAAAACAACTTGAAGGGCATTGATGTGGAGATCCCGCTGGCAACTTTTACGGCCGTGACCGGCGTGTCCGGCTCCGGCAAATCCAGTCTGGTAAACGAGATCCTTTATAAGCACCTGGCCAATATGCTCAACGGCGCCAAAAAGCGCCCGGGCAAGTTTGACCGTATGACCGGCGTGGACAATCTGGACAAGGTCATCAACATTGACCAGTCACCCATTGGCCGCACCCCCCGGTCCAACCCGGCTACTTATACCGGTGTGTTTAACGATATTCGCGACCTGTTTGCTTCCACCCCGGATGCCAAAATGCGGGGCTATAAGGCCAATCGCTTTTCTTTTAATGTTAAGGGCGGTCGGTGCGAGGCCTGCCAGGGCGACGGTATTGTGAAGATCGAAATGCACTTTTTGGCCGATGTGTATGTACCCTGTGATGTGTGCGGCGGTCATCGGTACAACCGAGAGACCCTGGAAGTGAAGTTCAAGGGCAAGAATATTTATGAAGTGCTGGAGATGACTGTAGACGAGGGCGTGGCGTTCTTTGCCCAGCAGCCTAAGATCTTGCGCAAGCTGCAAACCCTGTCCGATGTGGGTTTGGGGTATGTAAAGATCGGGCAGCCGGCGACTACCCTGTCCGGCGGCGAGGCGCAGCGCGTGAAGCTGGCCACCGAGCTGATGAAGCGCCCCACCGGCAAGACGATTTATATTCTAGACGAGCCCACCACCGGGCTGCATACGGCAGATGTGCACCGGCTGGTGAATGTGCTGGAGCGGCTGGTGGCCAACGGCAACACCGTGGTGGTGATCGAGCACAACCTGGATGTGATCAAAACTGCGGATTATATTATTGATCTTGGCCCGGAGGGCGGTATTGGCGGCGGCACGCTGGTGGCCTGCGGCACCCCGGAGGAGATTGCTGCTTGCCCGGCGTCTTACACCGGCCAGTACCTGAAGTCTGTGTTAGATAACGATTAAAATAAAAACCGGCTTGATTGTTGCGTACAGTCAAGTCGGCTTTTCTGTTCTATTTTTCGGCGGCGTAGAAAGTCATGGTGCCGAATTTTTCCCGCTGGGGAGCATAGTCAATAGGCGTTAGCCCGCCACCGGACAGGGCGGCGGTAATGAGTTTTTTGGACAGGTCCGGCACATCGGGGCGGGAGAGCGCTTCTTCGCAATCCATCCACACCACCCGGTCGTTTTCGTCCCCATCGCTGCGGGGCGTGCCGCCGGTGTACTCTGCCAAAAAGGCGGCGTACCAGTCCTGCTCGCTAAAACGCACCGCCAGCAGCTTCACCGGCTTGGCGGTAATGCCGGTTTCTTCCATCAGTTCCCGGCACATGGCCTGCTCCGGGCTTTCGCCGTTTTTCAGATATCCGCCGGGGGTGATGAACAGCCCTTTTCCGGCGCCGTAAGTGTGGCGAGCCAGCAGTACCTTGCCCTCGCGCAGCACCACAGCGCAAACACTTTTTTGCCAATTTGTATTTTTTTCTTCCATATTTGGCTCCTGAATGCTATACTGTAATATAGTTATTATATGGCAATGAGGCGAATTGTCAATGTTTTTCGCCAGTTCCACGGTGCGTGGAGTGTTTCCACTGCCCATACCTTGCTTTTCTGCGGCGGCTCTGTTAGGCTGAAATGGCTGAAAGGAGCGCTGTGTTATGCTACATTTACAAAAGAAAGACAAAAAACAAGACGAACAGGTGATTTTTATTCAGGTTGCGTTTTTCGCCGTCGGCGCGGTACTGCTGCTGTGGTATTTGGCGCCTTGGGTGCTCAATCATATTCTCAATGCCGGTAATGTGCTGGGCATTGCTTTTGCCGTGATGCTGCTGCTCTGCGGTGTGTTTGTGCAGCCGGTGACCCATTTGCTGGCGCCGGGCAATCACGCCCCGGGTGCGGTGGTGCTCAAGGCGGCGGTGGCGCTGGTGTGCGCCGTGGCGGTGCTCACCAGCGGCTATATGCTCACTGGGCTGATCCAAACCGGCCACCGGGACGAGACTGTACTGGTGCTGGGCTGCTCGGTGAAGGGGGAGCGCCCCTCCCGTATGCTGCGCCAGCGGATCGAGGCGGCCACCGAGTATTTGGAGAAGAACCCGGACAGCAAGGCTGTGCTCAGCGGCGGCCAAGGCCCGGATGAGAAGATCAGCGAGGCGGAGTGTATGCGCCGGGAGCTGGTGCGCCGGGGGATCGCCGCCGATCGGTTGTATCTGGAGGATCGCTCCACTTCGACAGAGGAGAATGTGGCTTTTTCGGCCAAAATTATAGAACAAAACGGACTGAACCGCCATGTGACGGTGGTGACTTCGGATTTCCATTGTCGCCGGGGCATGTTGCTGTGTCGGCGGGCGGGTCTGACCGCCAGCTCCACACCGGCGGCCACCGATGTGTACCTGCTGGGCACCTACTGGATGCGGGAGATGCTGGCGGTGGTCAAGACCGTTTTGCACATTTAACACAAAGAAGGGATTTTTGTTGAAGGGACTTGCCATTTGCGATTTGCAGCCGGATGGGTATCGGGGCGTTTGCCGCTCCAACCAGTTGGCAGATTATATGACGGACGTCAAGATCGGCGGCCGGGTCACGAATTTTTTGGAGAATTTTGTGGACGATGAGACCCAAGAAATTCACTGTACTGTGGCGGCAGCCTGTGCTGCCCGGCAGATGGTGGATCTGCTTGGCAGTCGGGGCGCAGATTGCGAGTTGATCACCTTTAACGACGAGCACGAGAGTGCGGGACTTTTGGGCGGCGCGCTTTTGGGCTACGATGTGTGCGCCCAGGATCTGAGTGTATCACCCTTGGCAGACGGCCTAATCCGGGTGGGTGTTACCGAGTATGAGGAGGCGTTGTTTCCGGAATTCTTTGAAGAATTGAACGGCCAGGTGCTGCGGGAGTACGCTGAGGATCTGAACGACAACTTGCTCTTTGCTACGGAAAAAACCGCGCAGGAGGTGTGCGCCTTTATGAATTATCTGTCTGCCACCTATGACAATGAGTTTTATTGCCTGAGTGATTACGCCGTGTTTGCTGTTTTTGACGGTAAGGACCCGGCGTGATAGAAACACAATATTATAATGTAAAAACGGCTCCCCTTGTTTTTTCAAGGGGTGACTCCCCGCAGTGCGGGGAGATGTCGCACAGCGACAGAGGGGACGGGCACCGGTTAGGTGCTGTCGCGTTTGTGGGACTGAGAGGATAAAACGATTGGCGCAACGCCCACATGATACGGCAACCCAATCACCAGCCACACAAAAATCTTGCTTTGCTTGATATTTTTGCACCCAGCGGTCCATACTATTCATAAGCGTATTGTACATATCATAGAAAGGCGGACGCATGTGCAATACGGTAAAGTAGAAATCTGCGGGATCAACACCTCGGAGTTGAAGGTGCTGGGGGAGAAGGAAAAAATGGATCTGCTGCGCAAGGCCCAGGCCGGGGACAAGCAGGCCCGGGACGCCCTGATCTGCGGCAATTTGCGGCTGGTGCTGTCAGTGATCCAGCGGTTCTCCGGCCGCGGCGAGAGTATGGACGATCTGTTCCAGGTGGGGGTCATCGGGCTGATCAAAGCCATTGACCATTTTAATACGGAGTTGAATGTAAAGTTCTCCACTTACGCCGTGCCCATGTGCGTAGGGGAGGTGCGCCGCTTTTTGCGAGACGATAACCCGGTGCGGGTCAGCCGCTCTATGCGGGATACCGCCTATAAAGCCATGCAGGTGAAGGAGCAGCTGATGGCTGCCAACGGCCGGGAACCGACGGTGGACGAGATCGCCGCCAAGCTGGGTATGAAGACCACCGATGTGGTGCTGGCGCTGGAGGCCATTGTGGACCCTGTGTCCTTGTACGAGCCGGTGTATTCCGACGGAGGCGATACCATTTATGTGATGGACCAGGTGGGCGACGCCAATACGGACGCGGACTGGGTGGATGAAATGATGATTAAGGATCAGATCAGGCAGCTGGACGATCGGGAGCGCAACATTCTTTATAAGCGGTTTATGGAGGGCAAAACCCAAATGGAGGTGGCGTCTGAGATCGGCATCAGCCAGGCACAGGTCAGCCGACTGGAAAAAAACGCCCTGCGCCGCATTAAGGGCAAATAGATAAAACAAAAGCCACAGTAACAACTACCCCTTGTTACCGTGGCTTAGTTTTTGTCGTCCTTGCGCCCTAAGATGTAGTCCACACTCACCCTGTGGAAGTCCGCCAGTGCAGTGAGCACCTCCGGCGGCACGGTGCGCTGCCCGCTTTCGTAATAGGCGTATGTGCGTTGGGGCAGGTGCAGCGCCCGGCCCATCTCGCTTTGGGTCAGGTCCGCGTCCTCCCGCAGATCCCGGATTCTTTGAAATTTCATATCATCACCGGAACCATTATATCTTAGAATAAACTGTTCTATATTGGATTAGAACAATTTGTTCTAATCGCACGCTTTCCCTTTATTTTGTTTTATACTGACAGTATCTGTAAAGATTTATATTAAAAGAAGGGAGAATTCTTTAATGAACACAGAAGAAAAATCTACAACCAAGCGAACGGGGACCAGAGTGCTGGCGTGCCTGTTGGCAGTGCTGCTGATGGTGGGTATTGCCTTTTTGGTAGCAACTTTGGTACATAAAAATAGCGCTCAGCCGGTGAGCAATATTAAGAACGGCCTGTCTGCCTATGAGTTGGCTGTGGCTAACGGCTATGACGGCAGCGTGGACGAATGGCTCACATCCTTAAAGGGCAAGTCCGCCTATGACATTGCGGTAGAGAACGGTTATAAGGGCACGGAAAAAGAATGGGTGAAGTCCGTCGAGGCCAACGGCAAACAGAAGCAGGCCGGTATTTCTACCGCCAAGTTTAACGACAGCGGCGATCTGATAATCACCCTGACGGACGGTACCAGTATCAATGTAGGTCAGGTGGCCGGTTCTGACGTTAAGGACGGCACCAACGGCAAAGACGGTAAAAACGGCACAAATGGTACAAATGGCAAGGACGGCAAAGACGGCGTAAACGGTGTGGACGGCAAGAACGGCACCGATGGTAAAAACGGTGTAAATGGTAAAGACGGTACCAACGGCGCAGACGGTAAAAACGGTGTGGACGGTCAGGATGGTGCCGATGGCGTAGATGGTAAAGACGGCGTAAGCATTCAGTCCGCCCGAATCAACGAGCAGGGCCAGCTGGTGCTTTCTTATTCCGACGGCTCCAGCGTCAATTTGGACAAAGTGGTCGGCACCAATGGTAAGGACGGTGTTGGCGTGTCCACTGCGGTAATCGATGACAGCGGCGCTCTGGTGTTGACTTATACCAACGGCACGGTTGCCGATTTAGGTAATGTGGTTGGTGCTGACGGTAAAGACGGTGCAAACGGTACAGACGGTGCCCAAGGCGAAAAAGGTGACAAAGGCGACGCCGGTGCCCAGGGTGTAAAGGGCGACAAAGGCGATAAAGGTGACACCGGTGCCCAAGGTGAAAAGGGCGACAAAGGTGATACCGGTGCCGCAGGCAAAGACGGTAAAAATGGTGAAAACGGTAAAGACGGCAAAGATGGCACCAATGGTGTGGACGGCAAAGACGGCCGGGACGGCATTGGCGTTTCCAAATCTGAACTGAACAGCCGCGGCGAACTGTTGCTGACTTATACAGATGGTCGTGTGCAAAATGTAGGTATCGTCACCGGTGCCCAAGGTGAAAAGGGTGACAAAGGCGATACTGGCGCTCAGGGCGAAAAGGGTGACAAAGGTGATAAAGGAGATACCGGCGCCGCAGGTAAAGACGGTATAAACGGTACTGACGGTAAAGACGGCGTCAATGGTGTTGACGGTCAGGACGGCGTTGGTATTCAAACCATTACGATCACGGATGATGGTAAATTGCAAATTTCACTTACCAATGGTACTACACTGGATTTAGGCACCATCAAGGGCGAAAAAGGTGATAAAGGAGATACCGGCGCCGCAGGTAAAGACGGCGTAAACGGTGTTGACGGTAAAGACGGTGCTCAAGGTGAAAAAGGCGATAAAGGCGACAAGGGTGATACCGGTGCCGCAGGTAAAGACGGCGTAAATGGTAAAGACGGCAAAGATGGTACAAACGGTACGGACGGTACCGGTATTTCTGCTGTGGAGATCAATACCGCCGGTGAACTGGTGCTGTCTTTCTCTGACGGCCAGGTGCTGAACCTGGGCAGCGTTAAGGGCGAAAAAGGTGACACCGGTGCCCAGGGCGAAAAAGGCGAGAAAGGTGACACCGGCGCCCAAGGTGAAAAAGGCGACAAGGGCGACACCGGTGCCCAGGGTGAAAAAGGTGACAAGGGCGACACCGGCGCCGCCGGCAAAGACGGCGCTCAAGGCGAAAAGGGTGAAAAAGGCGACAAGGGCGACACTGGTGCCGCCGGCAAAGATGGCGCTCAAGGTGAAAAGGGCGAAAAAGGCGACAAGGGTGACACCGGTGCCGCCGGTAAAGACGGCGTGAACGGTGTTGATGGCAAGGATGGCGCCAACGGCACCGACGGTAAAGACGGTACCGATGGTGTAGGTATTTCCTCTGTTCGGATCACGGATCAGGGAGCACTGACGGTGACTCTCACCAACGGTACGGTGTTGAACCTGGGCAATATTCGTGGCGCGGACGGCATTGGTATTACCGCTTGTCGTGTGACCGCGGACGGCGAACTGGAACTGACTTATACCGATGGCCGCACGGAGAATGTAGGCCGTGTGACCGGTACAGACGGTACCGGTATTCAGTCTGTGACCTTGTCTGCGGACGGTGAACTGCTGGTGACCCTGACGGATAATACCGTGACCAACCTGGGCAACATTAAAGGCGCCCAGGGCGAAAAAGGCGAAAAGGGCGACAAGGGCGATAAAGGTGATCCCGGCCGCGGCATTGCCAAGACGGAGCTGGTCAATGGCGAGTTACTGGTCACTTATACTGATGGCACCCAGGATAATTTGGGAAAAATATCATCTTCTGAGTCGGATTACGATGAGTATTTAATGTACACTGTATTGTCAAGTAATACTGTAAAAGTATCACTAAAACCGGAATATGTTCATGATTTGGAAGGCAAAATTGTGATTCCAAGTGAACATAACGGCAGGACGGTGACTGAGGTGTCAGGATTTTCTGAAAGTTTGCTTTCTGAGATTGTGTTGCCGGAGACGCTATTATGGATAAATGATAGTGCATTCTCAAATTGCAAAAACTTAACTTCTATCACGATTCCCAAAAGCGTTACACGCATTTGTGGTAATGCTTTCTACAATAGCGGTCTGAAAAGTGCGAAGTTTGAAAAAACAACCAATTGGGAACGGTTTCAACTGGGCTATGGGTATGATAGGACTTCGGAAGATGTGTCCAGTAATACATTGGCTGATGAAGCAAAAGCAGCACAAGCATTGACAGAATCATATCAGTATCTTACAGACAAAGACGGTTGGAAAACATATACATGGTACTATTGGCAAAAACAATGAGCATATAGAAATCAAGGTTTAGGCTTACCATATAGCTTGGTAGTCCAAGTTAGCTAATTTGTAAATCCACAAATAATAATTATATTTAGAAACGGAGGTATTATTATGATTTCTAACAACACAACAAAGGTGTATAGTACCAAGGCGAAGTTGACCGCCATTGAAAAAGAGTCCATAAAGGTCTATATGTTGGGCGCTGTGCGCGGGTTTTGCAATGCCAATCCTACCAAGCCGTTTTCCGTACGGATTTTGTTCGGCGGCGGCAACCGGGACTGGCATGGTACTCCCATGCAGAGCATTTATAATTACTTCCTTGCGCATGGTTATAGCGAGGAGGACGCAGCTACCCGCGCCGCTCAGGACGCCGGTTATCTGCTCAAGGAGACCTTGCTGGAGGATAACTATAAGACTTATAAGATCGATGGTAAAGACACCAGCGTGCTGTACTGTATGGACGCGTAATGGATACATATAACCCGTAAGGGCGGCAGGGCACCGAATCGCAATCCCTCAGTCACTTCGTGACAGCTTCCTTTGACCTGTTCATGCTACATTTGGCGCGAAAGTTCAGAAAGCCTAATCGACAAAATGCGGGATGATGCTATATAAAACTGACGAAAATGTGAACTTTATAGGACGGTGTGTACTAAATTTACAAAAAGCATTGACAATTATATCCACTTTATGTCATAATTGACACAAAGGAGGATTGAAAATGATTGTAGAAGATACGAAAGATCTGGTAGAAACGGACGACTATGTAATCATTGAAGCGACTTTGTCAGAGGGCGATTTGTTGTTTGTGCAAATTGCCGTAGGCATTCGCAACGAAGTGGGCGACATTGTTCGTATTATTCCCATTTCCACCAACCCAATCTAACGAAACGGCCGGGCAGTTATCCGCCCGGCTATTTCTATGCCCATTTCTGCTTTTTTTGGGGTGTCGGTGGGGTTCTGCGGTAGGGGTGCGTGCATATATTGTACGGGGCACTTGGGTGCCTTGCGATGGAGTTTTGCAAATTATTTGTAAAAGGACTGCAAAAAGCATTGACGGAAGTTGAAAAATATTATACAATATGCACAAAAGCAATTCTTATTAAAGAGGGATGGACTTATGAAAACTTATGCACCTGATCAAATTCGGAACATTGCGCTTGCAGGTCACGCCTCCAAGGGCAAAACCACCCTGCTGGAGGCTATGCTGCATTTGGCAGGGGCGACGGAGCGCGCCGGCAAAGTGGCTGACGGCAACACGGTGACTGACTTTGACGCCGAGGAGAAAAAGCGCCACATCAGCATGGCCAGCGCCGTGGCTTCCGTTGAATATAAGAGCAAAAAGCTGAACTTTATTGACACCCCCGGTTTGTTTGACTTTGAGCAAGGGGCCTTTGAGGGCCTGCGCGCCGCAGAGACGGCGGTGATCGTGGTGTCTGCCCGCAGCGGTTTGGCTGTGGGTGCGGAAAAGGCATTTAAGAACGCCGGCTCCCGCCGTATGGCGCGGGTGCTGGTGACTACCAAAATGGACGACGATCGTGCGGATTTCTACAAGAGCTTTAACGGCATTGTGGCCAAGTTCGGCACGGCGGCCTGCCCGGTGGTCGTGCCTATCATCTCCGGCGGCAAGGTGGCTGCCTATTACAATATGATTGACGGCAAGGCCTATGCGTATGCAGACGGCAAGCGCACCGAGAGTGATGCCCAGCCGGACGACGCTCCCCGCTTTGAGGCGGTACAGGCCGTGTTTACGGAAGCTGTGGCCTCTGCTGATGAAGAGCTGATGGAAAAATATTTTGAGGGTGAGGAGTTGACCCCGGAGGAGAAAATCCGCGGGCTGAAATCCGGCGTGGCGGACGGCTCCATTATCCCGGTGTTTGCTCTGAGCGGTTTGGCAGAGACGGCCTGCGATCTGTTGCTGGATTTCCTGGCAGAGGTTTGTCCTGCGCCTAAGAGCGAGTATGCGGCAGACGCTGACGGTGAGCCTATCGAGCTGACTCCGGACCCCAACGGACCCTTGGCTGCGGTCTGCTTTAAGACGGTGGCGGATCCGTTTATCGGCAAGCTGTCTTACTTTAAGGTGATCAGCGGCAAAATCACTGCCGCTACCCCTGCTTACAACGCCCGCACCGGCAAAGAGGAGCGTATGGGCAAGTTGGTAAGCGTATTCGGCGCCAAGCAAACGGACATCAGCGAACTGTCCGCCGGGGATATTGGCGCAGTGACCAAACTGAGCGGCTTTGCCACCGGCGATACCCTTTGCAGCGCCGGGCAAGTGGTGACCCTGGACGGTGTGCATATTCCGAGCGCCACCTATGCCATGGCTGTGGAAGTGGCCAAGAAAGGCGAGGAGGAGAAAGTGGCTTCCGGTCTCAGCCGTCTGTGCGAGGAGGATCCGTCCCTGCACTTTGGCGTCAACAACGAGACCCATCAGCAAATTCTCAGCGGCCTGGGCGAGCAGCACCTGGATGTGGCGATGGCCCGGCTGAAGAGCAAATTCGGTGTGGAGGCAACACTGGTGCAGCCTCGCGTGGCGTACCGGGAGACCATTACTATGAAGGTCTCTGCCCAAGGGCGGCACAAGAAGCAGTCCGGCGGCCACGGCCAATTTGGTGATGTGTTTATTGAATTTGAGCCTTATGATACAGAAGAACTGGTGTTCGCCGAGCGTGTGGTGGGCGGCGCCGTGCCAAAAAATTTTTTCCCGGCAGTAGAAAAGGGCCTGCGGGAGAGTATGCAAAAAGGTGTGCTGGCCGGGTATCCTATGGTGGGTGTAAAGGCCACGCTGTTTGACGGCTCTTACCACCCGGTAGACTCTAGCGAAATGAGCTTTAAGACCGCTGCATCCCTGGCCTATAAAGAGGGTATTCCTAAGGCGATGCCGGTGCTGCTGGAGCCGATCCTGACAGTGACTGCAACGGTGAACGATGAGGCGATGGGCGATGTGATCGGTGATATTAACAAGCGCCGCGGGCGCGTGCTGGGTATGACCCCTTCCGGGGACGGCAGCCAGGAGATCTTGGCGGAGGTGCCGGAGTCGGAGATGTCTACCTTCTCTACCGCCATGCGCCAAATGACCCAGGGTCGTGGTTCCTTTACCACCGCCTTTGCCCGCTATGATCGGTGCCCGGAGCACATTGCACAAAAGATCAAGGCGGAGGCCAGTCAGTTATAATACATATTATATATGGGCAGCCCTCGGTACGCCGGGGGCTGTTTTGTATGATTTTCGGCTCCGATGGCATACTGAAAAGGGGCGCCTTGTCTGTGATTTGACAAAGGGGCCGTTTGGTGCTATAAATGAGGTATGCTCGGTTAGGGTAATCGCTTTTATTGGAGGGATCACGATGCGCGAATTGTTTGAGAAATTCCGTTCTTATTCCATAGTCAGTATCATTGTTTCCGCGTTGTGCGGGCTAGCACTGCTGATTTTTCCGGCAGCCAGTATTCGCTATATCAGTCTGGCCTTTGGGGGCGCTTTGTTGATTATGGGCGCTGTTGGGGTGGTGCAGTATTTTCGCAAGACTGCCGGCCCGGTGGTGCTGTCCGCGGGACTGGTTTCCATGGTGTGCGGCGTGATCGTCTGCGCCAAGTACCAGAGTATTCTTACATTGGTAGAATTCCTGTTTGGCGCATCTATCTTTTGCGGCGGAATCATTGGTCTGGTGATCGCCCTGCGGCGGGAAATGCGGCTGCTGCCCGGCTGGGGCGTCAATTTGGCGCTGACGGTGGTTTCCGTCATTTTAGGGATCGTGTGTATGGTCAATCCCTTTCATACCGCCCTGGCGCTGGCCAGAATGCTGGGCGTGGCACTGCTGTTGTATGCGGTGATGGAAGCTGTGGGCTATGCACAGCTACGCAAGGTGGGCCGCGCTGTGGAGGACGCAGTTAATCGTACGGCGCCGATCATTGACGAAAACGCCCGCGTATTGGATGATCAGGACGAAAGTGTAAAATAATCGATAAATGCATACGATTTTCTGCTTTCCTGCTTGACAAGGATTTTGTTTTATAGTATATTTATAGACGAGAAGAGGGTGAAGCAGAAAGGACTTCATTATGAGCAAAAAAATGACTGCATTTGGCAGCAAGTTCATTCAAACCGCCAAAGCTATTTCCAAAAAGCGCAAGGAGCTGGCTGAAGCCGTAGGCATGGAGGCTGCAGGCACTGTGGCTGCGAAGGGAGACAAAAAAGCACGTGTGTCCAGATGTATGGTTGAGATTTTGCTGTGTCTGGATCAATCCAAGGCTCCCCAGACTGTGCGCGATGTAAGCCATGATACGGATTACTCCAAGGGCATGATCAGCCGCTGCGTCGAGGAGTTGCGTAAGCAGGGCTATGTGACCGTTGTGCGTGACAAAGAGGACCGCCGCGCCGTTCGCATTTCTCTCACGGATAAGGCCAAGGCTGTGATCGCTGATTTCCACAGCAAAGAAAGTGCGTTGGTTGAGACCATGTATGCCGGCTTGAATGATGCGGATATTCAGGACCTGGATCGGATTCTGGAAATTGTGCAGGCAAATATTGCCGATATGTAATCTATCATAAACTCGAACCGTCCTGTTTCGGCAGGGCGGTTTTTTTCTGTCTGTTTTGAACCGTAATTGCAGGTGGTGTACCCGGTTGCTGGGCAAAAGCGGCACACTGCCTATTTTTTGCGCCTTTTTTTAGAAACCTATTGACATTCTTTATCCGGTTGAATATAATGACATATGAACAGATGAGAATATGTTATCTTGTTCTAAACGACAAAACAAACATTTTGCATAGGAGAATGGTTATGAAAAAGACTTATAATGTGGACGTGGATTGTGCCAATTGTGCTGCCAAGATGGAAGACGCTGTGAAAAAGACCCCCGGTGTGCAGAACGCTGCCATGAGCTTTATGACCCTAAAGCTGAAAGTGGAATTTGAAGCAGGCGCGGATGTGGATGCAGTGATGGCAGCCGCCCGAAAAAATTGCAAGCGGGTGGAGAGCGATTGCGAGATCTTTCTGTAAACCTGCATTTGGGAGGAAAAGGTATGAGCAAGAAGCAAAAGAAAGTGCTGGTGCGCATTATCGTTGCGCTGGTGCTGCTGGCAGGGGTAATCCTGCTGGATAAGCTGGCCCTGCTGCCACAGTGGGCTATGATCGTTCTGTATTTGGTGCCGTATTTTGTGATCGGCTACGATATTCTTTGGAAAGCGCTTAAAGGGATCAAAAACCGCCAGGTGTTTGATGAGAATTTCTTAATGGCAGTGGCCACCGTTGGCGCCCTTTGCTTACAAGACTTCAAAGAGGGCGTGGCCGTTATGTTGTTTTACCAGATCGGCGAACTGTTCCAGAGTGTGGCGGTGGGCAAGAGCCGTAAAAACATTGCCGCCCTGATGGATATTCGTCCGGACTATGCCAATTTGATGGTGGACGGCAAACTGGAACAGGTGGATCCGGACGATGTGCAAGTGGGCACAGAGATCGTGGTGGATCCCGGCGAAAAAGTGCCCATTGACGGTGTGATCGTAGAGGGCAATACAACGCTGAATACCGGTGCGCTTACCGGCGAGAGCGTGCCACGGGATGCCAAGCCGGGAGACGATGTGATTAGTGGCTGCATCAATATGAGCGGGCGCATTACGGTGCGCACCACCAAGCCATTCGGCGAGTCTACCGTGTCTAAAATCTTGGATTTGGTGGAGAATTCTGCCATGAAAAAGTCCAAGTCCGAGAACTTTATCACCAAGTTCGCCCGGTACTATACCCCTGCCGTGTGTTACAGCGCATTGGCGCTGGCAGTGCTGCCGCCGTTGATCCGCCTGTTGGCAGGTCATCCGGCTATGTGGGCCGAGTGGATCACAAGAGCACTGACCTTCCTGGTCATCAGTTGCCCCTGCGCGCTGGTGATCTCTATTCCGCTGAGTTTCTTCGGCGGTATCGGCTGTGCTTCTAAAAACGGCATTTTGGTGAAAGGCTCCAACTACTTGGAAGCTTTGGCAGACACCAAATATATTGTATGTGACAAAACCGGTACCCTGACCAAAGGGGTGTTTCAGGTGACCGGTGTGTACCCGGCGCCGGGGGTGGATAAAAAGGTGCTGCTGGGTCTGGCGGCCTATGCGGAGAGTGGATCGCATCACCCCATCAGTCAAAGCTTGAAAGATGCTTACGGTCAGCCTCTGCAGGGGGAGCGGGTCAGCGCCATTCAGGAGATCGCCGGTCACGGCGTGCAGGCGTTGGTGGACGGCCATCCGGTAGCTGTCGGTAACGCCAAGCTGATGAAAAAGATCGGCGCTGCCCTGCCCGGTGAACGTACAGACGGTACAACCGTGTATGTGGCGGCGGACGGCAAGTATATCGGTTGTATTGTGATTTCTGATGTGGTGAAGCCCACCGCCAAGGCAGCGATGGCTGCGCTCAAGGAGAACGGCGTAAAAATGACCGTCATGCTCACCGGCGACGCCAAGGCGGCGGCAGATCGGGTGGCTGCGGAGATCGGTATGGATCGGGTGGAAAGCCAGCTGTTGCCCGGTGATAAGGTGGCGCAGGTGGAAAAGCTGCTGGCAGAGAAAGGCCCCAAGGAGAACTTGGCCTTTGTAGGCGACGGCATCAACGACGCGCCGGTGCTGTCCCGCGCTGATGTGGGGATCGCTATGGGCGCCCTCGGCTCGGACGCTGCCATTGAAGCGGCAGATGTGGTGCTGATGGATGATGATCCGTCTAAGATTGCGCTGGCCATGAAGATCTCGCGCCACACCTTGCAGATTGTATGGCAAAATATTGTGTTCGCCCTGGCGGTGAAGGCTGTTTGCCTGGTGCTGGGCGCTCTGGGTATTGCCGGTATGTGGCTGGCGATTTTTGCCGATGTGGGCGTGATGGTGCTGGCAGTGCTCAACGCCACCCGCGCACTGAAAATCAAATGATAACTGAACAAAGGCGGTTGCAGGCCTATGGCTTGCAACCGTCTTTGTTTTATGTCCTACGGGGATTGCAGTTCCTGTCTACTTGTGCTATATTATAATTATCACACATAAGCTGTTGCTAACGGTCGTATGAATGAAGAAAGGTTTGAATTGTCACAATGTATGAGAATATTAAGCTGTTTGCGGAGAGTGGGCGCCCGCTGGAGGTGCGCTTTGTGGGCGAAACGGTGTGCGACGGCAAATACCGGATCAGTCGTCCGTGCAGTGATCTAAACTCTTTGGAATATATTGTGGACGGCGCAGGCACGCTGGAGATCAACGGCCAGGTATTGTACCCCAAGGCGGGGGATGTGTTTCTTCTGACCGAGGGCAGCCGCCACACCTATTATGCGGATCAGAACCACCCCTGGCACAAATATTTTATCAGTTTTAGCGGTCCGGTGGCAGACTGCCTGCTACGCACCTATTTGCCTCGGGACACCTACCTGTTTCATGGCTGTTATGTGGAAAAGGCCTTTGCCCGCTTGTTTAGCCTGGGGTTCAACAATCAGGATCAAGACAAGATGCAGATCGCTATGGCGCCGGTGCTGTTTAGCTTGGTGCAGAGCATTTACGATCGGCAGATTACCGCTGAGTATGACCTGGCGGATCGCATCAAGCGGGAGATTGAGAACCGTGCCACCACCCACTTGGATCTTGAGGAACTGTGCCGGGCTTTGAATTATTCCAAAAACCATATTATCAACCGATTTTCCGCGAAATTCGGCGTGACTCCGTATCAATATTATAAAAGTTGTCGTCTGCAGATCGCCAAGGATTATCTGATCAATACCCAGATGACCGTCAGCGAAATTGCAGACGCCCTGTCCTATACGGACGCCCAGTATTTTTCTTATGCCTTTAAGCAGGGGACCGGGTGTTCGCCCAGCCGCTTTCGCGCGCTCACAGCATTGTGATAAATCATAAACGATATTGGATATATCAAGTTGAATTAAAGTTGTTGTTGTGATATTTTTAATACATAGGGTTTCTTTGCCCGGGAGATGAAATCATGAGTGATTTTTCCTTTTATTTATTGACGGACCCCCATTATTTTGACGAGTCCTTCGGCCGCAGCGGATCGGCTTACGAGGCCCGCTCCCGCACAGACCAAAAGTGTGTGGCGGAGACGCCGGCCATCCTTGACGCCGGGTTTGCCCGGATTGCAGCGGACAGGGAGACGCGTGTGATCCTGATCCCCGGCGATTTGGTGTACCGAGGCGAATACCAAAGCCATGTGGGCTTTCGCAAGCGGCTGTACCGACTGCAAGAAGCGGGCAAAAAGATTTACTTGATCACTGCCCGCCATGACTATGCGGAGAATCCCTGCGAATTTATAGGCGACCGCACGGTGCCGGTTGCCGGTATGGAGCGCAGCGACCTGCGGGACTTTTATCGGGAATTCGGATTTGACGACGCCATTGCCGAGCACCGGGAGAGTATGTCCTATGTGGCGCAGCTGGCGCCCGGCCTGCGGCTATTGGCGCTGAATTGTGACGGCGACTGCAAGGACTTTAAGGGCCTTTGGCCGGAGCAGTTGGACTGGGCAGTGGCACAAATTCAGGCGGCACACGCTGCCGGGGAGCGGATCGTTGCCATGACCCACTATCCGTTGCTGCCGTTCTCGGCAGTGATGGGTCTGATCGGCGACGCCCATTTGACCGATTGGGAACAAACCGCCAACACTCTGGCAGACGCCGGGCTGGAGCTGATCTTTACCGGTCATATGCACGCTCAGGCGGTGACAGAGCACATCTCACCGGCAGGCAACACCATTACCGATGTGCAGACCGGATGCTTTGTGGGCTGCCCCTGCGCCTATCGCAAGGTGACGGTGGCACCGGATGGCCAGGTGGACATTCGCTCTTACACTATTGATGACTTTGACTATGATAAAGGCGGGCGCACCGCGGCAGAATATTTGCAGTGGCGCTTTGACCGCATGATCACGGATATAATTGACGCTATGGCTACGGATTTTGATACCTTTATGGGCAAATTCGGCGGTAGCCAAGGCAAGGAAAAGCTGAAAGGTCCGGTCACGGCAGTGGGCAAACTGCTGCAAAAGCTGACGGTAAAGAAGCTGGGGCGGCTGTTTTGGTTCCGGGTGGATCCGTCCATCTGTGATCGTCGAGTGGTGGATTTGGGCGTGGAGCTGGTGCGTAATATTTTTATGGGCAACGAGCCGTATGTGCCCGGTACGCCCGTGTATGACGCGCTGGATCACCTGCTGCGCCGTCTGTCTCCGGTGTTGCATATTTTGGAGAAGAAACTCTCCGCCGGCAATCCGCAGCTCTCCGATCTGCACGCCTTTGTGCTCTCCATGATCGGCGACAAAAAGCAACGGGATTACAACTGCACCTTGCAGTTGACCAAATAAAAGCAAAAGCGGCATTTTTGAAGGGGGAATTCCTAAATGTCCGGCAAGACCATGGCTGCACCCGCAGCCGACCAAAAGCAGATTGGCACCGGCGAATTTATATGGTACATGGTGTCTGTGTTTTTCTATACCAATATGACCGGTATGGTGGGGCAGTACCGCAACAACTTCTTAGTGGATGTGGTGCAGATCAATCAGCACCAGGCGGCGCTGTTCAACACGCTGGTGAGCGTGGTGCCCTGGGTGCTGAACTTCTTTATTGTCATGTACATTGACGGCCGCGCCATTGGCAAGCGGGGCAAGTTCCGTCCGCTGGTCATGCTCGCGGCAGTGCCTATGGGGCTGTTGCTGTTTCTTAGCTTTTGGGTGCCCAAGGGCCTGACAGGTGCGCTGTTGATGATCTATTTGTGCACCGTGGGCATTCTGTGGGGCGTGATGAACACCTTCGGCAATACCATCAACAACCTGGCTGTGGTGATGTCGCCTAACTTGCGTGAGCGGGACACGGTGATATCATTCCGCGGCATTGTTTCTGCGGTGGGTAACTCTGCGTCCCTGGTGATCATTCTGGTGCTGGGCCTGATCTGGAAAGACAATAAGGCGGTGCAATTTATTCTTTGCGCCGCTCTGAGCGGTGTGATGGGCATTATCACTATGCTGGGCGGTATGCGTGCCACGCGGGAGCGCATTGCCTATGAGAATGAGCGCAAGAACCCGCTGGAGGGCTTTGGCGACATTTTGCGTAACAAGTATGCATGGAACATTATTGTGTCCGAATTCTTAAAGAGCTTTCGCGGCATTGCCAACTTTATGGGCACCTTCCTGGCAGCGGCGCTGCTGGGCGACTCCAGCAAGTTTCTGCTGTTCGGCTTGCCCACCGGTATCGGCACCGCTGTGGGTATGCTGATTATCAATTTCCTGTTGAAGAAATTTGACTCCCGGGTACTGTATATTGCCAGCGGCATCTACTCACTGATTGCCAACACCGGCGCGTTCCTGATCGGTTATACCTACTTTAAGCAGGAAACTTCCGGCGGTCCGCTCCGAATCGTGTTTATCGTGTTCCTGTTCCTGATCGGCTTGCAGTTTGGTGCCTCCAATCTGTTGCCCAATATGTTTCAGGCAGATGTGCTGGAGGATATTGAGCTGAAGACAGGTAAGCGAATGGACGCCTCTCTTGGTTTTGTCATCGGTATTTTTACTATGATCAGCGGCACCGTTGCCGGTGCCCTGTCTCCGCTGATTCTGTACGGGGACAACTCTATTTGCGGCTATGTGCAGGGCATCCAGGACGGCACCCTACAATCCCTGAAGACCAAGATCTGGATGTTGTTCTTCTACACCATCTTCCACGGTATTATGATGTTCCTGGCCGGCGTGCCCTTTTTCTTCTACAAGCTCACCGGCGCCCGCAAGGCAGAAATTCACGCAAAACTGCTGGAGCAGCGCAAAACCCATGATTTGGCGGCAGAAGATTAAAACAATAATGAAACGCACCTTGCGATCCAAGGATTGTAAGGTGCGTTTCCATTTGTCTTTTGTTATGCTGTTTTCGGCTTCTCATTTTCGTTGCCGTAGTGTAGCCAGTGACCTTTCCAGGTGTACAGCGCCATCAACACTACACCGATTACCCAGGAGATGGGGTAGAGGATGAACACACCGTCGATGTTGTCATAATGGGGCACTGCCAGCTGAATCCAAATGATGCGGAAGATGCACATGGAAAACAGCAGAATGAGCATGGGCGGTATACTCTTGCCGGTGCCGCGCACAGTGCCTGCCAGCACATTCAGCGCACCCAGCAGCACATAGTAGGGGCAAAAGTATTTCATCGCCAACACACCGTAATGAATGGCGGCGCTGTCTGATGTGAACAGCCGCATCACCGGGTGGGAGAACGTCAGCAGCAGCGCGCCGGTCAGTATGGTATAAACGGTGCTCATCAGCAGGGCGGTCCACATTCCGCTTTTGACCCGCTTTAGATTTCCTGCACCGTAGTTTTGGCCCACAAAGGTGGTCACTGCCATGCTGATACTCAGCACCGGCAATATGTTAAAGCCGTCCACCTTTAAGTAGGCAGTGAACCCGGCCATGGCCATAGCGCCGTAGTGGTTCACACTGGTTTGCACCAGCACATTGGAGAAGCTGATGACCATATTTTGTATGCCGGTGGGCAGCCCCACGCGGACAATGCGCTTGGCCATATCGCCGTCCAGGCACAGGCTTTTCATGCGGATTCTGTAATCGGACTTTACCCGCAGCAGGTAGCTGACTGCCAGCAGGCAGGAGATCAGTTGGCTCACATCGGTAGCCACAGCGGCACCTGCTACGCCCATTTTGCACCCCTCAATAAGCACCAAGTCCAGTACAATGTTGGTTACGGAGGCGGCGCCCAGGTACAGCAGCGGGCGGCGGGAATTGCCGGCAGCGTTGAGAATACCGGTGGCCATATTGTACACCACATTAAAGAGAAAACCGCCGGCGTAAATGCGCAGATACAGCACCGAGTCGTTCAGTACAGCGGCTGGGGTGTCCATAGCCACCAGCAGCACCCGGCTTAGGGCGATGCCGGCCCCGGTGAGTATTAGGCCCAGCAATAAGGCAATGGTGGCAGCCGTGTGGACTGCCCGGTGCACCCGCTTGGTATCGCCTGCACCTAAGAACTGGGAGATCACCACGCCGGCGCCCACGGACGCCCCTTGGGCAAAGGCGATCAGCAGGTTAATGAGTGCGTTGCTGGAGCCAACGGCGGCCAGCGCATTGCTGCCTACGTAGTTGCCTACAATAATGGAGTCCACTGCGTTGTACATCTGTTGCAGCAGATTGCCCAAAATCAACGGCACGGCAAACACCAATAGCTGTTTCCAAATTTTGCCCTCGGTCATCAACATGGTGGCGCTGTTTTGTTTTGGATCCGATTTTACTCTTGTATCTTTCATAGTTGCCTCACTTCATCCGGCACTATTATACACCCGCATTTCTTATAGGTAAACCCTCGGGCAGGGGATAAAAACAGAGAGAGTGAAAAATTCGCTCTCTCTTTTCTTTATTATTTGTGCAGTTTTTCAGCTTGCTTGCTGCCTTTGTTGGCGCTTTTTACCAGCGCCTTTGCCAGGGAATAGGGCACCAGTCCGCCGCTTTGGCACACTACGCTGTCCAGGGTGCCGTCCTGTATACCCTCCAGCAGCATCATTACCTCCGGGTCGTTGTGGGACTTGCCGGGGAACAGCAGGTATGCCAGTTGTCGCACCAGTGCCAGCACCCGGCGGGCAGCGCCGGAATATGCCGCCAACTGGGCAAGGGAGTTGGCGGTGGTATACTCGCCCGGCGGGGTGGCTGCGTCTTCCGGGAACTCTGCGCCGTACAGGGCACAAAAGGTCTTGTGGTCCACAGTGCGCAGTTTGGCAGATAAATCAAAGTATGGTGCCAGCGATAGGCGTTGATCGGGCAGGGTGTAGTCGCTCTCCACCGTGACCGGTAAGGTCAGGCGAATGGCGTCACCGGCAGCCGCCAGGCATAGGGTGTAATCCCCGCCGGGCATACAAAATGCCTTTTGCACCGGGTCATAGACCGAAAAACTCCGCTCATTTAGGTGCAGAGTAACGGTTCGGCTTTCGCCGGGTTGCAGCCGCACCTTGCAAAAGGCACGCAGCTCCTTCTCCGAGCGCAGGGCGTTGCAGGTCGGGTTCTGTACATACAGCTGCACCACCTCCGCACCGGCGCAGGTGCCGGTGTTGGTGACGGTGCAGGTCACCGCCAGATCGCCGCCCCGGTACACGCTGCTGCTGATTTTTGGATCGTTATATGCAAAGGTGGTGTAAGACAGCCCATGGCCAAAGGCAAAGCGCACCGGCACGTGGAATTTGTCATAGTACCGGTAGCCTACATACAGGCTCTCTCGGTAGGATACCCGGTCGCTGCCGGTGGCGAATTGGCCGTGGCAGGGCGTGTCCTCCACGGTGTAGGGGAAGCTCTCGGCCAGCTTGCCGCAGGGGCAGCACTGCCCAGTGAGCAGATGGGCGCAGGCCTCTGCGGCGCCCTCACCTGCCAAATACAAGTGGAGAATGGCACGCACCCGGGGCGCAAAGGCCATATCATAGGGTGCGCCGCTAAAGGACACAAAGACGATGTTTGGATTGATCGCGGCGATCTTTTTTACTAATGCCAGCTGGTTCTTGGGCATTTGCAGGGTCTTGCGATCGTAGCCCTCGCCCTCAAAGTGTTCAGTTAGCCCGCCAAAGAACAGCACCGTTTGGTGCTGCTGCGCCAGATCCAGTGCTGCCTGTTCCAGTGCCTGGTTCGGCTGTGCGGCGTTTGCTGTATAGCCGGGGGCAAAGTGTACCTCCAGCCCGGCGGCTTCCAGAGCCTCCACCGCTGTTTGCAGCGGCCGAGTGTGAATATGGCTGCTGCCGCCGCCTTGTATGCGCATTTCTTTTGCCAGGGCGCCGATCACCGCCACGGACTGCCTGATTTTCAGGGGCAGAATGCCGTCATTTTGCAGCAGTACAGCGCTTTCCTCTGCGCACTGTACCGACAGGCTGTGATGGTGGGCGATGTCGTAGGGCTTTTGCCGTTTGCGGTGCTCCACCGCATAGGTGTCTGCCAGCTTTGCTACCCGGTGAGCGGCGGTTTCAATGGCTGCCGGGTCGATCTTGCCCGCTGCCAGGTCCCGGCGCAGCAGTTTTTTGTGTAGGCCCCGACTGTCCGGCATTTCCAGATCCATGCCCGCTTGCAGCGCCCGGGTCAGGTTCGTGCAGGCACCCCAGTCGGAGATGACGGCGCCGTCAAAGCCCCATTCCCGGCGGAGAATATCCGTCAACAGAGACCGGTTTTCGCAGGCGTAAGTACCGTTTAGTTTGTTGTAGGCCGCCATGACGGAGGCGGGCTTGGCAGTCTTGATTACCGTTTCAAAGGCGGAAAGATAAATCTCCCGCAGGGCGCGGGGGTCTATGCGGCTGTCAGCCGTTTGGCGATGGGTCTCCTGGCTGTTGGCGGCAAAGTGCTTTAGACAGGCAGCCACGCCGGTACCTTGTAACGACTGTACATAGCTGCTGCCCAGTTGCCCTGCCAGGTACGGATCCTCGCTAAAATACTCAAAATTGCGGCCGCACAGGGGTGAACGCTTGATATTGATCCCCGGCCCCAGCAGTACGGACACCTGTGCGTTAAAGGCCTCCTTACCGATGGCTTCTCCAATGGACGCTGTGATTCTCGGATCCCAGCTGCACGCAGCAGCCGCTGCGGTGGGAAAGCAGGTGCTCACTTCGCTTTTGTTGTTTTGCAGCACCCGCTCTGCCTGTTTGCGCAGCCCGTGAGGGCCGTCGGACAAGTGAATGGACGGCACCTTGCCGCCGCAGTTCCGCGTGTGCCAGGTGCCCTTGCCGGTCACCAGTTCAATGCAGTTTTCTAAAGAAAGTTTCATTGCTTTCCCTCCTTTATTCATGGGCACTATACCATATTTATGCCGCTTAAAATATAAAAATAGCGTTGTAAATAGAATAAAAGCGCGATATAATCCAAATAGGAGGGAATGTATATGTCTTATCAAGTGGAAGTGCTGCCGGTAACGGCGCACCCGTTATATGACACCCGAGAGAGCGGCAAGACCCACACGCCCTTTTCCCTGGAGCGGGCACTGTGTACCGCTATTGAGTTGGGGGACGAGGCGGCTATGGACCGGGCCATTGCGGATTATATGGCCCACGGCTTTGTAGTGGGCACTATGTCCGGCGATCGGCTGCGCCAGGTGAAATACTGGGCGGTGGCTACCGTGGCCATTGCGATTCATTATGCCATTTTAGGCGGGCTGGATGAAACGGACGCTTACCATCTCAGCGACGCGTATCTCCGCGAGGTGGATCGGCTGGACACTATGGACGCCTGTATTGACTGCCTGCGCCGCCGGGCAACGGAACTGGTGCGGGCTGTGGCGTCTGCCAAATCCGGTACCCTGCTGTCGCCCCCGGTGCGCCGCTGTGTGCATTATATTCATATTCATTTGCACGAAAAAATGCCCCTGTCTATGCTGGCGTCTGAGGCGGGGTTGTCTAAGGATTATTTGGGCGTGCGATTTAAGCGGGAAATGGGTGTGTCCGTGCACGCTTACATTTTGCAGCAGCGGCTGCAAGCGTCGCTGCCCATGCTCCTGGACGGCACCGGCTGTCGCCGCATTGCCTATGATCTGGGCTTCGCGGACGAGAGCCATTATATCGCTGCTTTTCGCAAGCAGTACGGCTGCACCCCGGCGCAGTACCGGCGGGTTCACACGGACTGATTTTATTGGCCAAACAGTAGGGACCGGGCTTTATTTCCAAACTGTAAAGTACCTTTATTGCCTGATGGGCGACAGTGACGTATAACGAAGGGGCAGATTGTCGGCGGCTCGACGGTCTGCTGTTTTTTTTGCCCATTATCCCGGCGATTTGCGGATTTTGCATTGAAAAGTGCCGCCGTTTCCGTTATACTGTTATTGACCGCAGTTTGCCCTTCGGCCTGCGGCGGGGATTCTAAACATAAGGAGTAACAGTATGAACAAAGATATACCCATCTGGCAAGATATAGACACATTCAGTGTCAACACCGAGCGGCGCAGTGCCGCCGGCTTTCCAAAGGATGTCCACACCGGGGAAGAAAAGCGCCGGCTGCTGAATGGCATTTGGAAGTTTAAATTCCTGCCCGGCAGCGATCAGACGATAGAGGGCTATCAAAACCCGGAATTCGACCCCTTTAGCTTTGACGATTTAGAGGTGCCCTCCGAGTGGCAGATCAAGGGCTATGGCACCCCCATTTATACCAATATCAATTACCCCACGCCTATCTCAAAGATTAACATTCCCCATATTGACGACAAGAAGAACCCGCAGGGCCTGTATATTCGGGATTTTGATTTGACTGAAGAAGAGCTGGCGGATAATGTGTTTGTGCACTTCGGTGGGATTAACTCCTGTGGCGAGGTGTATATGAACGGCACCTTTGTGGGCTATTCCCAAGATACTTTTGACGAGACGGAGTACGATGTAACCCGCTTTGTGCACCCGGGCAAGAACCGCTTGGCGGTGACCGTGCATCAGTTTTGCGATGGCAGCTACCTGGAGGATCAGGATATGTGGCGGCTGTCCGGCATCTTCCGGGATGTGAACCTGGTGTTCAAGCCCAAGACCTATATTCAGGATACTTATTTTTACAGCGAATTTGCAGAGGACTACAAGACGGCTCACTTCCGTATGCAGGTAGCTGTGGAGTGCCGGGGGACGGACTGCACAGACGCCGCTTACCGGGTGCGTATTTTAGACGCAGACGGCAAAGCCGTAGGCCAAATGGAGGCTCGCTGCCCGGTGCTGGAGGATGGCTGCCGGGTTACGGTAGATACGGACTGCACCGTGGAGGCGCCCCATCTGTGGAGCCACGAGGATCCGTACCTATACACGGTAGAGACCACATTGCTGGTGGCCGGGGAGCCGGTGGATCTGCGCACCCATAAGTACGGCTTTAGAGAGGTGAAGATCGTCGGTTATAATCCGGACACCAAGCGTGGACCGTTCATTCTCCTGAACGGTGTGCCGCTGAAGATCTGCGGCGTGAATCGCCATGACTTCCACCCGGATTACGGCCACGCCGTGCCGGAGCGTATTATTCGCTCCGACCTGGAGCTGCTTAAGCGCAGCAATATCACCAATGTGCGCACCTGCCATTATCCCAATTCCCGCCGGTTCTATGAGCTGTGCGACGAGATCGGAATTTTGGTTATGAGCGAGAACAACCTGGAGACCCACGGTCTGGCCCAGCAAATTCCTGCCAGCAATCCCCAGTGGAGTGCCCAGTGCTGCTATCGAATGACCAATATGGTCAATTCCTTTAAGAACCACAGCTGTATTCTCTTTTGGTCCTTGGGCAATGAAAGCGGTAACGGCAAGGCGTTCCCGGATATGAAGCGAGCTGCCCAGCAGATTGACCGCACCCGGCCCTTCCACTATGAGCCGGACGCCCATTTGGAAACCAGCGATCTGTTCAGCGAGATGTATACCGTGCAGACGGAGATGAAAGAAATCGGCGAGAACAGACCCCATATCCACAGCCGCGCGCTTTGGAACGGCGGTATGGGCTATCGCCTGACTCCGGAGATGTACCGGGATAAGCCATTTATCGAGTGCGAGTATGCCCACGCCATGGGCAACTCCATGGGTAACTTCTCCGATTATTGGAATGATTTTAAGAAGTACGACCGACTGGCCGGCGGCTATATTTGGGACTTTGCGGACCAGGCCATTCGTACCAAGACCAAGGATGGCAAGGATAAGTGGAACTACGGCGGCGACTTTGGCGACAAGCCCAATGACGGCAACTTTGCCTTTAACGGCGTGTTCCGCGGCGACCGTTCACCCAACCCTCATTATTATGAGGTGGTTAAGTGCTACCAGCAGGCGGACTTTACCCGGGTGGGTAACACCTTGCAGATTGTCAATCGGTTTATGTTTACGCCCTTGAGCGCCTTTGCCCTGCGGCTGACCTTGTCCGATGAGAGCGGTGTGTTGCAAGAGGAGACCATGGACCTGCCGGCAGCGGGCCATTTGGAGAAGGCGAAGATTGATATTCCCTTTGACCTAAATACCAAGAGCGAGCAGCTGCTGGACGCTTATTTAATTCTGAAGGCGGACGCCATGCAACTGCCTGCCGGTCACCTGATGGCCAGAGAGCAGTTTGTGCTGGGGCAGTACGATTTCTCTGTGAAGAAGGAGACGCCTGCAGCAATCAGCCTGTGCAAGCGGGCAGACGCCTATGTGGTCAGCGGTGATCATTTCAGTCTGGCTGTATCCAAGAAAACCGGCGAGCTGAGCTCCTATGAACTGGACGGTCGGGAGTGCCTGCGCAGCGGCGTGCGCCCCTGCTTTGGCCGTGCCAATATTGACAATGAGCGCATTGCCCAAATTCCCTTTGACTTTGTGCGCACCATGATCGGACTGAATGCCTTTAAGAACGCCAGCAAGGCTATGACCCCGCTGGAGGTAACAGCCACGCAAGGCAAAGATGCGGTGAAGATCACCGTGCGCTGGCTGTGCCGCTACCTGGATCGGGTAGAGACCACTTATGTGGTGCTGCCCTCCGGCCGGGTGCTGGTGACCCAGACCTGTCGTAATATTGTGCCCATGGATCTGCCCCGTTACGGCATTACCTTCCAGCTGATGTCCGGGGAGGACGGCGTGACCTATTACGGCAAAGGACCTCACGAGAATTATTGCGACCGCAAGACCGGCGCGTACCTGGGCGTGTATCGTTTTAAGAGCGCCGAGGACTTTATCCATGACTACCTGTATCCGCAGGAGAACGGCAACCGCTGCGATGTGCGCTGGCTGGAAGTGGGCAGCGATGTGAAGCTGCGGGTAGACGCTGTGGGTCGTGCTTTTGAGGCCGGCGTGCACCCCTACACCCTGGAGGAACTGGACGCAGCCAAGCATTCCTGCGATCTGCCCCGCCACGATTACCTGACGGTGAATATTGACGGCGGCCAGCAGGGCGTTGGCGGCGATGTGCCTGCTGTGGCTACCTTAAAGCCCCAGTATAAGCTGCCGAAAATGCAGACCGTGACCCTGCGCTGCACACTGCAATTCAAAAAATAATGATTGGAGAGAACCGCCCCATGACCTTTTCCTACCACATTGATTACAAGCTGGGTAGCACCGTAAAGACGGCCACCGGCAGTAACGAGGACCTGCTCTTGCAGGTGCGGGAGAGCGATCACCGCTTGCAAGTGACTTTGCACCCCACCGCGCCCATACAGGTACGCAGTTTTATTCTGGAGCTGCCGTTTCTGTTTACACCGGCCAGTCGCTTTATGGCCAACGGCTTTCAGTCCTGGACGGACAGCCGGGAATTCGGCCCCACGGAGCGCATGCCCGGGCTGGGCACCGTTGGCAAATCGCCCATCGGCCGCCGTTTGGGTATGCAGTATACCGGCGATTATACCTTTGTACCGGAGGAAAAGCAGGCGGGCGTGTTCCATTCTCACGGCTTTGCCTATGTGCGTACCGGCGACATGCTGGACTTTATCGGTTCCCTGACGGACCGCACCGGTTTTACCGTTATTACGGCGGATATGAACCGCAATGTGCTGGCTGTGTCTAAGGATCTGGAGGGGCTGATGCTCACGGAAGATTATCCGGTGCTGGATCTCTATATGCAGCAGGGGCATTATGATGCGGTATTTGACGGCTACTTTGCCGCCTTGGGCGTACACCCCCGCCAAACGGAAAAGCTGCGGGGCTATACCTCCTGGTACAACTATTACAGCAATATCAATCACAATATCATCATGCACGACCTGCGGGCCATTGCCCCCTGCGCCGGGGTCAATACCTTCCAGGTGGACGACGGCTACCAGACCGCCGTGGGGGACTGGCTGTCTGTGGACAGCAAGAAGTTTCCCTTCGGTATGCGCCGGGTGGCCGATGCGGTGCACCAGCGTGGGCTGAAAGCCGGGCTGTGGCTGGCGCCTTTTGCAGTACAAAAGAATGCCTATTTGGCAAAGAAGCACCCGGGCTGGCTGGTGGCAGACAAAAAGGGAAGCCCGCTGATGGTGGGCGCCAACTGGGGCGGCTTTTATGCCCTGGATATTTATCATAAGGAAGCCCGGGCGTATATTAAGCAGGTGTTCCAAACGGTGCTGCATACCTGGGGCTTTGATATGGTGAAGCTGGACTTTTTGTACGCCGCTTCCGTTAAGCCCTTGTACGGCAAGACCCGCGGCCAGGTGGCGTATGACGCCATGGAGCTGCTGCGGGAGTGCGTGGGCGAGGATAAGTTGCTGCTGGCTTGCGGCGCACCGATGCTGCCCAGCTTTGGCGTGGCGGACTATATGCGTATTGGCGCAGATATGGCCCTCAGCTGGCCTCATTCTGCCCGACGCCGCCAAATGCACCGGGAGGATGTGTCTACACCCAATGCGGTGCTCAACAGCGTGTATCGCCGGGGGCTGAACGGTCGGGCGTTCCTGAACGACCCGGATGTGTTCCTGCTACGGCGCAACAATATCAGCTTTACCCCGGAGCAGCAGGCGCTGCTGGCTAAGTTCATTCAGCTGTTTGGCGGCGTGCTCTTTACCTCGGACGATGTGAGCACCTATAAGCCGGAGCAGGCCAGCCTGTTTGCCGATACCTTGGCCGATACCGCCACTTTGACGGATGTGAGCCAGGAGGGCGATGTGCTCACTGTGCGGTATACCCAGAGCGACCGCCCCTGTACCATGCAGTTCAATGTGTACACCGGCCAGATCTTCGCTTTCGGCGCAGACGAAAAGTAAATCACAGTTCACTACGAAAAATACGGCTCTCCTTACAAAAAGGGGAGCCGCTATTTTTACCACTTTGCCTCCCTTGTAAAGGGAGGGGGACCGCTGTAGGCGGTGGAGGGATTGGTAAGTAGGGGCCGATGCCTACATAGGCCCGCAATTTTTTCGAATTTTGGATAAAAAATGCCCCCTTGCTTATGCAAGAGGGCGCTGGTTTAAGTACAGATATTATTTTGTAGCTGCATCGTTCTTCTTTTTGGTAAACAGAGCGTACAGGGCAAAGAGCAAGCCGGAGGCGGCCAAACCGGAGCCGCCCACTGCCAGGCTCCAATGGGCACCGGTGGCAGGCGACTTAACAGCTGCGGTCGCGGTGTTCTTGGGATTGGTGTTCTTTGTACCGCTGGTGTTTGTGTTCTTGCCGGCGCTAAAGGGTACAATGTTTTGCTTCTCGTCCGTATTGACAAACTGGCCGTTGCCGGTGGCGGCTTTTACTGTTTGCACAGACTGCTTTTTCTCCGGGTTGGTGATCAGTCCGGCCAAGAATTTGGTGGCTTGGCTGTCGTACCAGAAGTTTACATGAGCCACGCCCTTAAAGAACCAGGTGTTGTCCGGTAGCGTGCAGGTGGCGGCGTCCACAATACGGTCCGGCGACACATGGGCACCGGTGCGCTTCAAGGTCTTGCCGTAGTCCGCTGTGGTGGCACCCACGGAGGCGTATTTGGTGTCAATGAGAATATCTGTCTGATTGGCATACGCAGAGTTGATGGGAATATTGGGCAGGCCGTAGTTGGCTACGATCACCACATCGGTGCCGGATTTTTGCAGGGCCTTCAGATTACCGGGCAGGCGCTTTTGCACCTTATGGTAGCGGGTGATCTTCTTATACAGGCCGCTGCTTTGGTCTAAAAAGCCGATGGCGGTCATGGCATTCACGCTGTCGTCAAAATCATCATAGGGGATAAACTCCCACAGCATGGGAATGCAGCCGAATACCGGGTAAAAGATCTCGTTATACACACGCTCCACCAGTGCAGGGTCCTCTGCTACTTGGGTCAAAAAGTCGCACAGGTAGCCCACATTCAGGCTATTTGCCAGCCGGTTCAGCTGGGTAAAGTCAAAGTCAGGGTTATGGTAAGTGGTGGTCACCCGGTCCAAGTATTTCTTGACCACATTCGCGTCAAATAGAAGATCCTGGCAAAACAGCTTGGTGACGGACACACCGGTGAGTGCCCCGTCGATCATCACCAGACGGCGGATGTCACCCCGATCGCCGTACTGATCTATGTAGGCGCTGAGGATCACCGTGCCCTCTGAACTGCCGACCAGGGTCACTTGCTTTTTACCGGTTTTGGCTTTGACCTGACCCACAAAGTCTGCCAGCTTGGCAGCCGTTTCGCAGGCGTCCAGTCGCCAATCGTAGTTAAAGGCATACACTTTGTCTGCGCCGATATTCTGCGCCACTTGGCGGCAAATGGCCGGCTCGTTGCTGGTGCCGGACAGGTAGTCCGGGTGGTTTTTCAGACTGTCGGTCCAGTAGTTGGCGATGCCTACATTGTAAAGACTGTTGCCGTCCTCATCGCAGGCGATGTTGCGGTAGTCGCTCATTAAATCGGCGATTTGGTCAATGACGGTGTCCGGGTCCGTTTGCTTGCCGCCGACGGCAGCCAGCACATTTTGGATGAGTCCGCCGCGGCTAAGCAGACTTTTGGCGTCAAACACGCCCACTTGCTGCTCATCCTCCGTGCCCGGGTTTAGGTACAGACCGGAGCCGCCCATGCCGTGCACAGAGATTACCGGTGTGGCGCCGTTGTCCTTGGCGAAGGCCGCGCCGGCGCAGGAACACACCAGCACCAGTGCCAGCAGACCGCACAATAGGCTGCGTAAATTCTTCTTCATATCCAGTTGCCCCTTCCGTTGCAAAAGTGCGTAAAATTACCCTTATCTTAATTATAAGTTGTCGATCCGGTGAAGTCAATTCACATATTGCATAAAAAAACACCCCCGCCCTTGTGCAATCCGCAATAAGAGCAGGCCGTCGGAAACAGGCAATAAAGAAAACCGAGTGCAAACTGCACTCGGTTCTTTTGGTTGCTTGGGATTACGCGTTTTTCTTTAAGGCTCTTTCCAGCCAAACGGCACCCAGATCCAGCGCATTGAACAGGCCGGTCTTTTCGCTCTTTTTGACCACCTGCTCTTTGGGCGAGATTTGCTCGTCCGTATTCAGCAGCTGAATGATTACTTTGTCGGCAATGGTCTGGTCGCCCTGCTTCTTCTCGCTCTGCACCTTCAGGCACACAACGAACGGGTCGGCCATACTGCCGTAGTAAATGGTGTTGCCGCAGCGTACCAGCGGTCTGCCTTTGTATTCCAAGAATTCGCCTTTCTTCGCCAAGGGAACGCCTCCTTCGTTTTAATCTAAGTAGGACTTTACCATAGCGGCCAACAACTCGTCCCGGTCGATCCGGCGGATCAGGCTGCGGGCATTGTTGTGGGTGGTGATGTAGGTGGGATCCTCAGACAGCAGATAGCCTACGATCTGGTTAATGGGATTGTACCCCTTTTCCCGCAGGGCGTCAAACACCTGGGTTAAGGTATCCTTCATAACATCCTCTTTTTCATCACCGATTCTAAATGTCATGGTTTTATCTGTCACGGTAAAGTCACCTCCGTACACATCATTATATACAATTTTTGGAATAATTACAATATTAAAATGCAAAAATTCCGATATTCCGGTCAAATTACCAGGCAGTTGTCCGTTTTTCCGGTCAACTCCGCAGGCTGATACCCATTTTGTCCAGGGCTTTGACCACCCGCTTCATGGCAGCGTCGGCCTCATCATCGGTAAGGGTGCGGTCATGGGCGCGCATACGAATGTTGAACGCCACGCTCTTTTTGCCCTTTTCAATCTGCTCACCCTGATACACATCAAAGAGTTTGACGCTCTCCAGGGTCTTGCCTACGGCCTCGCCGATGGCACGCTGCAATTTCAGCACCGGGATCTCCTTGTCGCACACAAAGGCCAGATCTCGGTTGCTGGCCGGGTACTTGGGCAGGGGCTTGTGGGTGCGGGTGCCGCTTTCGTTCTCGTAAGCGGTGTTCACATCCAGCTCTGCCAGGTAAACACGGGTGCCGATGGCGTAGTTCTCTGCCACATTGGGGTGTACCTCACCCAAGGTGGCCAGCACCTTGCCGTCTATGGTGAAGGCGGCGGTACGGCCCGGGTGGAAGGTGGGGTTATCTTTTACCGGCTCCACATCGTAGTGATCCACATGCAGGCAGTCCAGCAGCTTCTCCACAATGCCTTTTAGAGCAAAGAAGTCTGCGCTGCCTCCGTACATACCGATGGTGACCTTTTGACTCTCAATGGGCAGTTTGTCCGGGGTTGTGGGGGTGTAAACGGTGCCCATCTCATACATACAAGCGGCCTCCGTCTTGTGGTTGTAGTTAAAGGACAGCACATCCAGCATAGAGGGCAGGATGGTGGTGCGCATAATGCTGGTGTCCTCGCCCAGGGGGTTCAGGATTACAATGGAGTTGCGCAGTTCGCTGTCCGGGGGCAGGCAGATCTTGTCATAAGCCTTGGGGCTGACAAAACTAAAGGTGGATACCTCGGTGCAGCCGCAGGCCAGCAAAGTGTTGCCCAGCTTGCGTTCAAAGGACTGGCGGTGGGTCAGCTTGCCGTTGGCAGCGCCTTGCAGCATGTGGTTGGGAATGTTGTGGAAGCCGTAGAACCGGGCCACTTCTTCCGCCAGGTCTGCCAGGTGCTCAATATCATTGCGGAAGGTGGGCGCATAGACCTTGCCGTCGCGCACATCAAAGTCGATCTTCTTCAAAATATCGATCATCTGCTGCTCGCTGAGATCAAAGCCGATGAACCGATTGATCCACTGGTAGTCCCAGTCCACGGTGACCTGTTCTTTTACTTTCTTGCAGCAGTCCACCACGCCGTCTACCACATCGCCGGCGTCCAGCAGCTGTACCAGTTGAAGGGCACGCTTTAAGGCGCGCATGGTTTGGTTGGGATCCAGCTCTTTCTCGTACCGGGCAGAGGCCTCGGTGCGCATACCCAGCGCCTTGGCGGTGCGGCGCACGCAGGTGCCGTTAAAGCAGGCGGACTCAAATACGATGGTGGTGGTGTCGTCCATAATACCGCTGTATTCGCCGCCCATTACGCCGGCAACGGCCACAGGCTTCTCCGTATCGGCAATCACCAGCATATTTTCCGTCAGCTCCCGGGTCTCGCCGTCCAGGGTGGTGATGGTCTCGCCGGCCTTGGCGTTACGCACATTCACTGTGTTGCCCACCAGGTAACGCAGGTCAAAGGCGTGCATGGGCTGGCCGTACTCCAGCATCACATAGTTGGTAATATCTACAATGTTGCTGATGGGGCGCACGCCGCAGGCACGCAGTCGTTCCCGCAGCCAGCGGGGTGACTCCTTGACCCGCACATTCTCTACTACGGCGCCGGTGTAACGGTAGCACTTTTCGCCGTCTTCAATATGCACTTGCAGCAGGTCGTTTACATTGCCGTGGCCGGGCTTCACTTCCGGCTCAGGCAAGGTGAAAGGCCGGTCAAAGGTGGCCGCTGCTTCACGGGCCAAACCGGTTACGGACAGGCAGTCGCACCGGTTGGAGGTGATCTCAAACTCAACGCAGGTGTCGTCATAGCCGATGGCTTTGTGAATATCCATGCCCAGGGTCTTGTTGCAGTCGTCCCCCAGTACAAAAATACCGTCGGCGCAGGCGTAAGGGAAGTCGTTTTGGGTCAAACCCAGTTCGTCAAAGGAGCACAGCATACCGGCAGAAGCGACTCCCCGCAGCTTACCCTTTTTGATTTTTTCTAACTTATGGTCTTTTCGGTTGATCACCGTAGCGCCCACCAGTGCCACCGGCACAATATCCATGGGCTTTAAGTTCTGGGCGCCGGTGACGATTTGTAGCGGCTGATCGTCGCCTACGGACACTTGACACACCCACAGGTGGTCGGAGTCCGGGTGTTTCTCCATAGAAAGTACCTGGCCCACAACTACATTCTCGATGTCGCTGCCTTCCACTTCATACCCCTCCACCTTGGAGCCGGACAGGGTCATTTCGTCGCAAAAGGTCTTGTTGTCAATATCGGTTAGGTCCACATAATCGTTGGCCCATTTTCTGGATAAAATCATATTTGCACCTCCTTAAAACTGGGACAGAAAACGCATATCGTTCTCATACAGCAAACGCATATCGTCAATATTAAAGCGGAACAGCACCAGCCGCTCCAGGCCTACGCCAAAGGCAAAGCCGCTGTATACATCCGGGTCTACGCCGCCGTTTTTCAACACCTTGGGGTGCACCATGCCGCCGCCGAGGATCTCGACCCAGCCTTCGCCCTTGCAGAAGGGACAGCCCTTGCCGCCGCACTTAAAGCAGCTGACATCAATTTCGCAGCTGGGCTCCGTAAAGGGGAAGTGGTGGGGACGCAGGCGGATTTTTGTATCCTCGCCGTACAGCCGCTTGGCAAAGGTTTCCAGCGTGCCTTTCAGGTCTGCCATGGTAATGCCCTTGTCTACCACCAAGCCCTCGATCTGGTGGAACAGGGGAGAGTGGGTGGCATCTACCGCGTCGGAGCGGAATACACGGCCCGGGGCAATGATTCGAATGGGGGGCTGTGTTTTTTCCATTACACGGATCTGTACCGGAGAAGTTTGGGTTCGCAGTACGATGTTGTCATTGATATAAAAGGTGTCCTGGGTGTCCCTGGCCGGGTGGTCTTTGGGGATGTTCAGTGCCTCAAAGTTGTAGTAGTCGTACTCCACCTCCGGACCCTCGGCAATGTCAAAGCCCATGCCCATAAAGATGTCCTTGATTTCGTCCAGAACGATGGACAGCGGGTGCTTGTAGCCGATCTGCGGCAGGGTGCCGGGCATGGTCACATCCAGGGTTTCCTCAGCCAGCCGCTTCTCCTGGGCTGCCTTTTTGATCTCTGCGGACTTGTTGGCGATGGTTTCCTCAATGTCCTTGCGAATTTCGTTTGCCAGTTGGCCGATCACCGGGCGCTCCTCGGCAGACAGCTTGCCCATCTGCTTCAAAATAGCGGTCAGCTCGCCTTTTTTGCCCAAGTACTGAATACGGGCTTTTTCCAGCTGTTCGGCGCTGTCAAAGGAGGCCAGTGCTTCTTTGGCGGCCCGGCGGATTTGTTCCAGTTGTGCTTTCATCTTCGTATCCTTTCTTTCATTCTGTATTGCTCGCGGCAGTGTGCAAATAAAAAACGACTTGCCCCGTTCGTATAGGGACAAGTCGGAATTACCTGCGGTACCACCCTGTTTTTTGCAAGTTGGCAAGTGCCAATCGGAGCAAACACTCTTTGAGCCTGATAACGGTGCTCACACCGTTCTTGCCTACTGTGGTTCAGCAAAACCGCTCGGAAGGGAACTTCACGCAGGCTGCTGTGCTGCGGCTCTCAGCCGGGACCGCGACTCTCTAAACAGCAGGGGGAGCGCTACTTTTCTTCGTCATAGCGTTTAAATTTGCCTATATTATACAATAGACCGTCGCGTTTTGCAACCCTGTTTTTTGCACAGAAAAAGCGCCCGGACTTGCCGAGCGCTTTTGGGTTTCGTTTTGTTTTTATTTCTCGTCCTTGTCGTCCTTCTTCTTCTTTATGGAAAAGGCTTTGTTCAGCCCATAGGTGACAAGAATGATCACGCCGATCACGATAAAGATGCCGATCATACCGAAGAGCATATTCGGCAGGGTGGTTTTCCAGGATTGGGCGTGAATGGCCATGGTAACCACAGCCAGCAGAGAAGCAAATAAAGTCTGCATAATATCCTCCTTACGATACCAGGGTCAGGATCAGGCCGCCGGCAATAACGGAGGCGATCTGGCCGGAAACATTGACGCTGATGGAGTACATCAACAGGAAGTTCTGCGGGTCCTCTTTCAGGCCCATTTGGTTGACCACACGCCCGCTCATGGGGAATGCGGAGATACCGGCTGCACCGATCATGGGGTTGATTTTCTTCTCCTTGGGCAGGAACAGATTGATGAACTTGGCAAACATCACGCCGCCTACGGTATCGAAGATAAAGGCAACCAGACCCAGACCCAGGATCATCAGGGTCTGCCAGGATACAAAGTCCTGATAGTGCATTTTGGCAGCAACGGTCAGACCCAGCAGAATTGTAATAATGTTGGCAAAGGCGTTCTGCGCCGTCTCAGACAGCTGGTTGAGCACGCCGCACTCGCGGATCAGGTTACCGAACATCAGGAAGCCTACCAGTGCAACAGATTTAGGCGCCACCAAACCGGCAACGGCCGTTACCACGATGGGGAACACAATCTTGGTGGTTTTGCTTACATCGCCTGCATGGTATTTCATACGGATCAGGCGCTCTTTCTTGGAAGTTACAGCCTTGATCACCGGCGGCTGGATAATGGGCACCAGTGCCATATAAGAGTACGCAGCCACCATAATGGCGCCCAGATACTTGGAATGCAATGTATTGGCCACAAAGATGGAAGTGGGGCCGTCGGCAGCGCCGATAATGGCGATGGACGCGGCGTCGTTAATATCAAAGAAGAAACCGGCCACAAAGAAAGTGAAGAAAATACCGAACTGGGCGGCTGCACCGAAGAGCATCAGCCACGGGTTCTTCAGCAGCGGGCCAAAGTCGATCATGGCGCCGATACCGATAAACAGCAGCAGCGGGAACAGCTCGTTGGCAATGCCTGCATCAAACAGTACGGATATGGGGCCTTCCTCCGCCCCAGCTTGGGTAATGGCGCCGCTGAGGGGCAGATTCACCAAAATGGTGCCGAAGCCCATGGGCAGTAGCAGGGTGGGTTCCATTTCCTTCTTAATGGCAAGGTAGACCAGCACGCCGCCAACAACCCACATCACGATCATACGGGGATCAATGTTGCCGAAGTTGGAGAACAGCGCTGCAAATTCATGCAATGGATTCATGTACAGTACCTCCGTGTTTTTTGGACTTTGACTATTATAATGTATTAGACGATAGGTTGTCAATGATTTGTATCGATTTTGTAAACAAATCGCGTTCTTTGCTTTGTCGGCGCGCACCACTATCCGGTGGGGTGGCGCTTTTGCTGTGTACCATAGCTTGTGTCAAGCGCTTTTTTTGTAAATTTTGTTGCAAAAAATATGCAGAGAGCGGTTGACAAGGCGGCCCGATTTTAGTATAATACCCCTTGCTGTAAAGAGCTTTCACTTTACAGCACAAGAGACTAAGAAAGGGGAGGGCGTCCTTGGCCAAGAATTTGGAAGTTTCTTTTTTGCTGGATTTTTACGGCGAAATGTTGACCCAAAAGCAGCACGATTTTTTGGTGTATTACTATGACGAGGACCTTTCGCTTTCTGAGATCGCAGAGAATGAGGGCATTACCCGCCAGGGCGTGCGCGACGCTATCAAGCGGGCGGAGAACCAGCTGTTTGAGATGGAGAGTCGCTTGGGTCTGGCTAAGAAGTTCGAGACCCTGAAGAAGGGACTGGAAGAAATCGAGCAGTGCGCCGAGGCCATTAATGCGTATAATCTGTCGCACACACTGTCCCGGGAGATCAACGACAATGTGGCCCGGATCAAGGCCCTGACCGCTTATCTTTGCGAATGATAAAAAGAACGGAAGTGTAGAACTTGGCATTTGAAGGGCTCAGCGAACGGCTGGAAAATTCATTTAAAAAGCTGCGTGCCAAGGGCAAGCTTACAGAGTCCGATGTAAAGGAAGCTATGCGCGAGGTGCGTATGGCGCTCCTGGAGGCGGATGTCAACTATAAGGTGGCCAAGGAGTTCACCGCCAAGGTGACCCAGCGTGCCATCGGTGCGGATGTGATGGAGTCCCTGACCCCCGGCCAAATGGTCATCAAGATCGTCAACGAGGAGTTAACGGAGTTGATGGGCGGCACGGAGTCCCGGTTGGCCATTGCCAATCACCCGCCGACGGTTGTGATGATGTGCGGCTTGCAGGGCAGCGGTAAAACCACCCATTCTGCCAAACTGGCAAAGAAGTTGAAGAAAGAAGGGCACCGACCCTTGCTGGTGGCCTGCGATGTGTATCGACCCGCAGCCATTAAGCAGTTACAGGTGGTAGGCGCCCAGGTGGATGTGCCTGTGTTTGAAATGGGCACGGAGAACCCGGTGACCATTGCCGGCGAGGCAGTAAAGTACGCGCGGGATCACGGCAACGACTATGTGCTGCTGGATACCGCCGGTCGTCTGCATGTGGACGAGGCGCTGATGGCGGAGCTGCAAAACATTCGCTCCACTGTTCACCCTCACGAGATTTTGCTGGTGATCGACGCCATGACCGGTCAGGACGCTGTGAATGTGGCCAAGAGCTTTAACGAGGCATTAGGCATTGACGGCGTGATTCTGACAAAGCTGGACGGTGACACCCGCGGCGGTGCGGCGCTGTCTGTGCGTGCCGTGACCGGCAAACCGATTAAATTCATCGGCACCGGCGAAAAGCTGGACCAGCTGGAGACTTTCCACCCCAGTCGTATGGCCTCCCGTATTTTGGGTATGGGCGATGTGCTCTCCCTCATTGAACGGGCAGAGATGAGCCTGGACGAGAAAAAGGCGGCAGAGCTGGAACGCAAGCTGGCGAAGAATAAATTTGATCTGAACGATCTTTTGGATCAGTTCGACCAGATCGAGCGCATGGGCTCCCTGCGTGACACCATTAAGATGCTGCCCGGTATCGGCTCCAAGATTAAGGACGAGGACATTGACGAGGGCGCGTTTAACCGCTTCCGCTCCATTATTTACTCCATGACTGTGGAGGAGCGCACCAAGCCGGAGATCATTAATCCTTCCAGAAAGCGGCGTATCGCCGCCGGCTGCGGTATGCAGGTGGAGGATGTGAACCGGCTGCTGTCCCAGTTTAAGCAGATGCAAAAGATGGTCAAACAGTTCGGCGGCGGCAAAGGCGGCCCCAAGATGAGTAAGAAAATGCGCCGCATGATGAGCCAAAACCCGGAGATGGCCCAGCGTATGATGGGCAAAAACGGCGGCTCTAACCCCTTTGGGTTCTAACTTTATCTATTGCCAAAAGCATTTTGGTTATATAAATTCATTATTACTTATTTTTACGGAGGTAACAAAAATGGCAGTAAAAATCAGACTGCGCCGCATGGGCGCAAAGAAGGCACCGTTCTATCGTGTAGTTGTGGCAGATTCCAGATATCCCCGCAACGGTCGCTTCATTGAGGAGATCGGCACTTACAACACCATGGTGGATCCCGCTGAGGTGAAGATCGACGGCGAGAAGGCAAAGAAGTGGATCGCTAACGGCGCACAGCCCACTGACACTGTGAAGGCTATTCTGAAGAAGGAAGGCATTTTATAATTAGTTCTTTGCCCGTTTGCAAGAACTAATATGGAGGTGTTTTCTTGGAAGAACTATTGGTAGCCATCACCCGTGGTTTGGTGGATCAGCCGGACGCTGTTACGGTGGAGGTGGATCAGCCGGACGAAGAGGGCGTGATCGTGTATCACCTGCATGTTGCAGAGAGTGATATGGGTCGGGTCATCGGCAAGCAGGGCCGTATTGCAAAGGCCATCCGCGTGGTTATGCGCGCTGCCGCCACCCGCTGCGACGAGAAAATTGCGGTGGAGATCGACTGATCAAAAGCGTAAACAAAAAGGATCTGTGCATCGGCACGGGTCCTTTTTTAATGCTGTGAATTCCATACTGTAAAGTGTCTTTTTTGCCGTTCTGGACGATAAAATCGGCAATGTATTCCGGGCGCTGTATTTCTGCTTTGACTTTACAGGTAGGCTTAGGTATAATGGAATAGCAAAACTTGACATACAGGGGGAATACCGATGTATAAAACATTAACCGGGGAATGGCGCTTTCGCCGGGCGGATCAGGGCGACTGGATGCCGGCCAAGGTGCCGGGCTGCAATTTTTTAGACCTGATGGCAGCCGGCAAGATCCCGGACCCGTTTGTGGGTATGAACGAAAAAGAAGTAGGCTGGGTGGGCCACGCCGACTGGGTATACGAAAAGCAGTTTACCGTAACGGCGGAAGAACTACAAGCGGACGCAGTGTACCTGCGCTGCGATATGCTGGACACCATCTGTGATGTGATGCTTAACGGTCATCGGGTGCTGCAAGGCAAAAACTGCTTTGTGCCTTACCGGGTGCCGGTAAAAGAGCGCTTGCAGGTAGGGGAGAACACCCTGATTATTCGCTTTTATTCACCGGTGGAGTATGTGAGCGCGGCATACAAAAAGTGTATGACCCCTATAAACTCCAACGGGCAGAACGGCATTGTTCATATTCGTAAGCCCCAGTGCCACTTTGGCTGGGATTGGGGTCCGGTGCTGCCGGTGAGCGGTATTACCAAGGAAATCGGGCTGGATTTTGTGGATATGGCCCGGGTGGCGCAGCTTTCCGTACGCCAGCAGCTGCAGGGAGATGGGGCGGTGATTACCGCCAAGGCCCAAGTGGAGCAGTACGGTGACTGTACCTGCACCTTGCAGGTGACCTGCCCGGACGGCACGGTGCTGACGGAAAAAGGCACCGAGGCTGTGTTTGAAATTGAGAAGCCGGAACTGTGGTGGACCCGGGAGCTGTCCGGCAAGGACCGCCAGCCCCTGTACACGGTATCGGCGGTGCTGACGGCGAAAGAGAAAGAACTGGACCGGGCGGAAAAGCGTGTGGGTCTGCGCACCATTGAATTGAACCGGGAGCGGGATCCATACGGTATGAACTTCCAGTTCCGGTTAAACGGCGTGCCCCTGTTTATCAAAGGCTCTAATTTGATCCCGCCGGACAGCTTTATTACCCGCTTTGATGACAAAAAGTTAGAGGCACTGCTGGATGCTGCACAGTTTGCCAACCTGAATATGCTGCGGGTGTGGGGCGGCGGTTACTATGCATCCGACGCGTTTTATGACGCCTGCGACCGGCGGGGGCTCTTGGTGTGGCAAGACTTTGGCTTTGCCTGCCAGGCGTACCCCTTCTTCCTGCCGGAATTCCTGGAGAATGTAAAGACCGAGGTGCACGCCCAGGTGCAGCGGCTGTGCCACCACCCCAGCTTGGCGGTGTGGTGTGGCAATAACGAGATCGAGGATATGCACATGGCCTGGGTGCACATGCAAAAGTATGTGCAGTGGACGGAAAAATTCTTTTATGAGATCCTGGAGCCGGAAATTCGGGCGGAGGATCCGGACACGCCCTACACCCCCGGTTCGCCGGTGGGCATTGCCCATAACGAGGGCGTTTACAGCGACAATGTAGGCGACACCCACCTGTGGGGCGTGTGGCACGGCTTGCAGCCTATGCAGTATTACCGCAAACGAATGACCCGCTTTTGCAGCGAATTCGGCTTTGAGAGCCTGCCGGATGCCAAGGCCATTCGCCAGTACGCAAAGCCCGGGGATTACGCCCTGAACAGCCCGGTATTTAACCTGCACCAAAAGTGCGCCAGCGGCAACGACAAGATGGTGTATTATATTGCTTCTCGTTTCCATTTGCCCCGGCGGTTTTGGGATTATATCTATCTGTCCCAGGTGACCCAGGATACTTGCATTGCAGACGCCACCGAGCACTGGCGCCGCCACAAGGGGCAGTGCAACGGGGCTATGTACTGGCAGTTTAACGACTGCTGGGGTGTGTGCTCCTGGTCCAGTTTGGACTACTATGGCAATTACAAGGCACTGCAATACGGCGCACGGCGGTTTAACGCGCCTTTGTCCGTGTCGGTAGAGGACAGCAAGGAACGGTTCGATGTGTATGTGCTCAACGACCTGAACGCCCGCCAGACGGTGACGGTGGAGTACGAACTGTTCGACTTTGTTACCGGCACGCTGGAAAAAGAGAAAAAGAAACTGTTGTTGCCGCCGGTGGAGAATGCGGTGGCCTTTTCCCGGGAAATGGCGCCCCTGCGCAAAAAGTACGATCTGCGCCGCACCGGTTTGGCAGTGCGGCTGGTGCAAAACGGCGCCTGCCTGCAACAAAAGACGGTGCTTTTCGACCAGGAAAAGCGCTTGCAGCTGCCCGGCGCCAAGCTGCACACCAAAGTGGAGATCCAAAAAGACCAACTGTGCCTGACGGTGACCACCGACCGGTTTGCCCGGCTGGTGCATCTGGAGAGCAGCCGCACTTCGTTACCCTTTAGCGACAACTATTTTGATCTGTTGCCCGGTCAAAGCCATACGGTGACTCTGGCGGCAGAACCCGACTGCACCCTGCGCCAGCTGGCGGAGAGTATTCGGGTCAAGAGCCTGAGCGATGTGCCCTTTGACCGGGACCCGCTGCATGCAGCAGCCAAGCGAATCAAGGTGTATCTGTCGCCTGTGAACATTGCCAATGCCATTCACCACGGCAAGTTGAGTAAGGATATCGAATTGTAAGGAGGGCCTTTGGTATGGCCATACTGAGCAAAAGCCACATTTGGAACAGCCCACGGCTGGACAGCAAGATCAAAAGCCGCAATGTGTCGTCGGCAGAGAAGTGGGTGGGGTATCTGTTTGCGCCCCTGGGCCCCTTTCTCTTCCAGGCACTGGTGGCCCAGTACCTGAATGTGTATTACACAGATGTAATGGGCGCTACCAAGTGGCTGGGCGGCGGCTTCCTCATTATGTACCCCATTGTGTCCAAAATTTTAGACGCCATTACCAATGTGATCATGGGTATGCTCATTGACCGTACCCGCACCCGCCAGGGCAAGCTGCGGCCGTATATTCTGATGTCGGCGCCGCTGCTGACCCTGTCCGGGCTGCTGCTGTTTATGGTGCCCAACTGGAGCGAGACCGGCCGGGTGATCTGGGTGATGTTTACCTACAATTTCTATTGCGCCGTGGCCTTTACCATGTTCTTTATCAGCAGCAATCTGCTGGTGCCGAACGCCAGCCGCAATTCCATGCAGCGCACGCAGCTGAGCGTGTTTAACAACATTGCCAATGTGGCGGGCACAGGCATTATCGTAGCGCTGCTGATCCCCATGCTGGTAATGCCGGTGATCGGGGTGGATAAGAGCAAGTGGATCCTGGTAATGAGCATTTTTGCAGTGCTGATCTTCCCCTGCGTGATTCTGATGTACTTCTTTACTCGGGAGCGGGTGACGGAGGAGGATCTGACCGCCGGCGTGCAGGAAAAGGTGCCGGTGGGTCGGCAGTTGAAGGCCATGTTTACGGACAAATATTGGCTGTTGATCATGGGCTTTTACCTGATCTTCAATATCTGCGGCAACTGCCGCAACATTGCCCTGCCGTACTACTGCAACTGGGTGCTAGGCACTTACAGCGACGGCATTACCCAGACGCTGGTCAACGCCCTGGGCGGTCTGCCTATGGGGATCGGTATGCTGGCGGTGTGGCCCCTGGCCAAGAAGTTCGGCAAGAAGAACCTGACCGCCGTGGGGCTGGTGGTGTATGCCATCGGTTCCGGTATCTGCTTCTTCTTCCAACGGCAGATGATCATTGTGCTTATCGGCCAGTTTATCAAGAATATGGGGTATGTGCCTATTGCATATATCTTTATGTCCCTGATCGCGGATATACTGGACACTCTGGAGTATAAAAACGGCTTTCGGGTGGACGGCCTGTCCGGTTCGGTCTATACCATTATCACCACTGTGTCTGCCGGGATTGCTACTTCTATTTTTAACAGCATGCTGTCCTCCACCGGCTATGTGGCGCCGTACATGGTGTCACCAGGGGTGTATAATACCCAAAATGCCGCCTGCCAAAGCGCCATTACCTGGTGCTTTTTGGGCTTTGAGGCCATCGGCGGACTGGTGCTGGCACTGATGGTGTCCCAGATCAAGGTGGAGAAGAACCTGCCTGCCGTGACCGCCGCCCTAATGGAGCGCAAGCGTCGCCAGGCAGAGGAGAACGGTCTCACATGGGTAGACCCGGTAGAGGAGGCCAAGCGGGAAGAACAGGAGGCCGCCGCTTTGGCAGAGGAGAAGCGACTGGAAAAGCTGCGCGCCCGCTGCCAAAAGAAAGGGCTGGACTTTGAGCGGGAGAACGCCCGCTACCTGGAAAAGCGGCAGAAGAAAAGCCGTAAAAAAGAGAAAGCGCAAATAAAATAAGCAAAAGCGGTGCCCGGTGGTGCCGCTTTTTGCGCCGGTTTGACAATCGGCGGCCATTTGCATATAATAAATGAAGCAAAAAAAGAAACGGAGCCGCTATGAAACAGTATTTGGAAGTTGGACTGCTAAACAATACCCACGGTGTCCGCGGGGAGATGAAACTCACCCTGTGGTGTGACGATCTGGACTACTTGCGCCGCTTTCAGGTGTTGTATTTGGATCCGGAGGGGCAGCACCCGCTGCATGTAACATCCCTGCGCCCCCAAAAGCAGGGGGCCATTATCCGTTTTGCAGAGATCACCTCTATTGAACAGGCAGAGACCATCAAGGGCAAGGTACTGTACGGCGACCGGGCAGACGGCAAACTGCCGGAGGGGCGCACCTATATTCAGGATCTGTTGGGGTGTCTGGTGATAGATGCAGACAGCGGCACCGAGTATGGCACGATCGCCGATGTGCAGAACTACGGCTCCTGCGATATTTACGATGTGCAGAAGGGCAAGGCGCACACACTGGTGCCGGCCATTGACGATGTGGTGGTGGAGAAAGATGTAGCCGCCGGGGTGGTAAAGATCCGCCCCATGAAAGGACTTTTTGATGCGGATTGATATTATGACCCTGTTCCCGGACATGTGCCGCGCCGTGCTGGACGAGAGCATTGTTGGCCGGGCACGCAAGGCCGGCAAAGTGGAGATCGAGGCCACGGATATTCGGGCCTATACAGAGAATAAGTACAGGAATGTGGACGATACACCCTACGGCGGCGGTATGGGTATGGTAATGCAGACCCAGCCGGTATATGACTGCTACCAAGCGATTTGCCAGCGGGCGGGGGATGTGCCCCACCATTTGATTTATCTGACCCCCCAGGGCAAGACCCTGACCCAGCAGCGGGTCAAAGAACTGGCAGGTATGGAGCACCTGGTACTGCTGTGCGGCCATTATGAGGGCATTGACGAGCGGGTGATTGAGGAGTTGCAGCCGGAGGAGATCAGCGTAGGGGACTATGTGCTCACCGGCGGTGAGTTGCCGGCGCTGGTGCTGGCGGACAGTGTGACCCGCCTGCTGCCCGGCGTGCTGTCTGACACAGCCTGCTTTGAGGAGGAGAGCCATTACAACAGTCTGCTGGAGTACCCCCAGTACACCCGACCGCCGGTATGGCGGGGCCGAGAGGTGCCGGAGGTGCTGCTTTCCGGACACCATGCCAACATTGCCAAGTGGCGGCGGCAGCAGTCCTTGCAGCGCACCTTGGAGCGGCGGCCGGATCTCTTGGAACGAGCGGATTTGACAAAAGCGGACAAGAAGATTTTGGAAACGCTGAAAGCAAATAAAATTCTGTGAATTTTGCACAAATGGAGTGAAAAAATTTTGTGCCTAATTAACAATACAGACGAAGTTTGCCCCAAGGCGTTGACCGAACGGACTTTAATGGTATAATATATAAAGTACTGGGGTCGAGACGGCTTTCGACCCAAATCCATAAAATGTGTATTTGAGTTAAGCGAGGTAATCACTATGTTCGTGAAAGATGTTAAGGTGGAAAATCAGGTTGGCCTGCATGCACGTCCCGCCACTTTCTTTATTCAGAAGGCAAATGAGTACAAGTCCTCTATTTGGGTAGAGAAGGAAGAGCGCCGCGTGAACGCAAAGAGCCTGTTGGGCGTGCTTTCTCTCGGTATTATGGGCGGCACGGATATCCGCATCATCGCCGACGGCTCCGATGAGGAAGAAGCTGTGGAGGGTCTGGTAGCCCTGGTCAAGAGCGGCTTTACCGAGTAACGGCCACACAATACGAACAGCGTATGCGGAGAATTCTTTTCTCCGCATTTTTTTATGGTGATCTGCATTGACTGAGAAAGAACTGCGTAGAAAAGCAATGGCACTGCCCACCACCCCGGGCGTGTACATTATGAAGGATAAGAACAAAAAGATCATTTATATCGGCAAGGCCAAGGCGTTAAAAAACCGGGTGTCTTCCTACTTTGGCTCCCACACCAACCACACCTTAAAGGTGATCCGCATGGTGGAGCACGCCGATGATTTTGATTATATCCTGTGTGACAGCGAGTTTGAGGCGCTGGTGCTAGAGTGCTCGCTGATCAAGCAGCACCAGCCCAAGTACAATATCCTTTTGAAGGACGATAAGGGATATAATTATATCAAGATCACCCCGCCGCCGTTCTCTAAGATCAGCGAGTGCAAGCAGATGACGGAGGACGGCAGCAGCTACTTAGGGCCGTACACCTCCGGCTATTCCGTGAAGCAGGCGGTGGAGGAGACCTTAAAGATTTACAAATTGCCCCGGTGCAATAAGCAATTTCCCCGAGATTACGGCAAGTCTCGCCCCTGCCTGAACGGCTTTATGGGTATTTGCTCCGCGCCTTGTGCCGGTCGGATCAGCAAGTCTGATTTTGCCGCCAATATTGCAGATGCAGTGGATTTTTTAAAGGGCGGCAGCGCCAAGGCAGTGAAGGAATTGACTGCCCGTATGCAGGCGTGCAGTGCGGCCATGGAATTTGAAGAGGCTGCCAAGCTGCGGGACCGGATCAAGGCCATTCGTAATTTGGACGAACGGCAAAAAGTAGTGTCCATCAATGTGCCGGAGGAGGATGTATTTGCTCTGGTGATCGCCGGGAAAAAGGCTTGCTTTGAGGTGATCCGCTTTGAAAACGGTCGCCTGACAGACAGCGAGCACTGGCTGCTGGATCCGCCGGAGGATCTGTCTGCCGCCCGCAGTGCACTGATCGAACGGTACTACTCTATGCGGGACCGGGTGCCTGCCCGGATCGCTTTGGACGGAGAGGTGGAGGACGAGGAACTGCTGCTTGCCTGGCTGGAGGATAAGCGAGGCAAAAAAGTCAGCCTGATCCACCCGCAAAAAGGGGAGCACTTGTCCATTGTGCAGTTGTGTATCAAGAACGCCAACGAGCATCTGGCGCAGAACGCCGGGCGCTTAGGGCGAGAGTTTGCCGCCCTGGAGGAGTTGGCGCAACTGCTGGGATTGCCCCAGGCACCGGAATATATTGAGTCCTATGATATTTCTCACACCTTTGGTGCGGATAATGTGGCGGGCATGGTGGTGTTTCACAACGGCCGCCCCATGAAGAAAGCGTACAAAAAATTTGCCATTAAGGGATTTGACGGTCAAAACGATGTAGGTTCTATGCAGGAGGTGCTGCAACGGCGCTTTACCCATTACCGGGAGGATCCGGAGGGCAGCACCTTTAAGATCCTGCCGGATTTGATTTTGCTGGACGGCGGCGACGCTCAGGTGCATGCGGTGTTGCCGGTACTGGCCGGTATGCACATTGATGTGCCGGTGTTCGGTATGGTCAAGGACAGCAAGCACCGCACCAGAGCCATTTCCACCGGCGGTGGTGAAATTCAAATCAACGCTAACCGTCAGTCCTTCACTTTAGTGTCTTCCATTCAGGAGGAAGTGCACCGTTTTGCGGTCAGCTACCACCACCAAAAGCACAAAAAATCCGCATTCAATTCCACTTTATTGCAGATCGAGGGGATCGGTCCCGCCAAAGCCAAGGCATTGCTGAAGACGCTGAAAACCATGACCGCTGTGCGGGAGGCTACCCAAGAGCAGCTGGCTGCCGTGCCCGGCATTTCCCGGGAAAATGCGAAGGCCGTTTATGCCTATTACCACGGTGAGACAGCGGCGAAATAAGCACTGCCATTTATTACAAATCGTAAAAATCCCGCCGGGCGACTTGACGAACGGTGCGGATGACTGTATAATGATAGTCGTATAAAATTAAGGAATGTTGCACAATGATGCGAGTAATTACCGGTTCCGCACGGGGCAGACGGTTAGAGACCCTGCCCGGTGAAGATGTGACCAGACCTACAACAGAATCCGTCAAAGAGGCGTTGTTCTCTATGATCCAATTTGATATTGAGGGTCGCCGTGTGCTGGATCTGTTTGCCGGTTCCGGCCAGCTGGGGATCGAGGCGCTGTCTCGCGGCGCCCGCAGTTGTACTTTTGTGGAGAATAACCGTGCTGCCAAGCAGGTAGTGGAACGAAATTTGGCTCACTGCCGGTTGGAGGAGCAGGCGAATGTCGTCTTTTCCGACGCTCTGTCGTTCTTAAATCGCAGCGGGACCTATGATCTGGTGCTGCTGGATCCGCCTTATGGCAAGGGCATTTTGCAGCGGGTGCTGCCCGCATTGGTACCCCGGCTGTCTGATGACGCCATGGTGGTGTGCGAGTCCGGGCGGGATGAGGAACTGCCGGCCCAGGTAGGCTCTTTCGTACTGGATCGGGAGCGTCGCCACGGCAAAACCAAGATCGCCCTGTATCTTCGCGGAAAGGACTTGGCAGAATGAAAACAGCCATTTGCCCGGGCAGCTTTGACCCGGTGACCCTGGGGCATTTAGACATTATTGAACGCGCCGCCGGCCTGTTTGATCAGGTGACGGTGCTGGTGATGCAAAACAGTGCCAAGCAGGACGGCCTCTTTACCGTAGAGGAGCGTTGCCGGCTGATTCGTCGCTGTCTGCACGCAGAAAACATTCAAATTGATACTTATGACGGCCTGCTGGTGGATTATGCCAAGCAAACTGGTGCGGCCGCTGTGGTAAAAGGGCTGCGCGCTCTGTCTGATTTTGAGTACGAATTTCAGCAGGCGCTCACCAACAAAAGCCTGTGTCCGCAACTGGAAACGGTGTTTCTCACCGCCAAGGGGGAGAATATGTTTTTATCCTCCAGTATGGTGAAAGAAGTGTGCCGTCTGGACGGGGATATTTCCGCCTTTGTGCCCAAAGAAATTTTAGATGACATTATTGCAAGATGTAAAGGAGAGCGTTAAATATGACCAATACGGATATTTTGCTGGAAGACCTGGAGGATGTGCTGGACGATGCCACCTCTATGCCCATGACCAAAAAATCTTTGGTAGATGTGGACAAGATCAAGACTATTATTGAGGATATTCGACTGAATACCCCCCAGGAGACCAAGCAGGCTAAGGCCATTGTGGACTCCAGAAACAATATTTTGGACGAGGCCAAGAAAGAGGCAGCCAAGATTATCAGCGAGGCGCAGGCCCAGGCACGGGAACTGGTGGCTCGCGATCAGATCACCCAGAACGCCCAGAAAGAGGCGACGGAGATTATTGCCAAGGCCCACAGCGAGGGCGAGGCTTATGTAAAGCAGGCGCAGAACCAGGCCTCCGAGTTGCTGGGCAAAGCCACTACCCAGGCCAACGAGATGGTGACCACGGCACAGAATAAGAGCCGTGAGATGCTCACCGCCGTAAACAATTATGCAGACGACACCCTGCTGGAGATCGACGACTCTCTGTACAAAGCCCTGAGCGATGTGCGCCGTATTCGTCAGAACATTATGAACAGTCAGCACAGAAATACCTCTGCAAACGATAATCCGTAAAAAACGGCAACGGAGCACTCCCATATATGTGGGTGCTCCGCTTTTTTTTATTCATAAGTAAAGGAGTGCTTCTTTTGACCGCCATGACCACGATTTTATGGCTGACGGCCGTTGTTATTTTGGGCTGCGTTTTGTTTCAGCGCCTATCCGGCAAGGTGGGCGTTCCAGCGCTGCTCTTTTTTATTTTATTGGGTATGTTTTTTGGCACGGATGGCGTGGCGAAGATCCCCTTTGACAATTTTGAGCTGGCACAAAATGTGTGCTCCGTGGCATTGCTGTTTATTATGTTTTACGGCGGCTTTGGTACCAATGTGCGCTCGGCGCGACCGGTGGCCGCGCAGGCGGTGCTGCTGTCCTCTGTGGGCACGGTGCTCACTGCCGGACTGGTGGGCGTGTTTTGCCACTTTGTGCTGGGGGTTGCCCTGTGGGAGAGCTTTCTGATCGGTGCGGTTATCAGCTCCACCGACGCGGCGTCCGTGTTTTCCGTGCTGCGCAGTCGGCACTTGAATTTGAAATATCATACCGCATCGCTGTTAGAGGTGGAGAGCGGCAGTAACGATCCGTTTTCGTATATGCTCACCACCATTGTGCTGTCTGTGATGCACGGTGGAAGCAGCGGCGGTCAATTCGCGGCCTTGCTGGCGGCGCAGATTGGCTATGGTGTGCTGTTTGGCGTGGTGTTGGCACTGGCGGGTCGATGGGTGCTGGGTCGCTTTCGCTTCTCTGCCGGGTTTGACGCGGTGTTTGCTGTGGCAGTGGCGCTGCTGTCCTATGTGCTGCCGGAAATGCTGGGCGGTAATGGCTATCTCAGCGTATATCTGACCGGTATGATTCTGGGCAACAGCCGGATCCCCAACAAGTCCGGGTTGGTACACTTTTTTGACGCTGCCACGGCGCTGATGCAGATGGTACTGTTCTTCCTGCTGGGGCTGCTGGCATTTCCGTCCCAGCTGCCGCGCATTGCGCCCTGGGCGCTGCTGATTGCCTTGTTTCTGACCTTTGTGGCCCGCCCGGCAGCGGTGGCGCTGCTGCTTACGCCGTTTCGTGCGCCTCTTCGCCAGCAGCTGCTGGTGAGTTGGTCCGGTCTGCGTGGCGCGGCGTCCATCGTATTCGCCATTATGGCAACCATGCACCCGGCGGTGATGCAAAACGATGTGTTCCATATTGTGTTCTTTATTGTGCTGTTCTCCGTGCTGCTTCAGGGCACCTGTTTGCCTCGAGTGGCGGCAAAGCTGGGCATGACCGACGACGGCGCCGATGTAATGAAAACCTTTACCGACTATGTGGATGAGGTACCGGTGCAGTTTATCCGCTTTTCTCTGCCGGAGGGGCACCCTTGGGCAGGGCAAGCTGTGCGTCAGGTGGTGCTGCCGCCGGCGTCCATTTTAGTATTAGTTCTTCGGGGAGATCGGCGGATCGTGCCGGACGGCAGCGTGCAGCTGCAGGCAGGAGATACTTTGATCCTGAGCGGCACGGCTGCGGGAGCGGTAGAGGGCGTGCATTTGTATGAAAAAACGCTGGATGCGGACAGCAGCTGGCTGGATCAGCCATTATGCCGGATCCACACCGGCGATCGGCTGGTAATCCTGGTGCGCCGGGGTGGGCAGATTTTAATCCCGGACGGCGACACGGTGCTGCGTTTGGGGGATCGGTTGGTGATTAACGATCCGCAATCTAAATCATAAGCAGAAAAAGAAAGACGGTACAGTCGTTTGACTGTACCGTCTTTTTATGTTTTCTCAGATTTATTCACCGTCTGTGCGCTTGTGCTCTCGATCCACGATGTAGGCGTGTACCTTGTCAGCCAAGTCGCCGTACAGCTTGAACTTGCGCACAAAGACGATCAGCGCCAGCAGCACCAGAATGGGCGGCACGCCAAAGGCGATAAAGCCGATGGCCGTCTTGGTGGCGTCGTTAATGTGCGCAGTGACGATCTGCTGGTTGTAGTGCATCAGACCCAGACCGCCAAACAGAATGATGGTCTGAATGGTGTAGGCCATCTTCTGCAAAAAGCCTTTCATAGAGAAAGTGATGCTTTCGTTGCGCTCACCGTTCTTGTATTCGCCGTAGTCCACAATATCTGCCAGGAAGATGGTCTGCGCCACAAACATGGAGCTGATCCCCACGGAGGAGATAATGTAACTGATGTCCAGCGCAATGGTAAGCTTCAGTATCGGGCCGAAGATATACATCAGTATGTAGCCAAAGATGGTCATACACAGAGAGATGATGTAGATGGCGCGCTTGGAAAATTTTTTAGATAACAGCGGAATGACCAACAGACCCACGGCAGAGCCGACGGCACCGATGGTAGAGAACATGGACTGTGCCGTGGGCTTTTCCAACACATCGGTAAAGTAGTACACGGCGGTGCCGCTGGTCAGGTACCAGCCGGCGTTGGAGAGCATGGCAAAGATCATAAAGATGACCAGTTGATCGTTATGCGCCACCACTTGGAACATTTTCTTAAAACTGAATTTCTCTTTATTTGCCTTGTAGATGACATGACGCTCTTTGGTGCTCAGCACGCAGATCAGGGAGAAGCATACCAGCGCCACGGCACAGATCAGTGCCCAGCGAGAAAAGCCGGAGGCGCTGTACCCCTTGTCGGTGGTGATACCGTCAGACAGCTTGGGCAGGATCAGCGGGGTCAGAATGGTAATCAGTCCCTGTCCGATACCGCTAAAGGTGCGCGCTACGGTGGCTACCAGGTTCCGATCCTTCGGGTCAGAAGTGAAAGAAGGCACCATGGACCAGTAGGGAATATCTGCCATGGTGTTGGTCATGCCCCACAGAATGTACATAAAGGCAATATACACATAGAGCCGGGTACCGCTCATGCCGAAGCTGGTGAACAGTAGGGTCAGCACAACGGCATTGGACAGCGCGCCGATGATGATCCAAGGGCGGTATTTGCCCATTTTGGTTTTGGTGTTGTCCACAATGGTGCCCATCATCGGGTCGTTAATGCCGTCCCAAATGCGCGCCAGCGGGGTGAGCAGCAGCAAAAAGCCCTCTTTCAGTCCCAGTACGCTTGACAGGTAGTAGGACAGGTACGAGTAGAACATACCATAGCTTAGGTCCAGTCCCACTGCACCGATGCCGTAACCCAGCTTTTCACGCCAGGTGGTCTTGTATTCATCCATAAGCAGTCTCCTGTTTTGACTCAAAGTTCCCTTTGAGCATTATTTTTTACAATTATAGCATATATAGTGCACCCAGCGCAACAAATTTTAAAAAACGCACCAAACCTTGTGGAAAAAGTGGAGTAGTTACAAAAGAGTTACAAATCATTTAAGGGTTGACATATCCTTGGCTGCCCATTATAATAAGTACGAGTGGTGAGAGTTCCACTGAATTCCACCGTTTTTCATCACTGTCCCTAACCAAACCTGAGATTTGGGCGGGATTTCCCATAAATGCATTCTGTTTATCTTAGCTGAAAGGAGGCGCCGCTTGTGAATTTAGGTATCTTTGTGGGTACATATATGGACCAGAAGCTGGACAGCAAAGGGCGCCTTTCTGTTCCGGCCAAGTGGCGGGAACGCCTGGGAACGGAATTTTTTATGGTTTGTATGAACCTGCGGGGCAGCACCTGTATCAAATTGTATCCCCAGGATGAGTTTATGCACTGCGTGGAGGCGCTGGACGACGGTACCGCTAACGAAGTGTATGAGAAAAACAAAATTTTCTTCTCCAACGCAGAGGAGTGTACGCTGGATGCACAGGGCCGCTTTACGCTGAACGCCCGGCTGAAAGACTATGCCGGTATGGAAAACGGCTCTACCGTGATTATGCAAGGTCACAAGCGCACCATTGAGATCTGGACCAATGAGGGCTTCAACACCATGTTCAACGGCCTGCGGACGGATACCAATTTCCTGGATCTGATGGATGCCGGTAAAAAAGAGAAGCCGGCTTCGGAAGAGCAGACGGCAGGTGTATAAGATGGAATTTGTGCACAAGAGTGTGCTGTTTGCAGAGACGGTGGCAGCCATGCAGGCGACCCCGGGTAAATGGCTGGTAGACGGTACGGCAGGGGGCGGCGGTCACGCGCGCGCCATTGCAGAGAGCGGCTGCCACTTGTTGGCAGTAGATCAAGACCCGGACGCCATTGCGGTGTTGCACCGACGGCTGGACGATCTGTCTAATGTGACCATTGTACACGACAATTTTGCGAATATTAAAAACATATTGATCGACAGGGGTCTGAGCGGTATAGATGGTATGCTGCTGGATCTGGGAGTCAGCTCTTTTCAGCTGGATACGGCGGAGCGGGGCTTCTCCTTCCATCAAGACGCGCCGCTGGATATGCGTATGAGTAAGACCGGCCGCAGCGCCGCAGATGTGGTCAATACTTATGACGAGGCTGCGCTGGCGGATATTCTCTACCGCTATGGGGAGGAAAAATTCAGCCGCCGCATTGCCGCCAATATTGTAAAAGCCCGGCAGGAAAAGCCCATTGAGACTACATTCCAGCTGGTGGATATTATTAAAGCCAGTATGCCCCAGCGAGCCATGCGTGACGGCCACCCGGCTCGGCGCTCCTTTCAGGCGATTCGCATTGAGGTGAACGGTGAACTGGATGTGCTGCAGCAGGCGCTGCACGACGCCTTTGACTGCCTGAACCCCGGTGGTCGGCTGGTAATCATTACCTTTCATTCCTTAGAGGATCGAATGGTGAAGAACGCTTTTGCCCAGTGGAGCAAGGGCTGCACCTGCCCCAAGGAATTCCCGGTGTGCGTGTGCGGTAATAAGCCCAAGGGCAAGGCACTGAAGTCCGTTGCCCCCTCGGCGGCGGAGCTGGAGGAAAACCCCCGCGCCCGTTCCGCGCGGTTGCGAGTATTTGAAAAATACTAAAGAAGATTGTAAAAATAAAAGATGTGGAAAGGTCGGTGAGCCGAAATGACAAACAGCAGCGATTTCAGACGGTATGCGTATTCTGCGGACGCTTCCTATGCGCTGGAGGCGTTTAACGCCCACAGAACTGCGGCGGCACCTGCCTATCAGCCGCCTCGGCGGCAAAGAAAGCGGGAACTGCGGGTGCACGAGAACACCCGCCTGAAAAGCGAGCAGCAGCTGCACGCCGAAGGGCGTATGGCTGCCAAGCAGGCGGCAATCCTGGTGGTCAGCGTGCTGGTGACCCTGGGTATGCTGGGCGGCGTGCTCTTTACCTTTGCACAGAAGAATAAACTCAATCATGAAGTGGCAAGCATCAATCGCCAGATCAGCGAAGCGCAGAGCGAGAGCACACGGCTGAACAGTCAGCTGGACGCCTTGGTCTCTGTGGAGATGATTGACCAATACGCCGTAGAAAAACTGGGTATGAGCAAAATGCAATCCGGTCAAATGCGCTATGTGGATGTGGACGCCTATATGCAGGCTCGCGCCAAGGCACAAAAGACCCAGCCGTCCCCCGGCGCCTATGCCCATGTGGTGCGGGAATAAGGAAAGAAGCATAAACGTATGATTGAGAGTTGGCAGCATTGGCTTCAACTCTCATAAGTATTTTATTCGGCCTGTCGAATGGGCATAAATCTGCGCTTATTGTGCAGAAAGGAGCATAAAACTGTGGCCATTTTCGGAAGAAAAGTGATGTACAATCGCATTACGATCCTGGGGATCGTTGTGCTGTTTTTGCTTTCTCTCGATGTGGCCCGTATTTTTTATCTGCAAGTGCTAAAGGGTGACGAATACGCCGCCAAGGCGGAGAGTCAGCAGCTGTCCGATACGGAAATACCGGCCATGCGCGGTACCATTTATGACAGCGACGGTAATATTTTGGCCCAGTCCGCTACGGTGTGGACCGTGTATTTGGATCCGTTGAACATTAAGGACAAACAGCGTCCGGTACTGATCGCGGAGCTGACCAAGCTCTTTGACTTGGACGAAGAAGAAGCCAAGGCGTTGGAAGAAAAAACCCGACAAAAAAATCACTATGTGATCGTGCGGGAGCAAGTGGAGAATAATATTAAAAAGCAGCTGGCGGATTTTATTGACAAGCAGGCAATGGCCAACTGCATTGGGATGGAGCAGTCCACCAAGCGATATTATCCGTACGGCTCGCTGGCCTCCAGTGTGATCGGCTTTACCGGCGCAGATGATCAGGGCTTGTCCGGTTTGGAGCAGAACTACAATGATCTGCTCACCGGTACGCCGGGACGGCTGATCACGGCTAAGGACGCCAAATCCAATAGTATTTCCGACGATTATTCCACCTCTATTGCTGCGCAGGACGGCGACTCTCTGGTATTGACCATTAACCAGACCATTCAGTATTATCTGGAAAAGGGGCTGCGGGAGACCATGGAGCAGTACCGGAGCAAGGGCGCCTACGGTGTGGTGATGGACTGTAACACCGGCGCGGTGCTGGCAATGAGCTCTATGCCGGATTATGACTGCAACGAGCCGTACAAACTCACTTACGATAAGAACAAAAAAGCCATTAAGAAAATTAAGGATAAGACCAAAAAGAGTGAGGCAGAGAGCGCTGCCGTACAAAATCAGTGGCGCAATTTTACCGTGTCTGACACCTATGTGCCCGGCTCCGTGTTCAAAACCTTTATTGCCAGCGCTGCGCTGGAGGAAAAGGTGGTGAATTTGAACACCAGCTACACCTGTACCGGCTCCATTCAGGTAGAAGATTACAAAATGAACTGCCACTACCACGCCGGTCACGGCACACAGAATCTGACCCAAGGACTGGAGAACTCCTGTAATCCGTTCTTTATCACCATCGGCCAGCGGCTGGGCGTGCACAATTATTTCAAATATTTCCAGGGCTTCGGCTTTACAGATATTACCGGCATCGACCTGCCCGGCGAGGCCAGCCCCCAGTATTATAAAGAGAAGCAGTATGGCATTGTGGAATTGTCCTCCGCTTCCTTTGGCCAGACCAACAGCCTGACCCCCATTCAGGTGTGCACCGGATTGTGTGCCATTGCCAACGGCGGCACGCTGCTGAAGCCTTATGTGGTGTCTGAGGTGCGGGACGCAGACGGTAAAGTGGTACAAAAGAACAGCCGTACCGCTGTGCGCCAGGTGATCAGTGAGGATACCTCCAAAAAGGTCTGTAAGATGATGAAGGCCGTAGTGGATGAGGGCACCGGCAAGAACGGCTATGTGGCCGGTTACCGTGTAGGCGGCAAAACCGGTACTTCCACCAAGCTGGGCGAGTCCGCCGCAGGGGAGAAAGACAAATATATTGTCTCCTTTGCCGCCATCGCCCCCTCCGATGACCCGCAAATTGCTATGCTGATTATTGTGGATGAGCCGAATGAGGATCTGGGCGGCGGCGCACTGTGCGCGCCTATCGCTTCTCAGGTCGTGGAACAGGCCATGACGGAACTGGGCGTAGAGCCGGTTTATACCGACAGCGAACTGTCTGCATTGTCTACCGCCGTACCGTCCGTTACGGGCAAAACGGTGGAGAACGCAAAGTCCGCTCTTTCTGAGCAAAAGTACAAGTACAAGGTGGTGGGCAGCGGCAAAACCGTGGTGGCACAAAGTCCCTCCGGCAATGATGTGATTCCCGCCGGCGGCACGGTGTGGCTGTACACGGAGAGCGGTAAGGAAAAAAAGGTAAAGGTGCCTAACTTTACAGGCTGCTCCGTGAGTGAGGCCAAGGCATTGGCGCAGGCTCACAACCTGAATATAGAGATCACCGGCAACGATTTGTCCTCCGGCAATGTAAAAGCCTATCGCCAAAGCGAGAAGCAAGGCTCTATGGTTGCCCAGGGGAAAGTGGTCGTTGTATCGTTCAAAAATACAGAGTCCGTTTTAGACTGACAGAAGGGAAGATCGCAATGAAAGTATCCGAATTGCTGCAGGGGATCCCCTGCACCGGCACCTACAACGATGTGGAGGTGCTGGATGTGACCCAGGACTCTCGGCTGGTGGAGCCGGGGTATCTGTTTGTGTGCATCAAGGGCGCCAGCTTTGACGGCCACGCCGTGGCGGCAGAAATGCTGGAAAAGGGCGCCGTTGCCGTGGTTTGTGACCACGACATGGGGCTGCCCAGCCAGGTGATTACCCCCAATACCCGGGATGCCTATGCAACCATTTGTGCCAATTATTACGGCAACCCGGCAGAGAAGTTGCAGCTGATCGGCCTTACCGGCACCAACGGCAAAACCACCACCACATTCCTCATTAAGCAAATTTTGGAGAATGCAGGCAAAAAGGTGGGCCTCATTGGCACGGTGCAGAATATGGTGGGCAGCGAGGTTTACCCGGCCAAGTACACCACACCGGAGGCACACGAGCTGCAAAAGCTGTTTTCTTTGATGGTACAGGCCGGTTGTCAGTATTGTGTAATGGAGGTGTCCTCCCAAGCGCTGGCACAGGGTCGTGTAAAGGGACTTCACTTTGCACTTGCCGCGTTCAGCAATCTGACCCAGGATCATTTGGATTATCATAAGACTTGGGAAAATTACTTTAATTCCAAGCGTATTTTGTTTGAGAATTGCGACAAAGCCGTCACAAATGCAGACGATCAAAACGGCTTGAAGATTGTGGAGGGTCTGCCCTGTCAGGTGACCACTTATGCGGTGGATACCAACAGCGCCGACTATGTGGCAAAGAACCTGAACTTTAAGCCCAGCGGTGTGGAATATGAGTTGGTGGCGCCGGAAAATATCGGTCGCTGTCATTGCCCCATTCCCGGCCGGTTTTCCGTTTATAATTCGCTGTGCGCCGCTACTTGTGCGCTGGAACTGGGCGTGCCGTTTGGCGATGTGCTCACCTCCATCAGCAAATCAAAAGGGGTAAAGGGCCGCATTGAAGTGGTACCTACCAACACGGACTTTACGGTGATCATCGACTACGCCCACTCACCGGACGGACTGGAGAATATCATTTCTTCTCTGCGGGAGATCGCAACCGGTCGCATTATGACCCTGTTTGGTTGCGGCGGCGATCGGGATAAGACCAAGCGGCCCAAGATGGGACGGATTGCGGCAGAGTTGTCCGATTTTTGTGTGGTTACATCGGATAATCCTCGTAGCGAGAATCCCCACGCCATTATTGAAGATATTTTAGTGGGTATGCAAGGCATCTCCACGCCCTATGTGGTTGTAGAAAACCGCAAGGAGGCCATTGCCTGGGCACTGCATCACGCGGAGCCGGGAGACATTGTGCTGTTGGCTGGCAAAGGGCACGAAACCTACCAAATTCTGCCTACGGGCACCATTCATTTTGATGAAAGAGAAGTCGTGGCAGAGATCCTCGGCGCCGAGAAAGAATGAAAGCATTTACTTTACAGGAAGCGGCGGCAGCCTTAGGCTTGCCCCAAATGCAAGCCCAGGCCACCTTGGCCGATGTTTGCACGGATACAAGAAAAATACAGCTCGGCAGCCTGTTTGTCTGCTTGCGTGGGGAACGGTTTGACGGCCATTCTTTTGCATCTCAGGCGGCAAAGTTAGGTGCGGCGGCGCTCCTGGTGGATCACCCGGTAGACGCAGATGTGCCCCAGCTGGTGGTAACGGATACCGGCAAGGCGCTGCTTCAGTTGGCCGGCTGGTATCGGCGGCGGTTTCAGCTGCCGGTGGTGGGTCTGACCGGCTCAGTTGGCAAAACCACCACCAAGGAGTTTATCGCTTTGGTGTTGGGTGCCAAGTATAATACCTTAAAGACACAGGGCAACCTGAACAACGAGATTGGCGTGCCTCAAATGCTGTTCCGTTTGGAAGACAGCCACACGGCGGCGGTCATTGAAATGGGCATGAACCATTTTGGCGAGATCAGCCGTCTGACCCGGGCGGTGGCGCCCACCGTGGGGCTGATCACCAACATTGGCGTGTCCCACATTGAGAACCTGGGTTCCCGGGCGGGAATTTTGCAGGCAAAACTGGAAATACTGGAGGGGATGGCACCGGATGCGCCCCTGATTGTGAATATTGATAATGATATGCTGCGCACGGTCAAGCTGGGGGACCGTCCGCTTTTGACCTTTGCCATTGACGATCAAAGCGCAGATTTTACTGCTACGGATATTGCAGAGCAGGGGAGCACCACCACTTTTACGGTGCACCACAGCACCTTTACCCGGCCGGTAACCATTCCCACTGTGGGTATACATAATGTTTATAACGCCCTGGCGGCTATGGCTGTGGGCTATGTGACCGGGGTGGATCCTGCTGCTGCTGCGTCAGCCCTGGCAAACTATGTGCCTGCCGGTATGCGCCAAAATTTGGTGCAGGTGGGTGGCGTGCAGGTGATTGAGGACTGCTATAATGCCAGCCCGGACTCCATGCGCGCGGCATTGCAAACCCTGGGCAAGCTGCCGGTGCACCGCCGCTATGCGGTGCTGGGAGCCATGCTGGAGCTGGGAGATTACGCCAAGGAGGCACACACCCAAGTAGGCAAGATGGCGGCAGAGAATGGCATAGACGGCGTGCTGGCCTATGGGGCAGACGCTGCCTATATTGTAGAAGCGGCCAAGCAGGCGGGGCTGGAAAACGCCCGACTGTTTGACACAAAAGAGGCGCTGGCGCAGTCGCTGACGCAGCAGGTACAGCCCGGTGACGGTGTGCTCTTTAAGGGCAGCCGTGGGATGCACCTGGAGGATGTAATGCACACGGTGTATGAAAGGTGGGAGAAGGCGTAATGTCTATTGTATCTGTTCTGATCAGTTTGGTGGTGGCCTTTGCCGTCACCGCAGGGCTGGGGTTTGTGATCATTCCCTGGTTGCGCAAGCTACACTTCGGTCAAACCATTTTGGACATTGGCCCCGTGTGGCATAAGAAAAAGCAGGGCACGCCCAATATGGGCGGGTTGATGTTTATTATCGGGATCGTTGTGGCCTTTATTGTAGGCGCCTTGACCCTGCACTTTTCCGGCGAGTCGCTGGAGAGCGCCTACTCCGAACTGCTCCCCGGGCGGGAGATCATTCTGCTGGTGGCGGGTCTGTGCCTGGCTCTCGGCAACGGGATTGTAGGCTTTACCGACGATTTTATCAAAATCAAGCTGAAGCGCAACAAGGGCCTGTCTGCTAAGCAGAAGTCTCTGGGTCAGCTGATTGTGGCAGTGGGATATGTGGCGACCCTGTGGTTCTCCCACAATACGGTGTGGTACTTGCCTTTTGCCGGTTCCGTGAATTTTGAGCGCAATTTCGGCACCGGACTGCTGTTTTGGGTGCTGTCCATCTTTATTATTTACGGCACGGTAAATTCCGTGAATTTGACCGACGGCATCGACGGCCTTTGCTCCTCGGTGACCGCCACCGTAGCCATTGCCTTTATCTATTTTGGTATGTACTGCGGCTACACGGGTATGTCCATTTTGGCGGCAGCTATTTTGGGCGGCGTGTTGGGCTTCCTGTGTTGGAACTGGAACCCGGCCAAGACCTTTATGGGTGACACCGGCAGTCTGTTCCTGGGTGGTTTGGTTGCAGCTTTAGGCTACTGTATCAAGTGCCCGATTTTGCTGCTGCTTTTCGGTATCGTTTATGTGTGCGAGACCATGAGCGATATTATCCAGATCGGTTACTTTAAGATCACCCACGGCAAGCGTATTTTCAAAATGGCGCCCATTCACCATCACTTTGAGATGTGCGGCTGGAAAGAAAAGAAAATCTGCGTTGTGTTTTCACTGGTAAATGCCGCCGGATGTATTCTCGCTTTGGTGCTGCTGATTAAGGGCACCTTCGGAAAATAAGATTTGAAGAAAGAACAGAAAGGAGCATTCTGTGGCTTACCACGCAGATAACGCATTGCCTTCCCACAGCGAAGGGGAACGGGTGCTGCCCATGCAAAAAGGCGGCAAACAGCGACTGAAAAAAAGTGATATTTGGGTCACCGGCTCCTTTGATGTGCCTTTTTTGGCGCTGTCTTTGCTGCTGCTCACCATTGGGCTTGTGATGCTTTTTTCCGCCTCCTATGCCTATGCTTTTTATAATGATGATGGCAACAGCTATGCTTATATCAGCCGCCAGCTGATTTTTGCAGTTGTGGGCCTGGTGGCGATGTTTATTCTATCCAAGTTGAATTATAAGGTGATTCAGGCGGCTACTGTGCCGCTGCTGCTGGTCACATTGGCGCTGCTGTGTTTGGTGCTGGTGTACCACACAAATCTGCGGGGCTTTCGCCGTTGGATCCCCCTTGGTCCCATTACTTTTCAACCGTCGGATCTGGCTAAGTTTACCATCTCGGTGGTGCTGGCCAATTACATCAGTCGGTACTACCACCAAATGCGCAAGTTTAAGTACGGCTTTGTGTATCCCATTTTGGTCATAGCCGTATTTTGCGGGCTGATCTACTTAGAGCATCACATGTCCTGCACCATTTTGATCTTTCTCATCGGTGCGTCGCTGATGTGGGCCGGGGGCAGCAACTGGAAGTTGTTTGCCATCGGCGTTGGTATTGTGGCAGCCGTGGCGGTGCTGGTGGTGGTCAATCCGGAGTTGCTGGAGAATTACGCCGGCGAGCGTATACGCGCCTGGCTGGATAAAAGCTACTCGCCGGATGATCTGCGCTGGCAGACTAACAACTCCCTGTATGCCATTGGCTCCGGTGGTCTGTTTGGCACCGGGCTGGGCAATTCCAAGCAGAAGTACCTGTATGTGTCTGAGCCGCAAAACGACTTTATCTTTTCTATTGTATGTGAGGAACTTGGCTTTGTAGGCGCTGCGTTTATTATTCTTCTGTTTGGGCTTTTGGTGTGGCGCGGTGTTGATATTGCCAAAAAGTGCCCCAATCGGTTCGGCTCCCTGCTGGTGCTGGGTATTATGGCGCAGATCGGGTTTCAGGTGGTGCTGAACATTATGGTGGTCACAGATACCATTCCCAACACGGGTATTGCTCTGCCGTTCTTCAGTTACGGCGGCACAGCACTGATCCTGTTGCTGGGCGAGATCGGCGTGGTGCTCTCCGTATCACGCAAAAACAATCAAAGAGTGGAGGTAAGCGAATGAAGCTCCTGTTTGCCACCGGCGGTACAGCCGGTCATATTAACCCGGCTTTGGCTGTGGCTTCCTACCTAAGAGAGAAATATCCCGAGGCAGAATTTTTGTTTGTCGGTACGGCGGACCACATGGAAAGCCGCTTGGTGCCTGCTGCCGGGTTCGATTTTAAGACCATTCAGATCAGCGGCTTTCGCCGTTCCTTTTCACCGGCGGCCATTGCCCACAATGTGCGCACGGTGGCCTGGCTGATGAAAAGCGAAAAGAAATGTAAACAGATCCTCACCGACTTTCAGCCGGATGTAGTGGTGGGCTTTGGCGGTTATGTCAGCGGTCCGGTGCTGCAACAGGCGGTGAAGCTGGGTATTCCCACTTGTATTCACGAGCAAAACGCCTACCCGGGCATTACCAATAAGACCCTGGCCAAAACGGTGGATCGGGTTATGCTGACGGTAGAGGATGCTGCCAAGCACTTAACGCCGAAGAATCCGCCGGTGGTTACCGGTCTGCCGGTGCGCGGTCAACTTCTGTGTGCCGATCGGGCGGCTGCCCGGGCAGGACTGGGCATACCGGACGGTCAAATGTTGGTACTGTCCTTTGGCGGCTCTCTGGGTGCTAAGCCCCTGAATGAGGCCATGCTGCCCATTCTTCTGCGCCATGCAGAGGACGGCAGCTGTTACCATATTCATTCTGTGGGCACCAACGGCGGCGAATATTTAGAGAAGTTTGCGCAGGCGGGCTTTACCGATGGCCGCAAAGGCACGGTGGAAGTGCGCCAGTATATTGACAATATGGATGTATGTATGGCGGCGGCGGATTTGGTGATCGGCCGTGCCGGAGCCTCCTCTTTGTCTGAGATTGAGGCCATGGGCAAGGCATCCATTTTAATTCCCTCGCCCTATGTGGCAGAGAATCACCAGTTCCACAACGCGATGGCGCTGGTAAATCGTAATGCCGCCCGTATTTTGGAGGAGAAGGACTTGTCCGCAGATACCTTGTCTGCCATGATGGACGAGTTGCTTTCCGATAAAGAAAAGCTGTTTGAAATTGAGCGTAACGCCAAGGCTATGTCTGTGGCTGACGCTCGTAGCCGCATTGCCGATGTAATCCTGGACTTGGCAAAGGCAAAATAACCCGATACACCCAAAGTCCCCTCCTTGCATAGTATGGCAAGTACGAGGGTGATGGAATGGAACAGTATGTAATCGAGGGTCAGACCAAACTCCGGGGCGTGCTGCCGGTGCACGGCGCCAAGAACGCTGCGCTGCCTATTTTGGCCGGCACGCTGCTGGTACCTGGGGTGTGTGAAATACATAATTGCCCGGCGCTGTCTGATGTGGCGGCGGCCGCTGCCATTTTGCAGTCTCTGGGCTGCCGGGTGCAGCAGGAGCCGGGGGTAGTGACCGTAGATGCTATGACGATGAGCGGCACCTGTATTTCCGAAGAAATGATGCGTACCATGCGCTCCAGCATGCTGTTTTTACCGGCGATTCTCAGTCGGGCAGGCAGCGCCACCGTATGCTATCCCGGTGGGTGCGATATTGGACTGCGACCCATTGATCTGCACCTGTCTGCTCTGCGGCTGCTGGGTGCTCGGGTCACGGAGGACGGCTGCTGTATGTACTGCACGGCGCCCGGTGGCCTGGTGGGTTGCCCCATACATTTGCCGTTCCCCAGCGTCGGTGCCACAGAGTGCGTGATGCTGGCGGCCTGTACTGCCAAGGGTGTGACTACCTTAATGAACGCAGCGCGGGAGCCGGAGATCGGTGATCTGGCAGACTTCTTAAATGCAGTGGGTGGCAAGGTGCTGGTAGATGGCAACGGCACGGTGATCGTTGAGGGTGTACCGTCGCTCCACGGCATGGCGCATACCGTGATCCCGGATCGGATCGTGGCGTCAACATATATGAGCGCTGCGGCCATTACCGGGGGTAAACTGTTGCTGCGGCAGGTGCGCACGGCGCATTTGGCACCGGTACTGCCGGTGTTTCAGGAGATGGGATGTGACCTGCGCCTGAACGGCACAGATCTATTGATCACAGCGCCGGAGCGGCTGCGCGCCTTTAAGCGGCTGACCACCATGCCGTATCCGGGATTTCCCACAGACAGCCAGGCAGTGCTTGCCGCCGCAGCTGCAACTGCTCGGGGCACATCTGTGATTTGTGAGAATATATTTGAAAATCGATTTCGTTATACCTGCCAGTTGCAGCGCTTTGGCTGTGACATTGCTGTTAGCGGCAAAACGGAGGTAATTCGCGGTGTGCCTACGCTCCACGGGGCAAAGGCAGAGGCTACGGACTTGCGTGGCGGTGCCGCCTTAGTGGTGGCTGCATTGGCTGCTGCCGGTACTTCCACCATCAGCGAAATTCATCATATTACCCGAGGGTATGAGGACTTGCCGACCGTACTCACTGCGGTAGGGGCAAATATCAAGAGGACGAACCATGAAACAAAGGACACCAGAACCGCCTGAACAACGGCGCAGCGCTTACTCGGATAATGGGCTGGAGCCGCCGAAGCTGTATCGTCGGGAGCAGCAGCAAGCCGCTTCCCGACAGCAGCGCCAGGCGCCGCCGATGACCCGTCAGGAACGGCGCAAAAAACAGAATAAACGCCGCCGGTTAAAGCGCAGCGTGCGCCGGGCTTTGGCCGTGATCGGTTTGGTGCTGCTGGCGGTAGCGATTGTGGCGGTGCTGTGTCTGACCGTGTTCTTTAAGATTGAGAGCATTACCGTTACCGGCAGTAAGGTATATGACACGGAAAAGGTGCTCTCCGTTTGTACCATTGAAACAGGGGAGAACCTGTTTTTGGCAGATACGGACAAGGCAGCCCAGCAGTTGCAGCAGGCACTGCCGTATGTGTACAGCGCCAAGATTAAGCGCAAGCTGCCCGGCACCGTTCAGATACAGGTGACAGACGCCGCACCGGCCTATGCGGTGAAGAATAAGGACAAGACCTATACCTTGATGGACGATCGGTTCAAGGTGCTGGAAGTGGTGCAGAAGAAGCCGAAAGAGAGTATTCTTATTCAAAAGGCCAATTTAAAAAGTGCCAAGGTGGGACAGACCGCCCAATTTGCCAACAAGAATGTAGCAGCGTGCTTGACCCAGTTGGCACAGGCCATTCGTGATTATCAGTTCACGGAGGCAACGGCTATTTGCAGCGAAGGACTGAACAGCAACTCTATTGTATATGACGGTCGGATTGTCTTTAAGCTGGGCACCTGTGAGAAGCTGGAAAAGAAGATCCACCAGGGCTTAGCTGCCTGTGCACAGTTGGATCAGGATAACCCTTCTGTGAAAGGGACCCTTCGATTAACAGGTGAAAAGCAATATTACTTTACAGAAGATTAGCTGTAAAGAAAATAAATGTACATATTTTAGACAAGTTTCGCACACTTGTGGAAACTGCACAAAGGCGAACCGGTTGAAAATCGGAAATATTGTCAAAAACTTTGAGAAATATTCAAAAAAAGTGTTGCAAAAGGATTACAATATTGTTACAATATGATTTGTAAAGTTGTCTGCTGACAAACTGATGGATTTACAAAATAAATGAAGGAGATACATAATCTATGGCTCGTTATGAAATTGATACGGATGACAACAAGGTTGTTCAGATTAAAGTAATCGGTGTTGGCGGCGGCGGCGGTAACGCCGTGAACCGCATGGTAAAATGTAATATTCAGGATGTGGAGTTCGTTGCGATCAACACGGACCGTCCGGCTCTGGCTAAGTCTGCCGCTTCTCATAAGATTGAGATCGGCGAAAAAGCCACCAAGGGTCGCGGCGCCGGCGCTAAGCCGGAGGTTGGCACTCGTGCCGCCGAGGAGAGCCGCGAGGCGATTACTGACGCTGTGACCGGCGCAGAGATGGTATTTATCACTGCCGGTATGGGCGGTGGTACCGGTACCGGCGCTGCTCCCGTTGTAGCGAAGATTGCCAAGGATATGGGTATTCTTACCGTTGGCGTTGTGACCACTCCCTTTGCTTTTGAGGGCAAGCGTCGCATGAATCAGGCAAAAGAGGGTATCGAGGATCTGGCTCAGTATGTGGACTCCCTGATGGTCATTCCCAATGAAAACCTGAAGTATGTGACCGATGAGAAGATCACACTGCTCAACGCTTTTGAGATTGCTAATGATGTACTGCGCCAGGGCGTACAGTCCATTTCTGACCTGGTAAATGCTACCGGTCTGGTAAACTCTGACTTTGCCGATGTGACCGAGATCATGAAGGACGCCGGTTATGCCCACATGGGTGTTGGCCGCGCCAAGGGCAAGGACAAGGCCGAGGTGGCTGCAAAGCAGGCCATCACTTCTCCGCTGCTGAACACCTCTATCGAGGGCGCCCGGGGCGTACTGCTGAACATTACCGCTTCTACGGATATCGGTCTGGAAGAGATTGATGCAGCTTCTACCATCGTGACCAATGCGGTTCACCCGGATTGTGAGATCATTTGGGGTGCCAACTTCGATGAGGAGCTGGAAGACGAGATGATTATCACCGTCATCGCCACCCGCTTTGGTGACGAAGGCCCCAATCATCAGATCAAGTCCACTACCGCTAACCTGGAGGTTGCACCGCCGGTAACCGAGCCTGTGGCGCCTACCACTGCTGCCCCCTCTGCGTTTACCAACAGCGACGATGACGCCTTTGACCAGATTGTGGATTTCTTTAAGAAATAAACAAGTTTAATACAAAAAGCGCTCCTGTTTTTCAGGAGCGCTTTGTTATTTATACAGATCGTTCAAAAGTGGGCAGGATGTATATTTATCGTCTCTGTGGTATAGAAATGTGGAAAATAATGAGAAAGCAAGTGAAAGCCTTTACATTTTGCACATTTTCCACCGAGTTTTTCGCAAATTTCGTCCACAGACCTAATGAGACTTCCACAGTTTGAACATAGATTTCCACATCGATTTTCACTTTGTGATTTTGTAAAGGCGTTGTGCCTTACGAAGAGAAAGGACCGATATGCAGAATTTGCATACCGGTCCTTTTGATATTTATGCACCGTTACCATTCACTTTTTGTATAAGAGCGAATGATGTTGGTAATGGGGTTGTCCCTTTTCCAGCCTTTGCCCTTACCGCCCTTGGCCTGGTCCTGGATCTTGCCTGCACGAATGGTGACAAAGTCCGCCTTGTCAATCAGTTTTTCCATTGGCGGAATATCGTCAAAGTCGTAGTCGCCGGTAACAGTGTCCAGCAGGGGGGTAGCCAGGGTGGTGTTGGCGTATTTCTTTACCGCTGTCATGGCCATAATGACCAGTCGATTGTCCTCCGGCAGGGTCAGGGTCTTGGCACCGCGAATGTCCAGTTCATACAGGTAGAACCAGGCTTTTTTGGCGGCAATGTTGCCCTCCGGGTGATGGCAGTGTGTGAATTCAAGGGCAATGTCCGCATCCTTACTGCGTGCGGTCTGCTTCAGTCCAGCCATATCCCACAGAAATGGCAGCTCTGCCATACTGTGAATAGTCAGGGTCTTGGTGCGCCGATCGGTGGCGAATTCCGCCTGCCGATCACCGGCGGTGCTGGCTGCCAGAAAGTACAGCTTGGTGCAGCCCTTGGGCAGCTCCAAAGTCTCGCCGCGCGCCACAAGCAGGTCGTTGCCGTCGCTGACCTGCGGCAGCTTAAATGTAATGCCCTTATAAGTGGGTACCTGCGGTAGCAACTCTGCCGGCAGCGAGAACCCTGCGCCTTGCAGAATGCAATTGCGCATATCCTCGTCGGTCGTTAAGCCCTTGGTGTTCACAGGAAGCTCCATTTTTTTAAATTTCTCTCGGGGCAGCTTTTCTGCCTCAAAGGTGAGTAAAAAGGTTTTCACTTCAAAGGGCTTCAAATCAAAGGTCAGTTGACCGTTCTGGATCTCTATCGGTTGAATCGGTCGCTCGTCTGCGGTGCACAGGGTGGCACCGGCGATGACCCGATAGACGGAGAAGGTTACAGCCTTTTGGGCTTGGCCTGCAGCTTCGCCAACGCGGACGATATAACCGCTGCCATCCTCGCTTTTCTTAAAGGCGCGGAGTAAGGCATTCTCCGTATTTAATGCAGCCGCGGAAAATGCGCTGCCCAGCTTGCCGTCCTTGCGGGCGGAGGTTTGGAATGCGACCAGCGGTTTGCTAAAGGCTTCTGCCGCTGTTTGCGTGCCGGTCTGCCAGCCGCCCTTGTGGCTGTAAATGCCAAAGCCGAAGCGGTTGCGCCCAAGGTCCATCAAATCCTGGCGCGCCTTTTTGATAAAAGCGCCGGCGGGCGTGTGCAGGCAGGTGAGCCGCAGGGTGTGATCGTCCGGCTTGTCCCAGCCGTATTTGCTGTCGGAAAAGACGGACACGCCGAAGTCGCCGTCGCTACCTGTCAGATCCGCCCACTTTTGGGCCGGCACTTCATATAGCTTTTCGTTATTATTCCCTCTGTGGATCACACCCAGTCCCAGGTCGTAGTCCGCGCCGTTTGCTGCGGCAACAAAGGGAAATTCAGCCTTGAGCATAGATCGGCGGCTGCGCCAATCCACAGCGTTCTCCACCCGAATACAGCTGCTGCCGGCATCCAGGCTGATGATCTGTTCCACCTTAGATACGCCCAGTTGACGGCTGACTTTAATCGCCGCCTTGGCGGGGCCGCTTTCGATCAGCTCAAATTTCGGTGTGTTGGCATAGAGATAAGGCGCTTTATCAATATCGGCCTTGCGCATTTCCCACGCCGGGTAGTTTAGTTCGCCGGTGTCGTGGAGCACAGCCAACTTAATGGGTCTTTCCAAAATCTGGCGCCCCAGCTCTTTATCATACAAAAAGGCGATATCGCCGTTTTTGTTCAGCAGCAGACGGTACTTGCGGTTCTCCAGCATGTGCTCGCCGCAACGCAGGTCGGTCTTTAACGGACAGGGGGCGTTTGCCGCCGTCACATCCAATACCAGGTAGCCCATAGGAGGCACGGTGGCCAGCACCGCCATGTGAAATGCCTTGCCTTCTTTGTGGATTACCTGGCTGGGCAGCTCATTGCCGTCTCGATCCAGCACCCGCAGGTACTTGCCGTTGTGATTCAGTCGCACATGGGCTTCAACCGATTCTGTTCTGGCAAAGGGCAGGGGATTGTGTACGATCAGGGCGCAGTCCGTTACCCATTGGGTATCCAGTTGGTTGGCAATGGCACCTACTGCACCGGTGTATTCCCCTTGCAGCTGCACCAGCGAGGTGTGGTAGTCGTTCCACCCGGTGTTGTAAATGTCCATATTGGAGGTGCCGGGCAGATCGTCGTGGAACTGGTGCTGGATCAGCCGTTCCCAGGCCTTGGTCACCGTTTCCTGCGGGTAGGAATAGACCCCCAGCAGCTCCGCGGTGGAGAGGGTGCTCTCTGCCACATCGGCCAGCACCTCACATTGGCGGTTCAGTCGCTTGCTCATCGCCCGGGCAGTGTAACCGCCGGCACCGTGGCTGGTCATCAGCAGCTCGTTGTTCCACACGGGCAGACGATCCTTGTCGCCGTCCGGCAGGGCACCAATGTCCTTGAAAATTTGGTCGGAACGAGCGCTGATCACATCAAAGTCTTTTTGCTCATTTTCTGCCGCGCTGGCGCACACGCTTTGCACGCTCTCCTCCGTGGGCGCGCCGCCAACGTCGCCGGTGCCGTACAGGTGCTGGGCATAGGGGAGACCGCCTTCAAAGGCGTTCTTTGCCACATCGTCAATGACGGACACTTCGCCGCGCAGGTCGCCGCTGAATTTGGAGCGGTAAGACCGGGCATTGGGGCACGCCAGTACACGGCTGCCGTCCACGCCTTGCCAATAACCCAGGGTAAAGGGCACGCCGTAGGCACTGCCCCAACTAAGCTTTTGGGTCGTAAAGCCCAGCAGCCCGGCGTACTTCATCACAGACGGCAGCGCCTGGCCGAAGCCAAAGCAGTCAGGCAGAAAAATATCCTTAGACTGCACGCCGAACTTTTCCTGAAAATACCGATTGCCAAGGAGAATATTGCGAAAAAGTGCCTCCGGAGAGGGAATATTCACATCGCCGTTCTCATAGCAGGCACCGGCGGGATACCAGTTGCCGCGCTTTACTAAATTTTGAATTTCCGCAAAGGCTAAAGGATAATATTCCTCAATCAGCTGATAGCGAAAGGCACCTTCAAAATTGAAGCAGTAGTCGGGATAACGCTCGATCAGATCAAAGTTTTTACGCAAGGTATCCGGCAGGTATTCCTCAATGGTTTTGCGCAGATCCCAGCGCCACACCGTGTCCAGATGGGCGGTGGAGACTGCATATACTTTCTTCTTTTGCATACTTATTTCTCAATAATCTCGTAGGTGAATTCGTACTGCTCTTGCAGAGCCTTTACCTTGTCCTCATTGTCCTCAATAAAAGTGGGGGTGTACACGCTCTTGCCGTCCTTGGAGTAGTCGGCTACAATTTGATTCAATGCCTGCCAGGCCTCGTCCTCTTTCTCATAACCGTCGGCAAATTTGATCAAAAACTCTCTGTGTTTGGGAAGTCTGACTTTCATACTGTTCTCCTGTTCCGGGCATAGCCCATAAAATATACTTCATTATAATATTAAAAATATATTATTGCAAGAGCAGATCGGCTTTTTCTGCCAGCAGAGCGGCAGCGTGGGCAATGGCAGCCCGGGGCGGGGTGTCCTTATCTGTTAAGGTAATCACCTTGTCACCCACCAGGGTGCCGTCCCCATCGCCGCTGATAACCACACAGCGTTTGCCCAGCTTTTTGGCGCGTTGCGCCACCTGATAAGGCAGCTTGCCCATCAAGGTCTGCCGATCCGTGCGCCCCTCGCCGGTAATCACCAGGTCTGCCCCGGCAATGGCGCTGTCCAGGTCGGCCAATGCCGCCAGCAGATCAAAACCGCTTTGGGTGCTACCGCCCAGTACGCCGTACAGGCCGCCGCACAGTCCGCCGGCTGCACCGGCACCGGGCAAAGCACGGACAGCATTAGGCAACAGCGCCGCCAGGTGCGCCATACCGTTGTTCAGCAGTTGTACTTGCGCCGGAGTGGCGCCTTTTTGGGGACCAAACACCGCAGCGGCACCGTTTTCGCCTGTATAAGGATTGGTCACATCGCAGGCGTATGTAAAGTGCATACCCTTTACGCGATTTTGAAAATCCGACGGGATCTGCAACCGCTCGATCCGCTGAAGATCGCCGCCGGTCGGGTGGGAGATAGAAGTCCCGTTTCGGTCATAAAATGCCACGCCAAGAGCGGCCAACGCACCGGCGCCGCCGTCGCACATACCGCTGCCGCCAAGACCGATGATAAAACGGTGAAAACCATGGTCTATGGCGTTTTTCAGCTGCATACCGACGCCGTAGGAGGAGGCGGCCATAATGTCCTTTTTCGTCTGTAAAGCGCAGGTTGCGGCGCACTCGATCAGCGCCGTATCGCCCCAGGTGTACAGGGGTGCTTGTATTGTATTGCCATATAGGTCAACGGCACTTGTGTAAAGGATAGCGCCCTTACAGGCGTCAACGCAGCAGGTGCCAAATCCCTCGCCCCCGTCGGACAGGGGCAGGGTGGCTACCGTCACCTCCGGGTGGGTCAGCAACGCTTGCGCTAATATATCGCACACCTGGCGGGCGGTCAAAGAGCCTTTGTAGCTATCCGGTGCAATGAGTATGTGCATCTTCAATTAACCTCCTGAGTGCCGCTTGAAAGTCTTTGTCCTGTTCTGCCGTGCGCTTGGACGGCCCTTTCAGCCGGTAGCCGCCTCGCCGGGCTTTCTTGGCTGCGTGGCGGGTGAGCAGCAGCGTGTCAATATTGGCGTCGGTGAGCCGCTTGCCGTTTTGGGTAATGGGATAGCCTCGCTTGGCCAGCACCATGGCTGCCAGTCCGTAATCCTGGGTCACCACTATGTCTCCCGGCTTCACCTGGCAGATTAGGGCAAAGTCTGCGCTGTCGCTGCCTTTATCCACCGTGACGACCCGGGCGTTTTTCTCTTTAAACTCATGGCTGGTGTCGCAAAAGAGTATGGCCTCCAGCCCATGTTCGGCTGCTGCTTGCAGAGTCAGATCCACCACCGGGCAGCCGTCAGCGTCAATTAAAATCTTCATAGCCATATTGTACCACAATTGAATTTTGGTTGCAATTCTGTTATACTGGCGTAAGAAAGGCGGGGACGATATGCGAATTTTAATTGTGCGCCATGGCGATCCGGACTATGAGAAGGACTCTTTGACCCCCAAGGGGTTCCGGGAGGCAGAGCTGTTGGCGGAGCGACTGTGTAAACTGGATGTAAAGGCATTTTACTGTTCACCTTTGGGTCGAGCGCAGGACACGGCACGACCCACTTTGCAGCGGTTGGGGCGCAGCGCGGAGACTCTGGATTGGCTGCAAGAATTCCGCGGCCAGGTGCGCCGGGGGCTGAAAGTGGAGGGCTGTTGGGATCGGCTGCCTTCTTACTGGTGCAGAGAGGACAATTACTATTCGGCCGATGCGTGGTTGAACACGCGGCTGATGCAAAGCAAAAATGTGGAGAAAGAGTATTGCTATGTATGCCACCATTTGGACACCCTGCTGGCGCAGCACGGCTATCGGCACAACGGTCGAGTGTTTGATGTGGTAGACGGCAATCATGATACCATTGTTCTGTTTTGTCACTTTGGCGTAGAGTCGGTGCTGCTCAGCCACCTGCTCTCTGTATCGCCGATGCCCCTTTGGCACAATTTTGTGGCGCTGCCCACCTCCGTTACCACAGTGGTGACCGAGGAGCGGGAGCAAGGAATTGCCACTTTCCGTGTGCAGCAGTTTGGCGATTTGTCCCACCTGTATGCGGCGGGGGAGCCGCCGGCGTTTGCCGCGCGGTTTTGCGAATGCTTTGCGGATGATACCCGCCATTAAAAAGAATATAAAAAATGCACCTTGCCCGGGGTCCATCCCGGTAGGGTGCATTATTTTTGTTCTCGATGCGCGCGCAGTAGGCGGATGGGCACCGCCACCAGCACAGCGCCAAGCCCCATACCCGTGGCGATCTGTAAGGTTTGTGAAGCATAAGCAACGGCTTGATCCGGCTGGCCCCACAACAGGTATTGCATGGCGTAGTAGATGGCGCTGCCGGGCAGCAGGGGCACGGTAGAGGGGTAGAGCAGTACGGTGGACGGGGTCTTCAGCACCCGTGCCAGCAGCTCTGCGTATAGGGCAACGGCCAGCATGCCCCATAGGGTGGCGCCAAAAGCCCCCATGCCATTTTCTTCGGCAAACCGATATACAGTGCCGGACAGCAGACCGCCAAAAGTTGTAAAGAACAGCAGTCGCCGCGGCGCCTGCATTAAAACAGAAAAAGCGAAAGTGCCAAGGGCACCGGAGAGGATCTCTCTCACCGCCCCACGCTCCCCGGCAGCCAAAGGGCAAAGGCACAGCCCAGGGCGATAGCCAGGGCACACAGCACTGCCTCTGCCAGTTGCAGCAGTCCGGCCAGCAGATCACCGTCAATCATATCTCGTAGCGCGTTGCCTACCGTCAGCCCGGGCACCAGCAACATGATGGTGCCAATGAGTATGTTGGCGCCCCGTAGGGGCAGTCCAAGTGCCTGCGGCGTAAACGCCAGTAGCCCGGCCACCGTGGCGTCCAGCAGCACGGCAGTAAAGCCGGATTGCAGCGCAGGTCGATAGCCGGACACTAAAATGCCAAATCCGCCGCACAGCACCGCTTCTGCCCAAGTGCCGCCAAAGTAAATGCAAAAGGCGGCAGTGGCCAAAAAGGTGCATAGCAGTCGGGTGCGCCTGCTGTATATCCGGCGTTTGGTGACAGTCCAGTCTACGGTCTCGCCCCTGCACAGGCGGCGGGACAGGGTGTTCAGCCGATCCAGCTCTGCCAGGTCAATTTCCTCCGGCTCCAGGCGCTTGGTGCAGGTGTGGGTGGTGTTATCTGCCATGGTCACCGTGGCAGTGAGAATGCCCGGCACAGCCCACACCTGGGCATCTGTGGCACCGGCGGCATAATTGATCCGGGTGACTGTATCTTCTGTGCGGCGCACTTCGCCACCGCTTTCCATCATAGCCGCACCGATCTCCAGGGATAGACGCAGCGCTTGCATTTTTTGCGATTCCATATTCTTAGTGTGCGCAAAGCGGGAAAAAATATAAAAACCCTCTTGGTGCATATTTTACATCAAGAGGGTTTTTCTATTGACTGTCTTTACGGACTTGTGCGTTTTTGCTTGCGTTTTTTATTTTTTGGACCAGGTGGAGGGAGAGAGTGCAAACCAAAGCGGGAAGATTTCCAACCGCCCCAGCAGCATTGCCATGGACAGGACAAATTTGGACAAGTTCGAGTATCCGGTATAGCTTTGCACCGGACCCACCAGCCCCAGGCCGGGACCGATGTTGTTAAAGCAGGACACAGTGGCGGACAGGTTGCTCTCTATATTAAAGTTCGGCTCCAACGAAAGGATTAGAAAGATCCCGGCGATGAAGGCAAAATAAATGGGAAAGTAGGCACTGACGCCGTTTAAGGTAGCGTTGTCTACCCGCTTGCCTTCTAATTTGACTACGCCTACGGAGCGGGGGTGCAGCATGTGACGCAGTTCCCGGCGTATGAGTTTAAACAGCAGCATTACGCGGGAGACCTTCAGTCCGCCGGCAGTAGAACCGGCACAGCCGCCCACAAACATCAGCAGGAATAAAATAGAACGGGACAGATCCGGCCACAGGTCGAAGTCTGCCGTAGAGTAGCCGGTGGTGGTCAGGATAGACGCCACTTGAAAGGTGGATAGCTGCAATGCCTTGCCCACGCTGTGGTACAGATTGTAAATATTGGCGGTGATCAGCGCTGTAGCCACACCGAAGATGCCCAGGTAGCACCACAATTCCTGACTTTTGAATAGGGAGCGGAAGTTGCGCAACAGCGCCAGATAATACAGGTTAAAGTTGACGCCGAACACCAGCATAAATATGGTAATGACCACCTGACAATAGGTGGAGTAGCTGCCGATACTGTCTGCCTTAATGCCAAAGCCGCCGGTGCCTGCGGTGCCAAAGGAATGCACCAGTGCGTCAAACAGGGGCATTTTGCCGCATACCAGTAAGATGACTTCCACTGCGGTGAGAAAAACATAAATCAAATAGAGAATCCGCGCGGTCTGTTTGGCGCGGGGTACCAGCTTGCCCACAATGGGACCGGGCATTTCCGCGCGCAGGATGTGAATGGAGCGGTCCGTAACCGAGGGGATGATGGCCATAATAAAGACCAGCACACCCATACCACCTACCCAGTGGGTAAAGCTGCGCCACATCAGCACCCCGTGGGGCATGGATTCCACATCGGTCATTACCGAGGCGCCGGTGGTGGTGAAGCCGCTGACTGTCTCAAAAAAAGCGTCAAAGAAGTTGGGCAGCGCGCCGCTGAGCACAAAGGGAATACAACCGATCAGGGACAGGGCAATCCAAGCAAAGGCCACGATTACAAAGCCCTCTTTGGCGTAGATCACCCGGTCTTTCGGCTTAAAGATCAGCGACAGGGCGATACCCAGTACCAGGGCTATGCCGATGGTAATGAGAAAGGGCAGCGGCGTTTCTTTATAGAGGAGCGCCACCACCAGCGGCAACAGCAGCATGGCTGCCTCCGCCAGAACGATCTTACCGATCATGTAAAATACCATTTTACGGTTCATGGTTTCTGTTCCTCTAATCTTTATTTAATAATATCCGTCAGGTCGTGCAAGCGGCGATTGGCAGCCAGCACCACGACTTTGTCTCCGGGCATAATCTTGTCCTCGCCGGTGGGAATAATGGTTTTTCTACCACGAATGATCCCGGCGATCAGGGTGTTTGGCTTTAATGCCAGGTCTTTCAGCGCCGTTTGGGTTATGGCAGAGCTGCCGCAAACTTTGAACTCCAGCGCCTCCGCCTTGCCGTCCATAATTTTATACATCGTTTCCATATTACTATCCTGGGAATTGCGCAAGGCACGGGCATAGCGAACCACCACATCGGAGGTGATGTCTTTAGGCGACACCAGGCAGTCCAGCCCCAGCTTTTCCGCCATATCGCCCAGTTCGTTGCGGTTGACCTTGGAGATCACCTTGGGTACATTCTGGGACGCAGCAAACAAAGACATTAAAATGTTTTCCTCATCAATGCCGGTGAGCGCTACAAAGGCGTCCATAGAACGCAGCCCCTCCTCCAACAGCAGCTCCTGCTGGGAGCCGTCGCCGTTAATGATCACAGCGTTTGGCAGGGCGTCGCACAGATCTCGGCAGCGTGCCCGATTTTGGTCGATGATCTTAACATTGTTGCCGGTGTTAGAGAGCATTTTTGCTAAGTAAAAGGCTGTGCGGCTGCCGCCCAGGATCATTACATCTCTGGCCTGCTTGCGCAGCACGCCCAAACGCTTGAGCAGCTTTTGAACTTCAGCGGGAGAGGCGGTCAGGCTGATTTTGTCGCCCCCGCGGAGAATAAAGTTACCATCAGGGATAAACGCCTGTTCTCCCCGGCGCACGGCGCAGATCAGCACCCGGGTATGGTACTTCTTTTGCAGGTCGATCAGGCGAATGCCGTCCAGTATAGAGTCCTCTCGCAGGCGCAACTCTGCCATTTCAAAATTTCGCCCGGAGAAGTATTCAATCTTCACCGCAGAGGGCACTTTGAGAATATTAAACAGCTCCTGCGCGGTAAGCAGCTCCGGGTTGATGGACATAGAAAGGTTCAGCTGCTGGCGCATAAAGCCAAGGGAACGGTCGTTGTACTCCGGGTTACGCACCCTGGCGATGGTGTGCTTGGCGCCCATTTTGCGGGCAAAAAAGCAGCACAGCATATTCATCTCGTCTGAGCCGGTGGCAGCCACCACCAGTTCCGCCTTGTCTACCGCTGCTTCCTCCAGGGTCTCACAGTCGGCGCCGTTGCCGCAGACGCCCATCACATCATACATATTGGTGATCTGTTCCAGGACGTGGGCGTCCTTTTCCAGCGCCACTACATCGTGCCCCTCGGCGGACAGGCTCTCCACCAGGGTGGAGCCGATCTTACCACAGCCAACAACAATAATATTCATTCTTTTTCCTCATTTAATTAGATTTAGTAGAATTACAAACCTATACTGCCCCAAATCATACCACTTTCATACGGGATTTGCAATATACCTTTGTTAAAAAATAAAATGAAAAACCGTCTGCCCCAGGCAGACGGCTCTTGCTTATTGGTTTAAGGTGTTGCGGATCTCTTTGCGGGCGGCCCGTTCCAGGGTGCGGGCGTCTGTAATGACGGTTTTGTCGTAGCAGTAGCTGATGGATTGGGTCAGCCCCAGCAACAGGAACAAAAAGATCATCTGCTTGGGGGAGTTGAAGATAAAGTCCGACAGCCCAAAACCCAGGTACAGCACCAGGGAGGTGAACACGCAAAACACAAGGGTCAGCTTTCTGGAATTGTTGGTGTTGATTTCCAGCAGTTTGCCGGCGCTCCAGATCAGGAGAATGCCCAGCAGAATAATACCGACCACCCCAAGCTCTACCCAAAATTCAATAACAAAATTGTGGGCGTGGGGTTTGTCCAGATTATACATATACTTGAGAATGTTGCCGGTTTCCTCGCAGCCGAAGCCGGTGCCGATGAAAAATGCCCGAGTGTGGGAGAGCACATAATCAATCAGGCTTTCCCAAATATTAAAGTGCGCCACAGAGGACTTTTTGGCCTCGCCGTTGCCCCCGGAGGAGAAGATAATGCCGTACCGGGTGAGAATGGAGGGCACGATCACTGCAATGGTGGGCAGGAAGATGGTGAGCATCTGCTTCCAGTACCGGCGGCACAGTACAATGAACATAAAGACCCAGCCGGCCAAAGCAATCACGCAGCCGGCGCGGGTTAGGGTGGAACTGAGCCCGGCACTGATCAGCACATTGGCAAGAAAGCACAGCACTTTCTGCTTTTTTGTCTTGGCGTTTAAGAACAGGTAAATGGAAATGGGATAGGCGATCACCATATGGGTGGCCAGCAGATTAGGATTGGAAAAAGTGCCGCTGGCTCGGGAGTCAAAGGTTTTGGTGCTGATAGCAAAGGGCAGGTGGGTGTAAACGAACTTGTCCAGTCCCTTGTACAGCGGGGTTACCAGCACGGCGCCGTCCGGAATACAGTCGTAGCGGTTCAGGGTGTAGCCGCAGATCTGCAAGGTGCCGATCACGCCGTTGACGCAGGCGCTGGCGGTGCAGGTTTGCAGCAGCGCATCAATCTTGTCCCGGCTGCGGGCCAAGTTGTAGATCATCACCTGGAGCAGAAACATACCCCACCACAGCGCAGCGGTGGAAAAAGTGGAAAATGACGTGGGGGACCACAGGGTGCTGAGAAGGGCATAGCCCATAAACAGCATCATCATTTTGCCGATGGTGCCCACCTTGGCCTTTCGCCCCTCCCGGCTCCATTGCACCTTAAAGACGATAAAGCCCGCAAACAGAATAAAGGGACTTACATACTCCGGCAGCAGGGGAAAGAGAAACAGGATGGCAAGGAGCCAACACCAGCCCGGGTTGGTGCGATATTCAATTTTCAGCGCGGCAAGTTTTTCTTTCATATACACTCTCCGTGCAGGGGGCTGCACTTTTCTTGGCGTTTTCTGCCCCTATATTACTACAAGACAGCGAATTTTGCAAGGGCGGGGGATTTACAGATTGTTTACACCTTCATCGGCAAAGAAAGGTTGCAACCGCAGTCTAAGTATAGTATAATTGATAAGACATTGAAACAAAGGAGCATTGTTCTATGGACGACGAGAAAAAATGGTCCGGTGATGAGCCGCAGAAGGATACGGCACCGCCGGAAGCAACCAAGCCCTCTGTGCGTTATGAGGAAAACGATAATTGGGAATTTGAGGCTCAGGCGCCTACCTTGGATGACAATTTCCTGGCCGATGATCAGTTTGAGATTCAGATGCCGGCGGAGAAGCCTCGTCCGGCAGAGTCTGTACCAGCTGCGCCTGCGGCAAACAGCGGTGAAAAGCAGGTCACCGTGCGTACGGCACCCTTGAAGATCACCCTGTTTTGTCTGCTGTTTGCAGCTGTGGTGGCTGTATTGGCAGTGTTGGGTGTGCGCTACTACACCGTGCCTAACGGCAAAGAGGGTGAAATGCTCAATCCCGGCGGCACGGCCCTGACGGTGGGTGAGACAAAAGTGTCCCTGGGCGCATACAACTACTATTATTCCCGTATCGTTCAGAACTACCTGAACTACGCCAATTACGGCTACTATGACTTGGACTCAACCAAGGATTACAGCAAGCAGTATGTGACCAATTCCGATGGGGAGAAGATTACATGGCTGCAAATGTTCAAGGACAAGACCGTGGATCAGATTCAGTATGTCACCTCGTATTATGAGGCCGGGCAGGCAGCGGGTATTACCCTGACGGCGGATCAGAAGAAGAGTATCAAGGAGCAGATGGACAGCTTAAAGTCCAGCGCCTCCGAGGCGAATCAGTCCCTGGACGATTATATTGAGAAAGAATTCGGCGATTACTGCACCGCTGCCACGCTGGAGACCGTGCAGGAGCAGGCATATATTGCTGAGAACTATTATCGCCACACGCTGACCCGTTCCAACATCAGCGATGAGGAATACAATGCGTTCTATAAGGCGCACAGTAAGGATTATTACAACTGCGCCTTTGCCTTTATTGAGATGACTTATGACACCACCAGCGCAGAGACCAAGGCAGCGTCGGTGAAAAAGGCAAAGGAGTACTTGACCAAGATCCATTCCGTAAAGGATATGAAAAAGATGATCCCCACCGTGTGCGCGGATCTGATCAAGCAGTATGTAGCCGGCAGCTACTTTGAGAATGAGGCCAAGGCTGTGGATGGACTCAGCGAGTATGTGGAGAACACCATGACCGCCAAGGACAGCTCCTATGGCAAGGAGACCACTAAGTGGCTGTTTAACGACAGCACCAAGGTGGGCGACACCACTTATTACTGCGACGAGGAAAACGGATTTATCTATCTGTTTATCAAGACCGGCACACCTAAGTTGGACGAGACCACCGTGTACTCCGTGCGGCACCTGCTGGTGACCCCCGGGGACAACAGCAAGGACAGCAGCACCTCCTCCACCGAGAAGAAGTACACCAAAAAAGAGTGGGCAGCTGCCAAGGAAAAGGCTGAAAAGCTGCTGGCACAGTACAACAAGACGGACAAGACCGAGTATGATTTTGCCATGCTGGCGGAGGACAACAGCGCCGATACCAATTCCACCTCTGCAGGCGGTCAGGGCATTTTCGGTGGTATGATTGAGGGCACCAAAAAGGGTGCCATGGTGGCCGAGTTTGAGAAATGGGCTATGGACGACAGCCGCAAGTACGGCGATGTGGCCATTGTAAAGTCCAAGTACGGCTACCACATTATGTATTTCATTGACAAATGCCCCCAGTACCAGTACAACTGTAAAAAGGACATTCTCTCCGACCGGGAGACCCAGATGGTCGACGGCTGTGCCGTAAAGGAGCACAAGACGGTGATGAAGAAGGCCACCCAGGCTAAGCCGGAGAAGACCACCACCGCCGGCAGCTCTGCTACCTCCGGCACCACCGGCGAATAATTCCAAAACCAAAAGGGAACAGGCGCTCTCTCCGGAGAACGCCTGCTTTTTTGTATATTTTATTGAAAAAAAACAAAAAACCCTTGTAATATTTTAGCAAGTAGTGTAAAATATCTTTGCATTGTTTTTAGTAAATTCTAACGAATTAAGGATGATTGACAAATGGCAAAAGACAAAAAAGAACTGGACGACGATCTTTTGACCGGCGGCAAGACCCTTTCTTCCGACGCCGACAACAAAAAGGCAGAGAAGAAAAAGCAGGCCGCTGCGAAAAAGGCAGAAAAGAACGCAGCTAAGTTGGCTGCCAAGAAGGAAAAGCTCTTAAAGGAAATCGAGGCTGCCAAGGCCGCCGTTGCCGCAGAGAGCGACACCGAGAAGAAAGAAAAAGAGCAGCAAAAGCTCAAGGCACTGCAAAGCCAGCTGGCTGCACTGGGCAGCAAAAAGGCAGCCTTGCAGATGGCTAAGCGCACCAAGAAAATCGCGACCTCTGTGATTGCGGTGGTGGTTGTGGTGGCGCTGCTGGTGACCTATGTGGCCACCGGTGCCGTGCGAAAGGGCTTTATCAGCTACCTGGGCTGGCCGGCCCAGACGGTGACGGCGCTGACCGTTACCGACGGCAAGGACCAAAAGGCCAATATTAAAGTAAGTACATACAACTACTACTTTGCTACGACTTACAACAATATGCAGAGCCAGCAGAGCCGGTACCAGCAGTACGGCCTGGATTTGAGCCAGTACCACCTGGATGTGGACTTTGACAAGCCCCTGTCCAAGCAAACCACCAAGAATGACGACAATAAGGAAGTCACTTGGCTGGAGTACCTGCACGACGAAGTGCTGGAGACCATCAAGTCCAATTATATGTACTACCTGGAGGCTGTAAAGGCCAACGACGGCAAAGAACCGAAGATCACCGATGAGCAGCAGAGCGACATCGATGATACCATGAAGCAGTACAAGGAGCAGGCGCATAAGTACGGTTATACCTTAAGCGCATATCTTGTAAAGGCCATGGGTCGCGGCGTAACGGAAAAGACTTTCCGCCAGGAGGCCAAGATCGCCTACATTGCCCAGAATTATAAGAGCGATCTGTCTGACAAAAAGGCCAGCAAGACCTACTCAGAGGACGATTATAATAAATATCTTAAAGAAAATCGGGACAACTTGGTGAGCGTAAGCATTCGTGCTTTTGAGTGCGACACCGAGGATGATGCCAAGGCTTTTGCCAAGGCGTTGAAGAGCGACGGCTCCAACTTCACTGCTTTGTGCAGCGCTTATGCCTCCTCCGATTTCTACAAGAAAGCCTATAAGGCTGCCGGTTACTCCACCCAGCTGGATGTGACCAAGACCACCTTGAAGAACCAGCAGATGGCCATTGCAACAGCGGACAGCAAGGATAGCACCAAGTATCCCGGCTTGGACTGGCTGTACAGCAAGGACCGCAAGGCCGGTGATGTAAAGCAGTACAGCACCTCTGTGGTGTATGTTCTGCGCCCGGTGGCTCTGTCTGAGACCAAGACCGTTAATGTACGCCATATTCTCATTAAGCCGGAGACGAATAGTAAAAACACTTCCGCCACGCAGGCGACCACCAAGCAGTGGAATGACGCCAAGAAGAAGGCCGAGAAGATTTTGGCCCAGTATAACAGCGGCAAGAAGACCGAGGACGCCTTTGCCCAGCTGGCGAAGGACAATTCTGCGGACAACAACGCCAAAGACGGCGGCCTGTACGAGAATGTATATCCCGGTCAGATGGTGAACTCCTTTGGCAACTGGTGCTTTGACAGCAGCCGTAAGAGCGGCGATGTGGCCATGGTACAGACGGACTACGGCTATCATATTATGTACTTTGTGAAGCAGACAAATATGCCCGCATGGAAGTACACTGCCCAGCAGGCCATGGCTTCTTCTGACGGTGCCGCAGATACCAAGGCGCTGGAGAAATCCTACTCCATTAAGGAGCATTGGTTCGGCTCTCGCTACTTTGAGATCGACACCGATATTGATATGTAACAGATCATTGCAGGAGGCGGTTTTTCGCCTCCTGTTTGTCCCTAAAGAGAGGGGGAGTGTCCGGTGCAAACGGATTTAGAGCGCCTGCAAGCGGAGATCTCTCGCTTGATGGCTGCGCTGGAAGATGTGAATTTTGAATGCCAGCGACTGGAGATCGTCAATAAAAATCTGGACTTTCAACTAAAAGAAGCCAATCGGGAGCTACGGCAGAATATAGCCGTGCTGGAAGCACTGGAAAGCGAAAATCGCGCGCTGCGCGCCCGGTTGCAGGAGCAAGAGTAATGGAATATAAATTGAATTGCGCCCAGCTGCGCCAAATGGCCCCGCGTCTACATGCCGGGGATCGGGTGCTGCTGTCCGGGCGTGTTTATACCTCCAGAGATGCGGCGCACAAGCGCATTGTGGCTGCCATGGACGCCGGAGAGCCGCTGCCCTATGATCTGCAAGACGCAGTGATCTACTACGCCGGGCCTACGCCTGCGCCGGAGGGCTTGGCCGTGGGTGCCTGCGGCCCCACCACCAGCAGCCGTATGGACCCGTATGCCCCCCGCCTGTTGGACGCCGGCGTGGTGGCTATGGTGGGCAAGGGCGAGCGCAACGCCGCCGTGTGTGACGCGATCGTGCGCAACAAGGCTGTGTATCTGTGTGCCATCGGCGGCGCTGGTGCGCTGGCTTCTAAGTGCATTGCCGCCTGTAAGGTGATTGCCTTTGAAGACTTGGGCTGTGAGTCGGTAAAGGAACTGGAATTTACTGATTTCCCCTTAACGGTGGCTATTGCCTGTGACGGTAGCAATTTATTTGATCGTTGATCGGTTGCGTTGCTTTTTGCCGTTTTCTTCCGGTTGGACCGCCCGTCGAATGGCGGCGAGTACGCTCTTTTCAATGCGACTTACATAAGAACGACTGATATTTAACCGCTGCGCAACTTCTCGTTGGGTCAGCGGTTTTTGATTGTCCAGACCGTAGCGCAGTACCAAAATTTCCCGCTCCCGCCCCTCCGGCATGGCTTCAATGTAGCGGCGCACCTTTTCCCACCGGATTTTTTGCTCCAGCTCCTGTTCCATATCCCGTTCATCGCGGATCACATCTTGCAAGGTCAGGGGATTGCCGTCTTTATCCATCTCAATGGCGTCGCCCAGGTGCACCTCGCCGCTGGTTTTGCGCTGGGCGCGGAAGTACATCAGGATCTCGTTTTCAATACACCGGCTGGCGTAAGTAGCCAAGCGGGTGCCCTTGGATGGGTCAAAACTGTCTATGGCCTTGATAAGCCCAATGGTGCCGATGCTTACCAAATCCTCCGTATCGTTGGTGCGGGAGTAGTATTTTTTTACAATATGGCTTACCAGCCGCAGGTTGCGCTCAATGAGTGTGGCTCGCGCCGCCGGGTCACCGTCTTGCAGTCGCTCCAGTACCGCCCGCTCCTCCTTGGCGGATAAAGGCTTTGGAAAACTGCTGCTGCCGTCAATATGTAGAATAAACAGCAGCACATTGGCGCTTAAAAAAGAGAGTAGCGCAGAGAACATAAGTATCACCCCTTCCAGTCTATGCGCTTATTGTGCGAGGGGTGACAATTTTTAGACAAAAGTAAAGAAGTGCCCGACGCTTAATCGGGCACTTCTTGATTTTTATGACCGTACATAAGGACGCAGGGCGCGAGCCATAGCAGCGGCAGATTTGTACCGTTTGGAGATTTGCGTATCCGTGGCCTTTTGCACAATGTGGCGAATGGGTCCGCGGGGAATATCCACTGCCGGGTGCACGCCGGTGATCATGGTGTTCAGCAGTACCCCCAAGGCGTAAAGGTCAGTGGCACGGTTGCTTTGTGCCACGCCGTACTGCTCCGGCGCCGCATAGCCTACGGTGCCCAGACTGCGGGTGTCCTGCTGGTCGCTGCTGATTTCCCGGGCAATGCTCAGATCCAGCAAAACCGCTCGGTTCTCCGGCGTGATCATCACGTTGGCGGGCTTAATATCCCGATGGACAATGCCCAGGCTGTGCAGTTCTTCCAGCGCAAGACACAGGTCGATGGTATAGGCTGCTGCCTGCGCCGAAGTCAGTTGGCCGCTGTCCAGAATTTTGTCCAGGGTGCGCCCTTCTATATATTCTTCCAACACCAGCAGGTGCGCCTCTTCAGAGCACACTTCCAGAACCATAGGCAAATTACACAGCCGCTTGCCTCGCAGAGCGCGGTACACACCGTCGTTGCGGTTGCCGGAGCGGCGCAGCAGCATCTTTTTGCCGGTGCCTTTGTGGGCGTACAAAGACACAAAGCTGTCTTCCCGATCCTTAAATGTAATAACCTGCGTGTAGTGCTCTGCCAGGGACTGCTCCATATAGCGGCGCAGGTCGCTGATCTCCGTTTTCTCTGCTTTGCTCATCGGAGCGTATCCTCCCCATGGGCGGAAAGTAGCTGGTTGGTTTCATCCACGGTGTAGCGGTTCTCAATCCCGTAGATCAGCAGTGCATCCCGCTGTACCTTGGGATACAGGGCGGAGCGACCGCTGATACGCAGCGCCTCCTGGCAGTCGTCGGTGGTCAGGTGCATACTGAGAATCAGGCGGATCACCTTGTCTCGGGACGCGATCTTGCGCCCATTGACAATATCGTAAAAATAGCAGTAGTTAAAGTCTGCCTTGTTGATGATATTACACTTGGACATTCCGCTGCGTTCAATGGCTGCCTCCCAAAAATCCTTGGCTGCCAAAACGATCATATCCTCCCGGTTCTCTTCCAGGTAGTCGTCAATGGAGCAGTTGTTGTCTGCCAGCTGATCCAGCAGATCGTTGGTGTTTTTTGCCATACGGTTCTCCTTAATATACGATCACCTTGCCGGTGAATGTGGTGCGGATATAATCCTCGTGGGGGCTGCCTTTTTGTACTTTAATGGTCTCCAAATTTGGAAATACCGTGCCGCGGCAAATGTATTTCAGCGTGCTGTCATATACCGTTGCACTCTTGGGAATCACCAAGGTCTTTAAGTGTTTGTTCTTGACGGATCCCATATCGAAGACTGCATTGTTCGGTATGGTATAGGTGACGGCTGGTTTGTCGGCCGGATAACAAAACAGGCGGTTGGGGTTGTTGGTGTTCGGCCCATAGTAGAGCACACCGTCTTTGCTAAAATACTGCTTATTATCCTCTGCCACATAGATGGCCTGCAAGCTCTCCGGCAGTTTGTAACCGGCGGGGCAGCTCACATAGGAATTCAGTCGCAGCTCGTGAATATGGGCATTGTTTTTTAAGGATTCTTCACAGTTGATGGCCGTACAGTATTCCGCCACATTCCAGCGGGTGGCTGTGTAGCCCTCGCAGTAGTATTGAGCAGCCCAGCTATTCGTGTTGTAGTAGTACAGCACGCCGCCCTGCATTTTATATTGCCAGTTGTCGATTTCAATTTTGCTCAAAGCGGTACAGCCCAAGGCAAAGTTGGGAAGAATGCCCAAGTCTGCGTGATTGGGAAATACCACCTTTTTCAGCTTTTTGCAGTCTTTGAAAACTGCGTTTTGTACCCACAAGGTGTGGTAGACCTCAAAATCCTCAAAAACGGCCAGCTCTATATCCTTATCTGTAAAGGTGCCGGTACTGTAGTATTTCACCTGGTGTCCGTCAATGGCGGCAGGGAGTACCACAACTTTGGCGTTGCCGGTATATTTGGTCACCTTGGCATAGTCGCCGTCCAAGGTGTACTCGTATTTGTTATATTCCGGCTTGGGCAGGGCTGTGTTTTCCGGCTGGGTGGTCGGTTGCGTGGTGGTCGTTGTTGTGGTGCTGCCGGGCTTGGCGGTGCCGTTTGTGGACGGGGCTGTGGTGTCGGTGGTGCCGTGCCCGTTGCCGGTGCTTGTGCCGCCGTTCCCCGGATAGTTTGTGTTGCCGGTATTGCCCCGGTTGCCGGTGGAGCGGTTATCTCTTTCCGCCTGTTGGGCGGCCTGCTCCGCGGCCTCGTTGACCATGGCCTGCTTTTCCTCCGCCGTGGGGGCAATGCCCACCGCCTCTTTCATCTTGCCGGTGGCGCTCTGTATCTTTTGCTCCGCTTTTTTCGCGGCTTTTTTCACTTTGCCCAGCAGTGTCTTCGGCTGCTCTTCCGTCTCCGCCGCCTGTACGGTGCCAGTGAGGGCACCCTCTGCGGCGACGGTATTTTGCTGGTGGAGCGGTGCCGCCAGCGCGCTGGGAATCAGTACCACCAGCAGAATCATCGCTGCCAGCACAGAGGATATCTGCTTGCGGTTGATACGCTTTTGGCTATGTTCTGCGCAGGATTTCAAATAGGCGGTACTGGGCTGTGCCGGGGTACAGGGGGTCATGCACTGCAAACAGTAGTGCGCCTCCTCCGGCATGGCCGCCTCGCAATGGGGACAGTTCTTCTCTATCATTTTAGCTATTATTCTTTCCCTTTCCGTACGGTTCGCCACCGTTCGCATATACTTTATATTGTAGTGTGAATTGGTGCTTTTGTCAATCCGATACAATAAAAAGATTTGAGTTAGGATATACGCAAATTGCGTACACTTGCGGTAAAAAAAGCAACGAAAAAACCGCACCCCTTGTGAGGTGCGGTCTGTGTTTAGAATGGTTTATTTGCGCTTTTTGGCCAGCAGCAGGCAAGCGCCGGCAGCGGTAATAGCCATCACGCCGGCGGCAGCGGCATTGTTGCCGGTGGCCGGGGATTTTTTGGAAGTGCTCTTCTTGGTGATTTCCTTGGTGCTCTTGTTTGCAGTGGTCTTCTCGGCGTTTTTCTTGGTGGTCGGCTCAGTCGGATCTTCCGGATCGATCACAATGCGGCCGATCAGGTGGTCGGTGTAGTAGCCCAGTGCAGTCAGAGCGTCCTTGGTGGCCAGCAAATTCTCCTCGCCGTCGTAAGTGAACACACCGGTCGTCTTGGACTCAAATTTGCAAAGCAGGTCATAGGCCTTGTCCGCTTTTTCTTGATCGTCCAAGGCGCTGTAAGCCATCAGTGCCATAGCGGTGGAGTCTGCATTGGCAGAACCCCAGCTGGTGTAACCTGCGTCGGTCACATTTTTCTCCAGCAGCTTCACAGCGTCGTCAATGTAGGCTTTGTAATCGTCAGCATAGGGGGCCAAAGCGGTCAGGAATGCGCCCAGGTCGTCGGCAGATGCGCCGTAACCGCCCCAAAAGTCCGGACCCTCGCCCATCTTGTACAGATCGGTCAGGTTCTTGATCACAGACTGCACAAAGCTTTGGGGCGCGTCCACAATGGAACAGGCTTCCGTCACCAGACGGTACAGGTAGTAATTGGTGCCATAAACAGCGGTGCCGCAGTTTTGCATCAGCTTGCTCAAGTCATAGCCGGCCACATCGGTGTAGTTCTTGCCCAGGGCGTCATACACGCAGATGACAGCAGCATAAAGCTCCAGCTCCTCTGTGTTGTTGGTGCCGATCTGTGTATAGTTGTCATCATATACCGGAACCGGGTAATACAGCTTGCCGCCGTTCGCCTTCAGTTCTTTCTCCACAGCAGCCATAAAGCCATCCACCTGTGCATCGCTGGGATCGTAGTTGCGCACAGCAGCCAGCATGTCTACTGCGTCGGCCACGCCGAAGTCCTTGTCCTTGTACAGGTAGTTGGTGGCGCCCTCGGTCTGGCTCGTCACCTTTTCCAGGCGTTCGCCAATCTTGTCGTTGTCGGTTGCAGCAAAAGCGCTGTAAGCCGGCAGCAGCATACACACAGCCAGCAAAAGCGCAGTGCAGGTGCTCATCAGTTTTTTCATTGTTTTGTCCTCCGTTTTATTTTTTATTTGAACAGGTGAAACCTGCAAATATCGTTTTAGCGATCGGCTCCGGTGCATACATAATAGAATACCAGATTGTCGCCGCTGTCCATTTTATATTTGCCGCAGGAGGTCATAGGTGCGGTGCCGTTGACCTTGTACATCCAGCCGCTGGCGCCGCCGCAGTCCTTTTCATCCAGGTTGTTGATCCCCACCACATAGACACCGTAGGAAGTGTTCCTGGCAGTTAGGCGTATGCCGTGGGCGTTGCAAGCCAGCTTCAGCACATCGTAGGCAGTGCTGCCCCGAGCCACCGTGTGGCTCTCTGCGTGGATAATGTAGCCGTCGTTCGGTACAAAGCGCTCGTGGCCGCTTTTCAGCTGGCTCATGTGCTTGTGAATATTCTTGCATTCCACCGTAATGGTACAGGTCACGGTTTTGGACTGGGGAGTCGTGTGCCGCTTGGTGGTGTGCTTCTTAGTGGTTTGTTTGCGGGTGGTACCGCCGGTGGGGATCAGGCCGGCGGAGCCGCCCTGCCACTTGGCGCTGTTTGCGGCGCGGGTGGTGGTTGTGCTTTTGCCGCTGCTGCCCTTTGCTTTGGCAGCTGTGCTGCCGGTCGGGGTGCCGCTTTTTGCACCATCGGTTTTGGCGGTGGTTCCGGTTGCCGCTGCGCCTTTGGCTGTGGCGCCGGTGACCGTATTGGAACCGGCCATGGCGGCGGTTGTGTCCGCTTCACCGGCTGCCGTAACGGTTTGACTCTGAGGAGAGGTACCGGTCTGTTCGTTGACTCCGGTCGTGCAGCCGGTAAAGAACAGCGCCAGCGCCAACATCAGCAGCGCAATGCTTTTTCGTGTTCTTTGCAAAATAAAAAGTCCCTTGCCATGGGCAGGGGACAGAAAAGGGCGCAGTTATACCAGCGCTGCCTCCACATCTTTCCCTTAAGCCCAAAAGTGTGTTTGCGATCCAAAGCCTGCGGCGGGTGTCCCGACTTACGATATACTCACTCTGCGCCTTCTCGCTTGCGCAATGGCCTGTGCAGAGCAAAACTCGATCACGGTAATGGCGGTTGTGACGGCGTTGCACCGTGCTTCCGATTTGATCCCTTCCGGGAACCGCGGCTCTTTTGTTTTTTACAGTATAACACCTTTTTTTCTTTGGGTCAACACAGTTGCATAAAATCCCGCTATCTGTTATACTGAAATAGATATATTTTGTTTTAAGATAATGGAGCTTTCGCAAGTATGTACGACAGCATTGAACAGATCATTGCCGAAAAGGGCATTTATACCGGGCTGACCCGTGGAACCTCTATGTGGCCGCTGATTCATCAAGGGCGGGACAATATTATTATCGTGCGTCCCCGTGGGCGGCTAAAGAAGTACGATGTGCCGGTGTATCGTACCCCCGGCGGCAAGTACATTATGCACCGTATTGTGCAGGTGCGCCCAGAGGCTTATGTCATTATCGGCGACAATCGGCTTCAAAAGGAATATGTTACGGACGACAGCATTTGCGGCGTGCTGGCCGGGTTCTATAAGGACGGAAAGCGATATGTGGACTGCCAAAACAGTCGCCGCTACCGGCTGTACAGCCGGGTGTGGGTGGCACTTTACCCGGTGCGCCCGCTGATCATGTTTGTCCATAAAGGCTGCGGCTGGATCCGTCGCCATATTTTTAAAAGAGGTGAACGATCCTGAACCGGACCAAACGAAAGCCCTCTCGCTCCGATTGGGCTGCCATTCGCTGGATGACTGCCATCGGCAAGAGCCAGCTGCCAAAAGCGGCGGTACTGCTGTTTACCAATGCGCTGGGCGCGGCGCTGTCTGTGTGCTTTGCCAATTTTTCCAAGCATATCATTAACGGCGCTACCGAATACAAGGACTGGGGTTATGTGGTGCGCTATGCCGTTTATCTGCTGATCCTGATTATGGTGCAGATGGCACTGAATCTAATCGGCAGCAGCTTTTCCGAGCGATGCAAGGCGCGCCTGGATATGATCTTCAAAAAGCATATGCTCCAGGTGCTCATTAAAAAGGACTACGCCAGTGTGTCCAAGTACCATACCGGCGAACTGAATAATCTGCTGTTTAACGATGTGCAGGTGATTACAGATGGCTATACCACCTTGTTGCCCAATGTGGTGTTTTTTATCGTCAAGCTGCTTAGTGCCTTTATTTACCTTGTGATTATTGACAAGGTGTTTGCCCTTGCCTTTTTGGTGGGCGGGGTGTTTGTGTTCCTGTCTACCCGTATGTTTCGCAAGACCTTAAAGCGTTTGCACAAGCAGGTCCAGCAAACGGAGGGCAAGACCCGCTCCTTTATGCAAGAGACCATCAGCAACCTGCTGGTGATTAAGACTTTTGTGGCGGAGGACAAGATCAACCAGCAGACGGATGTGCTGCAACAGGAGAATTATGTGGCGCGTATGAAGCGGCGCTTCTTTGGCATTGCCGCCAACGCCGGGCTGTCTACCACCTTTAATATCGGCTATGTGTTTGCCCTGGCCTTTGGCGCCTATCGGCTGCTGAACGGGCTGGACTACGGTACAGTTACCGCCATGCTCCAGCTGGTGAACCAAATTCAGGGGCCGTTTGCTTCTTTGTCCGGTATTATGCCCAAGTATTTTGCCATCATTGCTTCTGCGGAGCGGCTGATGGAGATTGAGAATCTGCCGGAGGAGGAGAGCAGCAACGCAGACGATGTGGATGTACCGTCCGCTTACCGGGACCTGCGGGCGTTGCGGTTTGATCATATCGACTTCCGCTATGACCGGGATGTGATTCTGGATCATACCTCACTGACCATTAACAAAGGGGATTTTGTGGCCATCACCGGCATCTCCGGTATCGGCAAAAGCACGCTGCTGAAGTTGCTGCTGGGCGTGTTTCCTACCCAGGACGGCTCTATTTATTTGGAGATGGCGGACGGCAGCCATATCCCGGCAGACAAGCACACCCGCCGGCTGTTTGCCTATGTGCCCCAAGGGAATATGCTTCTGTCCGGCACGATACTGGATAATTTGAAGTTCATTAACAGCGACGCTACGGATGAAGAGGTGCAGCGGGCCGTTGAGATCGCCTGTGCAGACACCTTTATCAACGAATTGCCCCAGGGCTTGATGACTGTGATCGGCGAGCGGGGTATGGGTCTGTCCGAGGGGCAGGTGCAGCGGCTGGCGATTGCCCGCAGTTTGCTGTCCAAATCCCCGGTGCTGCTGCTGGACGAGGCCACCTCCGCGCTGGACGAGGAAACAGAACATCGCTTTTTGAAAAATCTGAAAGCGCTGCAAAATGTGACTTGCATTATTGTGTCTCATAAAAAGGCAGCGCTGCGGATCTGTAATAAACATGTACGCATTGAGGACTGCAAAATTGTAAGTGAGGAGAGAACTTATGATGCTGACTGAATGGGGGAAGCAGTTGGACAAAAGTTGTCCGCTGTCTGAGTATCCGCGTCCGCAATTTGTGCGGGATTCGTACCTGAGCTTAAACGGTATGTGGCAGTGTGCCTTTACCGGGGACAGCTCCGTGCCGGTACAGATGGACACGGCCATTTGCGTGCCCTTCTCGCCGGAGACGCCGCTTTCCGGGGTGGAGCGCACCTTAAAGCCCGGTGAGTACCTGCACTATCGGCGCACCTTTGCTTTGCCGGAGAACTTTAACCGGGGGCGGGTGTTCCTGCACTTTGGCGCGGTGGACCAAATGTGCACCGTGTACTTAAACGGTGTGCAGGTGGGCGGCCATCAGGGGGGCTACACACCCTTTACTTTGGAGCTGACAGAGGCTCTGCAACCGGGGGAGAACAAGCTGGAAGTATCTGTGCAGGACTTTACAGATGAAAACCAGTATTCCCGGGGAAAACAAAAGACCAAGCGTGGCGGTATTTGGTATTCGCCCCAAAGCGGCATTTGGCAGAGCGTTTGGCTGGAGTCCACGCCGGTGGAATTCCTGGAGAAAGTGCGGATCACGCCGGACTATGACGGCGCCGCCGTGCACTTTGAATTCTTTGGCACCGACCATGTACGCACCCGCATTTATGACGGCGAGACTTTGGTGGCCGACACGACGGACACAGATGTGCCGTTGCCGGACTTTAAGTCCTGGAGCCCGGAGTCGCCGTTTCTCTATCAGGTGGAATTTGAGGCCTGCGGCGAGGTGATCCGTTCCTATTTCGGTATGCGCAAGTTCTCTGTCGGTCGGGACTTGGACGGTCTGCCCCGTCTGTTTTTGAACAATAAGCCGTATTTCCATAATGGTTTGCTGGACCAGGGGTATTACCCGGACGGCTTTTTGACCCCACCGGCCAATGCAGCTATGGCGTACGATGTGACCCATGTAAAGCGCTGCGGCTTTAATATGCTGCGCAAGCACATTAAAATGGAGCCGCTTCTTTGGTATCATTACTGCGATGTGCAGGGCATTTTGGTGTGGCAGGATATGATCAACGGCGGCGGGCACTACGGGCTGGAGATCTCCGCGATTCCCTTTGTGGGTATTACCCTGGATGACCGGAAGTATAAGACCTTTAAGCGCACGGACGCGGCCGCTCGTGAGCTGTACTATCAAGAGCTGCGAGAGATGGTGGACGCCCTGTATAATTGTCCCTGTATTGCCATGTGGGTGCCCTTTAACGAGGGCTGGGGTCAGTTTGATTCTACGGTGGCCTACAATCTGCTGAAAGAATGGGATCCCACCCGCACGGTGGACTCCGCCAGCGGATGGCACCCCTGCGGCGACAGCGATGTGATCAGCAAGCACATTTATTTTACCCCCATTCGGGTGCACGCCGGCGACAAGCCCTGGCTGCTGACAGAGTTCGGCGGCTATGCGCTGAAAACGCCCGGTCACACCTGGAACGAACGCACTTTTGGCTACCGAGTTTATCCCAGCAAGGAAAAGCTGACGGCGGCGTACCAAAAACTGTTTAACAAGGTGATCATTCCCCAGATCGAAACCGGCCTGGCTGCCACCGTTTATACACAGGTGACGGATGTGGAGGACGAGATCAACGGTCTGATGACCTATGACCGCCAGGTGGCGAAAATCGACCCGGCGGTGCTGCAAAAAATCAATGAGAAAGTGAAGTATTAAGATGAATCAGTTAGAAAAGAAAGACGGCAAAAAAGCTGTGATCAAAACCAACCGCGGCGATATGACCTTTGTGCTGCTGGACGAAGCGGCGCCCAAGGCGGTGGAGAATTTTATCACCCACGCCAAGAACGGCTATTATGACGGCCTGATCTTCCACCGGGTGATTCAGGATTTTATGATCCAGGGCGGCGATCCTACCGGTACCGGCTGCGGCGGCGCGTCCATTTGGGGCAAACCTTTTGAGGATGAGTTCGCGCTGGACGCCCGCAACTACTATGGCGCTCTGTCTATGGCAAACAGCGGCCCCGGCACCAACGGCAGCCAGTTCTTTGTGGTCCAGGCTAAGTCTGTACCCGCCAATTTGATTGACCAAATGGAGGCGCTGTCTGACCAGGGCTATCCTACGGAAGTGGTAGAGCAGTACAAGCAGGTGGGTGGCACCCCCTGGCTGGACTTCCACCACACGGTGTTCGGTCAGCTGATCGACGGTGCCGATGTGCTGGACGCCATCGCTGCCGTACCCTGCGGCCCCGGGGATAAACCGGTCAATGATGTGGTGATCGACACCATCGAAGTGCAGGAATAAAACGGAAAAAAAGAAAAGAGGATCGAAAAGTGATATATGTTGTGATTGGCATACTGGCGTTGGTCGCGCTTGTGTCTGTGGTGCTGAATGTATTGCTGGGAACACGCAAGCAAAATGCACAGCCCGTGGAGCAGGTAACGCCCGAGCCGGGTGCGACGGAAGCAGATTTGCCGTACACCAAAAAATTGCTGCTGACAAAGAATGAATGGGCGTTTTATAAAAAATTAAAGCCCATTTGTGATCGGCACAATCTGCACATTTTGGCTAAGGTTCGATTGGCTGATCTGGTAGATGTAAGCAGTCAAAAGCAAGGCAAAGACCGCATAAAGTATTTCAATATGGTCAGTAAAAAGCATGTTGATTTTGTGCTGTGCAAGCCGGATAATTTGCAGGTACTTGCGCTTTTAGAGTTGGATGATAAAAGCCACCAAGCGCAAAGCAGACAGCAAAGAGATTCTTTTGTGGACGCAGTGTGTCAAAAAGCCGGTTATCCCGTTGCGCATATTTATAATTTTGAAGATATTACAGCAAAATTAGCAGAGCTGGGCTTGATCCCCGCTCCGACTGCACCGACAGAATAGCAGCATATTGTTAGGTATAAATAAAGAGACCACCTACGCAGGTTTTGCTTGCGCAGGTGGTCTTTTTGTTGTAGATTACAGGTCGATGTCCAGCTCAATGGGACAGTGGTCGCTGCCAAAAATATCCGTGTGGATCTTGGCATCCCGCAATTTAGGTTGCAGCCGGTCAGAGGTGATAAAGTAGTCAATACGCCAACCGGCGTTCTTCTCTCTGGCGTGGAACATATAGCTCCACCAGCTGTATATGCCGGTGGCATCCGGGTAAAAGTAGCGGAAAGTATCGGTAAATCCGCTACCCAGCAGGGCAGTCATTTTGCCTCGCTCTTCATCGGTAAAGCCTGCGTTTTTGTGGTTGGTCTTTGGATTCTTCAGGTCGATCTCCCGGTGGGCCACATTCAGGTCGCCGCAGAAGATCACCGGTTTGTTTTGATCCAGGGTTTGCAGATATGCAAGAAAGTCGTCCTCCCACTGCATACGGTAGTCCAGCCGGGTTAACTCTCGCTGAGAATTGGGCACATATACGGTGGCAAAGTAGAACGCAGGAAATTCCAGGGTAATCAGCCGCCCTTCCCGGTCATGCTCCTCCTTGCCCATGCCGTACTGCACCCGCAGCGGCTCCTGCTTGGAGAAGATGGCGGTGCCGGAGTAGCCCTTTTTCTCCGCATAGTTCCAGTAGGCGTGGTAGCCCGGGGGCGCAAAGTCGATTTGCCCTGCTTGCAGTTTCGTTTCTTGCAGGCAAAACAGGTCCGCGTCAGCCGCGGCAAAAAAGTCGGCAAAGCCCTTGCCCATACAGGCTCGAAGGCCGTTTACATTCCAGCTGATACATTTCATTGGGTCGGCTCCTCTTTTTGCAGCAAAATGCGGTCGGTGTCAAATTCTTTGGTCTCTTTTTCCCGATATAGTGCCAGCAGGTCCGACACGGTCATATGGGCCTTTTGCTCCTTGTCCAGGTCAATAATGATTCGGCCGCTGTCCATCATAATGGTGCGGTCGCCGGTGGCCAGTGCAGAGGACATATTGTGGGTGATCATCATGGTGGTGATGTTGTTTTCTGCCACGATCTCGTTGGTAATGTCCATCACCTTTTTGGCGGTGACCGGATCCAGTGCGGCGGTGTGTTCGTCTAAGAGCAGCAGCTTGGGGGTGCAGATGGTGCACATCAGCAAGGTGACCACTTGCCGCTGCCCACCGGACAGCAGACCGATCTTGGTTTTCATGCGGTCCTCCAGCCCCATATTAAAGCGAGACACCTGCTCCCGGAAAAAGTTGCTCTTTTTCTTAGACAGAGCCAGCGCCAGCCCACTGGAGTGGGCGCGGGTGTAGGCCAGCGCCAGGTTTTCCTCAATGGTCATATTCGGTGCGGTGCCCTTCATCGGGTCCTGGAACACCCGGCCGATCAACTTGGCACGCCTGTGTTCCGGCAGAAAGGAAATGTCCTGCCCGTCCAGGGTAACGGTGCCGCTGTCCTGCATAAAGGTGCCGCAGATCAGGTTAAACAGGGTGGATTTGCCGGCGCCGTTGGAGCCGACAATGGTGAGGAATTCGCCCCGATCCAGGTGCAAATTGATCTTCTCCAGGGCAATGTGTTCATTGACGGTGCCCTTGGCAAAGGTCTTGGAAACATTCTTTACATCAAGCATTGCGGCGGGCCTCCTTTTTTACTTTGCGGTTCCGGGCGGTGCGCTTGGCAGCCGGGATAATAAAGGTGGCAGCCACGATCACGGCGCACATCAGCTTCATCAAATTGGCGCTGTTGGTGCCAAACAGCTCAATATCCACCACAAAGGTGACGATCAGTTTGTAGATCACGGAGCCGCACACGGCGGAGATCAGCCCCACGGTGACGCCCCGCTTGCCAAACAGTGCCTCACCGATAATGACGGCGGCCAGGCCGTAGATCAGAGTGCCGTTGCTGGTGGAGGTGTCGCTGTAACCTACATAATGGGTCACCAGTGCGCCTGCCAGACCGATCAGCCCGTTGCTGATGCACAGCCCCAGGATCAGAGTGGCGTCCACATTGATGGAGGAAGCGCGCACCATATCCTGATTGTCGCCGGTGGCGCGGATACACAGGCCCACATGGGTCTTAAAGAACACAATCAGCAGCAGGGTCACTACCAGGCAGATAGCCAGCGCCAGCAGCGCACCGGCCACCTTGCGTTGATCGCCGGTCAGGTGCAGCGCCTTATAGAATCGCTTAAACAGATTGGCGGCGCCGATGGACAGGTTGGGGCCGCCCCGAACAATCAAGTTAACGGAGTACAGTCCGCTCATCGTGATGATACCGGCCAGTACCGGGTGTACTTGCAGCTTGGTTTGCAGCAGCCCGGTGATTAGTCCGGCGGCCATGCCGCCTAAAAAGGCAATGGGTAGGGACAGATAGGTGTGGCCCCCGGCAGCCAAAACGGCGGCCAGTGCAGAGCCAAAACCGAAGCTGCCCTCGGTGGTCAGGTCGGGAATGTCCAGCACCCGCAGACTGATGTAAACACCCAGCGCCAGCAGTCCGTACAGTAAGCCCTCTTGCAGGGCAGTGAGATAAAGCATAAGTTCTTGTTCCTTTGGGTATGAAAAAATTGCAGCAGGCGCACCTTGCAGCGCGCCCGCCGGTTTGTGATTTATGTTGCTTATTTTGCTGCTTCCAGCACCTTGACCTCATAGCCAACGGTATCCTTGGTGGGGGTAGCTAAACCACCGGCAGCCAGTGCTGTCTTATTCACGGAGCAGTAGTCGATGCCGCACACCTGGGCGGGGATCTCCGCTACCTTTTTGCCGTCAAAATACTGAATAGCCATTTCTGCGGTCTTTTCGCCGATGCCCTTGTCGTCAATGGCCAGGGTGGCGGTGCAGCCGGAGGCAACCGTGGTGGCAGAGGAGCAGTAGGTGGGAATCTTCTTCTCCTGGCACAGCTCTGTCAGGGCAGACACACCGTCCTGTACCACAGAATCGTTGGGTACGAAGATTACATCACAGCCGCCGTCAATCAGGGACTGGGTGACGGACTTCACATCGGCGGAGTTTTCCACGGTCTTTTCCGCATAAGCGATTTTCTTGCTGTCCAGGTGCTTCTCGGCCGCCTTCACGGTGGAGGTGGCGTTCACCTGGCTGGTGGAGTAGATAAAACCCCATTTTTTTACATCCGGGGTCAGTTTGTAGCCCATGTCAATGATCTCAGATACCGGAATGGCGTTGGAAGTACCGGTAGCATTCTTGTCCGGGGTGTCCAGCGCAGTCATCACTTTGGCAGCTACCGGGTCGGACACGGCGCAGAAGAAGCAAGGGGTTTCGGACTCCAAGTTCACAAACGCCTGCGTGGCCGGGGTGGCGATGGTGAATACTGCGTCATAATCGCCGTTGTCAAAGTCAGACACAATGGTGCTCAGACTGGCGGCGTCACCGGCAGCGTTCTTGTACACGCAGGTCACATTGTCGCCGTACTTCTCTTTCAGCTTAGACTCAATCCCGGTACGCATATCGGTAAAGGCGCCGTTCTCGGACAGCACGGCAATGCCTACTTTCTTGCTGTCTGCTTTGGCATTGTCATCTTTGCTGCCGGAGCAGGCGGCGAACAGGCCGGCAACCAGTGCCAGGCACAGCAGGGTGGCAAAAAACTTTTTCATCATTCATTCTCCTTAAACGCTTGGTGTTGATTATAATAATCGAGGTCTGCAAAGGCTTTGTGCAGCATTTCCTCGGTTATGGTGTAGGGGTTGTGGGCAATATCCGGCATTTTGGCTACCAGGGGCACCAGCTTTTCCACATCGGCACCGGTCATCTCCACTTGGGAGAGGGCGGTGGGGAGTCCCACGCTTCTGTTGAAAGCGTACATCTGGCGGAAGCCGTCCAAATTGCCGTCGGTTAGCAGCAGAATGAGCACGCCAAAGCCCACCACTTCACCGTGCAGGTGGCGCGCCTCAATATGGGGCCAGGCGGTGAGCGCGTAAAACACGGCGTGCGCCAGGCCGGAATTGTAATCCACAATATGCTCTGCCGTCAACAAAATAGAGGCAATGCCGGTGGTGACGATGATTGCCAGAATCACTTGCTCCACTGCATAGGTGCAGCGCTTGGCATCTATATCTGCCATGGCCTGTGCACCGTAGGTAAGCAGCGGGTCCAAGCACATTCGGCTCACATTTACACCCAGGGCATGGTAGTGCACCAGCGCTTCACCTCGGGAGCTCATCTCCGCCTCAAAATACTTGGCGTAAGTGTCGCCCATACCGGCCCAAATGTAGCGCCGTGGGGCGGCTGCAATCACCGAGGGCAGAATAAAGGCGTGCACCGGCGGCGCTTTGTGAAAATCCGGCGCCAAAAAGGTGCCGTCTGCGTGGTACAGAATCGATACTGCCGTGGTGGCCGCGCAGGTGGAGGCAATGGTGGGAAAGGTGAATACCGGCTTGCCGCTTTCTTCCCCATAGGCTTTGCCGGTGTCCAGTGCCTTGCCGCCGCCAACAGCAAAGATCATATCTGCTGCTGCCACTGCCGGGTTCTCTGCCAATGCAGCAATGTTCTCCCGGCTGGCCTCACCGCCGTACCACACAAAATCCGTAATGGTCACGGCGCTGCCTTGGATTGCGGCCAGCAGGCGCTCCCGCACCGCTGCCATGGCCTTGTGTCCGCCGATCACCACCGCTGTGGCGCCAAAGGGCGCGCACACCGTTGGAATTTGCTTGTAAACCTGCTCGCCGATGGAATAGGACGGCAGGGTAATGGAATAATCCGTCATAGGATTTAGGTCCTTCCTGGCTAACTTATAATCCTCTTATAGGACTGTGTGAAAATTATAGCACTGCAGGCGGGCTTTGTCAACGAAATTCTTTAGCAAGTTAAAGCGATGAATTGCAGCTACACAATGCGTCCGCCGCCCAGTACCGTGTCGCCGTCATAAACAACGGCAGCCTGACCGGGGGTCACCGCTCGCTGCGGCGTGTCAAAGGTCAGCTGCACATCGCCGCCGGGCAGCACCTCTACGGTGCAGGGCGCCTGGTGCATATTGTAGCGGATCTTGGCCGCAGCATGCAGCGGTTCGGCAGGCGCTGCAATGCTCAGCCAGTTGAACTCGGTCACCCGCACCACCGTACTGTTCAGTTGGTCGTTGGGGCACAGAGTCACCGTGTTGCTTTCCGGATCCTTCTTGCACACATACAGCGGCGCCGGCAGCGCAAGACCCAGCCCTCGGCGTTGGCCGATGGTGTAGCGAATAATGCCCTTGTGGCGGCCCAGCACATTCCCCTGTGTGTCTACAAAATCCCCAGGGGGATAGTGGCGCCCGGTATAGCTTTCAATAAAGGCGGCGTAGTCCCCGTCCGGCACAAAGCAAATGTCCTGGCTTTCTCTTTTGTGGGCGTTGATAAAGCCGTTTTCCTCTGCAATGGCGCGCACCTGGTCCTTATGCAGTTCACCTAAGGGAAACAGGGTGTGGGCCAGCTGCTCCTGGGATAGATTATAGAGCACATAGCTTTGGTCCTTTTTGTCGTCCAGCGCCTTGCGCAGCCGATAGCGGCCGTCCACGCAGTCAATGCGGGCGTAGTGGCCGGTGACCACATAGTCGTAGCCCAGGGTGATGGCGCGGCGACACAGGGTGTCAAATTTTAAGCACTTGTTGCAGTCAATGCAGGGGTTGGGGGTGCCGCCTGCCTCATAGGTGGCAATAAATTTATCAATGACCTTTTCCTTAAAGTCACCTTTAAAATTGAACACTTGATATGGCATACCCAGTCGGCGGGCCACACTGCGGGCGTCCTCCACATCGGACAGGGAGCAGCAGGTCTTTTCCCGCTGGGCCATCAAAATATCGTCGCTGTCAAACAGCTTCATGGTGGCACCCATACAATCGTACCCGGCGTCCAACATCAGCTTGGCGGCTACGGAGCTGTCCACGCCGCCGCTCATGGCGATCAATGCTTTTTTCAAAAAAACGCACCTGCTTTCTTGACACTTTCAGTCTACTATACTAATATATACAGGAATAGAAGTAAAGAGGGAGTTTTTCGTTTTTATGCAAAAAATGCGTTTTTTTCGCCGTGGTCTTCCGCTGTTTTTGGCCTTTTGGCTGCTACTGGCAGTGGCGGGCGCGCCCTTTGCTGCTTATGCAGGGGAGAGCGTGACTGTGCGGGACAGCAGCGGGCAGGTGCGCTACGCTGCGCCCATGGATCCGGAGAACGCTTGCCCGGCGCTGCAATCGGCGCTGGACACGGTGCGCAGCGGCGCCTACGGCACCTGCACGGTTACCGTGACCCCCGGGGAATATCGAATGACAAAGAGCGCTGTGCTGGCATCTGATATGACCCTGAATCTGACAGGGGTGACCCTACTCAATGCCAATGCAGGCAAGGGCAACATCTTTATCTCACCCAATCGGGACCGTACCGGCAAGGACTACACCGGATATTCTGCGTTGGAGAACTGCACACTGCGGGGCGGCACGCTGGATTATGCGCCGGGCAATACCAACGGCTCCTGCCTGCTGCGCCTGGCGCATTGCAAGAATGTGACCGTGGACGGCACGGCATTTCTCAACAACACAGACTCCCACCACGCAGAATTGGCCGCCGGGTACAATGTGCGGTTCGTAAACTGCCTGTTCTCCGGTCAGACCAATCAAACGGAAAGCAGTGCGGAGGCGCTGCAAATTGATATTTTAGAGAAAAATCGGCACTTCGCCAACTTTCCGGCCTATGACGGCACGATGAACCAAAAGATCACCGTAGAGGACTGCACGTTTCAGGACCTGATCTACGGGGTAGGCACCCGCAACGCCTTTGCCGGGCGGTATCAGAAGGGCGTTACCATTCGTGGCAACACCTTTCGGCGCCTGCAAGGCACGGCTATTGTGTGCACCAATTATGTGGACGCGGTGATCGAGAAGAACACCATTACTGACTGCGGTCGAGGCGTGGCATATTATATGTGCAAAAACAGCGGCGTGACCGATGTGTTCACCGACGGCAGCGGCAAGGTGCTGGGTAAACGCAATACGGACTGCGGCAGCCGCATTACCGACAATACCATCTCCGTTTGTCAAACAGCGGAGATGGACAAGCCCAGGGGTATGTTTCTGTACGGCGGCAAGGCCGCCGGCAAAATGCCTGCCGGAAATTATGCGGTCTATAACCTGACGGTCAGTGGTAACACCATTACCACCACCGGCGGCGGGATCACCGGCACCGATCTGCAAAACTGCACGCTTGCAGACAACCGCATTACCCATACCGGTGCGGCGAAGGAGACCACTGTGGGAATTCTCCTTCACGGCAGCAGTGGTAATTTGATCGAGAAAAATACTTGCACCGCCCTACACAACGGGCTGAAGTGTATGGACGCCTCCCACAGCAACGAGCTGCGGAGCAACACGGTAACGGACAGCCGCTCCAGCGCCGTTTGCATTGTGGACAGCAACGGGGTAGAGGTGACGGAAAACACCATTCGCACCGGGGCCACCAACGGCATTTTTGTGCAGCGGAGCAAAAAGGCACGCCTGCTGCGCAATACCATTCAGGCAATGGGTCATAACGGCATTTGCCTGGCGGAGAAGAGCACTGCCGCCACCGGCAGTAATCGGATCAGCGGCTGCCGTCGCTATGGGATTAGTTCTCAGTCGGGAACTGCCCTGACCACCGTGGGCGATCGGCTTACTGGTAACACCAAGGGGCAGGGGATTGCTCAGGGCAGCAAGAATATGAAGTTCTCAACCATAGGCAGTACCCGCCTGGTAGGCGGCCGGATCCGCAGCGGCAAATATAAGGGCAAGATCGCCCTGCAATGGAAAGTGGTACCCGGCGCCAAGCAATATGTGTTGTACCGTAGAGACGGCCGCATCCGCGGCAAATACCGCCGGGTGGTAACGCTTACCGGCACCCGCTATATTGACACGACCCCCAAGCGGGGCAAAACCGCCGCCTATCGCCTGGTGGCGCAAACCAAAACAAACGGCGTGACTGCTCAAAGCCCCGTGGCGCGCGCCGCAGTGAGGATTAAAGGATGACTTTACAGGAAATTGTAGATCGTTCTCGGCGTATCGTATTTTTTGGCGGCGCCGGGGTGTCTACCGAGAGCGGTATTCCGGACTTTCGCAGTGTGGACGGCTTGTATCATCAGCAATACGACTATCCGCCGGAGCAGATCCTTTCTCGCAGCTTTTTTGACGAGAACCCGGCGGAATTCTACCGCTTTTATCGCAGCAAAATGCTGTGTCCGCATGCCAAGCCCAACGCTGCCCATTACAAATTGGCAGAGCTGGAGCAAGCAGGCAAGTGCACCGCTGTGGTGACCCAGAATATTGACGGCCTGCACCAGGCAGCGGGCAGCCGCACGGTATATGAGCTCCACGGCTCCGTGCTGCGTAATCACTGTATGCGCTGCGGCAGAGCCTACGGTGTGGAGGCGGTGGCAGAGGCTGCCGGTATACCCCGGTGCGCTTGCGGTGGGATCATCAAGCCGGATGTGGTGCTGTATGAGGAAGGACTTGACCAACAGACCGTAGAGGGCGCCGTACATGCCATTGCCCGGGCGGACTGCCTGATCGTGGCGGGTACATCTCTTTCTGTGTACCCGGCGGCGGGCTTTATTCGCTACTTTCAGGGGGAGCATTTTGTGCTCATTAACCGGGATCCTACCCCAGCGGACAAGCTGGCAGACCTGGTGCTGCACCAAAAGGTGGGGCAGGTGCTGTCCCAAATTCAAGTACGCTAACGGAGGCGCTTATGCCCATTTCAGTGATGCTCAAGCCGGCTTCCGGCAACTGCAATCTGCGGTGTAAATACTGCTTTTACCACGACCTGGCCGCTACCCGGCAGACGGAGAACAAGGGCTATATGACCCGGGATACCGCCTTGCAGGTGATGGACAAGGCTCTGGCTTTTGCCGGGGACGGACCGGTATATTTTACCTTTCAGGGCGGGGAACCGCTGCTGGCGGGAAAAGACTTTTTTCGCTTTTTCTTCTCCTCTTGCAAGGAACGGCAGCGCCCAGGCGTGACTGTCCAGTTCTGCGTGCAGACCAACGGTACTTTGCTGGACGACGAATGGTGCGACCTGTTTTTGGAATACGGCTGTTTGGTGGGCGTGTCTCTGGACGGCGACCGGGAGGGCAACCGTTACCGGGTGTACCCGGACGGACGCAGCTCCTTTGATGATGTGCTTCGCGGTGTGCAGCTGCTGACCCAGCGCAGGGTGCCTTTTAATATTCTCTCGGTGCTCACCGCTTATGGCGCTACCCATGTGCGATCGTCCTATCGCTTCTTTAAGCAGCAAGGGCTGCGCCACTTGCAGTACATACCCTGCCTGCGCCCCTTTGCCATGGATGCGCCGGAGGATCTGTTTATGACCGATGACGACTACGCCGCCTTTTTGCAGCAGGGGTTCAAGCTGTATGCCAACGATGCCCTGCGAGGTAACCCGGTGTCTGTGCGTATGTTTGACAATTACTTGCTGCTGGCTCGGGGGCAGAATGCAGAGCAGTGCGGTATGAATGGCACCTGCGCTACCCAGTTTGTGGTGGAGGCGGACGGCAGTACCTACCCCTGTGACTTTTACTGTACCGATGATTGGTACCTGGGCAATATCTGTGCCGGGGATTTTGACGGCTTTTTCCATAGTGAAAAGATGGTGGAATTCTTAAAGAATTCTTTTCAGTTGCCCCCGGCGTGCAAGACCTGCCGCTGGTTCACGCTTTGTCGGGGCGGCGGCTGCAAGCGCAACCGAGTAGGCACGGATTATTGCCGGGCTTACCAAACTTTTTTTGCAAATACGGAGCATTTGTTTGCTCAGCTGCGTTGAGGTGTTTTATGAAAAAGACGATTTCTGTACTGCTGGCACTGGTACTGACGGTGGGACTGTTCTCTGCCTGCTCGAAGGATGGCAAGGAGGAGACGACCACGGCTGCGCCTGCCGCCTACACCCTGGCCTATACGTATGACAACCATTATGCGCAGACGGACCCCAGTGCCGTGCGGGCGTATGAGAAGATCGCCAAAGCCATTGCAGAGGGCGGTGTGGCCGTGCGGGTGAATACGGATATGATGGACGATGTGAACCGGCTGCTGTACACCGGCTTTCCGTTGATGGCGCTGGTAGATACGGTTTCGGTGAACAGCGACAATTCCGGCGTGACCATCAAGTATAAGAACGATACGGATACGCATCGCCAGCTGGTGGGCGCCTTTGTTCAAAAGGTCAATAGCATTCTGAAAGCCTGCGGCAAGGGCACGGTGAGCAATCATGTGTATCTCCTCAATGTGTACCACTATGTGGCAACCCACACGACTTATGATGACAGTGTGACCGACACTTACACCACCATTTTGCAAGGCAAGGGCATGAGTGCCGCCATCAGCGGTATGTTTGAGTTCCTGCTGCAACAGGGCGGGGTGGACGCCGGGCATATCGTCGGCAAGGACGCCGCCGGTAATCCCTGGTACTTTACCCGTTGTACCCTGGGCGACACGGTGTATAACTTTGATGTGGCAACGGAGCTGTCTGTGCGCAAAGGGGAGGGGCTGACCTGCTTTGCTATGACGGACAAGGAACTGCAAGCCGGCGGACTGCAAAAGGGTTTCACCTACTCGGATAATGAAAAGGCACCGACAGTGAAGATGAAAAAGAACCCCTATGCCGCTCTGCGCTCCTGTGCGTACTTTACCCTGGAGGGCAATACCCTGAACGCTGCGCTGTACAGCGGCAAGACCGTTACCTTTGCATTATGACGGCAAATGAACAGCCCGTTGAATGTGTTGCGTAACCCGACATCGCGCATTGGAACCGCCGAAAAACTTTTGGCGGTTTTTTTGTATCTTTTGTCTATGAATTCTGCACATTTTGGAAAATGATAGACAAAAACAGAGAAAACCGTCTAAAAACATTTTGGACATTACAAGTTGCACAGAAAATTTCTGCGGACAAATTTCTTTTTTGGTTGTAATTGATAAACCGATTTGTTATAATATTGCAGAAATATGACACAGGGGGAGATCCAATGGCAGAACAAACCGGTCTGAAGGCCAAAGCCACAGGCCTCATCGACAACATTAAGTATTACTGGAAAAAGCCACCCAAGGGCAAGTATATGTCCTTTAAGGAAGTGGCTTCTTATGCGTTTGGCGGTATCGGTGTATACCTGATCGTATGTATGAGTATTCCGTGTATCTTAGGTGCCACCAATGTGTTCCTGTCCGGGACCATCGGCATCGGTATGACGGATATGTATATTATGTATGTGATCGGCGTACTCTCCGGTATTCCGCTCACCGGCTTGCGTGCCAATATTATTGATAACACGCGAAATAAGGCCGGTAAGTACAGACCGTATCTGTTGCGTATGGGCATTCCTTGCTCCATTATTTTTGTATTGATGGTATGGTTCCCGTATGACAAGCTGGGTCTGTTGGTAGGCAGCGGCATGATCTTAGGCAAATCCGCTACCTATGTGGCAAAGTGCGCCGTGGTTATGGCGTTTAACATTGCCTTGCAGTTCTTCTATTATTTCTTCTATGATGCGTACGAGAACCTGATCCATGTGCTCTCTCCAAATTCTCAGGAGCGTGCAGATGTGGCCTCCGTTAAGAGCATTATTTACTCCTTTGGACCCACGGTGTATAACATTATTATCCCGTTGATCGCCGGTATTATCGGTGTAAACCAGACGGATATTCGTGTGTACCGGATCGCTTTTCCGGTAATCGGTGTGATCGGTACGCTGTTGGTGTTCGTGGTATATGCCAATACCCAGGAAAAAATTATTCAGGCAAAGACCCATGTGATTCAGATCAAGTTTACCGATGCTCTGCGTGAGGTAGCCAAGAACAAATATTTCTGGATTATCTCCCTGGCCGGTTGGTTGGGCTTTTTGGAGACAGCGTATGCCAATATTCTGTATTGGTTGTGCAACTACGGCGGCGCCTGCTCCCAGCCTACATACGCAGTGATCACCACCATTTACGGCAACGCCTCCCTTTGGGGCATGCTGCTGGCACCGTTTTGTATCCGCAGATGGGGTAAAAAGAAGGTGCAGGTAGTCACCAACCTGTTTAATATCCTGTTTATTCTTTGTATGTTTCCGTTCTTTACCGGCTCTTCCGGATCGGACGGCAATATGCGCAATTATGTGATCTGGGCCGTTATGGCCTGCCTGTATCTGAATGCGGTAGTAGGCGCCTTTGCCCATATTCTGAATCCGTCCATCCAGGCGGATATTCGCGACTACCAGCAGTACCGCTCCGGCGAGCGTATTGACGGTATGTTCGCTGCCGTGACCGCGATTGGTAATGTGATCACTCTGATCACCGCCGGTGTGCTGCCTGCCTTGCAGGAGAAGTACGGTATGACCGCTGCGGTTGCCGAGCGCGTGACCGCTGACGGCTCCTTGATGTCCAGAGTGCTGCCCGGCTCCACCCAGACCATCGGTCAAATGTTGCAGCAGCAGCTGGCCAACGGACAGGATAACTTTGTGAACCCATCTTCCGCATTGTATGATGTAAACGGCGTGCTGTTCCCGCTGCTGCGCGTGCTGGTGTTGGTTGCCGCCATCGGTGCCACCATGAATGTAATCCCATTCTTCTTCTACGATTTGACTGAGCAGAAGCAGAAGTCTTATGTGCGTGTGCTTAAGGTGCGTGCCGTCTTTGAGGACTACGGCAACAAGGCACTCAAGGATAAGGATATTGTAGAGATGATTGATCTGGTGAACAACGCCCGCGAAATGGCTGTTGCCACGCCCAAAAAGCTGGATAAATCCTCATACAAGAGCATTTCTGATAAGGCTGCCCGCAAGGAAGCCAAAAAGGCGTACCGCGCCGATGTGGAGTTCAATGAGGAAATCAAGATCTCTCAGTTCGTGATGGATGAGATGTCCAAGTTCGATTCTGAGCTGGGCAAGCACCAGATTCAGGTGTACACCCAGATCTTCAATGCCGGCTTGGACGGTATCAAGAACACTTCTTTGGCAGAGGCAAAGGCGCAGCTGAAAAAGGCAAAGGCTATGTCTCAGTCCACTGCGGAGGAAAAAGAGATCCGTAAGTTCTACATTGAGGTTGCCAAGACCCAGATCTCTGCCATCAAATCTTTCCAGAAGTATTACGGTTCTGCCCACGAGTTTGTGGAGTTAGGCTTTGACAGCATTGAAAAGTATTTCAATGAGGAAGACCGTTTGGATGACCAGATTGAAGAACTGGCCAAGATGATGCACATCGCCAAGAAAGACAAGGATCGTGACGAAGTGCTGCGGCTGAAAAAGCAGATCAAAGAGCTGTCCGAGGAGCGCAAAAAAGTGCGCAAGCTTTCCAAACAGGAAATGGATAAGCACGCCCAGTTCAATCGTGCTGCCAAGCCCTATGTGGATGCTAAGAAACTGCTGACCCAACAGGAGAACTTCAAGCACTTTGACGAAATTGCCGCGCTTTACGATACGGCAAAGGCCAATGTGGAAGCCAATGAAAAGGCCGAGGCAGAGGAAGAGGCAAAGCGCCTGGAGGAAGAAAAGGCAGAACTGGCTCGCCGCAAGGCCGAGAAGGCTGCCAAGAAGCGTAAGTAATCAAAAAGTAAACCCTACATAACGAAAACCCCATTTCCGCATAGGATAAACTATGACAGGAAATGGGGTTTTTATGATGATATATGAGATCAAGGTTGGTTCTGTGACCAACGCACAAAGGGGGGCCAAGCTGCTGAAAAACGCGGGTTACCGTGTGTTTGTGCACAAGCAGCTGCGCCCCAGCCCGGCGGACGGATGCGGGTATCTGTTACGGCTGGAGGACGGCGACGAGGAGGCGCTGGCGCTGCTACGGCAGCATGGGGTGCGGATCACCGGGGTGGAGCAGGTATGATTTATTTAGACAATGCGGCCACCACCTATCCCAAGCCGTTTTCCGTGCTGGAGACGGTGTACCGGGCCAATCGTAAGTATGCGTATAACAGTGGGCGTGGCGGCTATCGGGAGTCTGTGCAGACGGCAGAAAAGATCTTTGCCGTGCGAGACTGCCTGGGCCGCTTTTTTCATTGCCCGGAGCAGAATATTGTGTTTACCAACAATTGCACGACTGCAGTTAATACGGCACTGAAAGGACTGCTAAAGCCCGGGGATCATGTGCTGATCTCCGCCTTGGAGCATAATGCGGTGTTTCGACCCATCTACAAGCTGGCCCGTGAGGGGCGTATCACCTACGATCTGGTGCCGTATCACCCGGACCCGGACCGCTTTTTGCAGAATATCCGGGCACTGGAGCAGCCCAATACGGCGATGGTGGCCATGCTCCATGCTTCCAATGTGTTTGGGGTGGTGCACCCGCTGGGGCTTGTCGGCGACTACTGTCGCCGAAAGGGCTGGCTTTTTGTGGTAGACGCCGCCCAAAGCGCAGGCATTTTGCCTATTGATATGCAGGCAATGCATATTTCCGCCCTGTGCGCCCCCGGGCATAAAAGCCTGTTCGGCACCATGGGCACCGGCGTGTTGGCGCTGGCTGACGGCATTTCACCGGACAGCCTGACCGAAGGAGGTACCGGCAGCCACTCCTTTGACCCACAAATGCCGCCGGATCTGCCGGATCGGCTGGAGGCAGGAACACTGAACAACCCGGGTATTCTCTCTCTGGGTGCCGGTGTGCGGTTTATTGAAAAGACCGGTCGGTCAGAAATACACGAGTACGAAATGCGCCTGACCCGATGGTTGTATGAGGAGTTGGCCGCCTGTCCGGGGATAAAGCTGTACACGCCCCCGGAGCTTATTGGCGTGCCGGTGCTCAGCTTTAATGTGGACGACCGCACCTCGGAGGAGACGGCAGCTTATTTGGCTGCCCGGCAGATCGCTGTGCGTGGCGGGTATCACTGCGCACCTTGCGCCCATCGGTTTTTCGGTACGGAAAAGCGAGGCACTGTGCGGGTCAGTCCCGGCGTGTTTACCGGGATGAACGAATGTGAATATTTCCTGAATTCTGTAAAATTCCGGGAATAACCCTTTATTTGACTTTCAAAGTATGTTACAATCAGTATAAGGAATTGTATAAGTGAGGATGTGAATGTATGAGTGCCATCGGCGACTTCTTTAATAAGATACTCAGCGTGTTTTCCACCTTTGGCATTAGCGACGCACTGGATATTCTGTTTGTGGCCGTAATCATTTACGGCTGTATTCGCATTATTCGTGAAACGCGGGCGATGCAGTTGGCTAAGGGCATCTTGCTGCTGCTGGTGATGTATGGCATTGTTAATTTGCTGCACATGGAGGCTTCCAGCTTTATCTTTAAGAGCATTTTTTCCAATATTTTGCTGCTGGCTGCTATTTTATTCAGCCCGGAGCTGCGGAATATTTTGGAGCAGGTGGGTAAAGGCGCCACCGGTAAGAGCCTAAAGACGATCATTCACCCGGGAGTTGCCATTGATGTGGCAGAGATCGGCGACTGTATTGAGGCCACTTGTAAGGCCTGCTCGGATATGAGCGACCAGCATGTGGGCGCCCTCATCGTGTTTGAGAACGAGACCATGCTGGGCGATATTATTGCCAGCGGCACGGAACTGCACGCCAAGGCCTCTCGCCAGTTGATTGAGAATGTGTTTTTTCCCAAATCACCGCTCCATGACGGCGCGCTTGTGATTCGGGACGGGCGGCTGTACGCAGCCGGTTGTATTCTGCCTTTGACCAAAAAGAGTGTGTCCTCCGCCCTGGGCACACGCCACCGTGCGGGTATCGGTCTGACGGAGCAGTCCGACGCTGTGGTGGTGATCGTCAGCGAGGAAACCGGTGCCATTTCCGTTGCTATGGGCGGTGTGCTGAACCACGATGTGTCTGACGGCGATCTGCGCGATATTTTAACAACGGAGTTCCTGCCCAGCGGTTCCTCCTCAGACGATAAAATTATCTCCCGTCTGGTAAGGAGGATGAAAAAATGAGTGAACAGCAAAAGCCAAAAAAGCGCTTTTCTTTGCGCAAGCTGATCTATAATGACAAGAACTTAATTATTATTTCTCTGCTGGCGGCGGTGTGCATTTGGATTGCCACCTCCATGAATTTGTCACCGGAGACCACCAAGAATATTTCTGTTCCGCTGAAGATCGATTTTTCCGACACAGTGACGGAGGAGTTGGGATTTAAGTGCTACGGCGAGAGCAGTATGACGGTGAATGTGACCGTACGAGCCAAGAAGTACCTGGCTAAGGATATTTCTGCCGACGATTTGGATGTGAAGCTGCAAACCAGTTCGGTGACCACCACCGGCACCCACGAGGTTCCCATCAGTGTCAGCGCCGGGGACAGCGGCGATTTTACCGTTGAGAGCTATTATCCTACTGTGTATACCGGATACTTTGATGTACCGGAGGAGCAGGAAATGGAAATTAAGCTGAATTACAACACGAAGGACTATGTGGCAGACGGCTTTGTGGCAGGGGAGAGCCTGCTCAACGAGCCGAATGTGGTGGTTAGCGGCCCCAAGACCTATGTTGCACGAGTCAGCAAGGTGGTAGCCGATGTGAATTTAAACGACAAGCTGTCGGAGACTGCCACCATCAATATTGAGCCAAAGGCTGTGGATGTGTACGGTAACAAGGTGGACTACATTTCCCTGAATTACGGAGCAGAGAAGTTGACCTTGACCATACCGGTACTCAAGGTGAAGCAGTTGAGTACCCATGTGACCTTAACAGACGCGCCGGAGTCGGTGGATCTGTCTAAGATCAAGGTTTATTACAGTACAGACAGCATTCGCGCCGGCGTACTGGCCGGAACGGATATTAAGGCGGCCGAGCTGGGCGAGGTGCACTTTACCGACCTGCGGGTAGGGGAAAACACCTTTACCTTTAATGCCACCCAGCTGGAGGGAATCACCGTATTGGATGATACAGAGAAAGTCACCGTACGAGTGGTGGTGCCCTCGGATTACACCAGCAAGGACATTGATGTGTCTGCCACCGGGGTTAAGCTGAACAATGTGCCGGCGGGCTACACTGCCAAGGTAACAGCGCTGAACAGCGACTCAGTGACCATCATCGGACCGAAAAGCGCCATTCGCGGACTAAAGGCCAAGAATGTGGTGCTCTCCTGCGATCTGACCGCCAAGAAGGGCGAGAGCATTAAGACCGGCACCCGCCAACTGCCGGTGACTGTCAGCATTGCAAAGGCGGACGGCACCTGGGCCTACGGCACTTACCGGGCCACTGTGGAGCTGAGCAAAAAGTAAAACGCAAATACCAAATATAAAAAAGAGCGGCAGCCGAAAGGCTGCCGCTTTGGCATACGCGCCATAGGGGGTATGGCGTGTATGAAGGGGGCGGATTATTTCCACTGCTTGAGCACTTCTGCATTGGCAAAGATCTCGTCCAGCTTGCGCATAAAGGGGATGATATCGCCGTAATCCAGCGCCCGGTGATCCATGGCGATGGTGATGGGCAGGATCTGGCGCACCGCAATGGTGTCGTTGCCCTGGGCGTCTGTGATTACGCGAGGACGCTTTTGGATGGAGTCAATGGCAAAGGCCGTGGTTTGGGGCGGAATGATCTCCAAGAGGGCACAACTGCCCTTGTGCTCTCTGTAAATAGAGCCTATATTGGAGATGGTGGTGGTGCCCTGCTCAATATCTTTCTTGGTCAGGCGATCCGTGGCGGGGATGGAATAATATTTTTTCCTCTCCGCACCGTGGAGCGTGGTGACCTTGTGGGCGCCGGTCTTGGAGCCGATCAGCCGCATCACTGTCTGCGCCACCTTGCCCTGCTTCAGTCGCTGTAAGGTGTTGTCCAGCGACACCTCGTACATGACCTCGTCCATGTTGGAATTGCGCGCCCGGCGCTCGGTGTCCACAATGGCGGCGGTCATTTCGCTGAGGGTCTTATTGCCCATATCGCGCATGTTGACGGTCATCATCTGTCCGTCCGGCAGCAGCATGGGCATGGATACATCAATGTGGTCAAAATATTTCAGGCACCCGCGCACCAGGCGGCGATTAAACAGCAGGTGTGTGTTCATGGACGGAGCTGCCTTCAACCCCTCGCAGATGATTTTCATCATCACGGTATTCAGAGTGATCTTTTCCTCCCGGCTTTTGCAGTTGGCATTCAACGCTTTGACTACCGGCAAAATATCTGTTACATCTGCCTCGTACATCACGATGGCGTGGGGAATCTCTCGCCAGCTCTCTGTGGTCATGTTGGATACGATTTTGCGTGCTATGCCAAAGTGTTCTTCTTTTATCAGTGCCATTGGTTCTCCTTTTGCTTGGGTATTGTATGGTTAGCCGCCGATGATGGACACGGCGGTTTTGTATACTTCTTCTCGTACTTCTTTGATGTAGTCGCCGATCTCCTCCCGGGGGAACGGGTCCTCCTTGAACCTGTGACGGTATTCCAACGCCAGCTTGGGTCGGAATTTTGGGTGGCAAATTTTGATCAGTGCCCGCGCCCGTTCCTTGAGCGTCTTGCCTTTTAACTGTGCCGCGCCGTACTCGGTGACCACATAGTTCACATCGTTACGCGGGGTGGTGATGGCGCTGCCCTCGGTGATAATGGGCACAATGCGGGAAAGGTGGCCCCGCTTGGCGGTGGAGGGCATGGCAATAATGGAGCGGCCGCCACGACTCATGGTGGCGCCTCGCACAAAGTCCACCTGACCGCCTACGGCGCTGAATTGGTTCAGCCCCACGGTGTCTGCGACCACCTGCCCCAGCAAGTCCACTTGCAGGCAGGAGTTAATGGAGACCACATTGTCGTTCTTGGCGATCACCGACGGATTGTTTACATAATTGATGGGGTGCATCTCTACGGATGGATTGTTGTTGATATAAGCATTCAGCTTGTCCGTACCCAAGGCGGCGCCAATGACGGTGCGGCCTCGGTGAATTTGCTTTTTCGCATTGTTGATGACGCCTGCCTCCAGCAGGTCCACCACGCCGTCGCCTACCAGTTCACTGTGCAGGCCTAAATCCTTTTTGTTCCATAGTTGGGCGCACACGGCGTTGGGAATACCGCCGATACCCAGTTGCAGGCAGTCGCCGTCGTGGATCAGGTCGGCGCAGTTTTTGCCGATCTGCTGCTCCACCTGGCTGATCTCTGCGGAGGGCACCTGGGGCAGAGGCTCGTTGATCTCTACAAAGGCGTCAAATTCCCGTACATGGCGAATGCTGTTGCCAAAGGTGCGGGGCATATAGCTGTTGACCTGGGCTATTACGGTTTTGGCCACGCCGCACACACCCTTGGTGTAGTCCACGGTGGTGCCAAAGGATACATAGCCGTGCTCGTCCGGCGGCGATACCATCACCACCGCCACATCCGGGCACACATAATTCTCCAGCAGGTCTGGAATCTCATAAAAATGGCAGGTGGTAAAGTCGCAAGTGCCGTTGGCAATGGCGTTCCGGTTACCGGCAGAGGCAAACAGACAGTTCAGGTGAAAGTGCCCGGCCATTTTCGGCGCCGTCCAGGGGCAATCCCCTAAGGTGAGCATGGAGATGATCTCCACATCCTGAAAGTTTCGGTACTGCTCCACCAGCGCCCGCTCAATGCCCAGCGGCTCGCCGCAGGCAAAGCCGGTGACTACCTTGTCTCCGTTATGGATCAGGGCAATGGCTTCGTTTACGGTCATTCGCTTTGACTGATATATGCTTTTCCAGTCCATAGGCTCTCCAAAATCCTGTGCACAGCACGGTAATAGACAAAATCATAAAAATGACGAGTAAGCGCCAATTCTTTAGGGTTTAGTATAGTATTAGACACGCTGTTTGTCAATAAATTCTTGCATTTGAGCGCCGTTTTTTGTATGATGAAGGTAATCTGTACTATTTGCGAGGTTCATTATGATCTATGAAGTGACGCAGTTTGGCCTGCCTAAGAATATTGCCGCCGGGGTGACGGAAGCCCTGCGCCAAATGCAGCCGGGGGACACCCTGCACTTTCCCAAGGGGGAGTACCATTTTTACAAAGATTATTGCCAAAGTTTGTTGGTACACACCAGCAATACAGACAGCTTTCAGCGGCCGAAAAAGACCTTTGGCATTTTGTTGCAGGATAAAGAGCAGCTGACCCTGGACGGGGACGGCTCCGTTTTTGTGTTCCACGGCAACATCAGCGCATTGGGCGTACTGCGGTGTCGGCAGATCACTCTGCGGAATTTTACCATTCGTTACGCCTGTCCCACCAATGTGGAGCTGGAGGTGACCGCCAAGCAAGGCCACACGGTCAGCTATCGAGTACCGGAGAATCAGCCCTTTTATATGGACGGCGGCAGCGTGGTCTTTTTTGAGCAAAGTCCCTTTACCAAGAAGAATTACTGGCAAATGCGCAACAACGAGAACAGCAGCTGCGCCGTGCGTCACCAGGGGGAGACGGTGTTCCGTGAGGTGAACCAGCCGTTTTTTGGACTGCACCGCACCCGCCGTACCGGGGCGCGCACCTTTGATGTGTGGTCCCTGCGGAAAAAGAATTACCTTGTGGGGGAGACGGTGACCCTGTCCATGAACAACTGCCGAGAGACGGCAGGCGTCTTTTTCTCCGAGAGCAGCGACCTTGCCGTGGCACAGGTGACGGTGAATTACCTGCACGGCTTTGGTTGGCTGACCCAAATGTGCCGGGATGTATCCTTTACCGGGGTGCACTTCCACCCGGATCCGCAGCACCATGTGTCCTCTTTTGCGGACTGTATTCATGTTTGCGGCTGCAAGGGCAAGGTGACCGTAAAGGACTGTTCCTTTACCCAGGCCCATGACGACGCGATCAATATTCATGGTGCGTTCCTGCGCTTTGTGCGCCGCGTTGACGACCATACGGCGGTATTTCAGTTCGTGCACCGACAGCAGGGTGGCTACCGGGCGTTCTTCCCCGGCGATATGGTGAACTTTTACTATCGCAGCTCTTTGCAGCCATATGGAGAAGAAAACACCGTGGCTGCGGTGGAGGACGATATAGATGCCAAAACCTGCACCTTGACCTTTGATCGGCCTTTGCCGGAGGATATAGACGCCAAGTTCCGAGGCCAGCAGAATGTAGTGATTGAGAATGCCAGCTACTGCCCGAATGTGGAAATCAGCGGTTGTTCCATTCACGGTATTCCCACCCGGGGCATTCTTTGTACCTCCGGCGGACATATAGATATTCATCACAACACCTTTGAGCATGTGTTTATGGCCAATGTGTTTGTCAGCAATGACGCCAACGACTGGTATGAGTCCGGCCCGGTGCGGGATATGCAAATTCATCACAATGTATTCCACCTGCCAACCCTGCGGCAAAAGCGGTTTTGGCCCACGCTGGCGGCGGTGCTGGTGGAGCCGATCACTCTGGGCGGCAAGATCACTGCGCCCGTTCACAGCGGCATTCGTATTTTTGAGAATGAGATCACCCTTACCGACGGCTACGCGCTTTGGAGCAAAGGCGGCGGGGATATTGAGATCGATGACAAGGACCATCCGGTGCATATCGAACCGCTAGACAAATAAAAGGATGTAAAAAAGCAGCCTTTCCGTTCATCTTCGGAAAGGCTGTTCCTTTATGCTATGATTCTGCGTTGGTTTCTTTGTCCTTCATGATCTTGACCATCATTTGATTGACCTTATACACATCGCCGCAGCCCAGGGTCAGTACCAAGTCACCCGGCTCCACATGGTCGGTCACATACTTGGCAATCTCCGGGAAAGTATCCAGCTGCACGGCACCGGGGATCTTATCTGCCAAGTCCTTGGCGTGAATGCCGATGGTGTTTACCTCCCGGCTGCCCATAATGGCAGAGATCACGCACTTGTCCGGAATTTGCAGCACCCGGGCAAAGTCGTCCAGCAACTCGCTGGTGCGGCTAAAGGTAAAGGGCTGGTGCACCGCCCATACCCGCTTGTAGCCCATTTGCATAGCCGCGCGCAGGGTGGCCTGCAACTCGGTGGGGTGGTGACCGTAATCGTCAGCAAAGGTTACGCCGCAGTAGGTGCCGGTGAGCTCAAACCGCCGGTGCGCGCCGTGAAAGTCCTTTAGCCCACGGCAAATATCCTCCGGCTTGGCGCCGCTTTCATAGGCAGCGGCAAAGGCAGCCAGAGAATTGAGAATATTGTGCGCGCCGGGCACGCAAATCTCTGCGTGGCAAAGGAACTGCCCATTGTGGTATACATCGTAATCGGAGTGGAACCCGCCGGGCACATGAATGTTCTTGGCCTGCCAGTCACAGTGGTCGCCGGTGCCAAAGGTGATCATCTTTTTGCCGGTCACCTGGGCCATGGCCTCTACGGTGTTGGCGTCGTCGCCGTTATAGATCACCGTGCGCGTGGCCTTGTTGGCAAATTTGATGAATGCCTCTTGAATGTGCTCCAGATCGCCAAAGAAATCCAGATGATCCCGGTCAATGTTCAGCACCACCGCAATGTCCGGATCCATATGCAAAAAGGTGTTGTTGTATTCGCAACTTTCACAGACAAAGTTTTGGCTGTGGCCGTAGCGGCCGTAGGCGTTAATGGCAGGCAGCTTGCCGCCGATGACGGCGCTGGGGTCCAGCCCTGCCTCCAGCAGCACCTGGGTGGTCATAGAGGAGGTAGTGGTCTTGCCGTGGGTGCCGCTGATGCCGATGCAGTTGGAGAAAATACGGCTCATGGCGCCCAGCAGCTCTGCCCGCTCAAAACAGGGGTAATGCGTCTTAGCCCATTCCAGCTCCTCGTTGCCCTTTAAGATGGCGTTGGTGTAAATCACCAGCTGAATATCCGGGGTCAGGTTGGCCTTGGTCTGGCCTAAATAGACTTTGGCACCCTCTTTTTCAATCCGGCGAAAAGTCTCGGTGTCGTTATTATCCGAGCCGGACAGCTGATAGCCCAGGGACAGCAGAATTTCGGCCAGGGGACACATGCCGGAGCCGCCGATGCCGATAAAGTGGATGCGCTTGACTTCCTTTAGTAAAGTATCTATATCTTTCATGAGAGAACCTCCCAATTCTTTTTTCATATTATACTACCAAAAGGCGGAAAAATAAATACATATTCCGCAGGAACTGAAAAAATTTTCTGTCATAGAATATGGAGTAGAAAGGAATAGGCACAAAATGCCTTTGTGGGGTGTAGAGATGAAACTGGATACATTTGCCGTGCCGTTTACCGCCGATCGGCGTATGGCGTATGCGGCGGCTTACCTGGAGCAGTGCTCCTATCGGCAGGTGGAGGAGGTGCAGGCGGCGGACTTTGTGCTGCTGCCGGTGCCGGCAAAGGATTATATGCTGGAGGGACTGGACGGCAAGACCGTTTTTTTGGGGGGCGGCAGCTATCCCGGCACGCTGGACTACTGCAAAAATGAGAATTTTGCAGAGAAAAACGGCATACTCACCGCCGAGGGCGCCCTGTGGTTGGCGCAAAATCATCTGGAGCGGGCACTCTACCGCAGCCGGGTGTTGGTGTGTGGCTATGGGCGAATCGGTCGGGTACTCTCCGGGCTGCTGCTGGCCCACGGCGCCGATGTGACCGTGTGTTCCCGCAGTGCCCTGAGCAAGACCCAGGCGCTGTTTGCCGGTGCCCGGCATACGGACTTCCCCGGCCTGGTGCAGCCGGGGGATTATGATTTGGTCTATAATACGGTGCCCCACATGATTTTTACCAAGCGAGAGCTACAGGCGCTGCGGCGAGACACGGTACTGGTGGACCTGGCGTCCTTCCCCGGCGGGGTGGATACGCTGATGGCCCACACCCTGGGAATCACGGTGGTGGACGGGCGCAATCTGCCCGGCCGTACCGCCCCGGAGACTGCCGGTGCGCTGATCGGCGAGACTGTGGCCGAAATGATTGAGGAGGGACTGGAATGAAGATCGGGTATTGCCTGACCGGCTCCTTTTGCACCTTTGCTAAGTCCTTGGAGGCACTGGAGGCGCTGGTGCGGGCCGGTCATACCATAACGCCCATTATGAGCCAGACGGCTTACACCACGGACACCCGCTTCGGGGACGCGGTGGATATTCAAAATCGGCTGATCGCCATTACCGGCAACAGTATTATCCACACGATTGCCCAGGCGGAGCCGGTGGGACCAAAGAAGATGTTTGATGTGCTGGCTATTGTGCCCTGCACCGGCAACACGCTGGCAAAGCTGGCAGCGGGTATTACGGACACGGCGGTTACGATGGCTGCCAAGAGCCACCTGCGCAATGACGCCCCGGTGGTCATTGGCGTGTCCACCAATGACGCTTTGGGCGGCGCTGCCAAGAATATCGGCCAGCTGCTCAATTACAAGCACTTTTATTTTGTGCCCTTTGGCATGGATAACTGCTATATGAAGCCCAAGTCCATGGTGTGCGATTTTGCACGGGTGCCCCAAGCCATTGAACTGGCGGCGCAGGGTCAGCAAATCGCGGAAAAAATTTTCTGATTTTTTTGTTTCGTATTGACAATCGATGCAAAAATGCATATATTAGTCTTATTGCTTAAAACGAAATTTAAGTATAGGCGAAAGCTAAAAAATCGGGCGGAGAGCGGCGGCTTTCTGACAAAAGAGGAAGTGCATAATTGGAAAAGATCATTGACCTGCGGAACATCACGGTCAGCTACGGCGACAATGTGATTTTAGACAAACTGAATCTGTATATAAATGAAAAAGAGTTTATAACGCTGCTGGGACCCTCCGGCTGCGGCAAGACCACAACGCTGCGCTGTATTGCCGGCTTTGTGCAGCCGGACAGTGGGAAAGTGGTCTTTGAAGGCAAAGTCATCAATGATGTGCCCCCGCACAAACGCCGGGTGAACACCATTTTTCAGCGTTATGCTCTTTTTCCGCATTTAAATGTGTATGAGAATATCGCCTTTGGCCCGGAACTGCAAAAGAAGAGCCGCAGCGAGGTGCGACAAACGGTGGCGGAAATGCTGGAGCTGGTAAACCTGAAAGGGTTTGAAAAGCGGAGTATCTCCTCTCTGTCCGGCGGGCAGCAGCAGCGAGTGGCCATTGCCCGCGCTTTGGCCAATCACCCCCATGTGCTGTTGCTGGACGAGCCGCTGGGCGCGCTGGATTTAAAGCTGCGAAAGGATATGCAAAAGGAGCTGAAAGCCATTCAAAAGCGGCTGGGCATTACCTTTATCTATGTGACCCACGACCAGGAGGAAGCGCTGTCTATGAGCGACACGGTGGTGGTGATGGATAAGGGCAAAATTCAGCAGATCGGCACCCCGGAGGATATTTATAACGAGCCGGTAAACGCCTTTGTTGCGGATTTTATCGGCGAGTCCAATATAGTGGACGCTGTGATGGTGCGGGATTATGTGGTGCGCTTTGGCGGCGTGACCTTTGACTGCCTGGACAGCGGCTTTGCCCCCAATGAATTTGTAGAGGCCGTGGTGCGCCCGGAGGATATTCGACTGTGCGACCCGGGGCATAAGGCAGCTCTGACCGGCACCATTACAGATGTGGTGTTCAAGGGTGTGTTCTTTGAGATCTTTGTGGATGTGGGCGGCTTTATCTGGATGGTGCAGACCACGCATTACCACGCGGCGGGTAACACCGTGGGTATGTATATTGAGCCGGACGCCATTCATATTATGAAACGTAGCGAGTACAGCGGCGAATTTGGCGACTATTCCACCTTCTCGGACGAGATGGACCATATCTCGGACGCCGATTATAACTGGGAGGAGGAGAGCGATGAGCAATCTGGGTCGTAAACTGCTGGACAAGCCCTATGCCCTTTGGGCGGTGCTGTTTGTACTGGCGCCCCTTTGCATGGTGGTCTACTATGCGTTTACGGACACCGGTGGTGCCTTTTCTCTCCACTCGGTGAGCCAAATCCCGTCCTATCTGTCTACCATTTTGCTGTCGGTGCTCTATGGCTTGGCTGCCACGGTGATCTGTCTGCTTTTGGGCTACCCCTTTGCCTATTTGATCTCCAAGCACGCGGCGCGCCGCCAGCGAACGGTGGTGCTCTTGGTGATGCTGCCCATGTGGATGAACTTTCTCATTCGTACTTACAGCTGGATGACGATTTTAGGTGACTCCGGCGTGATCAACAGCTTTTTGACCGCCGTGGGGCTGGAGCCGGCCAAGCTGATCAACACCGGCGGTGCTGTAATATTGGGTATGGTTTATAATTTCCTGCCCTATATGATTCTGCCTATTTATTCCGTACTGTCCAAGCTGGACGGCTCGCTGATCGAGGCGGCAGAGGATTTGGGCAGCAGTCGGCAGCAGGTATTTCGGCGGGTGGTGTTGCCTATGTCTTTGCCCGGTGTACTCTCCGGCATTACCATGGTATTTGTGCCCTGTGTATCTACCTTTTATATTACCCAAAAGCTGGGCGGCGGCCAGGTGGTGCTGGTTGGCGATGTGATCGAGACCCAGTTCCAAAGCGCCAATAACTATAACCTGGGTGCGGCGCTGTCCCTGGTGCTGATGGTGCTGATTTTGATCTGTCTGGGCGTGATGAACCACTTTGGCGCGGACGACAGCAGTGACGGAGGTGTGATCGTATGAGCAAGAAAACCTCTGCCATCGGCAAGATTTATCAGGCACTGATCTATGTGTTTTTGTATGCGCCGATTTTGGTGATCGGGCTGTTCTCCTTTAATGGCAGCGCCAACACCTATATGCTGCAAGGCTTCTCGACGCATTGGTACAAGGAGCTGTTCAGCAACGCAGCGGCTATGCACGCCCTGCAAAATACCGTGGTGCTGGCACTGTGCACCGCTGCGGTGTCCACGCTCTTAGGCGTAATGGCGGCAGTGGGTATTTTTAACAGTCGGCACAAGCTCTATAAGCGCTCGCTGATGCTGCTGACCAATGTGCCCATGATGAACCCGGAGATCGTTACCGGTATCTCTATGATGCTGCTGTTCGTCTTTGCCGGGGGACTGGTGCACCGCAGCAATGTGCTGGGCTTTTGGACCCTGCTGATTGCCCATGTGACCTTTAGTCTGCCCTATGTGATTTTGAATGTGATTCCCAAGCTGCACCAGTTCGATATGAATATTTACGAGGCGGCGGTGGACCTGGGCTGCAAGCCGGTGCGGGCGTTTTTTAAGACCGTATTTCCGGAGATCCTCAGTGGTATCATCACCGGCTGTGTGATGAGTTTTACGCTGTCGCTGGACGATTTTATCATCAGCTACTTTACCAACGGACCCAGCTTCCAGACCCTGCCCATCTACATTTTCTCTATGACCAAAAAACGGGTGAAGCCGGATATGTACGCCTTGTCATTTCTGATGTTCTTGACCATTTTGGTTTTGCTGATCCTGTCCAACTGGATGCAGGCCAGAGCGGAGAAGCGGGAGAAGGGAGAGCGCCAATGAAAAAGTGTTTTTCTTTTCTGCTGACCCTGCTGGTGCTGCTTGCGGTGCCCGTCAGCGCCTTTGCGGCGGATGATGTTTTCACGCCGGCGCAAAAGGCATATTACAAGAACCTGGGGCTGCAAGGCACTACGGTGAATGTGTATAACTGGGGCGAGTATATCTCCGAGGGGCAGGAGGACGCTATGAATACCGTTAAGGAATTTGAGCGGCTCACCGGCGCCAAGGTGAATTATACCAATTTTGAATCCAACGAAAATATGTATTCCAAGCTGTCCGGCGGCGGTGTGTCCTACGATGTGATCATTCCTTCGGACTATATGATCCAGCGCCTGCTGGAGGAGGATATGCTGCTGCCTTTGGACTACGGCAATATTCCCAATTATGACAAGTATATTGCCCCGGACTGCAAGGGGCTGTATTTTGACCCCCAGCAGAAGTACACTGTGTGCTACAACATTGGCACCACGGTGCTGATCTATAACAAAAAGCTGGTGAAAGAAGCGCCTAAAAGCTGGTCTGTGCTGTGGGACGAACAGTACCGGGACAAGGTGCTGATGTTTAACAATTCCAGAGATGCTTTTGCCCTGGCTCAGTTCATGCTGGGACAGGATTTGAACACCACCTCGGAGGAGGATTGGAACGCGGCGGCGGAGCTGCTCGCCAAGCAAAAGGATGCGGTGCGCCCGGTGTATGTGATGGATGAGGTGTTCAACCTGATGGAAAGCGGGGAGTATGCCTTTGCCACCTATTATGCCGGCGATTATATCCTGATGCAAGATAACAATCCGGATTTGGGTTGCTGCTTTCCGGAGGAAGGTGTCAATCTGTTTTATGACGCCATGTGCGTGCCCAAGTGCACACAAAACAAAAAGGGTGCCGAGGCGTTTATCAACTTTATGCAAGAGCCACAAGTAGCTCTTGCCAATCAGGAGTATATCTACTACGCTTCACCCAATTTGGCGGTGCGGCAGGATGAGAACAATTCCCTGTACGGCAATCCGGTGGTGTACCCCAAGGTATGGCCTAAGGGGCAGTATTTTTATAATTTGCCCCAGAATATTCTGGAGCTGCAAAACGACTTGTGGGCTCGGATTAAAAGCGGCCAGCTGTCAGCAGACGGCAAGGCACAGGACCGGCGCATTTACTGGGCATCCGGTGCGGTGGGCGTTGCGGCAGTGCTGGCGGTGGCGGCTCGGCTGATCCATAAGGCTCGCAAGAATAAAGAACAGGATTTGAGGGATTTGTATTGAATACGCAGTTTAAGTGCGCCATCTTTGATTTGGACGGCACGCTGGTGAATACGATTGATGACCTGGGACTGGCTACGGACTATGTGCTGGAGCAGTACGGCCGCACGCCCAAGTGGACCCAGGCGGATTATAAGAAATTGGTAGGCAACGGCGCCAAAAAGCTGATAGAGCGCGCTTTTGAACACCAGCTCTCACCGGAACAGCTGGAAGAAGCTTACGCTATGTTTAAGGTGAAGTATAACGCTGTTAAAATGGATCACGCCCATGCCTATCCCGGGATTCAGGCGGCGCTGGATGACTTAAAGACCAGGGGCATTCGCCTGGGCGTTGTCACCAACAAACCGGCGGAAGCTGCCCGGGGTATGGTGGAGCAGATCTTTGGCAAAGACTATTTTGATGTGGTAATCGGCGCCACGGACGACTTGCCCAAGAAACCGGACCCCACCACTGTGCGTATGGCGCTGGAGGCGCTGGGCTGCAGCGCCAAGGAGGCTATGTACTTTGGCGACAGTGATGTGGACATGATCACCGGGCGCAATGCGGGGATAGAGACCATCGGTGTGTCTTGGGGCTTTCGCTCCTTTGGGGAACTGTTTGCCCAGCACCCGGCGGCCATTATTGACGACCCCAGTCATATCCCTAGCCTTTTTTGAAAATGTAGGCAAAGCCCTTGACAATATCTGCCGTATTTGCTATAATTCTATGCGTTGAGCGAGAGTGGCGGAATCGGCAGACGCGCACGTTTGAGGGGCGTGTGGGGTGACTCGTACGGGTTCAAGTCCCGTCTCTCGCACCAAGAAAAGACCTTGACGGATGTATGTCCGCAGGGTCTTTTCTTTTTTCGTTTTTCCCTCGCTTTATGACTTTTAATAGACAAAGTGCCCTGCCCGGGTTGTGAACTGCCGGGTGGGGCGTTTCTTTGCTTGACTTTCGATAGGGCTATCCCGTATAATGAGAGTCCGACTGTAAGAATGGGGGATTTTTTTATATGTCTAAGTCAAAGAATGCAAAGCACTTCGGCACCCGTTGGGGCTTTATCTTAGCATCCGTGGGCTCGGCCGTGGGTATGGCCAATGTGTGGGGCTTTCCCAACAAAATGGGCCAGAACGGCGGCGGGGCGTTTTTGCTGATCTATTTATTGTTTGTCGTACTGTTCGGCTGCATTGCGCTGCCGGCGGAATTTGCTGTGGGCCGCTGGGCCGGCACCGGCACCCTGGGCTCTTATGCCCGCGCCTGGCGCTCCCGCAGTCCCAAGGCGGAGAAGGCCGGGGGCGCCCTTGGGTGGCTGCCGCTGGCCGGGTCTATGTGCATTGCCATCGGCTATGCGGTAATCGTCAGCTACGTGCTCAAGGCGCTGGTGGATTCGGTCACCGGCACGCTAATGACGGTCGATACCGCCAGCTGGTTTCAGGCTTTCTCTACAAAGGATTTTTCTGTGGTACCGTACCATATCATCGTGGTGGTGGGCACGCTGCTGACCCTGCTGCTGGGTGCCAACAGCATTGAAAAGACCAATAAAGTGATGATGCCGCTGTTTTTTATAATTTTCTTGGTGCTGGCGGTGCGTGTAGCGCTGCTGCCCGGTGCGGCGGTCGGCTATCGGTTTATGCTCACGCCCCATTGGGACGCTTTAAAGGATCCTAAGGTTTGGATCAGCGCCATGGGACAGGCTTTCTTTTCCTTGTCCGTCACCGGCAGCGGTATGATTGCTTACGGCGCCTATTTGTCCAAAGAGGAGGATGTGGTAGGTGTTGCCCGCCATACGGCACTGTTTGATACCATTGCGGCGCTGGTGGCGTCCTTGGTGATTATTCCCGCGTGCTTCTCTTACGGGCTGGATGTGGGGGCAGGCCCCGGTCTGCTGTTTGTGACCCTGCCGGAGATCCTGCAGGACATTCCCATGGGCCGTCTGTTTGCGGCGATCTTGTATATGGCCATGATCTTTGCCGGGGTCAGCTCCCTGCAAAATATGTTTGAGGCGGTGGCAGAGTCCCTGCTTCATCGATTTCCCAAGCTGAGCCGCAAGGTGGTGCTGGTCCTGCTGGCGGTGGTGTGCCTGGGTGCCGGGATCGGTATGGAAACCATTTCTAAATGGGGTCCGTGGATGGACCTGGTGTCGATTTACATTATCCCCATCGGCGCCACCCTGGGCGCTGTGTCCTGGTTCTTTATTATGAAGAAGGACGATCTGCTGGCGGCGGTGAATACCGGCAGCGGTAAGCGCCATGGTGCGCTTTGGTATAATGTGGGCCGTTTTGTCTATGTTCCCCTGGCAGCGCTGCTGTGCGGGGTGGCACTGATCGCTCATGTGGCGTTTTAATGTTGCATAAAGTGGATGCAAAATCGGAGAATTTGCATTTTTAGTCTTTACTATCACGCATTAGTGTGCTAAAATAATTGCAGATTTCAATTTGGAGGCCATTATGGGACTGAATTTGCATAATAAGAATTTGGACTTTTTGTTTAAGGCTGTGCTGGCGCTGGAGAATGTAGAGGAGTGTTACGATTTCTTTGAGGATCTGTGCACCGTGCAGGAGCTCAACGCCATCAGTCAGCGCATTGTGGTGGCAAAGATGCTGTCCGAAAAATGCGTGTATACGGATATTGTCAACGAGACCGGTGCGTCTACCGCTACCATCAGCCGGGTGAACCGCTCTTTGCAATACGGCTGCGATGGGTATGACAAGATCTTTGAGCGGATCGACCGGCAAGAGCAGGGCAATGATGAATCCGTATGATGCCTGGGCGCAGGTCTATGACCGCCTGACGGAAAATGTGGAGTATGAAGCCAGAAGTGCGTACATTTCCGGCTTCTTTTTGCAATATGGGGTAGAACCGGGGGCACAGGTGCTGGATCTGGCCTGCGGCACCGGCAGTATCAGCCGCTGCCTTTTGGAGCGGGGCTACCGGGTTACCGGGGTGGATCTGTCTGCGGATATGCTCACCATCGCCCAAAGCAAGTGCCCGGAAGGCGCATTTTATCGGGCATCCATGACGGAATATTCTGCCCCGGCGCAGTTTGATGCCTGCGTGTGTTTGCTGGACAGTATCAATCACCTAACAGCTTTGTCCGATGTGGAAGATTGCTTTTGCCGTGTGGCGGAGAATTTACGCCCCGGCGGGCTGTTTCTGTTCGATGTGAATACGGTTTATAAGCACCGGCAGGTGCTGGCAGGGCAGACCTTTGTGTTTGATGAAGAAGATTATTATTTGGTGTGGGACAATGAGGCGCTGGACGATACGGCAGTGCGGGTGTTCATCGACCTGTTTTGCTATAACGGCGAGAGTTATGACCGCTTAAGCGACAGCTTTATTGAGCGGGCCTATACCCATCGGCAGCTAACGGCGGTACTCTCGGAATTTGAGATTTTGGGTCGCTATGCGGAGCTGACCACAGACGCCCCCGGGCCGGAGACCCAGCGGGTGTTTTATGTTTGCAAGAGAAAGGAATAATGCCATGGGCAAGATCGTAAGATATATCACAGAGGACGGCAGCGCCTTTATTTTGGCGGCGGATACCACGGATATTGCCGCTCGGGCGGAGCAGATTCACCACACCTCTGCCGTGACCACAGCGGCTTTAGGTCGCCTGCTGACGGCGGCGTCTATGATGGGCGATATGCTCAAGGGCGCGGATGACAGCGTGACCCTGCGCCTGAACGGCGGTGGACCGGCAGGTTCGCTGATCGCTGTGTCGGACAGCAAGGGCAATCCCCGGGGCTATGTGCAAAACCCGGTGGTGGAGCTGCCGCTGAACGATAAGGGTAAGCTGGATGTGCGGGGTGCCGTAGGTACGGACGGCTATCTGTATGTAATGAAAGATGTGGGGCTAAAGGAGCCGTATGTGGGTCAGACCGCCATTGTCAGCGGCGAGATCGCCGAGGATATTACCAATTATTTTGCCGTGTCCGAGCAGACCCCTTCTGTGTGCGCCTTGGGTGTGCTGGTGAACCCGGACCTGACCGTGCAGTGCGCCGGCGGCTTTTTGATCCAGTTGTTGCCCGGCTGCCCGGAGGAGACCATCTCTGCGATTGAGACGGCCATTGACTCTATCCCGCCGGTAACCACCATGCTGGCACAGGGGCTGACGGTAGACGAGATTGCCGCCAGGGCTATGGGCACCTTGAAAATTGACAAACTGGACGAATATCCCATTGCTTATCGCTGCAACTGCACCCGGGAGCGGGTGGAGACGGCGCTGCTCACCGCAGGGGAAGAAGAACTGCGCCAGATGATCGACGCAGGGGAGGATATTCAGGTGGAATGCCACTTCTGCGACAAGACTTACAGCTTCACACCGGAGCAGTTAAACGACCTGCTAAAAAAATCCAAATAAAATTGAAAAAAGGTGTTGACTTTTCGGGAAAGTTATTGTATTATATAACCCGTCGCTGATGGCGACACCTTGTGGAAGTTTAGCTCAGCTGGGAGAGCATCTGCCTTACAAGCAGAGGGTCACAGGTTCGAGCCCTGTAACTTCCACCACAGATGGCCCGGTAGTTCAGCTGGTTAGAACGCCAGCCTGTCACGCTGGAGGTCGACGGTTCGAGCCCGTTCCGGGTCGCCATTTGTGCTTCTGTAGCTCAGTCGGTAGAGCAGAGGACTGAAAATCCTCGTGTCGATGGTTCGATTCCGTCCGGAAGCACCATATCTGCGGATTTAGCTCATCTGGTAGAGCGCCACCTTGCCAAGGTGGAGGTAGCGAGTTCGAGTCTCGTAATCCGCTCCATCGGGCACTTTGTATTCTACATTGTGCCCATTCTTTTCCCGGCACCATAGCCAAGTGGTAAGGCAGAGGCCTGCAAAGCCTTTATGCCCCAGTTCAAATCTGGGTGGTGCCTCCAATAAAGCGGCAAGTCTTTATGAGACCTGCCGCTTTTTCTTTGCAATTTCATCTGTCTGTTTTCACTTTCCCGGTACACCTGTGCCGGGATTTTCTGCTTTTATTTGGAAAGTGGGGAAGTACTGCGCAAAAAGATGGACGGTAGCGTTCTCGTCGCTCCCGGGTGGGAAGTTGCAAACAAAAAGAAAAGGTACCAAGAAAAATCCTTGATACCTTTTGGCGCAGAAGGAGAGACTCGACAGGGCGCTGCCCTGTCTGTTCGCTGCGCGAACGATCCCATTGTATGTCCCTTTTTGCTGCGCAAAAAGATGGACGGTAGAGTTCTCATCTCTCCCGGGTGGGAAGTTGCAAACAAAAAGAAAAGACACTAAGGAAAAAACCTCAGTGTCTTTTGGCGCAGAAGGAGAGACTCGAACTCTCGCGCCGGTTGCCCGACCTACGCCCTTAGCAGGGGCGCCTCGTCACCAACTTGAGTACTTCTGCATACTGTGTTGTAACTTGTGCTAAACCGCTGTCAAGTTTTATCATCAAAGAGCCATGCTCCTTGTGTGATACCGAATGGCGGAGAGAGTGGGATTCGAACCCACGGTGCCTTGCGACACGACGGTTTTCAAGACCGCTCCGTTATGACCACTTCGGTACCTCTCCGTTTGTGCTTTGATATAATAGCATACCCGGGCGGGCCTTGTCAAGCAAAAAAGTGAAAAAACACCGTTTGTGACAGGGCAGAAAAGTTTTTTCAAAAAAGTGAAAAAGGGTGTTGAAATTTCCAAACAGATGTGTTATAGTATTTGCACGCGATGAGAAAGCCGTTCAGGCACATGCGCAGGTGTAGTTCAATGGTAGAATGTCAGCTTCCCAAGCTGAACACGAGGGTTCGATTCCCTTCACCTGCTCCACGGAAAATATAGAGGTATAGCTCAGTTGGTTAGAGCGCTCGCTTCACATGCGAGAGGTCGTGGGTTCGAATCCCTCTATCTCTACCATATAACCGTCTTGCACTGCAAGACGGTTTCTTCATATTTGCAGATAAAGGACGATGTGTTTTGCGGAACAGAACATTTGACCTGTTCAAATGGGCAGCGGCGCTGTTTGTGCTGCTGCTCCATGTGCCGTTTCCCGGCGATGTAGGTGGCACGGTGCGTATGTTTGCCCGGTGGGCGGTGCCGTTTTTCTTTATGGTATCCGGCTATTTTACATACGGTGCGGTGCAGCGAGAGGATGCCGGCCGGCTGGTGCGTCGCATGCGGCGACTTTTGAGCATTTTTGTTCCGGCGGCCGGATTTTACGCGCTTTGGTGTTGCTTTTTGCTTAGTGACAAAACCCCGGCGGCCTTTTTTAAGAGCCATTATGCGATGAAAAATGTGGTTTCGTTCTTTCTGTTGAACAACACGCAATCCAAGCCTCACCTGTGGTTTATTCCGGCGCTGATTTACTGCTACGGCGTGGTGCTGCTTTTGATGAAAATGCACAGAACCCACTGGTTGCGGTGGGCGCCGCTGCTGCTATTGGTGCCGCTGGTGCTTGGTGAAGTGGCGGTGGGTATGCTCCACCGGGAGGTGGCTGCCCAGTACAGCCGAAATGCTTGGTTTACCGGTTTGCCCTGTTTTGCGTTGGGTCTGCTGTTTAAGGAAGCAGAGACGCAGATCAAGCGCCTGGGTCGCAAGTGGCCGGCGCTTGGTGTGTTGGTAGGCTTCGCACTGTCTGTTTTGGAATATCGGTATTTGAATGATAGCGCCGATTTATATTTAGGTCCTTTGGTGGCTGCGGTCAGCTTGTTTTTGCTGGCCCAGAATGTGACTTGCACCTGGGAAAATCCCTTTGTGCTGTACGCCGAGGGATCTGCGTTGGCGATCTACATTTTGCACCCGGCGCTGCGGAACCTGGCCCAGCGGCAGCTGCTGCCCTGGTGGGGTGTGCGCGGCATGGCGGCAGATTGGCTGTTGCCGGTACTGACCTTGGCGCTGGCGCTGCTGGCTGCGGGAATCTGGTTATGGCTTAAGAGCCTTTGGAATAAACGAAAAACCCGGCAAGTGACGCCTTGACCGGGCGTGTAAAAAGAGAGAAGAGGAAGCAATATGAAAAGTGAGAAAGGCCAAAGCCTGGTGATGGTGGGCGTGGCGCTGTTTTTACTGGCAGGACTGTGCCTGTATCTCGGCTTATCCCAGCCGAAGATTTCCTCCGGCGTGCTGGTTGAAACACCGACGACAGCGGTGCAATCCGGTACCACGACCCGGTCGGCTGCCGCCACCGTTGGTCGATCTGCTGCAAGCAGCGCGGCAACGGCTGCGCAAACCACCGCTTCCGGCAACGCGGGCACAGTCAGCTACCCGGTGAACCTGAACACGGCTACTATTGAGGAATTGACCGCCATTCAAGGTATCGGTGACCAAAGAGCGGCGGCGATTTTGGCGTATCGGGAGCAGATTGGCAAATATACTTCTGTGGAACAGATCAAAGATATTCGCGGTATCGGTGACGGGCTGTATGCCAAGATCGCACCGTACCTGACCGTATGAACCCGGCGCTGGAGCGGGTGCTGCGGTGGTTCTTTCCCCGTCGTTGCGCTCTGTGCGGCACGGTGGTGGCGCTGGATGAACCCCTTTGCCCGGATTGCCAAAAGGTGCGTCCCATTGCCCGGCCCAAGTGCCTGCTGTGCGGTCGTTCCAAGAAAGACTGTACCTGCAAGGGTAAGCACCATGAATACGCCGGGGTCACCGCGCCCTTTGTGTATCGGGACAGCTTGGTGACGGCTATTCATAACTTGAAGTTTTACGATTTTCCCATGCTGGCGGATTATATGGGCGACTGTATGGCTGCCGCTGTGCGCGTGGATTTCGCCGATGTGGCCTTTGACTATGTGGCAGCTGTGCCCTTGGGCGGGCGCCGCCGCAGAAAACGCGGTTATAATCAAGCGGAACTGCTGGCCCGCCGAGTGGCAGAGGCGTTGCACATTCCCTATGCGGATCTGCTGGAGAAGGTGCGCAACAATCCGGCGCAACGCAAGCAGAACGCCCGCAGTCGGCGGGTGAATGTGTACGGTGCGTATGCGGTGATCGACGACAGCGCGCTATGGAACAAGACCGTTCTGCTTATTGACGATGTAAAGACCACCGGCGCTACGCTGAACGAATGCGCCAAAATGCTGCGTATGCACGGCGCCAAGGCGGTATATGCGGCAACGGTGGCTATTGCGTAGTCCGGATCATGCGCAAAAGGCGCGGCTTACCGTGCAATCGGGCGGCCGGTACGATTGGCATTGACAATCTGCGCCGGATTTGATATAGTGAAGTGAAATTGGTTGTTTAACCATAAATTTTAGATTATTTATTAACTGGAGGAATTCTTTTTGGACATACCCCTTGGGTGGCAACTTTTTATTCAGGTTATTTTGATTGCGGTCAACGCCATTTTTGCCAGCGCGGAGATCGCCATCGTTTCTATGAACGAGTTGAAGCTGGAAAAGCTGGCAGAGGACGGAAACCGCAGAGCGAAGCGGCTGCGTAAGCTGACGGAAAAGCCGGCGGGCTTTCTCGCCACCATTCAGATCGCCATTACCTTGTCCGGCTTTTTGGGCAGCGCCTTTGCGGCGGACAACTTTTCCGATGTGATTGTGCGCTGGTTGGTGGACGATTTGGGTGTGCAGATCAAAGAAAGCACGCTGAATACCATTGCCGTGATCGTCATTACCATCATTCTGTCTTATGTGACTCTGGTATTTGGCGAACTGGTGCCCAAGCGGGTGGCAATGAAAAAAACCCAGCAGATCTCCCTGGGTGTGTCCGGGCTGATCTATGTGTCCTCTAAATTCTTTGCCCCGCTGGTGTGGTTGCTCACTGCCTCTACCAACCTGGTGCTGCGCATTCTGCGCATTGACCCGAATGGGGACGATGAAGAGGTGTCGGAAGAAGAGATCCGTATGCTGGTAGATGTGGGCGGTCAAAAGGGTATTTTTGACAAGACCGAGCAGAAGATGATCGTCAATGTTTTTGAGTTTGACGACAAGGACGCCGGTGAGTTTTCTACCCATCGCAAGGATATTCAGGCGCTGGATATTGACGACGATGTGACCACCTGGGAGAAAGAGATCTCCGCCAGTACCCATAGTCTGTACCCGGTGTTTAAGGGCTCTATCGATAATGTGGTGGCCGTGCTGGATTCCAAAAAGTTCTTCCGCATTGCCGACAAGACCCGCGCTGCGGTGAAAAAGGACGCTTTTGTGCAGCCTATTTATGTGCCGGAGACCATGAAGATCGATGTGCTCTTTGAGCTGATGCAAAAGAGCCACAATCACTTTGCCGTAGTGCTGGATGAGTACGGCGGTACCGTGGGTATTATCACCATGAACGACCTGCTGGAACAGCTGGTAGGCGACCTGGATAACGACCAGGAGCTGCCCAACGCCCAGCCGGATGTGGTGCCTCTGACTGACCGCTCCTGGAAGATCAAGGGCTGCGTGTCCCTGGACGATGTGGCGGAGTTGACCGGGCTGGAGCTGCCGGTGGATACTTATGAAACCCTCAGCGGCTACATTTTTGGCCTGTACTGCACCATTCCCAAGGATGGCAGCAAGTTTGATGTGGAGACGGAGGACCTGGAAATTCAGGTACTGGATGTGCGTAAGCACACGGTGGCTTCCTGCATTTTGACGCTCAAGGAAAAAGATGAGGCGCAGCCACAGGAATAATGCACAAAAAGTGCGGCAAGCTGTACGAACAGTTTGCCGTATTTTTTTTGATTTTTCTGCTGCGTGCGTATTGCAAATGATAGGGGAATACTGTAAAATTAAGATAGAAAATAAGACAGAAAAGATGAAGGAACTGCCTATGGATATCGCCAGACAAAAGGAGATCGCACAAACTGTGACCGCAGGCAAGGCCGTATTGGGTATGGAGTTCGGCTCCACCCGCATTAAGGCTGTGCTGCTGGATGCGCATAATCGGATCATTGCCCAGGGTCACCACCTGTGGGAGAATCAAATGGTGGACGGCTTGTGGTCTTACAGCCAGGAAGCTGTAATCGCCGGTATGCAGGACTGCTATGCCGCTTTGGCAGCAGATGTAAAGGCGGTTTGCGGCGCGGAACTGACCCATCTGGCAGGGGCGGGGATCAGCGCCATGATGCACGGCTATTTGGCCTTTGACAGTAGCGATCGGCTGCTGGTGCCCTTTCGCACCTGGCGCAACACCAATACCGGCGCTGCGGCGGAAAAACTGACGGCGCTGTTCAACTTTAATATTCCCCTGCGGTGGAGTGTGGCCCATTTGTACCAGTGCGTGCTGGACGGAGAGTCACATTTGCAGCAGCTTTCATCCATGAATACCTTGGCCGGGTATGTGCACTACTTGCTTACCGGTCGGCGGGTATTGGGTGTGGGCGATGCCGCCGGTATGTTCCCCATAGACTCGGCTACCGGGCAGTATGACGCAAAAATGCTGGCAGCCTTTGACCGGCTGGTGGCAGAGAATCACTACCCTTGGACTTTGGCGGATTTGCTGCCGGAGATTTTGCCGGTGGGTACGCCCGCAGGCACCCTGACCCCGGCTGGGGCGGCGCTGCTGGATCCCAGCGGTACCTTGCAGCCCGGCGCGGTCTTTTGCCCCCCGGAGGGGGACGCGGGCACCGGTATGGTGGCCACCAACAGCGTAGCGCCCGGCACCGGGAATGTGTCTGCCGGCACTTCTGTTTTTGCTATGGTGGTTCTGGATCGGCCTCTTGCCCGGGTGCACCGGGAAATTGATATGGTTACCACCCCTTGCGGTCACCCGGTGGCAATGGTGCACGCCAATAACTGTTCGTCCCAGGTGAATGTGATTGCCGGTTTGCTGCGGGATTTTGCCGCTGCTATGGGGCAGCCTGTGCCGGACGGCAAGATCTATGAATTTTTGTTTAACAGCGCTGTGGACGGTGCGCCGGACTGTGACGGGATTGTTACCTACGGCTACACCTCCGGCGAGAGTATTTTGAATTTGGACGCCGGGCGACCGTTGACGGTGCGTCGGGCAGACAGCACGGTGAATTGGCCCAATCTGATGCGCAGCAACCTGTGCGGTGCCTTGGCGGCGCTGAAAGTGGGTATGGATATTCTGACTCGGGACGAGCAGGTGCCCTTGCAGCGAATTTACGGCCACGGCGGGTTCTTTACCACCCCGCAGGTGGGGCAGCGGCTGCTGGCCGCCGCTTTGGCGGCGCCGGTGACTGTGATGGAGACAGCCGGTTCCGGCGGCCCCTGGGGTATGGCGCTGCTGGCGGCATATATGCTGCAGCGGCAGAACGGAGAGCGTTTGGCTGCCTTCCTGGAGCGGCAGGTATTTGCCTGCTGTCAAACGGTGACGGTGGAGCCTACGGCGCAGGATGTGGCGGATTTTGACGCCTATATGCAAGCATTCCACGCAGCCCTGGACTTAGAGCGCCGGGCGGCAGAGGGAGAATAAAAGCAGATGTTAGAAGCATTAAAAGAACAAGTTTATCAAGCCAATATGGATCTGGTGCGCTACAATTTGGTGGTGCTCACCTGGGGCAATGTGTCGGCCATCGACCGGGAACAGGGGCTGTTTGTCATAAAACCCTCCGGCGTGCCATATAGTGAATTGACCCCGGCGGATATGGTGGTTATGGGCATGGACGGCAAACGGGTAGAGGGGGAGTTGAATCCCTCGTCCGACACCCCCACCCATTTGGCGTTATATAAGGCGTTCTCGGAGATCGGGGGCATTACCCACACCCATTCTTCCTGGGCCTGTGCGTGGGCGCAAGCCGGGCGGGATATACCGGCCTACGGCACTACCCACGCGGATTTTGCCTACGGTGACATACCCTGTGCCCGTGGTCTGACGGAGGATGAGGTCAACACGGCGTATGAGGCCAATACCGGTCTGGTGATCGTGGAGGAGTTCCGCCGGCGCGGCCTGGACCCGGGGGCGTTCCCCGGTGTGCTGGTGCAGCGTCACGGCCCCTTTACCTGGGGCAAGAGCGCGGCCGCCTCTGTGGAGAACGCGCTGATCTTGGAAGAAATCGCCAAAATGGCCAGCCGTACCGAGCGCATTGCCGGGGAGCGGCCCATTGGAATTGAATCTTACCTGCTGGATAAGCATTATCTGCGCAAGCACGGCGCCAATGCTTATTACGGACAGAAAAAATAACAGAAAAGAGGAGAGTTCTTATGAAAAAACTGTTTAGCCTGACCTTGAGCCTACTGATGCTCATTGCCTGCTCTCTTGGTACGGTATCTGCCTTTGCGGCAGAGGGAGAGGAACCGGCCCCCGTGGACCTGCGGGACTGCACAGTGACCTTGCAGTACGCTTCTGCTACCTACACCGGCAAGGCTCTGCGCCCCTCGGTGAAGGTGCAGTATAACGATATTGCCCTGATCCAGGGGCAGGATTACAAGGTACAGTACAGCGCCAATACCGCCTGCGGCACCGCCCAGGTGAAGTTGACCGGCACCGGCGATTATACCGGCGCGTTGAGCCGCAGCTTTAAGATTCTGCCCGGTCGGGTGACCGGTATGTCTACCAGCCGGACCACCACCACCATTACCATGAACTGGAAGCAGGTACCCGGTGCTGCCGTGTATCGGGTGTATCAGTCTACCTCTGCAAACGGCAATTACAGCAAGGTTGCCACTGTCAGCGGCACCAAGGCCAAAATCAGCAAGCTGTCTGCCGGTAAAAAATACTACTTCAAGATTGCTGCCTGCGGCAAAAAGGACGGCTCCTACGCCGGTCCCCTTAGCGCGGTACTCAATACCGGCACCCGTCCCTCCACCGTGTCCATGAAGAGTGTGACCAAGTCCGGCACGAATTTGAAGATCCGGTGGAACAAGGTGACCTGCTCCGGCTATGAAGTGCGTTACAGCACAGATAAGAAGATGAAAAAGGGCGTTAAGACGGTGAAGATCACCAAGTCCTCTGCCACTTCCACTACCATCAAGAAAATTAAAAAGGGCAGCACATACTATGCCCAGGTGCGGGCGTACCTGTCCTTTCCCAACAAGGTGTACAACGGCAGTTACAGCAAGGTGACCAGCTCCAGCTACTCCAACCTGTATGCCAGCTATTCTTCCAAGTATGTGAACAATAAGGACCGCACCACCAATCTGCGCATTGCCAGCAAGGCCATTGACGGCACCGTGATCCAGCCGGGACAGACCTTTTCCTTTAATAAAGTTGTAGGTAAGCGCACCAAGAGCCGTGGTTATAAAGAGGCCTATGTGTTCAGCGGCAGCGGCACGGTTATGGGCGTTGGCGGCGGTATCTGCCAGGTGGCTTCCACCATGTTTAATACCGCACTGCTTGCCAATGTGTCTATTGTGGAGCGGCACCAGCACAGCCAGCGGGTTACCTATGTGCCCTTGGGTCGGGACGCAGCCATTATGTGGGGCTCTCAGAACTTTCGCTGGAAGAACAATACCGGTATGCCCATTAAGATCAAAATGAGCGTAAAGGACGGTACCATCTCCTGCAAGTTCTACACCAGCAAGGAGGCAAAGCCCAAAAAGGTGAGGCTGAAAGTGAGCCAGAGCGGCAAAAACTTTACCTTGCGCCGGTATGTAGGCGGCAAGGTGAATTACACTGCCAAGTCTAAATACTAAATAAAAAGCGGCTATACCGATTTTTCGTCGGTATAGCCGTTTTTTCGTTCGCCTGTTCGTAGTAGAATAGGGGCGCGATTATTTGTGTTTGGTGTATTCCTGCACCGCCAAGGCATCGCACCGCTCGTTATAGGGGTGGCCGGCGTGACCTTTGACCCAGTTAAAGGTGACGGTGTGGGTCTGCAATAGGGGTAGCAGCTGCTGCCACAGGTCAACATTCAGCGCCGGTTTGCCGTCTGCCTTGCGCCAGCCCTTGCGCTGCCAGCCGTAGACCCAGCCCTTGGTTACCGCGTCGCACACATATTTGGAGTCGGTGGTCAGGGTCACCAGGCAAGGCTCCCGCAAGGCTGCCAGGGCACGGATCACCGCCGTCAGTTCCATACGGTTATTGGTGGTTTCCGCCTCGTAGCCGCTCATTTCTTTTTCCGTACCGTTATACACCAGTACAGCGCCCCAGCCGCCTTTGCCCGGGTTGCCAGAGCAGGCACCGTCGGTATAAATGCTCACTTTTTTCATAAATATTACCTCGCCGGGATATTTTAGCACGCTTTGTGGCAATAATCAATACAGCGTGGCAAAATCCGTACACCGGTCCGGGGCCACTTGACATTTGGCGTTATTTATTTTATGATATATGCAATTTGTGATGTTCGGAAAACTATATTTAACAGGAGGAATCAAATCAAATGATCAATCAGAATAAGTCTGACGGTAAGGCTGCTTCCGGAAAACGGAATTCCAAGAAGCGCTACACATACCGCAGACCGGTAAAGAAAGGCGCTCCGCGGCAGAAAAAGCCGGAGGAGTCTGTTCATATTGCATTTTTAGGCGGTATGAATGAGATCGGCAAGAACATGACGCTTTATGAATACAAGGACGATATGTTCATTGTGGACTGCGGTCTGGCATTCCCTACATCGGATCTGCCGGGCGTGGACTTGGTGATCCCGGACTTTACCTATGTAGAAAAAAACAGACACAAAATTAAGGGCGTATTGGTGACCCACGGCCACGAGGATCATATCGGCGGCCTGGCATTCCTGCTTAAGCGGATCAATGTGCCCATCTATGCTACCAAGCTGACCATCGGCCTGATCCAGGGCAAGCTCAAGGAGCACGGCCTGCTGAACAAGGCCAAGCTGGTGGAAATTCGCCCCCGGGACAACATCACTCTGGGTGCCTTTAATATTGAATTTATCCATGTGAACCACTCCATTCCGGACGCAGTAGGTCTTGCCATCCGCTGCCCGGCAGGCGTGATTATCCAAACCGGCGACTTTAAGATTGACACCACCCCGGTAGACGGAGATATGATCGATCTGGCTCGCTTCGCCGAGTATGGCAAAAAGGGCGTTTTGGCACTGCTTTCCGATTCCACAAATGCAGAGCGCCCCGGCTATACCATGAGCGAGCGCAAGGTGGGCGAGAGCTTTGAGCAGCTGTTCCGCAAGGCGCACAACAAGCGTATTGTGGTGGCGACCTTTGCTTCCAATATCCACCGGGTGCAGCAGATTATTGATGTGGCCCAGTCCAGAGGGCGTAAGGTGGCCGTGACTGGCCGTAGCTTGGAAAACTTGGTTCAGGTGGGCCAGGATCTGGGTTACCTGAATGTGCCGGAGAATATTCTCATTCCCATTGACGCCATTAAGCGTTACCCGGACGATAAACTGGTGATTATTACCACCGGTAGCCAGGGCGAGCCCATGTCCGCCTTGACTCGGATTGCCTTTGGCGAGCACCGCAAGGTGAATATCGGTCCCAACGACTATGTGATCATTTCTGCCACGCCCATACCGGGCAACGAGAAGATGGTGGGCAATGTGGTCAACGAGCTGATGAAGCACAATGTAGAGGTGATCTACGAAAAGATGTACGAGGTGCATGTCAGCGGCCACGCCTGTCAGGAAGAACTGAAATTGATGATGGGTATTGTTAAGCCCCAGTATTTCATTCCCGTGCACGGCGAGCAAAAGCACCTGCAAAAGCACGCCGGCCTGGCTATGTCCATGGGCTATGATATGAAGCACATTTACCTGGGCAATATTGGTGAAAAGATCTCTTTGAGCAAGACGGAGATGAAACAGATCGAGACTGTGCCTGCCGGCGAAGTGTATGTAGACGGCTTGGGCGTGGGCGATGTGGGCAATATTGTTTTGAACGACCGTAAGCATCTGTCCCAGGACGGTATTATCATTGTGGTGGCCACTTTGGATGCGGAGACCGGCGATGTGGTCAGCGGCCCGGATGTAGTGTCCCGCGGGTTTGTCTATGTGAAGGAGAACGAAGACCTGATGAACAAGGCCCGCGACCTGGCTTGCCATGTGATCTACGATTACTACGATGTGAAGGGTCGGGATTGGAACACCGTTAAGTCCAAGCTGCGGGATGAAATCTCCCACCTGATGTATGAAAAGACCAAGCGCAGCCCCATGGTGCTGCCCATTTTGATGGAGATTTAAGGAGAAGCGTATGAAAGTCATTTTGAAACAAGATGTAAAAGCGCTGGGCAAAAAAGGCGATTTAGTAAACGCCTCAGACGGCTACGCCCGCAACTTTCTCTTTCCCAAGGGGTTGGCGGTAGAGGCCAACGCCACCGCTATGAACGAGTTTAACTCTAAGGAAACGGCCAAGAAGTTCCACAAAGCCGAGGAAGTGAAAGCAGCCACCGCCGACGCACAGAAGCTGGAGGGCAAGACCTTTCATCTGAAAGCCAAGGCCGGTGCCAACGGCAAACTGTTCGGCTCCGTCACCTCTAAGGATGTGGCGGCGCAGATCAAAAAGGATCTGGGCGTGGAGATCGACAAGCGTAAGATCGTGATGGACGATATCAAGACCTTTGGTACCGTACAGGCAGAAGTGAAAGTCTATGCCGGAATTACGGCAAAGATCTTTGTACAGGTGACCGAGGCATAAGAGAAATCCAACCAATATAAACGGTGATGAAAATGGCGGAAGCAACAACGACCGGCGGCGTGGCGCTGCCGTACAATTTAGAGGCGGAACAAAGCGTATTGGGCTGTATTCTGCTGAATTCCGGCTGTATGGAGGAGGTGCTGATGCACCTGAAGGCAGAGAGCTTTTATCTGCCTCAGCACCGAGCTATCTTTGGCGCCATGCTGTCCATGTACACCTCTTCCCAGGCCAATATTGACCCAGTACTGATTGCCGATGTGCTGGCCAAAGAGGGACATTACGATGTGGCAGGCGGCAGGGAATACCTGGTGCAGCTGGCAAACAGTGTGCCTTCTACGGCCAATGTAGCCAGCTATGCCAAGATCGTGAAGGAGCAGTTTTATCTTCGAACCCTGATCCAAACGGCTCGGGAGATCATGGACGATGCGGCCAGCGGTGAGGGCGACGCCTCCTCTATCTTAGATGCGGCAGAGCAGAAGATCTATGATATTCGCCAGGGTAAGGACACCGGCGGTCCCACCAAGGTCAGCGAGGTGATCGTCAACGGCGTGTATGACCGCCTGGGCAAGCTCACCGGCGAGGACAAAGAAAAATATAAGGGCATTCCCACCGGCTTCGGTCTGCTGGATACTTACATTACCGGCTTGAATAAGTCGGACTTTATCCTGATCGGCGCCCGCCCGGCTATGGGTAAGACCAGTTTTGCCCTGAACCTGGCGTCCAATGTGTCCATGATGGCACGCAAAAAGTGCGTGTTCTTTAGCTTGGAGATGACCAAGGAGCAGCTGGCAGAGCGTTTGCTGGCGTCTCAGGCCGGTGTGCCCAGCCATAAGCTGCGCACCGGCGAGCTGGACAACGACGAGTGGGTGCGCCTGGGCAATGCTGCCGGTCAATTTAATGATGTAGAGTTGTATTTAGATGATACTTCTTCTATCACTGTGCCGGAAATCAAGTCTCGGGTTCGGCGCATGAAAGATGTGGATGTGATTATGATCGACTATCTGGGATTGATCAAATCCGCCACCCGCAAGGAGAACCGTGTGCAGGAGGTGTCCGAGATTACCCGCCAGCTGAAAATGTTGGCTAAGGACCTGATGATCCCGGTGATCTGCTGTGCCCAGTTGGCCCGTAGTACCGAGGGGCGAGGCAAGAGCCATAAGCCCCAGCTGTCCGACCTGCGAGAGTCCGGCTCCATTGAGCAGGACGCGGATATTGTGATGTTCCTCTACCGTGAGGACTACTATCGCAGCGAGGTGGATGAGGACAAGCAGGACGACATCGACGAGAACCATACGGAGCTGATCGTGGCCAAGAACCGCCACGGCGCTACCGGCTCCATTGAGATGACCTTTGATAAGGAATTCACCCGCTTCCGTGCGGTGGACAAGACAGCCAATGCATTCTGATTTGTTTGACCGGATTGACCGGACGGTAACGGAACACAATATGCTGTGCCCGGAGGACCGGGTGGTGGCAGCTGTGTCCGGTGGGGCGGACTCCATGTTATTGCTTCACTACCTGCTCAGCCGCAAGGAACGGTGGCAGCTGAAGATCACTGTTGCCCATGTGGAGCACGGCATTCGGGGCGAAAGCTCCCGGGCGGACGCTGCCTTTGTGCGGGATTTTTGCGCCCGGCAGCATTTGTCTTATTTTGAAAAAGCAATCGACGCACCCGGAGAGGCCAAGGCTGCCGGTATGGGCGTTGAGGCCTATGCCCGGCAAACGCGGTACGCCTTTTTTCAGTCGCTGGACTGTGATCGGATCGCCACGGCGCACACGCTTTCGGATTCTGTGGAGACCATGCTGTTCCGCTTGGCTCGGGGCACCGGGCTGCGAGGACTCACCGGCATTGCGCCGGTGCGGGGCAAGATCATTCGTCCGTTGCTGGACTGCACCGGAGAGGAAGTGCGGGCGGCATGCACGGCGCTGCATATCGACTATCGGATCGATGAGAGTAACGCCGATGAGCGGTACAGCCGCAATGCCATTCGCCATACGCTGGTGCCGGATTTTGACCGGGTGCACCCGGGCTTTATGCAAAATGCCGCCCGTACCTTGCAGAATTTGCAAGCGGATGAAGCCTATTTGCAGGCGCAGACTGCCGAACTTTTACAGGCGGCAAGAACTTTAAACGGTTTGCAAACGGCGGTACTTACTGCCGCACCGCTGCCCTTGCGCCGTCGGGCACTGACGGCGTTTTTAGAGCAAAACCGGTTTGGCGTGGATGCCCTCCACTTGGCCCAATTGGACGAGTTGCTTGCGTCCGGCGGACGGCTGCAGCTGCCCGGCGGATTTGCCCATGTACAGCGTGGGGTGCTGACTTTGAAAGCGGCAGGTGCGCCACCGGCGGCAGCAATCGCTTATGAACAGATTGTAGTATCTGTTGCGGAATTTTTAACGATTCGTGAATTATCGCAAATAAAAATTGATTTTTATTGCGACTATGATAAAATAACAGGCAGTGTTCGCTTTCGGCAGCGGCAGGCAGGGGATCGCATTTCTCCCGCCGGTCGCGGGTGCAGCAAATCGCTGAAGAAGCTCTATTGCGAATACCGCGTGCCCCACAGTCGGCGCGCTCTGCCCCTGGTGGCGGAGGACGATTTGGGGATCATCGCCGTGGCAGGCTGCTGCTGCGATCAGCGCGTCGGGGTGGACGCCACCACCCGGAGCGTGCTTTATGTAGTTTCCCATACGGAGGACTGATAGATGAATAATATGGCAAAAAATTGGAAGTCCATTCTGTTTTATATCCTGATCCCGGTGCTTTTGATCGGGGCAGTATGGTATTTGTCTTCTAACCAATCCGGCACAGAGGTGCAATACTCCCAAGTGGTGCAGATGTTTGAAGAGAACCAGATAAAGGACTTTTCCCTGGATCTGTCCAGCGGCGCACTGACCTACAAGACCTTTAAGGACCCGGAGAAGGAGCAGCGCTACACCGTGCCTAATGTGTCGCTCTTTTTGGACGATGTGAAGGATAATGTAGACGCGTATAACGCCAAGCAGACCAATAATAAGAACCGCATTACTTATAACTACAAGAAGGGCGCTTCCGGCAACTGGTTCACCAGTATGCTGCCGTTGCTTATTATGCTCATTGCTATTGTGGGTCTTGGGTTCTATGCGTTCCGGCGGATGAACAACGCCATGATGAACGACACCAACAAGACGCTGGGCTTTGGCAAGATCCGCACCAAGACCTTGGTGGAGGACGAAAAACGCAAGACCACATTTCAGGATGTGGCCGGTTGTGATGAGGAAAAGGGCGAGCTGGAGGAGATCGTGGAGTTCTTAAAGAACCCGGACAGCTTTACCGCACTGGGCGCCCGTATTCCCCGAGGCGTGCTGTTGGTGGGTCCTCCCGGTACCGGTAAAACTTTGCTGGCCCGTGCTGTGGCCGGTGAGGCCGGCGCACCGTTTTTGTCCATTTCCGGCTCTGACTTTGTAGAGATGTATGTGGGCGTGGGTGCTTCTCGTGTGCGCGACCTGTTTGAGCAGGCCAAGAAGAAAGCACCGGCCATTGTATTTATTGATGAGATTGATGCTGTGGGCCGCCACAGAGGTGCCGGCACCGGCGGCGGTAATGATGAGCGGGAGCAGACCTTGAACCAGTTGCTGGTAGAGATGGACGGCTTTGGCACCAACAGCGGTATTATCGTGATGGCTGCCACCAACCGGCCGGATGTACTGGATCCGGCGCTGCTGCGCCCCGGTCGTTTTGACCGCCAAATTACCGTGAATCGACCGGATGCACAGGGCCGTGAGGACATTTTGAAAGTCCATTCCCGCAACAAGCCTTTGGGTCCGGATGTGGATTTGAAAGAAGTGGCTAAGGACACCATCGGCTTTACCGGTGCGGACTTGGAAAACCTGCTCAACGAGGCTACTTTGCTGGCTGTGCGCCGCAAGAAGAAAGCACTGACTATGGCGGAAATTAACGACGCCTCCTCCCGTGTGCAAATGGGCACGGAGAAAAAGAGCCATAAATATTCCAAGAAGGCCAAGCGCCTGACCGCTTACCACGAGGCGGGTCACGCTGTGGCAGCCTACTATGTAGAGGGCCACGACCCGGTAAAGGAAATTTCCATTATTCCCCGGGGTCTGGGTGCAGGCGGCTACACATGGTACACCCCGCAAGAGGAAAATTACAATTCCAAAAAGGAGATGCTGGACGACCTGATCTCCATGTTGGGCGGTCGTGTGGCCGAGGCGTTGGCGCTGGGGGATATTTCCACCGGTGCGTCCAACGACTTGCAGCGCGCTACCCAAATTTGTCGGGATATGGTGGCCAAGTACGGCATGAGCGAGGTGCTGGGTCCGGCTGTATTTAGCGACGAGAACGACGAGGTGTTCCTAGGCAAGGACTTTGGTCATGTGAACAATTACAGCGAGGCTACCTCTGCTAAGATTGACGCGGAGATTGAGCGGATGATGCGCCACGCTTACAGCCAGACGGAAGAGATCTTAAAGACCCATTACGAGAAGCTGGAGCTGGTGGCGGAGACTCTGCTGCAAAAAGAGAAGGTTACCGGCGAGATGTTTGCCCAGCTGATGGAAAACGGCAAGCTGGACGAACCGGAAGCCCAACCGACAGAAGAACCGGAAGCCCCTGCGGCAGAAACACAGACTGCCGCGGACACAGCCCCGGTGCCTGCGCCGGAGGACGGAGACGCACCGGCAGCGGAAGCGGCAAATGCCCCGGCAGACCCTGCACCGGACGCGCCCAAATCCGACCGATAACCCCAAGAAAAGACAGTTACTGACCGGTAGCTGTCTTTTTTCATTTCTTGACATTTCCACAAGATATTGTATAATATCAACGACAAAAGACAATTTATTGGAGGGAAAAGCATGGCGAAAAAAGCCACCTACGGCAACGAAAGCATTAAGTCCCTGCGTGGTGCAGACCGTGTGCGAAAGCGCCCGGCTGTGATTTTCGGCTCGGACGGGTTGGAGGGCTGTGAGCATTCCATCTTTGAAATTATGAGCAACTCCATAGACGAGGCCAGAGAGGGGCGCGGCAATCGGATCGTGGTGACCCGCTACCTGGACGGCTCCTATGAGGTGCAGGACTTCGGCAGCGGTATTCCTGTGGATTACAACAAGAACGAGCAGCGAGAAAACTGGGAACTGCTGTTTTGCGAGATGTACGCCGGGTCCAAATATGATAACGCCGGCGGCGCAGGCAGTTATGAGTTCTCTCTGGGCCTCAACGGCCTGGGGCTTTGCGCCACCCAGTATGCGTCGGAATATATGGACGCGGAAATTCACCGGGACGGCTACTGCTACACCCTCCATTTTGAAAAGGGCGAGAATATCGGCGGTCTGCACAAGGAGCCGTACCAAAAGCGCGATACCGGCTCCCGCATTCGCTGGAAGCCGGATATTCAGGTGTTTACGGATATTAACATTCCCAGAGATTGGTTTGTATCTACCATGAAGCGCCAGGCCATTGTTAATGACGGTGTGCACTTTGTGCTCAAGGAGGAGACCGCCGGCGGCAAGTTTGACACCACCGAGTTCTGCTACCAAAACGGTATTCAGGACTATGTGGCGGAGCTGGCAGGGGATACTGCTTTTACGACGCCCCAATACTGGGAGTGCGAGCGGGTGGGCCGCGACCGTGCGGATCTGAATGACTATAAGTTGAAGATCAAGGCTGCGGTGTGCTTTTCGCTGAAAACCCAGCTGAAAGAGTATTACCACAACTCCAGCTTTTTGGAGCACGGCGGCTCGCCGGAAAAGGCCTTTCGCAGTGCCTTTGTCAGCCAGATCAATGCCTATTTGAAAGCCAATAACAAGTACGCCAAATCAGATGGTCAGATCAATATTCAAGATGTGGAGGACTGCGTGATCTTCGTGGTGTCCTCTTTCTCCACCAACACTTCTTACGAGAACCAAACCAAAAAGGCCATTACCAATAAATTTATTCAGGAGGCTATGACCGACTTCTTCCGCAAATCCCTGGAAGTGTACTTTATTGAGAACAAGATGGAGGCGGAGAAGATCGCCAACCAGGTGCTGGTAAATATGCGCGCCCGGGTGAAGGCGGAGAACACCCGCAAAACCTTAAAAACCACTTTGCAGTCCAAGATGGACATGACTAACCGTATTCAAAAGTTTGTGGACTGTCGCTCCAAGGATGTAAGCGAGCGAGAGGTGTTTATTGTAGAGGGCGACTCTGCATTGGGTGCCTGCAAGCAGGCCCGGGACGCCCGGTTCCAGGCGGTGATCCCGGTGCGCGGCAAGATCCTCAACTGCTTAAAGTCTGAGTATGACAAGATCTTTAAGAACGACATTATTACCGACCTGATCAAGGTGTTGGGCTGCGGCGTGGAAGTGCGCTCCAAGGCTGCCAAGGATCTGTCCGCCTTTGATATGGACAACCTACGGTGGAACAAAGTGCTTATCTGCACCGATGCGGATGTGGACGGTTTCCAGATCCGTACCTTGATTTTGACGATGATCTATCGCCTGATGCCCAAGCTGATCCAGGCAGGCAAGGTGTATATCGCCGAGTCTCCGCTGTACGAGGTGACCTGCAAGGGCCAGACCTATTTTGCCTACAATGAAGTGGAGATGGACCAGATCAAGGCAGAGATCGGCGACGCGCCCTATACCGTGCAGCGGTCCAAAGGTCTTGGTGAAAACGAAGCAGAGATGATGGCTCTGACCACCATGAACCCGGCCACCCGCCGCATTATTCAGGTGACTCCGTCAGATGCAGAGGAGACCTCCAAGTTCTTTGACCTGCTGCTGGGAGACAACCTGGAGGGCCGCAAAGAATATATTGCAGACTACGGCTACCTGTACCTGGACGCCGCAGATGTAAGCTAAGGAGGGGCGTTCATTGCCAAAGAAGAAAAAGGACCAGCGCCCGGTTGCCGGGAAGCTGGACGAAAATGTGCATATCAAAGGTGCCGGCACCGTGCAGACGGAGCCCATTGTGGACACCCTGAAGAGCAACTATATGCCCTACGCCATGAGCGTGATCCTCTCCCGCGCTTTGCCGGAGATCGACGGCTTTAAGCCCTCCCACCGCAAGCTGCTATACACTATGTACAATATGAAGCTGCTCACCGGCGGCTTTATTAAGAGCGCCAACATTGTGGGGCGCACCATGCAGCTGAACCCCCACGGTGACGCGGCCATTTACGACACCATGATCCGCCTGTCCCGGGGCAACGAGAGCCTGCTGTACCCCTATGTGGAGTCTAAAGGTAACTTCGGTAAAGCTTACAGCAAAAATATGATGTACGCCGCCTCCCGTTACACAGAGGCTAAGCTGGCGCCCATCTGCCGGGAGCTGTTTGACGACATTAACAAGGACACGGTGGATTTTGTAGACAACTACGACAACACCATGAAAGAGCCGACTCTGCTGCCGGTGACCTTTCCGTCCATTCTCTGTAATGTGACCACCGGCATCGCTGTAGGTATGGCCTCATCCATCGCTTCTTTTAACTTAAAGGAAGTGTGCGACACCACCATTGCCCTGATCAAAAACCCGGCCCATGTGATTGCAGACACCTTGCTGGCGCCGGATTTTGTAGGCGGCGGCTATATTCTCTATAATAAGCCGGAGCTGGACAAAATTTACGACACCGGCCGCGGCTCTGTGCGGGTGCGTGCCAAGTACACCTATGACAAAAAATACAACTGCATTGATGTAACGGAGATTCCGCCAACCACCACCGCCGAAGCGATCATTGACAAGATCGTGGAGCTGGTCAAGACCAACAAAGTGCGGGAGATCAGCGATATTCGAGACGAAACGGATCTGACCGGTCTGAAGATCACCATTGACCTGAAGCGGGGGGTGCATGCAGACGACCTGATGCTGCGGCTTTATAAGATGACGCCCTTAGAGGACAGCTTCAGCTGCAACTTCAATGTGCTGGTGGACGGCAAGCCCAAGGTCTACGGCGTACGGGAGCTGTTGATGGCGTGGATCGACTTCCGCCTGGAATGTGTGCGCCGCCGCCTGACCTTTATGCTGAACAAAAAGCGGGACCAGCTGCATTTGCTCAAGGGTCTGTCCAAGATTCTGTTGGATATTGACAAGGCGATTAAGATCGTCCGAGAGACCAAGGCAGAGGTCGATGTGGTGCCCAATTTGATGATCGGCTTTGGCATTGACGAGACCCAGGCGGAATATGTGGCGGAGATCAAGCTGCGCCACTTGAATCGGGAATATATCCTTAAGCGCATTCAAGATATTGAGAATTTGGAGAATGAGATCGCCCAGCTGGAGGAAGTGCTCTCCAGCCAAAACAAGATGAAAAAAGTAATCGTGGGCGAGTTGCAGGCGGTAGCCCAGAAGTACGACACCGGCCGCCGTTCGGAAATTCTTTACGATGTGCAGGAGGCTGCGCCGGAGACGGAGCAGGCTGCGCCGGACTACCCGGTGACTGTGTTCCTTTCCGCAGAGGGGTATTTGAAGAAGATCAAGACCGCCAACCTGCGCTTGAGCGGCGAGCAAAAGCTCAAGGAGGGTGACTCCATGCTCCGGGAGGAGGAAGCCTCCAACAGGGACGAACTGCTGTTCTTTACCAACCACCACCAGGTGTACAAGTCCCGCTTATCTGACTTTGAGGACGGCAAAGCGTCCCAGCTGGGCGAGTATGTGGCCGGTAAATTGGAAATGGAAGAGGACGAGCAGCCGGTATACATGGCGCTGCTCCATGAATACAAGGGCTATATGCTCTTTGCCTTTGAGAACGGCAAGTTCGCCAAAGTGGATGTGGCTGCCTACCAGACCAAGACCAACCGCAAGAAGCTCTTGAATGCTTATTCCGCCAAGTCACCCTTGGCGGCGGCTATGTATATTCCGGAGGATACGGAAGTGGTGCTGTGCTCCGACAGCGGGCGCAAGCTGCTGCTGAATACCGGCGGCGTGCTGGCCAAATCCACGAAGGACACCATTGGTATTTCTGCCATGACCTTAAAGAAAAATAAAAAGGTCACCGGTATGTACCTGTACAAAGAAGGCGAGTTTGAAAAGCCCTGGCGCTACCGTGCCAAAAATCTGCCGGCAGCGGGCGCACTGCCCTCGGCGGCGGACATTGGCGAGCAGCTGACCTTTTGATCCGGCGTGATTGAATAAAAAACGGGTCGATCTTCCATCGACCTGCAAAAACCGGCGGCTAACGCCCTATGTAAACCCGCTGCAAGGCAGCGGAGGCAGCAAAGGCAAACGCACTCTCTTTGTTGCCGTTTATAGTGTGCGTGCCGTCGCGCCTTTGTATGCCAGTAAATTGTTGGTAAAAAGGGGTTGCATTTCTCGTAGTGCTATGCTATAATGCTGAAGTAAATTATGAGCGGAGGAAGTTTTCATGCTTTGGTATCATTATGTTTTCGGCGCAGTGCTGATTTTGGCGTCGATTATTATAACTATCGTTGTATTGATGCAGGAGGGTCGTTCCCAGAACCTGTCCGGTGCTATCGCCGGCGGTGCAGAGACCTTTTTGGGCAAATCCAAGGGCAGAACGATTGAGGCAAAGTTAGAAAAAATCACAAAATGGCTGATCGTGGCTTTCTTTGTGATTGTGCTTGCTGCATTTCTCATCTTCCTGTTTGTCGGATAAGCAAACGCAGAGATAACCTTGCCGCGTGCAAGGTTATTTTTTTTGCAGTCACCCCAATGAATGAACGAGAACGAACATGAACTTTGTAATTTTGATTTAGAATGGAATAACGCCTACAACTACAAGGCCCAGACCGGTATGAATGAGATCATAGAGATCGGCGCTGTGATGCTGGATGAACGGCTGCAAATTGTAGATACCTTTAAGCAGCTGATTCTGCCCAAGGTATCTAAGCGGCTTACCGGTCGGTTTAAGGATTTGACCCACATTACCCCGGATGAGGTGAAGCAAAACGGCATTCCTTTTGAGGAGGCTTTTAGGGACTTTGCGCGCTGGAGTGGGGCGGACAACTGCGTGTTTTTGAGCTGGTCGGACAGCGATCTGTATGTGCTGGCCGGCAACTACAAGTATTTTAGCCAGCGTGCCCATGTACCGTTTATGCAGCGGTATGCGGACGCGCAAAAGTACTGTATGCGCTTCTTAACCGATAATCCTAACAACAACCAGATCAGCCTGGCCCACTGTGCCGAGAAGTTCCAAATCTCTGTGGAGGAGGAGAACCTGCACCGGGCGCTGGAGGACTGCTATGTGGCTGCCGCCTGTTTTAAGAAAGTGTATGATCCGGCACTGTTTGAGCCGTATATTTGTGACTGCTCCGGGGATTATTTTGAGCGGCTGCTGTACAAGCCCTATTACCTGCGCCACGCCATTTGCCGTGGGTTCGATCTTCGACAGCAAAAGTTTCAGTGCCCCCGTTGCCATAAAGAACTGCAAATGCTGCGTCCCTTTGAATTTTCCAACAACGCCTTTAAGAACTGGGGCGAGTGTGGGGATTGCGGCACCAAATATTGGGTGCAGCTGCGTGCCAAGCAAATGTACGATCATGTGCAGATCAGCAAGAAGGTGCAGCCCATGAGCCGCAAGCGTTCCCGGGCCATGGATCGGGAAAACGGCCGTACGAAAGCACCGAGCAAGAGCGGCAAGAAAGCAAAAAATTCTTAATTTATTCATAATTTGCTTTATTTATTTTAATCTTTGTAGTATAATTATAAAAATATAAAATGGGTCTGTCCGACCCGATCACCCATACATACGAACGACTTAGGAGGTATGTGCGTGGCGAATAAAGATTATGACGATCTGCTGCGTTCGTTTATGAACAATTCGTCTAAGGCTTATGACGAGGACCGGCACGCGGTAGAAAAGCAGGCGCAGCAGGCGCCCGTACAGAGGAATGCAGCGGCGGACCGTGCGGCGCGGCATAAGAAAGAGCAGCAGATGGAGAACCGCCTGGCTGCCAAAAAGCGCAAGAAGGCAAGCAAGCCACCCAAGGAGAGTACCCCTGCCCGCAAGTTAGGCAAGGTGCTGCTGGGCTGCCTGATGGTTATTTGCGTGGTGGGCATTGTGTGCTGCTCCGTGCTGTTTATTTACGGTTACAGCGTGGTTCATGGCGACAAGGTCTTTGACCTGACCGAGCAGAAGTACAGCCAAAATATGACGTCGTTCATCTACGGCACAGACAAGAACGGCAAGACTGTGGAGATCACCCGCCTGCATGGGGAAGAAAACCGCATTTGGGTGGACATGGACGATATGAGCCCCTATATGCCCAAGGCATTTGTGGCCGGTGAGGACAAGCGCTTTTATGAGCACCATGGTGTGGACTGGGTGCGTACCATCGGCGTGTTTGTCAAGCCCACCAACTTTGGTCAGGGCGGTTCCACCATTACCCAGCAGTTGATCAAGAACTTAACGGACGAAAACCAGGTGACCTTTATCCGTAAGTTTAACGAGATCTTGCAGGCGCTGAACCTGGAGCGCAATTACAGCAAGGACGAGATCATTGAGGCGTACCTGAACACGGTGTACCTGTCCAATGGCTGCTACGGCGTGAAGACCGCCGCAGAGAAGTACTTTGGCAAGGACATTAAGGATCTGAATGCGGCAGAGTGTGCCAGTCTGGCAGCCATTACCAAGGCGCCGTCCACCTATGATCCCTTGAATGACCCTAAGGCCAATAAGAAACGGCAGGAGTACTTCCTGGAGGCCATGTATAAGGAGGGCTCCATTTCTAAAGACGAGTACGAGAGCGCCAAGAGTTATAAGCTGGTATTTACCAACAGCAAAGAATATAAAGGCTCTAAGGTCAAAGCCAAGAGCACCAAAAAGGCACAGACCGTCAACAGCTATTATGTGGATCATGTGATTACCTCCGTGATTGAGGACCTGCAAAAGAACGGCTACACTTACAAGAAAGCCAAGAATATGGTCTACGGCGGCGGACTGAAAATCTACACTGCCATTGATTTTGATGTGCAGAAAGCACTGGAAAATGTGTACGAGAACTATAAGCGTATGCCGGACGAGACTGTCCAGGGTGCGATGGTAGTAATGGACTATAACGGCCGCGTTTTAGGCTTGGTGGGCGGCACCGGAAAGAAGAAAGTCAATTTGGGACTGAACCGCGCTACCATGTCCAAGCGACAGCCCGGTTCTACCATTAAGCCTCTGTCCGTGTACGGACCGGCGCTCGAAAAGAGCTTGCAGGACGAGAACACTGATATTTACTGGTCTACAATGATTAAAGATGCCCCGCTAAAGGTTGTGGACGGCAAACCCTGGCCCACCAACCAGGGCGGCGGTTACAGCGGCAGCACCGTTACCTTGCAGTACGGTCTTGCCCAGTCTAAAAACACCATCTCCGCCCGCACGCTGGATATGATCAGTGACGCCGGCGCGGTGGATTACTCTCTGGACTTTATCAGCAATCGGTTCCACATCAGCACGCTGGACAGCGTGAAGGACTGCGACTACGCACCTATGGCTACCGGCGGTGTGACCAACGGTGTAACCGTGCTGGAGATGACCGCGGCCTACGCCTCTTTTGGCAATGGCGGCTACTACTACGAGCCGTACTGCTACACGAAGATCGAGGATGTGCAGGGCAATGTGGTGTTGCAAAAGCAGCCGGAAAAGACCAAAGAGTCCGCGCTGTCTGAGAATACCGCCTGGGTGATGAACAAGTTACTGCAAACGGTTATGACCGCCGGCACCGGTACTCCTTACAAGTTGTCCGGTATTCAGTGCTTCGGCAAGACCGGTACCACTACGGACGATAAGGACCGCTGGTTTATGGGCGGTACGCCGGACTTTGTGGCCGGCGTATGGTACGGCTATGACCAGCCCAAGGAGATCTACTACGGCTTGTCCGATAACCCCTCCGGTACTTTGTGGAAGACGGTGCTGTCCGCCGTGTATGACAAGCTGGACAGCGATCAGTATAAAACCAAGTTTGAGGAGCCGGAAGGCATCGTAAAGCGTTCCTATTGCCCCTCCTGTGGCAAGTTGCGCAGCGGCACCGGCGTGTACGGCTGGTACGATGTGAACAACCTGCCCGGCAACTGCTCCGGCGGCCACGGCTATTCCACCGGCGGGAGCCGCGGCTCCGGCAGCTACGGCAATTCCGGCAGTTCTGGCAAGACCACCACTGCGGCAGACGGCGAGAATACCACAGCCGCCGGCGGCGAGACCACCGCAGCCCAGAAGCCGCAGACCTCTGCACCGGCAGAGCAAAAGCCCACCAAGGCCGATGAGGGTGACGGCGAATGAGTGCCACCCGCTTTATCGTTGTGCGCCACTGCGAGGCACAGGGGAATATCCGCCGGGTGTTTAACGGTATCACGGACGGCGACATTACAGAGAACGGTGCCCGCCAGCTGGATCTGCTGGCTGCGCGTATGGCAGAGAAGCGCTTCGATGAGATTTATTCCAGCCCCTTGCGCCGCAGCGTGAAGACTGCCCGGGCCTGCAATCGCGCCCACGGGCTGCCTATCCACGTACTGAACAGCCTGATCGAGATCAACGGCGGGGCGTTTGAGGGTCTGCCCTTTGCGGACTTCCCCAAATGCTACCCCAAGGAGAGTGCTCTGTGGAATGACGAGCCCCATGCCTTTGCCATAGAAAAAGGGGAGTCTATGCAACAGGTGTTTGACCGTATGCGAGACACGGTGCTGCTGCTCAACGCCCGCCATCCGGGCAAGACCGTATTGCTGGCCTCCCACGGCTGTGCCATTCGCAATCTGCTGTGCTGGGCACACGGTTGGCCCATTGTGCGGCTGAACGATGTGAACTGGGGTGAAAACACCTGTGTGTCCGTTTTAGAAGTAGATGAAAGCGGCACACCTCGCTTGCTGCTGGAGAATGACGCTTCTCATTTACCGGCGGACTGCGCTACCTTGGGCAAGCAGGACTGGTGGCGGCCGGAGTACCGGCACGACCCTTTTGGAAGATAATAAACATGAACGGAGCGAAAGCGATCAACAAGGTATGGATCCTTTCGCTCTTTTTTACAGGAAGGAGAACCGCTATGCGAATGATGGCTGTGGACTACGGTGATGTGCGCACCGGCGTGGCTTTTTGCGATGTGCGGGAGATGCTGGCCACCGCCTACGACACGGTGGAGGAGCGCTACGTGCCTAAGCTGGCCGAGAAACTGGCGGCTCTTGCCAAGGCAGAGAAAGCAGAGCAGATCGTTGTGGGGCTGCCCCGGAATATGGACGGCAGCTATGGCTACCGGTGCGACGCCTGCCGACGCCTGGGCGATTTGCTATCGGAGCTTACCGGACTTCCGGTGGTGTACCAGGACGAGCGCCTGACGACGGTGCTGGCCTATGACCTGCTGTCCGCTGGCAATGTGCATGGCAAAAAAAGCAAGAAGCAGGTGGACGCTGTGTCTGCCAGCGTGATCTTGCAGTCTTATTTGGACAGTCACCGCTAAACCGCGTCTTAGCGGATAGAGAGCACCGGCGCTGCGTATAGATGTAGCGGTGGTGCTTTTGGAATGGACGGTGGGTCGCACACGGTTGCGGCTGGATTATTCGTTTTTTTGGATATTGACTTTTGCCGCCTGGGCACAGAACGAATTGCTGTGGCAGGTGCTGCTGTTCTCCGTGCTCCACGAGTGCGGGCACTTGACGGCGCTTTGCGCCCTGGGATTGCAGCCTAGGCAGCTGCGCTTGTCCTTTTACGGTATGGCGCTGCGGTATGACCGGGTGCCGGATCGGCGGCGAGAGACAGCGGTGCTTTTTGGCGGCCCGGCGGTGAATCTGATTTTGTGGGTGCTGCTGCGGGACCCGGCCAACGGAGCGCTGTTTCTTCTGAATATGCTGCCCATTTTTCCGCTGGACGGGGGACGGCTGGCGGCGCTTTGGCTGCCCCACAGATTGACGGTAGTGCTCAATGCGCTGGCGCTGGCGGTGCTTACCGGGCTGGGCGGTTATGTGCTGTACCGGGGCGGCGGGGTATCGCTCCTGGGAATCAGCCTGTATTTAATGCTATCAAATTTGAGGTCTGTATGAGAAAAGAGATTGAAAAACTACTGCAATCGGTGCAAAAACCGGCGCGCTATGCCGGTGGCGAACTGAACAGCGTAATGAAAGATAAAAGTAAAGTGGCGCTGCGCTATGCCTTTTGTTTTCCAGATACTTATGAGATCGGTATGAGCCACTTGGGAATGAAAATTCTTTACGGCGTCGCCAACGCTCGGGAGGACACTTGGTGCGAGCGGGTGTTTGCCCCGGCGGACGATATGGAGGCGCTGATGCGTGCCCACGGCGAACCGTTGTTTGCCCTGGAAAGCGGCGACCCGATCAAGGACTTTGATATGATTGGCTTTACCATGCAGTATGAGCTGTCTTATACCAATATTCTGAATATGCTGGATTTGGCGGGGGTGCCTTTGCGTGCCGGGGATCGAAAGTCGCTGACCCCCATTGTGGCCTTTGGCGGCCCCTGCGCCTGCAACCCGGAGCCGGTGGCGGAGTTTGCGGACATCATCTTCCTGGGCGAAGGGGAAGAGACCACCAATACGGTGCTGGATTTGCTGAAAGAATGTAAAGAGAGCGGCAAGAGTAAGCAAGAGTTTTTGGAAGCAGCCATGCACATTCAGGGTATTTATGTGCCGTCTTTTTATGAGGACAGCTACAACCCGGATGGCACCCTGTGCGCCCTGACCCCCACCCACGGCGCACCGGAACGGGTGAAGAAGTCCATTGTGTCCGATATGAACAAGTGCTATTACCCGGACAGCTTTGTGGTGCCGTTTATTGATATTGTCCACGACCGGGCAGTGGAAGAGATTTTTCGGGGCTGTATTCGCGGCTGCCGCTTTTGTCAGGCTGGGTTTATCTATCGCCCCATTCGAGAGAAGAGTGTAGAGACCATCAACCGTCAGTCCAAGGCGCTGATCGACTCTACCGGGTATGATGAGCTGTCCTTGTGCTCTCTGTCCACCTCCGACCACAGCTGCGTCAACGAAATGCTCACCTCCCTGATTGACTGGACCGTGCGGGACAAGATCAATTTGTCCCTGCCCAGCCTGCGGGTGGATAACTTTAGCGATGAGCTGGTGGACAAGCTGTCCAAAGTGCGCCGCAGCGGGCTGACCTTTGCCCCGGAGGCGGGCACCCAGCGTATGCGGGATGTAATCAACAAGAATGTGACGGAAGAAGAAGTGCTGCGCACCTGTACCAAGGCCTTTGCCGGCGGCTGGACTTCCGTGAAGCTGTACTTTATGATGGGGCTGCCTACGGAAACCATGGAGGATATTGCCGGTATCGCTCAGCTGGCGGGCAAGGTGGTAGACGCCTACTATAACACTCCGGAGCACAAGAAAGGTTGCGCCGTCAGCGTGTCCGTGTCCTGCGCGTCCTTTATTCCCAAGCCCTTTACGCCCTTCCAGTGGGAGCCGGAGGACACCATGACCTCCTTGCGGGCCAAGCAGGCCCACTTGTTGGAGAGTGTGCCCAGCCGCAAAATCCGCGTGTCTTACCATGAAACGCCCACCTCGCTTTTAGAGGGCGTGCTGGCGCGGGGAGATCGGCGGCTGTCCAAGGTGCTGCTACGGGCTTTTGAACTGGGCTGCAAGTTTGATTCTTGGGACGATCACTTTAACTTTGACGCCTGGATGCAGGCCTTTGAAGAATGCGGGCTGGACCCGGACTTCTATACCAAGCGGCGGCGCCCCTTTGAGGAGCTGCTGCCCTGGGATCATTTGGATTACGGCGTGTCTCGCAAGTTCCTGGAACTGGAGAACAAGCGGGCGCACCAAAATGTGACTACGCCCCATTGCCGGATCCGCTGTGCCGGGTGCGGCGCCAACAAACTCAACGGAGGACATTGCGATGCAAGACCAGAAGTGGCACGAGATACGACTGCGGTTCAGTAAAACCGGGCGGGCCAAGTACATTGGTCACCTGGATGTGAATCGGGTCATGTCCAGAGCCTTGCGCCGGGCGGGGATTCCCTTGTGGTTCACCGAAGGGTATAACCCCCACGCTTATATGCGCTTTTCGCTGCCTTTGTCCTTGGGGGTGGAGAGTGCCTGCGAGAGTATGGATATTCGATTGATAGAGCCCATGGGGCCTTTGGAGGTGCAGCGGCGCATGAACGCTGCCCTACCGCCGGATATTCAAATCGAAGATGTGTTTTGCGACTTTCGGGACTGTACGGAGATTGCCTTTTCCGATTATGACTTTACCCTGGCTTTTGACGATAATGCCGCAGCGGCGGAAAAGCTGCAGGCCGTATTGGACGCGCCGCAGATTCTGGCGCTGAAGAAAGGCAAGGTGGGTCGCAAGCGGGTGATGAAGGAAGTGGATATCAAGACCTTCATTGACCGGTACCGTGTGGAGCTGACTCCTCAGGGCGTGGTGCTGCACCTGCGTTTGGCAGCCGGGCAGGAGAAAAATCTGAATCCTACGCTGCTGTGCGACACGCTGCTGCGCTTGGTGGAACTGCCATGGGAATGGAAGCGAATCTACCGACTGGACCTGCTGGATAAAGATTATCAGCCCTTTCAGTAAAAAACACTTGCTTTTTTGCACCGAGTGTGCTAATATACTAACGCATTTATTCCGTTGCGCTTCTTGCAACGAGCGAAATGCTCTGCGTTACAGGCATAACGAGGGTGGTCCTCTGGCAGATCTCTGTTAAGAACACCTCATAAATAAGAAGGAGGTTGTTATTGATGAACGCACTTGATTTGATTGCTCAGGGCAGCATGAAAGAAGAAACACCTAAATTCCAGATTGGTGATACCGTTAAGGTTGCCGTAAAGATCCGCGAGGGTTCTCGTGAGCGTATCCAGATGTTTGAGGGTACTGTGATTGCTATTAAAGGTTCCGGTATCAGCAAGACCTTTACCGTGCGTCGCCTTTCTTACGGCGTAGGTATTGAGCGTGTATTCCCGCTGCATTCTCCCAATGTGGAGAGCGTGCAGGTGATCCGCTCCGGTAAGGTTCGTCGTGCAAAGCTGTATTACCTGCGTGACCGTGTGGGTAAGGCTGCTAAGGTGAAGGAGAACTTGCAGAAAGATAACGCTGCAAAGACTGCCGACGCTGAGTAAGACACATAAAAAATGCTTCTGTTACCTTGGTGACAGGAGCTTTTTTATTTGCCTTTTTCCGCGGTGTATGGTAAACTGGGGGCAGTAAGTAAGGACAGGTAAAGACAATGGCTGATTTTCAAAAACAAAAGGTACAGTGGTTCCCGGGCCACATGGCAAAGACTCGGCGCCAGATCAAGGAAATGCTGCCTCTGGTGGACGGGGTGGTGGAACTGCTGGACGCCCGCGTGCCGTATAGCTCCGCCAACCCGGAGTTAGACACCCTGGTGCGGGGCAAGCCCCGGATCGTGCTGCTGAATAAATGCGATGTGGCAGACCCGGCGGCCACCAAGCGCTGGATTGCAGCCTTTGAGGCCCAGGGCAAAACTGCCCTGGCAGTGGATTGCCGCAGCGGCAAGGGACTGTCCGCCTTTTTGCCCACGGTGCAGCAGGTGCTGAAAAAGACCATTGAGAAGAATACCCAGCGAGGTATGGCCGGCAAGCCACTGCGGCTGATGGTGGTGGGTATTCCCAACACCGGCAAAAGCTCCTTTATCAACCGTATGGCCGGTAAAAACCGCGCCAAGGTGGCCGACAAGGCCGGTGTCACCCGGCAAAATCAGTGGTTCGCTGTGGGCGGCGGCATTGAGCTGCTGGACACCCCCGGCGTGCTGTGGCCTAAGTTTGACGATCCGGAAGTAGGGGATCGGCTGGCGTTTATCGGCTCTGTAAAAGATGAAGTAACAGACCTGGAGACCTTGACCTGCCGTTTGCTGGAGGTACTGGGGCACACCAGACCGCAGGCCATTATCCAGCGGTACGGCATTGAGGTGGACGAGGATATGCAGGGCTGGGAAATACTGGAAGCCATCGGCCGCAAGCGCGGCTTTTTAATGCGGGGCGGCGAGATCGACTATAACCGGTCCGCAGTGATTGTGGCGGATGAATTTAGAGGAGGAAAGCTGGGGCGAATGACCCTGGAACTGCCGGAATGATGGAATGGACAGCATTTGAAGATCAGGCCCGCGCAGAGGGCTACACCTGCATCTGTGGTATTGATGAAGCCGGGCGAGGTCCCTTGGCAGGTCCGGTGTACGCGGCGGCGGTGGTGCTCCGCCCGGGGCAGGTGATTGAGGGGGTCAACGACTCCAAAAAGCTCAGCGAAAAAAAGCGGGAGATCCTGTTTGACACCATTTGCAGCCAGTGTGCTGCCTATGGGATCGGCTCCGCCACAGAAAAAGAAATTGATGAGATCAATATTCTCAATGCCACTTACCTTGCCATGCAGCGGGCGGTAGCCGCCCTGCCGGTACAGCCGGACTGCGCTTTGGTAGACGGCAACCGTGCCCCTGACTTGCCCTTGGAGGTGCGCACGATCATTAAGGGCGACGCTCAAAGCGCCAGCATTGCGGCAGCGTCTATTTTGGCTAAGGTCAGTCGGGATCGCTATATGCTGCAAATGGCGGAGAAATACCCGCAATACGCTTTTGAAAAGCACAAGGGCTACGGCACCAAGCTGCATTATGAACGGCTGGAGCAGTACGGGATCAGTCCCATTCACCGGCTGTCATTCCTGAAGAAATGGATGAACCGATGATCCGGCCGGAATACTACGGCAAGTACGGCGAGCTGGAGGCTGCCCGGTACTTGCAAAAGCAGGGCTATAAGCTGTATGATGTGAACTACCGCTGCCGTTTTGGCGAGATCGACCTGATATGTACCAAGGGGCAGTATTTGGTGTTTGTGGAGGTCAAAACCCGCAGTCAGGGTGCCATTGCCGACCCGGCAGAATTCGTGGACCAATACAAACAGGAGCGGATCATTCAAACCGCCAAGCTGTTTTTGACCCAAAATCCAACGAAAAAGCAACCCAGATTTGATGTAATTGAAGTGTTTTTACAAAAGGACGGCACAAAATCCGTAAAACACCTTGAAAATGCCTTTACATTGGTATAAAATATTCTGCAAGAAAAACGAAATCACAACCCCCCAACGAATAGGAGAGCGTGTATGCTATATACTTCAACAAGAAATAATGAGATTCGCGTAACCGCAGCCCAGGCCATTGCCCAGGGAATCAGCGAGGAGGGCGGCCTGTTTGTGCCGGTGGAACTGCCTCACTTCTCTATGGATACGGTACGGGAGATGATGGAGATGTCCTACATTGACCGGGCCAAGACCGTGCTGCGCACCTTCTTGACGGACTTTTCCGAGGAGGAGCTGAATTACTGCGTAGAGGGCGCTTACCGGGCAGATAAGTTCTCCAGCCTCGCAGTGGCACCTACGGTGAATATCGGCGGCAAGGAGAATATCTTGGAGCTGTGGCACGGTCCCACCTGTGCCTTTAAGGATATGGCGCTCCAGCTGCTGCCCTACCTGATGACCGTATCTGCCAAAAAGACCGCCGAGGGCAAGACCATCGTGATCTTGGTTGCCACCTCAGGCGATACCGGCAAGGCAGCGTTAGAGGGCTTTAAGGATGTTGACAAGACCAAGATCCTGGTGTTTTACCCGGTGGACGGTGTGTCTCCCATGCAGAAGCTGCAAATGACCACCCAGGAGGGTGAGAATGTGGCCGTCTGCGCCATTCACGGCAATTTTGACGACGCCCAGAGCGCCGTTAAGTCTATCTTTACCAATGACGAAATCAAGGCGGAGCTGGCAAAGAAGAATATGATGTTCTCTTCTGCCAATTCGATTAACTGGGGCCGTCTGGTGCCGCAGATTGTCTATTACTTCTCCGCTTATGCGGATCTGTGCAAAATGGGTCAGCTGCAAGTAGGCGAGCCCATGAATGTGGTGGTGCCCACCGGCAACTTCGGCAACATTTTGGCCGGGTATTATGCCAAGCACATGGGCCTGCCCATTCAGACTATGGTTTGCGCGTCCAATACCAACAATGTACTGACTGATTTCCTGAAAACCGGCACTTATGACCGAAACCGGGACTTTTACGCCACCACCTCTCCCTCTATGGACATTCTCATTAGTTCCAACCTGGAGCGGCTGCTGTACCATATGAGCGGCGAGAGCGACGCTGCCGTGCGCGGCTGGATGACCCAGCTGGCGGAGAACGGCAAATACACGGTAGAGCCGGAAGTGATGGCAAAGATCCAAAATGAGTTTGCCGCCGGTTACTGTGATGAGGCCGCTGTGGCAGATACCATTCACAAGACTTATACCGATCAGAACTACCTGTGCGACACCCACACCGCCGTGGCTGTAAAGGTGTACCGGGACTATGTAGCCCAGACCGGCGACGATCTGCCTACGGTGATTGATTCCACCGCCTCTCCTTACAAGTTCTCCAAGAGCGTGCTCACTGCCGTGCTGGAGGGCAACACCCCGCAGCTGGATGAATTCGATATGGTAGAGGAACTGCACCGGGTCACCGGCGCTGCCGTACCGGCGCCCTTGGCCGCATTAAAGGATAAGGCCGTGCGCTTTACCCAGGTGTGTGACCGGGAGAATATGAGCCAAATGGTTTTTCAGCTGCTGAACCTGTAACAGAACAAAAAGAGGGCAGGATATCCTAAGATGATACCCTGCCTCAGACTGTCGATAAAGTGGCTAAATCGCGCCATGCTGTAAAATTCAAATAGAATATTTGTAGGGCAGGGGCTTGCTCCTGCCGAAGGTGTTCTATATTGTCTACTGTTTTGAAAAAGTGGCTTGAACATCGAGTTCAAGCCACTTTTGGCGCTTTTCGTCTTTTGCTCAGGGGCGGTACTGTTGTACAGCACCCATTCGCAAAATACGAAATTTATCTCACTTTCTCGATGTCTGCCAGCGTGTAGAAATTTATACTTAGCTTCTTCTACACGCTGGGGCAGGATATCATGCGATATCCTGCCTTTTTCGTCTTTTTACTTACAAGAACAGCCGTCGCAGCACTGGAAGGTCTCGCACGCGGTGTCCGTAGAGGTCTTTGCGTTTTGCGTGCCCACCTGAATATGACCGGCGGTGCAGCAGTCGGAGCCATCGTGGTACTTGCAGTTCTTGACTTCACAGGAAATGCCTTTGATCTCGTCCATTTTTTTCACTCCCTTCCCGCATAGTTTGTGCAGGTGCGGGTATTTTATACGGAAAAGAGGTGCCTTATGGCGCTGTATGCCATTGCAGATACCCATTTGTCCTTTGGCACGGACAAGCCCATGGACAGTTTTCCCGGCTGGAGCGATTATACCGTTCGCTTGGCGGCCAACTGGCGCCATTTGGTGGAGCCGCAGGATACGGTGGTGATCGCCGGGGATATTAGCTGGGCCATGAAATTCTCGGAATGTACGGCAGATTTTGCCTTTTTGAACGATTTGCCCGGGCAAAAAATCTTGCTCAAGGGCAATCACGACTATTGGTGGAACACCAAGCGCAAAATGGATCTGTATTTGCAGGAAAATCATTTTGATACTTTACAGATTTTGCATAATCAGGCGATCCCTTACGGCGATGTGGCTTTGTGCGGCAGCCGGGGCTGGTTCTTTGAGGACGCGCCGGAGGCCCAGGACGAGAAAGTGCTGGCCAGGGAAGTAGGCCGTATTCGTATGTCATTGGAGGCGGCAGGGGACAGAGAAAAGATCGTTTTTCTCCATTATCCGCCGGTGACCACCGGGAACGCCTGTGCGCCGATCGTAGAACTGTTGCAGCAGTACGGTGTGCAAAAGTGCTATTACGGCCATCTGCACGGCGCAGCCGCCCGGTTTGCTTTTGAGGGGGAGTATCAGGGCATTGATTTTCGCCTGATCTCTGCCGATCATCTGGCGTTTACCCCCTTATTTATCTGCAAATGAGCAGAAAAGCCAAATAATATAAATACTTGCTTGAAATTAAGTAATAGATATGTTATAATGCCAAATCGGTGATATTAGATAAATTTTGAGGAGGTCAAAGCAATGGCACTGAAATCATCCAATAAAGTGGACACCAATGTTTATGAAATCGAGGTTACCGTTGCCCCTGAGGAATTTACTCAGGCTTGCAAGGACGCATATTTGAAGCGCAGAAAATCTATCCAACTGCCCGGCTTCAGAAAGGGCAAGGCTACCCAGGGTATGATCGAAAAGCTCTACGGTGAGGGCTTCTTCTATGAGGACGCGTTGGAGATCGTGTATCCCGCAGTTGTTACGGCTGCCATTGAGGAGGCCGGTCTGCGCACGGTGGACTCTCCCTCCGAGCTGGATGTAAAGACCATCAGCAAGTCCGAGGGCGTGGATATGACCATGAAGGTCACTGTGTACCCGGAGGTCAAGCTGGGCCAGTATAAGGGCCTGGAGGCTGTGCAGCTGCCCACAGAGGCAGACGATGAGGATGTGGCCAACGAGTTGACCAACATGCTGGACAGAAACAGCCGACTGGTGACCGTTGAGGATCGTGCTGCCGAGATGGGCGACACTGCAGAGATCGACTTTGAGGGCTTTGTGGACGGCGTTGCATTTGACGGCGGCAAGGGCGAGAACTATCCTTTGGAGTTGGGCTCCGGTTCCTTTATCCCCGGCTTTGAGGAGCAGGTGGCCGGTCACAAGACCGAAGAGGAATTTGATGTGAATGTGACTTTCCCGGAGGAGTATCAGGCAGAGAATCTGGCCGGTAAAGACGCTGTGTTTAAGGTGAAGATCCACGAGATCAAGACCAAGGAAGTACCGGCACTGGACGACGAGTTTGCCAAGGACGTGTCCGAGTTTGACACTCTGGACGAGTTGAAAGCCGATCTGAAGAAGCAGCTTAGCGAGAAAAAGGCGGAGGACGCCCGTCGCGACCTGGAAAACCAGTTGCTGGAACAGGCCATCGATGGTATGGAAGCCGAGATCCCGGAAGTGATGTTCACCAAGCGTGCCGACGAGATGATCAACGACTATGCTTACCGCTTGCAGGCCCAGGGCATTGACTTGCAGACCTACTTGCAGTATATGGGTCAGGATATGGACGCATTCCGCGCTACCTTTAAGGACGGCGCCGAGAAGCAGGTCAAGGCTTCTTTGGTACTTGAAGCCATCGTGGCCGCTGAGAAGCTGGAAGCCACAGAGGACGAGATCAGCGCCGAGATCGACAAGCTGGCCCAGCAGTACGGTATGGAAGCGGAGCAGATCAAGAAGGCTGTACCGGCTGACCAGATCGCTGCCGATGTAACCACTAAGAAGGCACTGGATCTGATCGTGGACAGCGCCAAGTTGGTAGAGAAGAAAGCGGAAAAGAAGGCCGCCAAGAAGTCCACTGCCAAGAAGGCAGACGACAAAAAGGCAGAGAAAAAGCCGGCAGCTAAAAAGACTGCCGCTAAGAAAACCGCCGCCAAGAAAACCGCCAAGAAAGAGGAAGATGCCGAGTAATACTGCGCACCTCTTTGAATGAATAAGCAAAATACGGTCTATATTATAACAGACCGTATTTCCGCATAGACTGAGTTTAAGGAAAGTGATTTTATGGCTTTAGTCCCTTATGTTGTAGAGCAGACCGGCGCCGGCGAGCGCTCCATGGATATTTATTCCCGCCTGCTCAGCGACCGTATTATCGTGCTCTCTGACCAGGTGAACGACACCACCGCTTCTTTGGTGGTGGCCCAGTTGCTGTTTTTGGAGAGCCAGGACAGTGAGAAAGACATCAGTCTGTATATCAACAGCCCCGGCGGCTCCGTAACTGCCGGCCTGGCGATTTACGACACTATGAATTATATCAAGTGCGATGTGTCCACCATCTGTGTGGGTATGGCCGCCAGCATGGGTGCGTTCTTGCTTTCCAGCGGCGCCAAGGGCAAGCGCATTGCACTGCCTAACAGTGAAATACTCATTCACCAGCCCTTGATCGGCGGCAATGGCCTGACCGGTCAGGCCACAGATATTGAATTGGCTGCCAAGAACTTGGTGCGCACCAAGGAACGGCTCAATGAAATTCTTGCTAAGAACACCGGCAAGAGCTATGAACAGATTGTGCAGGACACAGACCGAGACAACAGCATGACCGCACAGGAAGCGCTGGCGTACGGCCTTGTGGATAAAGTGATCGACAAGAGATAACACGGTAGACGGACGGATGGCAGCATCCGTCCTGTCTTTCTATTTTGGATTTGGAGTGTGCATACATGGCACGAGATGACAATTACAATCGTATGACCCGGTGCTCCTTCTGCGGCAAGTCAGAGGCAATGGTTCACAAGCTGATTGAAGGTCCGGGCGTATTTATCTGTGACGAGTGTATTCGCCTTTGCAACGACTTGATCCAGAGCACCGAGCTGGTGGACGCCCCCGGTAAGCAGGGGGAGGACGGCGATATGGTGCTGCCCAAGCCGGCAGAGATCAAGGCCCAGCTGGACGCCTATGTGATCGGTCAGGACGAGGCAAAAAAAGCGCTGTCCGTTGCGGTATATAACCACTATAAGCGTATTTTCAGCACCCAAAAGGACGATGTGGAGCTGCAAAAGAGCAACATCTTATTGATGGGTCCCACCGGCGTGGGTAAGACGATGCTGGCCCAGACCCTGGCAAAGATCCTGAATGTTCCCTTTGCCATTGCAGACGCCACCACCCTGACCGAGGCCGGGTATGTGGGCGAGGACGTGGAAAATATTTTGCTGCGCCTGATCCAAGCGGCGGACTTTGATGTGGAACGCGCCGAACGGGGCATTATCTATGTGGACGAGATTGACAAAATCAGCCGCAAGAGCGAGAACCGCTCCATTACCCGTGATGTAAGCGGTGAAGGCGTGCAGCAGGCGCTGCTGAAGATTTTGGAGGGAACAGTGTCCAATGTCCCCCCCGGCGGCGGGCGCAAGCACCCCCAGCAGGAGTTTATTCAGATTGATACGACGAACATTCTCTTTATCTGCGGCGGTGCCTTTGACGGCATTGAAAAAATCATTGAGAAGCGGATCGGTGGCAAGTCTATGGGCTTTGGCGCGGATATTCAAGCGGAAGATGTGGACGAAAACCGCGTGATGGAGCGGGTAGAGCAGCACGATCTGGTGAAGTATGGACTGATTCCGGAACTGATTGGGCGTATTCCTGTGATTGCCGTGCTGGAGAATTTGGATAAATCGGCATTGATCCGCATTATGACGGAGCCGAAGAATTCCATTGTTAAGCAGTATACCCGTATGTTCCAAATGGACGGGGTGCATCTGGAGTTCCAGCCGGAGGCGCTGGCGGCTATGGCCGATGTGACCCTGGAGCGCAAAACCGGCGCCCGCGGTCTGCGCAGCGTGTTTGAATCTACCTTAAAAGAACTGATGTTCCAGATCCCCAGCGACAGCACGGTGGAGAAGGTGACCATCACCCCGGAGACGGTGCGCAGCGGTGCGGAACCGATCATTTTGCGCAATCCCAAGAAGGAGAGCCACGACCTGACGGCCGGTGCTCTAAAGAACGCATAAGCAAAGGAGTGCAGTGCGCAGCAGCGTATTGCGCTCTTTTTTTCTTTTCAGGTTGCCTTTTTATATATTTTATTATATAATACTGCGTAGCGATTTTTTTCTGCTGATGATTTTTTGTATTTAGAAGTAGGTTTTATAGATGGACGAGATGAACATTTTTGAGACGGCGCCCAGCTTCCCGGTGATCCCTTTGCGGGGACTGGTGATGTTTCCGGATATGGTGCTGCACTTTGATGTGGGGCGCAAAAAGAGCGTTGCCGCGCTGAAGGCGGCCATGAACGCGGATCAAAAGATCTTTTTGGTGTCCCAAAAGGACGCAGCGGTAGACGACCCGGGGCTGGACGATCTGTTCGGCGTAGGCGTGATTTGCTCTGTGCGGCAGATGATGCGCATTCCCGGCAGCGAAAATATGCGCGTGGTAGCCGAGGGTGACGGGCGCGGCGCTTTAATGGCGTTTGTACGCACCAAGCCGTTTCTTTCTGCGGTGGTACAGCCGCTGGAGGAACCGGAGGATCAGTTGGATCCGGATCGGGCCAATGCCTATCGTCGTGCGGTGAAAAAAGAATTTGAGCATTACGCCGAGATGGTGCCCAAGATCAGCAATGATGTGATTGCTAAGGTGCTTGCTTATCAGGAAAACGGTCCTTTGGCGGATTATATTTGCTCCAATACCTTTATGGATTATGCGGACAAGCAGGATGTGCTGGAATGCTTGGACCCGGGTGAGCGGCTGCGTATGCTCTTAATGCTCCTGAGCAAGGAAAATACCACGCTGGAGATTGAAACGGAGCTGCATGAGCGTGTGCAGGCTGAGATCGACAAAAATCAGCGGGAGTATTACCTACGGGAGGAAATGCGGGTGATCTCCGAGTCTTTGGGCGAGGAGGATAATCCCCAGGAGGAAGCAGACGGCTACCGGGAAAAGATCGGCAAGCTGCGCTGCGACGAGGAAGCCAAAACCCATTTGCTCAAGGAATGCGACAAGCTGGCCAAAATGCCCCAAGGCTCCCACGAGGCCACAGTGGTGCGCAATTATTTGGATAAGTGCCTGGAAATTCCGTTCGGTACATATACCAAAGACAATATGCGCCTGGATCGTGCCCGCAAGGTGCTGGATAAGGATCATTACGGATTGGATAAAGTGAAAGACCGCATTGTGGAGTCCTTGGCAGTGCTGCGGCGCAACCCGGACTTCTCCGGTCAAATTCTCTGTTTGGCAGGCCCGCCCGGGGTAGGTAAAACCTCTATCGTCAAATCCCTGGCAAAGGCCATGAACCGCAAGTATGTGCGGGTGGCGCTGGGCGGTGTCCACGATGAGGCAGAAATTCGCGGCCACAGAAAGACTTATATCGGCGCTATGCCCGGCCGCATTATTGATGCAGTGATCAAAAGCGGCAGTATGAACCCCATTATCTTGCTGGACGAGATTGACAAGATTGGCAACGACATCAAAGGCGACCCGTCCTCCGCACTGTTGGAGGCGCTGGACCCGGAGCAGAACAATACCTTTGCCGATCATTATATTGAGTTTCCGGTGGATCTGTCCAAGGTGCTGTTTATCACCACTGCCAATGATACTTCCACCATTGCTCCGCCGCTGTTTGACCGTATGGAGGTTATTGAGCTTGGTTCCTATACCGCTACGGAGAAGTTCCGTATCGCCAAGGACCATTTGGTGAAGAAAGAGATGACCAAGCACGCGCTGTGTGCCAGAGAGTTTAAGGTCACGGACGGCGCGCTGGAGGAGATCATCGCTCATTATACCAGAGAGGCCGGTGTGCGGCGGCTGGAGAAATGTATCGGCACCCTGTGCCGCAAGGCGTCCGTAGCGCTGGAAAGTGGCGCCAAGTCTTTTCGCGTGAATGAAAAGAACTTGCAGGACTATCTGGGCGTGCCAAAGTACACGGATGACCTGATCCCGGGTGAAAACCAAGTGGGCGTGGTCAACGGTCTGGCTTGGACTTCTGTAGGCGGCACCATGCTGCCCATTGAAGTGTCTGCCTTCCCGGGCACCGGCAAGGTGCAGATCACCGGTAATTTAGGCGATGTGATGACCGAGAGCGTTAAGACCGCCGTGGGCTTTATCCGCTCCCGCGCAGACACCTATGGTATTGACGATCAGTTCTATAAAAATAAAGACTTGCACATTCACGCTCCGGAGGCAGCCATTCCCAAGGACGGCCCCTCTGCCGGACTGGCCATCACCACGGCGCTGGTCAGCGAGCTGACAGGCATTCCCATTCGCTGCGATGTGGCCATGACCGGCGAGATCAGCCTAAAAGGGCGGGCGCTGCCTATCGGTGGATTGAAAGAAAAGAGTATGGCCGCCTACAAGGCCGGTTGCTCCACGGTGATCATTCCGGCGGAGAACAGCAAGGACTTGCAGGAGATCGGCGAAGAAGTGAAAGCGGGCGTGCGCTTTGTGCCGGTAGACACCTTTGACCAGGTGCTGCCTATTGCGCTGGAATACATGCCCACACCTACCGCCCGGGAGGACAATCCCGCCGCCGTGCCGGTGGCCAAGTCCAAGCGTGCCGATCGGCCGGTGGCCCAGTGAGGTGCCTATGAATTATAACAAAGCAACCTTTGATCGCGCCTTTGGCATTTCCGCCCAACTGCCCCCGGCAGACGGGATTGAGATTGCCTTTGCCGGGCGCTCCAATGTGGGCAAAAGCTCACTGCTCAACCGCCTGTTTAACCGCAAGTCCCTGGCCCGGGTCAGTTCCGTACCCGGCAAGACGGTGACCGTCAACTTCTATGATGTGGACGGTGTGCACTTTGTGGATCTGCCCGGTTACGGCTATGCCAAGATCTCTAAGGCGGAGAAAAAGCGGTTTGGTGAGTTGATGGAGGGCTATTTTCAAAGCGGACGGCCCATTCGCCTTGTGGTGCAGCTGATTGATATGCGCCACGCCCCCACGGCGGATGATCTGCAAATGATCGACTTTTTGCAGCAGATCGGACTGCCCTTTGTGGTGGTGCTCACCAAGGCAGATAAATTAAAACCCACTCAGTATAAAAAAAGACTGGAAGAACTGGGCACGGAGTTGCCCAACCTGGGCACAGGCGTGCAGGTGATCCCGTTCTCTTCTGTGAAAGGGCAGGGGAGCGAACAGTTAAAGGCCGTGATCGAACAGGCCTGCCAGTCGGAATGATAGAAGCGGAGGATAGAAAAGATGGAGAAATTACCTTTTGTTACCAAGGAAAAGGCGGAGGAGATCGCAGCGCAGTTTCCCACCCCCTTTCATCTGTACGATGAGCGGGGCATTCGGGAAAATGCGGCTAAGCTGAAAGAGGCTTTTGCCTGGAACAAGGGCTACAAGGAGTTCTTTGCCGTCAAGGCAACGCCCAACCCCTTTCTGATTAACATTCTGCGGGAGTACGGCTGTGGCTGTGACTGCTCGTCCAAGACGGAGCTGATGCTCTCCAAAGCCATTGGCGCCGTGGGGGAAGATATTATGTTTTCTTCCAACGACACGCCCTTAGAGGAGTTCAAATACTGCAATGACCTGGGCGGTATCATCAACCTGGATGACATTACCCATATTGAAGCCGTGGAAAAAGCCTGCGGCAAGCTGCCCCGCAAAATGAGCTGCCGCTACAATCCCGGCGGTATGTTTAAGATCACCAATGATATTATGGACAACCCGGGAGACGCCAAGTACGGTATGACCACCGAACAGCTGTTTGAGGCCTTCCGGATCATGAAGTCCAAGGGCGTAGAGGAGTTCGGTCTGCACGCATTCCTGTGCTCCAATACGGTGACCAATGAGTATTATCCGCTGCTGGCCAAGGTGCTGTTTGATGTAGCAGTGCAGCTGAAGAACGAGCTGGGCGTAAAAATCAGCTTTATCAATCTGTCCGGCGGCGTTGGCATTCCTTACCGTCCGGAGCAGGAGCCGAATGATATTTTGAAGATCGGTGCCGGTGTACATAAGGTGTATGATGAGGTGCTTACCGCCAACGGTATGGGCGATGTGGCGATCTATACCGAGCTTGGCCGCTTTATGATGGGCCCCTACGGCGGCTTGGTGACTCGCGCCATTAACGAAAAGCATACTTATAAAGAGTATGTGGGCGTAGACGCTTGCGCCGTGAACCTGATGCGCCCGGCCATCTACGGTGCGTATCACCATGTGACGGTGCTGGGCAAGGAGGATCAGCCCTGCGACCATAAGTACGATGTGACCGGCTCCCTGTGCGAGAACTGCGACAAATTCGCCGTGGACCGTATGCTGCCGGAGATCAATCGCGGCGATCTGCTGTTTATCCACGACGCCGGCGCCCACGGCTTCTCTATGGGCTACAACTATAACGGCAAGTTGAAAAGTGCGGAGATTTTGTTAAAGACCGACGGCACTTTCCAGATGATCCGTCGGGCAGAGACTCCCAAGGATTACTTTGCCACCTTTGATTGCTTTGACTTTTACAATGACCTGATCAAAGGCTAAGGAAGATAAAAAAAGAGCGACCGGACAATTTTGTCCGATCGCTTTTTTTGTGTTTTGCTGTTGGTTATTTGGTATAGAACATGGCGCCGGTTTGCGATTTGCTGTATCGGTACACACTCATCTCGATCCCCAAAGCCAGGTAGATACAGAGTGACGAGGAGCCGCCGGCGGAGAACAGGGGCAGGGTGATGCCGATGCAGGGCAGCAGGCTCAGCTCCATGCCGATATTAACAAAGGTCTGGGCAAAGAGCATAACGGCAATGCCGTTGCACATGAGGTAGCCGCCGTTATCCCGGGCACGCAGGCCGGTTTGACCTACTCGCAAAATCAGTATCGTTAAAATTAAAATCACTGCCAGTGCGCCGATAAATCCAAATTCCTCACCGGCTACGGACAGAATCATATCGTTCTGATTTTCCGGCACGGCGCCGCTTTGGGTCATATCGCCCTTTAAGAAGCCTTGACCGAGAAAACCGCCGTTGCCCATGGCGATCTTACCGTTATTTTGTTGATACATGGTGCTCTCGTATTGCTCCGGGTAAAACAGGGCAATAATCCGCTCCCGCTGCAAGCCGGAGATCAGCTTCAACTTCCAGGCGGCCACAAAACCCACGATCAGCGCGCAAAACCCGGCTAAGAAGTAGCCGATGTTAATGCGGGCAAAGAACAGCATGCCGATAAACATAATCAGGAAGATCAGGGCAGAACCGGCGTCACCGGTCATCAGCACCAGCCCAATGGGGATCATGCCGTGGATCACCAAAGGAATGATGGTGCGTATTTTATTGATCTTGTCCCGTACCATATCCAGGTGGTAGGAAAAGGAGATGATAAAGCCTACTTTCAGCAGCTCAGAGGACTGGAAGGTCAGCACCTTCAGGTCGATCCAGCTGCGGGCGTCCTGCCGGGCATCCGGCGCAATGCCAAAGAAGAAAGTGTAGATCATCAAACCTACGCACCCGGCGGCGATCACCGGCCACAGCTTGGCTACCGCCTCATAGTTCACATTAGAAACCAGTAGGCAGATCACCACCCCCAGCGCCACGGACAGGAACATGGAGCGCACATCGCTGCTGATGATCTTGCCGTCCTTTAAGGTAGAGTGGGTAGCGCTGTACACCAGCGCCAAACCGTATAGAGAGCCAACCATGGCGGTTAGCAAAGTTACATAATCTAAACCGGAAAATAATTCCAACAGCGGCGATTGTTTTTGCCGACTGTGCACGATCTGCCTCCTCTCATTACAGGGTAGTCTTTATTATATTATGAATTTTGCCAGAATTCAAGAGAAGCGGGCAATTATTACTTGGATTATTTTATCCCTTGTGTTATAATAACTTGCGAGAAACGTTGCGCCCGCTGCGGCGCGTACAGGAGTATGTATATGCTGACAGATATTGAGATCGCCGCACAGGCGAAAATGAAAAGAATTACGGATGTGGCTGCGGCTATGGGTATTCGTCCGGAGGAACTGGAGCCTTACGGTCATTATAAAGCGAAGCTGTCCGATGATCTGCTGACTCGGCTGCAAGATCGTCCGGACGGCAAGCTGGTGCTGGTAACGGCGGTCAACCCTACCCCTGCCGGTGAGGGCAAGACCACCGTGAGTATCGGCTTGGGTCAAGCGATGTGCAAACTGGGAAAAAATGCGGTGATCGCTCTGCGGGAGCCGTCCTTGGGTCCGGTGTTCGGCATTAAGGGCGGCGCTGCCGGCGGCGGTTACAGCCAGGTGGTGCCTATGGAGGACATTAACCTGCACTTTACCGGTGATCTGCATGCCATTACCAGCGCCAATAATCTGATGTGTGCGCTGCTGGATAACCATATTCAGCAGGGGAATGTGCTGGGGATTGATCCCCGCCGTGTGCAGGTGAAGCGGTGCCTGGATATGAACGATCGCGCCCTGCGCAATATTATTTGCTCTTTGGGCGGCACCCTGAACGGCGTGCCCCGGGAGGATCACTTTTGCATAACCGTTGCCAGTGAGGTAATGGCAATCCTGTGTCTTGCGGAGGATTTGCAAGATCTGAAAAAGCGGCTGGGTGATATTTTAGTAGCCTATACCTACGACGGCGCACCGGTGTATGCCCGGGATATTCAGGCAAACGGCGCCATGACCGTGCTGCTGAAGGATGCGATTAAGCCCAATTTGGTGCAGACCTTGGAGAATACGCCGGCCATTATGCACGGCGGTCCCTTTGCCAATATTGCCCACGGCTGTAACTCTGTACGGGCTACAAAAACCGCGTTGAAGCTGGGCAATTACGCCATTACCGAGGCGGGCTTTGGCTCTGACCTAGGGGCAGAGAAATTCTTTGACATTAAGTGCCGCTACGCGGGGCTGACCCCCGCCTGCGTGGTGCTGGTGTCTACCGTGCGGTCAATGAAATATAACGGCGGCGTGCCCAAGGATCAGCTGAAAGAGGAGAATTTAGACGCGCTGCGCGCCGGCTCTGTCAATTTGCTGGCGCATATAGAGAATTTGAAGAAATTCGGTGTGCCGGTGGTGGTGGCCATCAACCACTTCTATGCGGACACCCAGGCGGAGATCGACTATGTAGAGCAAATCTGCAAGGCGGCAGGCGCGGATTTTGCCGTGACCAAGTGCTTTGCGGAGGGCGGTGCTGGCAGTTTGGAGCTGGCAGAGAAAGTGGCTGCCGCCTGTGAAAAGGAAAATCACTTCCATACCCTATACGACCTGGATCTGCCGGTGTATGAGAAGATCGAGAAAATTGCCAAAGAGGTCTACGGTGCCGACGGTGTGGACTACACGAAGGCGGCAAAAAAGGCCATTGACGGCTTTATTGCACTGGGGGCAGACAAACTCCCGGTGTGTATGGCAAAGACCCAGTACAGTTTGTCTGACGACCCCACAAAGCTTGGGCGCCCCAGCGGCTTTCGTATTACCGTCAGCAGCGCCAGTCTGTCTGCCGGCGCCGGTTTCCTGGTGTGCCAGACCGGCAATGTGATGACCATGCCCGGCCTGTCCAAATCACCGGCGGCCTACCGCATTGATGTGGACGATCAGGGCAACACCGTGGGGCTGTTCTGATGCAAGTATTTCATTCTCATAGTTATGCTGATACGGTGCGTATTGCTGCCGATCTGGCAAAGACCTTGCCAACCGGCACGGTGATTGCCTACTTGGGCGACCTGGGGGCGGGCAAAACCGCCTTTACCGCCGGACTGGCAAAAGGGCTGGGGTTGACGGTGGATGTGACTTCACCTACCTTTGCCATTTGCAATACGTATCGGCAGGGAGATGTGACCCTGCACCACTTTGATATGTACCGGGTAGACAGCTGGGACGATCTGTATTCCACCGGATTTTTTGATTATTTGGACACCGGCGCTTACCTGGCCATCGAATGGAGCGAGAATGTGTACGGTGCGCTGCCGTCGGACACCCTGATGGTGGAAATTTCCAAAACAGGGGAGCAGGATCGCACCATTGAGATTTATAAAAAAGAGGAGGAGAAAGCATGATCCTTGCGGTAGATGCATCATCTGTTACCGCAGCTGCGGCTTTATGTAGTGGTGACGGCGCGGTAGTGTGCAGCGACTTTCTCCATAATGGCCTGACCCACAGCGAAACCCTGCTACCTATGATTCGGCGGGTGCTGGGGGACACCTCGGTGGCAGACCTAGACGCCATTGCCGTTACGGTCGGTCCCGGTTCCTTTACCGGGGTGCGGATCGGCGTGGCCACCGTTAAAGGTCTTGCCTTTGACAGGGATATTCCTTGTATCGCCGTGTCTGCTCTGGAAGCGGTGGCGTACCAGTTCCCGGAGGAGAACGCAGTGATCTGCGTGGTGATGGACGCCCGTCGCGGGCAGTTCTATAACGCCCTTTTTCGTGTGGAGAACGGTGAGGTGGAGCGCCTTTGCCCGGACCGGGCTGTGGACGGCGCTGCACTGGCTGAAGAATTGGTCGCCTATAACCGAGTGATCGTGGCCGGTGACGGCGCCCAGTTGTTTGCACCCTTGTTCCCGGCTGGGGAGGTAGCCCCTCCACAGCGGCAGTATGTGACCGGGCACGGCGTGGCCCTGGCCGCCCAAAAACAGAAAACCATGCCCGCCGCTGCGCTGATGCCTGTATATCTGCGGCTTAGCCAGGCGGAACGGCAATTAAAATTAAAAAAAGGAGAATCATAATGAAGATTGCAATGGGTTCCGATCATGCGGGCTTCCCGCTGAAAGAGGAGATCAAAAAAGTGCTGCTGGAGCAGGGCTATGAAGTAGAAGATGTGGGCTGCTATTCCCCGGAACGCTTCGATTACGCCATCAGCGCCCAAAAGGCCTGTGATTTGGTGGTAGACGGTACTTGCGAAAAAGCCATTCTGTGCTGCGGCACCGGTATTGGCATCTCTATGGCTGCCAATAAGGTCAAGGGCATTCGGGCTGCCTGTTGCTCTGATTATTTCAGCGCCAAGTACACCCGCGCCCATAATGATGCCAATGTGCTGTGCATGGGCGATCGTGTAGTCGGCGCCGGGCTGGCACTGGAGCTGGTGCAGGTGTTCCTGACCACGCCCTTTGAGGGTGGCCGCCACCAGACACGTATTGACCAGATTATGGACATTGAGGCAGGGAAGAAGCTCTACTGAGTTTAAGACAGAAAAAAGCGCACAGGCAATCGCCTGTGCGCTTTTTTATTGGAATTTATTTTTGAATTTAGGACCACTTCAGTGCCTTAATAGAGAAGCCCAGTTCCGTATCCAGGCGATTCTTTTGCACCACGGCGACCACCTTTTTGCAGCTCTTTTCGCCGCTGACGGAGCCGGTGACCTTGTAGTAGTTGTTATTGCCCAGGGATTCTACCCGGTTGATCTTTACGGACTGCTGCTTAGCCTCGCCCTTGGTGATGGTGAACACGCTGTCCTTATTGCTGTAACTGATAATGTCGTAGATGTTCTCTTTTTTTGCCGCTGCGTTGCAGTTGCTCTTAAAGTTGACCACCGTCTGGCCGTAGTATTTGAACAGGTCCAGCACAATGGTGCCGGAGGGAAAGCTGGTGCCCTTAATATCTTCACGGGCAGCCATCCAAACGGCAACATGGGTAGCCATTTCGGCGCTGACGCCGTCCTTGTTCTCATAACTGAACTTGTACAGACCGGGCACCTCCAGCATCGCTGCGATGCGCTCCAGATCCTGTTGGGAAAAAATCACCTTTTTGCCGCTGGCATTGGTGGAGGGCACTTTATCCTTGGACGCCTCAATGGTGGTCAGCTCTTTACCGGTGGTCTCGCCTTTATTGTCTGTGGTTTGGGGCGTGGCGGGCCCGTTGGTGGGCGTTTCGCCCTTGCCGCCGTTGTTTTTCTTTGTAGAGGTTTCGCCTTTTTTGGTGGTGGTCTCCCGGATGGGAACGGTAACTTCTTTGCCGTTCTTGTCCGTTACCTTCTCGCCGTTTTTGTCGATCTCATAGGCCACGGTTTTGCCCTTTTTGTCCTTTTCATAGACCACATCTACTTCTTTGCCGTCTTTATTGATCTCTGTGCCAAACTCGGTGTCTGCATTGGCCAAACCGGCTTGGGTGGTGTCGGCGGCAGAGTTCTGTCCGTCTGTCTTTTTGGAAGAGCAGGCAGCAAAGACGCCGCAGACCAGTACGCTCAGCGCCATGATCAATGCAATACTCTTTTTCAAAGGGAACACGCTCCTTTTGGTGCTCTGCACCGTAATTTCTCCTACATTATAGTCTTTTTATACATAAAAGGCAAGGGTTGCGGCTGTAAGTCACCAAATGTTTACCGCTTATTCATAATCTTTACAGATTTAGCCAAATGGATTATAATGAATACAAACGGAAAGGGAGGTGGGGTGTATGCGCCCTGCGGCTAAGGTCGCCATGAGCGGTATTTGTACGGCGCTGAGCGTGCTGCTGCTGTTTTTCGGCGGTGTGGTGCCGGTGCTGGCCTATGTATGCCCCATGCTTACCGGGGTATTGATGGTGGTGCTGGTGCGCACCTTCGGCTACGGCACAGCGTGGATCACCTATGTGTCTACGGGGCTGCTCAGCTTCTTTTTGGTGCCGGACAAGGAGTGTATGTTGATGTATGTGCTCTTTTTCGGCTATTATACCATCGTGCGCCAGTGGATCGGGCGGCTGCGGCCTCGGTCGGTGGCGCTGGCTGCCGAGTGCCTGCTGTTTAATGCGGCACTGGCGGCAGTGAATCTGCTGCTGGTGTATGTGTTTGCCATTCCTATGGACGCGGTGAGCAGTAACAAGTGGTTTTTGGTGGGCTTTTGGCTGGCGATGAATTTGCTGTTCTTTCTTTATGAGCGGCTGCTGGGTGTGGCGGAACTGTTGTATGCCCGTAAGATCGAGAAGCGCCTGCGCAGCGTGTTTAAGAAGTAAAAAGCGACTTGTATTTGTAAGATACTAGTCGCTTTTTGAATTATTCCGTATAAATGCGGGGTACGCGGGGATTCACCAGCAAGGGTGACAGGTCGCAGGTGGCAATATCGCCGGGCTGTACGCTGCTGCCGGTCACATCCACCGCCGTGTGGGACAGCCCTACCTCGCCGATCACCGGGTAGGCTTTGCCGTTAATGGTGACGGTCAAATGGGTTTTCTTGAGAAATTGCTTGAGGGCAGAGAGTACACTGTGGAAGTTGTGATTCTCTTTCTCCCTGGTCAGGCCGAAGCCGTCATAATGCCCCATTGGCACAATGGCAATGGTGGTGGGGCGCTTGGTAACAAAGGTGCCGTTGTAGCCCACCGCATAACCGGCGGGCACTTCCTTCATGTCCACCACTTCCGCCTCCAGTCGGCCTAAGCGGTGCAGGGGCGTTTTGCTATGGGTAATTACTCTGCCGGTAAAGGCGGAGCCGATGCGTACCGCGTCCAACGCTACATGCTCCACGTTCAACAATGCGGGGGAGTTGGCTGCATGGCGGGTACCTACGGTCTTGCCGGCCTTCTCAATCTGCGCCAGCGTGTCCTTGAACACTTCCAGCTGGGCAATGGTTTTGGCCTTGTCGTGAAAGGCGCTGCTAAAATGGGTGTATGCGCCTGTGAATTCCAAATTAGGCAGGTCGTAGCAGGCAATGGCCTCCTCTACCTGCGCAGGCAAAAAGCCGTAGCGACCCATGCCGGTGTCGATCTTCAAATGGCACGGAACCTTGACACCCAAATCGGCAGCCGCCGCTTGCATCGCCTGTGCTGCCCGGGTGCTGCCGATGGTGGCAATACAGCCGGTGTCCGCAATATGGCGCGCCTCGCTGTCCACGCAGGTGGAGCGCATCACTAAAATATCCGTGTTCGGTTGCAGCACCGCCCGCAGGGGGGCAATGTCCGTCACTTCCGTTACTGCCAAAGTGGTGATGCCGCAGTGTTCCAGGATCAGCGCCAGTTCCGTTAGGCCAAAGCCGTAGCCGTTGCCCTTAACCACGCCGATAATAGGCACGCCCGCTTTCTTTTGCAGGTAATGCACATTCTCGATTAATGCGGTTTTATCAATTACATATCTGCTCATTTTCTTACTTTTTCCAATACCTTTGTTGCCAAGTTATACAGGTGGTACACCGGCTTGTTGATCACATAGTCAAATTCGCCGATAAATTCTTTCATATACCCGCCAAAGCCGTGCTTAAACCGCCACAGACCATAGTGGGGGTTGTCCGGGTTTTGGCAGTCGCCGCTGATGCCGCCAAAGTCATAGACCTTACAGCCGCACTCCATACCCCACTGCATCATGGCCCATTGCAGGGCATAGTTGGGGTACACATTGCGGTGGGCGTTGGAGGAGGCACCGTACTGGTATTTCATCACATTCTGCCCCCACTTAATCGCCAAGGTGCCGGCAATGGCTTTGCCTTCATAGTAGGCCATATACAGGCGGCAGTCCTCGCCCATGCAGTTCATAATTTGCTCAAAATAGCTTTTCGGTCGGGTGGAAAAGTTGTCCCGCTCCCCGGTCTCCTGCATAATGCGTACAAAGTCGTCCAGCGCCTCGGTGCCCATCACTTTTACTTCCACGCCTTTCTTTGGCGCTTTGCGGATTCGGTTTCTGTAATCCGGCTTAAAGGTGAGCATCAGCTCCTGCTCGTTGAGGCCGTTGTAGTCAAAGCAGTAAACAAACCGGGGCTGCACATTCTCAAAATCCATACACCCCGGGTTCAGTTCTACAAAGCCCTTGTTCAGCAAATGCTGCTTGTAGGCCTTGTTCTCCACGGTGATCTCCGGGTCGATTTTAATACAGTAGCCGTGGTATTCCTTTGCAATATCCAAAAGTGCGGCAAAGAGCGCGTCAAAGGTGGCAAAATCATCTTCGTCCGCCACAAAGCCGCGGCAGCAGTAAAGCAGGGAGGCTTTGATCACCGGCACGGTACGAATCAGCACATCGGCGCTGCCCTTAATGTTGCCGTCCTCGTCCCTCAACATCACGGCTTCCCACTTCCAGGCGGACTTGACCTTAGCCCACTTGGAGGAGTGCTGGAACAGGCCCTTGGGGTGCTTTTTGATAAACGCTTCATATTGGTCTAAATTCTCTTTTGTTACACGCTCGATCATAACAGACTCCTTTATATTTCTGCTTTTTATTATACCAACATTCTGCCCGCTTGTCCACCCACTCCGGCGGTTTTCTGCATTTTGCCATGTTGACAAGCGGCGGGCGTTCCTTTATTATTATCTATATAGTATGAATCGGGGGCAGACCTATGCAAAAACCAAGATATGCCGATCCCAGTGTGATCGCAGTGAATAAAGAAGACGGCCACGCCATTGCCATGCCGTATGATACGGCGGCGCAGGCACTGGCCGGGGAGAACAGCCCATACAAACGGAGCCTGAACGGGCTTTGGAAGTTCAGCTGGTGCCGAGGCATTAAAAACGAATTGGAGGGCTTTGAGGCACCGGATTATGATGATGGCACCTGGCGGGAAATTCCCGTGCCCTCCGTGTGGCAGACCCAGGGTTATTCCGTGCCTTACTATTATGCCAGCACATTTCCCAGAGCGCTCAGCCGCAGCAAGGGCAAGATTCCAAAAATTGACCCTGCTATGCAGGAGGTGGGCTACTATCGCCGCACCTTTACCATTGATCCGGAGTGGAAGGGGCGTCAGGTGTTCTTGCACTTTGGTGCAGCCAAGGCGGCGCTGGAGGTGTATGTGAACGGCCAATTCGTAGGCTATTCCCAGGGCTCTATGACACCCCACGAATTTGATGTGACCCGGTATCTTTTGAATGGCGAAAATCTGGTGTGCGCCAAGGTGTACCGGTACAGTGACGGTAGCTATCTGGAAGATCAAGATATGTGGTGGCTGTGCGGCATTTACCGAGAGGTGTATTTGTTCGCTGAGCCAAAGGCTTGCCTGCGGGATTTTTATTTCCGTACGGAGCCGGACGCGGATTTTCGGGACTGGACGGTGCGCCTGGACGGCTATTTGCATCTGTACGCCCCCACAAAAGAAGACTTGACCCTGCGTGCCGCTTTGTATCGGGACGGCCAAAAGGTCTATGACCTGGGCAGTGCTGCCTGCAAGGGGGACCGGCCCCGTCAGACCTTGCAGTTGGAAGCTGCGGCTAAGGCGCCGCTGTTGTGGTCCGCCGAGCAGCCCAACACCTATACGCTGGTGATGGAGTTGCTGTGCGGGGCACAGGTGCTTTGCGCTAAGCGCTACACCGTGGGCTTTAATAAAGTGGAAATTCGGGGCGAAAAAATTTATTTTAACGGCATGCCCCTGTTTGTGCGCGGGGTGAATCGCCACGACTTTGACCCGGACAATGGCTGGGCTGTGCCGGAGGAACGGTATCGGCAGGATATGGATCTGATGAAACAGGCCAACATTAATGCCGTGCGCACCTCCCATTACCCGGACGATCCCCGGTTTTATGACTACTGCAACCGCTACGGCTTTTATGTAATGGACGAGTGCGAGGTGGAGAGCCACGGCGTGCGCCGCAAGGGCGTACCTGGGGACAACCCGGTGTGGACGGCGGCCTGCGTGGATCGTATGGAGCGTATGGTACTGCGGGACCGGAATCATCCATGTGTGTTTATGTGGAGTCTGGGCAATGAGGCCGGGGACGGTACCGCCTTTGCAGCAATGAAGCAGGCGGCACTGGCACTGGACGACACGCGCCAATTTCACTACGAGGGGGATTTTGACCTGACCAAAAGCGATGTGATCTCCCGTATGTATCCCACCGCCGATGTGATGGAAAAGTTGGGCAAAAAAGAGCCCATTACCATTTCCCTCTATGACAATATCGCCAATCAGCTGGCAGCGGACAGCAAGCCCATTACTGCCGAGATGTATGAAGGCAAGCCGGTGCTGCTGTGCGAGTATGCCCATTCTATGGAGAATTCCCTGGGCAACTTTGCCGACTATATGGCGGATTTTGAAAAGTATGACAATATGTGCGGCGGCTTTATCTGGGACTTTGTGGACCAGGCGTTGCACCGCAAGGCCCAGGACGGCACGGACTTGTGGCTTTACGGCACGGATTTTGAAAAGGAAGAGCCGCGGCACTGGTATTCGCTGCCAAACACCACGGCCATTACCGGGTCCAATACCTATTTTTGCGCCAACGGGATGATCGGTGCGGACCGCACGGTGCATCCTCAGTATTACGAGGTGCAAAAGGTCTATGCTCCGGTGCAGACCCTGGCTGTGAATCCGGACAGCGGCTCCTTTACCGTAAAGAACAAAATGCTCTTTACCAATATAAATGCGCTGGAGTGCCGCTGGCAGATCGAAGTAGGCGGCCGGCTGCTGATGCACGGCAAGTTGGAGCCTATCGATTGCCCGCCTTTGTCGGAAGTGACGGTGTCTTTGCCTTACACTATGGATCAGGTCACCGGGGACGGTATGGCGGTGCTGACGGTGTCCTTTGCCACCACCCGGGCATTGCCGGGACTGGCAGCGGGCTTTACCTTTGCTTGGGACCAATTTGTGCTGCGTCCTATGCCTCAGCCTGTGGCGGAGAAAGACGGCGGCGATTTGCACTACGACCACCGGGGTAACCGGGTAGAGGTGCAGGGCGCCGACTTTGACCTGACCATTCAAAACGGGCGAGTGGTCAGCTGGGTGATCGACGGCAGCCAGCGGCTGGTAGCGCCCTTGGAGCCTGCTTATTTCCGGGCGCTGACAGATAATGATATTGATTTTCTTAACTTTGTGCCGCCGCTGATCAAGTTCCACCCTCTGTACGGCTGGCGCCGTGCCCAGCGCCGCACCCACGCGCTGCGTACCGTGGTGCAGGCCGGGGCAGACAATACGGTGGAGGTGCACATTGCCATGTCCACGCCACGCTTGCGAGAGGACTTGATCACATATAAAATATATCCCAATGGGCGGCTGTATGTGTACCACAGTGCCGTGCCCAAGCAGGATATGCTGCGCTTCGGCTTCCAGATGACCTTGCCGGGCAGCTACGAGTATGTAAACTGGTACGGCAGAGGGCCGCACCCCAGCTATCGGGATCGAAAAACCGGGGCTGCGCTGGGTCGTTATCAATCTACGGTGACTGCGCTGGAGCACCGCTATATGCGCCCCCAGGAGAGCAGCAACCGCACGGATACTTACGACCTGTATGTGTGTGACAGTCACGGCGAGGGCTTCCGGGTGCAGGCGTACTATGAAACACCCTTTGCCTTTAGCGCTTATCACTACACCACTACGGGGTTGGATAAGGCTGCGCATATCCACGAGATTCCCTATGATCCGTCCTTGACCACATTGAATATTGACGGCGCCCAGTGCGGCGTTGGCGGCGATCTGCCGGGCCAAGGCGCAGTGCGAGCCCCATACCGGGTAACGGCAGGGGAGAAATGCAGCTACGCCTTTATCTTGGAGCCGATGCATAAAAAGAAATGAAACGCGTGTTTGCCCATTTGGGATTTTCGGCGGCGGTAATGCTGCTGATCTTAAACTTCTTTTCCGTCACCTTTGCGTACGTTGCGTTAGGTGTGGTGTTGGCAGCGCTCTGTTTGGTGCTTTCCGTACCGCGATTGCGCCAAGGGGTGAGCGTGTGGCTGTGCCTGGTTGGAGCGGTGGTGGCTTGTGTGACCTTTATTGTAGGTGTTCACGCTGCCTATCTGCCACAGCAAAAGTTAGTCGGCCAAACGGCGCAGGTGCAGTTCTATGTGACCGATGTGCGCCGGGGTGCGGAGAAAAACTATTATACGGTCAAGACCACGGCTATTGATTTGCCTGGTGTGCCACAAAATATACGCTGCACGGTTTCTGCCTATGCGGATCTTGGCGATGTGCCGGACGGTATCTATACCGGCAAGGTGACTTTTGCCTCTACCGGTGAGAACGGTTACGCCGCCTGGGGCAAGTTCAGCGACGGCGAATTCCTTAGCGGCAAGGCTGCCCGGGTGCGTAAGACCAACCAGTCTGCACCCGGCAGCGCAGTGGCGCTTATCCAAATGCGCCACGCCATCAGCAGCCGCTTTGCTGCCGTGTTGCCCGGGGATCGCGGTGCGCTGGCAACGGCGCTGATCACCGGTAGTAAGACGGATTTGTCCGTGGGTGCGGTCAGTCACTTTCGCACCTGCGGTGCTACCCATTTGATGGCGGTGTCCGGACTGCATTTATCTGTGATCGTAGGCTCTCTTTACTGGCTGCTCCGCAAGCTGCGGTTGCCTACTTGGCTGACTACGGTTTTGACAGGTGCGGCGCTTTTGGTGTATGATGGCGTAGCCGGATTTTCCGCATCCGTGGTGCGTGCTTCTTTGATGATGGCCGTCTTGCTGGCTGCACGGCTGTTTGGCCGCAAAGCGGACGGCCTGAATTCACTTGGTCTGGCGGTATTCCTGCTGTGTACCGATCCCTTTGCGGTAACGGATGTGAGCCTGCAGCTGTCGGTGACTTCCGTTCTGTCGCTGCTGACTTTATCTCCGGTGCTGAACAAGAGCCTTGCCCGGCTGCATATTCCCAAATTTTTGCGCCAAAGCTTTAGTGCTACCGTGAGCGTGCTGCTTTATACGCTGCCGTTTATGTGGCTGTCCTTTGGGCAGACGGCGTTGTTATCTCTGCTTAGTAATTTGGTGCTGATTCCGCTGGCACAAGTGGCCATGATCGCTGCACTGCTCATGTTGCTCTTTACGCCGCTTCCGTATCTGGTGTATGCCTGTGCGGTGGTGGTGTCCGGCACCACCGGCGGTATGCTGTGGCTGGTGGAAAAGCTTAGCGCACTGGGCGCACCGATTTTAGATTTGACCGGGCCGTTGACCTGTGTTGCCATTGCCGGTGTGCTGTTGCTTTTCGGCGTGCACTTTCTGTTGCAGCGGCAGCGGTTGGGTGTTACGGCGGCAGTGGCCTGCGCTTTTTATTTGTTGACTTCCTTTGCCGGGTTGGCAGTGGAGCAGGGCAACGCTTACCTTTGTATCGGCAGCAGCTCGGCGCTGCTGTATGACACGCATTATGCTTTGCTGGTAGGCACGCCGGATCAAAGCGCCTACTACGCCTACACGCGCATTCTGCAAAATCGGCGGCTGCAACTGGTGGCCGTGTACCTGCCCGATGATCGGGTGGGATATTATACCCGGGCATTGACTACTGCGGTGCACCCGGTGAATGTACTGCTGCCCGGCGGTAATACCGCTTTGGCTGTGCAGCCGGAGTGTGACCATTTGCTCACCGCCAAGGCTATGGATACCACGCCTTGGCAAGGGGTGCAGGTGCAATACAGATATAATAAAAAGCGCTACACCGTCTCCATTACCTGCAAGGGCAAGCGGCTCGTGCTGGGCAACGGCACCGACCTGAACGGCGGCGACTTAACGGTAGCGTTTGGTAAGCAAAGCAGCGCTGTCGGTACACTGGTACGCGCCGGGGTACTGGCGGAGGACGAACTGCTGACAGTTACGCTGCGGCAGGACAGCGCTTTGCGGATAAGGAGGAACGATCCATGGCTGTGATCGGCGAAAAGGAGCTGCGCGCCCAGTTGAAAAGCGGCACGCTGTCCCACGCCTATTTTATCTATGGCGACGAGGGGTACTTAAAGGACCACTATATTGGCCAAATTAAGAAAAAGGCGGTGGACCCGGCCTTTGCGGATTTTAATATACATATTTATGAAAAGGACGGCACGCAGCTGTCCGATGTGCTCCACGACGCAGATACTTTCCCTATGATGGGCGGCAGTAATCTGGTGCTGGTCTATGACTTTCCCTTTGATAAAAAGGCGGACGTGGAGGATATTAAGGCATATCTCAAGGATGTGCCGGACACCACGGTCCTGGTATTTACCTACCAGTCTTTGCCGGTGGACACAAAAAAGGAAAAGCGCTGGAACAGCATTATTAAAGCTTTTGCTAAGGCCGGGGACGCGGTGGAGCTGAACACCCGCACCCAGAGCGACCTGGTAAAAATGCTGGTCAGCGGCGCCAAAAAGCGGGGCGCTGCGCTGCAAACAGACCAGGCGCGATATTTGATCTCTGTGGTGGGTACGGATATGCAGACCCTGCTGCACGAACTGGACAAGCTGTCTGCCTTTTGCAAGGACGGCGAGATCACGGCGGCGGTTATTGACGATATGGCCACCAAGTGCCTGCAAGCGCGTGTATACGACCTGTCCAAATTCATCTTGAAAGGCGATACCGGCGGCGCCTGTAAGGTGCTGCATACCCTGTTTGAACTGGGCGAGGAACCTATACCGATTGCGGCAGTGCTTATCAATCATTATGTGGATATGTACCGAGTGAAGTGCGCCAAGATCGACGGTCGCAGAGCGGACGATATAGCCCGATATTATAACTACAAAGGGCGGGACTTTGTGCTGAACAATGCCATGCGGGACACAGCCAAGCTGTCCGTAGGCGCGCTGCGCCGCTCTATGCGGGTGCTGGACGATCTGGACCGAGCGCTGAAGAGCACTGCGGTGGACGCAAAAATCTTACTGGAGGAGGCGATCGTCAAATTGTCCGTGATCGCCGGCAGCGGCCAATGATTCATATTGAGGAAGCAGTGATCGTGGAGGGCAAGTATGACAAGATCAAGCTGTCTAACTTCCTGGACGCCATGATCGTAGAAACCGGCGGGTTCGCTATATATAAGGATAAAAAGCGGTTGCAGTTCATTCGCCGCCTGGCAATGGAGCGGGGGATCATCATTCTCACCGACTCGGATCACAGCGGGTTCCAAATTCGCAATTACATTGCCAAGGGATTGCCCCCGCAGCAGGTGAAGCACCTGTATATCCCGGATGTGTACGGCAAAGAGCACCGCAAGCCAAAGCCCTCAAAGGAGGGCAAGCTGGGTGTGGAGGGGATCGACGACAGCGTGCTGACGGCGCTGTTTGATCGGCTGCAAGTGCACTATACCACCCAGCTGCCCAAGGATCCCATCACCAGCTATGATCTATACGCCGCCGGACTGGCGGGCACCCCCGACAGCAAGCAAAAAAAGAAGAAACTCCTGGCAGCACTGGACTTGCCGGAGTTTCTCTCTACTTCCGCTTTATTGGCGTATCTCAACAGCCGTATGCAGCGGGACGAATTCTTAACTTATGTGGATACGATTTGAAGCCTTTGCTCGGCGCCGCCGGGCAGGGGTTTTTTTGCGCCCAGGGCGTACAGATCCGTGCACCGGCTCTCCAGCCGGAACAGCGCCTGTCCCTCCGGGGAAAGGGCTTTTACATCTGCCATACGGGTTACGATGGGAAGCGTGGCGCTGTGCTGCATTTTCGCCAGCAGCGCTTTGCCAGCGGCGTTAAAGCCCAGCACCCGCAGGTACGGCGGCGTAGCCGGGTAGTCTCCTTTGCCAATGCCCAGGTAGGCACGCAGCACAATGCGGCGAATGCGAGCGTGGGTGTACCGCTTGGTCTTTATGGTCGTGTACAGTTCCTCCAGGCTGGTGGCGCTTTGAGCAGCCCGAGCCAGTCGGTTCTCCAGTCCGTCGGTCACATCGTCAATGGCGGCCCAGTCCGCTGCTTCCATACGGCGCAGTACCGCCAGCACCGCCCGCTGGCAGTGCTCTATACTGTAAATTGCCTCTGCCGGGAGAGTGGCGCGAATCGCTGAGGCGCTGTACAACGGGTCCGCTGTGTCGTGACCCAGCCCCAGCCGCTGCACACAGGTGCAGGGTAGTTGGGTGCATTCCATATATTCCAGTGCCAAAATGTTATTGGGCGTGTCCAGCAGCGGGCTGTCGATGACTTTGCGCCGCGCTGCCGGGTAGGAGCACCCGGTTTTCATCACTTGCGCGATCTCCCCTTGGTGGGCCTTGATTTCTCCGGCCAGTGCCGTCAACGCTTGCAAATCGGCGCATTCGGTGCCAAAGGCCAGTCGCTCCACCACACCGGTGGCCTCCAGCAGCTGCACTCCTGCCCGGGCAAAGCCCTCGGCAGAGCGGGTGGCGTAGGCGGTGGGCAGCTCCAGCACCAGGTCGGCGCCGCCCTTTAGCGCTGTTTCCGTGCGGGTGCGCTTGTCATACACCGCAAAGGTGCCCCGCTGCACAAAGTTGCCGCTCATGACGCACACCACAGCATCGCCGGGGTGGCACTTCACTTGGTCAATTAAGTGCTTATGCCCGGCGTGAAAGGGGTTAAATTCACAAATTATACCGCTGATCATAAAAAAATCCCGTTTTCCCTTGACAATATTATAATATATATATTATTATAATGGCTGTAGAATTCTATTGCAAGATTTGGAGGGATAAATTTTGAAAATTCTGGTTATTAACTGCGGTAGTTCTTCCTTAAAATATCAGCTGATGGATATGAGCGATCTGTCCGTGCTGTGTAAAGGCGTCATTGAGCGGATCGGCATGACCATCAACGGCGGCGAGAAGAATGTGTCTGTCAAGGTGAATGGACAGAAGTTTGAGTACGACAAGGAGCTGCCTACCCATACGGACGCTTTTAACGAAGTGAAGCACATTCTGTGCGAGAGCGAGCACAAGGTGATTGACTCCATGAAAGAGATTGACGCCGTAGGCCACCGTATCGTGCAGGGCGGCGATATTTACACCCACAGTGTGCTGGTGGATGACACGGTAGTGGAGAACCTGCGCAAGCTGTCTCCGCTGGCGCCGCTGCACAACCCCGGCCATATCCAGGGCTATGAGGCCTGCAAGGCCGTTGTGGGTCCGGATGTGCCCCAGGTGGTGGTATTTGATACCGCATTCCACAGCACCATGCCGCCGAAGGCTTATATGTATGCTGTACCCTATGAGTGGTACGAGAAGTACGGCGTGCGCCGCTACGGCTTCCACGGCACTTCTCACTTTTATGTATCTCACCGATGCGCAGACAAGATGGGCAAGCCCATTGAAGATCTGAAGCTGATCACCTGCCACCTGGGCAACGGCTCTTCCGTGGCTGCTGTGGATCACGGCAAAGTGGTAGACACCTCCATGGGCTTTACCCCGTTGGACGGCTTTATGATGGGCACCCGCTCCGGCGGTGTGGACCCCTCTGTGGTCACCTTTATGATGAAAAAGCTGGGTCTGACCCCGGATGAGATGGACACCATTCTCAACAAGCAGTCCGGTGTGAACGCCATCTCCGGCGTATCCTCCGATGACCGTGACATTTGCGCCGCACAGAATGCTGGCAACAAGCGTGCCAGCCTGGCACATGAGATGCAGGCCTATGAGATCGCCAAGTTTATCGGCTCCTATATTGCCGCTATGAACGGCGTGGACGGTATTGTGTTTACCGGCGGTATCGGCGAAAACGGCCACTGGCTGCGCTCTCGGATCTGCTCTTACCTGGGTTATATGGGTGTGCAGATCGACGAGGAACTGAACCAAGCCACCGTGAAGGGCGCCGAGGCGGAATTGACCGATCCCAGTGCCAAGGTGCGTGTGTTTATCCTGGCTACCGACGAGGAGCTGGTGATCGCGCAGGAGACCCAAAAGGTTGTAGAAAGCCTGCAAAAATAAGCGCTTGTAAATTCTGTTTTTACATACAATATTATCAGCAAAGGAGGAGCGAATATGCCGGAAATTAAGTATGAGATCACGGAGCACCTGGGTGTGATCTCTGAGACAGCACGGGGCTGGACCCGAGAGGTAAATATGATCTCTTGGAACGGCCGCGAGCCGAAGATCGATGTGAGAGACTGGTCACCCGACCACACCAAGATGAGCAAAGGTCTGACCTTTACCAAGGAAGAGATCGTTGAGCTGAAAAATCTGGTTGAAAAACTCTAAGCAAGGTGAGAGGGCACCCGGTGGGTGCCCTTTGCCCTTTGGTAACAAATCTATTCAAAGGTGAATTTTAGATATGGAATGGACATCATTAAACGACTTGAGAGAGAAGTACCTGTCTTTCTTTGAGAGCAAGGGCCACCTGCGGCTGCCCAGCTTTTCGCTGGTGCCCCAGGGGGATAACAGCCTGCTGCTGATCAACTCCGGTATGGCTCCCATGAAAAAGTACTTTACCGGCGAGGTCACACCCCCCAGAACCCGGGTGACGACTTGCCAAAAGTGCATTCGCACCCCGGATATTGAGCAGGTGGGTAAAACGGACCGTCACGGCACCTTCTTTGAAATGCTGGGCAACTTCTCCTTTGGCGATTATTTTAAGAAAGAGGCCACCGCTTGGGCCTGGGAGTTCTGCACCAAGGTGTTGGAAATGCCGGAGGATAAGCTGTATGTGACCATTTATCAGGACGACGACGAGGCTTTCGAGATTTGGACAAAGCAAAACGGCGTTGATCCCAGCCACATTGTGCGTCTGGGTAAGGAAGACAACTTTTGGGAGCACGGCTCCGGCCCCTGCGGCCCCTGCTCGGAGATTTATTTTGACCGTGGCGAAAAGTATGGCTGCGGCTCTCCGGATTGTGGCCCCGGCTGCGAGTGCGACCGGTATGTAGAGTTTTGGAACAATGTGTTTAGCCAGTTCAATAACGACGGCAACGGCAATTACACGGAGCTGAAGCAGAAGAATATTGATACAGGTATGGGTTTGGAGCGTCTGGCCTGTATTCTCCAGGATGTGGACAATATTTTTGAAGTGGACACCGTGCAGAACATTATGAAGAAGATCAGCGAGATCTCCGGTGCCAAATATCATGAGGACGCGCAAAAGGATGTGTCCCTGCGCGTAATTACCGACCATGTGCGCTCCGCCACCTTTATGATCGGCGACGGCGTAATTCCGTCCAACAACGGCCGGGGCTATGTGCTGCGCCGCCTGATCCGTCGGGCTTGCCGCCACGGCAGATTGCTGGGCGTAAACGAGCCGTTCCTGTATAAAGTGTGCGACACGGTGATCCATGAGAACCATGTGGCGTACCCGGAATTGGCCGATAAGGCAGAGCTGATCAAAAAGATCATTCTGTCTGAGGAGGAGTCCTTTGGCAAGACCATTGACGCCGGTTTGGCTATGCTGGACGAATATATCAGCAAATTGGAGGGCAATGTGTTCTCCGGCGAGGACGCCTTTAAGCTGAACGACACCTTCGGCTTCCCCCTGGACCTGACCAAGGATATTTTGGAGGAAAAGGGCATTACCGTGGATGAAGATAAGTTCAACGCCTTGCTGGCTGCCCAAAAAGCAACCGCCCGTGCCGCCCGTAAGGACGCCGGTGCAGACGCTTGGAAGGGCAATAGCGTAAAAATTAACACATCGGCCACGGACTTTGTGGGCTATACAGACTTTGCCTGCGATGCCAAGGTGCTGGCTATTGTGAATGCAGACGGCGAGTTGGTAGATATGCTGGGTGCCGGGGATAGCGGCACGCTGGTGCTGGATAAGACTCCGTTTTATGCCCAGTCCGGCGGCCAGGTAGGCGACAGCGGCGTGATCAAGAACGGCGCGGACAATGCCTTTATCGTGGCGGATACGGTCAAGAATGCGGACAAGATCTTTCTGCACCGCGGCGAAGTGACCCGCGGCATTGTCAGCGTGGGTGATACGGTACAGGCGGATATCAATGCCGAGCGCCGCCGCAGCATTATGCGCAACCACACGGCTGCGCACCTATTACAGGCTGCCCTGCGCCAGGTATTGGGCACCCATGTGGAGCAGGCCGGTCAGCTGGTGGACGAGCGAGAAGTGCGCTTTGACTTTACCCACTTTAACGCCATGACCCGGGAGGAATTGATGCAGGTGGAGCACCTGGTTAACGCCTTTATTATGGGCGCCCACCCGGTAGAGAGCATGGAGATGCCCATTGATGAGGCCAAGAAGCTGGGGGCGATGATGCTCTTTGGCGAGAAGTACGGCAATATTGTGCGGGTAGTCAAGGCCGGCGATTTCTCTACCGAGTTCTGCGGTGGTACCCATGTGAGCAACAGCGGCCAGATCGGCCTCTTCCATATTGTCAGCGAGGCCTCTGTGGCCTCCGGCGTGCGCCGCATTACAGCACTCACCGGCAACAATGTACTGGCTCATATTTATCAGGCGGACGGTATGCTGTCCGGCGCTGCGGCAATGCTGAGGAGCGCCGTTCACGACCTGCCGGAGAAGCTGGCCGCCTTGGCAGACAGCGACAAGGCCAAAGATAAGGAGATCAAGAGCCTGAAAGAGGAATTGGCGCACTTAAAGAGCGCAGACCTGTTTGCCGCACCAGTTGACCTGGACGGCCTGGCATTCTATACCGCCACTTTGACGGATGTGGCTCCGGACGCGCTGCGTTCTATGGGCGATGAATTAAAGAACAAAGGCGACAATGTGGTGGCTGTGGTGGCCGGTGTTAACGGCGAAAAAGCCAATATCGTTGCCGTTTGCGGCAAGGAAGCCATTGCCCGCGGCGTAAAGGCCGGCGATGTGGTGCGTGAGATTGCCAAGTTGGCCGGCGGTGGCGGCGGCGGTCGCCCGGACAGCGCTATGGCCGGTTGTAAGAATGTAGACAAATTGCCGGATGCAATGGCCCAGGCTGCTGCGCTGGTACGGGATATGATCCAGTAAGGAGCAATGCAAATGTGTGTGTTTTGTGAGATCGTCAGCGGCAACATTCCCTCCACCAAGGTGTATGAGGATGATCAAATCCTGGCCTTTAAGGATCTGAACCCGGTGGCGCCGGTGCACTTTCTTGTGGTGCCTAAAGCACATATTGAGAATGTGAACGCCATCACGGCAGACAACAGTGCCGTGGTTGCCCATATTTTTGAAACGATCCCGCAGATCGCAGCGTCCCAGGGGATTACCTCTTACCGGGTGATCTCCAACTGTGGGGCGGATGCAGGGCAGAGTGTGATGCACCTGCATTTTCATGTGATCGGCGGTACGGAACTGGGGGAGAAGATTTTATGAGCGACGCATATTATACCTTGCATATTGCCGGGCTGGAGCGGCAGTTAAAGCGCTTCCCCGTGTCTGACAGTATGGACATTGCGGCCTTTATCTTTTTTGGTGATGTGGAGTTAACCAAGGCTTGCGCTGAAGAGCTGCTGAAAAAGGTACCGGAATTTGACTATATTGTGACGCCGGAGGCCAAGAGTATTCCGCTGGCTTACGAAATGAGCCGCCAAAGCGGCAAAAAATACATTGTGGCTCGCAAGGGCGTTAAGGTGTATATGGACCGACCGGAGAAGGTAACCGTCCATTCCATCACCACCCAAAAGGAGCAGACCCTGTACCTGGGTCATGAGGACGGCGACCTGCTGGACGGCAAGCGCGTGTTACTGTTGGACGATGTGATCTCCACCGGAGACAGCTTAAAGGCTCTGCAGCAACTGGTGGCTCTGTTCGGTGCAAATATCGTGGCCAGCGCCGCGCCCTTGGCTGAGGGCGACGCTGCCGATCGAAAAGACATTATTTTCCTGGAAAAATTACCTTTGTTCTTCAAATAATAGAGCAGAGGTGGTCCTTTGGGAGGCATTCAAATGTTGTCAGATAAGAAGAAAGTGGCCATTGTAGGCGTTGGTATGGTAGGCATGAGCTTTGCTTATGCGCTGCTGAACCAGAATATTTGCGATGAGTTGGTACTGATCGACATCAACAAGGAGCGTGCTTGGGGCGAGGCTGCGGATCTGTCTCACGGCCTGCCTTTTGCGCCCAGCTCCATGAAGATCAAAGCAGGGGAGTACAGCGACTGCAGCGACGCAGATCTGGTTGTGATCTGTGCCGGTGCGCCCCAGCTGCCCGGTGAGAGTCGCCGGGATCTGCTGCAAAAGAACTACAAGGTTTTCAGCTCCATTGTGCAGCCCATTATTGCCAGCGGCTTTAACGGCGTTTTCCTGGTGGCCTCTAACCCGGTGGATATTATGACCCAGGTGGTCTATACTCTGTCCGGCTTTCCGGCCAATCGAGTGGTGGGCTCAGGCACTTCGTTGGACAGCGCTCGCTTGCGCCACATGATGAGCGATTATTTCCATGTGAACCCCCGCAATGTGCACGCTTATGTGATCGGCGAGCATGGGGACTCGGAGTTTGTGCCCTGGAGCCAGGCATTGATCAGCGTAAAACCTTTGGATGACTTTAAGGCCACGCATCCTGCTTTGGATGAGGATATGAAGCAGATTGCTGTGGATGTAAAGGAGTCCGCTTATGCCATCATCAAGGCCAAGAAGGCCACTTATTACGGTATCGGTATGGTGCTGGCACGATTGACCCGTGCCATCCTTTTTGATGAGAATTCTATCTTTACCGTGTCTGCGTACCTGAAAGGGGAGTACGGTCAGCGGGGCATTTATATCGGCGTGCCTGCGGTGGTGAATCGCAACGGTGTGCGTGAGGTGCTCCAAATGGACTTGAATGAGGAAGAAAAAGCCAAGTTTGCCGCCTCTGCCGATGTGATCCACGAGATGATCGAAGAGATCGGTATGGACAGAGGGTAAAGCTGTAATTAAATAAGATAGCCGCAGGCATTGTCTGCGGCTTTTTTGCGCCCAAAATGGCATAAAAATAAGGCATACACCTGCGGGCGTATGCCTTGTTTTTATGTAAGGGTCATTCTTTGGTTTCGTCCACCAGGTAGGTGCCGCTTTCCAGCACCACCAGGGCGTACTGACCGAATTTGTGATACCGTTTGACCTGTTGGGAAAAGGTGCGGTAGTCAGACACGGTATAGTCCATACCATCGATCTTACGGATTTTGTTGCCGCCGCAGGCCACATACAGGTCGCCGTTGTACTGGCAGATATGCTGGGGATTAACGAAGGTTTGGGCATCCTTGCCGCCGATGCGCAGGTCTACCTTCATATTTTGGCAGGCGTAGCGAATCACCGCATTCTCGCCGGGACAAACGCTCCAAAAATACTTCTCCTCCAGCGCCAGGTGCTTCACCGGGGCGTCGTGGTACTGGAACATACCGTTCCACTCCAGCGTGCCCTCTCGGTCAAAGATACCGGCCTCGCCGTTGGGGTAGATTACCAGCACCCGCCGGTCATAGAGCACCGCCGCGTCGCACTGAACAAAGTTGGGGATCGCGGTACTGATTTTTTGGAACGCAGAGCCGAATTTTCGCAGCAGGTAGGCGCTTTTGGTGATCACTTCCTGCTCGCCTGTGGCAAAGTTCACCACCGAGTAGTTCACCTTGTATTGGGCGTTGCCGGGCAGGGGACGTTTCTCTACCAAAACCGCAGAATCCTTGTTGTAGGCAAACAGATCTACGATCTCTTTTGTGCTAATCTGTTTCACTGTGTTACCTCGCTTCGTCCTCTGCCATAGAGGTGTTGGTCAGGTAGCCCAGGGTCATCAGACTGTCGTTCAGGTGCACATTCTCCACCAGCACCTCCGGGTGGGCCATGGCAATGTCGTAATTGCTAAAGTTCCAAAAGGCCCGCACGCCCAGGCGCACCAGCATATCCGTGATCTCCTGCATATCGCTGCCGGGAATACAGATTACGGCGCACACCGGCTGGTTATCAATGCAGAAGTTCTCCAAATAATTGATGTGGCGCACAGGAATGCCCTTGATCATGTTGCCGCAGATGGCTTCGTTCTTGTCAAAAATGCCAATGAGCTTAAAGCCGCTCTGCCGGATAAAGATCTTGTTGGATACCGCCTTACCCAGGTTGCCGGCACCGATCAAAATGGTTTTCAATTCCTTATCCACACACAGAATTTCGCCAATGCGCTTTTGCAGCTCCGGCACATTGTAGCCGTAACCCTGCTGGCCAAATCCCCCAAAGCTGTTAAAGTCGTGGCGAATTTGGGAGGCAGTCAGACCCATACGGTCCGCCAGCTCCTTGGAGCTGATGCGCACAATGCCATTGTCCTTCAAACTCTGTAAAAATCGGTAGTACCGGGGCAGACGCTTAATGATGGACATGGATATATTTTCTCTTTTTTCCATAGGGTTCATCCCTCTCAAAAGAACGATTTTATTTGGTCATCCGGGTGATGGTGTCCATCACATAGTCGCCAAATTCGCTGCAGGTGCAGCCGTCCGCACGGCCGGTGATCACCAGCTTCTTTTCTTCAAACATGCACTTGTCCAGCGCAGCCTCCAGCGCGTCCGCCTGCTTTTGGTACCCAATGTGGGACAGCAGCATAACGGTGGCACGCAGCATGGAGCAGGGGTCAGCGTACTGGCCGCGGCCCTCTTTGATCATGCGGGGTGCGGAGCCGTGAATGGCCTCAAACATCGCATACTTCTTGCCGATGTTTGCAGAACCGGCAGTGCCGACGCCGCCCTGAAACTCGGCTGCCTCGTCAGTGATAATGTCGCCGTACAGGTTGGGCAGCACAAAGACCTTAAAGTCCTTGCGGCGCATGGGGTCGATCAGCTTGGCGGTGGTAATATCTACATACCAGTCGTCGGTGACGATCTCCGGGTACTCCTGGCCGATCATCTGGGCAGTCTTTAAGAACTTGCCGTCGGTGGTTTTGATGATGTTGGCTTTGGTAATGATGGATACCTTACCTTTGTGGTTCTTTTGGGCGTAGTCATAGGCCAAGCGGGCAATACGCTCGCAGCCTTCCCGCGTGGCCACAGTAAAGTCCACGGCCAGGTCGTCAGTGATGTTCACGCCGTAAGAGCCGATGGCATAGCCGCCCTCGGTATTCTCACGGAAGAAGGTCCAGTCAATGCCCTGCTCCGGCACCTTAACCGGGCGCATATTGGCAAACAGGTCCAGCTCTTTACGCATGGCCACATTGGCAGACTCCACATTGGGCCACGGATCCCCGGCGCGGGGCGTGGTGGTGGGGCCTTTCAAAATTACATTGCAGGCTTTCAGCTGAGCCAGCACATCGTCCGGAATGGCCTTGTTGCAGGCTGCACGGTTCTCAATGGTCAGGCCGTCGATCTCCTTAAACCGGATCTTGCCGCTGGCCACTTCGTCCTTCAGTAGGAAAGACAACACACGCTCGCTCTCCTTGGTAATGACGGGGCCGATACCGTCGCCGCCGCAAATACCGATCACAATGGTGTCCAGCGCGTCAAAGTCGGTAAAGTCCTTATCCTCGCGAATTCTCTTGGCGCGAGCCAGCTGGCTCTCCATCAGGGAGCGGAACTGTTCTACTGCCGCGTCAATGGCTTGTTTCTCATCAGTCATAACGGTTCTCCAATCTGTAAAATTGCTTATTTATTGCTCTCTCTGGTGTAGTCCAGCAGACCGCCGCACAGCAGCATGGCGCGCTGACGGGCAGACAGGTGGCTGGCGTCCAGGGGGTATTCCTCATTCTTGGTCAGGTTCTTCAGTACCACCGGGGTGTTGTTCTCCATAGCGGTGCGAATGTCTGCCAGTTCCAGCTGATCCATCTGGTCAATGCGATCATAATCTGCCTCATTGGCAAAGGTGAAAGGCAGAATACCGGCGTTGACCAGGTTTGCCACATGGATACGGGCGAAGGACTTGGTGATGACCGCTTTAACACCCAGGTACAGGGGCACCAGTGCCGCGTGCTCACGAGAGGAGCCTTGGCCGTAGTTGGCGCCGCCGATGATGATGCCTTTGCCCTCGGCTTTGATGCGCTCCGGGAAGCTCTCGTCGCACACGCCGAAGCAGAACTGGCTCAGGTGCGGAATGTTGGAACGGTAGGGCAGGATCTTGGCGCCTGCGGGCATAATGTGGTCAGTGGTGATATTGTCGCCCACTTTCAGCACAGCCTTAGCGGTAATGCTCTCCGGCAGCGGTTCGGTCTTGGGGAAGGGCTTGATGTTGGGCCCGCGCAGCACCTCTATGCTGGCAGCTTCCTCCGGGGCGGCCGGGGGCTCAATCATATTATCGTTAATGGTAAAGTGCTCCGGCATTTCCACCGTGGGAGCCTCGCCCAGATCCCGGGGATCGGTCAGATAACCGGTGAGGGCGGAGGCTGCCGCCACTTCCGGAGATACCAGGTAGATACCGGCGTCTTTTGTGCCGCTGCGGCCCTCAAAGTTCCGGTTAAAGGTACGCAGGGAGATGCCGCCGCTGTTGGGGGATTGACCCATACCGATACACGGACCGCAGGCAGACTCCAGAATGCGGGCGCCCGCGCCGATCATATCGCCCAGTGCGCCGTTCATAGCCAGCATATTCAGCACCTGCTTGGAGCCGGGGGCAATGCAAAGGGAAACGGTGGGGCACACGGTTTTGCCTTTCAAGATCTTGGCAACTTTCATCATATCCACAAAAGAGGAGTTGGTGCAGGAGCCGATGGCTACCTGATCCACCTTGATCTTGCCGATCTCCTCGGTGGTCTTGACTTTATCGGGCATGTGCGGGCAGGCAGCCATGGGCTCCAGTGCGCACAGGTCAATATCGATCACTTCGTCATACTGCGCATCCGGATCCGGCAAAATCTCCGTCCAGTCGTCTGCGCGGTCCTGGGCTTTCAAAAACGCCAGGGTGATCTCGTCAGAGGGAAAGATGGAGGTGGTAGCGCCCAGCTCCGCACCCATGTTGGTGATGGTGGCGCGCTCCGGTACGGACAGGGTCTTTACGCCCTCGCCGCCGTATTCAATGATCTTGCCGACGCCGCCTTTAACAGTCATACGGCGCAGCACTTCCAGGATCACATCCTTGGCAGAGACCCAGGGCTTTAAGTAGCCGGTCAGATTGATGCGGGTCATGGTGGGCATGGGGATATAGTAGGTGCCGCCGCCCATGGCTACGGCCACATCCATACCGCCTGCGCCCATAGCCAGCATACCGATACCGCCGCCGGTGGGGGTGTGGCTGTCAGAGCCGATCAAGGTCTTCCCCGGAATGCCAAAGCGCTCCAGGTGCACCTGGTGGCAAATGCCGTTGCCCGGGCGGGAGAAGTAAATGCCATGCTTCTTAGTCACGGTCTGAATGTATCTGTGGTCGTCGGCGTTCTCAAAGCCGGTTTGCAGGGTGTTGTGGTCGATGTACGCCACGGAGCGCTCGGTTTTGACCCGATCGACCCCCATAGCCTCGAATTCCAGGTACGCCATGGTACCGGTTGCGTCCTGCGTAAGGGTTTGGTCAATTTTCAGCCCAATTTCCTGTCCGGGGATCATCTCACCCTCGACCAGGTGGGATTTGATCAATTTTTGTGCAAGTGTAAGACCCATTGTTCAAAAAACCTCCTGAGTTGTTCAAAGAATTGTCAAACCCCATTTTATAATAAATCGGCGGCAATGTCAATTAGAATAAAGATTTAATAATTAGATTTCATTATATTGTTGAATTTCTGCCTGCCTTATGCTAAAATTATCGTTGAATGTGGAGAAACGGGCATACTAATTCCGGGAGGAATGGTATGCCGCACACAAACGAGGATACAGAAAAGGAAATAGAGAACGAAGAAGTACAGACGGAAGATCTGCAACCCAATTTGCAGACCGGCTCCATCACGGTACAGAAGGACGGCCATTTTATTCACTGCTTAACGGTGATCGGCCAGATCGAGGGCCACTATATTTTGCCCAGTCAAAATAAGACCACCAAGTACGAGCACGTAATCCCGCAGCTGGTGGCCATTGAGGAAAGCGACGATGTAGAGGGCCTGCTGATTATTCTCAACACCGTGGGCGGCGATGTGGAGGCCGGGCTGGCCATTGCAGAACTGCTGTCCACCATGCGAACGCCCACCGCCTCTCTGGTGCTGGGTGGCGGCCACTCCATCGGCGTGCCCCTGGCGGTGTCCTGTCGGCGCAGTTTTATTGTGCCCAGCGCCACCATGACGGTGCACCCGGTGCGTATGAACGGCCTGGTGCTGGGTGTCCCCCAAACCCTGTCTTATTTTGAGAAAATGCAGGATCGGATCGTGCGCTTTATTGCGCATAATGCTAAGATCAGCGCAGACGATTTCCGTGCCCTGATGATGAAGACGGGGGAACTGGTGATGGATGTAGGCACGGTGCTGGACGGTGCCGGTGCTGTGGACTGCGGGCTTATTGACCAAATGGGCGGTCTTAGTGACGCACTGGAGTTTCTCAACCGCACCATTGAGGAGGAGCACCATGCTGTGGACTGTCATTAGCCAGGCGGATGTGTTCTACCAGGCGGCGCAGGGCAGCCGGGCGCCCCGCTCCAGTAACCCTTTTGACTACCTGAACAACGGGTACAGTCTGGAGGGCGCTTCTTTGTTCGGAGGGCAGGATCATGTGGTTTTTAACTGCGATATTTCAAGCCGTCGCACAGGCAGTCACCTGGGTACTCCCGGTGTCTGAAAGTGGGCATTCGGCGATTTTTCACGATTTTTCCGGTCGGTTCAGCGGCAATGGCAGCGAGCTGACCGGGCTGGTACATATTGGTATTGCACTGGGTATTTTCTTGGTGTTCATTAAGCTGTTTGTGCGGCTGTTTGGCGAGTTTATCGCCTTTTTCAAAGATGCGTTTGCAAAGCAAAATCCCTTTGTAAACCCCGGCGGTGTACGCCGGTTTATGTTCGGCACGGTGCTGGGCTTTTTGCCGATGGTTTTGCTGCTGGTGCCGGCAGGCAAGTACGGCAATGTGTACGGCCTGTTTCGCAGCATGGGTTATAACGGCACACTGCTGGACGAGGGTGTGTTTTTCGCCCTCACAGGCGGGCTTATTCTGCTGGCGCTGCTGCAAATGAAAAAGCACGGTCCCCAAAAGAATGTGGACTGGTACGCCGCTTTAATCTTGGGGTTTGCCGCCGCCTTTTCCCTGCCCATTGCCGGGCTGTCCTATATGGGCGCGCTATTCTGCCTGGGCGTGACGATGGGCGTGGCACGCAAAATCTCTTACCGCTTTGCGGCGGTGTCCAGCGTGCTGACCCTATTGGTGCTGGGCGTGGTGGAAATTTGCACCTGCGTGACTTATGTAAATATCATTGCCGGTATTGTAGCAGTGGTACTCAGCGCGGCGGTGACCTATTTTATGGTGAAGCTGATGCTGTGGATCTTGCACGGGGGCAAGCTTAAGGCGTTTGCCTATTATGATTTTGCCCTGGCCGGTGTGTGCGTCGTGGTGGGCATTTTTGAACTGATTTTACGATAATTTTAGCTTTTAAGGACAGATAAAATGGCGAATGTACAAAAGAAGAATGCCCGGGGTCATCGCCGGGAAGAAAAGAAAGCTGCGGCCCGCGGGACTGCTCCGGCACCAAAAAAGCGCACGAAGGCGGAACAGGCTCGTTGGGAGCAAATGGAGCTGGAAGCCCAAGCGGCTGCCGCCAAGCGTCAGGAGAACATCAGCCGTATTGTCGGCGTGGCAATTTTTGCCTTGTCGGTGATTTTTTTCTTCGTTGCGGTGATCGGCGGCGACGGCGCATGGAAAGTGGTACATAATGTGTACTTAGGGCTGTTTGGCATGTTGGCGGCCGTGTTGTTTCCCATACTGGCGGTGGCGATCATTCTCCTTTATTCTTACAAGGAGAACAAGGCCAAAAAACGCGCGATGGAAGAGGGGACAGCAGCACAAAAGTCCCCGGTGTCTCCTCGAGAGCTGATCGCCAAGGGTGTGGAGAGCGTGATTATCGTGCTGCTGATTGCAGCACTGATCCATATTATTGAGAACCCTACCGGGTTGAAATTTGCAGATAGCGTGAAGTTGGGCTACACCCAGGCGCCTTATGAATTTAACGGCGGCTTTTTCGGTGCGCTTATCGGTTGGGCACTGCTGACCTTTGGCAAGGCGCCGGCCATTATCGTGGATCTGGTGCTATTGGTGGTGGACTTTATGCTGCTGGCGCGGCTGACGGTGATGCAGTTCTTAAACGGCGCGGCACAGCCGGCCAAGAAGGCCTACGAAAAGGCAGGGGATGCCATTGAGGTGTATCGGGAGCGCCGCCAGGCCAATATTGATGTGCCCCTGGACGCGCACGCCCCCGGCGAACAGGAGACGGAGGAGGAGCCGCCTGCGCAAAAAGGCAAAAAGAAGAATACGGACGCTGTGGATACAGACAGTATTGTAAAAGAACTGAATCAAAAGCACAGCAAAAAAATAGCAGAGAAAAAACAGTCTGTCCCGGAAAAGGCCAAGTCCTTGGATGAGATTGTGGACAAGGCCACCGAGGAGGCCGATCCGAAGAAAACGGATCCGTCGGAAGTCTTTACCGTCACGGATGCCCAAATGGAAGCGGGTGTGGCGGATTATAAGCTGCCGCCGGTATCACTGCTGACCCCTGCCCAGCATAAGTCTGTAAAAGATGTGAGCGGGGAACTGAAATCCAATGCGGAGCGGCTCATCGACACCCTCCATTCCTTTAATGTGGACGCTACGATTACGGACATTAGCCGCGGTCCCACCGTGACCCGGTATGAGCTGAAACCGGCTGCCGGTGTGCGTATTTCTAAAATCACCAATTTGTCCGACGATATTGCTCTGAATTTGGCGGCCACCCATGTGCGTATTGAGGCCCCCATTCCCGGCAAAGCGGCGGTGGGTATCGAGGTGCCCAATTCCGTAAAAAGCGGCGTATCTATGCGCGAGTTGATCGACACGCCGGAGTTTGGCAAGCAGCGGTCGATGCTGTCTGTGGGCCTTGGACGGGATATTTCCGGCGATGCGGTGTACTGCGATGTGGCAAAGATGCCCCATCTGCTGATCGCCGGTACGACCGGTTCCGGTAAGTCCGTGTGTATGAACAGCATTATTGTGTCTATTTTGTATCGTGCCAAGCCGGATGAGGTGAAGTTGGTACTGATTGACCCTAAAAAAGTGGAGTTTAGCAAGTATTCCGGCATTCCCCATTTATTGGTGCCGGTGGTGACCGATCCCCGCAAGGCGGCAGGTGCACTGGGCTGGGCTGTGTCTGAGATGCTCAAGCGTTACCAGACCTTTAGTGACACCGGCGTACGGGATATTGAGGGCTATAACAAATATGTGAAGAAGCATGAGGATATGCAGCCCATGCCTAAGATCGTCATTTGCATTGATGAGTTATCCGACCTGATGATGGCGGCGCCTAAGGAGATCGAGGACTCGATCTGCCGTTTGGCACAGATGGCACGTGCAGCGGGTATGCACCTGGTGATCGCCACCCAGCGCCCCTCCGTAGATGTAATTACCGGTCTGATCAAGGCCAACATTTCGTCCCGAATTGCGTTGACCGTTAGCTCGCAGATTGACTCCCGTACCATTTTGGACGCCTCCGGCGCCGAGAAGCTGCTGGGCTACGGCGATATGCTGTATGCGCCCATCGGCTCCTCCAAGCCCATTCGTGTGCAGGGCTGCTATATCAGCGATGAAGAAGTGGAGTCCCTGTGCGATTTTGTAAAGAGCCAGGGCGAGAGCCAGTACAGCGACGAAATTCAAAAAGAGATTGAGGCCAAGGCCGTGCAGGATAAAAAAAGTCCCTTTGAGGGCGACGAAAGTTCGGAACAGCTGGATCCCCGCTTTGAGGAAGCGGTGGAGATCGTGCTGGAGACCGGCACCGCGTCTACCTCTTTTTTGCAGCGCAAGTTGTCCGTAGGGTATGCCCGCGGGGCAAAAATTATGGACCAGCTGGAAGAGAAGGGGATCATCGGTCCCCAGGACGGCGCTAAAAAGCGTGAAGTGCGGATCAACAAACAGCAGTGGCTGGAAATGCAGAACCAAGGTCCGGCACCGAAAATGAATGCAGAGACCGCTGAGCAAATGCGCTTTGAGGAAGCGGAGTCAGACGAGGACCAAACCGATGCAGAATGATTTTTTACCCATTACTCCGGCAGAGATGCGCCAGCGAGGGTGGAAACAACCGGATTTTGTGTATGTGACGGGTGACGCCTATGTGGATCACCCGTCCTTTGGCGCTGCCATCATTACCCGCTTGCTGGAGAGCCAGGGGTTCAAGGTGGTGGTGCTCAGCCAGCCGGACTGGCACAGCGTGCGGGACTTTCAGAAATTCGGTCGGCCCAAGTATGCTTTTTTGATCACTGCCGGGAATATTGACTCTATGGTGGCCCACTATACCGCTGCTAAGAAGCTGCGCCACGACGACGCATATACTGCCGGTGGCAAGCACGGCAAGCGCCCGGATCGGGCGGTGAATGTGTACACCCGCCTGGCAAAAGAGGCCTACCCGGACTGTCCGGTGATTTTAGGCGGGCTGGAGGCGTCCCTGCGCCGCTTTGCGCATTACGATTACTGGGACGACGCCATTCGACCCTCTGCGCTGGTGGACTCCGGCGCTGATCTGCTGATCTACGGTATGGGAGAGAAGCAGGTAACGGAGATCTCCCGCCGCCTGCGAGAGGGTGAGCCGGTGGGCAGTATGCACGACATTCGGGGCACCATGTATGCGGTGCCCACCAAAGACACACCCTTTGGCGGGGTGGAGTGCCCTTCCTTTGAGAATGTGTGTGCCTCTAAAAAAGAATATGCCCGCTCTTGCCGACTGGAGCAGGACGAGCAGGATCATGTGCGGGGCAAACTGCTCAAGCAGCGCCACGGCAAGGTGATGGTGGTGCAAAATCCGCCTATGGAGCCGCTGACCACCTCGGAGCTGGACCGGGTGTACAGTCTGCCGTATATGCGGGCGTACCATCCCAGTTATGAGAAGTTGGGCGGTGTGCCGGGGATTGAAGAAGTGCGCTTTTCCATTACCCACAATCGGGGATGTTTCGGTGCTTGCAATTTCTGTTCCATTGCATTCCATCAAGGGCGTTATGTGACCTCTCGCAGCAAAAAAAGCTTGCTGATTGAAGCGCAAAAGATTACCCAAATGCCGGACTTCAAGGGTTATATTCATGATGTGGGTGGCCCCACCGCCAACTTCCGCCACCCTAGCTGCGCCTTGCAGGAGCAGCACGGCCTGTGCAAGGGCAAAAAATGCTTGGCGCCGAAACCATGCCCCAATTTGCAGGCGGACCACCGGGAATATTTGGACATTCTTCGGGCGCTGCGGCAGGTGGATGGAGTCAAGAAAGTGTTTATCCGCAGCGGTATTCGCTATGATTATCTGCTTTGCGACCCGGACGACAGCTTCTTCCGGGAGTTGGTGCAGCACCATGTGAGCGGCCAGCTGAAAGTGGCACCGGAGCACTGCTCCGCTGCGGTGCTGGACAAAATGGGCAAGCCCCATATTGAAGCATATATTGACTTTTCCCGCCGGTATTTTACTTACACCGGCCAAATCCAAAAGGAGCAGTACCTGGTGCCGTATCTGATGAGCTCGCACCCCGGCTCCCGGTTGGACGATGCCATTGAACTGGCGTGTTTTTTAAAGAAAAATCACATTCGCCCGGAGCAGGTGCAGGACTTTTATCCCACCCCGGGCACCATCTCCACCTGTATGTTCTATACGGAGCTGGATCCGTACACCATGGAGCCGGTCTATGTGGCCAAGAACGCCCACGACAAGGCACTTCAGCGGGCACTGCTTCAGTATTATAATCCTAAGAACTACGCCCTTTGTTCTGAGGCACTGCGTCGAGCCCATCGTACAGATCTGATCGGCAATGGCCCTAAGTGTCTGATCCCGGCAACACCGCCCGGCGGACGACCGGATGACCGTTCCGGTGGTAAAGCAAAGGGGCGCGTGCGCGGCTACGGAAAGCCTGTTGGCGGAAACAATCGCTTTAACGGAAAGTCTGCAAAGCGTAAACCCTATGGCAACCGATCCGGAAAAAAGAAATAGAAATGAAAAAAGCACGACAGTTTCAGCTGTCGTGCTTTTTGGTGCGGGTAACAGGGGTCGAACCTGCACGGTTGCCCACAGGAACCTAAATCCTGCGTGTCTGCCAATTCCACCATACCCGCATAACGGCTCTTATTTTAGCATTTTGTGCCAAAAAAATCAAGTGTAAAAAAAGCGAAGCCGCAAAGCTCCGCTCTTTATTCCGCCCAGCCGCCGTGTGACGAGAATAACCTGCATCTCAAGCAGGTGGGTGACCGCCGTTCGGTTTTGTGCTTCCATCGTCCCCGCAGGGGAGGCCTGCATACCTGCCGACCGAGCAGGAAACCCTTGTAAAAAATTGTTCGGGTTATTAAATCACACGGTTGTCGAGAAGGGCAGAACAGATGTTCTGTTCTTATTCTTACTGCTCCGGCTCAAAATATTCTACATCATATTTCTTTTCTACCATAGCCATCAGAATATCGGAGACTTGCTCAAATTCCATCTCGTCCTCGATTTCGGCCAGATATTCCTCGCCGTTTTCCTCCAGCACTTTCAGAATAATGACCTCGTTGTCTGCCTCTACGATTTCTTCCGCCTCATCGTGGTACTCGGTGATGGCCACATACACATCGTCGTCCGTCTCGTACCGCTCCAGCAGTTCAAATACAATCTCGTTGCCGTCGTCGTCGGTCACGGAGATCAGGTCCGGTTCGTACAGTTCTTTGTTATCGCTCATAGTTCTCACGCCTTTCTTTTTGCATTATACTCTATTTGCCCATTGCCGTCAATGGCTATTTTGTGGTTGGCGGGGAACAAACCCCATATTTTGCGTAATGTGGAAAATCATTATCAGTAATGCACAAAAAAATCAAAAAAATATGGAAAAACCTATTGACAACTGCTAACTTTGGTGCTACTATGTAGTTGAACACAGGAGATAAGCCTTAGGAAGTAGTTAAGGCGTGTTCAATCTAATAAGGAGGTCGGTCCAATGGAGAGTGAACCCTTTCAGCAGACCGCCTGTACCGCTCGTCAATAGAGTATAACGGATTTGTGTATGGACAGAGTGCAAATCGGAATTGCACGGCGCACACAAGCTCAAGTGAGCAAAGTAAGAGTTATCATGCAGGATTGATTGGAACGGCAGGCGCTGATTCAACTGAATAGTAAAGGTATATATCGGTCATCTACCTGCAAGTGACCTGGGAGTACCGCCAGGCGGTGCTTTCATAGATGATGTATTTTACGACCAGGTGAATTCCAATGGAGAAGTAAATTTCGTTTTTTCAACTTTAATATTTGTCAAAATCTAAAAAACGAGGTACGGTCCAATGGGCTAAACAGTGTGTACGTTATGTGCCGAAAAATAAAAACTAAATAATAAGTGAACATACGCTCCGGGTGTTGCAAGGCATCCGGAGTTGTTTTTTGTTTGCGGCTGTTGTTGTTTTATCTGTATTATGTGATTTTTTTAACCGATTTGCATACTTTTGTGCGTGCAAAATCCCGGCTGCCGCTTGACAAGGGGCGGCGGTTTTGGTACTATAATACAGATAGAAAACGGCTTGGAACGGAAGGAGTACCCCATGACGGCGGCATAGAGAGCTTGTGGTCGGTGCAAACAGGCGCGCCCAGTGCGGGAAGGTAGTCCGGGAGCCGGTGCGGTGAAAGGCAGTAGTCGCACCCGTGTGCCGCGTTAAGGCAAGAGCGGCGCGCTTTGGCGCGCAATTTGAGTGGTACCGCGGAAGTTCAGTTCCGTCTCATTATGAGACGGGGCTTTTTTATTTTTGTAAGGAGCAAAAAAATATGGCAAAAGAGTTGGACAAACAGTACAGCCCCCAAAATGTGGAGGACCGCACCTATAAATTCTGGTGCGATCACAAGTATTTTCACGCTGAGGTGAACCCGGACAAGAAACCCTACACCATCGTGATCCCGCCGCCGAACATTACCGGCCAGCTGCACATGGGTCACGCGTTGGACGAGACTTTGCAGGATATTCTCATCCGCTGGCGCCGTATGGAGGGTTACGAGACCCTGTGGCTGCCTGGCACGGACCATGCGTCCATTGCAACGGAGGCCAAGATCGTAGAGGCCATGCGCAAAGAGGGCATCACCAAAGAGGAGATCGGCCGGGAGAAGTTCTTGGAGCGTGCCTGGGAGTGGAAAGCCCAGTACGGCGGCCGCATTGTGGAGCAGTTAAAAAAGCTTGGCTCCTCCTGCGACTGGGATCGGGAGCGTTTTACTCTGGACGAAGGATGCAGCAAGGCCGTGCGCGAGGTCTTTTGCAAGCTGTACGATAAGGGCCTGATTTACCGGGGTGAGCGCATCATTAACTGGTGCCCCCACTGCCTGACTTCAATCTCTGACGCAGAGGTGGAGTACGAGGATCAGGCCGGTCACTTCTGGCACCTGCGCTATCCCTTTAAGGACGGCAGCGGCTACCTGGAGCTGGCCACCACCCGACCGGAGACCCTGCTGGGCGATACAGCCGTGGCGGTGAACCCCAATGACGAGCGTTATAAAGATATGGTAGGCAAGACCCTGATCCTGCCTATCGTGCATAGAGAGATTCCTGTGATTGCCGATGATTATGTGGATATTGAGTTCGGTACAGGTGTTGTGAAGATCACCCCGGCCCATGACCCCAACGACTTTGAGGTGGGGCTGCGCCACAATTTAGAGGTCATCAATGTTCTGACCCCGGACGCCAAGATCGTGGATGATTATCCCAAGTACGCCGGTATGGATCGCTACGAGGCTCGTAAGGCCATTGTCGAGGACCTGCAAGCCGAGGGCGCTTTGGTGGAGATTGAGGATTACAGCCACAATGTAGGCACATGCTACCGCTGCGGCACCACCGTGGAGCCGCGGGTTAGTAAGCAGTGGTTCGTGAAGATGGAGCCGCTGGCAAAACCGGCTGTGGAGGTGGTCAGAAACGGGGAAGTGAAGTTTGTTCCCGAGCGGTTTGACAAGACCTACTTCCACTGGATGGAGAATATTAAGGACTGGTGTATCTCTCGCCAGCTGTGGTGGGGTCATCGTATTCCCGCCTATTACTGCGACGATTGCGGTGAGGTGATGGTGTCTGCCCAGGAAGTGCATACTTGCTCTAAGTGCGGTGGCAACCATGTGCACCAGGATCCGGACACCCTGGATACCTGGTTCTCCTCCGCCTTGTGGCCGTTTTCTACCCTTGGTTATCCGGACGATACCAAGGAACTGGAGTATTTCTATCCCACGGATACGCTGGTCACCGGCTATGACATTATCTTCTTCTGGGTAGCTAGAATGATCTTCTCCGGTGTGGAGCACATGGGGCAGGTGCCCTTCCACACGGTGCTGATCCACGGCCTGGTGCGTGACGCACAGGGTCGCAAGATGAGTAAGTCCCTGGGCAACGGTATTGATCCGCTGCTGGTGATCGACCAGTACGGCGCCGATGCCTTGCGCTTTACTCTGGCTACCGGCAATGCGCCGGGCAACGATATGCGCTTCTCCGACGAGAAGGTAAAGGCCTCCCGCAACTTTGCAAACAAGCTGTGGAACGCCGCCCGCTTTGTGCTGATGTATCTGGGCAATGACTACAGCTATCCGGGCCTACCGAAGGATCTGGCTATTGAGGACAAGTGGATCCTCTCCAAGGTCAATACCCTGGCTAAGGAAGTGACGGACAACCTGGAGCGGTTTGAACTGGGTATCGCTGTTGCCAAGCTGTATGATTTTATTTGGGATGTGTTCTGCGACTGGTATATTGAGATCGCCAAGATCCGTTTGCAGTCCGGCGAAGGCGCCGATACCGCCAAGGCTGTGCTGGTGTATGTGTTGACGGATATTCTGAAGCTGCTGCACCCCTTTATGCCCTTTATTACAGAAGAGATTTATCAGGCTATTCCGCACGATACGGAGTCCATTATGATCTCCAGGTGGCCGGAATATGACCCCACGCTGTCCTTTGCGGATGAGGAAGCCCAGATGGAGAAGATTATGGACGCCATTCGGGCGATCCGTAACCGCCGGGCGGAGATGAATATCCCCCCCAGCAAAAAGTCCAAGGTCTATGTGGAGACCGTCTTTTCCGATGTGTTCGCCGTAGGCAGTGAGTTTATCAAGCGGTTGGCCTATGCTTCCGATGTGGAGATCGCAGACGCCTTTGGTGACCTGGGCAACACGGTGACCATTGTTACCAACGACGCCAAGATTTATATTCCTCTGGGCGATCTGGTGGACTTTGAGGCAGAGGCCAAGCGCCTGCAAAAGGAACTGGCTGCTGCCGAGGAAAAGCTGGCCTTTATCAACAAGAAGCTGGACAACCCGGGCTTTGTGAACAAAGCACCGGAGAAGGTGGTCCAGCAGAACCGGGACGAGGCCGCCAAGCTGACGGAAAAGATCGCCAACTTGCGCTCCTCCTTGGAAAATTTGGGCAAGTAAAATGACCTACGAAGCAGCAATTCAACTGATCAAACAAAAGCAAAGCCTCGGCGTGCAGCCGGGGCTTTCCCGCATGTTGGCGGCTATGGAAAAGACCGGCAGTGTGCAAAACAAATTGCAGGTGATCCATGTGGCGGGCACCAACGGCAAGGGCACCGTCTGTGCTGCCGTGGCCGACGGCTTGCGTCGTGCCGGGTACCGGGTGGGCGTGTTCAGCTCCCCCTGGGTCACGGACTTTCGCGAGCAGATCACCGTGGACGGCCGGATGATTCCCAAGCAGGACTTTGCGGACTGCGTAGAGGTCTTTGCGAAAGAACCGTTGACGGAATTTGAGCTGATCACCGCCGTGATGTATCTGTACTTCTACCGCAGTGGGGTAGATTACGCTGTGGTAGAGTGCGGTATGGGCGGTGCCGGGGATTGCACCAATGTGCTGGCTCATCCCACAGTGTGCGCATTTGCCAAGGTGGCGCTGGACCATACGGCGTTTTTGGGCGATACGGTAGAAGCCATTGCCCGGGAAAAGAGCGGCATTATCAAGCCCGGTTGTCCGGTGGTGCTGTACCCCCAAATTGCCGCCAAAGATGTATTTTTGGAGCAGTGTCGTGCGCTGAATTGCCCTGTGACGGAAGCTGCCGAGCAGGGTGACCCGATTGCGGATGACTTGGCGGTGGCCGGGGAAGTGCTGCGCCTGCTGGGAGTGGATACCACGCCGGGGCTGCCTATGTTGCCCGCCCGGCGGGAGCACTTTGGCGAAAATTTGTTACTGGACGGTGCCCACAATCCAGACGGTGCTGCGGCGCTGCTGCTTCATTTGCCTACGGATCGTCCCATTGCTGCCGTACTGGCGATGATGGAGGATAAGGACATTGACGGTTATCTCTGTCAGGTGCTGCCTCGGTGTCGTCGAGTGATTGCCACTACCGTGCCCGGTATGGGGCGTGCATTGTCTGCGGAAGATTTGGCGGCGGCGGCTCGAAAGTATTGCCCCGATGTGACCGCAGAGCCGAATCCACACCGGGCGCTGGCGGCAGCCAAGGCGGACGGCGACTTTGTTTTGGTCTGCGGTTCTTTTTATTTAGCACGGGAGATCAGAAAAGATTTGATCTAAAACACAATACGGCAAATTCTGCAAAACCGGTCTGTTACAGTGTAAACAGACCGGTATTTTTTTGGAGTGATGGTATGAATGTAACTTTAGAGAGCAGCGGCAATTTGCTCATTGCCTATCTGTTTGGCGAGATCGACCACCATACCGCCGTTGCGGTGCGCAGCCAGATCGACAGCGCCATACAGGACAAGCTGCCCGGCCACCTGATCTTGGATTTTAAGAATGTCACATTTATGGATTCCAGCGGTATTGGGCTGGTGATGGGTCGCTATCGGCTGGTGCACAGCTATCAAGGCACGGTGGAGATCAAGAATGTGACCGCCCGCACCAAAAAGATTATGGAGCTGGCGGGGCTGGGGAGCATTGCACTGATAAAGGAGAACGAAGATGAAAAAGACCAATGAATTTCGCTTGACTTTGGACGCTCGTAGTGTCAATGAGGGCTTTGCAAGAGTGGCGGTGTCTGCCTTTGCGGCACCGCTGGACCCCACCTTGGAGGAGTTGGCGGACTTGAAAACCGCCGTGTCAGAGGCGGTGACCAACTGCATTGTTCACGGCTATAAAGATTGCTGCGGCAAGATCTATATACATACGGTGCTGCTGGATCCGCCGGCGGTGCGGGTAACCGTGCGGGACAAGGGCTGTGGTATCGCCGACGTGCCACAAGCCATGACCCCGCTTTATACCACCGGGGAGGGAGAGCGCGCCGGGCTGGGCTTTACAGTGATGGAGAGCTTTTGCGACAAGCTGCGAGTCACTTCTAAGCCGGGTAGAGGCACCACTGTGGTGCTGGAAAAACGCATTACCGGCAAGCAAAAATGGTAACTGCGGAGCGGGAGCGGCAAATCCGAGAGAACCTGGGGCTGGTGCATACCGTTGCCAATCGCTTTCGCGGGCGGGGCATTGAGTACGACGATCTGTACCAGTCCGGCTGTGTGGGGCTGATCAAGGCGGTGGATCGGTTTGACCCGACCCTGGGGTATGCGTTCTCTACCTATGCAGTGCCGGTGATCATCGGCGAGATCAAGCGCCTGTTTCGGGACGGCGGCGCCGTGAAGGTCAGCAGGGCACTTAAGGAAAAGGCGCTCCACGCCGCGCGACTGCGGGAGGACTTTTTGCGCCGGGAGGGGCGGGAGCCGACCATTGGCGAACTGGCGGAGCTGCTGTCTTGCGACCCGGCAGAGGCGGCGGAGATCGTGGGTGTTATGCAGCCTACGGTGTCCATCAACAGTGCCGGTGAGGACGGCGATACCACACTGGATATTCCGGTGGATGACAGCGAACAACTGTTTGATCGGCTGACCGTTTTGCAAGCCATGGACGGTCTGGAAAAAAGCGAGCAAATGCTAGTGGAGCTGCGTTATTATAAGGGCCTGACCCAGTGCAAAACGGCGGAAATTCTGGGCCTGTCCCAAGTACAAGTCTCCCGTAAAGAAAAAGCCGTCCTGCAAAAAATGCGCCGGGTTATGGACGGATAAAGTACAAAAAGCGACAACCACTGCCCATAGTGGTTGCCGTTTTTTCTATTTCCACGCACCGTGGACGGATTTCCACTATGCGGTCACTTGAGCAAACCCTTGCCGTGTGGTATGTTAACGGTAGAAAGTCTTAGGCCTAGAAAGAGGCGGGGCTTATTCTTTCGGCGAGGTGTGCATTTATGGAAAAAAGGCGTAAGCAAGCCATTGTCATCAAGTGCCTGTTTTTGGCGGTTGTTCTTGGCTTTGTCATGATGTTTGTAGTCGGTATGTGTCGGTCGGACGCCCGGTTCTTTTCGTTGAATCAAACGCGTATCCGTACGGATTCAGTTGATTCTTACACCGTGGTGGATGATCAAGGCAGGTCAGCGATTTATCGGGAGCAGGACGAAAAATATAAAACGATAACGAAAATCCTTTCCAGCGCAGAAGTACGCCATGACAAAGAAAATATCTATCTATATGACAATACGTCCGCGCGCATTGTTTTGACGGGCAAACATCATAGCGTGACTTTTATTACTCACGATATACAGCCGGACGGTAGTGTGCTGCTGATACTGAAAGACTATTGCAAAGACAAAAGCACCGTTTATATGCTGGATCATCACGATTATTTGATTACATACTTATCGGAAAAAGACTATAGTTGCATTTTTAATTAGGGTAAAACGGCAACAAAAAAGGCACAGCGTAATGCTGTGCCTTTTGGTGTATATCCATTAGTTTTTCAGGCTATGGAGCGGTGCGGGGATCTTGCCGCCACGGTTGATGAACTTGGCGGGGGAGCCGGTGTTCACTTTCATTACAGGGCCGGCGCCCAGCAGGCCGCCGAACTCCAGTTCGTCGCCTACCTGCTTGCCGATGGCGGGAATCACACGCACGGCGGTGGTCTTGCAGTTGACCATACCGATGGCGGCCTCATCGGCGATAATGCCGCTGATCACCTCCGGCGTGGTGTCGCCGGGAATGACGATCATATCCAGACCCACGGAGCAAACGGCGGTCATGGCTTCCAGCTTCTCAATGGTCAGCGCGCCGCAGCGGGCTGCGTCGATCATACCTGCGTCCTCAGATACCGGAATAAAGGCACCGGACAGGCCGCCTACGCTGGAGGAGGCCATTACGCCGCCTTTTTTGACAGCATCGTTAAGCATAGCCAGGCAAGCTGTGGTGCCTGCGCCGCCGCACTTTTCCAGGCCGATCTCTTCCAAAATATGGGCCACGGAGTCGCCTACCGCTGGGGTGGGGGCCAGGGACAGGTCCACAATGCCAAAGGGCACACCCAGCCGCCGAGATGCCTCTACGCCTACCAGCTGACCCATACGGGTGACCTTAAAGGCGGTCTTTTTAATCAGCTCTGCAATATCGTTAATGGAGTAGTCCGGGAACTTGGCAACAGCCGCGCGTACCACACCGGGGCCGGACACACCCACATTGATTACGCAGTCCGGCTCGGACACACCGTGGAATGCACCCGCCATAAAGGGATTATCCTCCGGGGCATTGCAAAACACCACCAGCTTGCCGGCGCCGATGCAGTCGCTCTCTTTGGTCAGCTCTGCGGCTTCCTTGACCTTTTGGCCCATCAGCTTTACCGCGTCCATATTGATACCGGCTTTGGTGGAACCGATGTTTACGGAGGAGCAAATGTGCTCCGTCTCTGCCAGCGCGCGGGGGATGGAGTCGATCAGCTCCCGGTCGCCGGCGGCAAATCCCTTTTGTACCAGGGCACTGTAACCGCCGATAAAGTTCACCCCGATGGTGCGGGCTGCTTTTTCCAGCGCCAGGGCGTACTTTACCGGGTCGCCGCCGCTGATGCCTGCCATAATGGCAATGGGGGTCACGCTGACTCGCTTATTGATAATAGGAATACCGTATTCCCGCTCAATGTCCTCGCCGGTCTGGACCAGCTTTTCCGCCTTAGTACAAATTTTGTCATACACCTTGGCGCAAGCCTTGTCAATATCCGTATCGGCACAGTCTAAAAGGGAAATGCCCATGGTGGTGGTACGAATGTCCAGGCACTCGTCCTGGATCATACGAATGGTTTCTAAAATATCGTAAGTATTGATCAATGGAGTGCCTCCTGTTAAATCTTGTGCATGGAGTTAAAAATATCCTCGTGCATCACATGGATAGAGAGATTGCTTTCTTTGCCAAAGTCCTCCAATTCGCCGGACAGGGCGGAGAGGGAAGTGTTGCACCGGGTCAGGTCCGCCATCATGATCATGCAGAACATATCCTGCAAGATGGACTGGGTCACTTCTACAATATTCACCTGGTGTTCGGCACAGATGGCAGACACCTTGGCAAGAATGCCCACGGTATCTTTACCTACAACTGTAATGACTGCTCTCATTATCAAGACCTCCGTTTTGTCTTTTATTTTCTAATGATTATAACAAAGATGTAAAATTTTTTCAATAAAAGCACAAAATATATTTTCAACTTCCACCGATTGTGGTAAAATACTGTGCAACAAGCGGATTGGAGATGAAATTGTGCATTACGAAAATTTGGTAGACCTGCACACCCACTCGGATCATTCCTTTGACGGCAAACAGTCCTGTATGCTGCTGTGCGAGACGGCGGTGGCCAAGGGCGCGTCCTGTATTGCCATTACCGATCACTGCGAGATTGACTCAAAGACCGAGGACTTTCGCGCGCTGTGTACCAATCAGTATGTAGAAACCTTTGAGTGCAAGCGGTACTTTGAGGGTCAACTGCTGGTGCTCCAGGGGATTGAGCTGGGCCAGGCTATTTATAATATCCCGCTGGCAAATCATATTCTGGATAAGTTTAATTATGATTTTGTGCTTGGCTCCATCCATAATCTGCCGGAGATGGAAGACTTCTTTTTTATGGATTATAAGGATAAAGATGTTTATGACCTGCTGAGCCGGTATTTTCAAAAGGAGCTGGAGTTGGCCAAATGGGACGGCTTTGACTCGCTGGCGCACCTGACCTACCCACTGCGGTATATGGTTGGGGAGCAGAAGATCCCGGTGGATATGACCCGGTTTGACGATGTGATCGGCGAGATCTTTGAAACGCTGATTAAGAACCATAAAGCCTTAGAAATCAACACCAGCGGCATTGCCATGCCTTTGGGCGACACCCTGCCCGGGGAAGCGTACATACAGCGCTTTCACGATATGGGCGGGCAGTATATTACCGTTGGGTCGGACGCCCATGTGCCGGAAAAGCTGTGCGGCAATGTGGACAAGGGTATGGCGCTGGCCAAGAAGTGCGGGTTTGACTATGTGACCATCTTCAACCGCCGGGAGCCTATGCTGGTGCCCATTGCGTAAACACAAGGAGAGAAAATGATATGATGGATGAACTGTTAAGTTTGATCAAAGAGAATCCTCGCCTGACCAATGCAGAGTTGGCGGCGGCGTTGGATCGGGACGAAGCGCAGGTGGCACAGCAGGTGCGCCAATATGAAGCGGACGGCGTGATCAAAGGCTATTGCGCCATTTTGGATAAGGAAAAAGCCGGGGACGAAACGGTGACTGCACTGATCGAAATCAAAGTGCAGCCCAAGTTCGGTCACGGCTTTGACGATATTGCCCGGCGCATTGCGGCGCTGGAAGAAGTGGAGAGCATTTTCCTGATGAGCGGTGGGTATGATCTGTGCTGCCTGGTGACGGACAAATCCTTCCAGGAGGTGTCCATGTTCGTTGCCAGCCGCCTGTCGCCCATGGAAGATGTGGTGTCTACCGCCACCCACTTTATCCTAAAGAAGTATAAAGAGCAGGGCGTGCTCTTTGCACAGAAGAATACGGACGATCGGGGGAATATTTCTCTGTGATCCGGTATGAAAATGATATGAATCCTGCTCTTTGCAATGTAAAACCCAGCGGTATCCGCAAGTTCTTTTCCATTGCAGAAGAGATGGATAACGTAATTTCCCTTGGTGTGGGCGAGCCGGACTTTTTGACCCCCTGGCATATCCGCCGAGAGGGGATCGACTCCTTAGACCGGGGCGCTACCCGCTACACTGCCAATGCCGGGCTGCTGTCCCTGCGGCAGGAGATCTGTGCCTTCTATGCCCGCCGGTATCATTTGCAGTACAGGGCTGAAAATCAGGTGCTGGTGACAGTTGGCGGCTCCGAAGGCATTGATATGGCCATCCGCACATTGGTGTGCCCCGGTGATGAGGTGCTGGTGGTGGAGCCGTCCTTTGTGTGCTACAAACCGCTGGTAGAGGTTAGCGGCGGCGTGGCTGTGCCGCTGGTAACGAAGGAAGAAGACAACTTCCGTCTGACGGCTGCCGCGCTGGAAGCTGCTATTACGCCTAAGACCAAGCTGCTGGTGTTCCCATACCCAAACAATCCCACCGGTGCGGTGATGCGCCGGGAGGACTTGGAGCCGATTTGTCGAGTGCTGCAAAAGCACAAGATTTATGTGCTGTCCGATGAGATTTACAGCGAGCTGACCTACGGCGGTGCGGACCACACCTCCATTGCTGCCATGCCCGGCATGGCAGAGCGCACGGTGGTGATCAACGGTTTTTCCAAGACCTATTCCATGACCGGCTGGCGCCTGGGTTATGCACTGGGGCCTGCGCCTATTATTCAGCAGATGACCAAGCTGCACCAGTTTGCCATTATGTCCGCCCCCACCACCAGTCAAACAGCTGCCGTTGAGGCGCTGCGCCACGGGGACGGGGACATTGATAAAATGCGCCGGGATTATGATATGCGCCGCCGCTTTACCGTGCACGCATTTCGTGAGATCGGGCTGCCATGCTTTGAACCGGAGGGTGCGTTTTATTTGTTCCCTTGCATTAAATCCACAGGGCTTAGCTCTGAGGAGTTCTGCGAGCGGCTGATCTATTCCAAGCGGGTGGCTGTGGTGCCCGGCAACGCCTTTGGCGACTGCGGCGAGGGCTTTATCCGCGTGTCTTACTGCTATTCTATTGAGAACATTAAAGAGGCTGTCACCCGTATCGGTGAATTTGTGAAAGAATTAGAGGACGAGCATGACCGTTAAACGCGTAGAAGTGCTGGCGTATGCCAAGATCAACTTAATGCTGGATATTATCCGTCGTCGCACCGACGGCTACCATGATCTGTTTATGATTATGCAGAGCGTGGGCGTGGCCGATCGGGTGACCGTGGAGCATGAGCCGGGGCGCAAGCTGCGGCTGACTGCCAGTATGGATGATATTCCGCTGGACGATAAAAATATTGCATGGAAAGCGGCTGCTTTGTTCTTTAAGACCACCGGGCTACGCCGCCCAGGACTGCATATTCACTTGGAGAAGCACATTCCCCACGCAGCGGGTCTGGCCGGCGGCAGTGCAGACGGTGCGGCGGTGCTGGTAGCCCTGAACCGGCTGATGGGCACGGATTTATCTACGGACCAGCTGTGCGCCATGGGCGTGCAGATCGGTGCGGATGTGCCCTTCTGCATTGTAGGCGGCACTTGCCTTGCACAGGGGATTGGCGAGGTGCTCAGTCCCTTAAAGCCTATGCCGTCTTGTCATATTGTGCTGGCGAAGCCGGACTTTGGTGTGAATACCGGCAAGGCCTACGGCTTGTTTGACACCAACGGCAAGACCCATAATGCGGACCAGCTGGGTATGCTCACTGCGGTGCAGAATCGGGATCTGCCTGCCATTTGCGGCAAGCTGGAAAATGTGTTTGAGCAGTTTGTGGAGGTGCCCGGCCGTATTGAGATGAAAGAAGTGCTTCGTGCAGCCGGTGCAGCAGGTGTTTGTATGAGTGGCAGCGGGCCAACCCTTTTTGGTATTTTCACTGACAAAGCACAGGCACTGGCAGCGGCACAAGATTTGGCACCTTTTGCCAAGGATATAGCCGTCACCAAGCCGGTGCGGCAAGGCTGCAAAATTGTAGAAGTCATAGAGGCTTGATAGAATTATAAAAAGGTCACCGTATGATGCACGGTGACCTTTGCGTCGCTTTTGCAGGGCTATTTTTTTGTTGGATTTAAGTGCAGCACGATGATCTCCGGGTGGTTAAAGAGCCGCAGGGGGAACTCGGCGTTGCCGATTCCGCGGGAGACAATCAGTCGCGGCCGCGCTCCAAAGCTGCCCCGGGCGTACTGTGGGCGCAGACCCTGACCGGGGGAGAACACCGGCCCGATCCCAGGGAGAATCCATTGCCCACCGTGGGCGTGGCCGGACAGTTGCAGGTCAAAGTCATATTGCCGGTAATTGTTTTCTGCCACGGCGGCGAAGTTCTCCGGATAATGGCACAGCACGATCTTATAGCCCGGGTGCTCTGCCAGCCGGGCAAACAGGGCAGAGGAGTCCCGGTAGTGAAAAGTGCCTGCCTTGCGCTGGCGATAGGCCTCAAAGCTGGCCTGATTTTCGTCCAGCCCCAGGAAGGTAATGCCCTTGACCGTTTCGATCTTGTCCGTCAGCACAAGAAAGCCGATGGCGGACAGTTCATGCATCAAAGTATCAAAATCCGCCAGCCTTCGCTCGTGATTGCCGGGAATGTACAGCACCGGCGCCAGCTGCACCAGCTGTCGTCCGTAGTCCAGCATTTTTTGGCGATTTCGATTTTTGTCGTTGATATAATCGCCGGTAATGCAGATGATGTCCGGTTTTTGGGCGGCTGTTTCGTTTAAAATACGAGCGGAGGGCTTGGAGTGCAGATCTGACAGGTGCACCACCGTACAGGCTGGCGCACCGGGAGCCGACATATCATATGCGGTTATATCCGGGCGGTTGTTCTGGTTGTATGCAAAAGTCAGAAACAGCACCGCCGCGGCAAGGATTGTGGGAATGATCCAGTACATTTTTCATCACTCATTTCATCAACAGCATACCTTTTTTCTTAGCTTTCGTCAAGAAACAAATTGAATTTATAAAATAAAGGGATTTTTTCTCTTTTTGCGTATAAAATATAGACTATTGGATAGGAGTGGCGTTATGGACAGTGCAATTCGTTTGCGATCGGAAGAAAATGAAAGACGCATATTGTCGCCAAAAGCCTGCTTGGCGGCAGAGAGCCGCGGCCGTTTGCGGCCGGAGCCGGCGTGCGAGATCCGCACCTGTTTTCAGCGTGACCGGGACCGGATTATTCATTGCCGTTCCTTTCGGCGGCTCAAGCACAAGACCCAGGTGTTTCTGGCGCCCAGCGGCGACCACTACCGCACCCGCCTGACCCACACCTTAGAGGTGGCGCAAATCGCCCGCACCATTGCCCGGGCGTTGCAGTTGAATGAGGATCTCACCGAGGCCATTGCCCTGGGGCACGATCTGGGGCACACCCCCTTTGGTCACGCCGGGGAGCGGGCGCTGAACAGCTTGTGCTCCTGCGGTTTCACCCACTATGCCCAAAGCGTGCGCACGGTGGAGAAGATCGAGAAAAACGGCGCCGGGCTGAACCTGACCGATGAAGTGAAAAACGGCATTCTCTGCCACACCAAGGGAGAGGAGGCCTACACTTTGGAGGGACAGATCATTCGCATTGCGGATAAAATCGCCTACATCAACCATGATATTGACGACGCCTGCCGTGCCGGTGTTATGGCGGAGGAGGATATTCCGCTGGAATTGCGTATGGCATTGGGCATGACCAAATCCCAGCGCATTAACCACATGGTGCTCGATGTGATCGAGAACAGTACGGACAAGATTCGTATGAGCTCGGACACTTACGAGCTGTTTTGCGATCTGCACGACTTTATGTTTACCGCCGTATATACCAACCCGGTGTGCAAGGGCGAGGAGCGTAAAGCCGTGGATATGCTAACGAAAATTTATGGCTACTACATTGACCATGTGGAGGAAATGCCGGAGGAATATGTGCGCATTGCCGGTGAGGACGGCGACGAGCGTGCCGTGTGCGACTACATAGCCGGTATGAGCGATACTTATGCACTGAAAGTGTTTAACCACCTGTTTGTGCCCATGTTTTGGCATGAGTAAGGGTCATTATAGTATAGACAGAAAGAGGTGAGAGATCGTGGCTTTGAGCGATAGTTTTTTGCAGGAATTAAAAATGAAAACGGATATAGAAGATGTGATCTCCACTTATGTGACCTTAAAGCGGCGTGGCGCCACTCTGGTGGGTTTGTGCCCCTTTCATAATGAGAAAACGCCGTCCTTTACCGTGTATCCGGCCACGCAGTCCTTCTACTGCTTTGGCTGCGGTGCCGGTGGGGACGCCATCACCTTCTTAAAAAAGATTGAGAATTTAGACTATTTGGACGCAGTTAAGACCCTGGCCCAGCGGGCAGGGCTGCAAATGCCCCAGGAGGGCTTTGACGACTCCCTGTCCAAACGGCGTCGCCGGATCTTGGAGATGAACCGAGAGGCCGCTCGCTTTTACCATAGCGTGCTGCTGTCCCCGGAGGGCAAGGTGGGCTATGATTATTATATCGGTCGTGCACTAAGTGCCGCCACGATCAATCATTTTGGTTTGGGCTTTGCCCCCAATCAGTGGGACGCATTGCTCAAGCATATGCGCGCCAAGGGCTACCAACCGGCAGAACTGGTGGACGCCGGGCTGGCCCGAAAAGGGCAAAAAGGGTATTATGACAACTTCCGCAACCGGGTCATGACCCCCATTATTGATGTGCGGGGCAATGTGATCGCCTTTGGCGGCCGCGTGCTGGATGACAGCAAGCCCAAGTATATCAACACCGGCGACACGCTGGTGTACAAAAAGACCAACGAGCTGTTTGCCCTGAACTTTGCCAAAGACAGCAAAGAGGATGCGCTGATTTTGTGCGAGGGTTATATGGATGTGATTGCCATGCACCAGGCCGGGTTTACCAATGCGGTGGCCGGTTGCGGTACGGCGCTGACTACGGAGCAGGTGCGGCTGATCAGCCGCTACGCCAAGGAAGTGATCCTAACCTACGATGCAGACGAGGCGGGGCAAAAGGCACTGCAAAAGGCCATGACCCTGTTTGACCAAACAGATGTGAAAGTGCGCATTCCCGCGCTGGTGGGCGGCAAGGATCCGGACGAAATTATTCGTACCTACGGTCGGGACAAGTTTAAGGGTATGCTGGAGGGCGCGTCTAACGAAACAGAGTTTCGCCTGCTGGCCCTGCGCCGTCAATACAATTTGGCCACTACCCAGGGCAAGATCGACTTTATCGGCGGCGCACTGCAAATCCTGGCAACTTTGCCGCCGGTGGAGCAGGATTTGTATGTATCCCGCCTGTCGGAGGAACTGGGTGTGGAGCGGCAGAATATGAAGGTGCAGCTGCAAGACCTGGTTGCCCGTCAAGGCAACAGAAGAGAAAAACGGGAATTCAACCGTATTGTGCAGGAAAATATGCGCAAGACCGCGCGGGAAACGATGGCCACAGACGCCTCCCTGCGCAAGCTGCGGGCGGAGGATCGGTTGATCAGTTTGCTGCTGCGCTATCCGGATTGCAGCCGCCTGTGCAAGGACTTTGACCCTCATTGGCTGACCCCCGGCTTTGCCCAACGGGTGTTTACGCTGATCTTGCAACGGCTGGAGAATGGCGACGGTACGGAGCTGATGGACCTGCGGGACCGGTTGACGGACGACGAGATGGGTCGCCTGTCCGGTATTATTGCCCGTGGCGGTGAGTCGGCGGACGCCAAGCAGGAGTTTTCCGACTGCCTGCAAACCATTCGTGCTGAGCAGCAAAAAAAGCAGGAGAGCGCGGCAGAACTGGACGACCAGGCCTTTCGTGACCTGTTTCGCCATCATTCATAAACCATGGGTTTACATATAGAAATACGATGAAATGAGGATTCAGACTATGAGCAACAACGAATTGCATTTGCCTGCCCAGCAGCAGGTGAGCGAAGAAAAGAAAAACGCTGCCTTTAAGAAGCTGGTGGAGCGGGGCAAGCAGTCCGGCCACCTGTCCGCCCAAGAGATCGACAATGTAATTGTGGAGCTTGACCTGGATGTGGACGAGCTGGAAAAACTTAACGAGATGATTGACTCGGCCAACATCAGCATTGTAGACGACTTTTCTGCCGAGGCGCTGGACGGTATTCCGCTGGAAGTGGATCTGCCCAAGGAGACGGATGCTGCGGAGACGGTAGCCATTAACGATAACGCGGCCATGGACGATCCGGTCAAGGTGTATTTGAAAGAGATCGGCCGGGTGCCGCTGCTAACCCCGGAGGAGGAGATTGAACTGGCAATCCGCATTGCGGATAATGACGAAAAGGCCAAGAAGCGACTGGCAGAGGCCAATCTGCGATTGGTGGTGAGCATTGCCAAACGCTATGTGGGTCGCGGTATGCAGTTTTTGGATCTGATCCAGGAGGGCAACCTGGGCTTAATCAAAGCAGTGGACAAGTTTGACTACACCAAGGGCTTCAAGTTCTCCACCTATGCTACCTGGTGGATCCGCCAGGCGATTACCCGCGCGATTGCGGACCAGGCCCGTACTATTCGTATTCCCGTGCACATGGTGGAGACCATCAATAAGGTAAAGAAAGCCAACAGCCAACTGCTGCACCAAAACGGCCGTGAGCCTACGGCGGACGAGATTTCCGAGTATTTGGAGATGCCGGTAGATAAGGTGCGTGAGATTATGCGTGTGGCGCAGGAGCCGGTATCTTTGGAGACCCCCATCGGCGAAGAGGAGGATAGCCATTTGGGCGACTTTATCCCGGACGATGATGCGCTGGCCCCGGCAGACGCTGCCTCTATGAGCCTGCTCAAGGAACAACTGGCCGATGTGCTTAAGACCCTGACGCCCAGAGAGGAAAAGGTGCTGAGTCTGCGCTTTGGCTTGGAGGACGGAAACCCCAAGACCTTGGAGGAAGTGGGTAAGGAATTTAATGTGACCCGTGAGCGTATTCGCCAGATTGAGGCTAAGGCGTTGCGCAAGCTGCGCCACCCCAGCAGAAGTAAGAAATTAAAGGACTTTTTGGACTGATGAAACCGGAAGAAATCGCGCGCATTAACGCGCTGGCCCGTAAGGCCAAAACGCCGGAGGGTCTGACCCCGGCGGAAAAGGAAGAACAGGGCGCTTTGCGCCGTCGCTACATTGACTCGTTTAAGCGTAGTTTGGTCAGCCAACTGGATAACACCTATGTGGTGGAGCCGAACGGTGAAAAGCACAAGCTGCAACGCAACGAGAACAAAGGAGATTAACGCATTTATGCTTGATTTCAAGGAACCGAAAATTACGGACAAGCCCTGGGTGGATCAATGCCTGTCCCACGCCCACAGTATGAACTGCGAGTATACATTTGGCAACATTTTCGTTTGGCGCACGGCGTATGTGACCCGCATTTGCCATTACAAGGACTTTTTGCTGATCCGTTATGGCAGAGGGGCAGATATTGCGTATTCGCCCCCGGTGGGCACCGGCGATTTTGCCGATGCGGTGCGGGTGTTACAGCAGGACGCGGCAGAAAATGGCGTCACATTACGCCTGTTGGGTGTGACCGCCAGCTATAAAGAATTGCTGGAGGCAGATTTCCCGGGAAAATTCAACTACACATATTCCGACGATTATAACGATTATATTTACAGTGTAGAGAAAATGGCCAATTTGTCCGGCAAGAAGTATCACGGCAAGCGGGGGCACATTACCTACTTTATGAAGGCGCACCCGGACTGGCAGTTTGAAGTGCTCACCCCGGAGAATGTGGGGGAGTGCATTGCCTTGCATACCAGCTGGATTGACGAGAAAGATCAAACGGAACAAAAAGAAGAGGACGCCGAGTTTTCCCTGGAGTTTGAAGCGGTGCTCTCCGCCTTTGACAATTACAAGGCGCTGGGCTTTGTAGGCGGACTGATTCGGGTGGGCGGCAAGGTGATTGCTTACACCATGGGTGAGCCCCACAGCAAGGACTGCTTTGTGACCCATTTTGAAAAGGCACCGGCAGATATGCGCGGGGCGTTCCCCATCATCAATCAGGTATTCACGCGGCAGTGCCTAAGCGGCTATACCTATGTGAATCGGGAAGAAGATTTAGGATTGGAGGGCTTGCGCAAGGCCAAGCAGTCCTATCACCCGGAGATATTCTTAGAGAAGTGCGTGGCCACCTATGTTGACGAAAATTGAATTTACGGAAGATGCCACACAGATCGTTGCTCTTTGGCACCGGGTGTTTGGGGACGATGAAGCGTATATCCGCTTCTTTTTGGACAACTGCCGCCACAAACGCTGCGTAGGTGCCTTTGTGGGGGAGCGGCTGGTGTCTATGCTGTTTTTGCTGGACTGTACCTATAATGGACAGCAGGGGGCTTATGTGTATGCGGTAGCCACCCACCCGGATTACAGAAAACAGGGCTTTATGCAAAAATGTATTGACTATTCCCAGGCATTGGATTATGATTTTCTATGTTTGGTGCCGGCAGAGGCGTATCTTTTCGATGTGTATGCCAAATTCGGTTTTCAGTCCCTGCTTTTTGGTACCGCCATGCCGGCACAATTGGACGACAGCTGGCAACCGGCGGGGACACAGGTGTATTTTGACCGCCGCCGTGCCTGGACGCCGACGCCTGCGGTGGAACTGGTAGATAGCGACTACCTGTATCGGGAAAATGTGCTGCTGGATGGCAGCTTCTATTGTAAAGACGATGGGATCGCCGCGGTGCGGGACGGTCGGATTTGCGAATATATCCAAAAAAGTGGCAATGTGCTGACTGCCGAGCCGGTGGGTATGCTGTGGAGCCGCCGGGCGTTGCCCCCGGGCTACTTTGGCCTGTATATGGATTAACGGAGGTTACATAACTATGGTTTATGTCTTTTTAGCGGACGGATTTGAACTGATCGAGGCGTTGGCGCCGGTGGATATGCTACGCCGGGCCAAAATCGGCGTGATGACCGTTGGCATCGGCGGCAGCGTGATCACTGCGTCCTGCGGGGTCAGCGTTACCTGCGACATTAGCGACAAGGCCTTTCGCTTCAAGAATGTAGATGCCATTGTGCTGCCCGGCGGTATGCCCGGTACGAAGAATTTGGAAAAAAGCCCGGTGGTGCAGGACGCCATTGACAAGGCTGCAGAGCGCAACACGCTGATCTGTGCCATTTGCGCCGCACCGTCTATTTTGGGTCACAAGGGTCTGCTTAATGAGAAGGAAGCTATTTGCTTCCCCGGCTTTGAGGAGGAACTGACCGGCGCCACCATTTCTAAAAAGCATGTGGTGTGCGACGGCGACTTTATCACCGCAAAGGGCGCCGGTGTGGCTGTGGACTTTGGGCTGGAGATTGTGTGCCAGTTGGAGGGTCGTGAAATGGCAGCCAACGTGCGCAAGACCATTCAATGTCCGTAAAGGGTGATCTGCGCCGCGCATTTCGGCAGCGGCGACGGGAAAAGATAAACAGAGCCGCGGCGGACGCCGCCATTGCCCGCCGGGTGCTGGACAGCAGCGCCTATGGGCAGGCAAGGGTGATTCTGGGCTATGCCGCCTTGCCGGAGGAGATACAGACGGACGGCATTCTTCGCCGGGCGCTGGCAGAGGGCAAGGCACTTTATTTGCCCCGCTGTCTGGACGATGCCGGGCAAATGGCCTTTTACCGGGTGCAGGCGCTGGAAGATCTGGAAAGCGGCAGCTTCGGTGTACGGGAGCCGTCTTTAGCCGCGCCCCAATACAATATGGATTTAGACGGTCAGGCCCTGTGCTTGGTGCCGGGTCTTTGCTTTGATGGCAAAGGGTATCGGCTGGGCTACGGTAAGGGGTACTATGACCGGTTTTTGGCAAAATTCCGTGGGGTGACCTTGGGACTTTGCTATAATGATTTTTTGCAGGACTGCCTGCCGGTGGGGGACTATGACCTGCCGGTGCAGCAGATTGCTACGGAGGACCGGGTGTTCGCCGTGGAGCAAGGAGCAGCGTATGAATGAAAACAGAGATTTGAATCAGCGGGAGAACGGTATTAATCCCTCGGAACTCAGTGGCAAAGGGGACTACTATTTCTCTAACGGTGTGCAGGAGCGCACCCCCCGCACTACGCCGGTGGGTACAAAGCGCAAGCCGGCGAAAAAAGGCAACGGCGTAAAGTCCACTTATGTGTTCTTTATTGTGGTGATTGTGGTGTCCATGGCACTGTCCGTGTACGCCGTGTTCTGTATGAATGACATTTTGGCGATCACCAAGACCAAGTCCACCGTCACTGTGTCTATGCAGGAGGAGGTCAAGACCGCTTCGGATGCCATTGACCTGCTGGCGGACCAGGGACTGATCAAGTGCAAGGGCTTTTGCAAGTTTTTTGCCACCCTGCACGATAAGGTGCTTAACGATCCCATCGGCGGACCGTACCCGGCTGGGGTGTATTACTTAAACGGAAAAATGGGACTGGAGGGTATGCTCCAGACCTTGCAGGGCTCCTCTGCCACTTCGGAGACGGTGACCCTGATCTTTCCGGAGGGTATGACCGTACCGGAGATCGTCAATAAACTGACAGAGAACGATGTGTGTGACAAAACAGCGCTGCTGTCCGTGATCGACTCCACAGAATTTACCTATTCTATGGTGGCAGACTTAAAGGCCAATGAGCATGTGCCTTACCGCCTGGAGGGCTTTATGTTCCCGGATACCTACGAGTTTTTTGTAGGGGAGAACGCCTCCAGCGTGGTGAAGAAGTTCCTGTCTAACGGCGACAGCAAGATCTCCGAGAAAGATCGCGCCCAGGCCAAAAAGTTGGGCTATTCCATGTATGAGGTAATGACCATTGCCTCCATTATTCAAAAGGAAGCCGGCAGTGAGAAGCAGATGAAAACCATCTCCTCTGTCATTCATAATCGCCTGAGCGATAAAACCAACTTCCCGTCCCTGGGCTGTCAGTCCACCTCAGACTATATTACCAACTTTGTAAAGCCAAATTTGTCCTCAACCAGTGCCCACACGGCGGACTATTATCTGGAGTATTACAACACGCAGACCACCTCTACGGTGGTGGGGCTGCCTGCCGGTCCTATTTGCAACCCGGGTAAAGCGGCCATTCAGGCGGCGCTCCATCCGTCGGATACCGGTTATTATTACTTCTTCCACGACACCAAGGGCAACCTGTACACTGCTAAGACCTATGCCGAGTTTAAGCAGAAGATACAGACCTACGCCCCCTATTTGGCTGCATGATGAAGCGGGTGGAACTGTTGTCCCCGGCAGGGGATATGGAACGGCTGGAATTGGCAGTCAAGTTCGGTGCAGATGCGGTGTATGTGGGCGGAACCCAATTCGGTATGCGCTCCAACCCATCCAATTTTGACCCAGCGCAGCTGCAGGCGGCTTGCAAGCTGGTGCACGCTGCCGGGAAAAAGCTGTATTTGACCTGCAACACCTTGCCCCGTAGCTATGAGCTGGATGCGCTGCCGGACTTTCTCCGCAGTGCCCGGGCGGCAGGGGTGGATGCCTTTATCATTGCGGATATGGGCGTGCTGGCTATTGCCAAGCAGGCGGCACCGGAGGTGGAAGTGCATATTTCCACCCAGGCGGGGATCGTCAATTATGCGGCGGCCAATGCCTTTTACCAAATGGGCGCCAAGCGGATCGTTACCGCAAGAGAGCTTTCATTGGACGAGATCAAGATGATCCGGGACCATACGCCTCCGGAACTGGAGATTGAGGCCTTTGTTCACGGTGCCATGTGTATGAGCTTTAGCGGTCGGTGCATTCTCTCGGATTATATGGTGGGGCGAGACGCCAACCGTGGTGACTGTGCCCAGCCCTGCCGCTGGAAGTATCACCTGATGGAGGAGACCCGCCCGGGTCAGTATTTCCCCATCAATCAAGAGGAGAACGGCACGTATATTTTCAATTCCAAGGATTTGTGTATGATCGAGCATATCCCGGAGCTGGTGGCTGCAGGGGTGGACTCGTTTAAGATCGAGGGTCGTGCCAAAAGTGCCTACTATACCGCCGTTGTGACCCACGCTTATCGTCAGGCGCTGGACGCTTATTTTGCCCACCCGTCCCCGGACTTCCGTGTGCCGGACTGGGTGCTGGCGGAGATGGAAAAAATGAGCCATCGGGTTTATACCACCGGCTTTAACTTCGGTCCGCTGCAGAATGGGCAGGAGCTGAACACCGGCGGCTACGTGCGCAACTGGGATGTGTGCGCCCTGTACCGAGACCAGCAGGGGAACCGGTTGATCGTGGACCAGCGCAATCGCTTCTTTGAGGGCGATATCCTGGAGGTGCTGGAACCGGGGCAAAAGCCCTATACCCTGACCGTTCGAGACCTGGTGCGAGAGGCAGACGGCACGCGTACGGAGGCAGCCAATAAGGCAACGGAGGTGTATTCCTTTGCCGTGGATCGGCCGGTGTCCCCGGATGCCATTTTGCGCCGCAAGCGGGACGAGGACTAAACAGAATACGCATTTTTTGCACCCCTGATGTACATACTACACCGGGGGTGTATTTTTATGGGCAGACGGCTCCACGCATTTTCACTGGTTATGTGCTTGCTATTTACCGTCGTTTGCGGGCGGGTGCTGTATGTGGCGCGCAGCGGCGATTTTGCCGTAGGTCAAAGCTATAACAGCTACACCCTGCTCTTTGAACAGAACTACACGGAAATCACAGACCGACATGGACGATCCATGGGCGGCACCCGCAAAGAGTGGGTGGCTGTGATCCGCCCCACGCAGGCATGCCTGCGGGAGCTGCCGCGCCTGTTTGCGCCCGGAGATGTGCAGCGCATTGCAAAGGAACTGCAAAAAGGCTACCCAGTGCTGGAGCCGGTAGCCACCAAGGCGGATACAAACAACATTGTAATCATGGAGCGCACGGTGCGGGACAGCACCACCCTCCACGCCCGCCAACTGCTGGACAGTGCCAGCGGCGGACTGGGTCAATATACAGCCGTTGCCACGGAGAAAAAATTAAATTTCGCCACCGACGCCATGGGGCGGGTGCTCTCCGGCAATACCATGACGGAGCAAACAGACCGTACCGGCGCCCCTGCCACCATGCAAACCACGCTGGATCTGGAAATTCAAAAGACGGTGGAGCAGGCGGCCGAGTCGATCAAAACCGGCGCTGTGGTGGTGGTGGATGTACCTACCGGAGAGGTGCGCGCCGTGTATAGCGCACCTGCGGACTACTATAACCGAGCGTTGTCCGCTTACGCCGTTGGCTCCGTTTTTAAGCTGATTGTTGCCGCTGCGGCGTTGGAAGCAGACTTGCAGCCGATCTATACCTGTAAAGGTAAAGTAAAGGTAGGAGATACAGTCTACCGCTGCCAAAACGGTCGGGTGCATGGGCGGCAGACTATGGAGCAGGCGCTGGCCCATTCTTGCAACTGCTACTTTGTGCAGTTGGCGCAGAAGTTAGGCGCCGGGCGACTGTACCAAATGGGGCTGGATTTTGGATTTGGTGCGCCGGTTGTGCTGTTTAAAGATTTTCAAAGCGCCGCCGGGCGGCTGCCGTCTCTGTCTGTGCTGGCATCTCCCGGTCAGCTGGCACTGCTGGGCTTTGGGCAGGGGAAGCTGACGGACACACCGCTGCACTTTGCCCGTTGCGTAGCGGCCATTGCCGCTGGCGGCGTGTATCGTTCGCCGGATTTGACCGGCAAGGCGGTTGAAAAACCATGCCGCGTGATGCAGGCAAGGCATGCAAAGACGCTGCTTGCCTATATGCGTACGGTGGTGGCAGAGGGTACCGGCAGCGGCGCCGATTATCGTGGCCGCTCCGCCGGTAAAACCGCCACCGCCCAGTCCGGCCGTTATGTGCAGGGCAGGGAAGTGCTCAATACCTATTTTGCAGGGGTGTATCCCTTTGATCATCCCCGCTATGCCATTGTGGTGATGCGGGAAAACGGCACCTCCGGCGCTGCCGATTGCTGCCCGGTGTTTCGCCGAATTGTATCAAGTTTGCTGTAGGCCTTGCATTACTGTCCCTTTTGTGGTACAATGCCCCTACAATAGGGGGAGATTTTACTTGCAAACATCAAAGTTAAAAACACTGCGCATCTTACAGATGCTTCAGCAGTACAGCGATGAGGAAAATCCGCTGTCTGCTACGGATTTGATTGAGCGATTACAGACTGACTACGGTATTCAGTGTGAGCGTAAATCCATTTATGCGGATATTAAAGCACTCCAGGAGGTGGGCTTTGATGTGTGCCGCACAGATTATCCCCGCCGGGGCTTTTACTTGGCCGGTCGTACTTTTGAACTGGCAGAGGTGCGAATGTTGATGGACGCGGTGCAGTCCGCCGGGTTCATTACGCCGAAGAAGACGGAGAAGCTGGTGCAGAAGCTGGAGAGTCTGCTCTCCGCCGGCCAGGCGGAAAGCTTGGTGCGCCAGGTGTATTGCCAGAGCGAGAACAAATGTTCGAACGAAGAGATCTATTACATTATAGATAATTTGCACCAGGCCATCTGTGACGGCTGTAAGGTCAAGTTCGCCTACAAGCGCCGGGCCGTGGATCCCAAGAATAAAAAGACCTTTCGGGAGAAGATCTTTACTGTGTCGCCCTATGCGCTGATCTGGAAGGACGATCACTACTATTTGGTTTGTAATAACGAAAAATATGACAATCTGATGAACTTGCGCCTGGATCGTATGCGCCGCATTACACCACTGAGCCAAAAGGCACGACCGGTGGAGGAGGTCAGCGCGTATAAGGGCCGTTTTGATACGGCGGACTATGCCGCCAAAATGTTCAATATGTTCTCCGGCGAGACCGCAACGGTGCGCTTGCTTTGCAAGCTGGATACTCTGGAGGAGATGGTGGACCGCTTCGGCACGGCCATTCCGATTCACGCGGTGGACGGCGATCACTTTGAGACCACCATTTCGGCGGCGGTCAGTGAGGGCATGGTCAGTTGGCTGATGCAGTACGGCGGTCGCGTGCAGGTGCTGGAGCCGCAGAGCCTGATCGACAGCGTGCGCGCCCGGGCGGAGACGGTGCTGTCCGCGTATGCAAAAGAATAGAATTTTGTGCAGCAGGGGAGTCCCTGCTGCTTTTTTGCTTGCCTATACGCTATTTGTGTATGGTATTATTGTCGATTTGCACTTGCAGAAAATGGTTGATATTTGTGCATAATTAACAGACAGTGCCCTAATAATTGTCGCGTTTCCATTATAATCCAATTAGTTAACAAATATTTTACAATTTCTATTGACAAGGAATTCTCAAGCGTAGTATAATTACTCTGTAAATGAGTGTGGGTAAGTATACCCATACGCTGCCGGCAGGATTTGGCGCCTGTGCTGTGTCGTCAGTAAACAGTGCGCGCTTTTTATCCCGCTTGGTAAAGAAAGAGATTTATGGAGGTATATTCTATGGGAAAAAAAGTATCCAAACGGCTGTTGTCTTTGTTCCTGTCTGTGCTGATGCTGGCCACCAGCCTGCCTTTTGCAGGTCTGTCCGCTTCTGCCGCAGATGAGAGCAGCAATTTGCCCAAGAGCACCAGCGGTGCGTACTTGTTTGCGTATTTTAGAAATGACGCCAAGTCCACCAACGGTGAGAACATTTTTTACGCCGTATCTAAGGATGGCTATAATTACGAGTCCTTAAACGGCGGCGTGCCTGTGGCAAATGCTTCTCAGGGCACCGGCCACTCTCGCGATCCTTATATTATGAAGGCGCAGGACGGTGCAGCGTACAAGTATTATATGGTGGCAACGGATGCCAACACCACCAACAACTATAATAATACCGGTCTGCACACCTGGGGGTCCAACGACCTGATCCACTGGGACGAACTGGCCAATCCCCAGTTTGCTACGGACAAGGGCGGCGGTTCCAAGACCATTACCAACATGTGCTGGGCACCGGAGGCCATTTGGGATCCGGTAGCCGGCAAGTATATGGTTTACTTCTCTTCCAACGAGGCGGATTCTGCAGCCAACGAAAGCTCTAAGATTTGGTATTCCTATACATCTGATTTTAAGAACTTCGACAAGAAACAGCTGCTCTTTGACCCGGGCTACGGTGTGATCGACGCAGATATTACTCCGTACAAAAACGGCTATGTAATGATGTATAAGAAAGAGGCTTCCTCCGGTACCGGTGCCAAGAAAGTTTGGTACACCTTTAAGACCGGTAAGAGCCCCTCTAATTCTGACGGCGAATATGATGCTGCCAATGCGAAGATCTTTGAGTCCGTCTCCAACACGGCTGCAGAAGGCCCGCAGGTGTTCCCCATCTCCGGCACAAGCAGCTACGGCGTGCTGGTAGACTATTTCTCCGACGGCGGCTTCGGTTTCTCCTATACTTCCGATTTTGAGAGTTATTCAAAGATTTCTGCGGATAATTGCTCCATCAATCACCTGAACCCCAGCCACGGCTGCATTATTCCTATTTCCGATATGGAGTATTACAACCTGTCCCAGGCGTTCGGTAAAGCGACCTCTACGCAGACTGCTGTGAAGCCCGGCGATACCGCCAACAGCCACCTGGTTGCCCGGTACTTTACCTCTAACAATGCCCGGGAGGATGTGTCCGGCAAAGGCAACCACATTGGTGCGTACAACGGCTCCACCAAGCACAGCGGTAATGTGAGCAGTATTGATATGGTGGTGCAGGACGGCCGACTGGCGGCTCGCTTTGATAACAGTAAGAAGACCAACGCCGGTTCTGCCGCAGATGAAACCATTGATAAAGAGGTAAAGGGCGTTTCTACCGCTTGGATGAATGTGGACGGTATGTTCTCCGACACCAATATCAACCGCGGTATTACCATCTCCTTTGACTCCTATATGACGGACGCTACCGTTGATAATACCCATATCTTTGACTTTATTGATTCGCCCAAGTGGAACTATCTTTCCATTGGTGTCGGCAATAAGGCCAACCCGAAGAACTTCAACTTGCTGTCCTACCAGGCGGACAACCGCTCCATCGGTATGAAGAAGGGCACGGAGGCCAAAACCAGCGGCAGCTTGGCGAAGAATGAGTGGCACTCCTATGTGTTCTCCATCTCCAAGAGTTGCTTTACCGTATTTGTTGACGGCAAGCTGGTTTCTTCTTCCACAACAGGCGAGAACTTCGGCTCCGTATTGGACAGTGATTGGTTCAAGGCTGTATTCCAGAACGCCGGTGCCAATCCCTCTAAGTTGACCTTTGGCGTGAACCCCTATTGGTCCACCACCATCGGCGGCACATATTACCTGCTGGATGGTTACATCAGCGACTTCTGTATTTATGACCAGGCACTGTCTTTGGGCGATGTGGAGAATGCAAAGGCCGATCAGCTGAAGGCAACGCAGACCAACTATGACGCCAATACCACACAGGTGATCTATAAGGATCCGTGTACTGCTGCCGGCTATGCGACGGAGACGGACTCCGTGTATGGCACCTACCTGCCTTTGAATAAGTCAGGCGTGGCCACCCAGGTGGACCCGGTAAAGGATCTGACAGACACGGCTGCCGGTTATACTTATACCATGCTGTATAATCCGGGCGATACTATTGATAACGGCGCCGTATTCCGTATGGGCTGCGAAAGTGATAACTACTTCCGCGTCAATGAGGACGGCACCATCGAGTACAAGAGCGGAGATTCGTCCTTTAAGTCGGATTCTACCTTCACTTTGCCTACGGATAAGTGGAGTCATGTAACCTTGCAGGTGGTACCGTACATTAGTTATGACCGTATTTATGTGTATATAGACGGCAAGCAGGTGTATATGTATGACGCCTACAAGGCTCGCGAATCGCAGTGCAAGACGTATGCGGATAACGGCTTAACCTTACAGAGCCTGATCCACGGCACGGCCGGCGGTACCGGCGGCCAGGTGGTGTACGGCGAGGGCGCCACCGGTAAGCTCACCGATGTGAACATTTACCGTGGCTCCATCAACGCGTATGACCTGTTTATTAAGGACACCAGCGCGTACGCAGAGGCGCTGATCCGTGAGAACATGGATCTGTTTACGTCTACAATGAAGACTTTCTCTTCCACCAATATCCTCACCAATATGGCACCGGCTTATGAACTGTATGATAAAGCGTCCCGCTATTTGGACGCTGTAAAGCTGGGCAAGACAGTGCCGGATTTGGAATATGTGGCTAAGCTGAATGCGGATTTGTATGCAGCTATTCAAAAAATGACCCCCTATAAGGCGGAATTCACCACCGTAGGTGCCCAGGTGGCTACCGGTAACGGCGATGGTTCAGCCTATGAAACTGTCAATGCAAAGTATTCTCAAAATCTGTTGTATGCCGGTCCCACCAGTAAGGCAAATGCTTCCAACAACTATTGGGATATGAACAATGGCTTCTATTCCGAAGTCTATTATAACTCCGCTGTATTCCTATATGACGGTACACAGAATGATACCACCAATATTATGTGCATGCCTGTTGTGTTTTCGCATTTGGTCAAGGGCGCACAGGCGACAGGCGGCTGGGGGATGGTTGGTGTTTACCCTGCAAATGGGACATTCACCAGCTCTAATGCAGACGCGGAGAGTGCAATTTTTCGTTTGATTTCCGATTACCATATGACCGATGGTAAGCCGAATTTTACCAATGCGGATGGATCAATGAAAACAGATTCCGACCCCAAATGGATTGGATATTCTACCGGTGGCACATGGAGCTTTAATGCTAAGTTCCCCAGCGGAACGGACAATGCCGTAGCCGGTGATCGTTCTAATGCACATAAGCACGCGGTTGGTAGTACATGGCAACTGTGGGATACCGGCACCTATCTTTGGTACAATGTGCTGCAAATTCAGCCGGATGCAATTATGAAGCAAACCGGGAAATCTTCACCGGAGGGCGAATATACAGTTCCATGGGGGATGTATGCATTTAAAGGTAGTGCTAAAAATGCTGCCGAGGTTGGTTACGATGGTGCTGGTAAGAAGACTGTCATTAACGACAACACCAAGATATACATTGTAGATGTGAAATCTGCCAGCCCGTCCACGCTGTTGGATAAGGCAACGGAGAAGGTACAGGCAACGGAGAAATTTAACGATGCCACCATGTACCAACTGATTCAGAGCATCACCCGGTTCTCTGCGGATACGGCAATGGAAATCCTGTCCGGCATGGACGCTGCCACCTCTTGGAACCCGGCGACAGATCTGAACGCCACCGACGGCGGTGCGTTCTATGAGCAATTCGTGGATAAGCGCAACGAACTGACCCAGAACTTTGACACTGCGGTAGGCAACGCCATTAACGATTCTAAGGGCTTGGATGAGCAGGGCTATACTAAGCTGGATGCGGATATGGACGCCTCCACTGCCATCGGCAAAACCTATCAGGACGCCTATGACGATGTAACGGACGGCGACAGCAGCACCGGTGCATATACGGATTCCAGTGCCGATGCGTTTATCAAGGCCTTTGATGCTGCCAAGCAGCACTATACGGACTTGAGCCCGGTGGCAACGGCAAACCGTACCGATAAGAATAACCCGTATGCGGATAACCAGGCAAAGACGGCCTCTAAGCTGCATGACGATCTGGTGCTGGCTTATGCTCAGCTGATGAAGCGTGCGGATTATTCGCAGCTTAATCAGTTGTACGGCGGCTCCGATCGCGTAAAGATCTCCAATAACGGTTTGACCAAAAATGTGATCAACGAGAATAACGAGACGGTACGCCAGCAGAACTACACCCTGTCTACTTGGCTGACCTTTGATGACGCGGCCACGGCGGCTATGAAGCTGTCCGATAATAAGGACGCCAACGCAAACGCCACCTACACCAAGTCTGAAAAAACCAACCAGCCTATGTTTAAGACAGACCAGGTACAAGTGGAAACCCTGCTGCAAGGCACGGTGACTGTACAGGGCACCACCACAGAGCTGTCCAACTATCAGACGGACATCAACACCAAGAAAGACGCTTTGGACGCAGCCATTAAGGGCATTGAAGTCCCGGCGGATTACACCGCGTATGACGCATTCGTAGTGGTACTGGGCACCCAGGATAAGAACGCCTTTACGGACGAATATCTGGCGCAGGACGGCTATACGGACGGCCAGGTGAACAATGTGTTTAAGGCACAGGCCTACCAGGGCTCTCAGTCCGCAGCCGGTGCTTACAATACGGACGGTACCAATAATGACCGGGCGTATGTAGAGTACAACGGCAGTTGCTACCGCAACATCGGTCAGCCCGCTGCCGATACCGAGCTGCCCGGCCAGAAGGTACTGGACAGCACCACTGGCGCTTTGGTTACTGCGTTGAACGTGGCCAACAATTCTGACACGCTGCGCCGTCAGTTCTCTGTTACATTTAAATATGTGGTAGACGACGCCGCGCCTATTACCGTGTCTAAGGATCAGTCTTATTTCTACGGCACCGTAGGTACCTTTACTGTACCGGAGGGCGTGATCGGCTCCGTTTACAAGTGGTCCGTAACGGCCGGCGGCAAGGAGAAGGATGTGCTCAACTACGGCACCACCTACACTCTGCGTATGCAAAATGAGAACGCAGCCGCGGACAGCATTCTGGTAACTGCTTATTTGACTACGGATACTGCGCCTGCTGAGAATCAGGTACAGCTGTCTGTTCAGGATCAGTACAGATCCAATGTTTACCAGGGCACACTGCTGCAGGATGCCAATGTAACCGTATCCCAGTTGGAGCAGGTGCAGGTTGGCGACAGCGCCGTTGCACTGACCGGCTCTGCGTATTATAAGCTGGCCGGCTGGCAGGTGATGGAGGGCGACAAGGCCCACAACATCAACTACGGCACTTACACTTTGGCTGAGTTGGCCAAGATTGCCGGCGGCAACCAAGTGATCCTGCGCCCGGTTTATGTGTATAACGGTCAAGATGTATTCACTGTGTCTTTGGACGGTGAGCAGTTGTATGCCAAGGGCTACGATGTGCGTGTTACCGTTCCTAAGGCTGCCGATGCGTATGCACTGGCAGTGAAGACAGGCAGCACTTATGCCATCGCCACCTACGGCAACGCCTATGACTTCTATATTGACGGCTCCAACAAGGAATTCTTCACAGTCAATTATCTGCCTGCTGAGAAAGACGAGCGCGGTGATGTAATCCGTGCAGCCGGGTACTATGTGACAGACGGCGGCCAGCTGGTACGGCTGGATACCGATGCGAACATTCGTTACAGTCTGGAGCATAAGTTCCCCACCGCATTTAGTGTTGGACTGAAGTCCGCGTCTGCGGCCACCACCTTCAGCACTTACAGTGCGGCAACCACCGGTCTGCCGGCGGATGTGAAAATCACAGAGATGGGCACCCTTTACACCCGCGACGCCGCCATGGCTACCGATGCTGCGTTTACCGTAGACAGCGTACAGGCCGGCAAGAATGTTAAGATGGCAAGGGCCAAGAGCCCCATTGACTTCAGTAATCAGTTTATTCTGAATTACAAGAATGCCAATGCGGCTGCAACTGCCACTTACACCAGAGCGTATGTGAAGTTCACTTACACTTATGAAACCCAGCTTGTCACCGGCGGCACAAAGACCACAACGGTTCAGTGCATTGCCTATGGTAACATTTGCAACAACAGCGCTTTCTTAGGCGCTTAATCAAAGGAGGAATTTAACATGAAAAAGCGTTATAGTACTCCTGAGATGGAGGTAGAAGTGTTCAACATCTTCACTGTATTCACCGACTCCAGCACAGGCGGCGGTGGTATTGACCAAGGCGGTGAAGAAGTGGGCGACGATCCCGGCGCAAAAGGCACCGGCGGCTTTTATGCCAACGATCCCACAGGGTCTTATTAAACAAAAAAAGCAGGAGAGCAATCTCCTGCTTTTTCTTTTGCCGTGGGATAGATGCCGCAAAAACGCTCCGTTTGGATTATTCTTGCGCTTCAAGAATACAAATGTTAATATATTATGAACAATGTAAATATACTGTGAACAAAGTGTTGACCTATCCTGTGGGAACGACTATAATATTTGCAACAAAAGAACGCAGGGCGCTGTGGGCGCAAAATACCGTTCTTTGGGGGTAATATTATGATACGATCCATGACCGGGTTCGGCCGTGCGGTGCAGGAGATTGACGGCTATGTCATCACCGTGGAGCTGAAGTCTGTTAACCACCGTTATTTTGAGTTTTCCTCTCGGGTGCCGCGGCAGTACGGCTTTATTGAGGATAAGCTCAAGTCCTTTGTAAACAGTCGGGTGTCTCGCGGCAAGGTGGATTGCTTTGTGGGCATTGAGGCGCTGAATACAGAGGCTGCCCAGGTGGCAGTGAACCACACTTTAGCCGGTGCTTACAACACCGCTTTGCAGGAGATTGCAGACACCTATGGTGCTAAGCAGGACTGGGGCGCTGCCGCTATTGCCCGCTTTCCTGATGTGTTGGTGGTGCGCAAGGCAGAGGAGGACGAGGACAAGATATGGTCCTATGTGCAGACGGTGGCAGCCGCTGCGCTGGATAAGTTTGTTGCCATGCGCGAGGTAGAGGGCGCCAAGATGAAGGCCGATGTGGCCGGGCGTGCACAGACCATTTTGGACTGTGTGGCGTTTGTGGAAGAACGCTCCCCCCAAACCGTGCGGGAATATAATGAAAAGTTGGCTGCCCGGGTACACGAGCTGCTGGGCGATGTGACCTTGGACGAGGGCCGCTTGCTACAGGAAACGGCCATCTTTGCGGACAAAGTGGCAGTGGCGGAGGAAACGGTGCGCCTGCGCTCCCATATTGCGCAGCTGGGCAAATTCCTGGAGGCAGAGGAGCCCATCGGCAGAAAGATGGACTTTCTGGTGCAGGAAATCAACCGGGAGGCCAACACCATCGGGTCAAAGGCCAGCGATGTAGCCATCGCCGGCAAAGTCATCGACATTAAGGCTGAAGTAGAAAAAATCAGAGAGCAGATTCAGAACATCGAATAATGCAACTGGTGAATATCGGCTTTAACAATCTTGTGAATGCGGATCGGGTGATCGCCGTTGTCAGCCCGGAGTCTGCCCCGGTCAAGCGCATTGTGCAAGATGGCAAAGCAAAAGGAACACTCATTGACGCCACCCATGGCCGCAAGACCATGAGCGTTATTATTACGGACAGTGACAATGTGATCCTGTCTTATTTGGATCTGAACAAAATTGCTGAAAAATTTTCTGCGGAGGTGCGCGATGCATTGTGAGAACAAAAAGGGCTTATTAGTTGTTTTGTCTGCACCCAGCGGTTGCGGCAAGGACACAGTTTTTCGGGCCATTGAGGCGCTGCGAGACGATGTGGTTGAGTCTGTTTCTGCCACCACCCGGGCGCCCCGACCCGGCGAAGTGGACGGCGTGAATTATTTTTTCAAGACCCGCGCGGATTTTGAAAAGATGATCGCGGACGGTGGCTTCTTTGAATATGCCGAGTATTCCGGCAACTATTACGGCACCCCTATTGCCGGGGTGGAGCAGGCCATTGCCAGGGGCAAGGTTTGCTTTTTGATCATCGAGGTGCAGGGGGCAAAGAATGTAATGCGTATTTGCCCGGACTGTGTGTCCATCTTCCTGTATCCGCCGAATTTTGAGATTTTGGAGCAGCGCCTGCGCGGGCGTATGTCCGAAACGGACGAAGTGATCCGCAACCGGCTGGAAATTGCCAAAGTAGAGCTTCAGTCCCGTGACTGCTACAAATATCAGGTGCTCAATGACGATTTGGACACCGCTGTGCACGAAATCAATCACATCATCTGCGATGAGCTGGCAAAGCGCAACGCAGAATAACTGCTACTGGAGGTAGAATACTATGTTTAATCCCGATTTGAAAGAAATGCTTAAGAATGTAAACAGCCGATACAGCCTGGTGGTTGGCACGGCCAAGCGCGCCCGGGAAATTCAAGACGAGGCCATTGCCAATGAGGAGCATTTGGACACCAAGACCGTATCCTTGGCTATTGACGACATCAATTCCGGTAAGTATGTGATTGAGGAGCCGGACGAACTCAAGCAGAAATAAAGTGAGCGACAAAGCAGAGAACCGACCCATTGCCACCGTGGCTGTGGAGCGCACCTTCTTTAATCTGGACAGTGACTACGATTATGCGGTGCCCCCTGCACTGGCGGATCGGGTGCGCCCGGGCGTGGCGGTAGAGGTGCCCTTTGGCAGCGGCAATCGACTGCGCCGAGGGATTGTGCTGCAAGTGTTTGTGGGGATCAATCCGGCGCTGAAAGACATTGCCCGTGTGTGCGATTACGGTACGGTGCTGGACGAGAGCCAAATTCGCCTGGCTCGGTGGATGAAAAACCGCTATTTTTGTACCACCTACGAGTGCCTGCTGCAAATGCTGCCCCGTGGATTCGGTAAGATCGGCGTGGCAGGGGTGCGTATGGCGGAATTGACCGTCAGTCGCAGCGAAGAGCTGCCCCGCTTAACGCCAAAGCAGCAGTCTGTTGCCGACCTTCTGCTGGACATTGGCAGCGCCACCGTGGAGGAGATCAAAACCCTTTGCGGCGTAGGCGATGGCGTGCTGAAAAATATGGAAAAGTGCGGCGTGCTGCGCTTTTTCAAAAAAGAGAAGTACAGAAATCCGTACGCGGATCTGCCTGCTGCCCCCAAGGCGGCGGAGATCGAACTGTCTGCCGAACAGACAAAGGCATACAACACGCTGTCCGCCATGCTGGATGGTGACGGCGGCAGCGCACTGCTGTACGGCGTTACCGGCAGCGGCAAGACCCAGGTGTATATGCGCTTGATCGACCGAGCGTTGCAGCAGGGGAAAGATACCATTGTGCTGGTGCCGGAGATCGGATTGACTCCGCAGGTGCTGGGGCTGTTCCATCAACGGTACGGCCGCCAAGTGGCGGTGCTGCACAGCGGCTTGTCCGTAGGCGAGCGCAACGATGAATACCGCCGTGCTGACCGGGGAGAGGCTAAGATCGTGCTGGGCACCCGCAGCGCCGTGTTTGCGCCGTTGCATACCCTGGGATTGATCATTATGGACGAGGAGCAGGAGCTGACATACAAGAGTGAGCGCACCCCTCGTTACCACGCCCGAGACATTGCCCGCTACCGGGCAGGGGAGAGCGGTGCGCTGTTTGTGATGGCGTCTGCCACCCCCAGTATTGAAAGCTATGCGGCGGCTAAGGCGGGAAAATATACCCTTTGTTCCCTGGAGCACAGATTTGGCAACGCTGCGTTGCCGCAGGTGTGTACCGTGGATATGAAGGGGGAGCTGCACGCCGGGCACCGTTCTCCTCTAAGCCGCACTCTGCAACAGCAGATACAGTCCAATTTGGACGCGGGCAAGCAGACCATTCTTTTGATGAACCGGCGAGGATACAATACATTCATTGCCTGCAACGACTGCGGCCATGTGATCACTTGCCCTAACTGCTCTATTTCGCTGACTTATCACAGTTATTCCAACCGGCTGATGTGCCACTATTGCGGCTATTCCAAGCCTCTGGACAATACATGCCCGGAATGCGGCAGCCACGCGGTGCGGTACAGCGGGTTCGGCACCCAGCGGATCGAGGATGAACTGCAAGCGCTGTTTCCCGCGGCACGAATTTTGCGTATGGATGCAGACACCACCGCAGGTAAATTCAGCCACCAAAAGCTGTTTGACGCCTTTGCGGCCCACGAATATGATATTTTGGTGGGCACCCAAATGGTGGCCAAGGGGCTGGATTTTGACGATGTGACCCTGGTGGGTGTGGTGAATGCGGATAATGCGCTGTATGACGAAAATTACCTGAGTCACGAGCGTGCCTTTGACCTGATCACCCAGGTGGTTGGGCGCAGCGGTCGGCGAGACGCTACCGGCACGGCAGTGATTCAGACCATTGATCCCTGTAATCCGGTGATCGACTTGGCAGCACGGCAAGACTACCCGGCTTTTTTTGAGACGGAGTACGCTCTGCGGCGTATTTTGACCTATCCGCCGTTTTGCGATATTTACGGCGTGTTCTTTGTCAGCGAAGACGAGAACGCGGCGGCGCTGGCAGCCAAGGCCTTTTTTGACACGCTGGTGCTCGAGAATAAAGAACAGCAGCAAAAGCTGATTGTACTTGGTCCCTCACCGGCAAGAATATCAAAAATCAGCAATACCTATCGGTATCGGCTGGCAATTAAGTGTAAAAATTCAAAATCTGTTCGCAATTTGCTCATGCAGGTGTTAAAAGCCACTGTTAAAATGAAAGAACTGCGAAAGGTACAGATTTCCATAGATTTGAACCCCATTGACTTGGGTTAGGAGAAAAAATGGCATTACGGAATGTAGTAAAATACGGTGATCCGATTTTAAGAAAAAAGAGCCGCTCGGTGGAAGTGTTTGACCGGCGTATCGCCACTTTGGTGGAGGATATGTTTGAGACCATGTATAAGGACAACGGCGTAGGTCTGGCTGCGGTGCAGGTGGGCATACTCAAGCGTATTGTGGTCATCGATTGCGGTGACGGCCCGGTGGAACTGATTAACCCGGAAATCGTAAAGACCGAGGGTGAGCAGTGCGGTCAGGAGGGCTGCCTGTCCCTACCCGGTCGGTACGAGACGGTGCGCCGCCCCCAAAAGGTGCAGGTAAAAGGCCAGGACCGAGAGGGCAAATGGCATGTCTATACCGGCGAGGACCTAAAGGCTCGGGCATTCTGCCATGAGATCGACCACCTGGACGGTGTGCTTTTTATTGACCGTATGGATAAAACAGTAAAGAAGGACTAAGATGCAAACGCTGCGTATCGTATTTATGGGCACGCCGGATTTTGCCGTGCCGTGCCTGCAAACCCTGCTGGACAGCCCCCACAGCGTGGTGGGCGTGTTTACCCAGCCGGATAAGCCACAGGGGCGCAAAATGGTGCTGACTCCGCCACCGGTGAAGGTGCTGGCTGCGGAGAACGGCGTTCCGGTTTTTCAGCCGGAGAAGATGAAAGACCCGGCCACTTTAGAGCAGTTAAAGATTTTGGCGCCGGATTTGATCGTGGTGGTGGCATACGGGCGCATTTTGCCCCGGGCGGTATTGGAATTGCCCAGGTATGGCTGTATCAATGTGCACGCCTCGCTGCTGCCTAAATATCGAGGCGCAGCGCCCATTCAGTGGGCTATCTTAGACGGCGAAACAGAGACCGGCGTGACCATTATGCAAATGGACGCAGGACTGGACACCGGCGATATGCTGCTGGTTAAGAAAACACCCATTGACCCGGAGGAAACGGCGGAAATGCTGTTTGACCGGCTGTCGGCTTTAGGCGCACAGGCGCTGGCAGAGATTTTACCCAGGCTGGACGATCTGCACCCGGTGCCCCAACCGGCAGGGGATTTTGGCTATGCCAAAATGATCTCCAAGTCTATGAGCCCCTTGGATTGGAACCGCTCGGCAGCGCAGCTGCACAATCAGGTGCGGGGGCTGTATTCCTGGCCCTGCGCCACCACCACCATTGGCGGCAAGACGGTGAAGGTGCTGTCTGCTCGCCTAAGCGAACAAAAGGGGAGCACCCCCGGTGCGGTGATCGAGAGCAAGGGCAAGTTGGTAGTTGCCTGCGGCGACGGCGGTGGTTTGGAACTGCTGACCGTGCAGCCTCAGGGGAAGAAAGCCATGGATGCCAAGGCCTTTTTGGCTGGGCACCCGGTGGCGGTAGGTACTGTTTTAGGAGCGTGATTTTATGAACGCCTATATGCTTTATTACGCAACCGGGGTCATTATGATCCCGGTCCTGCTGTTTTCTTTTTATTGTCAAATCAAGGTGAAGCGGGCTTTCCGTCGGTACAGCAGCGTGCACGCCATGTGCGGCATGACCGGCGCCCAGGCGGCGGCTCGACTGTTGCAACTAAACGGCATTACCGATGTGCAAATTCGCCAGATCGGCGGCACCCTCACCGATTATTACGACCCGAAGAATAAAGAAATTTGTCTGTCCGGCGATGTGTATAACGCCACCTCTGTGGCGGCCATCGGCGTTGCCTGTCATGAGGCGGGTCACGCCTGCCAGCACGCACAGGGCTATGCACCGCTAAAGATTCGTAACGCTGCCATTCCTGCCACCCGCATCGGTTCCTCTTTGGGTATTCCGCTGGTGCTGCTGGGCATGGTATTTACCTGGCGGCCGCTGATCATGGTGGGTATTGTGTTGTATGCCTTAGTGGCGCTGTTCCAGCTGCTGACTTTGCCGGTGGAGTTTAACGCTTCTCGCCGGGCCTTGCAGACCATTGAAAGCAATCAATTTTTAACCGAACAGGAGTACCGGGGTGCGAAGAAAGTGCTGACGGCTGCTGCCCTTACCTATGTGGCGGCGCTGGCCTCTGCGCTGGCTACTTTGCTGCGGCTGCTGCTCCTGGCAGGACGAAGCAATGACCGTTAAATCTCCGCGCTTAGCCGCGTTTGAAACCCTATATAAAATTCAACAGGAGAGCGCCTATTCCAATCTTTCTCTTGACCATTTACCTGTGGCCAACGGGCAGGAACGGGCTTTTGCCACTGCTTTGGTGCGTGGCGTATTGGAACGGCAAATCACTTTGGACGCTTTGGTAGATAAATTCACCACCGGGCGATTGAAGCCCAAGGTGCGGGTGTTGTTGCGTATGGGCGCCTACCAGGCGCTGTATATGGACAAGGTGCCTGTGCCTGCTGCGGTAAATGAAACGGTGGAGCTGGCAAAGACGGTGGGCCAAGGTTATTACGGCCGTATGATCAATGCGGTACTGCGGCAGATCGCAGCAGATCCGGATTTGCCGGACACGCCCATGCTCCGCTATTCCGTGCCCCAGCCCCTGCTGGCTATGTGGCAAAAGACCTATGGAGCGGATGCTACGGCGGCGTTCCTGCCTTATATCAACGGTCGTGCGCCATTATTTTTGGTGCCCAATCCCTTGTTTGTGACGCCCGGTCAATTGCAGGAGATGTTGGCAAATGAAGGCGTGCAAGCCCGTCTGCTGCCGGAGAAAGTACTGACAGTGGACGACGGCTTTGATGTGGAACGCTCAGCTGCTTTTCAAAAAGGTTATTTCCATGTGCAGGATTTGTCCTGCTACCTGGCCTGCGCTGCCTTGCAGGTGCGCCCGGGTCTGACGGTGCTGGATGTGTGTGCCGCACCGGGTGGTAAATCCTTTACTTTGGCGGAACAGATGAACAATACCGGCCGCTTGATCGCCTGTGATCTGCACCCCCACCGGGTGGAGCTGATCCGCAGCGGTGCCCGGCGATTGCACTTGGACTGTATAGAATCCCGCGTGCAGGACGCTACGTTGCATAGCCAGGACATTCCGGCAGCAGACGCTATTCTTTGCGATGTGCCCTGCTCCGGTTTTGGTATTCTCCGCCGCAAGCCGGAAATCCGCTATAAAGATTTAGACAGTATCAAGGATCTGCCTGCCTTGCAGCTTTCCATTTTGCAGACGGCAGCCACTTACTTAAAACCCGGCGGGCGACTGGTGTATTCCACCTGCACCCTCCATAAAAAAGAGAACGAAAAGGTTGTGTCGGCATTTCTGGACCGGCACAGCGCCTTTTTCCTGGCGGCGGAATGTACTCGCTTTCCGTGTGAACAGGGCAGCGACGGCTTTTATTACGCCGCTTTGGAGAGACAGGCATGAAAGAGGACATCAAAAGTTTAACATATCCGGCACTTTGCCAGCGGTTTGGGAACCTTGGGCTGAAGCGCTTTCGTGCCGATCAGATGTACGCTTGGCTACACAAGGTGGGGGTGCAGGACTTTGAGGAGATGACCAATCTGTCCAAGGATCTTCGGAGCAAACTGGACGAATGGTTTACCATTCCCGCCTGCCGAATCGAGGAAAAATATGTTTCTGCCGTGGACGATACGGTGAAATATCTGTTTCGTTTAAACGATGGAGAGTATGTGGAGTCCGTGGTGATGCACTACAACTACGGCTACACCATTTGCGTGTCCAGCCAGGTGGGGTGCAAAATGGGCTGCACCTTCTGTGCGTCCACTTTGGCCGGTTTTCAGCGGAATTTGCTGCCGGCGGAGATTGAGAGTCAGGTGCACGCTGCCCAGAAGGACCTGGGCTGCCGCATATCCCATATTGTGATGATGGGTATTGGCGAGCCGCTGGACAATTACGACAATACCATCGCTTTTTTACATACGGTCAACGACCCTCGGGGGCTGAATATCAGCCTTCGGAATATCACCATATCTACTTGCGGGTTGGTGGACCGTATTTATGATTTGATGCAAGAGGATTTGCCGGTGACGCTGACGCTTTCCCTGCACGCGCCCAATGATGAGATCCGCTCCCGCACCATGCCGGTGAATGCCCGGTGGGGCATGGACGCTACTCTGCGAGCCATGGCGGTTTATGCGGAGAAAACCTCGCGCCGGGTGTCTTTTGAATATACTTTGATCCACAATGTAAACGACCGACCGGCCCATGCCATGGAATTGGCGGCGCGGCTGCGGGGAATGCTTTGCCATGTGAACCTGATCCCGGTGAACGATGTGGCGGAGCGAGGCAATGTGCGATCCAGTCAAAAAGACATTCAAAACTTTCAAAGCATATTGAAAAAACAGGGAATAAATGCTACAATAAGAAGAACTTTAGGTCATGATATCAATGCCTCTTGCGGGCAGCTTCGCAGATTGAAGAAACGAGGTGATCAGATTGAACATGGTTGCTAAAACCGACCGGGGGCGGATCCGTGAGTCCAACCAGGACGCCTATTTTGTGGGCGAAATGCCGGATGGCACGGCCTTTGCCGTGGTGTGCGACGGTATGGGCGGCGCAGCCGGCGGCAATATTGCCAGCTCACTGGCGGTGCAGGTGATCAGCAGCAAGATCAATGCGTCTTACCACCCCAATATGCGGGACAGCTCCATTTGCAATATGCTGGAGTCGGCGCTGTCTGCCGCCAATGTGGAAGTGTATGATCTGGCACAGGAAAAGGCGGATCTTCGGGGTATGGGCACCACGGTGGTGTGTGCCGTCATTCGTGGCGGCCAAGCGTTTATCGCCCACGCCGGGGACAGCCGCGCGTATCTCTTTTCTGCCGATGGCTTGCAGCAGGTGACTACGGATCACAGTATGGTGCAGGATCTGCTGGAGAGCGGCAAGATCACCCCGGACGAGGCAAAGCACCACCCCAATAAGAATATCATCACCCGTGCCATCGGGGTAGACAGTGCCATTAAGATTGACTTTGACCAGATTGACTTTAGTGACGGCCAGGTGCTGCTACTGTGTACGGACGGTCTTTCCAACTATGTGGACAATGACGAAATGGTCAGCGCCATCAGTGACGGTCAGTATTATGCCTATGCGGATCGACTGGTGCAGCAGGCCAACAAAAACGGCGGCGGTGATAATATTACCGTTGTTGCCATCAGCAATTAAGCGGAGTGAACAAATATAATGGATAATTATGTAGGAAAACGCTTAGACGGCAGATATGAAGTGCAGGAGATCATCGGCGTAGGCGGTATGTCCGTTGTTTATAAAGCCTATGACAATGTGGATGACCGCATTGTGGCGGTGAAGATCCTGAAGGACGAGTTTTTGCAGAACGACGATTTTGTGCGCCGGTTCAAGAACGAGTCCAAAGCCATTGCCGTTATGTCCCACCCCAATATTGTAAAGGTGTACGATGTGAGCTTTGGCGAGAGGCTCCAGTACATTGTGATGGAGTATGTGGACGGCATTACCTTAAAGGAATATATACAAAAGCAGGGAGCCATCACCTGGAACGACGCCCTGTACTTTACTACGCAGATCTTGCGTGCGTTGCAGCACGCCCATGACAAGGGCATTGTGCACCGGGACATTAAGCCTCAAAATATTATGCTGCTGGCTGACGGTCATATTAAGGTGACAGACTTTGGTATTGCCCGCTTCTCCCGCAGCGAGACCAAAACTTTAACGGAAAATGCGATTGGCTCTGTGCATTATATCAGTCCGGAGCAGGCTAAGGGCGAGTTTACTGACGAACGGGCGGATATTTATTCTCTTGGCGTGGTGCTCTATGAGATGCTGGCCGGTCGTGTGCCTTTTGATGCAGACAGCGCTGTGTCCGTGGCCCTAATGCAGGTGCAGGCGGACGCCAAGCGGCTCATTGACATTAACCCGGATATTCCCCGGGGAGTGGAGCAGATCTGTGCCCACGCTATGGAGAAGAACCCGGCCAATCGCTACCAGTCCGCAACGGAAATGCTCTTTGATGTGGAGGAGGTCATCAAGAACCCGGCCACCACATTTGACTATTCCTATTTTGTGGACGAGGAGCCCACTAAATATGTGATCAAGACGGTGGATCACACGGAGAAGCCCCAGCCGGATCTGCGATCCGAGCCGGAACAGCCGGTGGTGGAGGAAGACCCCAAGCGCAAGGGCAAGATCGCCGGCGCTGTGATCGCCGGTATGCTGGTGCTTGCAGCAGCCATTGTACTGTTGGTGATGGGCCTTACCGGTTCGCTGAACACCAAGTCTATGAAGTTGGAGAACTTTGTGGGTCAGTCCTATGACACCATCGTCAGCTCCAACCAGTACGATTATGTTTTTGTACAGGAGAGCAAGGAGAGCGAGGATGCGGACCCGGGCACGGTGCTGGAGCAAAAACCGGCAGCCGGTGAGCGGGTGATGAAGGGTAGCACAGTGACCCTTGTGGTGGCCCAGACGCCCGGTGGCATTCAGGTGCCTAACTGCTACGGCCTTGGTGAGGATATGGCCAAGAAAGAGTTAGCCTCCGAGGGACTGAACAACTACACCGTAACGACCATCTCCAGCGAGACGGTAAAAGAGGGTCAGTGCGTATATACCAGCCCCAAGGCAGGGGATTTGGTGGCTGCGGACCAAACGGTGACCATTTATATCAGCTCCGGCCCCAGCACTACCCAAAAGGTGCTGCTGACTGTGCCGGATGTGCGTGGACTGGGCCAAAGCGATGCCCGCAGCTTTTTGGAGAAGAGCGGGTTTGAGAATGTGCAGATTTCTACCGAAGACAGCAATCTGCCCAAGGATACGGTGATCAGCCAGACCCCCGGTCAGGGTGAGGCGGCGGAGCCGTCGGCTACCATCAAGCTGGTGGTGTCCACCGGCGTGGTGTCTACCGACCCGGCGGCACAGACGGTGAAGTTGCAGGTAACGGTGCCGGATACCGGCAAGCACAGCACCCTGAACATCTATGTGGACGGGGAACTGAAATTTACCAAGAGCGAGAGCCTGGACGGCGGCCAGCGTACCTTTAACCTGCAAGTGTCTTACGGTGCCCGGGTGGAGATCGAGGTGGAACTGGGCGAGGTGTCTCAGCGCCAGACTGTAAAGGCAGACAAGGCCAAAACGGTGCGAATGAACTTTAACGACAAGACGGACACCACAGCACCCGACGGGACGGACTAATATGGCAGTTACAGGCAGAATTCACAAAGGGATCGGCGGTTTCTATTATGTAGAAACCGCCGATGGATTATATGAGTGCAAGGCGCGGGGCGCCTTTCGCAAGCAGTGGATCATCCCATTGGTGGGGGATCAGGTAGAGATTACCGTGAATGCGCAAGGGGAGAATACCATTGACACTATTTTGCCCCGCAAAAATGAATTGCGCCGGCCGCCGCTGGCCAATTTAGATCGGCTCTTTATCGTGTCGTCTTTGGTAGATCCGGAGATCCGTACCGTGCAGATCGACAAGCTGACGGTGCTGGCGGCGCAAAAGGGCATTGATTGTGTGATCGTGCTCACCAAGGCGGATTTGGCAGAGAACGGGCAGCAGTATGCCGACATTTACAAAACAGCCGGTTACCCTGTGGTGCTGTGTAATGCCCGCACCGGAGAGGGAGCGGATCGACTGCCCGGCCTGATCTCCGGCAAGCTGTGCGCGTTTACCGGCAACAGTGGCGTGGGCAAGTCCACGCTGCTGAACCGTCTGTGCCCGGACTTGGCGCTGGAAACCGGCGAGACCAGCAAGAAGTTGGGGCGCGGTCGCCACACCACCCGGCACTGCGAGCTGTACCCGGTGGCCGGTGGCTGGGTAGCAGATACCCCGGGCTTTTCTGCACTGGAACTGGAGCGGGACGCGGAGATCGACAAGGACGAATTGCCCGGTTGCTTTCCGGATTTTCGCCCCTATTTGGGAGATTGCCGCTTTAATAGCTGCACCCATGTGGCAGATAAGGGTTGTGCCGTGTGCGCCGCCGTGGAGCGGGGCGAGATCAGCGAAAGTCGTCACAACAGTTATGTTGAATTTTATAATCAGGTAAAGGATATTAAAAAATGGGAACGGAAATAAAGCGGTGCCTGATTGTCAGCGGCGCGCCGGAGGCGGATATCGCCTACATAAAGCCGTTGTTGCCTGGTGCTTTTGTGGTAGCAGCGGACAGTGGGTATCAAAAGTGCTGTCGCTTGGGTGCAGAGCCGGATATTGTGGTAGGGGACTTTGATTCTTCACCGGTGCCGGAGCACACCAAAGAACTGATCGTGATGCCCGCGCATAAGGACGATACGGACACGCTGGCGGCCATAAAGATCGCCATGGAGCGCGGCTATACCCACCTGATTCTGGTGGGCGCTATTGGCAACCGCTTTGACCATTCTTTCTCCAATGTGGCGAACTTGGCCTATTGCCTGGATCGCGGTGTGCAGGCGGAGATTATTACCCCGAATGAAAAGCTTTTTATCTCTGATGGTCCTTTTTCCTTTAGCGGGGCGGGCTACGGTTATTTCTCCCTGTTTGCCTTTGGCGGTGTGTGCCGGAGTCTGACCATTCGGGGCGCCGAGTGGGAACTGACGGACTATGACCTGAACCCGGCCACCTCCATGTGCCAAAGCAATGAGGTACGGGGCGGGGAATGTTCCATTTCCTTCCGGGAGGGCCGACTGCTGACGGTGCTCAGTAACGATCTGCAATTGCGCGCATAGTATGGTGTAAATACAGCAGTTGCGGGGTGTTCGGTGTGAAAAAAATGTGTAGGCGTGATTTTTTGTGGATCGCATTCGGTGCGGGACTGGTGATCGCCTGTTGCTGCCCCACCATTTGGGTCACCCGCATTTTGGCCATCGCCGTCATCGTCCTGGGCATTATCTGCTGTAAACGCTAAAAGGAGGGCCATTATGCAAGTGATCGTACTGGATCGCCCAAAGGTGCTGGCGCCGCTGCTGCGCGTCGTCTTTAAGATCAAAAAAGTAAAGCCGGAAACCTAAATCTAACATAAAAAAAGACTTCGTTATCATAGGGTAACGAAGTCTTTTCCTTTTTTCGAGATGTGAAAAATATTAGAAACACATTGACAAGATTATACAGAAGTGCTACTATTAAGACATAAAAAGATATGATAAAGGAGAATAACTATGAAAGATCAAAAAGAATGGTATCAATTTAAAAACGCTGACCTGGATTTTTCCGCACCTGTTGAACTTGCTAAGCGGAAAGGAAAAGTAGAATCAGAAAATCAGGTTTACCGAACGGATTTCATGCGCGATCGTGACCGGGTGCTGTATTGCAGCGCTTTTCGCAGATTGTCCGGCAAAACGCAGATATACTTAACAGGTACGGATGACCATCAGAGAAATCGGTTGACTCATACCCTGGAGGTGTCCCAAATTGCACGGACGATCTCTCATGCACTGCGGCTTGATTGCAATTTAACGGAGGCGATCGCCTTAGGTCACGATTTAGGCCACACGCCGTTTGGACATGCCGGTGAGCAAATGCTGCACGAGATTATGTCTCCGTCTGATACTGTGCTGGTAAAAAAATCCCCAATGAATAATGTTGAAAATCTTATAAACGGAACTTTTCAAGAATCCATGCTTGGTTTTAAACACAATATCCAAAGTGTTCGTGTGGCAGTAACCATCGAGTCCGATTATGGGGAGAATGGACTCAATTTGACCAATTATACCTTGTGGGGGATGATGAATCACTCACGGCCGGAATATAGTCGCGACAAAGTAAGAGTGTATCCCAATTTCTTTACTCCTTCGTATATTAAACAATATAATTCGTTGTTTTTACTTCCTGGTTGTAAGGATGAACGGAATGCGTGGTCTTTTGAGGCATTGGTGGTAAGAGAAGCAGACACCATTGCACAGTGGCACCACGACCTGGAAGATGCGCTGCGCGGGTATGCTATGACCGGCAAAGAGGTGTGCGAATGCGTTGAGACGAACATGGAATCCTTCATGGTTGATGATGATTTGGATTTGCTGGCAGATCTTAAAGGTAGAACGCAAATTGATACGAAATATATTACAGATTTTTCCAGAGTCGTTGTCAATACATTGGTCAATCGTCTGGTACGCTGTTCGATGCACAATTTGGATAACCTATGGATAGAACGGAATAAGAAGGATCGTGTAGCGTTCTTTAAGGAACACAGCAGCGATGATGAGGAAATCCAAGGGGCGATCGGTTTGCAAATGTTGGATGCAATGGACAATAGAATTGACCGATTAAGAGACGAATACGGCAAAACTATAAGTACAAAAATTCATCATTCGCAAGAGGTGGAGCGGATGAATGCAAAAGGCCAGTACATAATCAGAAAGCTGTTTCAGGCTTATTATTCGCATCCGCAGCAACTGTCAGACGAAGCGGTTAGACGGTGTATGTCTGATCTTAGGCGATATAACAATCTTCCGGATGATCCTAATGAAAGCATAGGCCCTTTGCGCGCAGAATTTGAAAATATCAGAAAAGAAAAAAGTAACGAGCAGCAAAAAATCATACTCATGCGGCATATTGCAGATCATATAGCCGGTATGACAGATCATTTTGCCATGGAGGAGTTTAAGAACCTGTATAATTGATTTAAAAAGCCTAATAGGCTTTCTATCAGAGAACTAAAACAAAACCCGCGGGACCTGAAAAGGTGCTGCGGGTTTTCTCTGTTGTAACATTTTTCTTTGGTGTGCATAGACGGGGGTGCGGGCGCATAGATATTACCAGTAACTGTAAGGAGATGTTGCAATGGAAACGGAAAAGACCTTTGCCGACAGCAAGCGCACGGTTTGTTTGGGCACGGGAGAAGCAAAGTTTGAAGTGGAATACCAGGAGAGTCTGCCCCAATACTGTGAAGATGTGGAGCGGGTGGTACGGTGCGTGTGCAGCCATGCGGTGACGGACTATGAATATGCCTCCGGCAGCTTAAGGGTGACAGGACGCAGCCGCATTTCATTGGTGTATATCTCCACTTCCGGGTGCTGCTTGTCCGCCGCGTTTGAGGAGCGGTTCACTAAAAACATTGACGCACCGGTGACGGACGCCTTTGCCTTTGCCCAGGTGCACACTTGTACGGACTTTACCAACTATCGGCTGATCAATCAGCGCAAGTTAGAGGTGCGTTCCGGGCTGCAAGTCCACACAGAGGTCTTTGCCTATATGGAACAGAGCCAGCTGACTGACTGTTGTGGTGCCATTTTGCGCCAAGCAGACGCCCGGTGCCTGGAGGTGCTGGACGCCGGACTGTTCTCCTGCGACTTTGACGAGAAGTTCGCCATCGGCCAGCACAACACCAATATCTCTGTGTTGATCCACACCGGTGCCTTTGCGGTGATTGAAGAGGTGCGCACCATTGCCGGCAAAATGCTGGTGAAGTGCCGGGCTGAGTTGTGCGTGGTATATGAAAACACAGAACATAACACGGAGAAATGCTGCTTTACCGTGCACAGCAGTAAAATCGTGGATGTGGCCGGTATGACCGAGGACAGCCATGCCTTTGCACAAGTGAAGATCGGTTCTCTGTTTGTAAAGCCGGTACCGGACGAAAATAACGACTTGCGCCGATTGGAGATCGCCGGAGCCTTTTGTGTGTCCTATACGGCCGCCCTGGTCAGCGATACGCAACTGGTGACAGATGCCTATGCCATTGCCTATGACGCCCGTGTACAGACCGGCACGGTTCCGCTGCTGCGGGATCCGCAATTCTTCTATGACGGCAAGACTTTGTCCGCCGACTTGAGTTTTGAGGATACGGAGATTGCCGAAATTCTGGATTTATCCCTGGCTATGCAGGAGGCGCGGGTGCAAAACGGCTTGCTGCTGGTGGAGGTGGGCTACGGTGTGGCCTACTACGATGTGAGCGGCAATCTGTGCTGCAAAGACGGCGTGACCCGGCTGCAACTGGCACTGACGGATGACAAGTGCGCCGGATTTGTTGGCGCCGGGCTGCAATCCTTTGATTATATCTTACAGTCGGCTAACCGTATTGAACTGCGGGTGAATATAGAGTACAGTGCTTGCCTGTACACCGAGGCGGAGATGCAGACGGTGACCGATGTGGAGCTGCAACCCTGCACTGCCGGTGAGTCACCGGTGCTGACACTGTACTTTGCCGCCAAGGATGAGAGCCTGTGGGACATTGCCAAAAAATTTCGCTCCCGCACCGAGCTGATTCAGCAGGAAAATCAACTGACAGAAGATGTACTTCGCCAACAAACCATTCTTTTGATTCCGGGAGTGTGAGCATATGAATCAACAGATTTACAGCGATATCGCTCTCCGAACGCAGGGTGATATTTATATCGGCGTGGTGGGACCGGTACGCACAGGCAAATCCACTTTTATCAAGCGGTTTATGGACACCATGGTGATCCCCAATATTGACGGAGAGTACCAGCGGGAGCGAGCCACGGACGAATTACCCCAGTCCGCTGCCGGGCGTACCATTATGACCACGGAGCCAAAATTCGTGCCGGAGGAAGCGGTGACCCTGCATTTGACGGATCACACTACTTTCCGTGTGCGACTTGTGGACTGCGTAGGCTACATTGTGCCCAGTGCCGTGGGCTATATTGAGGAGGAGCAGCCCCGGATGGTGCGCACGCCCTGGTATGAGGAAGAAATACCTTTTAATATGGCGGCGGAGATCGGCACTAAAAAAGTGATTACCGAGCACTCCACTATTGGTTTGGTCGTTACGACGGACGGTACCATTACTTCTATTCCCAGAGCGGAGTATGAAGAGGCAGAGGAGCGGGTGATCGAGGAGCTGAAATCCTACGGCAAGCCCTTTGTGGTGTTGCTCAATTCGGAGACGCCCACAGCCGCGGGAACGGTCGCTTTGGCCGCAGAACTAACGGAAAAATACGGCGTGCCGGTGCTGGCAGAGAATTGTATGGAAATGGACGCCGAGGCATTCCATGCGGTGCTGCAAAAGGTGCTGTATGAATTTCCCATCAGCTCCGTGCAACTGCTGATGCCCGGGTGGATCAAGTGCCTGGACGATCAGGACCCTTGGAAAACGGAACTGTTCGCTGCGGTACAACAGGACTGCCACAGTTTGTCCACCATTGACAGTGTGAAGCAGTTTACCGCAGCGTTGGCACAGGTTTCGCGGATTGAAAGCGTTCAGGTGCGGCGACTGGATCTGTCTACCGGCGATGTGCAGCTGGATGTGCAGGTGGACCACAGTTACTTTTATCAGGTATTGTCTGAGAAATGCGGCCTGACCATTGCCAACGAACGCCAGTTGATGGAGCAGATCTTGCAGCTGGTAACCATCAAACAGCGGTTTGCACGGTTTGAGCAGGCGCTGGCGGATGTGGAGAATAGCGGATACGGTATTGTAATGCCTGCCATGGATGAGATGCATCTGGATGAGCCGGAAATTATGAAACAGGGTGGCCGCTACGGTGTAAAGCTCCGGGCACAGGCGCCTTCCATTCATATGATCCGCTGCAATACGTATACAGAAGTGGCACCCATTGTGGGCAGCGAAAGCCAGTCTCAGGAGTTGGTCATGTACCTGCTCAAAGAGTTTGAACAGGATCCGGCAGCCATTTGGAATACCAATTTGTTTGGCAAGCCGCTGTTGGATCTGGTGAACGAGGGGCTGAATAACAAGCTTTACCGTATGCCGGAGGACGCTCGCAACAAGTTCAGGGAGACCATCGAGCGGGTGATCAACGAGGGATGCAGCGGGCTGATCTGTATTATTCTTTAACAAAGAAAAACAAAAAAACGGAGCCGTTTGGCTCCGTTTTTACCATCAATAAAAATAATATTTGGCTTCCAGCACCAAGGCCAGCGCTGCTTGCAGCAGAATGAATACCGGCAGGGTGATCATGAATTTTTTATGCCGGGTCTTGTGGCGGATCAGGCGCATGGTAATGTACTCACCCACAGCGCCGCCCAAGAGCGCCACAAACAGCAGCGTATCCTCCGGCACGCGCCATTTGCCTTTTTTGGCGCGGACCTTGTCGCTGACGGTTAGCACGATGGCCAGCAGGTTGGTGCCCACCAACCAAAGCAGGGCGAACCGGTACAGGCTCACGCTTGTTTTTCCGGCTTAAAGGGCTTTAAGTCCTTTAGGTCAAAGTTGCCGATGGACAGGGGAGAACCCTTTTTGAAATCATCGCCCTTTTGCTCGTCTACACCAAAGACGGCGGCGCAGTTGGGACACACCAAAAAGTACACCGTTTGGCATTCCAGGGGCAGCGGCAGCTTTACGGCAATGCGGCGCTCAAAGTTGGAAAACACGCCAAAATGCCCTTTTTTGCCGCACTGAGGACAGGTGAGCTCCACCGTCTCGCCGCGGGCTTTAATGCGATTATCTGTACCTAATCTGTATTCCATAACATCACCTATGCTTATTTTACAATATTTTTAGAAAGTGTCAAGTATGAAGAAAGTATTCCTCTCTCTTTTCTGCCTGGTACTGCTGTGCGGATGCACGGTGAACAAACCGGCGCAAATCGAGACCACAACGGCGCCGGACACGGCCGCTGTCGGAGAACTGACCGTGCGCTGCGTGTGGATCACTTATTACGAGCTCCAGGCCTTTACCGGCAAATACGATACCGGCAGCGACTTTTACAGCGCCGTATCAAAGGCTTTTGCTCAGTTGCAAAGGCGGGGCTTTACGGCGGTCACCGTGCAGGTGCACCCCTGCGCAGACGCCTTTTATCGGTCCAAATACTTTCCGGTTAGCGTCTACTGCTTTGGCAAAGCGGGCGGGGAACTGAAATACGACCCATTGGAACTGCTGTGCAAGGCGGCGCACGAAAATCAACTGAAAATTGAAGCCTGGTTCAACCCTTACCGGGTGAGCCAGCAGGATAAGATTGAAAAACTCAGCGACGATAACATTGCTAAAAAGTGGTATAAGGAGAAAAACGGCAATGTGGTGATCGTGAATAAAAAAATCTACTTTAACCCGGCGTCCAAAGCGGTGCAAAAACGCATTGTGGCCGGCGTGCGGGAAATTGTGAAAAACTACCCGGTAGACGGCATCCATTTTGATGATTACTTTTACCCGGATACCGATAAGAAAATTGACGCTAAGCAGTATGCTGCCTACCGTGCAGACGGCGGCAACCTGTCTTTAGGCGACTGGCGGCGCAGCCGGGTGAATGACCTGATCCGTGCTGTTTATAAAGCAGTGAAAGAAGAAAATCAAAGCTGTACCTTTGGCATCAGCCCGGCGGCGGGCATTGCCAATGATCGGGACAGTTTGTACGCCGATGTGGAGACCTGGGCAACCCAAAAGGGTTACTGCGATTATCTGTGTCCCCAGGTGTACTTCGGCTTTCTTAACGATACCCTGCCCTTTATGAAAACGGTTAAAGACTGGCGGGATTTAGTTACCGCCTGTGATCTTTATATCGGCCTGCCGCTTTATAAATGCGGCAAGGCAGACGCCTACGCCGGGCGGGGCAAAGGCGAATTCCGGGAAAATAAGAATATGATCTTTCGCCAAATTCAGTTTATCCGCCAAATTCCGGCGGTAAAGGGCTTTTATGTGTTCTCCTACGGCTATCTATCCGACAACAGCGTAGGGGAGGAGGTCAGCGGCCTTTATTCTGCTATGCAGTGATCGGCGTTTTCTACTCCGGTAATGGTCACTTCCACCAGATCGCCGATGTGCAGATACCGACGGTGGATGGTCACCGGTACATAATTGCGGGTGTAGCCGGTGTAGGTGCCGTCCGGCTGTTGTTGCTCCACCAGTACCTCTACTTTTTTGCCTACAAGTCCGTCAAAATAGACTTCTCGCAGCTTGTCCGTCTCTGCAATCAACTTTTTTGCGCGGCGCTCCTTCTCCTGCCGAGGTACGCTGTCGCCCCGTTTAGAGGCGGCTGTGCCCTCTCGCTGAGAGTAGGGGAATACATGTACCTTTTCAAACCCGATCTTCTTTGCAAAGGCCAGGCTCTCTTCAAAATCGGCTTCTGTTTCTTCATGAAAGCCGGTCATCATGTCGGTGGTCAAAGTGGCACCCGGGAATGCGGCACGCAGCTTGCGGCACAGGTCTGCATATTCATCCGCCGTGTAGTGGCGGTTCATGGATTTTAAGGTTTTGGTGCAGCCGCTTTGCAGGGAGATGTGGAACTGGGGACAGAATTTTTCTATCTTTGCCAGCCCGGCAATCATGCGGTCGGTGATGTGGTCCGGCTCCAGAGAGCCCAGGCGCACCCGGACAATGCCGGGGGTGCGGTCGCAAATGGCAACCGCGTCCAACAGGTCAAAATCCTGCCCCTTGCCATAGGCGGACAGGTTGATGCCCACCAGTACGATCTCTTTAATGCCGTGGGTAGCCAGGTCCTGCACTTCTTTTTCCAGGTCCGCCGGCGCCTTGGAGCGCACACGCCCCCTGGATTTGGGGATAATGCAGTAGGAGCAAAACCGGTCACAGCCGTCCTCAATTTTTACAAAGGCGCGCACGCGCTGCCCAAAGCCGCTGATGGCGCAGGGGGCAAAGGGGTCGCCGGTTTGGTGGGCGTTAATGTCCACAATGCGGCTTTTTTCTGTATGATACCGGTTGATGATGGAAAAAATATCACCGTCGCTCTTGTTAGAGAACACAATGTCTGCGTCCAGCTGGGCTTTGGCCTCTTCCGGGAACGCCTGGGGCATACAGCCGGTGAGGATCACCGTTGCGTCCGGGTGACGGCGCTTAAAGCGGCGCACGCTTTGGCGGGTTTTTTGGTCCGCAGTGGCGGTTACCGTACAAGAGTTGACGATGTAGTAGTCCGCTTCCTGGTCCGGGGACACAATCTCAAAACCGGCGCTGCGCAGCAGCTCGGCCATATATTCACTTTCATACTGGTTGACCTTGCAGCCAAGGGTGTAAAAAGCAGCTTTCATATCAATTACGCTCCAATCCACGACATTATAGCATAAAGCCGTTGGGGGAGCAAGATTTTTAGCGCAAACAATGAGGTGGTTTGATGAAAAGAATCGGAACATTTTTGCTGGCTTTGATGCTGGCGTTGGCGGTGCCTGCCCCCTGCTTTGCCGCTGTGGATGAAAAGACGGTAAAGGCACCCAGCGCCGTGTTGGTGAGCGCAGATACAGGGACTGTTCTCTTTGAGAAAAATGCCCACGACAGGCGCTCCCCGGCGTCGGTCACTAAGCTGATGACTATGCTGCTGGTGGCGGAAGCTTTGGACACCGGCAAGATTAAACTGACGGATACAGTCACCGGCAGTGCCAACGCAGCCTCAAAGGGCGGTTCCCAAATCTGGCTGGAAGTGGGGGAGCAGATGACCGTGGAGGAACTGCTGAAGGCGGTGGTGATCGCTTCCGCCAATGACGCCTGTGCGGCACTGGCAGAGTTCGTAGCCGGGTCGGACGGCGCTTTTGTGCAGCGTATGAATGCACGTGCCAAGGAATTGGGGCTGCAAGATACCCATTTTGAGAACTGCACAGGCCTGGATGATACGGCCAAAAATCATTTTTCTTCTGCTTACGACCTGGCAGTGATTGCCCGGGAAGTGCTGCGCCACAACTGGATCACCAAGTATACTACCGTGTGGCTCGACAGTCTGCGGGACGGCAAAACGGAACTGAATAATACCAATAAATTGGTTAACACTTATGACGGCATTACCGGGCTGAAAACCGGCACCACAGAGAAGGCGGGTTTTTGCCTGTGCGCTACTGCCCGGCGGGACGGTATGCAACTGATCGCCGTGGTGCTGGGCGCCAAGACCAGCGAGCAGCGCTTTTTCACTGCTACGGCTCTGCTAGACAGCGGCTTTGCGGATTATCGCCTGGTGACTCTGTCGGCAGACCCGAAGAAAATTACCCAAATTACCGTGAAAAACGGCGTCCAAAAGACCCTGAACCCTGCCGTGCCTGCAAAACAGCAGTTGCTTTGTGCCAAAGGCAGCGGTGATCCCACTTATGAATATAAGTTAAAAAGGACGGTGGATGCGCCTGTGCGCAAGAACACCAGAGTGGGCACCGTGAAAGTCAAACTGGACGGAAAAACGGTGGCGGAAATGCCGGTGTATGCCGGGGTGAATATCGACAAAACCGCCTTTTGGTCGGTTTTTGTCCGCTTTTTAAGGACATTTTGAAAATAAGTGTTGAAAAATCAGCCTTGTTGTTGTAAAATGAGGATTTGAAATTCCAAGAAGAATGGAGATAAAATGATGGCAGTTAAATTTAACAGTAATTTTGCTGAAACTTTTGTCAGCAAGGCGGATATTCAGGCGCTGGAGCCCCAGGCTGCGGCTGCGCAAAAGACCCTGATGGACGGTACCGGTGCCGGTAACGACTTTTTGGGTTGGGTACATCTGCCCACCGATTATGACAAAGAGGAGTTTGCTCGCATTAAAAAGGCGGCCTCTTACATTCAGAAGAATGCAGAAGTACTGATCGTAATCGGTATCGGCGGCTCTTATCTTGGCGCCCGTGCTGTGATTGAGGCACTGAAGTCCCCCAATTACAACCTGCTGGCTAAGGATACCCCGCAGATCTTCTTTATCGGCAACTCCATCAGCCCGGAGATGCTGAATGAGACCGTGGCTCTTTGTGAGGGCAAGGATATTTGCGTGAATGTGATCAGCAAGAGTGGCACCACCACGGAGCCGGCTATTGCTTTTCGTGTGTTCCGGGAGATGGTCAACAAGAAGTACAGCGCAGAGGAGGCGGCAAAGCGCATTTTCTGCACCACCGACCAGTCTAAGGGTACCTTAAAGGCATTGGCAGATGCAGAGGGCTATGAGACCTTTGTGGTGCCGGATAATGTGGGTGGCCGTTACAGCGTGCTCACCGCTGTGGGTCTGTTGCCCATCGCTGTGGCCGGTATTGATATTGATGCTCTGATGACCGGGGCCAAGACCGCAGAGGACACGCTTTGTGGCCAGACGGTAGACACCAACGATGTGCTGAAATATGCCGCCGCCAGAAATTGCTTCTACAACAAGGGCAAGAGTCTGGAGTGCTTTGTGTCTTATGAGCCGGCAATGACACTGTTCAACGAATGGCTCAAGCAGCTGTTTGCAGAGAGCGAGGGCAAGGACGGCAAGGGTCTGTTCCCGGTGTCCTGCGTGTTTTCCACCGACCTGCACTCCGTAGGTCAGTATATCCAGGAAAGCGGCAGCAAGCTGATGTTTGAGACCGTGATGCAGTTTGCCCGCCCCCAGAGCGATTATGTGATCGGTGAGGAAGAGGGCAATATTGACGGCTTGAACTTCCTGGCCGGTAAGGAAATGAGTTATGTGAATGAAAAGGCCCGCCAGGGCACTCTGCTTGCTCACACTGCCGGCGGCGTTGGCAACTTTGTTCTGGAGATCGACGCCCTGGACGCAGAAAACATGGGCTATATGATCTATTTCTTTGAGAAAGTATGCGCCGTTTCCGGCTATATGCTGGGGGTCAATCCCTTTAATCAGCCCGGCGTAGAGAGCTACAAAAAGAATATGTTTGCACTCCTTGGCAAACCCGGTTATGAAAGTGAAAAAGAAAACCTTGAAAAACAGTTGGGGTTATGCTAAAATAGAGTTGCAAATAAATCCTATTGGAGGAATAATAAATGATTAAGCTCATTATCGGCAACAAAGGCTCAGGCAAAACCAAAAAACTCATTGACCTGGTAAACACCTGCGTAGAGAAGTCTGACGGCAATGTGGTGTGCATTGAAAAGGAGCCCAAGCTCACTTACGATGTGTCCTCTAAGGCTCGCCTGCTGGAGACCGATACATACCGTGTCAGCGGTTGTAAGGCGTTTTACGGCTTTTTGGCCGGTATCTGCGCCGGCAACTACGATGTGACGGATATTTTGATCGACGCCACCTTTAAGATCGTTGGCAGAGAGTATCAGAAGCTGGTACAGTTCTTTGATATGCTGTCCGAGTTGAGCGAGGCACAGGATGTGGATTTCTACTTCACCATCAGCTGTGACAAAGAGGATCTGCCGGTGGAAGTGTTTGACTACTGCGAAGAGCTGTAAGCAAAAATGCACAAATAAAGAGCCTTTTTCAGGCTCTTTATTTTTTCCGCCGCAAAAATAACTATTGACAAAGCGGCGTCTTGTATATATAATACTTAAAGTGCGATCGTGAGGTGGTTTTGTGAAGTTAGACCTGAAGGCACTTTTCGGCGGCGATACACAGCGTATTGCCATTGAGGAGCAGCTGGACTTCCACGATTTGCAATACGGTTCGTATTGCCCGCTGCGCCAGCCGGTGCGCGTGACCGGACAGGCGTATGCAAAGGCGGATGTATGTTATTTAGATCTGGATCTGTCCTTTGTGTTTGACGGCGTGTGCGACCGCTGCGCCGAGCCCATTCAAAAGCCCATGTCGTTGTCCTTACACAAGATCTTGGTAGAGGATCTCCAAAATCGGGAGGATGCGGACGACGAATATGTTTTGGTACAGGACAGCGCGCTGGATCTCAGCGACCTTTTGCGGGAAGAGCTATTGTTGTTCTTTCCCACCAAAATGCTGTGCAAGCCGGACTGTAAGGGCCTTTGCTGCAAGTGCGGCAAGAATTTGAATGACGGACCCTGCGACTGCCAAAAGGATGTGGATCCCAGATTGGAAGCCCTTTTGCAGCTGCTGGATTAAGTGATTATTTTGCATCAAGGATTATAAAGGAGGCAATTCAAATGGCAGTACCTAAGAGAAAAACTTCAAAGGCAAGAAAGAACAAAAGACGTTCCAGCGTTTGGAAGCTGAATGCGCCTACTCTCGTTAAGTGCCCCAACTGCGCCGGCTACACCGTGCCGCACAAAGTGTGCGCCAACTGCGGTTACTACAACGGCAAGGCAGTTGTCAGCAAGGACGAGGCGTAAGCCAAAAACTTCAACACAAAGGCGGACTTGGTCACAGCCGAACAGGCTGCGGGGCTTATGTCCGCCTTTCTTGCTATTTGCTTGAAAGGAGAGTCTGCTATGGCGAGACCTGTTGTTGCCATTGTGGGCCGCCCCAACGTGGGCAAATCCACACTTTTTAATAAATTGGTAGGCGCCCGTTTGTCCATTGTGGACGACAAGCCCGGCGTGACCCGGGACCGCATTTACGGCGACTGTGAGTGGTTGGGTCACCGCTTTCTGCTGGTGGATACCGGCGGTATTGAGCCACGGGCGGATGATGTGATCCTCTCTCAAATGCGCGCGCAGGCCAACATTGCCATTGCCACGGCGGATGTGATCGTGCTGGTGACGGATTTGCGCAGCGGCGTGGTGGCTACCGATCAGGATGTGGCCAATATGCTGCAAAAAAGCGGTAAGCCGGTGATTCTGTGCGTCAATAAGTGCGACAGTGTCGGTGCCCCGGATCCGGAGTTCTACGAATTTTATAATTTGGGTATGGGTGACCCGATTGCCGTATCTGCCGTGCACGGTCATGGCACCGGCGATCTGCTGGATGCGGTGATCGCTTACTTTCCCCCGGAGAGTGAGGAGGAAGAGGAGGATGATACCATCAAGGTGGCGGTCATCGGCAAGCCCAATGTGGGCAAGTCCTCATTGATCAACCGGATCAGCGGCCAGGAGCGAGCCATTGTGTCCGATATTGCAGGCACCACTCGGGACGCTACGGACACCCGCATTGAAAATCAATACGGCAAGTTCACCTTTATTGACACCGCCGGCATTCGGCGCAAGAGCAAGGTGACAGACGCCATTGAAAAATATAGCATTATCCGCGCCCGTACCGCTGTGGAGCGAGCCAATGTGTGCGTGATTATGATTGATGCTACCGAAGGCTTCACGGAGCAGGACTCCAAGGTGGCCGGTATAGCGCTGGACCAAGGCAAGGGCTGTATTGTGGTGGTTAACAAGTGGGACGCTGTGGAAAAAGACGGCAATACGATGCGGGAGTATAAAGAGAAGCTGGCAGTAGACTTTGCCTTTATGAAGTTTGCGCCCTTTGTGTTTATCTCTGCCAAGACCGGCCAGCGTGTGGATCGCCTGTTTGAGCAGATCGCTTATGTGTATGCCCAGAGCACCATGCGCATTTCCACCGGCAAATTGAACGAAATTCTCGGCGCTGCCACCGCCCGGGTGCAGCCGCCTACGGATAAGGGCAAGCGGCTGAAGATCTATTATATGACCCAGGCGTCTGTGTGCCCGCCAACCTTTGTGTTTTTTGTGAACAACGCCCAGCTGTTCCATTTCTCTTACCAGCGGTATCTGGAGAACCAAATCCGTGAGGTGTTTGGTCTGGAGGGTACGCCGGTACGCTTTATTATTCGCGAGAGGGGAGAGGGCAAAAAATGATTTTTCGTCTGATCCTGGGTGCGGTTCTGTCTTATTTACTGGGAAGTCTGAATTTTGGTATCATTCTTTCCCGCAGGTTCCAGAAGGAAGATGTGCGCACCCACGGTAGCGGTAACGCCGGCTCCACTAATATGCTGCGGAATTACGGCAAACTGCCGGCAGTTGCAACGATTTTAGGCGATATGGCTAAGGTGGCTGTGGCGATTTTGTTGGTGCGTCTGCTGGTGGGGAATGAACTATATGCGCAGCAGACGATATTCATCAAGTCCTTTGCCGGGCTGTTCTGCGTGCTGGGTCATATCTTTCCTTGCTTTTTCCGGTTTAAGGGCGGCAAGGGTGTGGCTACCTGCGGCGGTATGGTGTTTATGATCGACTGGCGGATCGCCCTGATCCTGCTGGCGGTGTTTATTGTGGCCGTCCTAATTACCAAATGGGTATCGCTGGGTTCCATCTTAATGGCAATCCTGTACCCGGTGCTGATGGGTCTGTTTTATAAGTCCGTTCCTATTACGCTGATCTCCGTGGTGTTTGCGGCCATTGTGCTGGTTGCCCACCGAGAGAACATCAAGCGGATATTAAACGGTACGGAAAGCAAGATTACCGTTGGCGGTAAAAATAAAAAAGAATAAGTAAAAGAAAAAGCGCAGCTGACACAATTGTGTGTCAGCTGCGCTTTTGTAGCAGAGTAAAAAAAGAAACCGCTGAACAGTGCAGCGGTTTTATCTCATTACGCTCTTTCGACCTTACCGGAACGAAGACATCTGGTGCAAACATAAACTCTTTTCGGAGAGCCGTTTACAATAGCCTTAACTTTCTTAATGTTGGGTTTCCAGGTTCTGTTGGACCGTCTGTGTGAATGAGAAACCTTGATGCCAAAGGACATTTCTTTCCCGCAGTATTCACATTTTGCCATGTGCGAACACCTCCTTACTAAATTACAACGCCGCTATAATAGCACATATCCCTGCAAAATGCAAGCACTTTTTGCCTAAATTTTCAAAAAAGACCGATTTTACGGTCAGCAAAAACTAAATGTTGATTTTATTTTTTATATATAATATAATAAGAGAGATGATTTTGACGGAGGAATACATATGGCTGCGGATAAAAAAAGTAAGAAACTGGACAAACCCGACAAAGCAACAGACAAGCAGACGGCGCTGGAAAATGCGCTCAAGCAAATTGAAAAGCAGTACGGCGCAGGTGCCATTATGCGCCTGGGTGAGAACAAGCACCTGAATGTGGACGCTATCTCCACCGGATCTCTGTCCTTGGACATTGCTACCGGTATTAACGGCCTGCCCAAGGGCCGTATCGTAGAGATCTACGGCCCGGAGTCCAGCGGTAAGACCACCCTGGCGCTCCACTGTGTGGCAGAGGCGCAAAAGGCCGGCGGCCAAGCTGCGTTTATTGATGCGGAGCATGCGCTGGATCCTATTTATGCCGCTAACCTGGGCGTGGATGTGGACTCTCTTTTGGTAGCCCAGCCGGACTACGGTGAGCAAGCGCTGGAGATTGCCGAGCAGTTGGCGCGCTCCGGTGCCATTGACATTATTGTTGTGGACTCTGTGGCGGCACTGGTGCCCAGAACGGAAATTGACGACGATATGGGCGACTCCCATGTGGGTCTGCACGCTCGCTTGATGAGCCAGGCAATGCGTAAATTAGCCGGTGCAATCAACAAATCCAATACCCTGATTATTTTTATCAACCAGCTGCGTGAAAAGGTGGGTGTGGTGTACGGCAACCCGGAGGTGACCACCGGCGGTCGTGCGCTGAAGTTCTACGCCTCTATGCGTATTGATGTGCGCAAGGGTGAGCAACTGAAGAATTCCGACAATCAGTTCGTAGGCTCTCGCACGAAAGTGAAGATCGTAAAGAACAAGGTGGCTCCGCCGTTTCGTTCTGCGGAGTTTGATATTATGTACGGCACCGGCATCAGCAAAGAGGGCGAGATCCTGGATCTGGGCGTAGAGTACGGCGTGATCAAGAAAGGCGGCTCCTGGTTCTCTTACGGTGATCGCCGACTTGGACAGGGTCGTGACAATGTAAAGCAGCTTATCAAGGACGAGCCGGAGTTTGCGGCCCAGTTGGAGCAGGAAATTAAAGAGAAGATCGCCGAGGTGCAGGCTGCTTCTGATAAAAAATATCAGCCGAAAGCAGCGCCTAAGGCGGATACGGACGCGGCGCCGACTGAGGAGAACACTGCCCGCCAGACCCGTGCGGCAGCCCGCGCCAAGTTGGACATTGCCGTAGAGGATGACGACGAGTAATGCGCCTGACCCATCAACTGGGGCGTGGCACCAAGGTGCACCTGCTGTTGGATGATGAATACCAAATCACCACCAGCACCACCTTTTGGGCAGAGCATTACCTGCCGGACGGTACGGAGATCAGTGAGGACGACTGGCAGCGCTTGGTGCAGCAGATCAACGAGCGCAAGGCGCTGAACAAAGCAGTGGAGCTACTGTCTCACCGGGATCATTCTGCCAAAGAACTGCGGGATAAGCTGCTGCGCACCGCAGACCCGGCCGCTGCGGACAAAGCGGTGGCACAAATGCTGGATGCCGGTTATCTGGATGACGAGAAATATGCGCGACGACTGGTGCGCCACCTGATTGAAGATAAAAAATGCTCGGCATACCACGCACGGCAGGAGTGCCAAAAGCGGGGGATTGACCGTGAGATTATTGACCGTGCCCTTGCAGAGCAGGCGCCGGACAATGTGCAAACTGCAAAGGACTTGATCCTGCGCAAATACAGCAGAAAATTACAGCAAGAAGACGGACGGCAAAAGGTGATGGCTGCGCTGGCACGGCGCGGGTTCGGCTATCACGATATTCAGGCCGCCTTGGAACAACTGGAAGATGAAGAATACTTATAAAGTCGGCATGATCTCATTGGGCTGCCCAAAGAACCAGGTCGACGGCGAATTGTTATTAGAGAAATTAAGTGAAAACGGATTTCAAATCGTGCAGCGCATTGAAGACAGCGACTTGATGATCATCAACACCTGTGGCTTTATTGAGGACGCTAAGCGAGAGGCCATTGAGACCATCTTGGAGGTGGCCCAGTATAAGGCCGCCGGCGTGATCTCTGCCATTGTGGTCACAGGCTGCCTGGCTGAGCGCTACCAGGACCAGGTGATGGAGGAGATTCCGGAGGTGGACGCCGTCATTGGTATCGGTGCCAATGCGGACATTGTTAAGGTGTGCCAAAAGGCGCTGTGTGGCGTTCAGACTAACTTTTTTCCTTGCAAAGAGTTGCTGCCCTTGGAGGGCGAGAGAATGCTTTCCACGCCCGCTCACTGGGCGTATTTGAAGATCAGCGACGGCTGCTCGAACTGCTGTTCCTATTGCGCCATTCCCGGTATTCGCGGACCGTTTCGCTCTCGTCCTATGGAGAGCGTGGTGGCGGAGGCGGAGAGCCTGGCCGGGCGCGGGATCAAGGAATTGATCTTAATTGCCCAGGATACCACTCTGTATGGCAAGGATCTGTACGGCAAGTATTGCCTGGCAGAGCTGCTGCGTCGGCTGGTACAGATCGACGGGATCCGCTGGATCCGGCTGTACTATTGCTACCCGGATCGGATCACCGATGAACTGATCGATGTAATCGCCAATGAGGACAAAATTTGTCCCTATATTGACATTCCCTTGCAGCACTGCAACGGCGATGTGCTGCGCGCCATGAACCGCTATGGCAATTATGACTCCCTGCGGCAGCTGATTTCCAACATGCGCCGGCGTATTCCCGGGTTGGCGCTGCGCACCACCTTTATGGTAGGCTTCCCCGGTGAGACCCAGGCACAGTTTGAAGAGTTGTGTCGGTTTGTAAAGGAAATGGAATTTGACAAAATGGGCTGTTTTGCGTACAGCCCTGAGGAGGACACCCCCGCCGCCGAATTCCCAAACCAAGTGCCGGAGGCGGAAAAGACCGCCCGGGCGGACGCGCTGATGGATGTGCAGTTTGATGTGACCGCTGCAGTGAACCAGCGCCGGGTAGGGGAGACCTACACCGCCGTGATCGACGGTCCGGACAGCAAGGAGAACACCTACGCCGGACGGTGCTATTTTGACTCGCCGGAGATCGACAGCAACATTTGGATCCATTCCGCTGTGCCGCTGGAGACCGGCAGCTTTGTGCAGGTGCGTGTAACCGGCACGGAAGAATATGATCTGTTAGGAGAGTATGTAGATGAACCTGCCCAATAAAATTACCGTTTTTCGCTTTGCCTGCATTCCGTTTTTGCTGGCGGCGTCTTTGATCCAATTCCCGTATCACTGGAGCGTGGCGCTGGTGATCTACTTTATTGCCTGTATGAGCGACAAGGCAGACGGTATCATTGCCCGCAAGCAGGGACTGGTTACGGACTTCGGGAAACTGATGGATCCGTTGTCCGATAAGTCGTTAGTGCTGGCCGCTTACCTTGTATTTGTGAATATGGGCTGGCACACAGAGATGGTGATTATGCTGATGATGGCCCGGGAGTTCTTGGTAGCCGGTATTCGGATGGCTGCCGCTGCGGAGGGCGAGGTGATCGCTGCCAATAAGTTTGGCAAGGCAAAGACCTTCTTGCAAATGTCCACTACCGGTCTGACCTACCTGTTGCTTGCCATTGGTGAGGGCGCGGCGGATATTACCACCTCTACACCCTGGCTGAATGTGTACTGCACCATTGCCTTTTGGGTAGTGGCCGTGGTAACGGTGCTGTCCGGTATTGTCTATGCCAAAGACGGCTGGCACCTGATCCGCACAAAATAAGTGTTGCAAAATTGCATTTTTTTGCTATAATGATAATAACCTACATGTAAATGCGCAGAATGGGAGAAGTACCTGCACCCCTGGCAGAAAGAGAGCGCGCCGAATGCTGAAAGGCGCGTATGCTAAGCGGCAGCGAAATGCACCCGGGAGCAGTGCGGTGGAAATGAGTATGCCGCAACGGTTTGCCCCGTTACCGGCCAAAGCGTTAGCTTGAGTATAAACAAGAGTGGAACCGCAGTATCGTTTTATTGCCTCTGTCAGATAGACAGGGGCATATTTTTTTGGAGGTTTCTATGTTTGAACGATATAAAGAGGATATTCAGTGCTTTATGGAGCACGACCCGGCTGCCCGCTCTCCTATTGAGATCGTGTTGCTGTACCCGGGTTTTAAGGCCCTGCGCAGTCACCGCAAGGCGCAGTGGTTCTTGAATCACAAAATGCCGTTTATCGCCCGTTATATCAGCCAGCGCACGGCGCATAAGACCGGGATCGAGATTCATCCGGGCGCCAAGATCGGTCGGCGGGTGTGTATTGACCACGGCAATGGGATTGTGATCGGTGAGACCACGGAGGTGGGCGACGATGTGATGATCTACCAGGGGGTGACCCTGGGCGGTACCGGCAAGGACCTGGGCAAGCGCCACCCTACCATTGAGAACGGCGTGATGATCGGCTCCGGCGCTAAGGTGTTGGGTCCCATTACCATTGGCCGCAATGCCAAGGTGGCCGCAGGCGCAGTGGTGGTCAAGGATGTGGAACCCAATTGCACCGTGGTTGGCGTGCCCGGTGAGGTGGTGCGCATTGACGGCGAGCGGGTTGACGATCTGGACCAGATCAATCTGCCGGATCCGGTGATGAATGCCATTCAACAGAATGAAGCCAAAATCAATGCCTTGCAGGCAGAGATTGAAAAATTAAAGGAGCAGATCAAATGAAGATTTTTAACACACTGACCAGACAAAAAGAGGCGTTCAAACCCATGGACCCTCAGGAAGTGAAAATTTATGCCTGCGGGCCTACGGTGTATAATTTTATTCATATCGGCAACGCTCGGCCGCTGTGCGTGTTTGATGTGCTGCGCCGCTACCTGGAGTATCGAGGTTACGGCGTTAAGTTTGTGCAGAATTTTACGGACATTGACGACAAGATCATTAAGCGTGCCAACGAGGAGGGCAAGACCTATCAGGAGATCTCCGAGACTTATATTAAGGAGTTTTGGACGGACGCCAAGGGCCTCAATGTGCGGGAGGCTTCCGTGCACCCCAGAGCCACGGAAAACATTGACGAGATCATTGATATTATCCGCACCTTAGAGGAGAAAGGCTACGCCTACGCAGTCAACGGTGATGTGTATTTCCGTACCCGCAAGGACCAGGGTTACGGCAAGCTGTCTCACCAGCCCATTGAAGACCTGGAGAGCGGCGCTCGCATTGCCGTAGGCGAGCAAAAAGAGGATCCGCTGGACTTTGCGCTGTGGAAGGCAGCCAAGCCCGGCGAGCCGTACTGGGAGTCTCCCTGGGGGCAGGGCAGACCCGGCTGGCATATTGAGTGCTCAGCGATGAACCGCCGGTATTTGGGCCCCACCATTGACCTGCATTGCGGCGGTCAGGATCTGATTTTCCCCCACCATGAGAACGAGATTGCCCAGAGTGAGTGCGCCAATGGTTGCACCTTTGCCAACTACTGGATGCACAACGGCTATATCAATGTGGACAACGTGAAGATGAGCAAGTCCCTGGGCAACTTTAAGACTGTGCGGGAGATTGCCGATGCCTATGGCTATGAGGTGATCCGCTACTTTTTGATCTCTGCCCACTACCGCACGCCCATTAACTATAATTTGGAGATCATTGAGCAGTGCAAGTCCGCTTTGGAGCGGCTGTACACTTGCCGGGACAGTCTGGACTTTGCCCTGAAAAACGCTTCTGTCGATACCCCGGACGATCCGCAGTTGCTGGCGGATATTGCCGCTCATCGAGATGCGTTTATTACCGCCATGGATGATGATTTGAATACTGCAGACGGTATTTCCGCTGTGTTTGAGCTGGTGTATGACATTAATACCCGTATTTTGGACAAGACCGTTTCTCCCGCCGTGTGCCAAGCGGCAGCCGATCTTTTTGACGAGTTGTGCGGCGTGTTGGGTATTCTCTATAATCGCAAGTCCAACGATGTGGACGCGGAGATCGAGTCGCTGATCGCCCAGCGCCAGGAAGCCCGGAAGAATAAGGACTTTGCCACCGCGGACCGGATCCGAGACGAACTGAAAGAGCGGGGCATTCTCTTAAAAGACACCCCTCAGGGCGTTACCTGGACCAAGGCGTAAAATCGCATAAAAGAGAGCCTATCCGTAATGGATAGGCTCTTGTCAGTTCTGTTCGGTTTTATTTGGAAAACAGCTTTTGGTCCAACTTTCGCTTGACGATCACCACATACAGCAGTGTGCCCAGCACCAGCATGACCCCTAATTCACCCAAGGCTACTAAGCCCCCTTGGGTCAAAAAGCTGATCCAGTTGAACTTGCCGTCAATAAAGAATACCTCAATCTCCCAGCCGACAATCACGCCGTTCCACAGAGCCGGCATCAGCAGGGACAGCAGGGGATAATTCTTGATTTTCACCTGCCGCAGGGCGTACATGCAACCGGTGGCGCCCAGTGTAGCCAGGGAACCGAAGATCATATCCAGCGGCAGCCCGGCGCCGATATTGACCAGGTTGGACAGCACGCAGCCCAGGGTCAGCCCCGGAATGGCGGCAGGGGTGAACAGCGCCAACACATTCAGCGCTTCCGACACACGGAATTGCACCGCCGCGGAGGTGGTGCCCGGCAGCAGCAGGTTTTGGGCGTAGGTCAGCGCCGCGTACATGGCGGCAATGCCTGCGGTTTGGGCAATGAACAGTACTTTTTTGTTCTTCATTCGATTTTGCTCCTTAGTTTTGTTTTTAGAAGACAACGGCCGGTTGCCGTCGCCTGGTCAGGATTTTGCGAACTGACGGTGGTATTATAGCGCAAGGTCGGCTAAAATGCAAGGCGTATTCGTAGAAATTGCTTTTTGCACCGTTTTTGCAGCGAAAAGAATTTACGGTGTACGGCAAAAAAGTATTGACTATTGTTGCTTTGAGTGGTATTATATGTAAGTCATCTTGATTGGTTACGGGCCATTAGCTCAGTTGGTCAGAGCCACCGGCTCATAACCGGTTGGTCCGGGGTTCGAGTCCCTGATGGCCCACCATGGATATAGGGGTATAGCTCAGTTGGTAGAGCAGCGGTCTCCAAAACCGCGTGCCGAGGGTTCAAGTCCTTCTGCCCCTGCCAAAACAAAAAGACACCTGCGGGTGTCTTTTTGTTTTATTGTTAAAGCAGAAGGACTTGAACCACGAAATTCAAAAGTGCTTGCACTTTTGACAGTAAACAGTCCGGTGGACTGTTTACGCATTGAGTTGATTATAAAGCCCCTGCCAAATAAATATCAGATGGTTCAGCAATTTGACCATTTCTGCCCCATGTGGTCTATTGTCATCTTTTAAGCAGAATGTTATAATACGATTATAAGTATGTAGGTACAAGAGTCGCCATGATTGAAAGGCTTTTTGAGGTGGTCGATTTGGAACGCAATACATTTAAGTTGATACATAGCGAACTCATACAGCAAGTTCAGTGTGTGGAATTTAATCTGAAAAGGATTTACGCAGCGATGTGTCAGGGAGATTTTGACGATAATTTCCATTCTTTAGATAATGCTAATTTGGGAAAAATCGTTCGGGAATTAAAGCGACTGGATCATAGTGATGGCTGCCCAGAATTGACGGACATGAATTATAAAACCATTGATGAGATCAGAATGATCAGGAATTATTGGTGCCATCAATGTTATTTGGATTTTGCATATATTCAAAACGACTCTGAGCGAGAACGCGCGTTTCAAAGAATTGCTGAGCGTTTGCACTATGATGAATTCAGAACTTATGAACTGATGCAAAAAACACAGGCGATTTATACCTATATTATGGACAAATATAGGCGATGAGTTTTTGGCAATGCGTATGGTTGAACGCTGGCGAGACTGATTTGTTTGAAGAATATGAAACTTGATGAAGATTTAATTTACGAGATTTTGTCCGCGGTGGGCGAGATACCTTATGGGCGGGTGGCTACATATGGCCAGATCGCGCGGCTGATCGGGCGGGATAAAAACGCGCGCTTGGTGGGCCGCGTGCTGAGTAGGGCCGAATACTATGGCGACTACCCATGCCACCGAGTGGTCAATCATCAGGGCCGCACCGCACCCGGCTGGCCGGAGCAAAGAGCGCTGCTGTATATGCGCCTGGCAGATGGTGAAAGCAAATGAAAAAATCTGATTTTGATAAAATAGAAAAGTATATGCTGGCATATTGCGGTGAGTCGGTGCATGATCAGCAGCACATATATCGAGTGCTCTTCCACGCACTGGAGATCAACCGGCAAGAGGGCGGTGACCGAGATGTGGTCATTGCTGCCTGTTTGCTGCACGATATTGCCCGAGAGGACCAGCGAATGAATGGCACCATAGACCATGCGCAGCTGGGTGCAGAGCGGGCGCTGGCGTGGCTACATGAGAATGGCTTTGACACGGATTTTGCGAAAAGGGTGGCGGATTGTATTCGTTGCCATCGGTACAGAGGGGACAATGTGCCCCGTACCACGGAAGCCAAGATCCTTTATGACGCGGACAAGATCGATGCTGCCGGGCTGATCGGCATTGCCCGCACGCTGGAATATAAGGGCCTGCTGGGTCAGCCGATCTATACGGTGCAAGACGGCAAGGTGGCGGACGGCACTGGCGGAGCGGCCAGTTTCTTTACAGAATACCGCTATAAGCTGCAAAAAGTCTATGACAAAATGCTCACCGATACCGGGCGCGCCATTGCCGTGCGGTATCGTGCGGAGGCGGAAGATTTTTATGATCGGCTGCTGGGTGATTTGCGGACGCTGTACGCAGACGGAGAACGGCGATTGAACGATAGCTTAACGGAGTGAATAATAAGGAGAAAAGGGTGCCATTTGCAGGGCTGATTGCAAATGGTGCTTTCTTTTTTGCGCGGTTTTTGTTGTTGCTTTTGTGTGACGGGTTTTGTATAATGTAGATACAATGTGCTGCTGTCACCGCAAAAATGCTGGTGATTGTGCACAACATGAAGGGGAAAAAGAAAATGAACATACAGTGGGGTACACTATATTTGATGAACTGTGTAGATATTACTTTGCTGTGCGTTTTCAAAAAATCTTTGAGTAATATCTATGTAACCTTTTTCTTTGAGTGACTTGAGCGTGTTTCTGCAAGTGGTCGGACACATATTACACTTCTTAGCCATCTTCGTAACAGACCAAAAACTTATCCCTTTGCTGTCGCCAACCGAAACAAGAAAACAGTAAATCATAAATTCGTGCGGCGAAAAGTTTTCATCAAAGATTTTGTTCGGCATATAGTAAACCTTGCCGTCGGTTTTATAATTTTTGTTTGCGTACATAATTTTTATCCTTTCTTAATTTGTTTTTGAATCCACAACTGGAATTCATCTTTCGGTACAACAATTCTTGTGCCGATTTTTATTTTTGGAAAACCTTTTTCATTCACAAGCTCGTATGACCTTGTGGGAGATATTCCAAGCACCTTTGCAACCTGCGACACCGATAACATCATCGGTAGCTCATCAAAACTTTTGTAGCTTTCTTTCATTGCGCTGCCTCCTTTCGTATTATTCGAGATATACTTTTTCAAAAAGAAAAAAGTATAAGTAAATTTGAAAACAAAAACTCACCCCACGAAAAAGTCCCTCTACTATACGGAGAAAAATTCCCATTTTGTTCGGGTGTTTTTCAAAAATCTTTACACCTTGTTTACATTTAATTTTATGATAGCAAAAAATACCCCTCTATAATACGGAGAAAAATTCAGGTTTTGTTGATGTGTTTTGAAAGAAAATTTACAAATTATTTTATAAAAAAAAATCCTCACCGTTTTTATAGATGAGGATTCATTACCTGTGCCATTATTTGTACAATTAACAAAAAAAATTGTATTGGTTGTCGAAATATGATATACTTGTATATGTATAATTGTATCTATTCATAGATTTAATTCATATCGCAACTTCAAGTTATTGTATGTTTACAGCAGGAGGATAAAGATGGCTAACGTAAATAACGCCAATATCGGCTTTGAAAAACAAATATGGGATGCAGCGTGTGTCCTTTGGGGACATATTCCCGCAGCAGAATACAGAAAGGTTATCATAGGTCTTATTTTCCTGCGTTACATATCAAGTGCATTTGAAAAGCGTTATCAAGAGCTTGTTGATGAGGGCGACGGCTTTGAAGATGACAGAGACGCTTATGTGGAGGATAATATCTTCTTCGTGCCGGAGGATGCTCGTTGGAGCAAAATTGCTTCGTCTGCTCATACTCCCGAAATCGGTACAGTTATCGACGACGCAATGAGAGCCATCGAAAAAGAAAATACAACTCTTAAAAATGTATTGCCTAAGAATTACGCAAGCCCCGATTTGGACAAGCGTGTTTTGGGCGATGTTGTTGACCTGTTCACTAATATGGATATGGGCGACACCGAGGAAAGCAAAGACCTACTCGGTAGAACTTATGAGTATTGTATTCAGCAGTTCGCCGCTTACGAAGGTGTTAAGGGCGGCGAGTTCTACACTCCTGCAAGTATTGTTAAAACAATCGTTGCTATCTTAAAGCCGTTCAAAAACTGTCGTGTATATGACCCTTGCTGTGGTTCGGGTGGTATGTTCGTACAGAGTGCGAAGTTCATTCAGGCTCACAGCGGTAAGCGTGGAGAAATCGCCGTTTACGGTCAGGAGTCTAATGCCGATACTTGGAAAATGGCAAAAATGAATATGGCTATTCGAGGTATTGATGCCGATTTCGGTCCGTATCAGGCAGATACATTCTTCAATGACTTACATAAAACACTGAAAGCAGATTTCATTATGGCAAATCCGCCTTTCAATCTTTCCAACTGGGGACAGGAAAAGCTCAAAGAAGATGTTCGTTGGAAGTATGGAACACCGCCTGCCGGCAATGCCAACTATGCGTGGATCCAGCATATGATACACCACCTTGCAGCAAACGGAAAGATTGGTCTTGTGCTTGCAAACGGAGCGTTGTCCTCTCAATCAAGTGGTGAGGGAGAAATCAGAAAGAATATTATTCAGGCTGACCTTGTGGAAGGTATCGTAGCTTTGCCAACCCAGCTTTTTTACAGCGTTACCATACCTGTTACGCTTTGGTTTATTACCAAGAACAAAAAGCAAAAAGGCAAAGCCCTGTTTATCGACGCTCGCAAAATGGGTTATATGGTTGACCGTAAGCACAGAGATTTTACCGATGAGGATATTCAAAAGCTGGCAGATACATTTACTGCATTCCAAGAAGGTACGCTTGAAGATGTCAAAGGCTTCTGTGCCGTTGCCGACCTTCAAGAAATTGAAAAGCAGGACTTCATTCTGACACCGGGCAGATATGTTGGTATTGAAGAAGTCGAAGACGACGGCGAACCCTTTGAAGAAAAGATGACCTGTCTTACTTCTGAATTATCGGAGATGTTTGCAAAGTCTCACGAACTGGAGAACGAAATCCGCAAAAAACTGGGGGCGATTGGATATGAGCTCAAGCAATGAAACAACATATTGTTTGATTTTTGATACGAATGCATTGTTTCAAGCATATGAAAAGAAGGCGGATTTTACAACTTTTAGTTTCAATGCGACATTTCAAAATGTGATTGATATGATTAATCAGCTCGATATATATAATCGGGTAACCATAGCTATTCCATCAGTTGTTTGGAACGAAATGGAAAAGCAGATTATAGAAAAACACGACGAATTACTTTTATCCTACAAAAACACAATATCAAAAAAACTATTCCCGGAGTATTCAATACATGAGAATTCTTCAGTAAATTATCCTGAATACATAGAATCCAAGATTGAGGAATATAAGAAAGAAATTTCAGAAGGGCTGAATGAAGTTATAGAAATTCCGATTGCCTCAAATAATAGGTTTGATAGTATTATACATCGTGCATTTGGCAAGTTACCACCCTTTGAAGGAAAAGATAAAAAATCAGACAAAGGATTTAAGGATGCGTTATTATGGGAAAGTGTTTTGGAATTTGCATTAAATCATAAGAATTCAAAAATAATATATTATTCTAAAGATAATGCTTTTGGGGAATTTCTTCTAAAAGAGTTTACAGAAAATATTTCGAATTCAATACTGTCTATATGTAAAAATGAAAATGAAGTCAAAGCACAATTAGAAGCCTGGGCACTTGAAATTGATAAGTATTCATATCAACCAATTAAAGATTTTGAAGAAAATAAAGAAATTGTAGATTGGTTAAACTCTGAAAATTTTCTTGTACAGATAATAGATCGAGATTTTGGTCTTGTTGAAAAAGGAAGATTAATTACTTCAACTGCAGCACATTTAATAAGCATTGAGAATATTGAATCTTTGAACTCAGATGATGAAAGTGCGTATTATATTGAAGCTATATTGCAATTTGTATATGAATTAAAAGATGGTGGAAAAACACAGGAAACATTTAATGTAGGTATATATGTTGATATTATATGTGACGCTATTTATTCAATTGAAGACGCATATAGAATTGATGAAGACGAAATCGAAATTGAAAGTGGGAACTAGCTTATGAGTATGGAACAAGAAAGAATAAACAAGTTAGTTACGCAAAAGAAATTGGGGTGAGTGGATATGAAATTTAATAAATTCGCTCTTTCGGAACTGGCAACTATTAAATACGGAAAGAATCAAAAAAAGGTTCTTTCAGAAAGTGGAAACGTTCCTATCTATGGTACTGGTGGACTGATGGGGTATGCGACAACAGCTCTATATGATGAACCTTCTGTATTGATTGGAAGAAAAGGCACAATAGGAAAAGTTAAGTATGTAGAGCATCCGTTTTGGACAGTTGACACACTTTTCTACACCATCGTAAATACGGATATTGTACTTCCTAAATATCTTTATTATATTATGTCACTTATTGACTTGAACAATTATAACGAAGGAACAACTATTCCGAGTTTAAGGACAGAAACGCTAAATAGACTTGAATTTGATATTCCCGATTTAGAGGAACAAAGAAAAATTCTGTCGTGTCTAAACCCAATTGATGAAAAAATCGAGCTGAACAATGCGATAAACAATAATTTAGAGCAGCAAGCTCAAGCAATATTCAAGTCGTGGTTTATTGATTTCGAACCATTCAGTAATCGAAAGCCAAGCGACTGGTCGGTATCAACGCTTGGTAATGTTTCTATAATGG